>Ga0105239_10000082_pt1 | contig 132352 bp, 117 predicted proteins | sample KBSC44metaG_FD_92761 | JGI IMG/M metagenome (GOLD analysis project Ga0105239, IMG submission 92761) | Corn rhizosphere microbial communities from Kellogg Biological Station, Michigan, USA - KBS C4-4 metaG | ecosystem: Host-associated > Plants > Roots > Rhizosphere > Soil | place: Michigan... | reverse complement strand
TGTTGCCCTTGGCCACCCTGGACGTTGTCGTGCCTGTCGGGCCTTGGACTCTGGCACCTTTTTGATATTGAAAAGCCATCGATTGTTTAATTTGGGCCCTCTCGACACCCTGTCACACAGCATTGTTCTGTAACACAAATAAGAATCTTGCTCGCGGGAGCGGTCTCGGGTGCGTACGGCGAAGAAGACCTTGATCCCCGACCTCTTGTCTACAACAACCAAAGAACATCTGCAAGCTGGGAATTTGGTCGTGCCCATTCGATCGCAGACTTGAATCTCCGTCGGCCTCACGCCCTCGAGGTTTCATTCGCTGCCCACTCAACCATAACCCGCCCCCCATATACCTATTCTCCCCTCTCCTCGGCTGAATCCCTACGACGTGGGAAGAGGGCTCCAGTCTAGCGCAATGATCAGGAAGAAGTCGAACAAATTATCCTGGCCATATACACCTGAACCCTCACCCCATCTTGAACCTTCAGTCTATCCATTGGAAGAAGTTCCCGAGGATTTCGCCATGTCTGGCGAGGAGCTTCCAAGGGCAAGGCCCATCAGCATGATGTCTCGGAAAGATGGCGTAATGTCACCCGGAAGACCGACATTAGACGAAGTACTTAACAACACCGCCCCGCCACCTTACACCCTTGCAGCGTATACAGCCTTTCTTTCACAGCAACATTGCTTAGAAACACTCGAATTCACCACCGAGGCCAAGAAATATGCAGAAAAATACGATGAAGTTTCGGCGCAGCTGGCGGGGATCCCACTGACGGTTGACACGGATGAGGGTTATGATTTGATCCAGGACTGGAAGAGGATCCTCGACATCTATGTCAAACCTGGCGCCCCGCGTGAGATCAATCTCCCAGCAGAGGAGCGGGACGATCTGGTAGAGCAACCTGCAGACCTTCGACCACCGCAACCAGAGGCATTTGACCCGGCAATCAAGAGGATGTATGACCTCATGTCGGAGTCCATCTTCATTCCTTTTTGCAACAGTCTCAAGACCGTGTCATACGCACAAACATATTCCACGATGCCTGCGTGGCAACATACAGATCTGGAAGTGTCACGCTTAACCTACGATGATCGAGCGATGCACCAACGGATACCATCCCGACGGAGGCGGTCCCCGCCGAATACCTCGGCAGCCTCTTTCGAGGCCACCCGATCTCCTCCGCACCATCGACCAACACAATCCTCGTCATTGTCGTCAGCTTTCGGTCGGCAGAGTGGAATACGACTTTCTACGCATGTCTCGAATTCCTCGGCGGTTTCTGAAGATGCCCTGACCGACAACAGCAATGGTCCTGAGAGTCCGCCGGTTGGAGAACACGATTCTATGGTGACACCACCGACCACCCCTCCGACCAGCGACTTGCCTCCCAGCGCAAGTGCAAGTCGGCAGGGAAACGGCAATGGACAGTCAATCGGTCTGACGTCAATTCCTCTTCCCAAATCGCAGCGGAGCGAGAGCGGAGGGTGGAAGAAAATGGCCAAAATCTTTGGCGGCGGGAGTAAAAAGAAAGCCGGTAGTTTTGATGACTGAGGCGGCGGGCGGACTTGGCGGAGGCAAAGTTTCACTTGGTTAGCACCGTTGAGGAGAAATCATCTCCACGACTGGTTGAAAAGATTGGATGGCTCTGGCAACATTGACTGTTACAATTAAAGCCGCCGCAGCCTGGGTGGCGTCTTATTCGGGATAAAAACTGGCAGCATTATGAGAATGGATATTGGGTACCCACTGGGGGATTTGCGATGTGGCTACGAGATACGACTTAGCATGCGGCGTTTTGATGGCATTGGATGTATATGTGGCGAGCATATTCTGTTAGGCTTGAGCATGATGAAAAGCTGGAAGCAGGTGGACAACGGGTGTGTGGATATCGATGAACACCATTGTGGCAAGTAATGAGGTTGAGGAAACGGGTAGCGGTGGTCGATATCGCCGACCTCGACAACGACAGCATGGGGGTAGTTGCCCGTCTGAGTACGAGTACGAATACCTAAGAGCAGATCGCGTACCCGTAACTGGGCCCAGAATTAAGAGGGGTGTTCTGATTAAGCACATTGCGATCGACGTAATCCCTAGGGATTATTTGAACGTTATTTGGACTGTACATATGGATCGGCGCGACGATCATGGATATTTCAGTCATTGCCTCCGAAATGGAGGACGGAAAGGGTTTGGCAGCAATACCTAATTAGACCAACCGCGCGAACAACAGAGTATATTACTCGTTAGTATGAATACGGGCTACAGGAGCACCTCACCGTCCACACCATCGCTGTCTATCACCCAAACAGTGAGTGGTATTTGTACGGAGTACCTACATTAGGTATCCAATAGGGACTGAGCGCCAGCCAGTATCTACATACCATTTGGTATGTATGTACCCAGGGTACCAGGGTAGCAAGGTAACTCCCCAGCTAGTGAAACATTTGACTATGGAGTCACCTAGGCCAGGTATCCACGAGTAGGTACTCCGTACTTGCATGCCAAGGTAGCTAAGGCAAGCGACATGTCCCGCCTGAGAGGCATGGAAGTTCTACCTTCGTAGAGCATCGGTACTATACTAGGTAGCTGGCAATTCGAATGCGTTCGAGGAGAAGGTTCATTAGTGAGGGCACCGAGGGCGCAAACGCGGGGCAGGGGTGCTCTCCATCCCTAACTAGTACAAAGTGGCTTCGGCAGCCGGAACTCGTCTTCCAGACCTGCTCGAGGAAATGAAGAGGCTTAGTTAGAATGCCGTTACAAGTATTAGGCGGTACTCCGTAGTGTAAATAACGGACGCCCTAATGGAGTAGCGTTCGTTAGGGATTTGTGATTCTTGTAATTACGATCAATGAAGATTCCATGTTAGTGGTTCCGGGGGAAGGGTAGGGAGTACTACAAGCCCAAAATCCTTACAGGTATGTAGTCTCACGGAGGCCTGTACTCGTAATTAGAGTCTGGTCAGCGGCTCATTTGGGTTCAACCACGAACCCATCATTGCATCGACTTGAGGTAAAGCTCGACAGCCACCCGCCTACACAATCCGAACCACCCAGGAAAGCGGCACACGTTAGAGTTGACTGACGAGTGGAAACGGATGGCCCTACCTGGCCCTGTCTTCACATGTCATGTCATATTTAGCTACCCGCTCATGCGGCGGCCGCAGCCACAGGCGATTTTGGCCGACCGCCTGCCACATATTCGTCCGTGGTTCGTAAGATCAATCAAATGTGATAGCTAGTACTCCGTAGTTGGCTAGTACTCACGATGGACAGCTAGTGGTGGGCTAATTCTCACTAGCTCGATGCTAACTCCCATCCGGAGGAATAATGGCCACTAGTAGGCAGTTAGATCGTCGCCTCAGTCCTAGTGCATCCTAGTGCCTCCCCCTTAATGCCCTGAGTTGGGAAGGAGCTGCTCTGTCCCTCCACGCCTCCTTCCTCCTCGAGTCGTCCAGTCCACAATCGACGCCTTCGCTGCCTCCCCCACAATCTCATCGTTTGACGTCTTCCACACTGACTCCTGGCACCATCGCTGAAAAGGTAAATTCTACACCCTCCATCCACAATTCGCTTCCAATGGTTTGTGAGGATATTTTCGATCTGAACGTGGCAATGCATTATCGGCTCGTCCACCGGCCGCTTGCTGCGCCAATAACCTGGCCTCCCTGCACCAAGGCACCAAAGCTTGTTCCTCAATCGACCACGCTTTATGCCTGTAACTGAAGAACGATGCGTTGACATTGACTTCAACCCCTGACATGTTCAACCCGCCATTTACCCTCCCCAAGCGAAGGGAGCTGACTACGGCTTCATGTTTCTTGGACGTGTTTTCCTGTCTGTCGTTGATTCAGCTTAATCTACCATCTACGGGGTTCAGGGTACTATGTATCCGTCTGGACTCTCAGCTTTCGTCCACCTCCTCGTGTGGCGTTGGCCTTTTCGATGATTCAGCTCTAGAGTCTCCATCTAGGCAACTAAGAAAAAGTTTGACATAAAGAATAGCCGCCAGGTCAACCCCAAGAACCACCAGTCGACGGCTGCTGCCGAAGCTGCTTTCAGCTCGTGGACTTACTAAATTGAAACAATCCAGACTCGTCTCTCCTTTCTCTTCGAGTTTTGCCATGTTTTGAGTCGCAAATTTCCTTTCTAATTATCATGATCTTTTTCGTCTTCCAATGCCGAGCAGATACTCACACAGCGTTGTGCTAGCAACTTATTCCCATCGTGGCATCATCAACTTTTCTAATAGTCAACAACCCGAGGCCGCGACACCTGCTCAGCCTCCAGCGCGGGCTGACACACCCCAAAGGGCTACGGGAAATCATACGTCAACCTCGGTCACTTCTCCCAATGCGCAATCCGCCAACACCGCTCCAGCCCAAAGCGCTCTCAAATCTTCGCCTCAAGTCACTTCAAGTCCTAAGTCTCACGTAAGTCTACCAACTCAGGGTCGTCACTCTCGCCAACTCCACCCTGAGGCCGCCTCAGTCAAGGTCATTGAAGCCCAAGCGAAAGATGGTAACGACAATGAATCTAATCCCGCCACATGTCGACGCGCCCCGAAGAAAGATAAGCCACCCAGTGCTTGGTTGAATTCGCGGTACGATCCTTATAGTGGACATCCAGAATTTGTCCCTCCTGGAAAATCTACTAAACGCACCAACCAAAGACACCAACACCAAGGCGCGATCCAATCACCGAAGCGAAGTATCGCTTATGCCGCGCAAACAGTACAACCACCTCCTGTACCAGCAGCAGCAGCAGCAGTTAAAACTCCATCTGCTACTGGCACTCGCCCTCCACCAATTTCATTAAAACGGGTTCCATCCAAGTCGACCAACAACAGTCGGCTCGAGACATTGCTGTCTCTACAACAATTTCTTGATTCTTCCCCCCGGATCGACCGGCAGGCCGATGTGGACACCCGCGAACTCCGAACACCTGAACCACCCAAGTCTGTTAAATCATCGGCTGCTTCACCAGACCCTTCTTTTACCACCCTCAAGCCAGCCTCTGCAGGCCAAAGGACCGCAACTAGTTTCATCGATTCCTCTGACGAGGATGATCATATTGAAAATGATCAAATTGACAACACGCCTGGGACTTCGGTGCAGAGCGCTACCACAGCGCGTGTCATTTTATCAAAACATGATGTTCCTGCCGAACAAAGCGTGAAGCCACCGATGACAGAGCATGCCGGAAAGCTCCGACTAGACTTGACCCAAAGCCTTCCATCAACACCAGAAAGCGACGTAGCTGTAAGTGAGACCCAGCTACCGCGACCAAGTCACCCTCAATCAGATCACATTCACGACAGGCAGGCACCCGAGGACATTAATGACCCCTTTGGCACACTACCACTACAAAGGCATTCTCCTCTTCGAAGAACCAGAACAAGGGATAAACGGAGGTCTTTAGGTTGGCAATATTCATCCCTAGGCGAGACCCAAGACGAGAAATCTGATCCATATGAACGACCCGTCACAAAATCCGCCGAATCACTGCCGTTGGAGCCTTCTTTTAGTGACAACGGAGAGGATGACCAAGATTTCGATGAAAACGATGAGCCTCTGATGAATATTCACGTCCATAGACGGTATTATCGATCTGTTGATGACAATGTCCCAGAGGAAGAAACTCGACCTCAAATGACAGCCGCGACTTCATGGAACAATCGACGTGCCGCAGTGAGAACCCCGACGCCTGTCCCGTGGTACTCGCCTGGTCGAGACACCGATGAGCGACCGACCACACCAAAAAATGAAAACGATTCGGAGGAGTTTTCAGAAACAGATAATCTCGCTGATTGGCATCCACAATCGGTGTTGGATTCTATTTACCCGATGCAGAACTTTGGAGTCCCGTCAATCGTTCGAAGCCCTGTGAAACGCACACGAGCGAGAATGCCCCAGTATCGCCATGATGGGGTAACACCATCAACGCCGAAGCTGCCAAAATTTTCTGGGTCGCGATCAATTCAGAGACATAAACAGACACGGTCGCAGCAACCGCCCTTGACCTGTATTGTAGAGGCAAAGCCACAGGACGAGACGCCTTCTGACACGCCCTGGGATTTTCCCATAGTGGACAGCACTGGCTCTGGATTGTTTGGTGCAGAGGCATTCATGCGCCTTTCAAGCGAGAATGATACTGGGTCGGAATCCGAATTGGAAACGAGAGTCAATGATGCAGGATCCGAGGCATACACTGTTCCGGGTGATCAAGGTTCCGCAACACCAGGGAGCGCCCGAACACCCGCTAAACCCATATCACACAACATCATCCACAGGCGCCTCGGCTCGCCCATTTCCATCCGGTCACCACGAACAAACGCAACCAATCCTCGAACAAGCCACAAATTCAGCAGCAGCATCGATCTAGAGCATGAAGAGTATGAAGAAGACGATGAAGACGAAGAGGAAGCGTCAGCCTCCCCACCACCTGACATCACGCGCCACCGCCGTCCCGCGGAAGACCAGAACGACGGCCTGCAATCCCTCATCCACGCGCTAAAGGCAGGACCGACGGTAAACCACGTGGGGGGCCAGGCACCGGCCAAAACGCAGCTCACGGGCATCGACAGATTCGAGGAGATGCTGCGTCGCGCCGATGAGGAAGAGAGGAGGAGGAAACGGCAGACGAAAAGTAAAATGGCCGGTGTTCTAGGCCGCCTTTTGAAGCGCTGATCAAAACTCCCATTTCTCAAGGGAAAAGGTGTGGAGGGAGCAGCGGCCTCTTTCACTCTTTCAAGCAAGCAAGCAAGAAATCACCAAATCAGCAGCACACCTGCGCCGCCATTTGGTGCGACTCTCTCTCTCTCTCTCTCTCTCTCTCTCTCTCTCTCTCGACCGGCGTACTGGATGGATATCACTGCCCGAACACGGGAATGTCATATATGTGGGTGAAAACCTGGGGAGGGTGGGAACGACGCACAATGGTTTTGTGCGCCAGGCGGGTTTTTTCTCGTATATACTTATTTATACTTGTACGTCGTGCGGTCGATCGGAGGCTTTCCTTAACCTTCTTTCATTAAAGAAGCGTATGGCTAGGCCAACGATGCCCCTTGCTTTTCAGGATATTGTCTTATCTATATGTTTAATGTCATCTAGATGTCTAGATATATGTGTGTACACACAGCTCAAAGGAAGGGTAGATACAATGAATGGTTTTGAATGCAAGAAAGTCGGATTGAGATCCACGCTGAGTTAGAATTTATTCCTTTCCATGCATGGATCATGGATCGATAGAAGTCCCCCGTCACCCTTTCATGCTGCGAAGGACCCTACTCCTTACCTTCCGGGATCGATTCCCCTATGATAGCATGTAATTATGGCTGCGGCATCTTCAGTGTAATCGACTTTCAAGATGGTTCACGATTCATTACTTAGTGGAGGAAACGAAGAAGGCGGCATGAGTCGAGCTCAATTTAGCACTTCGTACTTCAGTGGCCTCGCTTGAGTTGCCAAGAATACAGTGACCCTTGGGCGTGCTTGGCATCAAGTTGACAGGCATTCCTCCTGTTTTCAACACCCCCATACAACCTTTACATACGAAGACATTATTCCGTATTGCCATCCCGAAAATCTGGTGGGCTCGTCATATGTCCACCTGCTGTACCACAATGCGATGAAAATGGTTTTGGCCATTGGTACTCCAAATTATGTATTGGCCGTGCACCGTGCCTCAAATTTACGCAAGTCATGGATCCAATGCAGACCTCGATGACACGGGGCTCGGTAATAATGAGCTCGAGCCTTCGAATGAACCACCCGACACTGGTGGAGATTTGGACGCGAACCCGAACGCTATAATTGATATCCAGGCGGCGAAGAATGATCACATCTTCGCGACCATCACTTCATCGAGACTCGACATTTGGTCCCTGAGACCGGTGGTGCTGCTTGCGTCGCTATCAAGATCTGCCAAATCATTGGAAATTTATGGCGCCAACCTTGCGCTCGCGCTCAAACCAGATGCAGGTACGATAGTGATTCGGACACGCGAGAGCTATCTCATCACCTACGCCGTCGAGAGCGATCACAACGCTCGTGTCCTCCAACAACAGTACGGATACAGCCAGGCAAAGCGACAGAATGTGATGAGGAACTTCGGTGTGGACGATGCTGCCGGCGTTTCAGAAGTCCTGTTGAGGTTTCGCAGGGCCTTCAAAATTGACGCCGGGATAAATGCGGTCATTGCACAGGATTCGGAATTGGTGGTGGCGACGAAAAAGCCTCCTGCCGTCCAATGCATCAAATGGGAGCCACAAAAGGACGGGTCGCATGCTGTGACTCAATTGATAACGAAGACCGATTGGTTTGCCCAAAAGACTGGCATCTCGACCATGATCCACGATCGTGCCATGAGCCTGTCCGTTTGGCTTTCACAGTGCGGACATGCGTATGCGGTTCAGAGGGTCAAACCGCAGATGGTCAGAGCAGCATCATCAGATGATTCGATGTCAACGTCCAAGTCCACACCCACTCCTTCTCCCAAGCTGTTTGATGGTTACTGCTTCCACAGAGCCGAGGCTGGGGAGGCCAAACTCGTCAGCATCAATGCTCGCTTTTCCTTAATTGCCATTGCGACAACGATAGGGGATATCATTTGTTATTCCGCCAAGGATTATGTGGGAAATATCCCACTGTCGCACCACTTCAAACAGCCCGCCTCTCCTGCGTCACGAGGTGCGATCGTATGTCTCATGTGGTCTCCGGATGGCTACTGTCTTTTCGCCGGCTACGAACACGGCTGGACGACTTGGTCGGTCTTCGGCAAGGAGGGTGCCACGAGTTTCCATGGGAACTTGAGCCACGCTCTCTCAAACAATGAGAAGTGGCTTCTCTCACCCCATCGGGCGACATGGGTCAGCGGAGGTGCAGAAATTCTCATAACGTCCGAGGGCGATGATCGGATATGGAAGGTTGAAATATCGCGAAGTGCAGCCATGGCCTGTTTCTCGTGCGCTAATCTTGTTCGAGCCCTTCTTCAAACTCCCTCGGAACTGACAGTATATCGTGGCCACGAACTGCCTGATTTGACCTCGATATCAAACGAAGCGTCGCTATGGCATCATGCTCAATATCCTGCGGTGTATCTGCACAATCAATGGCCCATCAAAATATGTGTCGTGTCGCAAGACGGAAGGTACATTGCAATAGCTGGGAGACGAGGCGTTGCTCATTACAGCCTACAAAGTGGGCGATGGAAGACTTTTTCTGACCTCGCCGTTGAAGCATCCTTTGCCGTGCGTGGGGGAATGTGTTGGTTCAATCACATCCTTGCAGTGGCGACAGAAAATGCGGCGGGCTACGATCTCCGCTTATACTCTCGAGAGCTGGATCTAAATCGACACCCACTGCACACGGAAGCCTTCTCGATGCCAATTGTGTTTGTCGGCCCTTCGGGCGAAGACTCTCTTCTGGTTTATACTTATGAGAACATCCTTTATCACTATATCATCAACATCACGCCGCGTGGAGCACAACTCGTCCAAGTTGGACAGATCGCGTTTCACGGAATCGTCCGCGCACCGAGCCGTGTTCGGTCGGTGAGCTGGGTAGTTCCGGACGTCCAACTTCGCAATGGCGATCCCTCTCGGGACGTCGAATTCGCATCGGTACTCTTCTTGGTCGATGACAAGTTGGTATTGCTACAATCGTCTCGCAACGAAAAAGACGAGCTCAAGTACGACATGCGCGTCATTGCACAGCACGTCGAGTACTATATCCTCATGCGCGATCAAATATACTTCAATTTCACAGGTCCAGAAGAATCGGCCCCACCGACGCCCTTGCCGGGAACTTCATTCACCATGAGGAGTCAACATCAGTACTCGCTTCGAGACTCCCTCTGGATATTCAGTGGCGATGATCTCAGGCTTTGGCCGGATGTTCGCGACCTCTTCCAACACGCCGCAGATGGCAATTTGAACTCCACCCCAGTGCTCTCTATGTCGGTGGACTTCTATCCGCTGTCTATTCTCCTGATTAAGGGGATAGTGTTGGGAATTGAATCAGAACTTGTGCAAAGGCGAGACGTCAACTATGCTCAATTTCGCTCGGGCATCCGAACCCAGCTATTCCTCCCCTACGTCCTCCGCCATCAGCTCTGCGAAGCCAACGACACGGCCACGGCATTTGGCCTCGCAAACCAGTACAGCCACCTGAGCTACTTTCCTCACGCGCTGGAAATTTTGTTGCATCACGTGCTTGATGATGAGGTTGACCGTCTCCACCATGTCAAGAAGAAAAAGAAGCTGAAGAAGTTGAAAAACAAGGCTGAAGCGGAAGGCAGCCCCAGCGCGACCGAGCCGGCAGTCAAAGAACAAAGACGAACATCGCTATCATCAGTCGACGAAGGCCTGAATCCCGGCCCTCTGCCCGCTGTGCTGTCATTCCTGCAACTGGTCCTCCCACCCGCGACCTACCTCTCAACCATCGTGCAGTGCATCCGCAAAACCGAACTCAGCTCCTGGCGCACGCTCTTCGCACACCTCCCCCCGGCACTGACGCTCTTCGAAGAGGCCCTGGCACTTGAAGACCTCAAGACCGCAAGCGGCTACCTGATCGTCCTCCAAGGCCTGGAAGATCAGGAAGAAGACGAAGCCGAAGACGCCGGTAGTGGTAGTGGGAAGGAAGTCGCCGAAGCAGAAGCTCGCCCTCACAGGTACGACGCGCGTAAGTTCGAGGGCTACGTGATCCGGCTGATGAAGCTCGCGCGCCGCAAGAACGACATGGAGGCCATGTCTGAGCTGGCGCGCTTTCTGATGGGCATTGATCCGCGCGGCGAGGCGCTGCGCAGAGTCGTGGTTGGCGTGGGCTTCAGAGACGGCGATGCGCACCGGCCTACGCATCTGGACCCTGAGAGGAGAGTGTCGGGCTTGTCGCCTGCGCCTGCGCATGCTACTGCTGCTGGTGGTGGTCCTGCGGCTACTTTGATGATCCCCCCCGTGAGGACGAGGCCCATGCGTGGTGGTCCTGAGGGCAGTGGTGCGAGTAGTCCCAGCCCCAGTCCCAGTGTGAGCGTGAGTGACGGCATGCTGAGCCCTGCCCGTGCGTCGGCAGATTATTTCTCGGCGTCGCCTGGTGGGTACTAACGTTAGCATAGGTTTGGTTTAGAATGCGACTGGGAGGGGACCTCTGTGTGTGTGTGTGTGTAGAAGGGACGGGTGGGGAGGTGGGATGGATGGTGGTGGAACAAAGTTGAAAGAAGAGGTGGTTGGTATGTAATTAGAGAGGAAGAAGAAACAATATCTAGTACGGAGTATAGTATATTAAATATGTATGCCCCAACCTGGTCCTGACCTCCCATTAGACGCTCAGCAATGGGAACTGCATGGTCGTTCAAGTTGATGCTCATCCGATTCGATTCCCCTCCGTGTCCAAGTCGTTGGCAGATGTTCCCGCTGGATGACTCAGCTCCTGCCGTAAATAGGCCAATTCCACACCTCAACACGGTCTTTAATTGTAGTTCGCATACATCACCACCACCTTTGTCCTCGGGGTGATGGTAATTGTGACAAATGATGCACGGGTCATCTCTCCAATGCTGTTGTCGGCACAAAGCCGCATCCCGCTATCCCTTCCCAGGCCCTGGTTAGCTGTATGTACTGACATTGAAAATACCTTGAGTGTGCGATTTAGGCTGTGATATCACTTAATTAATTGATATTTAAGCCATTCCGATAGAGCCAATATCGCAGGTCAAACTCCTCGTCGATTCTGGACGATCCAGTCCCTCTAATCTGGACACAAGCTGCGAACAGGTTTGGAAATCTGAAACTGTGAGAATAGACTAATTACAACATCCCAGCCCAATTCTCCAGCAAGCCGAGAAACTGAGGAGCGGTAATTATGGTGTATTTGAGCTACATTCATCTCCAAGCGAAAATGCGCATGATCTGACCTCTGTGGAGTCAGTCTCCCCATTCAGATCATACCCAGGCTGGCCTTGCAGATTGTTCGTCGCTGACTCCTTGGAAAGTATCGTTGCTAATTATCCACGGACTAGGTGGTCACCGGTGGAACACGTGGATGGACCAAGGCAAGCTCTGGCTTCGCGACTTTGTCCCCCTTGATCACCCAACTGTCCGAACACTTACGTTTGGCCGAAACATGTACATGGATTCTAAGGACTTCACAATACGCCAAGTGGTACCGGTCCAACACGGCAGAACTCCTTTGGCTATCTGGGAAATCTGGCTCGGGGAAGACGGTCGCTTCGAGCCTGCTTCTGACAGAGCGAGAGAGAAAAATCGGGCCTCCACCTAAACCCGCACTTGCGTACGTGTTTTGTGACGAGCAGGACTCTGAGAAGAATAACTCCATCGCCATACTCCGTACACTACTCTGGCAAATCACTAAAACAGCGACCGGCGCTCTTCAAGCATATTATCCCGCTCTTTGGGACCACTGCCCGTCTCCGCATATCTTTTTACTCGCTATGGACGGCCTTTATGAACATGGTTAGTGGCACAGTCCTTGGTCCATCTGGATCCTGATTGACGCTCTTGATGAGTGCTCGGGAGCCTCGAGGCGAGACGTTCTCCACGCCCTATCTGAATCCTTCGGTTCTATGGAGAGGTTAATTGAAAGCCCAAGAGGGGGAGGGGGCCTGAAGGTTCTCATTACGAGCACACCCTATATCGACATTCGACGAGAAATGCTGGACCTGCGGGCCATTCAGATCGACTTTTAAGAGTTCCACGAAGAAATCGGCCAGGATATTACAAGTCTTGTTCGGAGCCAAATACAAATTCTGGGAAAGCGGCGTGGCTTTGGAGAATTCTAAAGCAGAGGATCGAAGAGGCCTTGATTAGGACAGCGGACGGTATGTTTCTGTACGTGGCGCTCATGCTTGAGGAACTCGCTGATGAAAGTACACGCTCCTCCGCCAGAGCTGTCGAGGAGACCCTCGACAACCTCCCTCGATCGATCCATGACGTTTAGGAGGGCATTCTGGCGTGTCTGCCTTCCCGGTCGCTTGGATTCGCTCAGAAGGTTTTCCGATAGGTCGTCGGTACAACGCGCCCGCTCAGTGTACAGGAGATCAACCACGCCTTTGCGATCAGCCGGGAAAGCCACTCGGTTCTATCGCTCGAAAATGACCTGTCCTCTGATGCAACTGCCGAGATTGTAAACGCCTGTGGAGGCTTTGTCGTCATCTTCGAGGACACCGTCAGGCTGGTTCATCAATCGGCCAAGCTGTTCCTCTGCAGCAGCGCGCCAGACGGTCCTTCTCTGTCCCCTCTATCGCGTCGACACCGCTCAGGCCAACCTGGAAATAGGGGAAGCATGCCTGCGTTATCTCATGTTGGATGATTTCGAGCAAGGGCTCGTCCGCATGGAGAAATTGTGGAACACCGAACCTGTAAAGGCTCAACACAAACGTTACGTTACGCATTTCTCCGTTATGCCGCCAATAATTGGTTCCGCCACCTCCGCGGACAGGGTGAACAGATGTGTTCAGAACTCCTGGGCGAGCTTTCTGACCCAATATCCGTCTCCAAAATGGGACGCGTGGACCCAGGTGGCCTCAGCTGAAGGGCTCCGCTTCATATCTGACTATGTACCACACAATCACGCCGCTCCATGTTGCGGCATCCTTCGATCTTGTCACTGTGGAAAGGCAACTCATCGACCAGGGATCCAGTGTCCATGCTCGTGACAGTCTCGGCTGGACGCCTCTACATCGAGCGTCTGGAAGCTCGTCTGGCCCTCCTGGAGAACAGCGCGGTTCTGATATGGTTGCAAAACTGTTGTTGGAGCATGGAGCGGAACCATCCGCTTTAGGGAACTATAACACTACCCCTCTACACCGTGCCGCGCAAGGCCGGCGTCTCGAAGTGGCGCGGATTCTGCTGCGGGACCGGAGGGTCGACGTGTCTTGCACGGATGCAGTGAATGCCACGCCGCTCCATGACGCCGTGCTCCTCGAGGATGAGGAAATGGTCAAGCTGCTCCGCTCCTGGACAACGGACGGTGCGAAGACCTGGATTAGAGATGAGCAGGGCTTCTCCACGGCGTCGAGACTTGCTAGCAGTATATGTAGAATCCGAGGCGACTGCAACACTGCTGTTGCGGAAGAACACAGCCATCGACATACCAGACAATGAGGGGGTAACAGAATTGAATGCGGCTCTAGGGCAGGGAGGGGACACGAATGCGATGGTTGAGATGTTTCAGACGTAATAATGCGCAACACAATCGGCGCAAGGACGGGGAGGGGAGCCTTACCGACGACGACGACGACGACGACCACCACCACCACCACCAGCAACATCAGTCCAAAATCCCACACCTGCTCCTCTAGTGGAGAATCCGCGCTCGTCACAATACGACCACCACCAGGCGTGGGAAAGAAAAAAGGTGCCATTAATGCAGTTTCAGGGATGGGAACATATATATTCTTATAAACATTGTAGTTCTTGCTATTGCTGATGGATGGATGGATGGGTGGATGGGTGGATGGGTGGATTTGCTTTTCGTCTTCAACGCCTGCTCCACCCAGAGGATACAAGATAAAATACATAGAATAGAGCCGGTCGTGGCGAGCGAGCGAGCCCTGATATCGTGACTGACTCACTGCCGTGGATTCGTCCCACGAGCGGCCACAGAGCAGGAGACGGACGAGGCTCTCCAAGACAAGAAAAGTTGCCTTGCCGTGCCGCCGACCAGATATGCGCATGGAGTGAAGGCTTGTCTTGTCTCAGAGGGCTGAGTCTGGGTCCGAGCACAAAATGTAAATAATGTACATCCAGCCACGCACGCATATCCTGAGGACACGCTCTGAATCTGGATGTATTCTATTCGTACACAACACCTCTTGCGCCATGGCCTTTCTCCTTTCTCTCCCTTTTGCCGTGCCGTCTTCAAGCTCACGTGGAGCTGCAAAAATTTAACCCAGCCTCCTGACCTTATGACTCCTGGTGCCTCCAAACTTCAACCTCGTGGCGTCAGTGACTCTTGCAATCAATGGCTTGATCTGTCTCCCCTCGGCGCCCAACAGGGCCTTCACAAACGCCTCTCTGCCGGGGCCATACCCCCTCAGAATGACCTCGATGCCGGGCCCACCGTTGGCCTGGCCGGGACGGGCCAAGCTGGCGATTGTCTTGGCGGGGCTGTTGGCCATCTTCTTGCCGCCGGTGCGCCACTGCTTCTCGGCCATCTTGCGGAAGAAGTACGAGGCGAGCTGGTACGCGGCGTCGTAGGTGCTGCGCTGGGCCTTGCGCAGCCCGATGTCGCCCGCGGACATCGTCAGGATCGGGTCGCGGCTCGGCTCCGTGAACGTCAGGTGCATGTTGTGCCGGTGCGAGTACACGTTCAGGTGGTACGGCTCCGCGCCGGGCACCTTTTGCTCCTCCTGTGCGTCGTCTGTGTTCCGCTGCCAGTGCTGCGTCTGCTCTTGCTTTAGGTTCCTGCTGAACCCGGCAATGGGCCGCGACAAGCTCGCCCGTAGTGCGTCCATCACCACGCCTTCTGATTCGGGTGCCTTGGAGGAAGGGGGGGAGCTGGAGGCGCCGTTGTCCGCCCAGCTGTTGCCCCATCGCTCGTTGGCCGTCTTGATGCCTGGGTTCCGTGCGTTGGACGTTATGCTGCGTGTGCTCTGGTGAAGGTATGTCCGCCGGCATGATCTGCACATGCTCGAGAGAGCTGTTGGGCGCGCCATGATGGCGATTTAGGGGGGATTCGAGCTCCTGGCTGGATGGGTGGGATTGCGAGTCGGGGGAGTTCGAATCTACGGGCGTCGAGCTGGGAAATGGGCTTTGAAGTTGTCTGGATGTCGGATTGAAGAGTTGATGTTTGCTCTAGGCTTGGCATGTTTGCATGCACACTGGCGAATCGGAGTCGCGGAGAAGCAGAGACTCTGGACGTATTATAGATGTTTATGGGCAGTTTCAGCGATTTCTATCGCATGCGTGAGGTCTGGAAAGATTATAAAGCCATTAATGTACTAATATTTGGTATTGATTTTGAAGCGAGCAATTATCGTATAATCGTGGTAGCCAACGCAGTTGGGTTGAGATAGCGCTCGACAGAGTAACACCAGATCAGAGCACATGCTCCGTTGAAAGCGCCAGTCGAACATATTTTGGAATACAATAGTGTACATAGTCGTCATTTCCATTTATTTGACGTCGTTGCCCCAGGTCCAATTTGTACCGTAGGCACCATAGACGCCGTGACTCCAGACTTGGGCCAGAATATTGTGCAGGGATTCTTGTTTCCTCCGAGCATGCCTGCTGAGTGTGCTTTCCTCTCCTCCTCTGATATGTAGCTTGTCGATCGAGTATATACGCTTCATGCCTCTTGTATGACGAAAGTTCGTCGTCGTACTAGGTATCGTTGACGCGATAAAGCTCGTTTCCAGTGGGGACTGTCCAGCCGCATGTGCCCAGCCGTTGGAAGGGATCTAGAAATATGTGGCAGTTCGCAAGGGAGACCTGGCCAGGCTTGGGTCTTCAACTAGAGTTTCGTTGATGAAGATCACAGGTTCTTGTTCTTAGACTCCTCCTTGGAGCGGCTACCGAAGCCATAGGCGAGCCCACCACCGACCAGGTTGACCAAGCATAAACCAATTGTGGCACCTCTGATTAAGCCGCGGGCGCCAAACTTGTTTATAAATCCAAGTCGTCTCCTGCTAGCTAGTACCAGGTATGTGCCACTCAAGGCGGCAGTCGTGCCTGCGCTGTCAATCTTGTAGCCTTGGAGATTCAGATAGGTGGAGAACATGAGGAGAGGTGGAAAGATCATGGGGACAGCCTGGAAAGGGCGAGCATGCTGGGCAAAGATCATGGTAGCAAGGAGGGCAGGCGGCACAGGATTTTCTGTCAAGAGAGTAAGTAAGAAGACTGGCAGCAGTCAATGCGTGTAAACAGCAGAGCATGGTCTCGGGTCGACGAACCTCCCCATCTTTTGGCAGTGACAATTAAAGACTCTTTGGCCTTCTCTTGTTGCTGAGGGTCTGCCATCCTGGATTGAACCCGTAAAGGGAGAGGCTTAAGGCAAAACTATCGTCTGATGGTCATGAACGAAAGAGGGGAGCGTCGATGATGTTGTGAAGCTTCGGATGGTTTTCGAGGTACTTAGCTCATGGAGGTCAACTCCAACTGCGTCATACCCCAAGCAGTACTCCGTACTCCTCATATGAGCAAGTGGTGGGAAGGGGTTCAGCTTGGGTGGCAGCGTAGATAATACGTATAACCCCAGGCCTGATTAGGTGGTTCACAAGTTACGGGCACGAGCTCTCTAAGTAAGTCGGCACCCGTTGGGGCATGTAATTAGGGAGGGAACGGGTCCTTCATGGTGGTCAATCATGAATTTAGTTAAGAGGGATGATCCCTAAAAATCACTACCCATAGGTGTCTGTGTAGGTACCCATACCTAGTCGTGGCCACCTAAACTTTTGTCAATGACCCCGCCTGCCCACCTTTCCACTCATGTTGCTTGGTACTGAGAACCACTGCCTCTTAGCGTGGAAGGGGCATCGCATCTTCCGTCTCAAACTTGTTGGTGACTTGGTATGGACACCTTTACAACGCCACTTTCTCTAATCAACGCCTTCAGCCGACAGTATTCCAACAAACCCTTCCAGAAACCCTCCTTCCTTTCCCAACTCGCCACCCTCTCACGACCTCGGATCGCCTTAGTCTCTCTCATTTGTTGCGGCATGTCCGCAACCGCATCTGGCTCCAACGCCAGACCAAATGGCTCGGCCACATCCAGAGAGCACAACCAGGGCAACCAGGATAGAAAATTCACCCCTCAGCAGAAGGCAGAAGTCATCCGAATAAGGAGATGTACTCCGACTTCATTCTATGAGATTCTATCCGTGGAGAAGACTGCCAGTGACGGCGAGATCAAAAAGGCATATCGCAAGATTAGTTTATTGACCCATCCTGATAAAAATGGCTACGACGGTGCCGACGAGGCCTTCAAGAGTGAGGAATGCCCCAAGATGCCCGGGATTAGGATTCTGACTTGAACAGTGGTCTCCCGCGCCTTCCAGATTCTTTCTGACCCTGATAAAAAGTCAAGATATGACCAGTTCGGTGGGGATCCGGACAATCGCTTTTCTAGTTCCGGTGCCGCCGCCGCAGGCGCAAGTCCTTTCAGCGGCTTCGCAAGATCTGCTGGGAGAGGGCCAATGTACGAAGACGAGATATCACCTGAAGAGTTGTTCAATCGCTTTTTCGGCGGAGGAGGCATGGGCCCAGGTGTTTTTGGTCAGTTGACACGTACCATCTCCCTCGCTATTTAGATACTAATTGTTCTAGGCGGAGGATTTGGCGGACCTCAATTTGTCTTCAATATGGGAGGTGGTCCTGGATTTACAGTGCATCGGATGGGAGGTGCAGGACCCCGGCGGCGACCTCGTGATGCCAGCGCCGAGCCCGCTCCCAATGGGCTGTCTGCGTTGACCCAACTATTACCGTTACTCCTGCTTTTTATCCTCCCACTGCTCTCCTCGTTTTTCTCAGGATCGACATCGTCAGGGCCTCAAGTTCGATTCGATGCTCCAGCTCCGCCACACACGATGCACAGAGTTACGCCCAGATACAAGATCGACTATTACATCAACCCTGCGGAAGTGGACGGGTGGAAGGCAAGACAGTTCAATTCTTTGGATCAGCAGGCCGAGGTTGATTACATCACGACACTGAAATATCAGTGCGAGAATGAAGTCCTCCGAAAGCGGCAAGAAATTAATGACGCGACAGGCTTTTTCTACACAGATGAAGACCGAGTGCGGAGGGCGAGAAATATGCCTATGCCGGGTTGTAGACGGTTGGATGAGCTGAAAATTAGTCTACAATACTAGCAGTTTGGGATATTGAGGTTTGGCTACTAGTTTTGACCACGATATGCATGTTTTCTTTTGCATTGCATTCCCGTTAGGCGTTGGCGGAGCGTCGCATCGACTTTGGAGAAATTGGCTGTGTCAGACAGCGAGAAGTCGGGTCAGAATAGACTCTGACATCTACTCAGGACTGTATGATACAATCTTCAAGTTGTGAATGAACAAGACTGCTTCGAAGAGTCAGATGCTCATAGGCCGGAGTGGTGATAATATATTGCCGCTTTACCAACTGATAGGCCTAACATCGGCCTAGCAGTGACACCAGCATCGATAATGGTATTTACTGTGACATGATAGGCAGGCAGCCTGTGAGTTAGTATTGCCTAAAGGCCCTAGGATACTAGTGATTAGGCTGCATCCCCGTCTCCGAACGACATCTCCAAACTTGTCTGCACTCTTCCATCTTGATCTCAACATCCCGCCCATACATTTGTCATCGTGGTCTACATACCATAGCAATCATGTCGGACCCTTCTGCGGACTCGGATAAGGTGCGCAAGTCATGGATACATCTGGATCTGCTAACAGCCATCAGATTCGGAACAAGAGACTCGCAAAACTACAACAGTCTCAATCTTCAGCCCAATCGGCCGCGCAAGACCCTACAGCGCCTACAGACTCGAGTCAGGATGGCATAGAATCCACACCCACCTCTCAAGAGGTCACTGTACCTACTAGCATTGCCCAAACGCCCTCTCCCAACGAGTCTCCCAAACCAGCAATCAATATAATGAAAGCACCGTCGCCTACCCCACCACCTCGAACACGCATCACTTCTGCTTCTGTCACACCACAGAAACGAGAGATGAACGGCTCTGAGAGACCCAGTCCGAGACAAAATGAGTCTATTGAACAATGGGAAGACCGAACCCTGAGGAATCTCTTTCGAATTACCCTGGACCCGGATCAGAAGAAAGACCAACATGGACAAGTACTGCACCCTGCGACACAACTCAAGGAAGAGCTGGAGTCTGAGAATAAGCCTGTTCTTCTGTCCACCGAATTGCTTGAGCAAGCCATCATGGAAGCCGGTTCTGCCCTCAATAGACTCAACCCGCACGATTGGCTACTTGGATGTTGGAAGCGGACAACTCGTATGACCAAGGCAGTAAAGGACCGCTCGCCTGAGAACAAGAAATGGGCCATTCTCTCAGAGGCAAGGAGGCTATGTATGAACTGGTGCATATTGTCCATCACCACCCCAGACATTTTTGGAGCCGCTTACAACGGCATCGATGCCCTTGCTGACCACCTACTGAATGACCCCGATGATGACGGCGGTGTATGCCAGGATTTCATTAATGAAGCCATTTCCAGGTTTGAGGAGGATGAGTCTATCAAAGAGGCCTTTGTTAGTGCGGTTGAGACTCTCAGTCGACGACTAGCCAAAGAAACCATGATTTCGGACTACCGACGCTACACTGGCATGTTGCGGCACCTGATCAGATACAAGCCTATTGCAATAGCTATTTCTGAGTCCTCAATGTTCGTCGACAAGTCTATTCCAGCAGCACAATTAGAAGTGGCCACCCTACTCGGCCCCTATTTCCAAATCTCCCCACTTCAAGCCGATGTCACAAAGTCATATTTCTTTGAGCCCAAGACCATGGATCCTGGCAAAATTCGGAATTCCCAGAATTCATTGCAGTTGGCTTTGAGAACCCATCAAGATGAGCTTTTCGACATAGTCAATACACTAGTTCGATCGTCTCCCGAGGCTCGAGAACGCGTTCTGGATTGGTTTGCTCTTACGGTCAATTCAAATCACAAGCGGAGGGCAATGCGAGTTGACAAGACAACTGTCTCCAGCGATGGTTTCATGGTCAATATCAATGTTGTCCTAGATAAGTTGTGTGAGCCATTCATGGATGCTCAGTTTTCTAAGATTGATCGTGTTGATGTCCAATATCTGCGAAGAGGCCCCAGAATCGACATCAAGGATGAGACAAAGATCAACTCTACACAAGAGCAATCCGATGAATTCTACGAACACAGAGCGGATGGTACCAACAATTTCATCTCTGAATTGTTCTTCTTGACGGTTGCTTCTCATCACTATGGCAGTGAGGCAGCTCGGAACATGTTGAAGGACATGGATCGAGAATTAAAGTACATGGCCAAACAGATCGAGCAATTCGAGACCGAGAGACATAAATATATCAACAATCCGGGTCAGCTTCAAATGTTTGAGAATGCTCTCAAAAAGTACAAAGATCAACATGACAAGGGGCTCGCATACAAATATTCTGTGCAAGGGGTTCTCCTGGACGAAATCTCCCAGACGCGTTCCATGCAATTCATGCGTTTTGTAACTGTCTGGTTGCTTCGACAGGTTTCCGTTCATAAACAATTCCCCAAGGAGCCCATGACCCTACCTCTTCCGGCTGGACAGCCCGCAGCCTTTATGAATCTTCCTGAATACTTCTTGGACATCATCAGCGGAAATTTCGGTTTCATCATGTACAACATGCCCCAGGTCATCTCTCCCACACAGTCTGATGAACTCATCATGCTCTGTATCACTTTTCTTCGCAATTCCGAATATATCAAAAATCCTTACCTCAAAGCTTCTTTGGTCACAATCCTATTCCGAGGGACTTGGACGTGGCGTCAGGGAGGCCGGGGCATTCTAGCAGACCAGTACAATAGCATGCCTTTCGCCACAGATAATTTACTGCATTCCCTGATGCAGTTTTTTATCGAAGCTGAATTTATGGGTGGTCACGGCCAGTTCTTCGACAAATTCAACGTGCGATTTGAGATTTTCCAGATTATCAAATGCATCTGGTCAAACACTGTGTATCGCGAACACCTTCTCAAGGAAGCAAAAGTCAACATAGAGTTCTTCGTTCGGTTTGTCAATCTTCTCCTTAACGATGTCACATTCGTTCTTGACGAGTCATTCACCTCCTTCCATCAAATCTATGACCTTACAAAAGAATTAGCTCTAGCGGGTACAACATTGGATCAGCAGCAGCGCCAGGAAAAGGAAGAGGCGTTGGAGTCCGCAAAGGGCAAAGCCAAATCCTATATGCAATTGACTAATGAGACTGTGGGAATGCTGAAATTGTTCACTGAAGCTCTTGCAGACGCATTCACAATGCCTGAAATCGTGCAACGATTGGCCGATATGTTGGACTACAACCTTGATGCAATGGTTGGGCCAAAGAGCACGTCGCTCAAAGTCGACAATCTTCAGGAATACAATTTCCAACCTAAAGTCCTTCTCAGCGAGATTGTCGACGTTTACCTCAATCTCAGTGAGAAGGGCAATTTCATCCTTGCGGTCGCCCGAGATGGACGGTCTTACAAGCCCGACAACTTCACTTCTGCTGGAAGTATACTACGCAAATTCGTGCTCAAGGGTCCCGAAGAACTGGCTCGGTGGAGTAAATTGATCGAGAAATTTGCCAAAGCCAGGGAAGAAGATGAAGCCGCAGATGCCGATCTGGGTGATATTCCAGACGAGTTCCTCGATCCGCTCATGTACACGCTCATGGAGGATCCAGTTCTTTTACCCGTCAGCAGAATTGTGATAGATCGGAGTACGATTCGCAGCCATCTGCTGAGTGATCCGCATGATCCCTTCAATCGTGTGCCACTAAAGATTGAGGACGTTATTCCTGGTAAGTAGCCTCTGTCCCTCACTTTTACTCCAATTCCTTAACCCCCGTACTAACTGTGCGTCCCAACCAGCAACCGATGTCAAGGAGAAAATCACCAAATTCAAAGAAGAGAAGATCGGCAGTCGGCGCAAGGATTTTGTCGAGACCGTCAAGACTGAGGGAACGACCCTCGGCGTTCCGGCGGATGGTGAATCTTTCGGGGACACCATGGACACTAGTCAATAAGCGCATCGATAAGAAACATCATGAACTATGATCTTGGGTTGAACCTCGGTTGCATTGCACCCAGCAGTGAATGAAATCACGAATGAGCCTCGGATGGCTGGCGGGCTGGCTGGCTTCCGACACCATGGTCTAATCTACTGGATGGAAACCTGGATTTTGAGATTACGTGACCCAGACTCACAGGTTAGGCAAGAAGCCAAACTCAGATTCGACACCACTACTATGATATTATCAGCAGGATCAGGCCGTGGAGAAGTCAGGGCGCTACTACTCCTACTGATCGGTAAGAACATGCACCGAGTATTCTAGGTAACAGACCACAATTGTGTCACATGCGGTCTAATACTTCTGTCCTCGAACTGGCGAGAAAACCCAAAGTTTGAAGCGTGAATGGCATACGAAGCAACGGATCAGTCCCTACTACTTACTACTGCCCCCTCCTCCCTCCACATTCTGGCAACATTCTTGGCATGATGAATTTCGGGATTCTGCTAAATGCTTCTTGTGGATAGACTGGCTAGACAATGAGATAGAGCATGAGATACAACTTGCTACGATGAGGTACACCGACGTCCCTACGATTGTTTTCCCATTCCACGTGCCGAAGGAACCCATTGTTTCTTCTTCCCGTCTTCTAATCCGTCTGCTTTGAAAGGTCTAGGTCCTTCATTGTGTTTACGTGGTTTCCACAGCTCTTGTAAATTCAACTTGGATTTCAGGGGCGCTGTAGTGGTCTGTGCAGAGCTCAGGGTATAGGCGTATGAATTTCCTAATTACGTTAGCGCGGCGGCTCCTTTATGCTCCAGCCTTGAGGTATTAAGTGCCAAACAGTTGAGCTCGGGAGCAGACTTCTACCCTCACTAACTATTTGTGAAATCTAGGCATAGCCTCAGCAATAGTATCGTGATTCCAGTGTCATTAAGAACCTGGATACCTCATCCGCGCTGACACTTGGTTTGTTCATTCATTGTACCAATCCGATAGCTAGTGTTCCGTCTTTCGTATTTGCGTTTGCTCAACGATTCTGTCAAATTTGACTATGAAAGCCTTGTTCGTGGACGCTTCAGGGGCGATATCCCGCTTAGCCCTTATATTGATTGTTGGTGTTTTTGGATTTGTAGATCCCATGTCTAGTGTTGTGAGCATATTCTGGTCCGTCCTGCGTTTGTCTCCATTATACTCTTGGGGACAATGGCGGCTGCTATGTTTGACAACCACGACGACACAAATTGCACGAGTGTTTTACTCCCAATGCTGCCTTCACGCGCGATCTTAGTCCAGAAATCACCTGCCTAGCATCCTTGCGGCGAACCAGACGGCAGGATCCGGCAGCCGCGTGAATGGCTTTGCGGTTAGCAAACAATCATCTCAGCATGGTGAAAAAGTACATCAACTCCATAGGGAGCAGCGTCTTCCTGCTCGTTCTGTAGAGTCAACACTCCTTCCCTCTCTTCCTTTAGGAAGGGAGGCCTCCAGGCCCACTGCCTCACGGAGACCTTCCACCATGAGTGTGGATATTCACGAAATATGCCACTGCCTCGATAACACGTGAATTCAATGTTTCTACGCACTGCTATATATATATCTGCTGCGCGAGGCATTGTTGTTCTCTCTGGCAGAATCCAATCTTCTGTAGACAATCTACAAGAATCAACACCATGGACCAAACCTTCATTGTCAAGGTCAATGCCCTGCTCGAGAGCGAATCACTGCAACTCAACTGCGCGGCGCAACGAAATGAACTCCATGCGCTATTGGAGATTTATCGCGATTTCACCAGCCGCGATGCCTCAGCGATTATACCCAAGGCCGCGATGTCTGGATTCTATCGTACATTTACAGCGAATTCATGAGAAAAGAATGCCATGACAAGGGCAAGCATGGATGCGCTGCTCAGCGCCGTGGATATGGATTTCTCTGAGCGAGACTTCTCTGTTCAGGATGGAGACACTGCACCACAGTCTTCCTCCTCGTACGTACGGCACTCATCGATCAATCTCGAAACCCAAACTAACAATACCACTTGACCATCGCCCTCGCCACCACCTAGACCATCTGCAGGCAATGTCCCGCCAACTCACCCTAATGCTCCTCCCGCCACCATAACGCGCAATGTGACGGCGTCAGCTTCGACGCGATCAACAGGGAATCAAGGCAATGGCAACCCAGCCGTAGTACCCGCTGCTCCGGTCAACAACACGATGATAGCTGTGAAAAAGTCTGGCAGGACGACGACAGTTGGAGCCTGGCCTGCGATATGTGCGCCGCAACTCGCTACGACATTCGCGGGTTCAATCGACATATGAGGAATGAATGCTACGCTGATCTTAGAGAAGGATTTAGCATCATGGCGCGCGATCCGAGAACTCGTCCCGTCTGGTATGGCCAGGACGACAACGCTACCAATTACCAGGAGAGAATTGCTCGCAAGCCTCACCCCTCCTAGGGTAATTGAATGCTTGTCACACCTTCCGCGAACGGGGCAATGATGGAGATGTGTTATGCAGAGCTGGTGCGGCAACGCGAAGTGCTTGAAAAAAGCTGGTCGGAAGTCAACGGTGTAGCCCTAGACTTTGATGAGAAAGAGCTCGAGAATTCGCATCATATTACCAGTAACCCAAGAATTCTGGATTTTCCTATGGATCTGGGCATCTACCTGGAGCAGGTTAAGTTACCTAGTTAGCTAATATCTCAAGGGGCTTCTCCCTTCCTTGCCGCTATTGTTCCGTATAGTACTAGGATACCCAATCAAGTCCATACCATCCAATATGGTATGCCTCGCCACCCTCGAATTTGGTTGGTGAAGAGTGCCTCGTGCATGTCGTAGACTATGGGTGAAAGAGTCTCAAGTGGCCCCCCCCCCGCCGATTACTTCCAAGTATTCTCTCGGAGAGGCATTGGAGGCACGACGGTCTAAACAAGCACTGAGCACCCCCCATCAACTGTTCATGACAATGTGCCTCTCTTATTCGAATAATTTTCCCGCATCAAGTACCGAAGAACGGGCCTTAGCACGAGTGTCACGCATGTCATCTTTGGTAGCTGATATGGAGCTGTAGTGAACCAAATGAAGAAATATGTGTCTTTCCTTAAAAGTTAACCGGACGGTGCGGGTCTTATTAACGATCTGAAATTCGCTCCCGCCAAAAGGGATATACATGTGGGCAGTTTATGTCAGCAACTGCTAGAGCAGGGACCTCTGAATACTAACGAATGGGACACCCTCACGAGGCTCGCTCCTGAGGACCATGTCGAAACCCCCGTTGTTTGAGGTGCAAAGCGGCCAGCTGACATCTAGGGGGGCTTCCACTGTCTTCGAAAACTAGAATTGAGAGCACAGCATCTAAATCTCTTGTCGGCATTATCTCAGTCATGATATTCTTGCTAGATCTAGAAAATAGTATGATCGGTTTTATACGATGTGTTCCCAAGGGCGTATTATACACCAGTGATGTCCTTCTTCCGAAAACGCCATTTCGCTAGAGCTCATTATTTATTATTGCCTGTGCCATGACAGGCCACGCTTGTTCGGTCCGATAGCCGAGAACTCGGCATTGTATCATCGCCTGTTTTCACCGAAAACACCTTCGAATTCTGCTCACATATGAGAGGTTTGCACATGATTCTCTTCTAGTTAAATGTCCAGGGTCGACGCTTGGGAGCAGTCTCGAAGGCAAGGGGGTTGCTCCTTTAAATCACACCCTGGGGTTGCTCATGTTGTGTGTTTCTTGCTGGCGGAAACTTTGATTCGTCGTTGCTCGCTCAGTTGTGAGAATAGTTTTGTCTACATCATCCCGCATTCGAGCACTGTGGGATTTTGGTCCGTATGTGTCAAGGTGATTGTAGTAAAGCCATAGGATGATGCAGCTGAAGAAGTCAATGAGTGTTCCAATACCTTGGGAACGGGACATCCAACATACCTAGCAACAGTTCCCACCAGACCGACCCAAAGGAAGACCACGCTAGCTATGGCACGTCCATTGTCTCTGTATCGCAGAGGGGGACTGAGTTTCTGCCGGGCAATGTCTGCGGCATCTTGGGTATCGGCTGAGATCCAGGCATTGCCAGTAGCAACAATAACGGTCAGGGCGATGGCATCGGCAAAGGCCATCAGTGTGACAACAAGGGCACTGATCCTCCAGGACCAGCGAATGTTCTTTGGCTCGTATCTCTCGGGAAAGAAAAGGTCGAAGAAGAACCCTGCACCAAAGATGGTGGCGACAGCAATGCCCACGAAGATGTTGTATGATGCGATCCCGACAAAGTCATCATTGTGTACGGCGGCCGATGAGTGTAGCCTCTCGATTTCATCTTGTTGATTGACATAGTCTGCTATACGTGAGTCGTTGCAACACATCGAAATTCGGGGTTGGCTGGGGCCACTAACCTGACAGGGCTGCTGTTCCAATGGACTCGGAAACAACGCAGCAGAGCATCGCGATTTGGTAGACAACAAATTTCGTCCGCCGTAAGTGGTAGTCTTTGTTTCCGAACATATAAGAGCTCTTGAATTTCCACCATTGTATATCCCTTAGGTCGAGACCCCAAATCACCGCCATTATATGGGTTGGGTTCGAGAGCCTTGCGACTTGGCAGTCAGAGAGTGATTAATTCAGATTATTGGTGGATGAAGCGAACACGGTGAGATGCAAATTGCTAGCGAGGAATCGGTAGTCACGTCTGGCCAACAGGTAAATGAATATGGACGGAGGGAAGTATAGGGCAGAGCGACACTTAAAAGAGCATCAGGACCACGCGTATGTCCCTGTGTGGCACCTATTCATCAGCATGTGAGGGATTAGCCGCAAGCAGGCCCTGATCGACAACACCCGACCGTACGAGATGGGCATTCGCTGAGAAATCGTTGCTTTTCGGTCGGGCGACCCATGTAAATGGTTAGTGAATATCCTGGACCCCTGGTGGGTGGCCATGATTGATCACTGAACGCCAGCCGTTGTATTCGGGGAGTTTCTGGAGTCCCGGGACATCCGCGATACTTGATGCTGACCAGTTGTCGGGTGGAGTGAAAGGGGAAATAGTTTGGATGAGGCTAACCCGGGACAAGCAACTCTATGTCAGTAGGGCTAGAGCTTGTCAGCTGGACAGCGGTTCTGATACGAAGAACAACAAATAGGCCTCGCCTCTCATCTTCGAGAGGCTTTGGGGTATTGGGCCTTGAAGAGACATGGGATATATCCAATAGGTGACTAGTATGACGTATGAGGAACCACGTCATCGGTTTTATGCTCTCGCCCTTCCGTCTTTCGTCGGCCCGAGGCAATGACTCCGCGGATGCGGGATGCGCCATATAACTGTACCTCTGGCAAAGGACCGTCATTAACATTACAAGCTAAGAAACCTTATCTAAGTAGGTACAGCAGCTTTGGACGCTCCTGACCCTTCCATCTTCATGGTTTCCATGGAGGTGAGGCACTCTATTCCTCACGATATCTGGGGCGGAGGGGGGGGGGTGTGGAGACACCCCTATCAATTGGAACCAAGGCCTGGAACCTTCCCCTCTGGCCCCCTTCGGCCACTGGAAATCATGAGGCTATTTGCAGATAAATTGCCAGCCAAGACGAAAGTGAGAGAAGTCTAAGGCCTACGTTTCTATTTGGGCTGGGTGCGGTATCGTAGAAGAGTCTTTGTGCAGCAAACACCTCCACTGCGAGGGCGACCTGAGATGCAGGAGGCAACGACAACGATCGCCACATGCTCCTTGGAGTTAAATGCGTGTGGCCTACTTAAACCAGCGACCAATGAACCCTTTCCTTAATATCAACTTCTCCATGATTGTCCCAGTCATGTAGGCAGACAAGGCAAGGAATATGTTGGAGACATCCAATGTGACCGATCGGAATAGATAGCTGGTTTCTATAATTGCTCCAACAATTCGTCGTCATGTCTCAGGTCTTTGAAAATCCACATTTCGATAGGGTATCATGTAATTGCTAAGCGCGAGTGCGTGAGGTCCTGTATAGTGCTTAACCTTTTGGAGTGTCTCAGAAACTGCGACCTAGAAGAAGCCGTCAGAGGCGAGAGCTTGTACAGAACAAAAGACATTTGGCTTCGAATAAACGGCTCGGAATGTTGACCGAGTCGACGAAACCCAGGCCACAACCATGACACTGTAAAGGGTAGATACAGCTATTGAATGTAAGGCCAGCTGGATCGTTGAGGCAGAAATTCCCCGTGTTCGAGGAACTGTACCCGCCCGATAGCCTGTGTAAGTAAGCATAGTAACAGTCGTTGCTAAAGGGGAGAACTTGAGTGGGATATTGGAAAGCAATCCGCAACGGTGCTGGTTGGCCTAGAACGAAACAAGCCAATGCTACGCGGGACCACGGTGGGTAATAAAAATCACATTCTAAATGTTAAGTAGATGATCTGGCTAAACCTAGGTTCGTTGGAAACGCGATTTTCTCACCTGCTCTGCAACTGTGCGTTGTTCAAATCTATGAGGAGTTTGGTTTAGTAACAGTCGTCAAACTATAGCAGTGGAAGGCATTTGAAAGTTAGAATACTTCCCGGTTTTATTTCCCATGGCTACGCCGGCCGCCTTATTCCCAGTCTCCGTTTGTTTTCTCTGGGAACGGTTGCCAATCGTTAAATGGCGGAGAAAGGAGGTTGGCTACAAAGGTTTGAAGTATATAATTAAAACGAGCTAGATGTGCCAAGCATTGCCGGCAACCAACTTACGAAGTACATACCTAAATGTAGACAGTACTGTGGGTAGGAGGTCACCTATAGATACTGGTAATGATGCAATACAAGTAGCTCCATTAAGTAGGCGGCATCGCTTCGCTTTATGCGCTTTATGATGAGCGATCAGACATTCCACCCCATATGACGCTGGTGCCGGCTCTCATAGTCAAGCATTCTGCCTTTGTACAGCATAATATATGTGCGGAGGACTGGGAGCACCTGGTTGCAATGGACGCTCCTCGTTCAGTATATTAAATAATGGTAATAATATCTTAAGCGGAAATATCCGGCCTGGCGCTTGGCGGGGGACCAACGCTTTTAGTACAACATTATTTTCTAAACGAAGAATCTTGCATTACTAAGATTCATATCTCACTCCCTTCTTCTTCCTCATGTCAGTCTTTCAGTCACTCTCTTATGAAAAGATTCTTCCAAGCAAGCAATTGCCAAATTTCAAAGTTTTCTGTTCACATCAAGAACGGTGTTGCAACGGCGTGCACCAATCCATATAAGAGGCACCTGAACATCATGCCTTCAGCCAAAGAACCATTACCTTCTCTCAAGGTATTGATGCTTCATGGATATACCCAAAATGGACCACTCTTTCACGCAAAGACGCGCGCCATGGAGAAGCACCTTCAAAAAATATTTCCAGGGATACTATTAATATATCCTACGGCGCCACTGCAATTAAAACCTAGCGATGTGCCCGGATTTAACTCGACCACCAATGAAGACCCGGAAAGTATTGAAGCCTACGGATGGTGGCGTCGCTCAGACACCTCAAATCCACCCGAATATTATGGCCTTGATAAAGGTCTGGAATCAGTGGCTGAAATTCTGGAATCGGAAGGACCGTTTGATGGAGTGATAGGATTTTCACAAGGAGCAGCGCTGGCAGCAATGATTGCTTCCCTCCTTGAAGGAGATTCGAGAAAAGAAGCATTTGCTAAGGCTCAAGGAAAGTCAAAGCTTGCCATACCTTTTCCTAGAGCCTTCGAGAACCTAGGACACCCGCCATTTAAGTTTTGCGCAGCATACTCTGGCTTCCGAGCACCAGGCGAGCGATATACCGCCTTTTTCGAAGAGCCACATATCCAAATACCAATGTGTCATTTTATTGGAAGTCTAGACAGCGTGGTCGAAGAGGCACGAACTCAGGCGCTAGTTGATGCAGCTGGGGGAGAAAAGCGAACGCAAGTCGTGGTACATCCTGGGGGGCACTTTGTACCCAGTGGGAAGCAGTATCTTGATACGATCGCGGCGTTCATCAAGCAGACAACCACGTCAGAGAGCAGACAAAATGGGAACGTAGAAGAGCGGGTGGAAGACATGGATGTACCGTTTTGAGTCATCTGTTTCGTGCACCTGTATAAAGCTATTTAGACACCCTCAATAGAAAGATCTAGACATAGAACTCTGATATCCCTCAAATCCATGACTCAACTGTACTCACCAAAGACGGCACCGAGGCTGGGGAAGCTCTTGGTGATTGGCCCGGAAGAGTGAGACTTGTATCACGTGGAAAATCATCCACCAGAACGGACTAGTGTGGTTGCCGCCAAGATTTGGCCAAAATCGAAGTCGCTCGCACACTCCTCAAGAGCAATTCTACCGCCACTTCGACCAGTGCTTCAATCGATAATCGCATCTTCCTCAATCCAAGCAATATCCGCTACACCGTCAACAGGAAGAAAAGCTCCCATATCGATTCCAATTATCCGTCAAAATGGTATGCAAATTCTTTGGCAATAGATGCACAAATCGATGACCTCAAAAATATCCCCTCTTTTTTCGACCAGTCCAGCACACGACCATCGTTCCGTCCCCAATGTCAACGCCGTCGCTTTCAATATCCAAACAAATGGCTAACATGGCTCTACTCAGGTTCTCGCAGTCGATCTTCTGAACCCAACCCCTCAGGCTGAGGCCCGCAAGCACAAACTCAAGGTAAGATGGATTTGAAATAATACCAACTTGACATTCAGAGGCTAACTCTCCCATCTCTTAGACTCTAGTGCCTGCTCCTCGATCATTCTTCATGGACGTCAAGTGCCCTGGTTGCTTCACCATCACCACCGTCTTCTCCCACGCCCAGACCGTCGTCATCTGCGCAGGCTGCTCAACTGTGCTTTGCCAACCCACCGGTGGCAAAGCCAGACTCACAGAGGGCTGCTCCTTCCGGAGAAAGTAGATCAACTCGGAATACTTTTTCCCTGGAATGACTTGATGGCATTTGATTTGCTAGATAGAAGATGGATTCCCTGGCCCTGACACCGAACCAACGATGAATGGAGTTCCGGATATCTTGCAAAAGACTTTAGCATGGCGGGGGCATTTATATTTTTGTTTTCACCAACACAAACAAAATGAGAAGCGCAGAAAGATGTTTTCTGTCTACGAAACGGGATTATTTTCCGCAAAAAAAAGTCTTTTCTGTATCGGACCGACCGGCAGAGGCATGAGATTCTTGCATGAGCATACTATTATACCCAGGTAGTGATGTGAGGAAGGCAAAGTCTCACTGTTGAGGAGGCCTTGGCCCATTGCACGAGGCTAGGTCGTGGTTGAGGATGAAAGGGTGTGTGTACTCATAGTACAAAGTCAAAGCAATAAAATCTTCTGAAAAGCATCAAAACTCCCGTATGCACCATGCCTCGCTTCCACGGGCTTCGTCTGCATGTGCTTGTGATCCTGTAGCATTGAAGCTTCTGGTGTTATGCTTCATGTATCCCATTTCGCCCCCGGTTTGATTGTCTGAGGGAAATCATAGCGCATCATTGCCTCGTATGTTGATCTAAAGTTTGGATCAATCCAGGGTTGACGGAGGTTCTGCTTCGTAGACAACGCAGCTAGTACGTTGTCTTTTGCTGGAAAAGCTGCGTCTCGGAGTGAGGACTCATGGCCTTTCTCGCATGCCGTTGTGAGCTGATCAGTTGATGCACACCAAGGCTCGCAGAGCTGGGTACAGTGGTAGATAAGTGCCTGATTTGCTTCTGTCTCTCAACCGCGTTGTAGCTCAGTGATGATCTTGTTCGCCAACTTTTTCTGTTCCCTCTCCTGCAACTCATTTTCGTCTGTTTCGGTCAGGCATTTTCCAACCGCACAGATGCCTCTCACGCCAGACTCTGGACAATCAACCCAGACTTTGCCATTTCTTCCCACAGCGATTTCAAAACCCCCAGGCAGCTTTGATCCCAATTCATCTAGAGCAATAACGCCCTGTTTCTTCAATAATCGCTCCGCAAGCCCTGGGCTGATATCGAAAATCATACCACCATTAAGTTTTCCGAGACCATCTGGCTCAGACTTGCCGGTGGATGGATTCACACACGTAAGCTCGATCTCCATGTTTTTCGACGCAGATAACACTTTGGCGTAGACCACATCTCCTGGTCTAAGCTGTGGCCTCGTCTTCTTCGTAGCTCCTTCGAAAGCCAATTGGGGTAGAATGGCTTGCTGGGAATATGGATTGATGTGGAGGTGGAAAAAATCGGCTGACGAGGCACGCATTTGGGCGATCACCAGATCTCCGGCTTTGGCGATATATCGAGCATCTGGTGTCGATATTTGAGCGCTCTTCTTTCTGAAGTCAACATCGAGCGGCCCACCAATGGTTGACACGAAATCACCATTTGTTGCATCTTGTTGAATCCCTCGGCCGATCTTACGCTTCTGAGATGTTGGTATTTGGCTAGCCGGTACGTGATCACCGGGCAAATAGACTTCAACAGCGGCCATTACGGATAGCGCTTTGAATTAGAGAAAATTGGCCATACCAAATTCACATACTATATGGTCTTCAAGTTCTGATGAAACTTTTGATGCTGTAGAGAATGCCAAGCCTTCCACAAGGCTGTTGTCGCTTAAGTTACCGTATTGGGATGGCTCCCAGATGGCTCCGCAAGGCTCGAAAAAAAGTTCAAGAACCTTTCTGGAAAAGTACGTGACCAAGGAATTGTGAGCACTGTTCTCGGGTTGTGTCAGGCCTCAAAATTCTATTTTCCCCCTCCCTCTATCGCTGTCCTGTTACATTCTTCCCACTAAAAAACCCCCGAACATCCTCAACTATAGTCATGAGTGACGACTCCAACGGGGCGCCAACGCCCGGCTCACCCGAACAATATGCCATTGGTATCTCCTTTGGTAATTCCTACAGCTCGATAGCCCACATCTCGGGCGAGGGCAAAGTCGAAGTTATTGCCAATGAAGAAGGTGATAGACAGATCCCTTCCATCCTTTCCTACATCGAAGGCGAAGAATACCACGGGACACAGGCCAAAACTCAGTTGGTCAGAAACAGCAAGAACACTGTTGCATTCTTCAGAGATTATATTGGAAGAGACTACAAATCAATAGACCCAACCCCTTGCCATGCGTCTGCGCATCCTATTGAAAGCAATGGCGTCATCGCCTTCTCAGTTCAAGATACAGAGAGTGAAACAGCCAACAACGTTTCCGTGCCAGAGATTGCCACACGTCATTTGCGCCGACTCAAAAACTCAGCTACCGACTTTTCGGGAAAGCCAGTTACGGCCGCGGTGGTAGCAGTCCCAACCGATGCCAATGACGAGCAGAAGGCTGCCATCACAAAGGCCGCCGCAAACGCCCAAGTCGAGGTCCTGCAGTATATTCCTGAACCTATCGCAGCCTTACTGGCTTATGACTCTCGCTCAACGGATTCTGCCACCGACAAGATAGTCCTGGTCGCTGACTTCGGAGGCAACCGTTCTGACGCAGCTATCATTGCATCAAGGGGTGGCATGTACAGCATTCTAGCCACCGCTCACGATTACGAGCTGGGAGGGGCACAGCTAGATCAGGTCTTGGTCGATCATTTCGCAAAAGAGTTTGGGAAGAAACATAAATCCGATCCTCGGAAGAACGAGCGAAGTCTGGCGAAATTAAAGTTGGAGGCGGAAGCCGTGAAGAAGGCGCTCAGTCTGAGCAGCAGTGCCACTTTCAGTGTTGAAAGCCTTGCCGATGGTGTCGACTTCAGATCTACCATCAACCGGAGTCGTTACGAAATCCTTGCGTTGAAAACGTTTGGCCGATTCACTCGACTGGTTGAAGAAGTGGTCAAGAAGGCCGAGCTGGACGTCCTTGACATTGACGAGGTCATTCTCTCCGGCGGAACATCTCATACACCCAAGATCGCCAAGAACATCCAGATCATCTTCCCAGAGTCGACACAAGTACTGGCACCCGCCACCACACCTTCGTCCTTGAACCCGTCAGAGCTATCAGCTCGAGGTGCTGCATTGCAAGCGTCGCTGATCCAAGAATTCGAAAAGGAGGATATCGAGCAATCTACGCACGAGATGGTCACTGTGACCCCTCATATCACCAAGGCAATTGGGTACCAATTGACCGGCCAATCTTCAGACTCATTCACCGTGATCGTGCCTCCTGACACGGCAGTCCCTGCGCGGAGAACAACCGTCATCAATGGACTTGAGGGTGATGTGCTCATCCGCATTTGCGACGCTGAGCGGGATATCAAGATCACCAAGCCAGAGCCGACCGCGAAGCCTGAAACCAACGGCGCCAAGGACAGCGACGATGAAGATTCGGACGACGAGGACGACGAGCCTGAAGAAATCCGGGAGAAAGTGTGGAAGGTCCAGCAGGCGCTGGCGGAGTTTGTCTTCAAGGGCCTCAAGAAGGGCTCCAAGGTCGAAGTCACCGCCAATGTGGATGCTGAGCTTGCGCTGAACCTGTCGGCCCGACACATCGGTGGTAAGGGCGGTGTTAGAGGTGAGATCAAGGCAGCAGAAGTCACACAGAATGGGAGTGCTTAGGACGCTCTACTAGATGTAGTAGCAATTACGGCCTTTTTGGAAGAGGTCCGCGGCATTGCGAGGCGCCCGTGCTAAGGCTATTAACTTTTATCGTCTTCCCTGTTAAACCGCACTCAGTCCGTTCGTTGTTATTCTGTTGCTCTGCGTGCTGTATTCCTTTGCTTTCGATGGCGCCACGATTGAACGAAAGGGGGGGAGGGTTCCAAGTAAAGAATAGATAGAAAAGTTTTGAATTAGCTCGTCCTGGCCTCTGTCATGGAGTAGGTTGTGGGAGCCCCTTATTGCTACATACAATATTTGGTTTCGACTCATGACTCCTACAAGGCTTCGAGGATTGATCAACGTTTTCTCTACAGAGCGCACACAATAGAATGTCTTGTTCCATGCAGTTTGTTTCATAATTCAGGGTGTTTGACGACCAGGTACGAGTATGGTACTGGTGACAAAGACCCCTATCGCGTACGGAGTACATTCACATGTACGGTGAGCGTAACTTGATTGTCGGTGGTGTCCTGGGTGGTCAAACCTGCCCAGTCCACCACACCCCTAACACGTTGTGCTAAAATGATCTAACATTCTCCTCCTCAATTACTTCCGTGCATTTCAATGTCGCTAGCTTGCTATTTCCACGGTCCTCATTTCAATTTCAGGTCCAAAGCGCAAGCCCTGGGAGGCGTCGAGCTCCACATGGGCCTTTGCAATCTCTTCGTCAGACGGGATCTCGACGATCATTAGATACGCGACGTTCTGAATCAAACCATTAGTCTGTGTAGATTGCACAAATGAGGCGGATGGGGGGGAGAAGTACACGTATCTTGCGCACCTGGCCGGTCTCGCTGTTGTACAGATTTGCCTGCTGGCTCAGCTGCTGTTCTTGAAGCTCAAAGGCGGCCATGTAGTGGTCCATGTACGCCTGCTCCTGTTCGGGAGGGAGATTCATCAGCGTCAGCTGCTGGCGCAAGCTCTCGATCATAGCCGCCTGCTGATCTCGTATTGCCTGGGTTTGGGCACGGAGATTCGACTGCGCACGCTGATTGAGCTTTTCGGTCAAATGACCCCCCGACACGAGACCCAATAGCCCGCCGTTGGTCGCGGGGTGGTTTGGGTCTAGGTATCGATTCGTGAACGACGGCGGGGAGGGGTGCGAGAGGACGTCGCCTTTACTTTCCTTGGCCTGCAAGCAAGGGGTCAGCTTGAAATCTGCAGTGCGTCTCTGACCCAACTCGAAAGCGGGGGAAGGGAAAAGGGGAAAATAGAACAAGCAACTCACGTATCGAGCCTGAGCTCGCTGATCGAAGTAGTTGGCGATTCGTTTCATGGCGTTTCGCCCTGTCGCCGTTTCGGGGCCTGCTTGCGTCGCAGTCGTTGCGCCAGGGTAGACCAGGGGAGCAACACTCGTCGGGAGGCCAGCTTCTCCCTCAACCGTGCCAGCTACCGGATTCCGCAAGTTTTTCCGTGCCCGCGTGGGGAAACTCTGCTCGTTCGTCGACAGCGACGTCGAAGCGGAGGTCTGGGCCTTCAAAATAGCTTCATCGGCATCAAACTGCGCTTTTTCACCCAGGGGGACTGGATTGTATGCCATCAACAGGCAATAGAGGCCTCGGGGGCGGAAGTATTTCTCGTTGACCTGGTCCAGGAATGAATTCGTCCTACATTACAGGCCTCGGTGTCAGCAAGGTCTATCAACGATGAAGCCACTGACGAAGACTCATACATACTTCCATCTAGTTTCCGCCTTAGCTATGACCCCGGCCACTATCTGCACCGCTAGTGACACCCCAAAGGCAATGGAATTGGGGACAAACCCGGTGCCGACGGCGGCCAACTGAATCGCACCGAGCCATTTGGAGGCGCGGAAAGCCTTGTTTGTGGCATTGAGGAAGTTGATGAACTCATCTTGGTCGATGCCAAAGTACGCTAGCGATGGAGCGTATGCCTGGATGAAACCCCTGTCCTTGCTGCCAGGTCGCCGCTGGGGTATTACGACTGGCCCAGGGAGATGGTAATTGTTTGGCCCAGGTGGAGATAGGGTTGGTAGGGGATGTGCTTGGATGAAGCCATCGAGAGCTCGTTCGTCTCCACGTTCCTGCTGCAGCGACGCCTCTATGGGATCGCCTCCACCAATGTCGTTATCCGCCGCAGATATGTTGTCGCCGCAGCCAGTATGCGAGCCCTTCGTAGCGAGGCCATTCAAATAGTTTTGTTGCGAAGCCATGGCACAGTCAGAAGAGTAGAAGCAAAGCGTCCACGATTCATGGAGCGTGTGGTAAAAGCTCAGGAGGCTCGGCCGCGAGGAACAGAGATTGCGCGAGGAAATGTCAGCACTTCGAATCTAATATAGTACTTGTACTTAGATTTCTGCCTTAATCTTGAAATCTGCAGCCAGTTCCCGCTGCAGGGATGTTGTGGGTACACAGGACCTGATTGGTTCTTGCAAAAGGTACTGGCCGAAAGGGGAAGCAATTCGCACGCTAAATCAGTACCTGAAGGGGAAACAGATCGGCCTGAGGAACGCGTGTACATCACTTGAGTGGCCGTCAGAACCGAATGCTGCTATGAGAGCCCTCTGGCGTCGAGCTGTATGCAGATACTTACCATGCTTGTGATCTATGTAGGGAGAACCTGGAACGTCGTTGAAAATTACGCGGCTTTGAACACTTTTGAAGGACGAACAGCAGTGGCACCACGCTCTTCTAACCTCGTTCTTACTTCGCAACAGGCTGAGTTTCTGTAAATCCCAAGGTCTCTGACTCGGGACGAGTCATCCATGGCCAAGTAGCCAGGAACCTCTTCAGCAGGATACCATGTTCGCCGTCCAAGGCTCTTGCAAGAAATTCACGGGCTTCCGAGAGATTTCCAGAGGTATCGTGTCTTGCAAGGAAGCTTGCGACCACGGTGACCGGGAATCCGATGAAGCTGACGAAGTAAGAGCCCACTCCGCGTTTCTTGAAGTACGGGATCAGAAGGTCGACTTTGCGACAGTACAGATTGGGGTCTAGGTGGGGCGGCAGCTGCGTCTTATCCTCCTTAGACAGGCAAGCTTCTGTAAGCCAAAAGAGGATTTGGGAGAGGAGGTTGTAGGTTGTCCAGTAGATCAGTCCTAGATGGGCCATAGCGAGGTCGATTGATGGCAATGCTGACCCACTGCTCTCGTCCTTCACGTTTTGGACTGTGATGAGCGTTTCTACAAAAGAAATGATGTCTGCACCGCAAGAAGTCGCCCATGATAGCAGTTGCCGATCATACAGCCAGCACTTCCCTTCCAGTCTTTTCAACAAGACGAATCGCTGTTCTGGCTGATCAGAGAGAGTTTCAGAAGTTGAAATATCCTCCAGTACGCCGGGAAGCTCGATCAGGATGTCTAACAGCTTGTCCTTGGGCGATTTCGGATTGGTTAACCACGGAATGGTCTTCCATTCTGAGCTGCTGAGCGGACAGCGCTTACGGTTTTGTAGACATGGGTATATCTGCACGGGAGACAGATTGTCAGCACATCTACTTGAAGGTTATATTCATTCTGTAATTGAGGGAGGGCGGTTAAATACCAAATGAAGCCGATAGTCCACAAACAATTGGTGCGCATCTCCATCGATGAAGCTTTCGGGACCACCGGAAAGAAGAACAGCATTTTCACCTGAGACGTGTCTTAGCCATGCGGTTGCTGGCAGCCATGAATGTTGTCCATTAACATTGAGCAGCAACTATTAGCGCAGAAGCGTGCTCGCAAGTCAGTTGACAAATCAAACCACACCATTTTAGGAGAGGTACAGGCAGTAACTACCTCATAACTTGCTAGGAGTCCTGACAACGCTAGAGCTCTGCCCCAGCCTTGCAGCTTCCCGCCCGTAAGCGATCGCGCCGTTGCTTGTAGCGAAAAACCGTAAAGCCGCCATCCTTGCGCCATTAGGGATGGATTCTCCGTCGTCTGGGCCATCAGTGAGACGGCATTTGCGAGTAATGCAGTGCGCACGAGAGGGTCCTCGTGGTACAGGTCTTGGATGGCGTCCGTCCACCTAGTAGTAGAATAACGCCCAGCCTGGGGTGGGAAAGCCTGGCCATGAGGAAGAAGAGATGTCCAGTAGATTTCGAGATACTTCGACTCGAGTGCGGTGCTCTCCAGCGACCTTTTCAAGAGAGGGGGTTGGGGTGACCGAGTCCGAAAACGGGCGGGCAGGTTGTCTCGAGCAGAGGTGTGAGTGGGCGATCCCTCCAATGACGCGAATTCAGATCCAAATTGAGAGAAAGGAGACTTTGCTACTGAGTAGGCCACGTTTTCGAAGCGGCGCAATTTATCGCTCGTGGCGCCGTGCTCCAGGCCGCTATTGACAAAGATACGAGGTTGATCGTAGCCGCCGCAAGAGATGCGTGAGAGTGTACACTGTCCGCACGAGGGTTTCTTTTGATCGCACTGGAAGGTATGCAAAGTGCAAAACACGTCAGCCTCTATTGTTTCTCATACTAGCGACTCGCTATCAGTCGTGGCGTGCAGCGAGGCACAAAGCTTGATCTCTTCACGCCCATGTCCCGTGACTAATTTGACTGAAGGCTAGTCGCTAGGTGTTCTGCAATCAGGTTATCGGTACCGGGTGGCGGCCCTACTTACACCTTTCCTACGCCGCCTACACGTAAGACAAGCCTTAGAACGTCCAGGAACTCCAACCATCGCGGTCGGTGGGGGTGGAACGTCAGCTGAAACGACGATGATAGTGCCGAGTGATGAGAATCAAGCTCTGGCCGAAGTTAAGCCTGCAAGTACAAATGTCGTACCCCGCAATCGCTAAGCACAGCCTTATCTGCTCAGAGCTCAGAGAACAGGGGTAGTAGGCTGCCACTTCATCAATCGAGCCCTGCCCGCTACAGCCGTAGCCCGTCTCTGGCAGCCCCGCGGGTCACCCAAAGACGCCTCGCCCAACTTTCTCAGCCTGCGCTTCCTTCCTTCGAAATGAACTGCTGTCTGCAACTTCGGATCCTGTATGCCCATGTGACACAGCGAGGAAATGCCTCTGAAGCCTAGTAAGCGAAGCTTAAGGCTTCAAACCACCAAAGACATCAATCGAGATGATCTGGACAATCTCGTGCGACAAATACTCGAGGCTGATGGGAAGATCGCCAAATCTCAAGGCGCGGCTCAAGTTGTTACTTCCTGACACGATCCCCATAGTTTCCCACTGACCTTTGACCAGCCGAACGCATCGCTTGCTTCTCGAGAAGGCTGTTCTACTTGCACAATTACCTTCGCTGACCAACACGCCAGAGACCGAGCCCAGAAAGTGCTTCAAAAGGATAAATTCAACGAGTGGCTTGTGGACACTGACTTCGCTGGCATTACACTACTACACGCTCCACAAAATGCGGACATCGAGTATGTTCTTCGCCATACATTTGCCCATAGCCTTCTAGGCTAACAGATTGTTTTTCTTAGCGTTTGTGCAGTTCACGGCCTCGGGGGGAATGCTATGGATACCTTTCAATCTACGAGAATGATGTGGCTTAGAGATCTTCTCGCATGCACCATTCCCTTTAATACTGCGCGCATCATGACTTTCGGATACAATTCTTCACTCTTTGATGCTAAGAGCACGGATCGATTGTCAGATTGGGCGAATTTCTTGCTCAGCAAACTGGAAGATATTCGTACGAGTCCGGAAGAGTCCAGCAGGCCCATCATATTCATCTGCCATTCCTTAGGGGGTATTGTCGCCCGCAGAGCCATGGTTATAACAAACAATCTCGCTCAGAAGTATAAAGGGATCACCATCACCAATTGTGGCCTGCTCTTCTTAAGTACGCCACACTCAGGGTCAAGGGAAGCTGATTATTCCAAATTTCTAACAAATCTCTTGGAATCATTGGTTGGTCTGCGTTCCAATGCCATCGTCAAGGAGCTTCAGAGCTTCAACGCTTCCTCAGTTGATGATTTGGAAGCCTTTGAACACATGTCCGAGGTTCCTCCATTTGCGTGTCTGTGTGAGGGAAACACGACGAATGTTCCTGGCAAAGGAAGTTGTGAGGTAAGATGCCTCTTTCCAGCTTCATGAATAAAAACAGTCTAATATTCATATCAGCTTGTAACGCAAGCATCTGCTGGGTTCTTGGGCAAGCATGCTTACAAGATACCCGGCGTTGACCACCACAGGATTTGCAAGTACGAAAGTACGATGGACGATGGATTTAGAGAGTCTCTCAAAAGATTGAAGAATTTAAGGCTCGAACTCTTTGAAAGAACGAAAGCTCGCGCAGAAACACAGGATGTATAGATTTCCCTTTGGCTCATGCGCCTAACTTGACTGTCCGGCCAATCTCTGACTTGAACCTGGTCTTAGACCCATTTCGATGCAGTCGCAGTGGTGGCTGATATCGCTAGTATTAACCATACTCTACACCAGAATCATGGTATTACCCTTTCACGGACAGACAATCTTGTCAGTCAATGCATCACCCCGATACCACCCCTCGCTAACACTTGATTCGAAGCTGCGAGCAGTTACAGATCTACAGAAACTCATGTTGCAACGACCAAGTCTCTTAAGATCTATCTGTGATAGTACAAATCAGACGAAAGAAACCAGCAGCTCTTCTAAACGCCATCCTTCAAAACGCTACCTATCAAAATCAATTTACAACCCCCAACAACAGACTTGCTCATGCAACCTGCGAGGCGCAAGGAAGAATCTGCGCTTATGGTCTCATACCCAGGCAGGGTTCAGCATACGAGCCAGCCACTTGCTAGGGTGCCCGCTCTACGCCATATCACCTCAATCATTCCAGGCATACGTATCAGTCCCATCCCCTCTCTTCAGTAAATACATCCAGCTATCCTTCAACGCGACTAGTGGTGCAGGGGGCTTGTCGATCAGTCCACACTTGTCTATTGCTAGTATCAGAGAGGATTTCGCCCTGATTGGAGAATTTTTCTACAACCTATACCGCAAAATCTACTTGCCACCCTGGCGTAGCAAGAGTGTAGACGAATTGCTCGATCATGTCGAAGAGGCGCTGACTTTGTATTACAGCTCTGGAGCGGCATCTCCAAGCGATGTTGATAGCTTGGGTCGCACTCTAATCAACATAAACCTAAATATTGCAAGCCGGGTAATCTACCGGATTACGCCTATGGACTCGAACCAGAAGCAGAGCGAATTCCCAAGCAGAAATGAAATGCCAGAGAGACTTTTGCAACTTCTTTTAGGCGTGATACAAATACTCCGGCAAATGGGTACTCCGATCAATAACTCATCTAGCGATCCAGATTGGCCAGATGGACGAGTCAGATAGTAAGCTATTTCCCAATGATTGCAATGCAAGCAAGATTCGATTTTGACGACAGACTATCAGTCAATCTCCGGTACAGGAGTGGATAGGGAGACTCGAAGCCTCGGGATTCATGGCCTCATTGTGGAGCAGCGAAACGCGACATCGTATTTTGACGAACTTCGACGATAAGGTATTCGATTGGGTCGGCGTCGAGGACCCTGACAGATTTGAAGCAAGTGATATGCTTGACTTCGCGCAGCGTTGGCCAGATTCAATTCCAGGTATGTAGTCTCGAGGGTCCAGTTAGCTCAATCGCTGTGCGATATGGACTGCTTACGAGTCGGTGACAGATTGGCCATATCCTCGAATTATACAAATTGTCCTCGAAAGAGATGTGAACGCCCTCAAATTGTATCTGGATCGACGCATTAAGTTTAAGGAGACGTCAGCGCAGAGGTTGACGCCTCTTCACTTTGTTGCGGCTGGGAAGTGGCCTATTGGGGTAGCATATCTCCTCAGCGCAGGGGAATCCCCGTTCTCACAGGATGCTAGTGGATTGTATCCCTTACATTCCGCTATCAAGGTTAATTGTTTAGCATCAGTGCAACTTCTTCTTGACACAGATGCTGCGATATATCTGAAAGACGCTGCCGACGCAGATCTGTCGATAGTCACCGCGCTCATCGACACCTCTGCGGATATTCGAAAAGCCGTGCTTAGCTCCCTAGTAACAAGACAATATGGTTTCAACGACTATTCCATTTACCATGACATTCAACAATATTGCTGGGGGTCGGCACAGGCGATATCCGTAGCCGACGAAATTCACCGTATTGGATTTGTCGACATCAATAAATATGATGAGGATGGACTCACGCCATTGATGCAAAGCTGTTGCCGCGGAAAATTTCGATGGGCGAAGTTCTTCCTGGAGAGAGGCGGCGACCCTGAAAAACATCATCGCGACTATGAGCTAGTGGCTGCTCATTGCTTCTATGGTTTTGTGGGAGGGTCCGATCTCCACCTCGAAGGCATTGCTCAATTGGGACGCATCTGGCAAAAGACTTCTTTACTGTCATACGCCGACTGCCGCTGTTCTTTGAAAGGACACTCTGGTTTAACATCATTCCTGATGGCGCGTTCTGGGAGGAATGTGGAATTGACCACTTACGATCGCCAGCGCCGTTTTCGTACTTTATTGGAGTCGAATTGGATTCCTGTCGATGAACTTCCAAAATACTATCGTGCATTTGCTCGAATTGAAATTTTTCAGAGACTCGAAATGACACACACTTGTCCGCAGATAGACTCTATTGGCAGTTCATGTTGCAAAATCACCAAGATTTCGCTGGAGGATGCAATTGAGATTGAAGACGAAGAATTAGAGTTGGCTAACTACCTTGAAGAGTGTATGCGCCAGTATGACGAAGATTTGGACCAATATAGTGGAACGTTGGAGGAGTTTTATTTTGACTTCATGTGTTGGCTTGATGAATGCGACTTGGAGGTAGCACCGGAGGTCAAAGCAGTGAGGGACGAGGAGCAGCACGATATAATGGGTCCTGGAGAACCTGAGGCTCCCGTCAAGCTTCGTGATCGGAAGGGGGAATACAGGATGGGAGTGAAATATAGACCTTACCATTGCTGGGGTCACAAAACTGGGACACTGGAACGCTACTTATGCAACCACCGAGAGTACGTTGGTGAAGAAAACATGCTTTCGCTTTTATTTGGGGAGGAATAGCAGCAGCTGGTATTAGCTAAATTGAAGTCGCTGGAACTAATCCCCGAAGAGGGACTTCAATGACAACCCTAATGTATCTCTTGACCGGTATCTCTCTACCAGAGGAAAGGCACATTGCTAACGCAACTATCTATATCTTTAAGCCTTAAACCGCTGGGCTTTCAGCGGCTAAAATATTGTTCTCAACACACTCCCCAAGACTTTGTCGTCCACACTTAGAAAAGTAGACTTGACCAACGGTGCTCTCCTGTATTGGAACCGACGAAGGCAGCAACCTCCTCCGACACAATAATCTCCTGGACTTGCCGTGGATCCTTGATGTCAACAGGGTCTCTAGGTTTTCCAGCACGCTCATTGTGGTGATCCTTTGGCTTGATGCTTTCCAAAGAGTTCCAAAAATTGGATCGCATCGAAGCACACCTGTGGCAAAGAATGATGGAGACAGGATATGATTGCAAGACATTGGCCTTCCGTCATGCTCCTATTGTCTGTCGTGCCACTGCTCCAGTTGCTGACTACTCAACAAGCCAGAGAAACAGGGTATTTAGAAGAGTGGGAGTCTGAATGCATCCAATGATCGCCCTGATCTGAGCCTGAAGTCAAGAAGGCTAGAGTACTTAATAGCCGGGTGTCCGTCCCCTTGTAGCATTCTCAGCTCCTCCAGCAAGACACCCACTTCCATCTCTATACCCTCGTCGCGTTCATGTACAACCACCATTGTCGTATGTTGAATGACTGCCAATACGACCAAATATCAGTTCTCCAATAAAGAACCCTACAATGACTGCAAAGAATAGGCCCACGTTGAGTATCATGACGATGATCATCCTGTAGCTATCAGCACATATCTCGGCAGATTATGGATCAGGAGCAATACAAAAGATACGCCACCCCTTGGGTGACAAATCCCAGAGCAGCGCGTGGGAGATTTGTCGACAGTCGCCATGCTTGAAGAGCGCTTGTGGGGGACAACCCGACATCACCCTCCTTCACAATGATATTGCTTCTGGCATATTTTCTTATGAAGTATTTGTCCAATTTGAGCTGAGCAAAGACAAGTCCCCGCCAGATGACAGCCAGGATGAAAGCAAAGAACCAAGCTCCGACATACTGTGCCTCGGTCTGGGGACTGAATGTCGAGGAGAAGATGGACAAGGGTGTGTTATCGTTACTGAAGATCATCATGGTCGCCATCTTCATCATGGGGTTGGATCCCATGGAGTCAGAGGCAGAACTTGCTCCCGTGGGCATAGCACTGGTCATCGTCGCCGTTCCAGACATGGTCATTGAATTCATTGTTGGTGTTGATCTAGAGACTTGCTGATGTTTAGCCCAAATGAGATATGAACCGTAGATTCTCGAATCGGTATTTACTATCCCTCGCAGTTGGAGAGGGAGAGCGTGCCTTGTACCGTCGAGGCCCGTTGGGACAGACATATACTATCGTAGAGACAAGCATTGTCAAGCACTCGGTAAGCAACCGACTCTAAGTAACGTACTGATTCGTGGCATGCAGCAAGGACGGAATGGGACTACGGCGTGTTCCAACTGTGGGGCTCGGACGATCCTAAGTGGCGCCTTGAGCAAGTTTTCTTGGACGCTGGCTGGCTGATAAGATGAGCAGGTTTTCCAGCATCGTCTGCTCGACCTTTCATCCACTGCACTACCAGAATGTGTCTGGTTAGTAGCCTGCAGGTTCCTCGTCAAACAAGCATTGCAAAGCTTTTGTCAAGCTTCGATAGCGTTTGGCTGGCAAAGCTTGACATTGCCACGCGGCCGGGCAACGCATGGACACCACGATGTGTGCAGTAGTCACTGACTGGCGTCTATGATTTGTGCGAATCTCCCGCTGACCATGGAGGGTAGCCGTCTGCCTCGTTTTATAGCAGAGAGGTCGCGAGATGCCAACACAGGACTATAGTATCTTCCAGACCGTCCATGTGCCGCAGCTTGCTACTTGCGACTCTCCTGGAGCTTCCCTCTATCTCTCTCCAATCTTTCAAGCATCTTAAATAACTCTTCGCAATCATGGACATGCCTATGGGCGGCGGAGGAACGTCGTTCATGCCATTGAATGATTCGGGCATTGACTTCTCAAACGAAACTCAAGCCCTTGCCTTCTTGGGGGATATATTGTCTGATTCATATCTCCAAGTCGTGGGCAACCAATATGCCCGCTTCTTCTGGTATGGAGTTGTCACAGTAATTGGACTGGCAACAATCTTCAACTGGTTCACATGGCTTCTTTTGCATCATAGGTACCTACACTTGCATGGCATGATACCCCCCATCGCTCTCTAAAAACTGTTTAGGCTTAAAGCCGCCCAAGGTGGCGACAAGGCGGCAGCTACGAGACCAAACAACCTCTTCAGCCAGAGTATTGCAGCGCTCACTGCTGTGATGAGAGAATCATCATACCCTCAAGTCGCGACACCGTTCCCACGCTTCTGCAAGTCGGTTCCCACGCTGGGATCAAGTCTGCTCATCGTTGCCTATTTTGCATTTATCCTCACACTCGAATTTACCAACGGAAACTACCCTGGTGCCCAGCATTATCAGGCGATGAGCATCCGAGCGGCATGGTTGGCAATATCTCAAGTTCCACTCATGGTGCTCCTGGCTGGCAAGTACAACTGGATTGGCATACTCACAGGACTCAACTATCAGCGCCTCAACGTCTACCATCGATGGGTTGCACGCGGTCTCCTTCTTCTCGCCACGCTACATTTCGGCCTCGAGAGCGGTGGTTGGGCTAAATACGGATTGATGGCGCTCGAATGGGAAACGGATACATGTCCTCCCACTGGCATGGCAGCATATGCCATCTTACTGTGGATGAACATCACGACCCTGGCTCCTTTCCGAAACCTATCCTACGAGTTCTTTGTCCTTCAGCACCTGATCACCTTCTTTGGTTTCATCATCGCAATCATGATCCATTTGCCCACAACGGCACTGTACACGAGGGTGTATATTTGGATTCCAATTGGGTTCTATCTCTTCGATCGCGCTGTCAGGACTTTGCGATGCGCGTGGAACAATGCGTCCAGGCACAAAGCAACGCTCATCGCCCTCGACGGAACAGCAACCAAGGTTCGACTGCCCAGCCGGCGTGTGAAAAGATGGGGCTCAGGGGCTCATGTTCTGCTGTCCATGCCCCAGTTGGGCATTTTGCAATCTCATCCAGCAACCATCATGTCAACCCCGTCCTCGCACGGAGGAGATCTCGTCTTTCTCCTGCGTGCGCATCGAGGTTTCACTCGCCAATTAGCCAGAGCCGCCGGTTCATCGCAATCTCTTCTCAAAGAGCAAAGCGAGGTCGAAGGTCTACAAAGAACCCACTGTGCGCTGATTGACGGCCCGTATAGTTCTTCTCACAACGACTTCGCGGCCTACGACATGCTCACCCTCCTAGCAGCAGGCACTGGTGTCTCTTTCACGACATCAGTTCTCTTGGAAATGGCCCACCGCGCATCGGGGAAACTTCCGTTGAGAATCATCAATTTCATCTGGGTCATCAAGACGATAGACTGTGTTTCTTGGATTTCGGAGGAGGTCCAGATGGCCCTGGGCCAGCTGAAATCGGCAGGGATCGATGTCCGTGTGCACTTGTTCGTGACGTGCGATCCCACGTGCGCCGAGACATCAGACGACGGCTCGAAAGGGACCAGCGAGGTTTGCAAGTGCGGTGACACCACCAGTGCGGGCGAAAAGTGTGGCTGCTGCGACTCGTCTCCTGAGATCATCAACTCTGCTCCACCGTCAGACTCGCATCCCCGTCGGCCGCGGTACAGGTGGGCAAGCGTTACCCGTGGCCGACCCAACTGGCACGCACTGCTGAACGAGATTGTCGAACAGGCACACGGGGAGAGTGCTATAGGAGCTTGCGGGCCACCGACGTTCTGTGCGTCCGTCAGGAACACCGTGGTGCGAATTAGCGACCACAGAGCAGTGAACAAAGGTTCGGGGGCGCAGGGAATCTATTTGCATGTAGAGAGTGCACCCTAGCAGAGTCATGGATGTAGTGGCTCCTGGAGTCGAGGCTGCTATGCGTCTTTGTATAGCTCTTTGTCGTGCTGAAATGATTATCGGCTGCAAGATGTGCTATTATTATGCAGAACCTGGTGTTGAAAGTAGTTGTCTGAATCCCATTTGATCTGTGCACTATTACCCAGTATAATTAGCACCTTGCCTTAATCTTACCACAGTAGCACAAATATACTCCGTATATTACAATGACACAAGTCAAACGGTTATACACTAGTACCATATGAATCTGCATATTCGGTACCATTACAGTATGATGCCATCCACACTGTATGTATGCCACCATGTCCATGAAATCTTGTTCTTGGGAGAAAAGCTGCCCACGCCGGAGTTACAGAAAAGCCGAAGCCGGAAGGACGGGGTAATAGATTATCTGGTGTCTATACCTTTATTGCTTTCCCGTGTACAGAGTACATATGTACCACACGATGTATATCCTTCTCATCGCTGCCTGCTGCCTGCTGCCTGCTGCTTGTGTATGTGTATGTGTATGTGGTCATCCAAATCTCTGCCTACCTGAGACAAAGTATTGCTCGGAATAGTGCTCGTCGTGACTTAACGCCGAGATGGTACGCCGCTTGGGACCATGCTTACGTATATCCAAAGGGCGGCGAGCAAGAGGTATATGCGAGATGGAGTTAGTAGCATTCACGGAGGGTTTTTTCCACAAGTACAAGCACGCAAGGTCGGCCGAAAGAGGCAATTTATGAGCGAGGAGCGAAGAACGAGACGGCCGATGAAACGGCGCTCCAGTGAGCTCCTCAACACCCAGCACTGGCATATCTCTTACGTATAAATTAGGCAAAGGACAGCGGGCACCGCATTGCACATTTTCTCACAAAGGGATTAATGCTACGGGGCTTCCAAAGCCTTAAGTTGAACCGTGGGAACAGATTGAACCAATAGGCGGAGACATAATTCGAGTTTGCTTTGTTGCTGGGTGCTGCGAAAAAGTCGGTGGGTTAAATTTGACAGCCGCCCGTGCGAGAGCTGACCATTCCGAGTGCTGTGATTGGTTGGTCGCCTTACAAGTTTTTTTCCCAAAATAGCGGCAGCGAGGGAGGGCGTTGTTACCAGCTGCCTCGTGTCTGCCAGGGCGGGTTTGGATATAAGATTGTTTTATTCACTTTCTGGGTATACTTTGTACCAATTACCTGGCGAACACAAAGGACTTCTCATATCGAAGAGGATTTTGTTTCTCGTGGGTGGCATATTCAACTCTCCAAAGTATTTGCTGCAGGGGTGGCCGAGTATTCACCGGAACAACAAAAGAGTCTCGAGGCTACATACATACCAGTTTTGTCCACCATGCCAGAAACGGATGGAAGCAAACCTGTAACAGCAACATCAAAACCAGACAGTTTGATGCCTGAGCGGCAGACGAATCCCACTGCTCCAGATCTCGAAGCTTGCCAGCCGTTATTATCACGGACGTCGACTCTGCAGGGTTCGAATTCAGGTCGGGACACCCCCGTCTTCACATCAGACAAGGGTCAAGCGCGGAGAAGAGCCTGGTCGAATTGGTCGTTCAGGCTGGATGCGAGAATCGTGTCAGATGCCATTCTGGGTCTTTCAGATGGCCTTACCGTTCCTTTTGCGCTGACTGCCGGGTTGACTGCTTTGGGGGATACCAAGTTCGTTATTCTGGGAGGCCTGGCAGAATTGATCGCCGGTGCGATTTCGATGGGCCTGGGAGGATATGTGGGTGCCAAAAGCGAAGTGTAAGTCAATTCCTCACTGCTGTTGACTGAATGCTACCGATTCCGTTGACTGACACGAACCCGCAGTGACTCATACGAAGCCACGGATCGCAGGTGCAATAAGATGATGCTGCACGAATCCAGCGCGGCGACCGACTGTGTTCAAGAGTATTTCGAGCAATTCGGCCTTTCACCTGAAGAGACGAAAAGAGTAGCCGACCACATCAAGGCCTCAACACCGATGTTCAAAGACTTCCTTATGCAGAATCATTTCCAAGCAGCGAAGCCCGACACGAGTCGACCCTACCTTTCGGCACTTACCTTGGGTGTCAGCTATTTTATCGGCGGGTTTATCCCTTTAATTCCTTACTTTCTCGTGGCGAGAGACAATGTCTGGGCCGGCCTGTTGTGGTCGATAGGTGTGATGGCGGTAGTTCTGCTTGTTTTCGGCTATGTCAAGACTGGAGTTGTCCGTGGATGGACGGGACGAGACAACTACCAAGCTTGTACCGGAGGAGCGGTACAAATGCTGGTGGTAGGTGTCATTGCAGCAGGAGCTGCCGTCCTACTTGTTCGGTTAATCAACCAAGGTTGATGGATGCATCTGGGGATTGGCGTGAACACCCTTCCAAGGAAGAAGGGCTTGCATGTACCGAATACTACTATGACTCGTAATTCCAGTATCTGGCCAGTACCGTATGAGTTGGAACACCAGAACGTAGAAGGAAAAATGGAAATTCTTTCCAGAATCAAGAAGTGGCTCGATCCATGCGTACACGTGGTACTGGGATTTGTCCCGACCACGCCACCCTGCCGAAAGTCCTCGTAGCGAACACCAGTGCGCTTCATAGTTTGGTAGACTCGCAAAGAATCGTCCTCGGCAGTTTAGAGGTTAGAGACATGCAGACTCTTCGGTTGTTGGCCAGGGCTGCCGATGGAAGAGGAACTAGGTACACTTCAGACCGATCGTGGGTCTGTCAGCCTCCGTCCTCCAGGTGGCATATGGTTATGTGGATAGGATAGACGGGCGTGAATGGTGATTCCACGTGGACTCTTGGAGACAAAGGGCCGAGGCGAGGATAAGCATTGGCCTCCCAGCACATTAGGTGATTATACGGAGTATCAAATAAGCTGTGTGTGCACCTAGGATGGTATGTAGTACCTGTGGAATGTAGCACTCGGTGGTGAGCCCTTGTGGTTGAGGTTGAGGGTGAGGGTGAGGGTGAGGCTTGGTGTGGCGGAGGTGACGGCAGAGTTGCAGTGCCAAAGCTTGTGAGGAAGGAGGGAAGGGCTCGGAAGGAAGCACGCAAGCAAGGAAGGAACGCTGGGGAATGGGGCTGTTGCCTCCTCCCGGCGGTTTTCCTTCTTCTGGCCTTCCTTCTGGCCTTCTTACTTTTCTCCCACCCCCATCCAACTCAACTTCGAGTCAGACTGCACAGGCTTTCGACCCAATTATTGTGTCGTTGCTATTCGATCCGAAATCTCTTCACATGCCTCTGCTAACTCTACTCGATGTCACCATGTGGCATCATTGGAGTTCTGCCCTCGCTACCAGTCTTAGCTGGTTGGAACTATCAGTTTCGCGGTAGCCTAGCCCTGGGATCGATAACAGCGAGCGCCTGATGATGCCCGATGCCTTGTTCCCGTTGTTGTTGAACGGCTTAGGACATCAGTGACCCGAGTCGGCGGGTCACGTATTGCTCCCATCACGAATCCAACCTCTTCAGTCTTCCATCTTATCCGACAAAGATGCTGGTGAGTCTGAGTACGGATGATATCCTACGCGAATCGGTGCCCCTTCGGGACAGGTTGCTGTCCTCGTCCATAGCCAAGGCATGATAGAACATACTCTGTATGGAGTACCCGTTCTCGCACATTCTCATTATCCGACTTCGGCTCGTCGTGCCGCCGTAACCAGCTGCCGCTTTCTATCTAGCCTCGAATTTGCTATACCGACTATCGTGGATCCGCACAGCAGCGTTCGTTAGCCATGTTATCAGCACCAGTATCCGACAATTGCATTTCGCGTTAACCCTGATGGACAAAACTTTCCTATGGTCATATTCCTCCAGCGACTTGCTAACTATCACTCGAGAGCTGACTGGATCCACATTTCTCGCAATTTTTCCACTATGTCATGCTCATGTCTACACCATTTGCGCCCGATCACATCAGGTGCTCGGTACTGCAACCCATCTCTTCGGGGATTCTTGGTATACGCAAGGCACGGAACACCACCCTCCATCTCAATCAAAGTATCGTGCGCAGTTCTTTTTGATGCCTAGACTGTCCATAGCCAATTCTATCCGGTACCGCTCTGTCGATTCCTGACAAAGATCGGACGGTTACTGTTTTCGTCAAGTGCAATCGCACTCTGAAGTTGCGCCCGACCACGCTACTTCCTTAGAAGGTCTACCTACCACAAGCAGAGACGGGCCATATTAGCGAGTCTCGGCGCAATTATCAGACCTCAAACTGCACAGGGCCAGTAGCAGCCAAAATGCATCATGGAGTTTATCGCAGTATCACGGTACTGGTAAGCGCTCCATCCAAACTTGGGTTAGGGAGGTTCGAACAAGAACATGGTCCGCAGCATGTAGCCGGGTACATTGCACCGTTGGCATTTGACCTGGTTGTGCAACATAGAACACCGCAAATCAAGAGCAAGCGGGATTCAGGCGAGGGGCTTGAAAATGCCTGCACATGCCATGCTTTGCATTTCCATATCTCTCCCAACAAGACGTTTATTGAAAATCCTGGTTTGCGCCGGGCGACATCTGCCAGGAAGGTCTGCCTTCACTAGTTGGAAGCCGCAAATTGATAATCCAACGGTCATCATGCAAGCATTCTATCCTGCACGCGGGAGGTTGGGACGGCTTGACACCTTGTCAACAGGATCCGGAGTCGCATTGTTGGCGCCCCCCGAGGGAACTACGGACTCTGAAGCGCATAGGTTGTCGCTAATTGCAAGCATGATATATCCTACGCGGGGCAGGATCCTGGAAGAATACTTGAGTTGGCATTCTTTAGCTTAGTTTTCGGCAGCATGGCGTTTACCCAGCATCTTTAGTGTGACGGAGTGTTGGATGAACAGTGAGGAGACCCGTAGTAAAGTCTACTTGGGTAGCAGAGGATCTTTTCCACATCAGGACTATTGATTCGTGCGAAATGTTGGTGCGAACAAGCTCTCATACTGGGACACAAACTGCACACAATGGCGCATGTGTCATACTGAGTAAGAGCCACTCAAAAATTCTGCAGCAATTGTGGGCTGCTCGGTGTTCACCCGATCAATCGCCTCTGAGCAAGAATTCACCAAAGAAGCGCCTCTGTGATAAACAAGTGGCACTAACAGGCTTGCTCAGCAACAATGCTGTAATACCACACGCGACGGCACAGTACGAGTGCCGATAGACATTTGGGCACGGCAGCCCTTGCTTCTGAACTTTTTGAGCACGGATAGCCGGACTGATGGGCAGACAATCCGTCTCCGCCAACACGTGGGCAAGAACAAGCGAACAACGGCAGCCGGGAGGCTTGAGGAAGATGGTGTGTTGGTTCCTGGCGGTACCTGAAGCCAACCCAACTTCTGCTTAGCGGTTCGGCATTGACTGCGGTATTTTTCGGGTGGCTCCAAGCCCAGCTTCCAATCGGCGGACTCTGGTACCTGGCGCTTTTTGCTGGGTGTGAAAGCCCCAGTGGTGGGAGACTGGCCGACCAGGGTTGCGCCGGATTGGCCATCCCCGCCTGCATTAGCCTAGGAGAGAACCAGTATCTGGCGTTGCGCTCTGGTTATCATTCGATATCTAGATCCCAGGCAATCCACTTTACCACACAGGGGTCCTGTGAGGCGTCGGTAATCAGTGTTTCAACCGTTTTTTTGGTTCTGGAGGGCAAGAAAGGCCTTCTCCTCCGTCTTCGTGGATCCTGATTCCTGTGTCTGCCTGACCCCGACAGAATCATGGATTGACTTTGGCAGTCGGCCCCCCAATGTCCACATTGTCCACGGTTGACAGCGCTAATGCATCTGCGAAAATCTCTGAACGATGCAGGTGGATCCATCACAATGCTCCACGGTCCAAGCAGTTGAGTTTTCTTACGCGGCTCGAGGTTGTGTTGTGTTGATGGGGACAAGCAGGTCGTGTGTTATGTTACTTAAACCACGGACTTCCTTTGTTGTTTAGTTTCCTGCTTCTGCAACCACTCTGTCAATCCTTTACCAAAGTTCCTCTCTCTCTCAAAAACCCTCGAGCAGGTCTCTGAACAGCATCATTCCTTTGCTGCAAGAACCTTTTGTCGACTTGACCCCTATACAAATACACAGGATCACTCCTTTTCAACCAATCTGACCAACTCATTGTCCAAGTGACCTAACAGTCTTACGACAAGCCATTTCCATCAAAATGCAATTCAAGCACATCATCTCAGGCGCAGCCGTGCTGCTTGCCTCCACTCCTGCTGTCATGGCTTTGGGCTCTGCCACTGTCATCAACAACTGTGGATTCCCGATCTACTATGCTTCCGTCGGTCAAAGCCAACATGCCAACATGCAACTTCTCCAAGGAAGCTACTCCGAGGGATACAGCCAACAAGGTGTTGGTATCTCTATCAAGCTGGCTCCCAATGACACCCTTGGAGGACCAGTCTCTCAATTTGAATTCACCTGGGCCAATGGAAAGATCGCATATGATCTCTCCAACATTGATGGCTATCCTTTCTCTGCTGGTGGCATGCAAGTTGTCCCATCAACTTCGGGCGACTCTTCCAACCCGACATGTGTTCCAGTTGACTGCCCTGCCGGCCAAGCTGTCTGCACCGCGGCCTACAATGCCCCAGATGATGTCCGAACCATGGTGTGTGACGAGAACACCAGTCTCACCCTCACCATGTGCCCCGGTGGAAGCGCCAAGCGAAGCGTCGAGCTCAAGGAACACATCCGATACCGTGTTCATGCTCGCCACTTCACTGTTGAGCATTAAATGACCAATGATTACGACCTGTTGAAACCATCCAAACAACCACCAAAACCAAGTTCACCATCTTCCTGCAGCTAGCTCTGTTGATTTCACTTCTCACGCTCTGCGTCACGCTGCCTGCAAATACACTCTTTGACGACATGACTATGAGTCGACAAGTAGTCATGTCAATTACCCTTGCAGGACAGTAACCGATCTCGACGATCACACAACTCACCCCTCTTCCTCTTCTTTCAATACAAGTGGTACTCCCGGCGACAGGTCTCCCGAGGAATTCTTGGATCATGGTAACAGCTTGGCCAAAGCGAGGCCTTTTTTAGCCTCGTGTTTGATGAACCGAAAAGTCAACAACAATAGAACGAAACTCATGATGAACAACAGCAATCATAAAGCAAAGGCGATTGTGGTGAATACAAAACGTTATGGTTTGAAACGAAATCAGAGCGTGGCGTATAGGAAGGACGATATTTTCATTTTTGTCATCTACTTCTACGAGCAGCTTTCACTTCTTTCACGGAACGTGGAGATCTAGTAAATTAGTGTTTTGACTTGTTTACCAGGAATACCTCGTCTTATCGACATGGCTTTAAGTGCCTCGGTGCAAGCAAAACCTTGAGATTTTGTATTGTGCTAGAGGGTGATCACGCTTAACTAACCATTGTGCAGATGGTGGGAAGGGAATTTAGAATTTTTGGTCCTCTCATCCCAATTTCGGGAGGGGGACACTTCGCAAACACGATAGACTTCGATTCTGGATACCAGCAATTTAGGGAAAATTATTATTGCACTGAGAAAACCATTTGAATGCTTCGTCTCTCTCCCCTCTTCATGTCACTCTATGGTGTTGACGCGTGGTCGTTGTTCCGCAGCAGCGACGACGATGACGACGAGAACAAGCCTCCCTAGGGATGGTCCGTGTGTGGCGTTCAGGTACCGCTGGAAGCTTTCCCCCTAACCCCTTTCCATGGCGCTAATTCGTTCGCCGCCCCTTGCCTTTGCCTCGCCGAGATCACGGGTGAGGCGCACATCCAATACCGCCAAGAGAGTGAGAGAGAGGGCTTTGGGGCCCCAACTCGGTCTCGCCCACGGCCTTTGGACCCAGCTGCCTGATGATGGGTTTGATGGGTCTGATCATTGATGCCACTCATACCTGATGAAACCGGGGAGGCTGGGGAATCAACAATAGCTCGCCTTGGGACTTTTTTTATTTCTGGCGTTTTGCCCTTGCGTGCAAAGCAAATAAAGTAGTCACTAAAGTCAGGAACGTGTGAGGGGGAAGCGGCAGCCGAAGTCCGGCTGATGGGACAGCCTAAGGCCTACGGAGCACCAAACTACGGATCCTGATAAGGATCTCGTTGGAGCCCTTGGGGACTAGGGATAAGGATGACCCTTGCTGCCGTACCTAGCTCGCTGGGCCAAGCGAAAGGAATAACCTTGGAAGCTGGGTAAACAACAAGCAAACCCTTGAGGGGAAGGATGGCAATTGAAACAAGCTAGCCCCTTCTCTCCCCTGCTTGTCGACTCGGTTCTCACTCTCCTATTCGGCTGGTTCTTGAATTGAATGCCCCTGGTGCCGTGGGCCTTAACAAGAACAACAAGAATAAGCAGGTACGGGCGGGAGGACTGAGGGCTCCAGACCACGTCGCAGGAGTAGAAGAAGTTGTACCTAGGAGGCGCGCGTGAACTCCATATCCATCCATCCATCCTGAGTTCTAACCCATTGGGTGTGGTCCAACGAAGGAAGGCCTCGAGCACAGAGATCTCCAGGAGTATCCATCGGTACCCCCTCATGCTCAACTCGCCTAAACCCGCCCGGGCCAATCTTCCATCAAATCCACAGGAAGGCTGAGGCGTGTTCTGCTTCGAAACGCGCCGCCCACCGCCCACTTCCCTGTTGCGGATTCGCTGATTCTTTCGTCGCTTGGGTATCGATGTACAGAAATGGTTTTTTTATTTCCCCCAATCTCGAGTTTCCAATTCGCTGCGGTGTGGGGGCTTTCTTTTACCTCTGTACGGAGTAGAAGGTCCATTTACGAGTCCGGGCAAAGTACGGAGTATAGATTTGTATGGATGTATTTTACCATCGGCGAACCGGGCCTCGGTGTCTCTACGGAGTCCCTACCTAGGTACCTACATACCTACCTGGTATGTACCCAGGTATGTATTGTATGTATCGTACGCGCCAAGGTACGGAAAGCGAGCTCGTATGAGTCGAGCTCAGTCGTTGGTGTATGATACCAGTACTCCGTACTACCGCGAACTGAGCACGAAACGACGCCTTGAAATTGACACGTGGGCTGTGTTTCGTGAATGGGACCTGTTTCTTTCTAATCGTAATTAGAACAATACGGCCCCGGGTGACTGGGTGGGAAATGTCCATCGTCCATCCTCACTCAGCCCATCTTCCGTAGCCTAGACTCTGTGATCGGCGTGTTCCTGAAGATTGGTATGTACAAGGTATCAGTAACGAAAGAATCCTTTGAGACGAGGATCAATGTTCGACAGGATGCCGGCGAGGAACTCAGAGTACTCGTACGTGCGGAGTACCTTGTACTGCGCTATGGTTATACGGTTCGGTCGAGTCCAACGTTCTGTTGGTTCTGTTAATTCTCCCTCTGGGCTCTCTGGATGAATTGGTTACATGCCACTGGCGGTCGATCTCTCACCTGGAGGTAAGGAGGGTGGGGTTGGTTTGGCATTTTACGAAAGGGCCTTCGTACTCCGTTCTGCGCACTTCCATAATTATGCTGTCGGTCGTTGGCATTTGCCATTTAGGATCAAATCATGCCGAGTACGAGAACTTTGGTATCTCGTGTTCCAGCAAACTACCCAGTCCCTTACCTAGCAAGGTTCAGAGCTGGGGAGTGTACTCCATACCAGAGCCGGGAGTTTGCTTACACGAGGCGGGGGGGGCATTGTTCAGCAGTTCACCCAGCAAGCTAGCCAAACGGATATCGAACCGCCCAATAATAATCATGTAACTCCGTCCGGAGTCTGATGCACAGCCAACGTTTAACTCGATGCCGTTCGCTCTGCCTGCAAGGTGCACGCCAGACGGACACGGCTGCATCCGATTCCTTTATTACGAACCCAAAAAGAGTTTTGTGTTGCATGTGCTTTCTGACTGAGCCTTGCTGTTCGAACGGGGACAAGTCGAGAGGTTGGGGGGTGGGACCTCTGATGTGTCCAGTAGTGTGGAGCCTTATTCCCCCTTCAGGCTTCAATTGAAAAGTTTTATCCCACTTGCCTCCCGTTCCTAGCTGCCACGGGCGGCTGTCCGTAGATGGGACGAGGTTTCTTTCTGAGCTTACGATTGAAGTTACAACTTGACACTAGCAGCGGACTTGAGTATGGAGTAGTAATGGAGTACGAAGGACGGAGTAATGTTCCTCGCATGGAGTTGGAAGCTGGTATAATGTCTCAGCACCCATGACCGAGGACCGAATTCAGACTTTCCTGGAATTCAATAGTTCCAACATTCGAGACATTTGTCCAAACAAAAGAGCCCATTTTTCTTTTTGACAGGTCGTCTCTCTGCGTAGTTGTAGTCATTGCACCCTCCGACCTGTACTCCGTACATATCGAGTTGGAAAGAAGGAAATGTCTTTGTGATTCTCCATCGAATTTTTTTTCTTGGGGGCTGGGAATGGGTATTGGATTGATTTCTGATGTTTGCTGACTCTTGGGGTTTGTGGGAGGGCGGGCTTGTCTGTCGTCATACCACTGAGACATGCATCGGGAGCAAAATCCACTTTCCAACGCACTCCCAAGGTCAAACCCTGTTCGGCGAGAATTTGGTAGAGATATGGGTCCTTTCAGGCATCAAGGAAGTTAGATTCGGACCTGCCGAGATCGATGGAAGCGTACGAGTAAGAATCAAGGCTTAGAGAAGGCGGACATTGATGGACTTTCAATTATTCAGAAATCTTTGATGGAGGTGTTCAACATCTGGTCTTGGTCGACTGAAGCCATCTCCGAGCTAGACTGGTGAATAATCAAGTGTTGACTTGGCCTTGAAATGGGCGCCGAGAGGGTACGCTCTGGTCGTGTCCGACCTCTACGTACTGAAACTGAAGTGTCTTGTCTAGAGTGTGTACTATCAGATGATCTTGATTGTCTCCAACACCAAGGGTAGATTCTCTCGTAGTGACTTGTCCTCATCGAATGAATGCTTGCGGATGTGCGCAACTCCCAAACGTTCGTAGTCGACCAAGTTCTTGGAGACGTTCAAGACCAAGGCTTCAACATAGCGTCCAGAAGGCCCAGCCTCGAGACCTCGAAGAAACATACATTTGACAGTTCCACCAATCTGTGAATCCGTTAGATGCACATCGCTCACCAAAAACGCCTGAACCTCTGGGGTCAACTGTATCATTGGATGGCCGTTCAGGACGCTTCGAACGACCGCGCCTTCCATTGTAGGTGAGCATAGCGTGATGAATCCAGATAACGGCATAATTGCCCCGTAAAGGTCGCCAGTAGCTGGCTCACAGGATACTTCTTCCAAAACAGCCTTGAATTTGCTGTTGTGCTCAATCGTATCATTTCGAATTAGGCGACCTTGACATGATGCCCATGCCCAGCTTGGTGCCACATATTCGGATGCTCTTCGGCCTTTCTTGACTTCCCACAGTAGCATGCTCAGGATAAAGTTACACCACAATCCCGCGACGTACGTGCCGAGCGCGTCGCATTGGAATCGACGAGCAAGGCCAGACAGTGCTGAGAGGCGATCCCCGTCCTTTGTGATATGCCGATTTTGATAGGATAGAGCAAGTTCGTCCCATCGACTCGCTCTTTCCACAGTTGTCAAGCGGTCTAAACTGGAAAGGTCGTATCGCTTCCTCGAAGTCACCGCATTCGTAGCTTCAAGATCTACGTTGGCATTTCAAATGGTCAGCCTCGCGTAAATTGATGGGACGAAGGCTCCAACTTGGGTATCACATTAAAGGAAAACCAGAGGGAGCACCTACGACCGCATTCGCAAGCACACGAACTTGCACATTCCCATATAATCTCTCCAGCAGCAAAATGGACTAGTCTGGTAGCTAGCATTCGTTCCTGTAAGGTCCAAGCACGACGGAAGACAGGCCATTGCTGCTCTAGAGCCGGATCCCCTAGAATATTGCCGTGTATGCTTGGTTCTTGGACCAAAATGTGTGTAGGATCGTCTGGTCCTTTTTGAAGCTTGTTTTTGAACGTCCGAGAGCCAGCTCTCTCGTTCAGGAAGCCAAATCCAACATGATTGGCATTTGCTGCTGATATGACGAGAATGGCTTCGCTGTAAATGTCACCCATTCGAGCTGCTTCGGAGTTCCAATCATCCCTATCGTCTTGGACGATGCACAACGCATCGATCCAGATATACCGATAGCCACAAGCTCTGACGAAATCAATTGCGTCTCGGTAGGTCGCAGGAAGGGCTTGCCATGGTATGTTTCGCAGATGCTGGTCGAAGTTGGACAGCGTGGTGATGATATGTTCGGACACACCCCAACAATAGGACAATGCCAAATACGGTGTCATTTTCCCACCAAACTCGTCGACCAGGCGTACTTGATTCTGGTTGTTACCGATAAATATGAGTCTTTTGGGTAGTGATCGAGGCATTCCATTATTTGTAGTGTTGCACAGCTGCGAATTGTGCTTCTGAAGGCAATTTTGTAGCCACTGACGTGGTCTAAAGATACTCTGCCTTGGTTCGCTGGGCAGTTGTTGACCTACATTCATTGTCGCCCAAGGCAGCTCAAGACCTAGAGATGAAGTGTCAATCATGCAATTCAAGGGTAGTCGAGGATGCCTAACATTTACTAGGCACAGCAAGCTGCAAATCATATTCTCGCGGAATGGGTGCTCCTGGTCCAGGAAACCACGAGAAGGTCAAAACCAGTGGATATTTTGCATCAAACGGGACACATATCTCAACCTTGGCTTGATGTATGGCATTCAGTCCTTGAGCTTTAGTCCGGGCTAGCCATCGGAAAATGTCGAAGACCAGGACACATAGTTGGCATTCTCTGCTGGCCGAGAACTTCAGGTCCTTCAGGGGAATGGGGAGGCTGTGGTAATCACTGTACTGAAAATATCGCTTGAACATTCGATGCCTTGAAGGGCCACCTTTCCAGTAGATGATCTTGTTCCTGTCTAGATTATGGCAAACGGGACAAGATGTGAGATCCTTCCTCAACTCTCCGGATCCCAAAGGGGTACCTGTACGTGATGAAACAGCCATCAGGAAAAGATAGAGAAAAGGGCTCTCCGGAGTCACCAACGAACTGGCCTTACTACCAGAAGAAGTTAAGACAGATACCCATCATATATTGCGGGGTCAACCAGATGAGACAGCTGCACATATCCAACTCTCAAGAATCAATATCCATCATGATCTCCATCTGAAACGCGGCGGTCTCAATGTCTTCAGCCTCGCCAGCGAAACATCTTAGGAAGAATTTATGCCACGTTGCACCGCCTGAGGTGGACATGATCCGGAACATCGCCTGGAGAAGTTCCGGCGGTGTTGAAAATGCCAAGTAGATGACTAATTACCATTGGATCACGTGAAATGTGGAGGAATGTTCCAGCGCAAATCATACAAGGCATGAGTTGGTTTCTTTCAAATCATTTGTCGCACCACTGTTCGAAATTCAACTCCCACACTCTCTACCATCTACGCTCTTCAACATCTAGTCGCAGCCCAAACCACGAGAATACCGAGATTCCATCGCTACTGTCCATCATGTCGTCGCAGCGAGAGTCGTACCAACTTCCATCCCAGGGTTCTGGATTCGGCGGGTTCGCATCGGGTTACGCCGCAGGTGAAGGATCGGGTGGTCCAACCGTTCAGTATGTGTGTGGTGAATGCGCGGCCAAAGTCAGCTTAGCAAAGGGCGATGCGATTCGATGCAGCATGTGCGGCCACAGAGTCCTCTACAAGGAGAGAACAAAGAGGTACGCAGGCAGGCTCCAGTATACTTGTTGATATTTACTGACTCGACTGTAGAATGGTGCAGTTTGAAGCTCGATAGTGAACATGGTCTCTTTGCGGGGAAATTGACCATTGAGACCTGGGAGATGATGTGATCGTTCAAAATGGAGCACAGCGATGGCGTTTTTGGGGTGATATTGATAAACATTACGAGGATGAGAACAAATTCCGATGATTAAAGATTGGACTGGGACGCTAAAAGACTTTTCGGAGAGAGTCAGTCTACAATCTGTTGGTGAACTCTATGAACTTTTCAAACTCCTCGAGAGCTTTGCCGCTCTCTATACACCATCTGGCCTTCTTTACACCTTCTTTCCATCTCAGGCCCGCAGGACCAGTCTCTTTGATGACATCCCCGCTTTCGCATGTGTCTGCATCGCATGCACCACTGACCACTAGCAATGCTGCGATGTTCATGAGGACAAAGTGCAGGATAGGATCATCGCTGCTTCTCTCGTTCCGAAGGATACTCATCAGGACTGCGGCGTTCTGCTTGGGAAGCTTGCCTCCGCCTACCTCGGATAGTGGATGTGATGGGAGGCCAAAATCGTCTGGTCCAATTTCGAACTTTTCCACTTTAGCCATGTATCGAGGAGCGATCTCATCGTCGCTTGTGTCGTAGTCCTCGTCATCTTCTGGGTCTCCCTTGTATTGCGGGTTTGGTGCTTCTTTCAACAACCAGCAATTTGTTTTTCCAGCACAGCTGATTTCATCGAGATCCTCTTGGCCACATACCACCATCGCTTTTCTGGCACCAGATAGCAACAAAGCCTGTGCAAATACTGGTCCAAGCTCTTGGTACGCGACACCAACGACACGAGCCTCGATGTGTTGTTCGACGGGATTTGCAAGTGGTCCCATCAGATTGAAAATGGTTCGCAGACCCAACTCCCTTCTAACTGTTGCGGCATACTTCATGCCCGGATGGAAATTTGGGGCGTACAGGAACGCGTAATTAGTGTGCGCATAGGCCTCAGGAAGACTCTTTGCGGTGAGAGCTTCGATCTTGGGCGCCTTCGGGGCAATTGCATTGAGCACATCTGCCGATCCAGACATGGAAGTTTGTGCGCGATTTCCATGCTTGGCCATGAGCAGAATTGGAGAGGCAATGATAGACGATGTAGTTGAAATATTGAAGGTCGAATGTGAATCTCCTCCTGTTCCTACAATATCACAAAGCCCGCCCCGATATGTTCCAAGTCCTCGTTTCCTCTTTTTTACCACAGCCCGTAGCTCCTTGCTCTTGACCTGGACGGCAGCATTGCGCATGCTCTCCGCACATTTCGCAATGACATCGGGGTGTCTATCTCGACCCGTGGAGTGAAGAAGGGTCAACAATGCTGCAGTCTGGGTTCCATTGAGCTCGTTCTCGAAAGTACGGGAAAATGCGAGGGCAATGTCCTCTGCCTTGACAGTGTTGTCTAGCGGTGGAGGAGCGGAGAGTTTTTTGAGCAAGGGAGCGATGGAAACATGCCGAGGTGGAGGGTCTGTCATTTTGAGAGAACAACTCACTATGCTTTTCGCACGGCTAGAAACAACAGAACGACTTTGCTTGCAGCGACAATCTATTGTCTATAAACTAAGCTTCTCCTTGTATGAGTCAAAAGCGCTGTTCCCACTTGACTGCGGGGGGGAATCGAAAGTGTTCCTGAAATTCAGTTAGTGGATGCCAAGTGAATAGCCCCACGGCCAGCCCAATGACATAGTGACACTAATGACTTAATCCTAGCTAGCGTGGAATTTAGTTTGTTCCTGAAAATTAGATCTCAACGAATGGCCCAGGACCGTGGCCACGTCGATGAAGAGCTGCTAAGTAGTTCACAGATTTCATTGATAACTAGAAATTTCCGATGCCTCAGTGTTGAGTGTGCCTCAGCAGCTTTCTCGACTGCCATGGCTATATTCACAAGTGGCTAAAATTAAAGACTTGTCTTAGAATGTGGGTTTAAGTCACTGTCTGTTGTCAGAGCGAGAACCAGCCATCCCATTCATCAACCTGTTGACAATCTCGGTATCCGCTTTGCTATGGCGCCAACGACATTTCTGGACCAGATCCCGTTCGAGTCCCTTGCCCTCTAAGATGTCAACCACTCAATTTCCAATATTTGGCAAATATCAAAAGCATGACCCTGGCCACCTGTGGCTATCAAAATCGAGCCTTGTCCAGGGAGATGGTTAATGTGGTTGTCGAACGAATCAGTCTACCAACAGACTATTGAAAACGCAATGTCGATGCGTTCGGTTGCTATTTCAGGGATATGTTCCGCCAGAAATTGTTTCACAATTCTCATCACCTGTTTAGGTAGCTGAGTCAACTAGGTCGTCTGCCTATATCTCGTGACCTGTACTCCGTACGCTGGGGTCTATTCTATCGGCGTGGCTCTTGGGATTGGTGTACTTCGTGCCCCGGTAGCCTATCTTTAAGTAGCCACGCTGATCACGGGCAAATCCATACGCCGCCTTCTGGGGCATCTCGCATCCTGTAAGTCTATGTTGGGAATTTGTCACGAGCAAAAAAGGTCAAAGAAGGGCGAGCTGTCGGGTATTTTCAGGTGGATAACGGAACCAGCTGGTGTCTCGCAAAGCCCGTCCAGTTGAGGCAGCAGCCCAGGACAAGCCGCCGCATGCGATGACAACAATATCTGTGGCATGTGCGCTACCGTCTCGGGTCTTGATGCCTACCATGCTCGGTGTCGAATGTGAAGGATTTAAATTCCCCCTTCCAAGGTCCGAGTACAAATCGAACACTGCAGGCCTTGTTGATCACAGGCGTCCCCTCTGCCGTGTCGAGAATACCGCTGTAAGTCTTGTTCTTTGATCTGCAAGTGAATGGACCCATACCGCACGACATGTTTTTGCGTTTCGCAATGCTAATGTGGGCATCATTCGTTGTAATCAATTGCGTATTCCGGAAGCCTGCCTCTCCAAATTGCAGATCAAAGGCACCTCGAAGGGAAGCAATTCTGCCTGATTAAGGTTTCCATTATTAATGAAGACTCTGGCTCAAGTCCTAAACCCCCCCAGGAACGCAGGTGCCATTCTCAAGTGAATCATTCCCAAGACGCCAGCCTTGTAAGGCTTCCGTGGTGAGGTCTTGGTATTCGGTCTGTGTAGCATACGCTGATCTGATAATCTTGTTTGAAATCGGCTGATGCAGCAGTGCCAACCTTGCAGATAGGAATAGTAGGTTTCCTCGTATGGCGTGTTCGTCAAATACTGTCACACTGCAATAATCTGGAGCCCGAGGTTCGAAGCTGTGTTTTGTCTAAAGACACCTGCTCCTACTATATAGATAATGATAGACTGGTCTGTAGCCTTCGTCCTCTGATTAGGTAGTATTTGCCATCAAGGAATCGGGGTCTGATGGTTTGATAACTTATAGACAAGTCTGGGACAAGCAATATTCAAGGGCAAATCAGAATGGTGGGTGGTTGTCATTAACTATGTACCTACATAGTTACTTGGAGGACGCGTGGCTGCAGAATCTGCTTAGGTCAGGTTCCCCATTCACCGAGCCTATTCATCATCAACTTGAACTGCGCCTTGCCGTTACTCACAATATCGCAGTTGTCGACAAATGCCCGATCCAGGGGTTAGTGGAAGCACATCCTCCGGGAGATCGACCTATGGAGGCTCTCGCTAATTATCCTAATGGAAGCATCCAGAAGCAGCTCTTTCGGACAGCCTCATTCGTTGATCACACCACTCATCAAATATCGGACCACTCAGGCCAGGTCGCAGGGGGTTCAGAAGCTTCTTCAAGCCTCGCGAACTGAGGGAAGCCCCCACATCAATAGGCAAATAGTACGGTGTCTCTCACGGTCCACTGAGGTATCCACAGGTCTCGCGTTTCAGGATTGTCGCAGCTTCAATAAGTCAGTGAGAGCTTCCAATATCTACTTTTAGCAAGTGACATCGCCCTTGTTCATAACATGAACATGGTTCCCTCAATTCGCACTCATGAAACAACAGCTCTAAACTCTGTTGTCGGCGTCTCCAAGCTCAAGATATACCTTTGACTGAAATCCTTTTGTGCGGACGTATGAGAGGAGAGGTATATGGTTAAGACTTTACCAGTTGTAGGAAATGCAATCTCCTTCCTCATTGGAGCAGGACTAGAGAAGGAGAAGCTTTCGCTTGTGCGAAAATCATCAGCAATACACGCACGATCATCGTGGTTCTGGGGAGTTTCGATTGGCGTGCTGGATACGGGGTCTTGCCCGAATGCTGGATCCATCCATATGAAACCGAGGAGCGTTTCCCCTTCGAGACCCGCAAAAGGGTATGGGGCCGGCACCTTAGGGACCATATTGTTCAGTCCTAAAAGGTAGTATATACACGGGAAAGGCAAGAAACTGGCCAAAGCTTCAGCGTCTCAGTCTGGGAAATTGTCAGCTACTCTGCCTGAACATGTCACAAGACTCTATCCATACATCCCGGCACATGAAGTTAGTTGAGGAGGCCCATGAAGGAGAGAGCGAATGACTAGTTTCTAAGTGTGCAAGCTTCGATCCCAAGAGTTGCATCTTCTAACAATCCTTCTGAGCTGGTCTCTACCATCGTGTTTCCTAGAAATCTCTTCCCTTAGGAGCTGGCCTCCTTCTGTTTTTGCCTGTAACCTGCGATTCGGACCTTTTGGTTCACGAGAAAACTAGAATCGATAGCAGTATTAGGTCGCTGGGATGGCGTTTGGCGTCCTTGAGGATCATACCCTAGTTCAGGTTCCAGGAACGGTGGTTTTGACAAACTCAGACGCAACTGCGCTTAAAGGTCAGTCATAATAGTGATTTACATCTACTATCACTAATGACCTTGATAGAACCCCAGGCCAATGGCAATTTGAAGAAGGTTGGGGACATCACATTGGTGCCTCAACCAACCGACAGTTCGCATGATCCCTTGAATTGGTCAGTTACTCTCCGAACTCAAGGACTGCGCATTGATAAATGAGGAAGGCCATGGTTGAGGAAGAATGTTCTTCTCATCGTGATTGCTTTGGCATCCGGTGTTACGGTGGCGTAAGTACGTCGACTACTTCAAGATTGAGCAAATGCTGAGCACCAACAGACTAGGGCCTATGATATCCCCTGGCTTACCACTTCTGGCAACGCAGTATGATAAGAATCTCGATGTGATATCGACATACCTCGTTGGTTTATTCCTTCTCTGGACCGGAGTATTCACATTCTTCACTTCTGCTGCAGCCTCAGTCTGGGGTAAGAGAATGGTATTTGTGCTTTCCGCTGCGGCTTTGTTAGCATTCAATGCATGGGGCTTCTTCGTGAAGGTGAGAAGCCATATTTTCTATCACCCTTGATGCTTGTATTTTGCTAACATGATATGAAGTCATTCGGGGAATTCGTTGTAATGCGTTTACTCCAAGGATTTGCCTCCGCCCCTTTTGAGACCCTGGTCACATCTACCATCCAAGACCTGTTCTTCGTGCATGAACGTGGCCAGAAAATGGCAGTTTGGGGCCTTATGTTGACATGCGGAGTCCTCCTAGGGTTTGTCTGAGACTGTCGATGAGGTTACATGAAGCTAACGTCCCAGCAGCCAAGTCATCTCTGGCGTTATCATCGAGCGGTTGGGTGTCAAGTATACCTTCGGAATCAGCGCCCTGATTTTTATTCCTCTTTTGATCGCAACCTTCCTCTTCGTCCCGGAAACGGTGTATCAGCGTGGCGAACAGTTCAAAACAGTTGAAATCGTGAGCCATGAGAAGGTCACAACCACTGTGACTTTCCGATCCAATATTCCCGACCACTCGCATCATTCGGCATATGCAGTGTTCCGTGGCCGCGTCTCTAATGAGAAATTTTTGAAGCAACTGATCAAGCCGTTCCCACTTTTCATCTATCCAGCAGTCGTGTTTGGAAGCTTCATCTATGGAAGCTTCTTTACCTGGCTGCTTGCATTATCAGTTCTGTCTGTGCCGATGTTCTCAGCACCGCCGTATAATCTGAGACCATCACAGGTAGGCCTGACAAACCTGCCATTGCTTGTTGCCGGACTAATTGGTGCTCCAACTTCTGGATGGATGGCCGACAAAGTGATCCACTTGATGGCGAAGCGTAACAACGGCGTGTATGAACCTGAGTTCAGATTGACGCTCATGATCCCCGGAGCACTGCTCTCTACGATTGGGTTCTTCGGCCTAGGCTCTTCAATCGCGCAAGGTGCAAATATCGTATGGCCACTGACATTTATATCCTTGCATTCTCTCGCTATTCCGTTCGTCAGCCAGGCTGCATATACTTACGTAGTCGACTGCCACCCCGAGGACGCAAACCAAGCCTTTGTCACCATCGGGCTTGTGAAGTCCATTCTGATATTCCTAGCTACCACGTCCGTCAATGGCTGGTACGCGTCTCAGGGACCAAAGACTGTTTTTTGGTCCATTGGAGGATTGAATCTGGGGCTCTGCCTGCTGACGATTCCTATGTATGTCTTCGGAAAGAAATTTCGCGCTCTGGTAAGCGGAAAATCGCCCTTGCCTCTACCCAGACGATGGGATGAGGGAAAGAACCATCAGCAAGCTGACCTCTTTTTTTTAGGTTGCCCGCAAGATCTCGACTAGGATCTCGACTTAAGTACAGCGCCCATCGATTCGGTTTTCTTGTCAGATTTTTGCGAGCTTCTGTGCCTGCCTATCTTGCAAAGTGGTGCTTCGTGGCAATGTTTTCAACGTCGGACCGCCGATGCTAATTCCGGCACCTGCGACATGACACAAGATGACTGAATACGAGATTGATGCATATGTTTGGATTTGATCAGGAGAGGTGAAGGCCAGTGGCAGCAGATCTAGCGATATGCCTTGACCTTGCTTTGCAACACAAAAGCCATGCTCGCTGGGGCTCAGTATCTAACCTTACGCTCTTTTAACGACGAATTGCCACGCTTGGTTGTGCGGCATGATGAACTTGATGTGTGAATGAATAGCATGTTACACTTCCGCTAGTATATTCATGATTCGTTTCTCATATTTTGATGCCTTCTTGTTTCATTGACATTTGCTGTTGGGCTTATAGTCTGATTCTGCAGCAACCTTCATATCTCATTCACTGGAGCGACGGGTCGGCCGGTCTTAAACAGACTCCTGATATTCTCAAAGCACTCCTTCTCACTCTTGTGGAAAGCGACATCTGTCAACCCACCCATATGAGGCTGTAGGATGACCTTCTGCTCGCTCAGTTTCCCACATCTGAGCTCGTCTCGCACATGAGGCTCATTGACGACGACATCCAGCCCTGCTCTTGCAACTTTCCCGCTTCGTAACGCATCCACCAGTGCGTCTTCATCCACTATTGCCCCACGGGCCGTGTTGACAAAGTATACCCCATCTTTCATGGCCGCGAATTCCTTCCTTGATATGAGGTTTGTGGTTTCTGCATTCAAAGGACAGCTAATTGAGATGACATCCGATGACGCGAGAAGATCATTCAGTGTTGCCGAATATGTAGCGTTAAACTTCAATTCTTCTTCGGGTGTGAGCTGATGCCGATTGTGGTATCGAATCTTCATGTTGAATGCAGCGGCTTTCTTCGCAGTGTACTGAATCATCCAGATAGGTCAATGCCAGCTTCTCTTCGTCGAGTGGTTGGCTCGGCGGCCAAGGGGAGGGATAACACTCACCTTCCCAATGCTTCCCAATCCCACAATACCCAGAGCCAACCCAGCAGGGTCTTTACTAGGCACAATACCTTGCTTCCATGTCCCATTCCGAGCCTGCCTCTCAGCCACGGTAGAATTTCGCAGCACAGCCAAAATCAGGAACATGGCCATATCAGCTGTGGCTTCAGCGACAGCGTCAATCGTATTACAGAACCAGATTTTCTTCTCGGTCATCCAATTCACATCGAACTCATTGTATCCAGCGGAAGCACTGGCGATGATTTTGCATTGGGGAACAAGCGCACCCAGCAGCTCCTCGTCGAAAGGCTCGTATGCGGGCGTTCCCATACGGACGATAAACGCATCCACCGGCCCATCTTTGGCAATGAGCTTGGGGAGTTTCTCTCGCGTCTCTGCGCGATTGGTGGCGTCGAGTACCTGGAAATCGAAGTCTCGCTTGAAAGATTCCAGGTATTCCTGCCCGACATACTTGGGGTCGCCCAGCGCCACAACCCGTGGTTTCTTCTCGTTTTGGCTTGCCACCATTGCTCAGAATCGCTTGACTAGATGTCGAACGAGAGACTCTGATTGATTGATTTCCTTTCTATATTTAGATATTGACCACTCATCGGCTCATCCGGCCTGGGATGTAGTTGCTTTCCAGGCTTGGGCGTTGAATAGCGATGTAATCAACTCAGGAGTTGGAGATGAAGAGGCATATCGCGGGACTCTCCGTTGATACCAATATTGCTTTGCAACGATGTTCGGTGGAGATCTCCACGAATAGGATGGCTCAAAAAGGAATGAGATCGACTGTTCCCTAAAGCAAGGTCTCCTTTCCTACCCAAACTCACCCCGGCTGGGGACGGGAGGTTATGTCATTCGTGCGCCCAGATCCTCCTCCTTAAGAGGATGGAATATTTGCAGATTCAAGCAGATCCAGGAAGGGCACTTGTGGTGAAGTAAACAATTCTGCGGCTACGGTGGTGATCCAGTTTTCAAATGGAATAGAAGTGGTGAGAAAGCTTGGGTCGAAGTCAGAACGGTCGAGAACAGACCTCAAAGGAAAGCTGCTGCCAAAATTCTCATCTACATAGATTCCAACGGCCGCCTCGTCTGCCTCAGCCCCTGAAAATCAAGCCTCGTTGCTAAGTTACAAACCTTCTGATGGTCTGGGCAACAAATCTACGGACGCCACGATGCATTTTCTGCCCCTTATGACTTTTTTGATGTATGGCTCCGATCATACCTAAGCACCCGTAGTCGAAGCTTAGGAGGGTTGTGGTCGCGACTGTGGACACACTTCAGCACCTAGTCTTGAAAAAATTATAAGTTGCCTCCGAACCGAGGGAGGTCATCAAGATCTTCAATTGAGGACGTGCAAGAAACCATATATTTTCGGGTTAAATGATTTACATGATATGATTACTCGCAATGACGCTTGTTTTTCAGGTCCTCTGCATAGGCGGTATTTAATACTGGGCAATTGTAGATCCCTTATTTGTTTAGCTAGGCGGGTTATCTATGTCAATGACTAATTCTTCGGCAAACGAGTCCCCTTATCGACCCCAGGACTCCAGGCCATGCTCAAAACTGATAGCGACTGATTATTCAGCGAGAGTCGAGAGATATACATCCATTAAATCATTCTCTCGGATATATGGAAAGATCACCTACCAACCTTTTCATAAGTCTCGCCGATGGGTCGCAGAAAACTAGGTCTCGGGAGCCCTGTCGTATCGAATGATTTTGATGAGGCTTCTAGAGAGCATTTTGCGCCGATACCGACACCGACATCGACGCAAACCGCAAATCGAAGCGGTCTGCGATGTCGCTCAGGAAAATCGCTCGCTCACAAATGCTCCGGATGCTAGATTCAAAACGTCACAAAACTGAAGGTGCAAGATCTCCGTATCTCGTTCTTCAAGCCCTAATCAGCCCCTGAAACCAAGCTAATGTGGGGGGCGATGGAGGTATCCCTGTTCGGGATCGGGAACCAAAGTCACCCGAGTGGCGACGGGCACTATTGCGCGCTGAAATGTGATTCCCAACCATGTAAGTAGGCAGATGCAGAAGTGCGCTGTTCCTCTTTCTCTTCATTCTGATATTGCATGTATGCGCATGTAAAATCTGCAAATTGCCCTTCTCCCATCCATGATGCAGGGGAGCGTCCGAGATGTCGTCGACTTCGAAGACGGCCGTCCCCAAGCAAGATTTTCTCTGGGTCAACCATGACGCGCAAAATCTGAAACCAGCGCCACAGAATCGACAGCAGATCTTCAAACACGTTCAAAGAAAGTATCGGCCATGGAAGCGGGGTCAGGAGGCTAAAGCGCTCAGACATTCAGCCAAGGTTCCCAACCTGAAGTGGGAGGCCGTGGAGGCGAAGAAAAGCGTCGGCAGGGACGAAGAGGCAGTTGTTAAGGTTCCTCCATCTCCTAAAACTTTGGTTGGGAAAGGCAACTCAGACCCTTTCTCAGCCTTCGCGTTGACGATTACACCAGAAGCGAACCGCTTCTTGGCTTTCTACAGAGAGTACGTATTACCAGCAACCTACTTCCAGATCAGGTATAAAACGAGAGCTACGCTTGCGAAGGAGAATTGGCAGGACCAGGTGACTGGACTTCACGATGTCGGCACCGGGTACGCCACACTGGCTTTCCATGGCTCCACGGCGGCAAGGTACAGCCCAACCTTGCGCCCTGCAGCTTTGAAATTCATGAATCAGAGCATGATTGGCCTGCGAGAGAAGATCGCAAAGGACGGCGTTGCACAAGAGTTCCCCTACATATGGCATATGACGGTGCTCTTTGCAGCCGAGGTGAATGGCGCAAACCTCGAGAACGCGACAACTCATGGCAGAATGCTGTTCAATCTACAGAAGCAACTGTTTGCCAAGGGCAGGCTCGACTACAAGATTCTGCTGTACCAGTTGTATTTAGACTCACAGCTGAGTTGTATGTTTCTGAAACGCACGATCTTCGACGTCGATTCGACCGCACTTGATTTCATCGCCCCCGTCGGGAAAGCAGCAGCCAGGAATCCCCAGCAGGTTATATCCCCAGATGTAATCCTAGACCCATCCATCGACACCGAAGAACTTCAACAGTGGTTCCAAATTCGACGAGAACAACTCAACTACGTGTTCATGCGAATCCAGCAACAAATCACGGTCGTCTCACCGGTCATCACTACCTGGCGGTTTGCAAGAACATGCATCTTCAACGGCCGAATGGTCCATCACTATTTAAACGCAGCAGCGGAATTGAGTCGCCCTGACTTGCAACAGAAAGTCAAGGACCACTTATACGCCCAACAATACCTCGCCCTGGCAGGACTTTGGCACGTGAGGGACCCTTTCATGAATCCAGTTCTGCTCGGAAGACCGGTATATGACGGAACGGCGGTCCTCGTCGCACTTCGAAAGGCACTCGAGCTGGATCGTGGCACGGCAGAACGCCCCTTCAACATGAGCAGCTGGGACCGGTATAGGAACGCTCGGCTCTGGGCACTCTATGTTGGGGCGCTCGCTGAGCGAGCCCCGAATACATTTTCCGCCCAGGTGGTGCAGTCGTTGTCATGGTTCAACACGAACCTCGCCGAGCAGGCGGCAGCAATGGGCATCTGGACGTGGAGCGCGGCTAAAGCGGTCTTCGATGGCTTTTTGTACCACGAAGCCATGTCCGCTCTTGGATCTGACTGGTTCGAGCTGCTGATGACGAGTAGTGCGATTGCTCTGCCGCTGAGAGATATGTCGAGAGACAATTCAGCGTCAGGTTTTCTCAGTAAACAGTCCTAGATACCGATGCTCAGAATTGATTACAGAAAATGGAAACCTTATAAGCCGCGATAGGAGACCATATGATCCATCAATCAGCCCAAAATCGATACTCACTTCATATTTCTGATGGTTGATGTATGTACTAGGACGTTTGATTGCAAGTGCGTCCTTGCCAATACCTAAAGTAACCAACTTCATGTTGGGACCTGAGACTTTCGTCCTAATCGTGGCTTTTCCTAACTTGCCATGAAAATTCTAGGCGTCGATGGTTCGGCGAGCTAAGGCGGCTTTGCATTGCGAATTGCTGGAGCTACGTCTTTGTCGAGAACTGTCTCAGTGTGGATGAATGGCGGGCCTCCACACATAGAGCTATTGTACTTACATTGCCGAAGACTCTCGAAAAGAGGCAGCACCGTCTCTGAAAGACTAGACGGAGGAGATAAAATTCTTCAGAAGTGCAGTCTACTACAACCAATCGGCAGCCACGGCTGGGTGACGGCCTTTCATTCTCCCGCTGACTAAGGACAACTGTGACGGCCTTCGGAGATGGCGAGGCTGTGCGGGCCCCTTTCTGCACATGACCGTTTAGCAGCCTTTAGGGAGGGAAGTTTCGATATGATGGGCTATATTCATTTCTGTAGTGCCTGTCCAAGTCCAATACTAGTTTGATGTCCATGGTCATGATTCTAGTCCCTTGGGCCAACTTTTGCCCTGGATCTGGAAATAAAGAGTCGATCGCTGGAGAGCAGTCCCACTTTTCACCCTTTCTGAAATAAAAGACAGCCAATTCTATATCTAAACTCTACTGGTTTTGCTCTACTCCTGAGCGTGAAGAACTAACGTTGATGATCCCAACCTCTAACGATTCAACAGGGAAAATAGCCGATATGCAGCGATTCGAACGGTATGCAATTGATCGAACAGAATGATGCTGGCTAAAGGTAGCGATAGATAGCGATGGCACCCGGATGGTGCGAAGCAAGGGGCCACGTATGGACCCTACACCCTGCAAGTCTACTCCAGAACCACGACGCGCATGCATTGAAAGGGGGTTTTGAGGGAGATCTACGTGTGACGCGACCGCAGGGATTGGTGCTTCTCTGCAGCGACAGGAATGCAATCGAACTCGGCGTCGTTGAGCACTCCTTATCAACAACCGAAATTAGCTCCTGAAGGGACACAGGAAGCCGCACCGGATCGACTCGATATGAATTTTGAGGGCTGGGAATCAAGCATACAGCGTAATGACTCCAACTCCGCCGGGCAAGGGGAAAGGGGTGGGGGAGAGTGGCTGAGTGTAGAAGTGGGAGAAAGACAAGGAACCGAGTGCCGGGCTTCGAAACACCCGCTCAGAACTCGAGGGCGTTATGGCAACGACAGGATTTGGTCTTGAAGGGGACCGTTTAAGGAGTCTGGTTTCCGACTTGGTCCTCAGTCACAATTTGCTTCTCCGGCTTCTTACTTAGAACTGCAAGGGAGTAGGAATCACGGTTCCTTTGACCGTAGGACTTGCACGTTCGAGCGCTTACTGAGAAATAAGCCAAATTGTTCGACCTTCGCTCCTCTTGATTATCAAGACACTCATGTCGCAGCTCAGCAGCAACGAAGCCTCCCGGCTGCAATGCGATGAACCTACTTCCAATTCTTCTCCAGGAGCCGAAATCCCCGAGGCTTCTGGGAATTTCCCCACTACTCTCCATGACCAGAATTGGGCATAGTCTTGACGTGTAGGTAGCTATTGGGGACCGAATATCGGGCTGAATAGAAGGAATGTTAGCCGAGTAAGTTGTATCACTGCAACGTCATCGCAGTTATCACGGCTGTAGGAAAATTGGCCGCTACGGGCGGGCGCCAGTAACATGGCCCCTGACTGGTAGAAACTTGAAAGGACAGGAACGCCCCTGAGGCCGAAGTTAGTTCTACGACTAACTAGGCTGGGTGACACAGGTGATTTCAAATTGCGCTGAACGACACTAAGCGTCAGAAGAACAAACAGACCGAGGCTCACAGAGTTCACCAACAACTGCCGTATGTAAAGTTATGAGTTATGAAGGCAATTGAGTTCTCAAATTCTCGAGGGAGCGAAAGACTAATGTGTCTTGATGATGCTGGGGTTCTAAGTACTACCCCTTGCGGAATTCTGTAGGTGGAGAAGATCGAGAGATCAGGGGAATGCACCAATTCGACGAAACTCGGACTTCAGGCTGTCGTCTATCGCGAACTTTCCGAAAAGCTGCGGAGGGAGAGACCACTAATACTCGGTCCTCGGTACTTCGAATCGTCTAATACGGGCCTTCTTGTTAGACCAGACATGACGCACGCTAGATGCACACACGAGGTGGGCGCCCTAGACCAGGCGAGAGATCCAAGAAACACTTCGTAAGTCGCTAATCAGCCGAGAGATCCTCGGTCGGCTTCAGCCATCACGGCTCTCCCGCAGAAACAGGCACGCTCACAAGGCCAGGGACATGCGAAGGTCGTGCTATGATCTTCGTAGCACTGTAAAATACTTCAGTCTCCCAAGTCCTGGCTCTATGTGATTTGTATGATTCCGGAGTGACATAGTGGCCGAGAGAGTACGAATGGTTTTTCGACTCTTCCAGTCGTAAAAAAAGACAAGACAGAAAGACAAATCCAAGAGGGATGTCACACGGCTTGAACCCCTGTCTCCCTCGTTCCAGTCCTACAAGGAGTCTCCATCTATATCACGCATGTTCACACTGCTGGCCCCCTGCTCAGGGATGTCAACCTTAAGGCCGGCAAATTATCGTGAATACGCAACACGAACAGAGTGCTCTCAACGCAAGAGAGCTTCTTGTGACTCGCCAGAACTTTCTGGGAGTGACGATGAGGGCCAATGGCAACCAGAAAACGTTTCTGGTGGAACATGAAGCTGTATCGACAACTCCTTAGTGCCGAGATCAAGTGAACTTTGGGCACCCAAGTCATCGATTGACTTGACATCGGCGTCGAGGCCAAGGAACTGTATCATCTCTCAAGTGAAGATCGCCTCGATCATGCGTGCACAGTTGTCGCACCAACGAACACTATTCCTTGTCAAACTTTGCACGGCCCTTGAATACATCGCGCGAACGACTTCGGCAGTTGACATTGACATAAAAAATACTCCTTGATACAATGCTGGGTTTGGGAAAGGAGCTGCGAGATCGTCTGGATGCCTAGGTACTCAAGTATTTAAACCGCTTCAACAGAGCAGGAAGGTAAACCTCCTCCTGGATTTTCCTCCATCGTCAAGTTTTTGAACTATCATCTGTATACCTTTTCGAATCTTCGAGCAGCCTTGATTCTGTCACTTTCACACGACCTTTTTATATCATTGAACATGCGTGCTTCCATTCTTTTCGCCGTCCTTTTGGCTACGGCTGGCAAGGGCCTACCTACCCCCAAAGCCAACCATGATGATATCTTGGCTGCTGATCTCGATAGGCGACAGGATACCGGGTCTTCTGATGCATGGCCTGAAGGACTAGATAAGCGTCAATTTAGCAACCCTCCTGAGACCTATGTCAGCCCTCCCGGCGGGCCAGGAAAGCGTCAATTCAGCAACCCTCCTGAGACCTATGTCAGCCCTCCCGGCGGACCAGGAAAGCGTCAATTCAGCAACCCTCCTGAGACCTATGTCAGCCCTCCCGGAGGCCCTGGATCTTGATCCGGTTGACATTAGTCTAATTCCACGATCCTGGAGATTGGCATAGAGTCCCGGCGGCATCTTTCGCAGGTATGGTGATACTTATGTGGTGCGTGCGCACGAGTCACTATGTTTGTTCAGTACTGGCAACATTGAAGTCAGGGCTACATACGCTACAATCTATACGGGTGACGGGGAGGAGCTCATATTAGACTCGACTGCGGAGTACACTCTGTCATTAGCTATATCATCAGCACAACACCTATTCTATTAGGTGCTGCTGACGAAACTATAGATATACTAAGACACTAAAAAGCACTAGAGATCTTCCAGGGGTTTCTTTTACTAGTCGCCGTCAATTATAAGCCCGATCAGCGCAGCGGGATAATCCGCCCCTGCTTCTGAAAGTCATACATTCGAATCTCACCTATATCAAGCATAATTCTACAAATTTCACAGGTAGTGTTAGAGGTATTAAGCCTAGAACACAAAAGGACTTATAAATTATACTTAGCAACGCTAGAGATAAAATGTTTAGTTAATCTTAATAGCTGGCACCATTAAAATATTACAACCTAAGGGCCTCATTATTCCACACGTCCTCCTAGGTCTTCTAAGTAGGGCTTTTAGGGCTTCTCGAGTTACTCGCAAGTCTTCACTTAAATTACTTACAAGTCTTCTATATAGGTCTTTTAAGCAATAGGAGATCTAGGAGGACGTGGACTTTAATTTTTTCAGTACTTTCGAGCGTCTTGACTCTTAATCTTCTCGAAAATCCGTGGATGCCTTTATGGTACCGCTTGGGCCAGTAGATTGGGGGAGAGAGAGAAGGCTAACCACTAGTCAGGATCTCTGGTATCCTTTCTTGACGCTGAGACAAAAGGCCTCCCTGCTGGGTGCCTGCCCACCAACAAAAACTTCAACGATGACGCAGGCCCCGAAGAAACTGGTCCCTTTCCAAAAGGGAAAAAAAAGAGTCAAGACCTTCCCCAGACTGGCTGTCACCATGTCGACCTTCAGCCATGTGGCATCACCCACAACAAGAATAAACACATTTTTTGGTGCACAATGACGCAGTGGCATGATCACGAAGAGGCATATTTGCTAACGTCCAACTCCGATTAGGTGGCACGGATAACGAATTGGGCGACACCACCTCGTATTAATATTTATTGCTGACTTACCAAAGCGCATGAAACCTGCACATGCTATTGGTGGAAATCGTGGGTTTCAGTGGGCTAGCTCACCATCTCCGACGTTGGAAGTCCGCATAGCCTTTCATCCTCAACATGGACGCATTCGCTTGCGGCATAGATTCCACCCAATCCCGCGCAGCTCGGATTTTCAGCTGCTGAGTGCTCGTTGATAGATATATATGTATGTACGTCCAGGTTGGTGGCAAGTATGTATCCCCTTTCCCAACTTTACCCAAATCACAACAACAAAGACAACGCGAACGCCTGTCCACCTCCACCGAGGACACGAGCAGAGAAACATCAACAAAGAAAAACGAGTAACCTCAGAACAGCCATTGAAATGCCCGAAATCAAAGTCTTGATCATCGGGTGCGGCGTCGCGGGGCCCGTGTTCGCACACTTCCTGAAGCGCAAGGGCTACACGCCGATCGTGTTCGAGAAAGTGTCTCAGCTGGGCGACGCGGGCGCCTCGTTGATGCTGATGCCGAACGGGCTGAAGGTGCTGAGTCTGGTCGGGATCCTGGACGACATCCGGCGGGACTCGATCGACCTGCAGGCGCTGATCGACACGACGTCCAGCGGCGAGGTGCTGGGCGAGTCGGACCTCCCGAGGACGTTCGAGGCGAAGTACGGCACGCCCGGGCTGGGGGTCAAGCGCACGGAGCTGAATCTGAAGTTGAAGGCGATGGTGCAAGACCTCGGTGTCGATGTCAGGGAGGGGTGGGAGTTGGAGGGCATCGACGAGACGGAGGACTCGGTCACGGCGCATTTCAAGGGGAAGAGCGAGTCTGTCACTGGCTCGTTTCTGATCGGCTGTGATGGCATCAAGGCTGCGTCGAGGAGGGTGTTGTTGGCGAAGAAAGGGTTGCAGGAAGGCCTGCCTGAATTCACGGGTTTGACTCAGGTCAGTAAAATCCACGAGTCGTCCAAAAAAAAAAGCCACCCCTCCTTCATACCCCCCCTAAAAACCTCAAAGTCCACACAAGGCTAACATCCACTCTCTCTCCCCACAACACAGACAGCAGGACTCTCACCGACACCAGCGGGCCTAGCCTCGCAGCCCGCGATGCGCAACTGGTACGGCGCGGGCGTGCACGTGATCTGCTACCCGGTCTCGTCGACGACGACATCGTGGGCCATCACGCTCCCCGAAGGGTCAGGGCAAGAAGCCGCGTGGGGCCTCTGCACGGCGGCGGAGATGGAAGAGCGGAAGCGCACGCTCGCCGAACGCGTGCGGTCGTGGACTGACGAGGTGCCCGCTCAGCTGATCCGCGGCGCGACCAGGATCATCAAGTTCGGCATCTACGACCGCGAGGAGATGGCGCCCGAGCAGTGGCATTCGCGGCGCTGCGTGCTTGTGGGCGATGCGGCGCACCCGACCAGTCCGCATTTGGGCCAGGGCGCGAATCAGGCACTGTAAGTATTAGTTTTCTCTCGAGCCCTCCCCTGCTCCTACTCGTCTACTGCTACATACTTATGTGCCTCGTATGCCCCCGTCTCATGCATATATCTACGCATGTCCAAAACTAACCCGTCATGCCACCGATAGAGAAGACGTCTTCACCCTATCCCACGCCCTGCCGTACCTCGACCCCACCTCCCCCGACTACTCAGCCTCCCTGTCAACACTCTCCACCTCGTCCCTGGCCAGCATCTTCCAAGCATACGCCGAGAAACGACAGCCACGGACCGCGGCGCTGGTGAAGGGCGCGCGGGCACAAGGCCAGCAACGAGTCGTGACGACGGGGCCGGAGGACTGCCAGGCGCGGGACGAGGGCGTGCGCGCCGCGTGGGCGGACAAGGATGCCGTCAGAGCCAAGTATGAATCGTTGCTGAGTGGGCCGTTTCAGTGGCCGTTGCAGCAGTAGGAGGTACTAGGAGCCCAGGGGATGGGGTGGGTGTTGAAGTTGCTGGCGTTTATGATGGAGTTGGTGGTCGTCCTGGATGGATGGAATGGCGGGGTGTGTGTACTACTAATATTTATTTATTACAATAACGCTGCTCCTTGGAGAGTGTCGCCATCGAGCAGTGCTCGACGATTTTCCTAAGGAACGACTCCCGGGGGTTACGAAGAATTGACTCTCCCTGGTCGAAAGCCAATTTAGTGATGGGTTGTGAGGTTGGTTCAACGTGGATGTGTATTAAATGATTACTTGTCGCACCAAGCATTAGATTCATATTCATATGAACATGGGTATGAATATAATAACATACCAATAGAGGTCGACGAAGACCATGCCCAGACATCACCATACAGTACAATAACTTTCCATCTCGATTTCCACTTTCCATCAGAGCTAATACTGTAATCTCTAAATTCCAGTAGCAGTCAATTTTCGAGTCAAGGATATGGAGTATTGCCGACTCTGGTAAGCCCCCCCCCGGTGGTATCTGTGCCTAGACGCCATGTCCGCTTGTAAACATAAAGATATTCATCATTCCTTACTGATCATTCACGCCGACCAACACCTCCGCGGTAACAATCGAGAATGACAGGTTTTCTGTACATCATAACAGACACTGTTGAAAAATGTATACATGAGTTGAGCTGTCAAGGCTCAAATATGTGGGAAATAGAATCTCCCCACAAGTTCACAGGATCCAGCACGATATTAAGATTGTGCAATATTCCTTCAATTGTCGACTCGCTGACCCGACAATTATTTGGGCCGCGAGCCCTTTCGATCTGCCGCGTTGTGGATTTCAGCAAACATCAAGGATAGGAGAGCGACTCCAGCAATGACAATCGTTGCAACCAAGGCACCAACGACGGCCCAGTGCAATATGCTGAGGCCTTGTTTTCTCAACATTATCAAGACCATGGCGCCAATAGCGCACGCCTCAGCAGCCACCACGCCAGCAACAACACCGGCATCGACTTCGATCACAGCTTTTCTACGACCTGTCCCCAATAGAATGGCTGACATGGACAATAGAACATAAGAAATGGCGATCAAGCCACTGTAGAAGAGCAATAGAGTTCGTTCAAGAGCCTGCTGTCGTGGGGTAAGGATTTGACGAGGGCGATACATCGACCTTGGACCGGAACCGTGAGAAACCGTCCTCCGAGATGATTTGCTCTTCTGGGGTCGTTCAGTGAGGAATTCATCGGTATCCGAGTCCGATGAGTCGCACTCGACACCACCGTCGCCTGATTGGTCTCCGAGCAGTGGTGCTCGTTCGGGAGACGATTGTTTGTCCCACGCCTTGACGCCAACGGGAAACCAGGATGCAGCTCGACTCGCGCCTTTACTACAACTGTCATACATGGCTGTAAATGTCTTGGATACGGCTTCGGTACCAGGGAAAAGTGGGGCGTCTGGGTCAACGTAAATGGCGTAGCGGTCTTCCGGGGTGACATCAGAATCACCATCGTCGAACTCGTTCCAATAACGTTCTGGTAGAGGTTCACGTTGGGGAGTTAGAACCCGAGCGCGTTTCTTCCTCCGGCTATGGCGAGGCAATGCTGTTGGCTTTATTTGGCTCGTGATGCCTCCACTGGCGATGTGGTCCTCTGATGTAACGGATGACTGCCGTCCTTGGGTTGCCGAGAAGATACTACTAGTAGCAACGCCATCGGTAGAGGATGGACCAGACGAGATGCCTGATATCTCAGTGTGGGAAGGTTTGGCTCGATTCGTAACTCGAGATCTTGTCTTGCTAAGAACTATTGGGACTTCTCTAATATCCTTGTCAAGAAGACTGTGCCAAGAGGATTCTGGAAGTTCCTTGTGAACAGTGTGGATTGCCATGTCTTCTAGAGTAAAGTCATATATACGTTTGGCTAGGTGGGTGCTATCGAAAGTCCGGACGACGGCAGGGGTACGTGCGAACTCCCAGCGAATGTGTAGAACGGCATATGGGAAAGCATCGCCAGTATTTGGGTGATATGTGGAATCCTCCAGGTGAGCCATGTCAACAGGAGTGACGGTGAGGGATGAATCAAGTGTAGCCCAATTAGCAACGTCGGTCGAATTCGTGATACCAAAATATCGAGAACGAGCGGAGGAGATCTCGGCCAGGGGTTTAACATCGCGATGTTCGGCGAGATACTTGCGGATTACTGAGATTTCATGCGAGGATCTAGGGGCACTTGAGTCGCGTTGCAATGCAGATGATAAGTCTTTGGCTTTGATGGCCAAGATAGTTGAGCCAGCTGAGGTGGGTGACAGGCCAGCCATGGTGACGGTAGCTTCTGGATCTTGGTTCCAATGAGCACTTAAAGCGATGCGAGTTGGTCGCGATTGGCCGGGGTCCTTGACAAATCTTTGAGCATTATCAAAGAAAATTGCGTAGGTCAAATCATCAGGGACGTTTGATAATGTAGACGGCCGTCTTTGAGAGGTCACTGATGGTGAAGAGTTGGCACGAGATGGAGGCGAAGCCGTCGTGGCGTCACGCATGTATTTCAGTAACAATGTGCGGGCCTCATCCAAGTTATCGGGGTGAATCCAATATATGGCACTGCCGGCAGCTTCTCCATAAGGTATGGTCAAGACGGCGGCGTCAAACCCAGAGGGGCCACGCAACGCAGCGTCGTTGATCTGGCCAATGACGGACTTTTTTAGTGATTGGGTGGAAAGGCGGTTTCGTTCAGTTGAAGAATTTCTGGATTTGCCGGTCAGCATGGGACCAGCCAATTCGTCGGTCAAGGTGGTGAGGAGTGCAGTAATGTGTCCCTGATAATCCGAATAATCGGTGCGGAGTTTCTCGGAGGAAAAGACCTCGACGTCGACCCTGGTCTGGAGATTCGTGGAACCGGTCCATTTGCGATATTTTTTGAGGAGTTTGCGGAAGGCGGTCTTTTGTACGGCGGCGAATCGAGCGAGATTCTGGATCTCATCACTGATTTCCTCAGCATCCTTGACCATGCGCTGGTACTTTTGGGCCTGCAGAATAGGGCGGTCGAGTTGATTCTCAGCAACAGCATGTTCGGCTATCCTGACTTGCTTCTCGAGGTGCGCAACTCGCCGGTCAATCTCGCCCTGCTTGCTCTTAAGAAAGAGGGTGACATTATCATACTCTGCTTGCAGCAACCTCAGCAATTGATCGTCCAGCTCCTGCCAGCGGCTTTTGCCCTGGGCGGGGATATCAAGAGGAACGACGGCGCCGGCCGAGGTCTTTGTCTTGATAAGGTGTTTCAATTCATTGTACTTGAAGTTGTATGCCGCCCACCTGGGAACCGATCGTTGGTAGAGGGTATCGCCGAACTTCATTTGGTAGTGATGATAGATTGGGAATGTCAGCAAGAACTGACAGCAGAGAGATGGATTGTAGCGATAGAATTCATGAGATTCTGTGACCGGGACTGGGACTGCGTCTACTTTTGTCGAGTTGCAGGAGCTGCTGGTGGGGGGGGGGAAGAGGTGTGTGTTCTCATAGGATTGTGAGCGAGCGAGATTAGAGGCCAACTTCGAGTAGAAACCTTCTGTAGTGAGAAGTCATGCAGGAAGATGGAGTGGTTGAAGTATTCGTCTGTACAGAAAAAGTGGCACAGTGGTCCTCGGACCAGAGGACAAATAAAGCAACAGGCATGAAAGAAGCTGAGGAGGTTTTCTCTCTCGTTGGATCTTGGGAGCCGTATCTCTTGGAGAAGAATCCCAGTACATAATCTTGTAGAGACTAGTTACTGAGGACGATGGTTTGGCGATTAGAGCCGTCGAGTCAGAGACAAGCCTGAGGGGCGATTGAAAGCAAGTGCACAGGCCGAGGGAAGAAGGAGAGTGGCTGGTGGCGAGGGTGGTAGTGGCCACGGGCACTGCGCTAACCTATCTAATAGGTGCCGCCCAGAAGCGAGAGGCACAAAGCCCAGGGTACCCAACCAACTAAGGAGTCCCCCTGCTGCTCCCTACCGGCAGTTAAGCCCTAGGGCCTTCTAGGTGCCCCAAGCGGCGCATCCGTGCCTAGCAGTGCAGGCGCTATACCCAAATCAAGCCTAGAACATCCGCAAGCAGGACTCAACAGCAGCACTGCCCAACTAATTGTGTACTAGTGCTGCTAAAAAGCCTTAGGCACGGCTCTCGGAGTTTGAGATGACACGTATTTTGCGATATGACATGTACCAACGACAAATCCAGAACCATCACAACCCGACACGGTGGCCGATATACAGATCCTTTGTGACTCTGGGCTATTCTTCACACTCGACCAGAACCGTATTCTGCCGTCGGGACAGACGGGCCTTTCAAGTTCTTCAATAAAGAATAAACTACATACCGGCTACTGCTCGAGATCATTTTTGTTGGGTCATGGCGCCGAATGCTCATGCTCACACTCCTCATCATCGGCGTAGCTTACTGGATCGATAAGCACCCTTGCAAAGATTACTCCTCATCCTTTGGGAGGACGGAGTACGAGGTTCAGACATCTCGAACGTCACCGAGATATGCTGGACGCCCGGGGAATACGACAAATACAAGGGGCTCTCGCAACAGCCACAGCCTGCATCTTCGATTCATTGCTCCCATCCTGCACTTCGCATCAGCCTTTCACGCCACAGGGTCCTACATGACTTGCTGTCTTCCCCTCCTGCTTCCCTGCCATCTGCGGCTCCAACGGCTCACATTGATCCTGCCAATGACTAGTCGAACATGGTCAAGGGCCGTAGAAGAGGGGCTGAGGTACAAGGACCGACTCCAGGAAACCGGGATTGACTTACTCTTAGCTTCGAGTAATAGCATGTGAAGGGTGGCTCAAGAGCTGTCAGCCAAGACAATGATTGATTAGCCTAAATCTTTCCCAATCTCAGTGTGGGAGCGAGTTTCCTGGGCTCGCCTGGTCCAAAAACTCTGTGCGTGTGATCATCGATCTCATGGGGGTCGTTCCAGCATCGAACATGCCCGAAGAAGTGTTTCCTTCCCCACCCCGAGCTTAACTAAAATACTCCGTTGTGGTGGTCCCTAAGTGGCCCCTAAGTACTGAGGTAGTCCCAGACTCTGTGCTTCGTAGTGGGAACCCAAGTGTCGCCGTTGGGCCCCCCCTAGTCACAGCCCCAAACTCAAATCACGAAGAGGACTAATTACTAGTGACTTAACTACTAAGGTACCTGGGTTTGCGACTGAGGGACTAGCTCTGACTAGCTGGTACCTAAGCTCCACTTACGGAAGTCACCCATCAGCCAGTGATGCTTAGTGCTCACTAGCGCAGGCTTGGTAGGCGTTCAGCTCTAATTATCGCCTTTCTCCAACTGCGGAAGAAGAGAAAAATTATTTCTCCGAGGGAATCACAATCACACATGCACAACTGTTTGTGCGATAATTAATAACCACAGCCAACTCGCCGAATTGGGTATCCCTAGATTTCTTCATCTGCCATCAGGCTGCGGGCAGGGCTGTACCTGTGAGCCTCGTCAGTCTTGAGATTTTCCATGACCGCCGTCGATGCCACCATGGCTTCTGCTAGCCCTTTGCTGTCAAGCCTGTCGTCCGAGTCGCATCATTTCCTACAACCTACGTCTAATTTACACCACCAGACCTTGTCTACTGTCAAGACACTCCTTGACCCCTTAGCTGTCGACGTTGCCGATGCACAGAAGTTAAGGAGAGATGAGATTAGGAGGAAGAGAAAACGAGGTGACACTGATCGTGATGACACCGCTTTGCAATTACGGCAAATCTACACCGATGGTCTGGCTATCAGACAAATTTGGGAGCAGGCAAGGAGAATTCTAGATGCCGCCGCTGATGAAGTCACTAAGAATATTGCCTCTCACATTGCTCAAGATGATCCTGTCGTCGAAGCTATCGTACGAGAGAACCATCCCACCGAGGAAGTTGATGATGAGGAATTGGACGAAGAAGATCTCGAGGAGTGGGAGGACGAGGAAGGGGTAGAAGAGGACGACCAAGAGGATGAATCTGAGGATGACCCAAACGAGGGTACTGGAGAAGATATCGAAGACAGCGACGATCAGGATTCATCCTCCGAACAAAAACCCAACCCAGGAACCTACGTCCAAGATCCAAATAACCTCAATGATGGATTTTTCTCCATTGACGACTTCAACAAACAAACACAGTTTCTTGAACAGCAAGATGCTCGAGGCGAAGACGATAATCCGAGTGATGAAGATGAAGTCGATTGGGATGCTGATCCCTTGACAATGGTCTTTCACAAGCCAAAAGGTCACGAGGAAGAGCATGAGAAAGAAGATAATGAATCAGACGATGAAGACGGGCCAACATTCGGCGATGCCGATTTGAATGTCAGCGACAGCGACGAAGAAATGCTCGACCCCGATGATGGTGACCTTGACCAAGGGCTAGCTGGAATCGACAATACAAATGACATTCGCTACGCCGATTTCTTTGCCCCTCCTCCCAAGAAACCATCTCGATCAAAACGGATGCGTGCTCTGCCAAAAACCCAGCCGAAACCAGAAGCCGTCAACCAGACCGACTCGGACGCTGAAAATGACATCTCTCGTGCCATGGCAGACGTTCGTCGCGATCTCCTCGAATCCGAGGACGAATATTCAGACAAGGACCTATCTGGATCAGACCTAGACAAACCCTCGATGAAGAATCTGTCAACACACGAAAAGCAGCAACTGAAAATCGCAGCCGAAATCCGTCGTCTCGAGGCCGCCAACGTCGCCAAAAAGGACTGGACCGTCTCCGGCGAAGCCCGTGGTGCGGACCGTCCAGTCAACTCACTGCTGGAGGAAGACCTCGAGTTCGAGCGCGTAGGCAAGCCCGTTCTCGTCGACACGGCCGAAACGACCGAGGAAATCGAACAGTTGATCAAACGCCGCATCCTCGCGCGGGAGTTCGACGAGGTCATCCGCCGGCACCCCGACGCCCTCGGCGACGCAAGCACAGCGCGCCGTGGACGGGTGGAGCTGGACGACAGCAAGCCGACCGCGGGCCTGGGCGAGATCTACGAGCAGGAACACCTCAAATCCACGGATCCGGGGTACGTGGACCAACGCTCCGCCGCGACGAAAAAGGCACAGGAAGAGATCAGCAGGCTATGGAAAGAGGTGTCGTCGCAGCTCGACTTGCTGAGCAATCTCAACTTCAAGCCGCGCCGCGCACAGGCGGAGATCAAGACCGTCGAGGACAAGCCGACGATCTCGATGGAGGACGCTCGGCCGGTGGGAGGAGCAGGCGGGGAGGACAGCATGCTAGCGCCCCAGGAGATCTACCGGCCCGGCGAGGAGGACAACAAGCGCAAAGCCGCCGACGGGGACAACGGCATCATCGTGCGCAAGGGCGGCTCCAGCGCCGCGCGAGACGAGATGACGCGCGAAGAGAAGCTCCGGCGCCGCCGGCGCGAGAAGGAGCGCATCAAGAAGGCGAACCAGATGCAGGGCAACACAGACGCCGCGCACGTGCAGAAGAAGAGCAACCCCGAGGGAAAGAGCTCCAGGCCTGGAACGGGAAGGAAGGCCAAAGACGCCGCCGCCGACAAGGAAGACATCCTGACCGCACTGCGCAAGGGCAACGTCAAGGTCATCGGCAAGAAAGGCGAGCTGCAGGATCTGGCTGGCAGGAAAGGCAGGAAGAAGAAGAACTCTGCCGCTGGTGGCAGGGATACAGATGTCGCTGTGAACGGCGGTGCTGGGAACTTGAAGCTATAGCGAAGAACTACTACCATTAGTTTAGTCAAGCTTTACCAAACATTAATTAATAAATGCGCCCCCCCCCTCTCCTCCCCTGCCTCGCACTATTCTCCTTTGCCTTGGAGATAGAAATGAAAAATGAGGTATTTGGCTTTTTGGCTTTTTGGCTATGTTATATTCCGTATAACAAAAGCCAAACTGGAATTCTATCACATCCATCCATCCATTCGTCCGTGTAGATAGATATCTGATACAGCATGTAAGTCATGTCAAGTCAAGTCACCAGTGGCCGCCCGTCCGCACAAGATAAAGATCACCCTTCTCTCCCAAACTCCCACCCCAAGATGATGGAGGTCATGCATGCGGCTTGTATCACCAAGTCAATCACTACAGGATCTACTAATACAATACTGATGAGCTACTACTAATATGAACTTTCATAAATGAGTGGCAATAGGTAGGTAGGTAGGTCTGTAGGTATTCAATCGACTTCAATTGTCAACAATACAACAAACGGGAGGGTATATATATCTATTCTCCACAACCGAAGCTCATACTGGTTGTACAGTACCGACCGGGTCAACATGGTGCGTGCAGAAGCTTCATCTTTGCCGGATGGGACCAAACTCGTTTCTTCCTCTCCCTGCTAGAGGGACAGAGATCTGCTAGGTTTGAGGGAGAATTCAATACTTGCCCCCGTGTATCCAGTGAGTGAGTGAGCAAGCAAGCTAAATGAATGCTCGCTCCCCTCTCCTCCCCTGCTCTCGCTGTCGCTGTCGCTCTCGCTCTCGCTAAAATGCCAATCAATCCAATCAAATCCAAAAAGGGTATAAATATATAAATCAGCAAGAAACGGATAAATGCAATATAGTGGACAGTAGTCATTGCACACCTGTTCCAGCCAGGTATGCATGCAGTAGAGCCGACAGGTCTATTGTGGGTTCGGCCGAAGACAAGATAAGATGCCTGGTTGTTGATGTGGATCAAGGCCGTCGGTCCATCAATCAGAAGAAGCCAGCAAGGAAGCTCCTCCGCTTGCTATCATTTCTCCCCAGGGTTGGTCTTCCATCGAAGGTGCGGACGGGTGCCTCGTCGTATCCATAGCCACCACCGCCTGAGCCGCGTTCATCGGCGGGGTCTCTATCGCGATGTCTCCGTCGCTCCCGTCGATCTGGGTCGCGGTCGCGATCGCGTTCGTCGCTCCCGCCACTGTGGCTCTTGCCTTCCGCACGCCGGGAGCTCTTTCTCCTCGACCGATATTCCTCGGCCTCGGCGTCGGTCATGCCGCCGTGTTTGTCACGCCTTCTACTCCGGCGTTTGTGCTCGTAGTCGTCGTCGGCGGCGGGACGCGGTTTCTCGCCGCTGGGGTCTAAGATTGTCTCTGCGACGGGTGGTACCTCTGGCGGTTCGTCGGCTTGGGAATGGACCCAAGAGCTGGTCTTATTGGCTGGTGGTGGGGTTCCCTTACCGCCCCCACTTCGACTTTCGTGATATTCCTCAGCCAGAGCACTGGGACGATGTCGACTAGACCGTGTCCGGTCTTTATCTCGTGACGATTTGTGCTCCCTTCGCTTTCTCCTCTCGGCCTCCTCGTCCTCGTACGCGCGTCGGCGTTCCTCCTTCGACGCTTCGAGATTAGCACCATCTTGTGCTTCGAGTTGAGCACGAAGACGTCTTCGTTCTTCACGTCTTCTCTCGGCCTCTTGACTCATCTCAAGCTCTTCTTGTTGAACACGAGCTTCCTTTGCAGCCCGACGAGCAGCCCGCTTCTCCTCGCGTCGCTGGTCTTCTGCTTCTTGCTCTCTCCGGGCTCGTTCTCGCGCTTTACGTTGGTGGGCTTCAAGATCAGCTTTCTCTCGTTCTCGCCTCTCTCGCCGTCTTTGTTCCCGCTCTGCTCGTTCTGCTTCCTCTGCTTGATCGCGTGCCTCACGCTTCGCTCGTCTCGCGACACGTCGTGCTTCAATATCAGCATCAGTCTCAGCAGGTGCATCTGTGGTAAACTCATCACCATCTACTGCTCGAGAACGTCTCTTGGGTCGATCTTTGCTGCGTATAGGAAGGCCTTGATCTTCACCGTCTGTTAGGGTCATGCTCCGTGGCCTTGGTTCTTGATCAACGACTCTGGGACCGCCAAACAGACTTCCGAAAAAGCCAGTCGACCTTCTGGGAGTCGTGTTGCTTCTCTTGAGCTGTGGAGGATGATCCACAAACGCAAGATCGTCAGGGCCGCTGGTGACAAGCGGATCACCATGGTCAACCATGACAACATCATGGTCATTGGATACAACCTTGCTCTGCGATTTGATCTGTGTGTACGAAACTCTCCCGTCAGCATGCTCCTCTTTCTTGAAATCCGGTGACCACGATGGACGGACGAGATGTCTAGGAAGCCTCGAGGAGGAATTTTCACCTACCTCTTTCTTAGACTTGGAAGCCTTTGTCTTGGACTTGGCCTTGGCGCCTGCCCCGTTTTCAGCGGCGGCGTCTTCATGTGTGTGAATCATCACCATGTCATCATCGTCAATTGGGTACGGATCAGGTGGACCTGGAGTAGAGTTAATACCTTTTGCCCTCGTGGAAGCTCTGGGAGTAGGGAACCGACCTTTAGTCTTGGCCTTGACGGATGTTCTCCGCTCCACCCTTCCAGTCTTCATGCCCATAAGCTTTGCGGCCTTGGAATTGATGGGGCTCTCGTCTTCTGGAGGGGGGGACACCAAACCATCTTCTGACTGGCGTCGTGACGAAGGTCGCGAACTTGCTGCACTCCCAGGTCGCTTTGTCGTTGAGGGCCGCATTGCCGAAGGAGGTGGTCGAGGTGGCCCACCGAACATGAAACTTGAGAAACTTGTCCCCCGAGCAGCTTTGGGTCGTTCGGAAGCTTTTGGCTTGGCGTCGTGGTCAGAGCTAGAAGATTTGGACAGCTTCTCGGATTCCTTTTCCTTTTCCTTCGCCGTCTTGATTGACTTGGATCGAATCATTGGAGGTGGTGACTTGTCTTTCTTCGGTGCTGGTGCTTCGTCGTCGTCTTTGGATTTCTCCTTGGTCGATTTCTTGGGAGGGGGAGCAGCACCCCAGAAACCCCACGAGGAGGTCGCTGATCTTTCGACCCTCGCTCGCTCCTTCTTGGCAGACTTCTTTTCCTCTGGTGGTGGGGTGGGAAGCTTGGAGACCTCGAGCTCGTCGTCCAAGATGTCGAGATCCCTTGCGGCGGAGACCTTTGGTGTTGTAGTTTTGGACTTGATGCCTTTCTTTTCTACCACCTTTGCTTTCGATTTAGTCTTTTCTGGTGATGGAGGCATAGAAGGTTCAGTTTCGTCGAGAAAGTCGTCGCCAAACGCGCCGGGGAAGCTGCCAGGTACTGTGTCTTTTGATCTTCGTTCTTCTGTGATGGGAGACGCGTTGGCAGGCTTCTTGGTCGACTTTGACTCCTTGGTTGTTGAAGTTGACTTCGTCTTGGAGGCTGACGCCTTCTCCGCTTTGAACTTTTCCTCTTTGGGCGATAGCGCGTCTTCTGGCGAAGGCAAATCCTTAGTCAGCGGGCTCTCTGCCTTCGACTTTTTTCCCGTTGCTTCTTTGCCCCCTTCCAATGCTTTGATGCGGTCGGCAACAGAACCACCAAGTTTGGACTTTCCAGTGGTCATGGCCTTTGTTGTCTTGGAAGAAGATGTCGGCTTGTCAAGATCAAGTCCAAGGTCGAAGTCGTCGTTGAGCTCTGCTAGCGTGTCATCTTGATTGGCCCACCCCTGTTTGGTAATTTCCTTTCTGGAGTCTATCTCCTTCTTGCCAGCTGTCTTCTTGCCAGACCCGCTTCCCCAGAATCCAAAGTAATCGTCAGCCTTCTTCTCTTCCTCCTTGCTGGGAGTTGACTTGGTGAGCTTCGAGCTTTTCCCTGATTTCGATGCCGGCGTGGGCTCCTCAAGCATGTCGAGGAGATCGGGCTCGGCCGGTTCTTTCGCGGTTGTTTTGCCCTTGCTGCCAACCTTGGTCAGCTTGCTGCTGGATTTCTTGGATTTCTTTGCAGCTTCTTCTTCAGCCAGTCGGGCGGCTTCCGCCTCCTCAGCCTCTCGTGCAATCCGCTCCTCTTCCTCCTTCTGAGCTTGCTCCTCGGCTTCTTTCTTTGCCTTGGCCTCCCTCTCTTTCTTGGTGAGTTTGACGGTAGACACGGTTGCCACGGCCGCCGCAGCTGCACCAAAGCCCCACATGCTCTTCCCTGTCTTCACGGGTATGGCTTCCTCAACCACAGGTTCTTCCTCAAAGTCATTGAAAGCATCAGAAATTGTGCCTTTCTTCTTTCCGATCACGGTCTTGGAAGTTTCACTCTTCTTGGAGGAAGCTTTGCTTTTCGTGGCAGTCAATGGAGCCCATGTGTCACCACCAAAATCATTGTCTCCAAAGTCCAGTGGATCTGGCTCTGGGGTGAGGCCCTGGGCTGGTGGTGTAGGGACTGGCGGTGGTGGTTCTGTCTTGGTCTTTGATTTTGACAGGCCCTTTTTGGTGCTTCCGAAAGCGCTCCAAATGTCCTCTTGCGGTTCCACTTTCTTCGAAGTTTTGGTTTCAGCGACTGTGCTCTTGAGTTTCGAATCCTTCTTCTTCTTGTCCGTAGTAGTAGCTCCCCAAGGACTCCATCCTTCGTCAGCTTTCTCCTCCACGGCCTCTGCGATCGGCTCGGGAGCAGGTTCAGGATCGTCAAAGTCCAGGAAGCCCTTCTTCTTAGAAACCGATTTCTTGTCCTTCGAGGTTGTAGCTCCCCAGCTGCTTCCCCAGTCGTTGTCCTTGGTCTCCGTGAAATTGTCTGTACCTCCCATTGGTTCATCCATGTCCAGGAAACCCTTGGTCTTTTTCTTGTCTTTCGAGGCAGTTCCAAATCCTCCCCAAAGATCCAGGTCCTTGGCGGCTGGCGTAGTGTCCATCAGAGATGATGGCTCGTCGATCGGGTCCAAGAAGCCCTTCTTTTTGGTGGTAGTCTTCTTGGTGCCCCAGGCCGACCAACTGTCACCTCCTTGATCTTCAGGTTCGTTTACCGATGTCGATGGCTCATTTCCAAAATCGAGGAAACCTGTCCCTTTCTTCTTGGAGTCTTTCTTGCCCGTAACTCCCCAAGAGCCCCATGTATCCTCTTTAACTTCTGGCTCTGGCTCAGGGACAACTTCCGGCTCGGTGGGGATAGGGATTCCATTCTTGATATATTCCTTTTCTTTCTTTCTCCTGTCCTTTGGTGCAAGGGCCATCCATTCTGCATATGTCATCCCTTCCTGCTTAGGCGTTTCCACAACCTCAGGTTCGGGCGGAGCTTCAAATTCAGGTTCAGTCGGAAGAGGTATACCCTTGGACTTATACTCTTTTTCCAGCTTTTTTCTGTCTCTCAGTGAGAGGAGATTCCACTCTGCCCAACTAATTCCCTTCTCCTGCGGCTCCTCAGCTGGTGGCTCAGGCTCAGGTGGGGCTTCTGTGGGTATAGGTATGCCAAGGGAGTTGTACTCCTTCTCCTTCTTCTTTCTCTCCTTTGGACTCAAGGCCATCCATTCGGTGTAGCTCATGCCTTGATTTTTAGGCTCCTCAATAATTGGGTCTAATTCTGGTTCAGGCTCTGGGGCTGGTTCTGTGGGTATTGCTATTCCAAGCAGGTTGTATTCCTTTTCCTTCCTCCGTCTCTCCTTTGACGTTAAGGCCATCCATTCAGAGTAGCTCATACCTTCTTGCTTTAGCTCTTCAACGGGTGGCTCAGGTTCGGGTTCAGGTTCAGGTTCGGTAGGTATCGGTATACCAAGAAGGTTGTATTCCTTCTCCTTCTTCCTTCTCTCTTTTGGTGCCAATGCTATCCACTCTGAGTATGGCATCCCTTGAGGGCTAGGTTCTTCAACTACCGGCTCAGGCGCTGGCTCCTTGGGGATCGCGATACCGAGAAAGATATACTCTTTTTCCTTCTTCTTTCTCTCTCTGAGCGTCAACGCCATCCACTCCGAATAACTCATCCCTTCTGCTTGCGGCTCTTCGGCTGGCGGTTCAGGTGCAGGCTCAGGTTCGGGCTCAGGCTCCGTTGGGATCGGAATCCCCTTGGCTTTGTATTCCTTTTCCATCTTCTTTCGCTCACGAAGCGACAAATTCATCCACTCGGAATAGCTCATGCCTTTCGGCCCAGGTTCTTCTTCAGGAATTTCCGGCACGGGATCCGGCTCTGGCTCAGGGATTGGTATTCCCTTTTCCGCGTATTCTTTCTCTTTCTTTTTTCGTTCCTTTGACGACAGGCAGATCCAATCAGCGTAGCTCATCCCTTGTTCCTTCGCTTCTTCCTCAATCGGAGCTACAGGTTCAGTTGGAATCGGGATGCCTTTTTCTGCATACTCCTTTTCTTTCCTTCGTCGTTCCTTGCTTGTCAGGAGCATCCAGTCGTCGTAGCTCATAGCCTGTTCCTGTGGTGGCTCCTCTGGTATAAATTCAGGTTCAGTTGGAATCGGGATGCCTTTTTCTGCATACTCCTTTTCTTTCCTTCGTCGTTCCTTACTTGTTAGGAGCATCCAGTCGTCGTAGCTCATAGCCTGTTCCTGTGGTGGCTCCTCTAGTATAAATTCAGGTTCAGTTGGAATCGGGATGCCCTTTTCTGCGTACTCCTTTTCTTTCTTTCGTCGTTCTTTGCTTGTCAGGAGCATCCAGTCGTCGTAGCTCATTGCTTGTTCCTGTAGTGGCTCTTCTTGTACAACTTCAGGTTCAGTTGGAATCGGTATACCCTTTTGATGATATTCTTTCTCTTTCTTCTTACGCTCCTTAGCAGAGAGGCCTATCCAATCCTCGTAGCTCATAGCTTGTTCTTTTGGCTCCTCCTCCAAAAAGAGGTCAGCTTCAGTGGGAATAGGGATACCCTTTTCATTGTACTCCTTTTCCTTCTTCCGCCGCTCTTTAGCTGATAAGGCCATCCAGTCAGTGTAACTCATAGCTGTTTCCTGTGGTTCCTCGAAAAATTCAGGCTCAGGCTCGGGCTCGGGCTCTTTTGGAATCGGAATACCCTTTTTAAGATACTCCTTCTCCTTCTTTTTCCTGTCCTTGGCTGAGAGTGCCATCCAGTCGCTGTAGCTCATGCCGAGTTCCTTTGGTTCCTCCTTGGCAGGCTCGACCTCCTCAAAAACTGGATCAGGTATCGAAGGCTCAGGGCTTGCAAACTTGCCCTTTTTACCCTTTGCAGTTTTCTTATCAAAAGTACTCCATATGTCATCCGCAGCGGCAGGCGGATCAGGAGCTGGGGGCGCCTCCTCAACGGGATCATCAAAAAATGATCCCTTCTTAGCCTTCTTGTCTTTCTTTCCCTTCGCCGTAGTGAAAGCACCCCAGGTGTCGTCCTCTGCGGGGGTATCGTTTGTGGTTGTTTTTGGATCTGCGGCATTTCCAAGATCAATTGAGGTGGAAAGATCCTCAATTCCTCCTTTCTTTCCTTTCTTTGTGGTTTTTTTTGTACCCCAGGCAGCGGACATCCAGTCATCGCCATCGGCCTTGGTGTCCACGGCTGGTGGGGGGTCGGGAGCAGCCAACAGATCATCCATATCTGTGACTTCACTGATGAGACCTTTCTTTCCCTTCTTATCCTTCTTGCCACTTCCAAAGCCCCAGTCGAAACTGTTATCAGTGGCAGTGGCAGGTTCCGGGGCTGCTGGGATCTCTGGCTCGTCTCCAAAGAAATTGTTCTTCTTCTTGCTCTTTGCCCCCCATGCCCCCCAGGAAGTTTCCTCCTTGGGCTCGGGCAGGAGTGACACAGGGTCATCCTTCTTTTTCTTGTCCTTCTTGTTGGAAGTCGTAAATCCCCAGGCCTCATCGGCAGCTTTCGACTGGCCTAGGTCGCCGTCAAAGTTGAGAGTTGGTTCTTCGGTATTGAAATCATCAAAGTCAAACCCTGTGCCATATGCGGAGGCCTTTTTCTTCGATTTGCTACCACCCGACCAGGGATTATTGTCGCCGAAATCAGTCGTCTTGGTGTCTTTCTTGGAGTCTGCTTTGTCAGTAATACCATTGTCAAGTGAACCAAAATCCCAAGTTTTGCCCCATGCTCCAAACCCACCCGTATCCTTTTTGCTGTCGACACCGCCAAAACTAAAGTCTAGCTTGGGGGCGGTATCATCCAAGCTAATATCCTGGAAAGCAGTCGATGCTGGTGGGTCTGCGGGTGTGTCGTCGATACCCTATATACGACGGTTATTCAAGCACTTGGTCAAGCCTCATGCGCATCTTAGCTCACCTTCTTGCCCTTCTTCTTCTTGTCCTTTTTGGTCGCGAAACCGGTGGTCCAGTCGTCGTTCGCGGCGGCGTCGTTGGCCTCGTCTGCCCAACTTAAATTATTTGCGGCATTGGCAGCTTCTTCCTCCTCCTTTCGTTTCTGCTCTTCTTCTTCCTGTTTCTGTTTATTGGTCTTCTTCTTGTTCTTCTTACCGCCGCCGAAGGCCCACTCATCGTCATCACCCCCTCCTCCATTATCATCACCATTACCATCACCTCCAGCCCCAGAACCATTGTCTCCAGCTCCGTTTCCACCGGCACCTCCAGCTCCGTCATCACCAGCCGTATTGCCGTCTCCTTCATTGTCCGATTCCATCCATTTGGCTTGCTGGGCGACTTTGGCGGCCTTCTTGGCTGCTTTCTTGCCACGCGATTGCACGCCGGCAGTGTCACCGAAGTCAATCTTGAAATCCATGTGGACAGATGAAGAGGAACGGCTCTCAGTCGAGGATGAAGCGCCCTGCAGCTCTACCGAGGCAGAATCGGTAAGGGTATGGGCGTTTGCGACGGGGTCGGACAGGGCCTGCAGTGGGTCGTGGTCTTCGGATGCATGTGCAGGAGGGCTTGTGCCATATGGCAGTGGGTAGGTTGCTAGTTGGTCTAGGAGAGCTGCGACCAGCGCAGTTGCTTTCAAATAGACATCGCGACTGGGGATGTGGGTGTGAGGGGGTGGGTACTATTATGTGTTGTTAGGAGTGGGTTCGGTCAGGGTTGAAGAGAGAAAAACGCAGTATGAACGACCCGGCGTAGGTGCGTTCGGGACGAGTAATAGGAATAGTTATAGTACTCGTAAGAACAGGCAGGGACTACACAGTTCGAGTTAGAAGGAAGATGTTGCGCATACCCGTAGTTCAGGCTTGTTGTTCTTGCATAGTTGGGGTCTGGCGGTGTAGAAGCTACAGGGCCAATCGGCTGGGCTATAAGAACCAGCCTCCCGCATGCGACAACAACGCGACCGTTGAATCTCATCCATTCCAGTCCTGCACCATTGCTGGGTCCTTGGTCGACGATACGCGCTCTCTCTGATACCGGCAGGCGAAGTGGCTACCAGGGCGGTGGCCATGCTGTTGTTGAGAAGTGAAATGGCTTGTGCTGGAGTAGGAGAGCATTTGATGCGATGGCGATACGGGCGCCGAGAGGAGAGAGGGCGACAGGAAGGTCAGAGCGACGTGTAGAGGGTGCAACGATGAGGAGCTTTGCTTGGGTTGTGATATGTATGGAACAGGTTTGTGAAAGCAACAACGAGCTGGGTGTCAGGAGGTCACAAGAGAGAACTGGCACCATCCATTGGCCAGGGTGGTGTGCACCCACTGTGCGCGACCTGCCACTTGAGTGGGTGGCGGCGCCTGTAAGGGGCTTGCAGGGGTTGTCAAGGCCGGAAACAGGAAAGACAAGCTCACTATCACGGGCCTATCTGCTAATCGGACGGATCGTCTATCGATACACAAAACAATTTCAATGGCAATCAAAAAGGAAAAGGGGAAAGAAGAGTTAAGTCCGCGAAGGTGGGTGTTGTTTGGCCTTGTTCGTATATCTACTCTGTAAAAGATTACGAAAATGCCATTATGAGGCTATCAGACAACAAACACGATGAAAAAATTTGATCGATGCCTGAGATTCTCCATAGACTGCATCATCAAACATATGGCGGTGTTCATTTGCAGGCCGAGAGAGCGAATAGCGCGGCGACCAGTCTTTGGATACATGCAAGCCTGGATATGGAGGCAATCTATTCGAACAAACGGCTGCTCACCGCTACAAGCACAAGATGGTTGCCAGGCGAATTGGAGGACAGCAAGACGAGACGCGTTTGTTGGTGTGGTCGAAAGCGTCTTGAGTTTGGTAGCTAGGTGGCAGCTATCCAGTCGCTAGGCGAGCCAAAACATGCCAACCCGAGTTCCTGTTTGCACGCCCGACAAGCAATTGGCTGCTTCGTCTGGATGGGGCACGAGAATCTGTTGACGGAGACATGACCCATTGCCCCATCGGATAGGGAAACCCTCCGACAGTCTCCGTTTTCCTTGTCTCCCGAGGGACAAGGGACGGCTCGTAAAAGTCCTAGAAATGGCGGAGATTTGCAGTTGAGCAGCATCAGTAAGACCACCGTATAACCAGTGTGATGAGAAAACTGCTCATGAAGCCGCCATTGCATCAAAGGTCGAATCGCCCTCATCGAAGGGTGTGAAAGGGTGGTCGAGGCGCTTCGGGCCTTCAAGTCGACCCGAACGGGGGAAACCCACCACTAGCTACTGCTAGTTAGGCCTTCTGCACAGGCAAGGCAGAGGCCCGGAAGGGGGGATTGGGCTGCAGTCTGCAGAATTGGCGACGCAGTTCTCCGGCAGTGGCCGTTCTCGCCCATTCGGCATACCAGGATTGCTGGCGACGCTTAGCAGAGTCAAGGCTCAAGCTTCGTCCCCAATTCATGCGGGAAGTTGTGTAATTGGCACTTGTTGCTGCCCATCATCTCATGGCCCGTGGGGTCGTTGTCGTGGCCGTGGAGGTCTCGTCTCTCCTTCGCAAATACCGTGCCCAAGTCTCCATACAAAATATATTTTTTTGCTATTGTGGACATCAAAACGTGTCATGGAGTCATTCCTGCCTGGCGCATGACTTGCTTGCTGATGACTTCGTTCCATGCCGCTTGCTGGCATTGATAAAAGAATTTGTAACAGCCAGACAAACATCGGGCACCAACCATTGGCTTGAAGACTCTTATGTACGTGACCATGCACCATCAGTCATCTTCATCCGAGCTATAGCCACCTAATCCAAGTCCAACAGTGATAGGGGACGGCTTCTGTTGTTCGATTTGTGGAGGCGATTCGTTGACAGTCGATGGTCCGGTTGAGTTCTCCATCGACTTGCCTGGCACCTCCTCTGAACGGGCGGTAGACGAACTCTCACTCACCATCGGATGTCTGCCATCTGTAGCTGAGGAGGATGTCCTCCTCAGTTTGGCGCCGACGCTCAGAGATTGCGTAGAACGATCTTCATCTCTGCGTCGCTTCCTCTTTTTGAGTGACCAAGTATCAGCGCCCGTCGGATTGTCAGGTTTACCGCCATTGTCATCGTCGAGACCAAGGAGCGACTGTTCAGCCAGAGCGCGTTGTTTTCGAAAAGCATCAAGCTGCTCGGCAGTCTCTTCTTTGACTGCATTTTCTTTGGCCCTGGTAGATTCAAGCACCGAGTCGAGAAAGTCAACTTCATCGTCATCAAGTGCTCGGAATTGATTCTTCAGGCGGGCTGCTTCCTCGAAAGCCTCTTGCTTGGCAGCTATTCACACAAAGCACGTTCGTGTCAGAGAGCAACAAGTGAGGAAAGTGATGGATGTTGATGGCTTTGCCTACCTTCATTCTGCTGTAGGACCTCGTAGAGGCTCTTGCCACCCTCTTGTGTACCTGGATTTGTGGGTTTGGGCTGTTTTTGAGCCTCCACTGCTCGCTGAGCCTGGACCCAAGCGTCATCATCCGGTGGGCGAGGGCCAACATTGGTGCCAGCTGATACGAAACGAGACATTGTGTTACAAGTCCTTCTTAGATTTCTTTACCAATGGGATAAGTGCACGCAATGCGGACCATCCATGCATGCAGACTTGATCATTGGAGAAATAATTAATCCGGGGAGGGAGCACTCCGTACCAAATGGGATTTTCAAATTTTGGCGGACCACGTGAATTGTGGCTTACAGCGAACTCCGTACTGTGCCGTGTGCTTAGCAGCGGTCCTTATACTTAGCCTGTCGCCTGTAAGTAGCTGGTTGGCACATTCCCTCGGGCGGCGGTGGCACCCTGGTGGGCAGCTTCTCTAGGGGCCGAAGTACTTACAGAGGAGTGTTCCAGAAGCCTGCCAGTGTAGGGAAAGGCACCCAGGGACAACCGACAAATCGGCTGTCCACCACCCCCGATCCCTCAGATCAGTGGGAACCCCTCGACCCTGCGCCAGGGGCGAGCCACAGCATGGGGACTGCTAACTTTAACTCACAGTAGTCCCTGAGCCCAGGTACGTGATGGGCATGCTTGGAGACAGCTCACAGGATCATAGAATTGGATGTGATCCATGGATGCCAGTGCTATGAATATTCGTTTTTCAATGTCCTATCATGGCGTACACGTAACATTTGTAATATTGAATTTGCAACCGCTGACACTTGCCGCGGCTGGAGGTCCTCTGGACATCACATGGCGCGCATTGAGAACGCGTAGAAGCACTTGATACCGCCTAAACGGTCGCTCCTCCAACATACTAAGTAGGCTCGTATTGCTCCTCGTGTTGATAACCTCCGTCCCGCGCTTGGAATGGGCACATTGCCAATTCCTCCATCCCAATTTTAGGGAATCATATACCTTTTCAATGATGCTTAGGTTCTTATCCGTGCTTTACACGGAGGGCTACCGCACATTCAGGCTAAATCCCGCTTGATCCAGGTACTGGAGGTTCCGTTTCAACGATAAGGGGCCAATATAAAGGCGTTACTGGGAAGAAGATCCACTGAATGATCCAAATGACCCAAAGTTGCCCCTCTTCCATTGCGTCGTTTGCCGTTCCATCGAAGAATGTGCCCCACCACAGGAAGCTTTGCGATGTTCCTGATGCCATCACCGGGATATTACTCGAAAGTGATCATCAAGTCTATTTATCTCGACTGCCGCCTGCATATTTCCAAGTTCGCGTCACCCTTTTAAATCCTGTCGCATGTCCTCTTCACGCATTTTGAGCCCTCATACTGCCACTGCACTCAGGCGACTGTCCTTGCAATCTCAGTTCTTATCCCAAAACCTGGGACTCCCAGCACTTCATTCTAGTCCAGCCCGCACCATGTCGACCTCACAGTCTGGGAAGGGCACAAAGTAGGCAAAAAACTTCCGATTAGGCCTCGCTGTTTATACTGACACGTATTTCTTCAGGACAGTGTTCACCTTGAACACTGGCGACAAGATGCCTGGTGTTGGCCTGGGCACATGGCAATCCCAGCCCAATGAAGTTCGCGAAGCAGTCAAGAATGCGCTTTTGGCCGGCTACCGACACATTGACACGTAAGAACTCGAATCGCGTCTAGGGACTCGGCAAATAATGGTTGGACTAACGGAGAAATATTTTAGTGCTCTTGCCTATGGTAACGAAGCTGAGGTGGGTGCTGGAATCAAGGACTCTGGCGTGCCTCGCAGTGAGATTTGGATCACCACCAAACTCGACAACCCATGGCACAAGCGGGTTGAGGAGGGCATCGCATCCTCCTTGAAGTCTCTCGACACCGATTATGTGGACCTGTATCTCATGCACTGGCCCAGCTCCTCAGTGCCCGAGGATCTAATGAAGCATTATGACGACTGGAATTTTATTGACACATGGTGAGACTGGCTGTTAGTGTTTCAATTGCCGCGGAGAGACTGACTTGAACAAACAGGCGCGAGATGCAGAAGCTTGTTGGAAGCGGAAAGGTCCGCAACATCGGGGTATCCAACTTCGTCATTTCCAACCTTGAGAAGCTCCTCAACGCTCCCTCCACGACAGTGGTCCCAGCAGTGAACCAAATCGAACTGCACCCCAACATGCCATCGCCTAAGACCCTGGCTTATTGCAAAGAGAAGGGAATTCACGTCACGGCATACTCATGCCTGGGATCGACAGACTCACCTCTTGCCCACGACAAGACCTTGGGCAAGATTGCAGAGGCTAAGGGCAAATCTCCCCAACAAGTTCTTTTGGCCTGGGGCCTTCAGCGCGGAACATCTGTGATTCCCAAGTCGGTCACCAAGTCTCGGATTGAAGCCAACTTCCTCCTGGATGACTTTGAACTGACCCCAGAGGAGGTCCAGACACTGAGCAGCATCCCCGACAGATTTAAGGTTTGCGGCGATGCATGGCTACCGATCAAGGTGTTTTTCAATGAGGAGGGTGATGGAGGTGATAGCCCCAGCCATTGATTGATCCTATCACATAGAAACCAAAATGTTAGCGTGCCTTGCGCAGGACTTGCGCGTTTTGGATAGGTAGACTGGCAGGGACAGGCCGGCACGTAAGACGACGTCAGCATAGATGAACAGAGAGCAGTTACATTCTGAGGATAAGAACAGGCTGGCGGATGCGATACGATTGCGAGCGCACATTCCTCACAATGACATCTTTCTCCACGTGCCCTTGCTTTTCATCAACTGCCAGTCGTGGGAAAACCCCAACAAAAGCACTGCCACCACATTCGTACGAAGTCGAGAAGTCGGGACGTAGTTCGTCCGGTAAAGTTCCGTCACCGAGTTGTGAACATGCAGGGTCTCTTATTTATTCCTCACAGGCACCCATTACGAGATGTTTGGAAAGGGAGGGCACCCAGAGGACAAGCCGAGAGCTCGGCCACGTTAAAGCCGCTCACACGGTAAGATCTCGTATTCGTATGACAATCAATGACCACCTGCTGGGCACCTGCTGGGCACCAGTCACGATTACGTTATGGTAGGGCACTATATGATATCCTTCGAAAGTGCTGTAAATCCGTTGATTTGTTCGGTCATTCATGATGCATAACTTCTTCAATGTACTGAGGTAGGATAAATACGGAGTAATACGGAGGACCGCAATATTTAATATTACCTATCTAAGTCAACCTTCCAAACTTGGAAGGTTGCGAGAAAGGAATGGGGATTTTGGCGATTGGCTGTTCGCAGACATTTTGAAGATGGGTACTCCTCGTGAGCGTAGATACAGGTGCACAACATTCTGTCAAGCATCTTACTTGTGCCACTGATAATCCCTACCTAGGGATGTACCTAACTCATGTCCTGGTGTCTGTCTGTCATGCCACAGCCGATAATACATGTATTCCGTTTCAAGCCTCAGCTGTGGGAGTCTAATATGACGCAAGCAGCACGGCCGAAGGGGCTCTTGAGAGGGCTGCCTGGAAGCCACCCACTGGGCTTGGTGGATGGTGGTCAAGGGTGTGTTTACTAAGCACGACTCTGCGCTAACATCACCCTGACCAGGCCCACCGCCAACCACCAAGAGAGGCCACTGGCACCCATCTGGCCCTTTCCCTCACTCCATTGACTGACAAGTTAACCAGGACAGGGCTCCGTCGGTTAAGTAAAGAGGAGTCAACGAGACCTGCTCGTCTGCGTCCTTGCCTTCTGCCTGGCTCGATTGATATCCGCAGTGCCCACAGACTCCAAGCAGCTGCGCTTAACGATTGTTTGAATACTCGTCTCAACTAAAACCCGTCACACTATCCAGGCATGCCTTAGCTAATCCCAAGTGTGTCGACTCGGCGCATGAACTTCACTCACTACTATACTCAATTACCGCACTCGGTTCTCGGTGTAGGGAGAATTGCTCACTGTCTCCTCCTGTGCGCCAGCCTGTCCATCCCAACCTGCAACGAACTACAGACTCCCCCGCTTTACCAGCATATGCTCGCACTCTAAAAGACGGCCGGCAGCAGAGTTGGGTCCCCAAAGGTCCGATCTAGGAGAACGACGTCAGTATGACCCTCAATGAGAACAACGACACACCCGGCGAGAGCCTCCATGATGAGGGCGAGACATCATACCATGCCGGGGGCGCCAATGATGCGGTCCCCCGTCCAAAGAGAATCGCATGCATTCTGTGTCGAAAGAGGAAGTTAAGGTGCGATGGGAACAAGCCAAGTTGCGGGACATGCTCTCGATTGAACCACAACTGTGAATATTCTGAGGAGCGTAAGAAGAGTGGCCCGAAAAGAGGTTATGTCAAGTTATTGGAAGCCCGCCTTAAACAGGTCGAAAACCTGCTTGAAACGAGAGATGCGAGTACCGACAACGTAGCCCAGAACTCCACCGCGCGAACTTCAAATTCAAAAGGGGCGGATGATGCTACATCCGCCATGAATCTCGACAACATAGCAATGGCGCCACCGATCAACGACTCAGACTTTGCCGCTCCTGCTTTGGACAGCGTAGGAGACTTTAATATGGATACTGGAGACGATTTTTCATGGGAGATGATAGGGCTTGGTTTGGAGGAAGCCCTGCCTCCACGAGATGTGGTGGATGAATTGTAATATCCATTGATCCATACCCCACCTTCCATCCTTGCTGACCTTTTTAGGAATGAAATATACTTCGAAAAGATTCATCCATCGATGCCAATGATTCACAAGGCTAGATTTCTATCCAGTATGGACCTTGCTCCTCATATGCGGCCCGCAGTCTGTCTAAGATACGCCATGTGGACCCATTCCTGTATGATCACTTCCAAATACTCAGCATACACAGAGCATTTCTATGCCAGAGCTCGGAAATATGCCGAGGCGGATGAAATGCGAGGCCACGGCGAAGGTATCATTTCTGTTTGCCATGCACAGGCTTGGACCTTGATCGGAACCTACGAGTTCAAGGTCATGTATTTTCCCAGGGCGTGGATGAGTGTAGGGAGAGGTGCGAGACTTGCTCAAATGATGGGCCTTCACCGGCAAGATCGCGTTGGTCTCGATGTGAAACAGACTCTCCCCCCTCCGCGCGATTGGACGGATCGAGAGGAGAGAAGGCGCACCTTTTGGATGGCTTATTGTCAAGATCGTTATGCCAGTGTAGGAACAGGCTGGCCTATGACTTTCGATGAGCAAGACGTGGGTTCATCTCCGATCTATCCCCAGTCACCATGAACTGACTCAACCGCAGATCCTTACGAACCTGCCTGCTAGCGAAGAGGCTTTTAAGCGATGTCAACCGGAACCAACATTACAATTATCAGATATCATGAGCGGTGAAGGGGCCGCATCGCTTTCGTCTCTAGGTGGTGTAATTCTCATCGCCACCATCTATGGTCGCAATCTCACCCATTTGCATCGACCGGTAGGTTCAGATAATGATCACGACCTGAATGGGCCCTTCTGGAAGCGCCATCGTGCCCTCGACAATATCATCCTCAACACCTCGTTAGCCATCCCTCCTAACCTCCGCCTACCTGCCGGACTGAATGACCCAAACACAATCTTTCTCAATATGAACATACATACAGCGACCATCTGTTTGCACCAAGCTGCCATCTTCAAGGCCGATAAAAACCGCTTACCCGCACAAATCAGCGCAGAATCCAAGCGTCGATGTATCGTCGCTGCTGATCAAGTCACCAATATCATGAAGATGATTAGTCACATCGACATGTCCGTGGTATGTATCCCCCATTTCATATCAACTCTTCTCCGGATTGCTATTGTAATGCTGACATGGTTCTTCACAGATGAATCCCTTCCTAGCATTCTGCTTATATGTCTCCGCCCGTGTGTTTGTCCAATATCTCAAAGCCCGGAAGGAAGACACTGCAGTCAAATCATCGCTTCATTTCTTACTTGCCGCGATGCAAGTTTTGACAACCAAAAATCCGTTGACAGAGTCGTTTTTGGTACAGCTCGATGTGGACCTTGAAGGAAGTGGTTTAGACATACCCACCAGCCATTCGCGGTGGAAGTTTGGTCACCGTCCGCCTGTAAGTTTAGCATTTCTTGACAGTTCCTGCGAGAGGTTTAAACACGCTTGAGATTAACAAAAAAATCAACCAACAGGGCGAATATCCTCTCAACACCGACACCGTGAAGTGCTCCCCGTTGTTCGAGGTCCGAGAATCCCAAGGACCAGCTCTCGGGCAGTCTTCTAACGTTCTGTCATATCCACTGAGTCACGAGCCTCGCCAGGGGGACACCAGCCAATCCAGCAATGACTACCCTAGTCTCTACGCGACCACAGACCCGTCGCCATCCAATCCGGGTGCACCAATCGTGCCAGACGGATTCGAGAACCCATTCTTCCCCGCAGTGCGATCTGTAGGCAGCCAGAACTCTCCAGGAGGAAATTCCTACCACGAAAGTACGGGGTCAAGACCACAGTCGAACCATCCGACGCCCTCAACGTCATCGCTCCACAACTCATCTTCACACACCTCCTATACCTCACCTCAGAATCAATCCATCAGTGGTGGGTCGGTAAACAGTGGCAACCCCAACAACAATACTTCCCAAACACGCCAGAGCCAAGATCCACCATTGGGCTATATATACCCAGGTTCTGCTTCATGGCAAGCTAGCTTGTCAATGGCGGCTGGTGGAAACAACAGCAATGGCGGTAGACAGCAGCAGCAGCTGCAGCAATCGTTACCCGATCACAACCTCATGCAGCCAATCATGCATATGAACCCAGGCATGAGTCCCGGTCCAACAACAGGTATGACGCCCGCGAGTGAGATGTGGGCAGCAGACAATATGACCGACAATAACGACTGGATGTTTGGATGGCCAGGACAGACGCCACAGCCTCAGTAGTGGGCAGTGGGTAACCATGTTCTCACTGTACAACACTATCAAGATGATACATCCTCAGATCATTCCTCAACTAGGACACAGGACCCAGTTTTGACCGTGGTGTTCTAGCGATCTAATAATGACTTGGCATGAATTTTTTTGGTGCCAGTGATACCCGGAATCTCCCTCTATATATGGACATATACTTTGCTTAGTGATTGAGCAGGCTTCTGACTTTACCGGCGGGATAAAAGTTGGAAGCGCTGATCGCCCGTTGGATGGAGTAGTTGTACTAGCTTTGTCCCCTCGAATTTAATGGCTTTCAACTACTTTCAAACTTCGTTCTAGTATAGTATATATACAATTTACTTTGATCAGACCATGGAACAATCGGTACTGGATGTGGAGATAGTCCGTAGAAATGCATCCTTGAAGTGCATTCAAATTGATCTAACTTCAGGTTGGCGACGGGTGCACTACGTAGAAGTGAAGACCCCAGCTGGGTTCGGATGGGAACAACATTATTCCATCTCAATACCCCTCCAAAGATGCTGGTGCTGGGGAAGGCGCGCGCGACTGGCCCTCTTCTACTAGCAATCAACGACTTCTATACTCAACAAGTGCAGAATTAATCACTTATTTCCTGCCTTTAGTTAATTGACAAGAGTTCATTGATTTCTGATTACACTTCTTCTCAGACTACTTCATCCAAGCGAGCGATCAACGCTGAACCTCTAGCGTCACGGCGCTAGGCTGACCTCGCAACAGAGTCAACCTACGACGTTGAATTACCGCAGGTTCACTCATGGCCAGTGTGATAAAAACGGAGATCGAATACTGGTTGGAGTTGTCCCAGAGCTTCATGCCGATTACGGGGAGTGGATCTCTGTGATATGAACCCATCCTCCGAGCCTCGAGGACGGAACTCTAAGCCACTGTGCTCCAGGTCTTAATGCATTTGACACTCGGCTATTTCTTCGTCCGATGTTGGAACTAGTTCTCTTTATTGAGTCAATGGTGAATTGCTAGCCATTTACCAATTAGAAGAACGTGGTGCTGCGAAGACAAGCATGTCTACAGCTTTCGAGACAATCACTGTTCAACGCGCAGTCTCCTCCGTGCGGTGAGGCAAGGAAGAAAAGTTGTGGGAATTTCCATGCTTCCATCTCCCACGGAGCAACCACACCGCTCACACTGGCTTTCTGACACGTAAATTCCCTTTGAAGAGCCGGTCCCACGCGAACGACAACTCTCAATTCTTGTGTGGGTGTGCTGTGTTGGTGAAACGATCGAAACGATCGACAGTGAAGTAAAACTGGAGTAGAGAGACGAAACATGAAGGGAGGAATTAGCGTCGGAAGTCGCACCGGCAGTGGGCTCGTCGACATTGTATTGATTGATATATCAATTTTCGCTCTCCCTCAGTACAAAACGCGGAAGTACTTTGGGATCGGATATTGACTTTACATTCTTTTCAATTAAGCCTTTCGAGATCAGGAATTTTGCGAATTATCCATCGACTGCGAATGTGGTGCACTCAGATTTCCGGTTGTGCCTTAAGTTTTGTGGCTTCCTGCGACACTATTTGGGCTTGCCTCCAGGTTGAAGGTGAAAAAAAGACTCATCCAACTTTGACAAACATGCAGGTGAGAAAGCAAAATACACCCGAGCGAGCGTGGTGTTGAGAAAGGACTGTAGGGGACCGCCTGTGGAGAGAGCGGTTCAGTTTGGCATGTTCGACTCTCTGCCGTCGCATGTTCAGTAGGACTGAATCCTTTGACTGTCATTGAGGTCCTCATTCCAAAACAATCACTCCTAAAGATGACGCATTCTCAACACCGCCTGTGATGATCGGCAGCGTTGTTGATTGCTTCTTACGTTTTGGTTCTGTATGGTAACCACTGTACACCCCTTATATTTTCTATCTGACCGCTCCTCGTGGTGGGTGAGCAATGCAGCTGACCGACGTATACTGACATTGGTGGCGCTCTATTCTATAGTCCACCGTACGAATTGGCCCAGATAGACACGGTAAGTCCGCTCATCAACCGCGTTGTTGCTTGACTCAAACATGTGCTATGCCATCCAACTCCTCATGCATCTTGACATCCTTCACGGGATAATACGAGTCGCAGATGCAGGGTGACGTGGAAACAATGCAAGGTAGGTGGCCTCAGTGTGAAAGCTAGAATTACATTTTGTGAGATGTATCTTTCATATGCATGAAGAGGTTCTATAATCATCTATATAATCCTTCGTGTACCATCACATCCGAATAGAAATTTCAACATCAACAATCAACAATCATTTAATTCAAATACCAGAATTAAGAGCCCCAGCAACATCGTCTGAGCCTCTGGCCAGTCAGTATTCGAGCTACCTAGCCCAGCCTTATACCAGAGATATATTATTAGCAATGGCCTCTTCCATCACAAAAGCTCTCCTTTCAGCCTTGCTTGTAGCCGCTGCACTTGAACCAACATTTGCGGCCCCAGATATCTTGACTGCACGTCAACTTGCCGGCGAAGGGTCTGCTGCGAATTCAATCCTCTCGTCCACCGATAATGGAGTTGGATATGGAATCGAGAACGCAGAGGACAATACAGCAGCTCTGATCACCTCTGCCAAGGGCTCAGCCCCACCTGCTAAGCGCCAGCTGGCCGGTGAAGGGTCTGCTGCCAATTCCATTTTGTCCTCTACCGACAACGGAGTTGGATATGGCATCGAGAATGCCGAAGATAACACTGCAGCCCTGATCACTTCACTTAAGGGATCCGCACCCCCAGCTAGACGCCAGCTCGCCGGTGAAGGGTCAGCAACAAACTCGATCCTCTCGTCCACCGACAATGGAGTCGGGTACGGAATCGAGAAGGCTGAGGATAACACTGCTGCCCTAATCACATCACTGAAGGGTGCCGCAGCAGCACCACTCGCAGCCCGACGAAGCTTCAGACGCCAGGCCGACAAAATTGCCAACGGCGCCGCCACCGTCCTCAACGCAGCTGGCGCAAACGCCGCTGGCTCGGCAGTCCAGACCAATGGAGATAACATCGATGGAGAACTAACCTCCGGTGCTGCCATTGTTGGAGCCGCAGTTGGCTCAGCCGAGGAATCTACTCTCGAGTCTGTTGACTCTGCTGTCCCCAAGAGAGCTAAGCGACAAGCCGACAAGATCGCCAACGGTGCCGCCAATGTCTTGAACGCTGCTGGCGCCTCCGGCGTTGCGAGCCAAGAACAGACCACTGGCGATAACGTCGACGGCCAATTGACCAGCGGTGCTGCTACCGCAGGACAGCAGGTTGGATCGGATGTAGAGACGACCCTTGACGAGGCTGGATCCGACACCCCATCCTCGGCCCCCAAGCACTAGGGGGAAATGGTGAGTTGAGCTCTAAGATTTCAGATGGTGGAATGTGCTGGATAATTCTCAGATTGATGTGAGTTGGGGCTCCCTGTTCTGGTATTAATGTTTGACCCACCCTCCTTCCTTCTTGAAGAGGCTTTGTCAGTCGGACACGTCTGAATACTTGATACATATTGTACTATACTTGCTTCTAATAGTCACGGTGTGACGTCGATACGCACTAGCGGTAGCGTTTGGAGGATTCAATTTCATGGGCCGTTTTAGCGGGATTGGATTGTTTGGAAAAATGGGAAGATAGAAAAATAGCTAGCTACTGTAGCTTACCTCTGTAGTTTATTGGCAGCCAATGAAATATAATACTGTACTACTACTGCTGCTGCTAGTACTACTAGTAGTTCCGACATATTTCGTATTGCGTCGTCCTACCGTAATTTGTGATGCGAAACACGCAACTCTCTCTATTGTGGATATCTTTGGACGCCATTGAAAGTGCCTTCCAAAGGGTATCGATACTTCACAGTACACTTCGATATCGAAGAGAGAAGAAAGGATACTCCTGGTGCGGAGTAAAACGTAGAGGTAGTAATATGTCGTTATCGGTTATGTGCAGACTATTCAAGGATATAAACACGCAAGAACGCACAAAGCGATCACTGGTAGTTTTTCTGCGCCAGTAGGGGAAAGAGTCTCGCCATATCACGGCCAAGCCACCTCCACCATCATCTGGGCCTCAATGCATAGATCCTAACCGGAAGCAGGCCTAATTGCTTCGGAAATCCAGTCTGCAACTCCGTTTTCACGATCTTCAAGCCGGCCTCGTCAAAGGCAAGCCTCCAGTTCGCGTCGCTGCGGGAGACGCTACTGTCCTCGGGGTCAAAGATGTCAGCACCCAAGGGGTCGGTCGACAGGTTTTCCTTGACGATGATCCAGCCGCCAGGGAGGAGCAAGGGGATGATGGATTTGAAGTAGGCTACTAGAGATGCGAGGGATAGGTGGTTCAGGCACCATTGGTTGAAGATTAGATCGTAGGTTGGCTGGGTGGCCTTGTCGATGTTGTCTTGTTGGATTTGGTTGCTGCCGGGGTGGTGGAAGGAAGGTCTTGCGTCTGCCGTCCACTCTTGTAGTGGGAGGTTCCATACTCGTACCAGCTGATCGTCTTTGATGAGAGGGCTCTCCGGCGCAGTGAGAACGGCGGTGAATTTCTCAATCGGCTCGATGATATCGATCTTGGCGCACAGCGGTGCGAGTAAATTGAGTGTCAACCGCCCGATACCTGCGCCGGGCTCGAGAGCGTGTTGGAACACGAATGACTTCGCGTCATTTTCTGTCGGCGGGTCTGTAGATTGATGCCCGGGTTGGCCGTGGGGTTTGTGTCCAACTTTTGTGTCTATGCGTCGAAGCTTCTGGATGAAGTTCCGGGAGAATTGGATGTCGATACGTGAGACTCGTGGGAAGCCTCCAAGCATGCCCGTCACATCAGGGCTGATGCGTTGCCAGTAACTGACCTGATCCGGGATTGAAATTTGACCATCTGTGATCGAGGAGTTCTTGATATCGGATTTTATGGAGTGATCAGGCGTTGTGGTGCCAGTTGACGCATTGTTCGATTTCACACCAGCGCGTTCTTCAGACATTGGCACCGTTTTGCGCTCAGCGCATTCCCGCAAGCTATTGACTATCAAGCATCGGACGCCGTTGTCAGTTAGCTGAATGCCAGGTTCCCAACAATTCAATGTCACAACTAAACAAGGTTGTCTCTGGATCAACGAGCGGCTCGCACGACACCGCGGAAAACCGCCAGAAAATTGCCACGGCTCTTGGTCGCCTAAGGAGCTATCGCGCAGGCTAGGGCAGTGGGGCTTACGCTCGCTCGCGCTCTCGTGTGCGAAGGTTTGTCACCCGTCAGCGCCTCTCGAAGAGTTTTCGCATCCTTCTTGCGTAACACTCGTGCCGGGGTTCGGCTCTTGAGCCAGATAGCGTGTTGTTTAGTTTCAGGCTAAAGGTGCTCGGGACTGCTAGATATGTATGTGCAAGAGCTCAGTGCCTTTGGTGCAGTTCTTTTTGGAATGGTATGATCAGTTCTTTCGGTGACACCATTCTGATAATGGGCATCGGGCTCGATGGCTTCTCGACCGAAGCCCGCACCGTCGTGAACTTGATCATCGCGCAACCTTCGCTTACTGTAGAACATTAGGATGCTGAAAACCGTTACGGGATATTTTCGCCCGCACAATCCGGCACTGTGGCCAATGTCTGAACACAACTCTTGAAGCATTAGCGAGCACGCTTGGTGGCCAAGCTCTGTGCGCTTAATCAAAGGAGTTTACCATTGACTACCAGGATGAATCGTCCCGCCAAAAACCTTTCTCACAACTCTATCTGGAATTCTATATCCCCCCTGCAGAGCAGCATCGCCCCTGTAATTTTCGTCTACTTGACCAGGCTCATGGGTGAAAAGTTCTCCGCACGTGTGAGAGGTTCGGCACCTTCCCCAACTCTAAGTTATTTAGCTTGCTCCTTGATTGAAGTTGGGGAAGCTTCACGCTGGGGCTGGGGCTGGGGCCCTCGGGTCAGACATACGTTTTTGCAGATCTGAGTCTACAGGATGGTCTTCATTCGCACTGGAGACTGGCTGAGGGGAAATCTTGGGTCTTGCATATGCATTGCGATGCTTCCTCGGCAAGATATGAATGGCCTTCGAAAGTTGCCAGCATCAGCACGACCTACTACTACGCCCAGAAACGTGAGCAAATGTGATTGGAAAGTGCGTCCTTTGGGGATTACATTGATCTCTGGTCCCTACGCTGTCGATTGCAAATTTCATCTCTTTTAGGGACCCAACAACAATGATGAAGATCACAGTAGAGGAAGCGCAGCAGCTCGCAACCGCAGCCCTGCAGAAGCTCGGCTACAATGCGGCCGACACGAAGATCATCGCCGACCACCTGCTCGATAGCGAGCTGCGGGGGTATGGCATCGCAGGGCTGGCGCGGATCCTCAGCATCGGCGAGCGGCTCGCTGGCGCCCCGCCCTCGCACAGCTTCACTATAACCAAGGACGAAGCAACAACGGCGCAGCTCGACGGCGAAGACACGCTGGGATACCTGGTCGCGTACAAAGCAACACAGCTGGCGATCCAGAAGGCGAAGGCCATGGGCGTCGCGGCCGTGGGTGCGAACAACACGTTCTACACGGGGATGCTGAGCTACTACGCCGAGATGGCGGCGGCAGAGGACCTGGTGACGATCATCGCCTCGAACACGAGCCCGTGGGTGGCGCCGGAGGGCACGCACAAGGCCCTGGTAGGGACGAATCCGTTCTGCGTTGGGATCCCCACCGCGAGCGATGTGCCGATCATCTACGACATCGGCACGTCGCGCATCATCCACGCACAGGTGCTGCTAGCGCAACGCACCGGTAATCCCCTGCCGCCAAACACCGCGTTTGACGCAGAGGGGAACAGCACCACCGACCCCGCCGCGGCGCTGGAGGGAGCGCTCGCTGTCTGGGGCGGCGCAAAGGGCAGCGGCCTCGCGATTGCGGTGCAGTTGCTTGGGATCCTGGCGGGCTCGCCTGCGCTGCCGCCGAATCTCGAGGACTTTGGGTATTTCGTGATTGCGGTGGATCCGGGCAGGTTCCGCCCGATTGAGGAGTTCAAGTGCGAGGTTGGGAACTTGGTGGATGCATTTCACAGGACGCCCGCCGCTGGGGGATTGGGGATGCTGAGGCTGCCGTTTGAGCGCTCGAATCGTGTCAGAGACGAAGCGAGGAAGGAGGGTACGTTTGAGGTTGATAAGGTCGTTGTGCAGAAGTTGAAGGCTCTGGTTGAGGGGAGGTACATAGGCTGATGTTTTCTATTCAGAAATTTACCAATGAAGGAAACCACCAGGCCATGAGCATACATATGGGCGACGACAATTACATCCAGCTGCTGACAGCGACCCCACAGTAATTGGAGGTAGTGCAATCACCTATCTCTCCCATAAGGAGATATCCCAAGTATGGAATTTTGGTCTGATTCACACCTTTTCCCGTCTATGGTAGGGACAGAGTAGTGTCCTCGGCAAAACTTCGCTCCTCGCAAAATAAATCAAGCAAAACATATTGAAGCAACATCCACCTCGGCACTAAATGTGAACATTTCACGCTTCGTTGAAGAATCTCAAAGGATACACATATCCCCTAATTTGGGGTCCAAGGGCGGCGCCATTGCCCAGATTGGCAGTTGTCCAGGTAGTTACAAAAGTCCGACATTTGGGTACCTCCCAACCTAGTCAATGTTCCAGCACCTTCAGAGGGATACGTCTTGGCACGTCAAAACTCAGGGAGCAATACGAGTGCTCGCGATCCCGTGCCCTGTGGTAATTGGTGGTATTTTGACGGTACACTCGTATTCATCGAGCTCTAGATATGCTATCCACGGCGAGGCTCGAGCCTTGGTAGGGCGCCTTTGCTCGCGAGCCTCGTATTTGAGGAAAACAAGGCTTTGGCTGCGCCGCTCTCTTGGGCTGGCGGCGGGCGCTTTGGGGTTATTTTTCTACAAGGCAGACTTTTTGGCTCTGTGAAGTCGACCCTAAGCACTGAGCCAAGATGTCTTGTCCAGCGTCGACCACAGCATGATTGGAACGTTGCAAATCCCAAAAATGGAAGAGTGTTGTCTTAACTTCAAAGCTATAGCGTACTACCTGCTTCACGCTCATTGTCATTGCTCGGTCACTATTTGGCCCGCCAGTGAATGACTGATGGTAGAGTTTGAATATGGGTAGAGCTCCTGCTACTATCCACGAATCTAGCCTTGACCTCGTGTTGCTCGTGATTTGGGTCCTCTCGTTCCCAGAGCGGCTCTTGATGGCATTGAATGATGGGGATTGAACACGAGGTCATTGGAGTTGACACTCAGCTGGAAACTCAAAAAGTCACCGGGCGAATTTTTGGCAGAAACAGCAATGTGGGAAGGGTTCATTCGAGTGAGTCCTCTATAAAGCTTTGGTTGCCCGGTTCGAAACTTCGTCTATCTGTTTCAGAATTCAATCTTTCATCCTTCTGCTCCAGTGAAGGATTCCGTCGCTCAATCAATCATGTTGATCTCAACCTTCTCCCTCATCTGCGTCCTCTCCAGCGGGTTTGCAACCGGCAACCCACTTGCAGGTTCCCTCTTCAAGCGATCTGCCCGACCCGGCATCGCATTGAATGCTGGCTGGGATGGTACCACATACAAATGCGCACCGGGAACCAACCCACAATCGATCGACAAATATTGCTGTCCCGACGGCTATGAATTGAACACGAACATGGACAGCTTCACCAGCTTTCTCTGCTGTCCAACGGGGGTGGATTGCCGTGCTGACGTCCTGCAATGTCCCACGTGCGCAGACTCGACTTGGACGTACTGGGATCTCAATGGCACGAATGTAAGTCAAGGTTGTCAATAAGAGCTTCGCGAGTATTTTTTCTGAGTATCGATTCCATTAGGTACCACCGACACTGCCATTCTGCTGCCAGGATGGATGGGGTCCAGGTCAACTCAACGAGCCCGACCCAGCGAACGTGTGTACCACCGGTGGAAACAAGTGGACGGACTACTTGACGGTGAGTTTAGCCTTCTTTCCGGAAACCCAGCTGGAATCTTTCACTAAACAAGAATACCTTGAAAGGCTTCCCAATGCGGTGGTGTAGCCGATGCTACCGGGTCTGCGTCGACAGCAACCGCAACAGGATCTGCAACAGTGACCGGCACTGCAAGTTCAGGAGGTAGTGGCTCGTCGTCTAGCGCAGCAACCGCGAGCGCGACTTCCGGCTCCTCTTCAGGAAGTGGTGCCAGTGCCAGCATACATCTGTCAGGGGCGTCTAGCTTTGGCTTGATGATGGTGATGTTGTTGCCTGGAGTCTTGATGATAGTTATATAGTCCAGAGTTGGACGTGAGGAAAAGCCATCAATACTCCCTGCGGTTGTGTTGCCACGGGCTTCTCTTTCTATTGTTAGATGTTGGGTTCGTGGGAACCTTCCGACGGTATGAGGAGTGGCTTTTCAGCTATGTGGGCAGTCTGGAGGAGACTTCGATCAGCGACGATGTTTTTTTTGGCCATTTGCTTCATCCCTGCGTCTGTTACTTTAGTATACTAGCCCTTATCTCTCTGGTGGAGAAAGACCACAATCAATTGAGCGCAGTTCTGGGACTCAAAACCTTAGACTGCCAGGCCGTACCAATAGAAGGCATGACCCAAGACACCTGTGATGATCAGCTAAGTAAGCTCGACTCAAGCTACGTACTGTACCAGGGTTCTCCTTCCCCAATTCTTACTCGGTGATTGGCACCTGGTCTCCAACAATTTGTACGTTGAGGACATTTCGCGGGCGAGAATTGGAGATTCATGCTGAGCGTTCCTACCAACCAGTAGTAAATCATGCTGTATTCGCTCAAGGCTGAGAATGAGGGGGATCTCAAAAGTGCGGAGATCACATTTAAGGATCGCTCGTGCTATGGAATTGAGGATGAAAGGCTCATCGTCACACGCTTGATGCCTGTGGGGCTGACTTCCCTGCTTTAATCAGCCCTACAGAGACTTTTCAAACGCCAAAAAGCCGGGAACAGGGTGTTCCTTCAGCTCCAAATTTTTGGAAGATAGAAGCATACCAAAAGGTAGGTGTCGAACGCAATAGAGCCCACCTACAGGTTGGCACTGAAAGCTGGTGTTCACCGAGAACAAATTGAAACTCTGAACCTGGGACAAGAAGGAAGAAAAAAAGGCAAAATGTCTGCTCCTACGCCCAATACTGGTGATAGCGACACCATGCCTGATGTTACATATGGCTTCGTCGGGCTCGGTAACATGGGCTCTGGCATGGCTAAGAACTTGAGAGCAAGGATGCCCAAGCAGTCCACTTTGATAGTCTGCGAGCTGGACGAGAAGAAGCGACAAGACTTTGTTGCCTCGACCGAGGGATTTATTGAGACTGCAGATACGCCACGGGAACTGGCCGAGAAAAGTGTATGCAATCAAGCAGAATTCACCGAGCCGACTACTGCTAGTGGACTGATGATAAGCTGTACAGGATATCATTGTGACAAGCTTACCACACGCAATAGCTGTGAAGCATGTTTTCACCGATCCATCCACCGGGCTCTTATCAGTCACCGCTCCTCCAACGCGACGAAAATTCTTTCTCGAGACTTCCACCATTGAGGTACGCGTGTCGAACGAAGTCCTCAAAGAGGTCGAGAAATCTGGCTTGGGGGATTTCATCGACTGTCCAGTTTCTGGCGGCATCCCAGCTGCTCATCAAGGGAACCTCTCGTTTATGATAGGAGGAAATGAAGCATTGTACGAGAGGGCAAAACCTATTCTGGTGTCCATGGGAAAAGAGGAAAACATTCTCTTCTGTGGACAGCCTGGTGCAGGACTTGTGACCAAGCAGATCAACAATTATTGCGGTAATGTTGCATATATCGCTCTTTGCGAAGGTTGGTCTTGGTGCAATGCTTTCCCCCTCATGATTGGTGCTGAGATCTTTCGAACAGGCATGAATGCGGGAATCAAATATGGCTTGGATCCGAAAATTCTCGCCAGCTGGGTCCTACCTGTCCACGACAATTGCAGCGTGAGCTAACGCCGAGTTAGATGCGATCAACGTCGGCAGCGGAATGAGCTGGAACTCGTTGAACATGAACCCAATCAAAGGTATCCAACCGAACTCCTCATCATCCAGAGATTTTGAGGGCGGGTTCAAAACAGAACTCGCGAAAGGGGTGATGGACATGACGGTAGAGTTGATGGATGAACTCGATGCAAAACACATAATGGGCGCGGTGGTTAAGGATATATACGCACGAGCTGTCAAACACCCGAAATGTGCCGATAAAGAGTGCAGAAGTATCTATAAATTGATTGCAGAGAATGATGGCAAGGATTTGGGTGAGACGAAGGTTGAGTGAGGGTGATGGAGGCGCATTGCCACCCATGTGCCCCTGAAATGACAGCCTCGAGCATGGGGTTCGAGATGGAGACTTGGTGACCAGCACGCTCGGGAAAGTGGCACATGAGCAACATTTCTCCTGCTCTTGAACGAGAGGGATTTCTCTTAATCTCATCGGCACACCTAGAACTGAGGCCCTCCCGCAGAATGTTGGGAGGAGCGAGAGAAGTGGGAGGTAGACTTTGTGATACGACATAGGCAGGCAGACACTCTCTTCCCGCAATCACATTTCATCTCGAACCCATTTGTTAAGCCCTCGGAATTTCTTGTACGACCAATCTTACGATCATTAGAACTAGGAGAATCTGAATGTAAATTTTTTCTAGTAGTGGTTCTCGATACTGACTCATAAGTCTGAGGGAGACCACAAGGCTGCTTAAAGCGGCGACGACCGCTGACCCTAGTTCCTCCAAATGTTGAATGCCAAGACGTTAGGGAACCCAAGTTCGAAATATAACGGCGTGAGGTATCACCTGAATAGTCCGTAGTCTTGGTTCTCGAAATCAATGCGCGAAGTCGAATATCGCGCCCAGTAGACCTAGACAACCGCGATCTTGTTTATATGTATATAATGCAGCATTAGGATGTCGGGAGAGCTGTACAATTGGCGTTGATACGTTCCGATCCGCTCCAATGGCACCAATCAGCCAACGCAAGCATATTGGTCGCGATAAGTTCGGGACGCAGTTCAGCCTCCTCAAAACGCAGCAATACACCGATCCTGCAGCGCGAACCGTTACGCCGACCATGTACGTACCTCCCGTATAAACACCTCTAGTTCTATCACGGATTTTCCGACTGATCGCTGCGCTCAGTCATCGCACTATCTCCTGGAATGCATCTGGCGGCCTCATCGCCACAGGCGCAAATGACAAGACAGTTCGAGTGTGGAACCCCGAGCGCACGAGTCCGCGCAGTCAGACGGAGCTCCGAGGGCATGGCCATGCGGTAGAGAAAGTTCTATTCAACCCAGTGCGCGAGTTTGAAATCGCAAGCTGCTCTTCCGATGGCACGGTGCGATTCTGGGATACGAGGAGCAAAACTTGCGTGAGCAAACTCGAGGTTGGCGGGGAACCCTTCACTATGACATGGAGTGCCGATGGAGGGGTGTTGATGGTCGGCACGAAGGTATTTCACCCAAGAGATGGACCCGTTGGAATACATCTGACAACTGAGATAGGCCGACGTGCTCATTCCTGTCCTGACGAGTATCCCGTCCTCTCCAGAAATCCTCTCCCGCCACAAGCAGCCCCAACAGACAAACCAGACAACTTTCTCCAACGCATACCCTCCTACGGAATTGCTCATTACCCAAGGCGATGGCTCGGTTAAGATCCTTGATTATCCGACGTTTGCCCCTTTGCATAGCATATCGGCACACACCTCATCGTGCACCTCGATCGCTTACTGTCCCAATGGGAAGTACATTGCGGTTGGCGGATCCGACGCCATGATATCGCTATGGGATACAATTGACTGGGTCTGCCGGCGAACTCTGTCAAATGCAAGCTCTGGGGCCATTAAAGGCCTTAGCTGGTCCTGGGATGGACGGTACCTTACTGGTGCCAGTGAAGAGATGGGTGCAGGCGGCGGTGAAGGTCTCAGCTCTGGCTTTGAGATCTATCATGCAGAGACAGGTGATGTGGTCCACACAATTCCGACAGGAACCAGTGGCATCCCTGCTGTTGCATGGCATCCAAACCGATACTGGCTGGCGTACACCCAAGTTGAGGAGACTAGACAAGGAAAGTCAAGTCTGAAGATCATCGGTGCTGCTGGAGGACCAACTATATGAACGACTTTATGAAGATCCACCTAGTAGATGGATTTCATTTTCAGCTCGAATGAGAGCGCCACCGTTGATGGATCACCTTCTCTGAGACCAAGGAGCTCACCAAAAGACATGAGACGGATTCTGGCCGCAGCTACAGAAGAAAGGAAGAATGGCGTATTCGAGCTAGAGCCACACTCTGGATTGGATAACAATGGACTCTACTCATCATGCGGCTACGCTTGGACAGGCTGTCGAACATGCAACTTTGTTGTCGCCGAATGCGCCCTTCCTCTTTCAACCGGCAGCAAGATACTCGGACAATTTCGACGCACGGTGTATGAAGTTGATAGTCAGCTACGTCAACCCAGAGTCTGGTCGACTTAGTATCCGATCAGAGGGGGCAACTTTAAGGAGCTGTGATGCTCGCCTGCACAACTTTAGCTATATTCCTGTTGATATTGATACGTGGGAACAACCGCAGCAACTGGTGTATGGTATACAGTGAAACGGACATCGATCTCTTAACAACATTGACAACTGCTTGATGACAGAACTTCCAGCCCATGCAGCAAATGCATCAGGTACATCCCCGGCTTACCCCAGATTTGAGAAGTTATTGTGTGGCACAAGATGAGAAGCCGGACGAAACATATGCTTATCAAGACGCAAGGTTATCGTGACCAACGCGTGACCAACGCCTATTCGCAACTGAATTCCGCGTCTTTATTCCAAGCGGACATTGGATGGTCCAAACATCGATGATTATTACTATATCCCGTCCTAGACACGCTTAACGAGACGGAATACTCAAACCTGTGTTACATTGCCAGCATCGGGCCAGCCACTTCGGCCCGAGATGCTCGGTACCGGCCAAATCGCATCCCTGGCCAGATGTGTCATTAGCTGAAGTACGTACATAGTATGGAATACATCAACTGGCAACCTCTGTTATTCAATTTTTTAAAACACAGATAGTCCTCTCGATCGATTGAACTCTCAGGGTCGCCATCGATAGCTAGCTGCCGTCACATGTAAGGTACACGCCGTCTTTGACACGTACATAATCCTGCAATGTCCGTTCCATTCCCTATCGAGATCCCCCAGGACAGCGAATTCGCCTACAACAACATCCCATTCGGGATCTTCAGCACCGCCACGCCGGAAAATGGCCAGAAGGTGAGTGACCAAAGTCCATCTCTCGTAGCGCTGGTGCCATTCCCCACAAGCGACAAAAGGGACGTTGACGAAGAATGAAGACTGTTGTACCGCGGTATCAGATGAATGACACGTCACATGGATACATAGCCCGACCCGAGAGCATGCGCGGCGATTGGGGAGTATGTGCTAGATCTGCACGTCGCTGAGCGGAGCGGAATATTCAGCGCGCTTGACTTGACGCGGCCGATCGAAAATATCTTCTCGCAGGTATGTATGGTTATGGCTTCCGTTGACGCTTGGGGGGGTGGGCAAGGGGCAAAGTGGTGCTCTTCAACTAATAATCGGATAATCTTCTAGTCGACCTTGAACGAGTTTGCGGTCCTCCCTGCCAAGGACCGCAGCGTTGTGAGGAAGCGGATCATCGAGGCCCTGAGGGACGACAAGTCGGCGCTTTTCAGCAATGCGGAGCTGAATAAGCGTGCTTTCGTGCCGCGAAGTCAGGCGCAGATGCATTTCCCCATGAAGACCGAGCATTATAGCGATTCGTTTTGCTCGCTGGTACACGCGGAGAACGTATGTTGGCTCCCACCCCGCTCCCCCCCGTCTCGAAACAGCAAGGACAACACAATTGACGAAGAGCAAAACGAGATGTAGGCTCTCGCACCCCTGGGTATCCCGCTGGTGCCAGCATGGTACGACTTCCCGATGGCATACTACGGGAGGACGGGTGGCCTGGCCGTGTCACCGACAGACGTGGTGCGGCCTCGCGGCATCTATCCGGCGCGCGAGGGGGAGCGGGCTCGGCTGCAGCCCACGCGGAAACTGGACTTCGAGCTCGAGCTGGGGTTCTTCGTCTCAGCGCCGATTCCGAAAGGGAAGATCGTGACGGCTAAGAACGCCGCGGAGCATATCTTTGGGTTTGTGCTGTTGAACGATTGGTCCGCGAGAGATGCCCAGAAGCACGAGATGGCGCCGCTGGGGGTGTTCCATTCAAAGTCATTCCAGACGAGTATTCCGCCGTGGATCGTGACCCTCGACGCATTGAGGGGAAGCTCGGCGAAGCCTCCCGGGTCTAATGAGAAGGATATTGAGGCGCTTCTCGTTTGTGATGAACGGGATCACGGTGTGTTCGATCTCGAGCTCTCGGCTAGTGTTTCGAGTAAGTTGGGAGTTCTGAAAAGCGTTGTGTCTATCCCTTAAGGGACAGATGACTGAGAGCGTGATAGGAAACGGAGCTGATGCAGTCACGATTTGTGAAAGCAATGCCAAGCATGCTTACTGGTCACCATATCAGATGCTTGCTTATCACTCACTGTCAGGGGTTGGTGTATCCACGGGTGACCTCCTCTGCACTGGTACTCATTCAAGCCCCGTGAGTATTGCAATTCTCACCTTCAACCTGGTTCTTTGATTTCAGAAGCTGACACATCTAAGAAAGCTCTCCGAGAGAAAGGCATCCCATGGATCCGCGACGCCATCAACTGGTGGCTGCTTGGTTGAAATCTTCGGTTTGGGCGAAACCCTCCCTGATGTGGGTGGAAAGCCCATGGGTTGGCTGGAGGATGGCGATCGACTTACTATTGAAGCGTGGTTTGGAACTCCAGACGGTGGTCGAGCAGGATTTGGCCCGTTGACGGGCTTGATCTGTCCTCCCGTGGTTGATAGCTAGGCTGACCCAGTTGACCGTGGAGCTGATGAAGTGGTCGAAGGATATGATCCTGGTCATAGTCGTGCTATTTGTGCTTTCACGACCGGCTCTAGCCTTGTCATTGAACATCAGTATGCTCAAACGATTACCTTGCGCGCGGAATCAATTGATAGGCAATCTGCTACATAATAATGCTTTCCTCAGTATCCTTTCATCACCAATATCAGTTGAGATATTGATCATAGGCGAAAGGGCGGCCATTCGCAAATTCATTCAAGGAAGGGGAAGCAAGAGCAATACAGCTCTCGTTCAGGGCGAATGTCCATTACTTAGGTTAGATGGATCCTGAGGTCTGGAAGGTTATGTTGAAGCGATGGACACCTGCAGGGGGTTTCAATGCCAAGTTTGCGCCAAGGCCGAACTAATCAATGGCTGACGAAGAGCCCAACGAATATGGATTTACTTAAAGTACAGGTAGCCAAAGTGCCCCTCATTATCATTATCAGCACCACCATTAGGCGGTTGTAGGCGCAATCCTAGGCTAGAGGCCCCCAGTCTAGCTCGCTAAACTTCTTATCTGGACAGCCCAGTTTTGGCGGTTGCCATTAGAACTGGCCTGCTACATAAGGCTCATCTGCCTCCATACCGGTACATCAGGACGTCCCCAAGCAGGCACAGAATCACTAACATACGCCACAGCATCTAACAAGCGTTTCAGGCTTCAGCTGAACAGCTCAACCTCGTATTCACGATGGACCAAGAAATTCTGCTCACAACTTGTGAGGCCGTGGGGTCCCAGCTTGCCCCGACATGTCAATCCAGCGGAAGCCCAGAGGCAACAAGAACACCAATGCTTTCTTGCTGTCTCAGCCCTCGAACCTCATCTTCGGCTGATCCGATCTATGGCTGGGGGCTGGCCAAAACCCAATCTTGAGCCCGTCCACTTTTCAACGTCGTTCTAGATAAGCACCAGACGTCTATCTTGAAGCTGGGAAAGGATTCGTGTTCCTGCCTGTTTCTAATTTCTTGGGATCTAATAGTCGCTTCGTCTATTTGGAGGATCTCCTAGGCTTGTCTTTACCAACTGTTGGAACTCTCAAGGCACGGTCTGAACATGGACGCAAAATCCACCCTCCCGATCATCTGGAAGACCGAGGAGACATCCTATGCATACGAAGAGGCCCGCATAGGCAGAATCTTCAATCAACGACGGCCGAACAGATATCCTCTCGCAGTCGTGCAAGCACGTGAGCAAGCCCACATCGTCGAGGCCGTCAAACTTGCCATCGAAAAGAAATGTCGCATCTCCGTCCGCTCGGGTGGACACAGTTGGTCGGTATCGAGTGTCCGTGACAATGCGATCCTCGTGGACCTGGGAGACTATCACGAAATGACATTGGACGAAACGACGGGCGTTGTGCAGGTGTCCTCTTCGACGACCTCAGCTGAGTTGAATACCTTTCTGCATCCAAAAGATCGCATGTTCGCCGGAGGGCATTGTCCTGACGTCGCGGTGGGTGGGTTTTTACTGCTTGGCGGTGTGGGTTGGAATGCAAGGGTGAGTGCCATCTAGATCCGGGGAGAAGATCACAAGTCGGAGAGTTTTGTTGACAGCCGCTTCTTAGAATTGGGGGTTAGCTTGCGAGCAGATCGTTGCTCTTGATCTTGTCACAGCTGATGGCCGCATGTTGCGGGCAGATGCGCAAGAAAACACGGAGCTCTACTGGGCGGCTCGAGGGTGTGGCCCTGGGTTTCCGGGGGTCATCACCAGATTTCATCTTCAAACGCGACCGCTGAAGAAGGTGATGCGATCGTCGCTGTACGTTTATCCGACTACCAAGTACCGCTCCGTGTTTGAGTGGGTTCTCAAGGTATGCGGAAAGACATTCTGAGCAGAAATAGGAGTTGGGTTCTCTGCCTTGTTGAATGCGTGTCTGACATCCACGAAATGTAGCTTACGCCGACGTTTGACGAGGAGACGGAAATCGTGATGATCTCCACCTACCCCCCGGGCATGGACAAACTGCATATCCTCGTCATGTTCATCACATTCAAGGACAGCGCGGACTCAGCCCAGCAGGCACTCATGCCAGCTGAAGACTCATTCCCCAGCAACCCAGTGCTTCACTGGTTCTGCCAGGAGACTGATCTGGAGAAAGAGTACGCGGGCCAGGCGCATGCCAACCCCGCGGGACACCGCTATCACTGCGAAAACGCCTTCCTCCGCGACGGCGAAGACATCGTCTCGGTCATCGAGAAAGCAATGACCACCTCACCGTCAAAGGAAACGTATACGTTCTGGTATCCGTTCTACCCGTGGAGTAAACGGTCCCTTCCAGATATGGCGCTCAGTCTTCGAGCGGATAACTACATCGCAATGTACACGATCTGCAAGGACGAAGCAAGTGATGCTAAGTGCCAGACGTGGACAGGCGAGATCATGGATGATATGAAAAAGTACTCGGTCGGGTCTTACCTTGGAGACATAGATCTTCAGATTAGAACGACGAAATTTTGGGGCGATGAACAGGGAGCAAGGCTGGTTAAAATTCGGCGCAGATGGGACCCGAACGGTATTATTTGTGGCTATCTCGATGCAGATGATCGATCAGGCGTGGCTGGTCTTGATAATAGATTGGATGGTACGGATTAACCATGGCTTTATACCGTTATAGCTAGCCCAGCTCCCGCGAGGGCATTACCATCTGGACTAGCCGCTACTTAGCTTCTTGGTCAAGTTCATATCGGTCGTCGCTTGATTCGTTGTTATCCACTAACTTGGAATACTTTCATGCCAATGTTCAGGCAGGTAAACAGCACATGCCATTCTGCTTGGGGTATGAGCCTAAATAAATTGTCCATCAGTTTGGTCCATCGAAACTTCCCAGACTGGTCATGAACTCACCCCAGTCGTCATTAGCTGTTAAGATTGGTGATTTGTGGTTGGTCTCATGCTAATCCTCACGTTTCCGACTCCGATGTGATGGAGATGACTTGTCGCTCAGCCCAAGGTTGCTAGATTCCATAACTAGCAGACCGAGCAATATTTCGATTGAGAGATGATTCTCAAGGGTTGACTCAAGGCCCGCCTCGTTCATTATCGTGTGGGCGCCATGATCCTGTTATACTGTTAGCGCTGGATGTTGTTTGAGTACAAATCATTCCATACCTCTAAATGCATGTCTCACAAAGGCCAATGGATGGTCGATTCCTTCAGCGCCCATATGGCCAATTGCAGGGCTGAAGCTAGTTATTGGTAGAATAACGGTGTCCCCCAAGAGTTTCGGCTCACGTAGGTTGAAAAAATCCGAGTTTGTCACATTCAGGGAGCTGGTATTGAAGTAGACAGGGTCGTTGAAATAAGCAAACACAGCATCAGTCCAGACTCCCGGTCCAGTGTGCTCCAGAACCGCTTTATCTGAATCAAATTCGCTGTTCAGACGCCCATCTTCCCTCATCCGATTGGTTATATTCGTGATTCTTTCCACCACATTCCGTAAAATGGGGTGGCCTGGCTTCGACATAATAGTCCATTGACAAAATTGAATGCGGCGTGCGTACCACTGTGCCCAGTCATCTCGGTCTGGGTCAGCCTCAATTCCAATGACAATACCGATGGCTGATTGATTGAACGCTGCTGGAATCCATTTGCGCACCGCTTGCAGCGCTTCAGTATCCACATCAGTGTAGACCCCACCTCTGGCAAGAAGCATGAGATAGCGGAAGAAGTCGGCTTTAAGAATGGGAAGAGACATGTCCTGATAGGCTTGGACTACCTCTGGAATTGAAATGTACATCTTCTTGATGAGTTGGAAAGCCGGTTCATCGGTAATGACTGTGTGGGAGAACTCGGGATTGAGCCTGTCCCATGAGTCCACCAGATGTTTCAGGTCTTTATCAAAGCGCTCATCATCACGTGCGTGCTTCCAGGTTTGCCAGAGGTCTTTTGGAAATCCAGTATCGACATCGTATGGGAAATGGTAAGCCAGCTTTGGCTGTAGAGGCAAGGCAGATAAGTCCTCAAACCCTAAATCCGGCGGGGGATAAGGGCTGGGATCTTGGTCATCAAGTCGGCCGTTTGTTTCATGCCGAAAGATGATCAATAGAAGGACGACGGCGGCACATACGAAAATAATTTTCCGAGTGGCAGGTGGCAGACCCATGTTGTCCAGATGCAATCGGCAGTGAGATGGCCTCAATCGTGGGATGAGGCGGGCTAGCTAAGGTCCTGAGGGTTGAACATAACTTGTGCGAGAGACTGACCTAGAATGCCCAAAATCTTTGCCTTGGTGCCGTCTGCTCTCAGTTCTGTAGAATTTGCTGATAATCTCAACTCGGTCAGTCAATGCTGGAACTGAAGTGTCTTCGACGTGAATCGTTAGAGTGATACGAGCGACACGCGAAGTGTGGATTGCTCCTGGCAATTCACGTGTTTCGTTTTAAGTTCGCTCCACACGTGTACAAACGAGCACGCGAATCGCGATCGTGGAAGAAGAGGCAGGATCGGCTGGGCGGCTCCCGCGGCCCTTCCTTCCTGTTCAATGCTTAACCAAATGTTGCTCCCCAAGCTTAATTTTTCCTGGGTGGTTAGAGACCCAAGGGCTGTCCCAACTTCCAACCTCCAAGATTGAAAAGAGGGACGCCTATAACGCAATCCACCAGAAGAAATTATAATAATGGTGATTCTCGGTTGTTTCAGCCTCCACTTCGCCTCCGTCAGCATTGGTCCTTCTGCCTTGCGATTGATGCCTATCCATCGATAAGCAATCTTAGAGATCGCAACTCCCACACAATTTTGTGACAGTTAGGCCACCAGGCTACGCCTCGCTCAGCTGTCCCCAAACTCCCCTAGCCATGAAGCTTGTCCAACTTCAAGACCCCTCCTAGGAACTCCTGAGGCGGCTTGAGGGTCGATCGCTCCAATTCCATCCCTAGCCTGTGTCTTAATATAGCCTAACTATCCTTTGACGAAGCGTTTCGATTGTGGCCACAGGCTCGCCTGGCCACACGCCCGGCGACCACACCCTCGAACCCTGGTCTTGAACAGGGTGGATTTGGCCTTTAGACGAGTACAATTGTTGGAAGGGGAGGAGCACCCTTGTCACCGGCGAGCTCCTAACGAAGCCATTGCAGTTGGCCTCGCTCCGAGATGGCCTAAGTGAATGAATGACTACTCGTACGGCCTCCATCGATCTGGGCTCGACGGTTCAGCCACACTTCCATACCAAGTGTGCCAAATGCGCAGTCAGAGGCTGCGCAGTACCTCAGTTTTGACTGCGTGGCTCTGATCTTGAACAACAATGAAAACATCTCTGTTCCAACTCCGTACAATACGAATGTTGGTTGCTTCAACTTCTTGACTTCATCCTGCCCTTCATTTGCGCCACGACAATCATAACAATCCAGCAACAACATGGCGTCCCTCTTCACCGAAACCATCACGGAGATGACAACCGTGTTTACTCCACCAGCTGACTGCTCTCGCTCTTGGACTTATGAAGACGAATTTTACAACAGCGTTCCCGGTGGACTGCTTCTACAGAATCAAGATTCGCTCACTCTCGACACGACCTGCTTTCCTCCTTCCTTCAGTGGTAATGGTCGTGCGCCCTCGTCCATTCAAGTATACAACCCAGGAGCATGTGCGTACTTTCTATCAATCGGCCCTTGATGTCGCAACTGACTTTCTCAGGCCCTCACGGATATGCAACACCAGGCCAGTTTCAAAATTCTGGCCTCACAACCGCCATCTGCTGTCCCGAGTATGATACTACGATCGCCCACTTTCGAACTAGTCTAATTTTTTTCTAGGTCGTTCTCATATGGCAGTACATACTCGAGCGTCAACTATTTCGGAACGACCTCAGTTCTCTTTATGGGCTGCATTTCCACGTTTGATGGTACAACAACCGTATCCGGGAGAGGAAATTCTAGCATGATTAAAGTAACAGGAACAGACCTGACGATGTGGGCTCAACCTATAACAGTCGAATATAGGCAGGAAGACCTTTCGCTGTTTGGTATAACAACTACTGCAACCGGGTCATCAGCAACGGCCTCCGGGGGGACAATATCAAACACTGCGAGCTTACCAGGCGCAACCACTGGCTCCTCGTCTCCCGCAAATACCTCCCCTGCAGGATCAGATTCCAGTTCAGCCTCGTCTGGGCTGTCATCCGGTGCAAAGGCGGGCATAGGAATTGCTGTGGGAATTATCGCTCTTGCTGCCATTGCATTCGCAGCCTTCTTCATTCTGAGGCGAAGGAAGCAAAGGCTTGGGAAAGGCGAAAACCCAGAGGGCATGGCCATGACAGACTCCAAGTACCACCCTGTGGCTCAAGACACGGAGACACAAACATGGGAGAGGCGTGAGCTTGATACTGTGGAAACGGAAGTTCGGCCCCCCAAGTATGCCGCACGAGGCCCGCAAGCACCAGGTCAATTTAGCGAATTGGAATGAATGTAACAAAATTTTAGCCGATAACATGATTGGATATTATGAGGACAACGACTACAGCATTACCCAAACCTTTATGACGAGACACGGAAAATAGTACATTTCGAGCCACCTCTTTTACCGCACCTGAAGCCAAGATATGGATAATCGAGCTGCGTTGCAGGACAAGAGGAGAGCATTATGACTCCCGTTCCCTTTGGGCCATCCTTTCACAGGCTGGGATGCAGGAAAGGTCCGAGCCCCCGTGATCGGCTTAGCCTCCCAAGACTATCTACAGAATCATGAATTCTTGGATCTCATTGTCACACCAGTTATTGCTTCATGGCCGAGCAATAGACATCCCTCTGTCCGGTGGTGCACCAAAATCGGCAGCAAGGAAATCACCTGCTCGAGTCAAGATTTGAAGCTCTTGGGTTGGGTTCCGGACCTCCTTTGGCTCCAGCTTCGACATTCTGGCCATTGGCCATGCATTCATATGGCACGAGTATCGAGGCAGAATCCTTATAACATGTGCATTTTGAAAGAAATATACCAGAAACCCTATATTGATTCCCGATTGTGGCCAACGACTTTTCAAGTACAGGACAAGATCTAAGCCCGGAACGCCAAAGTGTATTTCAGACTCCTTGACAGTTGATCTTGGTTCCATAGGCATAGTCCACCCACCGAGCTGACAACGTTAACCTAGTTGACAGTGTGAGGGAGGTGATGGGCTATCGCCGGAACTGGAACGGCCTCCTCCATAGTCGGGCCCACTTCCCCGGTTTCCACCACCCCGGGTCTTGGACAGACATGGCATTGACAAGTTAGAAAACAAATGCTTCCTCAAATCTAGATGGAATTTAGGATCATTTTATAATCTGTTCTTTCCCTTGCCGTGCCGCTCTACACCGCAGCTTGTCAGCTTATATAACTTTGGAGACCCAGGGTCTACGAGGAAAGGAATCAATATCAGACACCCCTAGGTCTAGACGTATCTATCGGGTTCCTCTTCCCCCGGTCCCCCTCTAATTGGACCAACTTCACACTCAAGAGAAGGGGGATCCCTACGTCAGTCGTAATGGGCAAGATGCAGGTCGAACACACGCTTTCACAGGTCAGTGAGGGCGATGTGGTGCATGTCCACTTAAAAACATATATCATTCTCCTGGTACGTTAGTCGCGCTATCCAGAAGCTCTTCCAATTCGATTAACACCATTCATAGTCCATCAACTTCGCATACTTTGTCCAGATGGTGGCTTTGGTTGGAGCTGGCCTTCTCGCAAACTCGATCCAGACATTCTTTGAGGGTGAAAATGCCAGTAGCTGGCTCAGCCAGGCTATCGCAATTTTTACAGTGGTCCTCAGTCCTATCGTTTCCCAAATTGGCGATATATTCGGAGGCAAGTGGCCCGTGACAATCGCTTTGCTATGTGGCTTCGCCGGTTCCATTGTTGCCTCACGTGCACAGTCAATCCGTTATCGCTGGCTTCTGTGTGATAGGCATATGTTTTGGTGCCCAACCATTACTCCATGCCGTCGTCTCGGAGGTCTTACCATGAAAGCATCGCCCACAAGCTCAAGCTTCGGTCAACATTGTAGCTGGTGTGGGTGGGTTCGGCGGCCTCTGCATGGGAGGTGCTCTCCCGCGCAATGGCAACCTCGAGAACTACCGCACATATCTGTATGTGACCGCGGCAGTCTTTTTCCTAGCGGCATTAGGTGCTGGGCTTCTGTTCAACCCTCCTCCGAGGGAACTTCAGATCACAATGACGACAAGTGAGAAGCTTCATGGCCTTGACTGGGTTGGTTATGCCTTGTTCACCCCTGGAATAGTCTTGTTCTCTGTGGCGCTTTCTTGGTCAAGGAATCCATACCCCTGGTCGGATGCTCGCATCATTGCAACTTTCGTGATCGGAGTACTCTTCCTCATTGGCTTTGCAATTTACGAATGGCGTTTCAAGAAAGACGGAGTGCTGCATCACGACTTCTTTCAAGACAAAAACTTTCTGTGGGCATTATTGGCCATTTTCGTAGAGGGTCTCGTGTTCTTTACGGCCAACAACTTCTTCCCCTTCGAAATCGGCATCTTCACTCAACAAGACCTTCTTATCGCCGGATTACTTTTTGGCGTGGCATTTCTTAGTGGATGGTTGTTTTCATTCTTGTCCAGCATCTATTCATCCAAGAGGAAAGCACTTCGGATGCCGATTGCCGTGGGCTTCGTCTTCATTCTCGTCTTCAATATATGTCTAGCAACCACCACAACTTCCAACCCAGGCAACGCATTCTGGGCTTTTGAGATCATATTCGGGATGGGCCTGGGCATTGTTCTGCCCCTTATCATGGTCGTTGCTCAGTTGTGTACACCTCCTGCCTTAATCTCCACCGCTTCCACCCTTATTATTGCAGTTCGCTCATTGGGAGGGACAGTAGGCCTGGCAGTCAATACCGCAATATTCAACAGTGCGTTATCCACAGAAATCCCCGGCAAGATCGCAGCTGCTGCACTTCCTCTACGACTACCTCCTACTTGACTTGGCATGCTGATTGGAGGTATCACAACCCATAACGACGAAATTCTCGCCCATGTCCCAGGCATCACACCAGAGATCATCGCTGCTGCCTCCCAGGCTTTGGTGCAAGCATACGGTGTAGGGTTCCGTAATTGTTGGATCGCAGCATCCTGTTTCTGCGTGGTTGCTATCATCGGTATGTTCTCACGGCCCACTCTTTCTCAGTTCATCCCACATATGTAAACATTAACTAACACCTTCTCCAATAGTGAGCCTCCTCATCCGTAATCCGGAGTCGGAGTTCAATGCGCACATTGATGCCCCTGCCGAGGTCGAAGTCGCCGAGAAGCAGGCAAGGCTTGAAGGGTTATATGACAAGGCTTCTCCAGAGCCGAAAGCGACAGCCACTCAAATTGAGAGTTCATAATTTGCAGTGAAACTACATGACTAGTTCAAGGGAGAATGGAACAAGCACCAAATTTGAAATATGAGCTCTTGGGTGGATTTCAGCGAGAGTAACATTGGAATTTTCTCCGATTTCATACATAATATCATTTTGTTCACCTCCATGTTGGCCAATATACAGTGGCTTTCAAAGTCGACGTGGTAGATGGCCTCAGCAAGTGCTTGAGCCCTAGTCGGGGTCAACTTCACGTCTCGGTGCTTCTATCCAGTCCAGCGTCTTTCAATTAGATCGCATAACTGAAGTCAGTAAACTGTTCATAGAGCCATTCATGACCCATTACGAAATAACAGAGCTCTTCCTACAAAACCTAGCTCAATCTACTCAATCCTGGCAGCAGAAGCAACATCCGGGACACCAGTACCCTCAACAACCTTCGCCTCAACAATCTCATACACCGGAATCTCCGCAAGCCTGGCAATAACATGGTGCAGAGTCGGGAGAGCAACCCAGTCCATGGCGTCGATGTCGAAGCTGGCGGCAGAAGCCTTCCACGTCCTCTCTACACGGGGTTCCGGCTTCTCATCCTTGAAAGGCACGTACGCCGTGTACTCCTCAGCGGGCGTGCCCCTGTGTGACTCCCCTACGCTCGGCATATATCTGTAAGCTAGAATACCATCGTCGCCGCCGCCGCCGACGTGGCCTCCTGAGGCGAGCTGGCCAGCCGCTTCTTGGGGTTGCAAACCGGTGAGCCTGAAGCGGCCCCAGGTTGCACCCTGCCAGCCTGTGTTGATGAAGTACGACGAGTCCTCGCGCCGGTGAACATCGATGGACGAGT
>Ga0105239_10000080_pt1 | contig 134982 bp, 122 predicted proteins | sample KBSC44metaG_FD_92761 | JGI IMG/M metagenome (GOLD analysis project Ga0105239, IMG submission 92761) | Corn rhizosphere microbial communities from Kellogg Biological Station, Michigan, USA - KBS C4-4 metaG | ecosystem: Host-associated > Plants > Roots > Rhizosphere > Soil | place: Michigan... | reverse complement strand
TTCACTTAAGTTTTCGATGGCCGAAACCATCTATCTTTCTGAAGCGTTAGTCCTAACCATAAACGTCAAGCTTTTGAATTGACTCTTAGGTTAGACGCTTGCATTTGTTGGACAGATTTTCCGCCCAACGCAAGACGCCCACACAAGTCACCTGCGCACACTGTCAAAGATCTCAATCACTTGCGTCCGATTTCTCGATCCGCTTCGGAACATTTCGTCCCGAGTGAGCCGCCCATATTACATCGTTTTTCCTGTCCGTCAACACCCTGAAGAAGATGAATTTCAGCGGGGGAGTTGCCGTTGCAGGGGATGCTGCGGCGGGAGGCGAATAATAGGGAGGGGCCCTATTTTTGACAAGCGATTTTTCGAAAATTTCTCGAAAATTTTTCACTTGCATCGCTAAGCGCTTGTTCTCTCTAAAGACGCGCACGAGACGCACGACGCACACGTCGTGCATCTCGTCGATCGAGCAAACTTACTTGAGCAACACGCGCGCAAAGTTGCGCTTGCCCACCTGCAGCACCGCTTCGAAACCGGGCACGAATACGCGCTGCGCATCCTCGACCACTTCCGCATTGATGCGCACGGCGCGCTCCTTGATCTTCTGATTGGCTTCGCTGTTGCTCGAGGCCAGACCCGCTGCCTTCAACAACGCGGCCAGACGCAAGCCTTCCACGGGCACCGATACTTCGGTGAGCGGCAGCAGACTGGTGTCGCCCTCCCCGCGCACCACCGCGTTCCAGCCGGCAATCGCCTGCTCCGCCGCGGCGGCATCGTGGAAGCGCGTAGCCAGCTCGCGCGCCAGGCGCATCTTGGCGTCGCGCGGGTTGAGCGCGCCGCTGGCGATGTCCTGCTTCATCCGGGCCATCTCCTCCAGCGACACGTCGAAGCTGAGCAGCTCGAACCAGCGCCACATCAGGTCGTCGCCGATCTTCATCGTCTTGGTGACGATATCGATCGCCGGCTCGTTGATGCCGATGTAGTTGCCCAGCGACTTGGACATCTTGTTGACGCCATCGAGGCCTTCGAGCAACGGCATGGTCAGCACGATCTGCGGTGGCTGGCCGTGGTGCTCCTGCAGCGCGCGACCCATCAGCAGGTTGAACTTCTGGTCGGTACCGCCGAGCTCCACGTCGCACTCGAGCGCAACCGAGTCATAGCCCTGCACCAAGGGATAGAGGAACTCATGGATCGCGATCGGCTGCTGCGCGGCGTAGCGCTTGGCGAAATCGTCGCGCTCGAGCATGCGCGCCACGGTGTGCTGCGCGGCCAGCTTGATCATGTCGGCGGCGGTCATCTTGCCGAACCATTCCGAATTGAAGCGCAGTTCGGTCTTGTCGCGGTCCAGCACCTTGAAGACCTGCTCCGCGTACGTCTCGGCGTTGGCCAGGACGTCCTCGCGGGTAAGCGGCTTGCGGGTGACGTTCTTGCCAGTCGGGTCGCCGATCATGCCGGTGAAGTCGCCGATCAGGAAAATGACCTGGTGCCCCAGGTCCTGGAACTGACGCATCTTGTTGAGCAGCACGGTATGGCCCAGGTGCAGGTCCGGCGCCGTGGGGTCGAAGCCCGCCTTGATCCGCAACGGCCGACCACGCTTGAGCCTCTCGACCAGTTCTTCCTGCTTGATGATTTCGTCCGCGCCGCGCGCAATCGTGGCCAGCGCCTGGTCGAGCTCGTTCATGATGTCCTCTATATGTAGTGCGGGGCGCCAGCGGCGCTGGCACGGTCACAAAGGTGAATAGGGTTAATTGTGCGTTAACCCAAAAGATAGCGCAAACCCTTGATCGAAAAGGCGTTGACGCCGTTTGCACAGGGCCGTTATGGTACGCGGCATTACATAATTTGTACCGCGGGGCATACAGGGCATGGGTGAGGGCAGCAAGATCGCGCGCGCGGCGCGAAAAGAAGCCATTCGTCGCAAGGCGCAGCGCCGTCACTCTCACTTTTACGAACGTGTCTCGCATTGGTCTTTCGGTCACCACAGCGAAGAGCCGATCCATTGGCATCGTGAGCGCTGGGTCCTCGCCGGCACGGCCCTGCTGATTACCGCACTTTCCGGTTTCATCATTCCTGCATGGGCAAGCGCGATGCGCCCACCGGCGGTTCCGGCCGCCCACTCCTTGCTGCCGTTGGCCCTGCCCAAGGCCGACACGGTGGTGCACCAGACCCCGACCGTCGAAGACTGGCATATCGTGCAGGTGCAGCCGGGCCAGACCCTGTCCGACATCTTCCAGAGCCAGGGCCTGAGCCTGACCGACCTGCAGCATGTGGTGGACCAGGCCGGCGATGCCAAGGCATTGCACAACATCAAGCCCGGCCAGGAATTCGACTTCCTGCTCGGCAGCGACGGCAGCCTCAGGGGCATTCGTTTCGACAAGGACGAAAGTAGCCGCGCAACCGTCCGTTTCGATGGCGCCAAGCCCACGATGGTCGCGCAGACGCGCGAAGTGGAGCGCCGCGAACATATCGCCCACGGTGTGATCGACAGCTCGCTGTTCGCCGCCGGCTCCAAGGCCGGCATGAGCAACGCGATGGTGCTCAAGCTCGCCGAACTCTTTAAATACGACATCGACTTCGTGCAGGACCTGCGCGAAGGCGACAGCTTTACCCTGGTCTACGACGACGTGTATCGCGACGGCGCCTATCTGCATGAAGGCGACATCGTCGCGGCCGAATTCGTCAACCAGGGCAAGCGCTACACCGCGTATCGCTTCAAGAAGGACGACGGCAACTACGGCTGGTTCAGCGAAGACGGCCGTCCGATCCAGAAGTCGTTCCTGCGTATTCCGGTCGACTTCACGCGCATTTCCTCCACCTTCAGCGCTGCGCGTTTTCACCCGATCCTGGGCAAGATGCGCGCGCACAAGGGCGTGGACTATGCCGCGCCGACCGGCACGCCGATCCATGCCGCGGGCGATGGCGTGATCAAATTCAAGGGTTGGATGAACGGCTACGGCAACTTCGTCGTCATCCAGCACAGCGGCACGATCAGCACCGCCTACGGCCACATGTCGAAATTCGCCAACGAGAAAGTTGGCCAGCGCGTAAGCCAGGGTGCAGTGATCGGCTTTGTGGGCATGACCGGCCTGGCCACCGGCCCGCATCTGCATTACGAATTCCGTATCAACAACGAGCAGCGCGACCCGCAATCGGTCACGCTGCCCAAGCCCGAGCCAATGAGCGGCGTACAGCTGGCGAAGTTCAAGGCGCAGGTCGTGCAGCCGCAGCTGGCCCGCCTGAAGACGCTCGACGCAAACATGAAGATGGCCCGCGTCGGCAGCTCGTCGCGCAACGACGACTAAGCCTCAGCGCGTGGATGACGCCTCATCGCTCTATCTTGGGCTGATCTCCGGCACCAGCGCGGACGGTATCGACGCCGCGCTGGTTCGCTTCGAAAACGATCGCCCGCAGCTTGTCGCCGCACTGACCCATCCCTGGCCTGACGATCTGCGCGAACGCATCCTGCGTGTGGCGCAGGATGAAGAGCGGCTGGATCTGGATGCCTATGGGCGACTCGATGTCGCTATCGGGCAACAGTTCGCGCATGCCGCGCTGGCGGTGCTCGGGCAAAGCGGCGAGGCCTTGGGAACTGTGCGGGCGATCGGCTCGCATGGGCAAACCTTGCGGCATCGACCGAGCGGTGCGCAGCCCTTTACCTTGCAGGTAGGCGACGCCTCGGTGATCGCCGAGCGCTGCGGCATCGATGTGGTCGCTGATTTCCGCCGCGCCGATGTTGCCGCGGGTGGTCAGGGTGCGCCCTTGTTGCCTGCCGTCCACGCGATGTTGTTGTCGGTGCCGGGGCAATGCCGGGTGGTGCTCAATCTGGGCGGTATCGCGAATATCACCGTGCTCGGTGCGCACGGTGAAGTGTTCGGCTTCGACACCGGGCCGGCGAACGGCTTGATGGACGCCTGGCATCTGCGTCATCGCGGCACAGCGTTCGATCGAGATGGCGCGTTCGCGGCAAGCGGGCATGTGGATGCCGCATTGCTCGATGCGTTGCTGGCCGATCCGTATTTTGCATTGCCGCCACCCAAGAGTACGGGGCGCGAGCATTTTCATCTGGCCTGGCTGGACGCGCATGCGCGCGTTGCCGGTTTATCGGTGGCCGATGTGCAGGCCACTTTGCTTGAGCTCTCTGCGCGTAGCGTCGCCGATGCGATCAAGCGCCATGCGTCCGATGCAGTGGATGTGCTCGCTTGCGGCGGCGGTGTGCACAACGGCGCACTGATGCGTCGGCTTGCCGAACTCTTGTCACCGTGCACGCTGCAAAGCACGGCCGCTTTCGGTGTCGATCCGGATTATCTGGAAGCCACGGCGTTTGCCTGGCTGGCTCGACAGCGATTGTTGGGGTTGCCGGGGAATTTGCCGGCGGTTACCGGGGCGCGCGGGACGCGGGTGCTTGGGGCTGTGTATTTGGCGCCGCGGGGTTGATGGCTGAGTTTTTCTTAGCTTTAGGAAGCTTCCCGCGAGCACCCAGCCCCCTCACCCCGACCCTCTCCCCCGGCATAGCCGGGGGAGAGGGGGTAGATTGAGGCAAGACTTCAACATTGCGCGCTTTTGCTCCCTCTCCCCTGGCTATGCCGGGGGAGAGGGTTGGGGTGAGGGGGGCTTTTGGCGGCTACTTCTCCGCCAACGTACTCGATGGCGCCACCGACAACGCCTGCACCGCTTCCTGAAACGCGGCCTTCTCCTCCGCGTCCCATTGCCCGCTCAAGATAGTCAGGTCACCCGGATCGAGCATCGTCTCGGCAAACACATTGCCGGCCACGGCCATACCAAGGCCGTGCCGCAGCGCGTGCAGCACCACGTCATTGATCGACCACTGACGCTCCTTGGCCAGCTGCTTGATGCGGTCGGCCATCAGGCTGTCGATGTGGCGTATGGTGAGATCCGGCACGACTCTGCCCCGCGTAACTGACTGGGCCCCTGTGGGCAACATGGTGGCACAGGTGGGCGTGGGGTATGCAAGCGCCCTTTAGCCGGTTTTGAGCTTGTCGTCGTAACGAGGCCACAAATAAAGAAACAGGGCGCCGGCCGGCAGCAGCGACAGCACGGTAATGACAAAGAACATGCCGTAACCGGTGGCCATGGCAATGCCGCCGGCGAAAAAGCCGAGCAGTTTCCCGGGCAAATTGACCATCGAGCTCAATAAGGCGTACTGGGTGGCCGTGTGCTGCTTGTTGACCAGCGACGACAGGAAGGCCACGGTCGGCGGCCCGAGCACGCCCAGGGTGAGGTTTTCGCCGGAGATCACCAGGGTGAGCACCACGATATTGCCCGGATGGGCAATCAGGAACAGATACAAGAGGTTGCTGGCACCGGCCAGGACGATCGCCGCGCCCAGCGGGCGCCAGGCGCCCCAGCGAGCCACCGCCGCACCGCCGATAAACGTGCCGACGATGCCGATCCAGATGCCGTAGATCTTGGTCACGGTGGCGATCTGGGTCTTGTCGAAGCCCATGTCCCGATAGAACGGGCTCATGACGCCGCCAATCGTTGCCTGTTCTGGAATCTTGAATAACAGAATGAAGGCCAGCGTGACCAGGGCCAGGGTCCAGCCATAGCGGCGGAAGAAATCGGCAAACGGGTCGACGATGCTCTCGCGCATCGCCTCGCCCCAGCTACGCGGCGCGGTACGCAGGACCTCAGGCTCACGCGCGATCAGGGTCGTGGCGATCGGAATCAGCATCGCCACCGCCATGCCCAGATAGACCACGCGCCAGGGCAAGTGATCGGCCGCGATCAAGGCAAGCGCGCCGGCCACGATCAGGGCGATGCGATAGCCGAGCGAATACGTCGCCACCAGCGCACCCTGCGCCTCCAGCGGTGCGATCTCGATGCGATAGGCGTCCACCGCGATGTCCTGCGTGGCGCCAAAGAAAGCCACGACCAGGGTGGCGGCAACGAACAGCGGAAGCTGGGCCGGCGTCAGCAGGGCCATCGCGATCAGGCCGGCGGTAACGCATAGCTGCGCGAACAATAGCCAGCCGCGCCGCTGTCCCAGGCGCGCAAAACCCGGCAACCGCCAATGATCGAGCAACGGCGCCCAGACGAACTTGAAGGCGTAAGTCATGCCGGCGCTGGCGATCATCGTGATGTCCTTGAGCACGATGCCGTTTTCTTTCAGCCAATACGCCAGCGTGCCGGCGACCAGCAGGAACGGCAGGCCCGAGGAAAACCCGAGGAACGCCATCGTCCCCGCCGATGGCTGGGTAAACGCCTGCCAGATCGAAGGCTTGCTGGGCTTCGCGGCCGGCTCAGTCGGCATAGTCGACGATATAGGGTGCGTGGTCGGAGAAACGTTCGTCGCGATAGATCGAGCAGGACTTCAGGCGATCGCGCAAGGAAGGCGTCACCACCTGGTAGTCGATACGCCAACCCACATTGTTCGCGCGCGCCTGACCGCGATTGGACCACCAGGTGTATTCGACCGCATCCGGCTTGATCGCACGGAAGCTGTCGACCCAGCCGCGCTTCTGGAATAGCAGATCCAGCCACGCGCGCTCTTCCGGAAGACAGCCGGAGTTCTTCTGGTTGGAACTCCAGTTCTTGATGTCGTTCTTGGTGTGGACGATGTTCCAGTCGCCGCAGATCACATAATCACGACCGCTCTTGAGCCACTGGTCGAAGATCGGCGTGATCCATTCCATCACCTTGAACTTGAACTGCTGGCGTTCGTCGCCGGACGAACCGGAGGGGACGTAAAGCGATACCACGCTGAGATTGCCGAAGCGCGCCTCGATATAGCGCCCCTCGCTGTCGAACGGTTCCCAGCCCAGGGAGGTGCGCACTTCGTCCGGCTCGCGTTTGGCATAGATCGCCACACCGCTGTAGCCCTTCTTGCTGCTCGCATCGCGATAGAAACAATGGTGTCCATCGGGCCGGAACATCGGATCGCTGAGCTGGTCTTCCTGCGCCTTGGTTTCCTGCAGGCAGACCACGTCGGCCTTCTGCTTGCGCAACCACTCGAATACGCCCTTGGTGCCGGCCGAACGGATGCCGTTGGCGTTGAGGCTGATGATGCGCATGCACGCTCTCCTGCAATCACAAAGGAATGCGTCATCATACCAACCATGTCCAGTCCCCCTGCCATCCGCGTGATGCTCGCCGAACCGCCGTTGCACGCCGAGCTCCTGAAGCTGCGCGTTCGGCCGGACCAGGACGAGTTCGTCAGCCCGATTGCCGTGACCTTGGCCGATTCCCTTTTATGCGAAGGCAGCGAACCCATGGCGATCCTGCTGGGAGACGAGCCGATCGGCTTCTACCGGCTCGAAGAAAGCGTGCGCAGTATTGCCGGGCACGATATGGACTATCCCGCCCTGGGCCTGCGTTCGTTCTTTATCGATCAGGATTGGCAAGGCCGTGGCTGGGGCCGCGCCGTGATGGCGGCCGTCATCGACGACGTGGAAACACGACATCCTGCGATCGAGGCCATCGTGCTCACCGTCAACTGCCGCAACGCGACGGCGCTGGCGCTGTACCTGCGCGCGGGCTTTGTCGATACCGGCGAACTGCATCTGGGCGGGCGGTCCGGGCCGCAGCACCTGCTAGTGCGTAAACTACGCACCTGACTACTCCACTTCCGGCGAGACCACCCGTGCACGACTACCAGCGCGACTTCATCGAACTCACCTTGCAGCGCGATGTACTGCGCTTTGGCGAATTTACGCTCAAATCGGGTCGCCAGAGCCCGTATTTCTTCAATATGGGACGCATCGATTCGGGTGCGGCGCTGGCCCAGTTGGGCCGCTCCTACGCGGCGGCCGCGGTCAATTCCGGCGTGGCGTTCGACATGTTGTTCGGCCCGGCATACAAGGGGATTGCCCTGGCAGCGGCCACCGCCATCGCGCTGGCCGACGGGCACCAGAAGGATCTGCCCTGGGCGTACAACCGCAAAGAAGCCAAGGATCATGGCGAAGGCGGCGTCCTGGTCGGCGCGCCGCTGAAGGGACGCGTCCTGATCGTCGACGATGTGATGACCGCCGGTACCGCGGTGCGCGAGTCGCTTGCCTTGATCCGTGCCCAGGGCGCCACGCCCGCCGGCGTGCTCATTGCGCTGGACCGGCAGGAACGCGGCCAGGGCGAACTGTCCGCCGCGCAGGAAGTTACCGCCGAATTCGGTATTCCGGTGATCGCCATTACCGGTCTGGACAATGTCCTGGCCTATGCCGGCGAACGCCCTGAACTGGCGGCCGAGCACGCGCGCCTGATGGCCTATCGCGAGCGCTACGGCGTCGCCGGCTGATTTGAACCGCGTCACAAGCCACGGCCGACCGCCAGTAACGAGGTGGGCCTGTTAACGCTATTTGCGTGGCCCGCGCCGGGATCTGTTTGCTCGCCAGTCAAGGAAGAGTGAGGGAGTGTACGTCCGTACACGACCGAGTGATGACGCGGGCTGGCGGGCAAACAGACCCGGCCCTTCGGGTTGCTGCCGAGTGGCCGCCAGCCGGCAGCGCACGGCTTGACCTGGCAATGAGCCAGGCGCGGCGCCGCGCACTACCACCTGACGACCACTCGACAGCAACGCGGGCTACGCAAATAGCGTTAACAGGCCCTAGGTCGGCCTTCGTCCCCGTGGCTATACTGGCCGCGATCCAAGGGGACACGCATGCGAACGATCTTTGCCGCCATCACGATTGCCGCCGCCGTGGTCAGCGCGCCGGTGCTCGCCCAGCAAAAACAGAGCCAGAGCGCCTATCGCTATCGCTGGACCGACGCGCAAGGCCTGCCGCATTACAGCGACAGCCTCAGCGCGGACGCGATGAAATACGGCTATGACATCGTCAACGACCGCGGCCTGACGGTCGGGCACGTCGATCGCCAGCTTAATCCGCAGGAACGCGCGGCCGCACAGAAAATCGCAGCGCAGAACGCCGCTGCGAAACAAGCGGCCGACGACCAAGCGCGCAGCGACAGCCAGATGCTCGCCGCGTACAGCTCGGAGGCCGCCTATCAAGCCTCTCTGAAGCAAAACCTTGACACCATCGACCAGCAGATCAACACCACCAAGATCAATTTGCATAGTCAGGAAAAAGCGCTGACCGATCTGCTGGCACGCGCGGGCGAAGCTGAGCGCGCCAAGCAGCCCGTGCCCAAATCGCTCAACGACAGCATCGCCAAGCAACGCAATGTGGTCGCCGGCCAACGCGATGTCCTGCTCAAGCAGGAAACCACGCGCGATGCCGCCGAAACCAGGATGGTCGAACAGATGGCGCACTACCGCCAGGTAAAGGCCGCCGCGGAAAAAGACCGCGGCGAATAAGTTATCGCCGCGACGCCATCGCGGGATCGCCGACAGGGGCACGTACTTGAGCCGATAGCGGTACCTCCGGATACCGCTATCGGCTTTATGCTCAGAACGGCAACTTCAAATCCTTGTTCACCGCGAGCAGTTGCTCACGATAGACATTCTGAATTCGCTTCAGTGCCGCCGGGCTGTCCGCATCGAAACGCAACACCAGGATCGGCGTGGTGTTGGACGCACGCACCAGGCCCCAACCATCCGGCCAGTCCGCGCGCACGCCATCGATGGTGGTCAGCGTGGCGTCGCCGAAGGTGGCGGTCTGACGGAATTTCTCCATGAACCTGTAGTGCTCGCCCTCCGCCAGCTCGATCTTCAGCTCAGGCGTGGACACGCCCTTGGGCAGCGTCGCGAAGATCGCTTCGGGCGTGCGCTCTTCCAGGTCGCCGGCAAGGATTTCCAGCAGGCGCGCGGCGGCATAGATACCGTCGTCGAAACCGTACCAGCGCTCCTTGAAGAAGAAGTGGCCGCTCATTTCACCGGCGAGCTCCGCGTTGGTCTCGCGCATCTTGGCCTTGATCAGCGAGTGGCCGGTGCGCCACATCAGTGGACTGCCGCCGGCGTCGAGAATCTGGCCGCGCAGATGGCCGGTGCACTTGACGTCATAGATGACCGTCGCACCCGGTTGGCGCGACAGCACATCGCGCGCGAACAACATCAGCGTGCGATCCGGGAAGATGATCTCGCCTTCCCGAGTCACCACGCCCAGACGATCGCCATCGCCGTCGAAGGCAATGCCCAGGTCGGCGCCGGTCTGCTTCACCGCAAGGATCAGGTCCTCCAGATTGTGCGGATCGGACGGGTCCGGGTGATGGTTCGGAAAGCTGCCATCGACGTCGCAATACAGCTGGATCACGTCGCAGCCGATGCCTTCGAGCACCTGCGGCGCCACCGCACCGGGGATGCCGTTGCCGCAGTCGACGACGATCTTGAGATTACGCTCGGCCTGTACGTCCGACGTAATGCGCTCGATATAGTCCGGTACCACGTCGATATGACGGATGCTGCCCTGACCGCCGCTTTCGAGCCGGTTGCCGGCAATGCGCTGATACAGGTCCTGGATCGCGCCTTCGGACAGCGTCTCGCCACCGACCACGATCTTGAAGCCGTTGTAGTCCGGCGGATTGTGGCTGCCGGTCACCGCCACACCGCTGCCGGTATTGAAACGGTAGGCGGCGTAATAGACCACCGGCGTCGGCACGGCACCGATATCGATCACATCGATACCCGCCTCGCGCAAGCCGTCGGCCAGCGCGCCAGCCAGCTCCGGGCCGGACAGGCGGCCGTCGCGGCCCACCACGATTTCGCGCAGGCCTTTTTCGCGCATCACCGTGCCGATCGACTGACCGAGCAGGCGCGCCACATCGCGGGTCAACGATTTGCCGACCACGCCACGCACGTCGTAGGCGCGGAAAATCGTCGGATCCACCACTACCGCTGCCGGCGCAGGCTTGGGTGTGGGACGGGCGGCAGACTTTGGCGGTTCGCGCTTATTTTCGACCACCGGGGGCAAAACCAATTCCTCGGGCTCTGCTGCCGGCATTTCGGGTTCCGGGCGGTTGCGCCACCACAACAGGAAACCGCCGCCACCGATGCCCAACAGCGCCAGCAGGCCGGAAAGGATCGCCGAGCGCGGCAATACGACGTACGCTTGAGGTGCCGCAGCGACTACGCTGAAGGCGCTACCGGGTACGGGCTTGCCAAGCACTTCGCGTTCCCCGCTGCGAGCTCCGCTTGCCAATAAGGAGCGATCGATACGGTCATCTTCCTGGTGAAGCTCCAGCCTGCCATCGGGCACCCGAATGGACTCGAAGCGCTGTTGCAGCCCCGAGAAGGGAAAGGCCAGCCACACCCATGCGCGCGGTTTGGACGGCGCCCCCAGCGGCAACACCAGGGTGAGTTGGCGCGTGGAACCGTCGGACACGGTCTGCATCAAGGTCTGGCCGTCGGCCGTTTGCGCGGCCAGCAACTGAGCGGCCTTGCCATAACCGAACTGGCGATAATCGGCATGCACGACCTCGTCGAGATTACCGGAATAGATTTCGATCTGCGTGGCCTGCGGCAGTGCCTGATGCAGCTGCGAAATCAGCAGATCGTGCTCGACGGACGGATCGATACCGGTCAGCGCCTGCTGAATCTTGCCGCGCTCGATCGCGATTTCGCCCTGCAGGCTCTGCACCGCCTCGTTCTGCGCCGTATGCAGGCGCTCCTTGGCGCCGTCCTCGTCGGCGATCAGCCAGGTCTGCCAGGCGCAGAAAAGGCCGAGCAGGATCAACGGCGTGCCGGCCGCCAACGGCAGCAAACCGCGCAAGTCGACATTGGGCGCGCGCATCCGTCTGCTTACCGTGGTTTTCGCCATGCCTCTCCCCCTTTGGTTAGCCGGCTCGCCGACCCGTTTTACTGTTGCGAACGCGCCCGCCCGCGCAAGATTAGCTCACGCCCGTGGATCCGAAGCCCCCCAGCCCCCGCTGGCTCGACGTCGAGAACGATTCCACGACCGTAAACGCCGGGCGCACGATCGGCACGAACAACATTTGAGCGATACGATCCCCCGGCTGAATGGTAATGCTCGCATCCTCGCCCCCGGCGCCACTGCGCGGTGGGTTCCGGTTCCACACACTGACAAAGCATTCGGCCGTGTAATCGGCGTCGATGACCCCGGTACCGTTGCCCATCACCAGGCCGCGCTTATGCCCCAGTCCCGAGCGCGGCAGCACCAGGGCGCAGAACTCGTGGGTATTCATATGCATGGCCAGCCCGGTAGGAATCAACACCGAGGGGGCTTGCGGCGCCAGTACCAGCGGCTCGTCGATACAGGCGAACAGATCGATGCCCGCGGCCTGGTCGCTTTGATAGGTGGGCAGACCCCAGGTACGCAGACGTTCGTCCAGAATGCGCAGTTCGATGCTAGGCGCGATGTTCAATCCCTATCCTTCCGAGAACGCGCCAAGGCGGCGCTGGATTGAGGGATTGTACGGAAACCTTGGGGTCTGTTAATGGCTGTCAGCCATCCAGGGCGGCAGCGAGCGCCGCCAGGCCTTCCATATAAAGGTGCCGCAAGGCGTCTTCGATGACCGATTCGGTAGCCCCGGCGGGCTCGAACACGCTCGACCAGATCACCGTGCACCCCTGCTTGCGCGCACTGACCTGCAACGTTGCGCGGCAGTCGAGCATCGGCAAGGCGCCGTCGACCAGCGCATAGACGTAGCGACGGCTCGCATCGCTGCGTGTTTCCAGACGCTCCACCGCGCGGCTGCCATCGACGTAGTGCAAGGTGCGGATACGCCCCTCCCAGGACAGGTCCAATCCATGGACCAGCGGATGCCAGCGGTGCAGACCGCCGAAATCGCCAATCAGCGCCCATACGACGTCGGCCGGATTGGCCAGACGCTGCGCCACCCGAACCTCCGCCATAGTCGCCCTCCGCGCTACCCAAGGTGGTGTCGAAGCTTTTGCCGCGTTCTTTCGATGCATGAATGCAGGCAAGAGGCGCGCCAAGTTCAAGCCACCGAAAAGGCGCAAAAACACACGTTCCCGATGTGCAATTTCCGTGAACGCTGTTGCTGTTCCGGGACAGCGCCGGTGACACACCGCGCCATATGCTGCACTGCGGTTTGCTCCCCTGTCCGTTAAGGCTCATTCTCGTCAACGGGTATCACGGACGGCGTCGCAGCTGCACCGCCTGCATCCTTAATCAAGACGCTTCGATGCCGTGGATCACCTCCGCATCCATGGAGCAACGTATGCGCAGTGTGTTGTCCAACACCTCCTCGACCCGCATCGACAGCATGCTGCGTGAGCGGCTGGGCGACGTAAACGTCGCGCCGCACGTCGCCAAATCCTGGCTGCGCTGTATCGAGGAATACGGCATAGACGCCGACGCGGCGCGCGACACACCCGTGCTCGACGCGGCCTCGATCAGCGAACGCCAACAACGTTTTGGCGAGCTGCTGAATGTGGCGCGGGCGGAGATGGAAAATCTTTACGAGCAGATTGCCGGCTCGGGCTACGCGGTCATTCTGTGCGATGCCGAAGCGGCCATTCTCGGCGCCATCACCGATCCCTCGCTCAAACGCGAATTTCGCAGCGCCGGCTTGCGCGTCGGCGCCGTGTGGAGCGAGCGCTACGAAGGCACCAACGGTCTGGGCACGTGCATCGCCGAAGGCGGGCCGGTCACCGTGTATCGCCAAGAGCACTTTCGCCACTTCAACATGGATCTGTCGTGTTCCGGTGCGCCGGTGCTCGATACGCAAGGCGAGGTGTTGGGCGTGCTGGATGCGTCCACCGTCAATGCCGCCGATACACGTTTGATCCAGCGCCACACGATGGCCCTGGTCGCCATGTCGGCCAACCTTATTTCACGCTGCCATTTCCTCGCCGAATGCCGCGACAAATGGATTCTGCGTTTTCACAGCCGGCCCGAGTTCGTCGGCCTGTTGCACGAGGCCCTGCTGGCCGTGGACAGCAGTGGCGTCGTGCGGGCGGTCAACGAAAGTGCATTGACCCAGCTAGGCATGTCGCGCGACAAACTGGTCGGGCAGTCGCTGGAGCGGATCTTCCCGTTCGACTTCAACACCCTGGAAAAGCGCGCCTTCGCCGACGCGGCCACGCTGTGGCCAGTGCGCGACGCAGCCTACGGCCGCCGCTTCTTTGCGATGGTGCGGCCGCCTTCGGTGATCACCAACGGCGTGACGCTATCGGCGCCCGCGGCCAGCCCGACACCGACCCGCCAGCACGTCGGCGGCGATACGCGCATGCAGCACAATATGAATTGTGGTCGCCAGCTGTTCGGGCGCCGGGTACCGTTGTTGCTGCAGGGCGCGACCGGTACCGGCAAGGAAGCCTTCGCCAAGGCATTGCACCTGGCCAGCAGTTGGGCGGACAAACCTTTTATCGCGGTCAACTGTGCCGCCATTCCCGAGCCGCTGATCGAAAGCGAGTTGTTCGGCTACACGCGCGGCGCGTTTACCGATGCCTCACGCGATGGCCATCTGGGCAAGATTCGCCAATCCAGCGGCGGGACACTGTTTCTCGATGAAATCGGCGATATGCCGTTGCGCCTGCAGACACGTCTGCTGCGTGTGCTGGAGGAGCACGAAGTCATGCCTTTGGGCGGCGAACGCGCGATTCCAGTCGACCTGCACGTCATCAGCGCCACCCATCAGGATCTGCAAAAGATGGTGCAGGCCGGCGAGTTTCGCGAGGACCTGTATTACCGACTCAACGGCATCACGCTGCAGCTCCCGCCGTTGCGTGAGCGCACCGACAAACTGGATCTGATAGATACGCTGCTGGCCGAGGAGTCCCAGGGGCTGGCGCGGCCGAGGCTATGCGACGATGCGCTGCGTCTGCTGCTCAACTACGCGTGGCCGGGAAATATTCGCCAGCTGCGCAATACGCTGCGCACTGCCGCGGCGCTTTGCACCGATAGCGTGATTCGGCCAAGCAACCTGCCGCAGGAAATCACTGGGTACAGTGCTGCCGAACCTGCCGCGGCCACCGTGGCGGGCAATAGCGATGCGCCGTTACGCACCGCCGAGCGTGAGGCCTTGCTGCGCGAACTTGAGCAGATGCATTGGAATATCAGCCGCACTGCCAGCGCATTGGGGATCAGCCGCAATACGTTGTATCGCAAGTTGCATAAGCATGGGATTGTGTTGCCGGATTGAGTTTTCGACGCAACGTCAGGGAATCTCGAATAACCTCCTAGCCGTCATCCCGGCGCAGGCCGGGATCCATTCCTCGGTCCTCGCTCGTCAGACAACGTATTGCAAGCATCCACCTTGAGGAGTGGGTCCCGGCCTGCGCCGGGATGACGAGTAGCGGGTGAGTCCTCAAGATTTGTTGAAGCAGCGCGCTTGCACTTCTTAGAAATGTAAGCGCACCCCCACCGTAAACAACCGCGGCGCACCAGGCGCAACGAACAAGGTCGACATCTCCTCACCCGGCGCCACTTGCGGCCGGATCAGATGTCCATCCGGCAAGGCATCGTCGGCTACAGCACCATAGGTCTCATAACGCCGGTCGAATGCATTGTCGACACGTGCATAGAACTGCAAGGCATCGTTCCATGCAAAGACGGCTCGCAGATTGACGAGCGCATAGCCGCGGGTGTCCCAGTTGGCGCGTACATCGGGATCGTCATCGCTGATGCGTCCGTCTTCGTTGCCATTGCTGATGCTGCCGGAAAAAGCCAATAGGTCCGCGCCTAGCGTCAGGCGCGAGGTGGCATTCCAGTCCACGGTGAATTTCGCACTGTGCCGCGGCAGGCCCGCGATACGGGTTCCGGGCCGTGTGTCGATCGTGCGTTCGCCAGCAAGCAATTGCCCGTACGACTGATACGTGGCCAGCAGCAGGTTGTAGCCCAGGTGCCAGGACCATGCACCTTGCTGTCCGCCGACGTCCAGATCCGCACCCTGGTAGCGCGTGCGCCCGACATTGGCAAAATAGCCCTGCTGGGTATTAGGCGCGCGCAAAAACAGGATGTCGTCGCGGTTGTCAGTGCGGAACAATGACGCGCTCGCGTTGAAACCGCCATCGTTCTTCCAACGCGCACCCAGCTGCCACGCACGCGATACGACCTGGCGCAACGGCGGATCGGCCTGCAGTCCCGTGGGCAAACGACAGGGTTCGGTCGGATCGGCACAGCCCAGTTCGATCACCGACGGCGCGCGGTTGCTTTGCGACGCGTTGGCGAACACCACCCACGATCCCAGCGCCTGGGTCACGCCCAGCGACGGATTGAGCTTGCGATAGGTGTTGCGCTGACCAGGCTGCATCCCCTCGCCCGCACTGGACAGCACGCTCAACAAACGCAGATCGTTCCAACGCAAGGAGCCGGTCACATGCGTGGTGTCGGTCAGCGCCCAGGTATCGGTGGCGTAGACACCCCACGAGCGGCTGGTGCCGTTGACACCGGAGAAGAATTCCACCGGTGCGGCCGGATCGACGATCGTGTCGCGACTACCTTCGTCCAGCATGGCATCCTGCGTATATTGCGCATAGCGCACGCTGCTGCGGTCGAACGTGGCCCCAAACGCGAGTTGATGATCGCCCGCGTGCGTGCTGAAGCTCAGGCCACCGCCCTGCCCCTGCTCTCGCGTATAGGTGCTGTTGAGCACGCCAGTGGCCAACGCATCGGCCTGGGCACGGGAGACATCGCAATCGTCGTCCAGCGGCTCGCCATCGGCACCGTAGCCGGCGCCGCAGGCATCGATGAAATCGTCGTAGTCGTCGTTGATGTCACCGTTGACCGTGTCGCGCCGCGTATGTCTCGTATAGAGCAAGGCGGTCAGCTGCGTGTCCGCATCGAAGCGATGCGTGTAGTGCGTCGTCAGCTGGGTGGCTTGTGTATGTGTTACATCGGGTGCGGTATAGATCGCACGACGGTCCTGCTGATACAGGCCGGACTCGAATACCTGGGCGTCATCGTCGTAGCGCGTGCCGGGCAGCAGGCCATTGCCGACCAGCCGGCTGCTGCCATGCATCACTTCGATATCCCAGTCGTCGGCTGCCGTGTGTCGACCGAACTTCAAAAAGCCATTGCGCATGATGCCCCGCGAATCGCGACGCCAGCCGTTCTCGTCGAAGTATGTCCCGGCAACAAACAGGTGCCAGCCCTGCGCGTTGCTGACGCCATACGACAGGTCCGTCCGGCGACGCGCATAGCTGCCATAGGAAATATCCGCATCGAAACCAGGCGATGTCAGTCCCGACTTGGTCGTCAGCACCAGCGCGCCGCCGAGTGTATTGGGACCGAACACCGGATTGGCACCCGGCAGCAAGGTGACCGATTCCAGCGCGAATTCAGGAATCATGTCCCAACTGACGATATCGCCAAAGGGCTCATTGACGCGCACACCATCGAGATACACCGAGATACCCTGGGCCGCGCCCAGCGTCGGCGAGGCGCGAAAGCCATGAAAGGTAACGTCGACCTGGAACGGACTACCTTGAACATCGTTGATGTTGACGCCGGTCAGGCGATTGTTCATGACGCCAACGAGATTGGCACCGGCGACATCGCGCTGCACGTCATAGCGCAGGCTCTGCACGGCGTATGGCAACGTGGCCGCATCGATGCCGATGCCCGGTAACGGCGTCGGCACGACGATAACCGGGGCGAGATTGGTAACGATCGATGGAGCGTCGGCAGCATGCAGATGACATGCGAACAGCAGGATCGCCAACGGCGCACCGCGACCTCGAATGCGCCATCCATCCATATGCCCTCCGCTTCGTCACGCAAACGGCTCCGATCGCGCTCGACTGCGATCGGAGCCACCCCAACACCATCCAAGGCTCAAGCTTTCAGCACACCCGATGCCTGCGCGATCTTGGTCGCCATGAAGTCCATCAACGGCGGCGACAGGCAATCGTATGGCGGCAGCCCGAGTTCGTTCAAACGCGCGCGCACGGCGTCCTGGTTATTCGGATCGGCACCCGACTCGATGATCGACGACACGAACGCGGCGAATCCCGGCGCCGACCAGCCGCTCTCGGACGAAAGCTCGGTATGGATGAAATCCAGTCCGTAGAACGGATGGCCCTTGTTCTCGATGCGCCCATACATGTGCACGCCGCAACCTGTGCAGGCATGCCGCTGGATCGTCGCCTTCTCGTCGACAATCTTCAGCTTGTCCGCGTTCTGGGTTACCTCGACCTGCTCGCGCGGCACCACCGCGATCATCGCGAACAGCGAGCCGTCCGGCTTCCAGCATTTGGTGCAGCCGCATACATGGTTGTGCGCCGACTGCGTGCCAATGTTGACCTTGACCTGCTTGTCCTTGCAATGACAAACCAGCGTGCCGCCGGAAAAATTCTCCGCGCCCGGTTTGACGCCTTTGTCGACCGATGGATGAATGGCAACAGTCATGATGTGCTCCTCAGCGTGCGGTGGAGATTCAATAGACGATGACCGAACGAATGCTCTTGCCTTCGTGCATCAGATCGAAGGCGCGATTGATCTCGTCCAATCCGAGGGTGTAGGTAATGAAGGTGTCGATCTTGATCTCGCCAGACATGTAGCGGTCGACATAGCCCGGTAGCTGGCTGCGTCCCTTCACACCGCCAAATGCCGTGCCGCGCCAGACGCGCCCTGTCACCAGCTGGAACGGACGCGTGCTGATTTCCTGCCCCGCGCCGGCCACGCCGATGATGATCGACTCGCCCCAGCCGCGGTGACAGCATTCGAGAGCAGCACGCATCACGTTGACATTGCCGATGCACTCGAATGAGTAATCCACGCCACCGGTCAGTTCGACGATAACCTGCTGGATCGGCGTGTCCGGATAGGCCTTCGGATTGATGCAGTCGGTGGCACCCATCTGCTTGGCCATCTCGAACTTATCGGGATTGGTGTCGATCACCACGATGCGCCCGGCCTTGGCCATGACCGCGCCCTGCACGACGGAAAGGCCGATACCACCCAGGCCAAATACCGCAACGGACGAACCCGGCTCGACTTTTGCCGTGTTCAGCACGGCACCGATGCCGGTGGTGATGCCGCAACCGAGCAGACATACCTTCTCCAGCGGCGCGGCCTTGTTGATCTTCGCCAGCGCGATTTCCGGCAGCACGGTGTAATTGCTGAAGGTGCTGCAGCCCATGTAGTGCAGCAGCGGCTTGCCGTTCAACGAAAAACGCGAGGTGCCATCGGGCATCAAACCCTTGCCCTGCGTGGCGCGGATCTTTACGCAGAGATTGGTTTTCTTCGAACGGCAATACTCGCACTCGCCGCACTCGGGCGTGTAGAGCGGAATCACATGATCGCCGGGTTTGAGCGTAGTCACGCCCGGACCGACTTCTTCCACCACACCACCGCCCTCGTGTCCCAGGATCACCGGAAACTCACCCTCCGGGTCGGCGCCGGACAAGGTAAAGGCATCGGTGTGGCAGACCCCGGTGGCGACGATGCGCACCAGCACTTCGCCGGCTTTCGGGCCGGCCACATCCACTTCTTCGATCGATAAAGGTTTGCCCGCTGCAAAAGCGACGGCTGCGCGTGACTTCATGACATGTCCTCGTGATCAGTCCTGGCTCGATGGCGGGCGGCCGGGTTGCACCAGATCCAGCTGGCGCGCCTTGACGTAGTCGTAGATGGCGCGCAAATCGTTCTCTTCGAAAAAGCCTGCCCAGGAAGGCATGCCTTTCTCGGGACGGCCGGCCATCGCCGTACTGAGGAAGGTGTCCCACGTCATACCCATCTTCAGCGAGTTGCGCAGGTCCGGTGCCAGATCGCCGCCAACCGCGTCGCCACCGTGGCAGCGAAAACAGTAGGAGTTGTAGTTTTCGTAGCCTTTGAAGACATCGTCGGTGACCTTGGGCGGCTTGTCGTTGAGATAGACCTGAAAGTCGGTCGTGACCGGCTGGCCGCCGGTGGTCTTGTACGTGTGCGTTGCACCGGTCGCTGCCGCATTCTTCGGTGGCGCACTACCACCGGTCTGCGACAACACATAATCCACGGCGGCATGCAGATCGGCATCGCTCAACTGCGGATGCGGCGTCATCGGTATCTGACCCCATACACCGCTACCGCCTTCCTTCACCTTCTTCATCAGGGTGGCGACGATCTGCGGTTGCTGCGACGCATATTTCTTCGCAATGTCCTGATAAGCCGGACCCACCACCTTGTGGTCTATCGCATGACAGGACAGGCAATCGCTGCCCTTGACTACGGTTGCGCCCTTGCTCGTATCCGGAGCGGTGGCGGCCCATAGCGGCATCGTGATGAAACATAGCGACGCCGACATCGCGACCCGCCACAAACCCGACAAAACTCGCTCCGATACGTTTCTACGCATGACGCCTCCTTACAGATTGGCCATCTGACTGGCCGATGCACTATCGCCATCGCCGAACAGCTGCACGCCATGCTGGTGCAGCACGCCGGTCAAGGCGGACTTCTGTTGCTTGATGACGTTATTGAGCTTGTTGCGCAGCGCGTCGTCGCCCTTGCGCACCGCCATCGACATCGGGAAGGAATACATTTCCGGCGAACCGGTAGCGCGCGTATTGGGCAAGGCCACCGTGGTCAGCTCGGGGTAGTCGTGCATGAATGCGCCGATCGCCGGCTGCCAGGTGATCATCACGTCGATCTGGCCGTTCTGTACCGCATCGAGCGTGCTGCGCGGCGACTGCCCGGAGGACTCGCTGATATCGAACGACTTGGCCGACGTCACCAGGCCGCGCAGTTGCAGGCCGGCCTCCACTGGCGTGTCGCCTTCGAAGCCGAGCTTGAGCTTGCGCAGGTCGGGCGAGTTCATGTTCTCGATGTTGTAGCCCTTATCTTTCTTGAACACGAAGACATAGGAGGACACGTAGTAGGGATCGGTGGTGAGCTCCTCGTCGTTGCCGTAAGGCATGCTCATCACCACGTCGCATTTGCCGCTATCGAGATTGCGAGAGAGATATTCGGGAAAGCCGCCGTGTCCGCGCATGTCGGCCCAGACGTATTCGAGCTTTGCGCCCATGGCCTTGGCGACCGTTTCGGCCACCGCGTTTTCGAAACCCTGACCGGCGCGATTGGAGTACGGCAAGTAGTCGGGATCGGCGCAGACTTTCAGCGTGCCGGCCGCATGGGCGGGCAAGGCGCCCGCGAGGGCGATCAACAGGCACGTCGCTGTCGATATGTACAGCTTGCTCATGGCGTGAGGTCCTATGCGATGAAGACGCCAAAACGCATCCGCGGCGCTGTCGAAGCGCCGCGGACGTTCGTTCGATCAGTCGAGCGCGAACACCAGCAAGGTGCCGCCGAGGTTGGTGTAGTCGCTCAGGCTTGCGGTCGCACCCACTGCACCCAGACCTTCGGTCGCCTTGGTGAGATTCTCGGCCAGGCCGATCGCCGCCCAGCCGCCGACGCCGCTGAGGATCGCCACGTACTGCTTGCCCTGGTACGTATAGGTGATCGGGTTGCCGATGATTCCCGACGGTGCCTTGAACTTCCACAGCACCTTGCCGCTCTTGATATCGACCGCGCGGAATTCACCCGTCAACGTGCCGTAGAACACCAGCCCGCCACCGGTGGTCAACGCGCCACCCCAATCCTGGAAGCGATCGTCGATGGCCCACTTGGTCTGACCGCTGACCGGGTCGAAGGCGATAAAGCGCCCGCCGACGTCGCCGTGGTTGGCCGGATACATGTTCACCAGTGCACCGACGTACGGGAAGCCCGCTTTGTACTTCACGTTGAATGCCTGGTAGTCCATGCAGACGTGATTGGTCGGTACGTAGAACAGCTTGGTGTTCGGATCGTAGGCGGCAGGCTGTTGGTCCTTGCTGCCTTGCGACGACGGGCAGATGCCTTTTACGTTCTCGCCTTCCTTGGTCATCATCGCCGGGTTGAGCACGGGTTTGCCGGTGGCCATGTCGATGTGATCGGCCCAGTTCACGACAGCGTCGAACTTCTTGGCCGACAGCAGTTTTCCGGTGCGACGATCCAGCACGTAAGCGAAGCCATTGCGATCGAAATGCGTCAGCGTCGCGACGTTTTTCCCATCGATGTTGCTATCGGTAAGAATATTTTCATTGACGCCGTCATAGTCCCAGCCATCGTGCGGCGTCATCTGGAAGACCCACGCCGCCTTACCCGTTTCCGGGTTACGCGCGATGATCGACATCGAGTACTTGTTGTCGCCCGGGCGTTGCGTCGGGTTCCAGGTGCCCGGGTTGCCGGTGCCGTAATAGAGCAGGTTCAACTTCGGATCGTAGGTGTACCAGCCCCAGGTGGTGCCGCCGCCGAGCTTCCATTGCTCGCCTTCCCATGACGACAGGCTGGAATCCTTGCCGACCGGTTTGCCGGTGGCGCCGTCGATGGTCTTGTTCGGATCGAACAGCAGCTGGTCGTCAGGACCGGTGCTGAATGCACGCCAGACCTGCTTGCCGGTCGCTGCATCGTTCGCGGTGACGTAACCATGGACGCCGTATTCCGCGCCCGACACGCCGGTAATGACCACGTTCTTGATCACCAGCGGCGCCATCGTCTGTGTCTGGCCCAGCTTGGGATCGGCGTTCTGCACCTTCCACTTCACGCTGCCGTCCTTGGCATCCAGTGCATAGAGAAAACCATCGAGTGCATTGGCGTAGATGACGCCATTGCTATAGGCCACGCCGCGATTGACGACATCGCAACACGCCACGGAGGGCGCGAACTTGTCCTGTTGCGGCGCGAACTTCCACAGGATGCGGCCGGGCTCCTTGAGCGACACCGCATACACGTAGTTGGGGAACGAGCTTTCGAAAAACATCGTGTCGCCGACCACCAGCGGCTGACCCTCGTGGCCGCGCAGCGAGCCGGTCGACATGGTCCAGGCGACATGCAGATTCTTGACGTTGTCGGGCGTGATCTGATTCAGGCCGCTGTAGCGATGCCCCGCGTAGTTGCCCGCCGGAATGACCCACTGGTTGTGATCCTGCGACAGCTTGTCCAGCTGCTCGTTGGCTGCGGCGATACCCGGCAGCAGCAGCGCCAGACAGGCAACACGTGCTGCAGGTCGCCAGAAACGTACGGATGGTTTGAACATGGATGGACTCTCCCCGGATGCTGAAGGCTTACGTGCCATCGGCGACGCACGGCGCGTGCCGGTGCAACATCGGTTGCATCAGGGAGATAGCAGGGGCTGTGCCACTTCTCGTGTTACGGGTGAAACTGTCGATCAATCATTGACCTAGACAGGTTTTACCCCGTCAGGGTTGGCTGCGTTGGAGGCGGACTGTCTCTGTATCGCCACAGTGCTTGATGCAGAAGTGGGGCAGCCGGGAATGATGCGGCTTTGCAGCAATACGGTGTGGTGGTCGCGTTTGCGGAGAACCTTCTCCAAACGGAACTCCAAACCCGACTGGCTTGTTGGAGCGACTTCAGGGAACCTCGAATAACTCCTCCTACTCGTCATTCCGGCGCAGGCCGGAACCCAGTGGCGTTGCGATCGGTTGTCGCGAGAGCCTGCATAAGTCAGCTCTATCGCAAAAACCGAAAACTGATGCCACTGGGTCCCGGCCTGCGCCGGGATGACGATCATCAAAACCGAGGCTTTTCGAGGTTCCCTTCAGTCGCGACCGGCCATGCCTCGCGCTGCACGGTCGCGACTGAAGTCGCTCCTACAAACTTAGGCGATCGTTCGAGATCTCGCTGGCTCACCCGCGCTGCGCGCGATACCGCTCGGCAAGCTTCACGATCAACTGCTGCGCCAGCGTGCGCTTGGAGGCTCGCGGCAAGGCTTCTTCACCGCCGGGCCAGAACAGGCTCAAGGCATTGTCTTCGGCTTCGAAACCCAGGCCGCCGCCCACCTGATTGGCGGCAATCATGTCCAGACCCTTGCGCTTCAGCTTGTCCTGCGCGTACACCGCGACATCGTGCGTCTCGGCGGCAAAGCCAAGCAGGAACGGCTTGGGCGTGCGCTGGGAAAGATCCGCCAGGATGTCCGGGTTTTCGCTGAGCTCCAGCGTCAGGCCTTTGCCGTCGTGCTTCTTCAGCTTCTGCCCGGCGACCGTGGCCGGACGGTAGTCGCCTACCGCGGCGGCACCGATATAGATGTCCGCCTGCGCCGTCGCACCGAGCACCGCATCGTGCATCTGCGCGGCACTGCGCACATCGATGCGTCGCGCTACGCGCGGCGGCGTCGCCAAGCCGACGGGGCCGGCGATCAAGGTGACGTCGGCGCCGGCATACGCGGCCGCTTCAGCCACGGCAAAGCCCATCTTGCCGGAGCTACGGTTGCCGATAAACCGCACTGGGTCGATATCTTCGTAAGTCGGCCCGGCGGTGACGACGACTTTCAGTCCCCGCAGACGCTCGTCGACGAAGGACGCCACCATCGCCTCGCGCAATTCCAGCGCTTCGAGCATGCGCCCGGAGCCGATGTCGCCGCAGGCTTGGTCGCCGGAGTCGGGGCCGAGCTGGATGACGCCGCGCCGACGCAAGGTCTCCATGTTCGCCTGCACGGCCGGATGCGCCCACATCTGCTGATTCATCGCCGGCGCCACATAAACCGGCGCGGCGCTGGCCAGGCAGACGGTGCTAAGCAGGTCATTGGCGAAGCCGTTCGCCAGGCGCGCGATGGTATCGGCCGAGGCCGGCGCAATCAGAATGCGCTCGGCCCATTTCGCCAGCTCGATATGCCCCATGGCCGCTTCGCCATGTTCGTCCCACAAGCTGATGCGTACCGGCTCGCCGGACAGTGCCTGGAACGTAGTCGCGGTGACGAAGTGCGTGGCGCCTTCGGTCATTACCACCCGCACATGGGCATCCAGATCGCGTAAGCGCCGCACCAGTTCACACGCCTTGTAGGCAGCGATGCCTCCGGTGACGGCTAACAGGATGCGACGTTGGGCAAGACTCATAGCTACAGGCCGATGATTTAAAACAGTAATAGCTTACAGGATTCGCCTTCGGCCGCCTCTCTCGGTGGGGATTCGCATCCAGGATTCTTTAGGCGGACCCGGCCAGATTTCTCGCCTTCGCCTCGATCGGTGAGGGCAAAGCCACGCTCCCTCGTGATCGCCGCCGTAACCCACGACAAGGAAGTCACCCATGTCCAAGAAAAACGCCCTCCTGGCTAGCTCCCTGCTTTGCCTCACGATGGCGGCGCACGCCACCGAGCCGCCTGAACTGGTCTGGATATCTCTCGCTCAAGACGCCAATCGCATCGATGAGATACACCTCGATCACCGACTGTCCGTGCAGAAAGGCAACGCCACCGAGGAAGGCTCCGATGGCTCGCGCGCACTCCTGGTGGAATACGATCAACTCGATGCCCTCGCCGAGCACCTCCGTGATGGATCCGGACACGGGGCCGGCTTCATCGTGCACTCCTCACTCGAGGACGCCTTGTCCGTTCAGGCGGTCCAACGCCGGCCCGGCTACGACATCGACCAGCACGAAACCGTGCGGGGCTTGATCGGACAGATCGACGAAACCCGCCTGATCCAGGTCATCGAGCAGCTAAGCCGATACCAGGACCGTCGACACCGGTCCGAGACCGGCGCACAGGCTTCCCTGGCCGTCCGGGACTTATGGCAGTCCTGGGCCGGCAACCGCGCCGACGTAAAGGTGGCTCAGGTCTCGCACGCCAGGACGCCGCAGAAGTCCGTGGCGCTCACCATGACGGGCAGCGAAAAGCCGGACGAGGTCATTGTGCTCGGCGGCCATCTCGACAGTACGTCGAACGCAACGAAAGCACCGGGCGCCGATGACAATGCGTCAGGTATCGCCAGCCTTTCGGAGGTTGTTCGTGTACTGCTGCAAAACAACTACCGGCCCAAGCGCACGTTGCAATTCATGGCTTACGCCGCCGAGGAGGTCGGCCTGGTGGGTTCGGGCGAGATCGCCCAACGTCACCGCAACGACGGTATCGATGTTCTCGGCGCGCTGCAGTTGGACATGACTAACTACAAAGGCTCCTCAAGCGATATCTATATCTACGAGGACTATACCGACAGCAAGCAGAATGAATTCCTGCGTCGATTGATTACCACTTATCAGCCAGACCTGCGGATCGGTGCCTCGCGTTGCGGCTACGGCTGCTCCGATCACGCAAGCTGGAACAGGTACGGCTACGCGGCTTCGTTCCCGTTCGAGGCACGCTTCGATCAGGCCAATCCGTCCATACATACTGCCAACGACACGCTCGAAAAAAGTGGCGGCAACGCTACGCATGCGGCCAAGTTCGCGCGGTTGGCATTGAGCTACGCCATTGAATTGGGTAGCGGCACACGTGTGGTTTCATCGGCAGCGAAACAGGAGTGATTGCTTATCCGCGCCGCACAGCCGATCAGCCCGAGCTGATGCATTCGGGCTGATCGGCCACCTGGATGCTGCGGTCGCTTAACCGATCACACGCGGCTTGAGAATGTCTTCCAGACCGATCCGGCGCAACAGCTCTGCACGTACGCGGTCAGCCACACCGTTGACGATCTCCGCACCGTCCTCGGACGGATCGATATGCACCCGGAACGGACGCTTGCCGAAAGGCTTGTCGACCACTTCGACGATGGCATCGGCGACAGCCTGCGGGTCGGCATCGGCAGGTTCCAGATCGACCAGACCCTTGAAGGCCACTTCGGAGAAATCCGCGGTCGGCCCATTGGCATATTCCTCGGCACGCTGCTTGTCAGCCGGGCTACCCGAGTGAGCAAAATGATTGGTGCCCTTGGTGAAAGCGCCCGGCACGACGATCGACGTCTCGATGCCCCAGCGCGCCAGCTCACCGGCATAGCTCACCGCCAGCGCGTCCATGCCCGCCTTGGCGGCGAAATAAGGTGCAAGGTACGGCGGCGTACCGCCACGCGAGCTGCTGGAAGACACCCAAACCAGCAAGCCACGACCCTGTTTGCGCAGCTGCGGCAGGGCGGCACGATTGACGCGCTGCGTGCCCAGCACATTGATGTCGTAGAGCTGCGCGAATTGTTCGGGCGTAAACGCCTCGGCCGGGCCGTACGACATGTGTCCGGCGTTGTGTACCACGACGTCCAGATGCCCATGGTCTCGCACGACCGTGGCGATCGCGGCAGCAGCCGACGGCTCGGACTGCACATCCAGTTCGACGGTGCGCAGATCGACGCCGTTCGCCTTGGCGTAGTCGGCGATGCTGGCGACCTGGGCCGCATTCTTTCCGGCAACGTCGCGCATGCTCGCATAAACGGTATGACCGGCATGGGCCAGCGCCTTGGCAGTCATCAAGCCAAAACCACTCGATGCGCCGGTAACGATGATCACGTAATTCATGATGGGTTCTCCAAAGCAAATCCGTTGTAGATGGGATGAACAGCGCCAAGGCGCCATGTCGCAAACAAAGGAAGGTTCAGACCATGCCGCCGTTGGCGCGCAACACTTGGCCGTTAATCCAGCCGCCTTCGGGGCCGGCCAGGAAGGACACGGTCTTGGCGATGTCTTCAGGCGAGCCAAGGCGCTCGAGCGGATTGAGCTTGGCCAGCTGCTGCACCAGCTCGTCTGACTTGCCGTCCAGGAACAGATCGGTCGCCGTGGGGCCGGGCGCCACCGCGTTCACGCTGATCTGGCGACCGCGCATTTCACGCGCCATCACACGAGTCATCGCTTCCACGGCGCCTTTGGTCGCGGCATAGATGCCGTAGGTAGGCTGATAGACACCGACGACGCTGGTGGAAAAATTGATCACCCGGCCGCCGTTACGCAGGCGCTTGGCCGCCTCGCGCATGGTGTTGAAGCTGCCTTTCAGGTTGACATTGATCAGGCGGTCGAACAGCTCGTCGCTGGAATCGGCCAGCGTGGCCAGACCCATGACGCCGGCGTTGTTCACCAGCACATCGACGCCGCCAAAAGCCGTTTCTGCCGCATCGAACATGCGCTTCACGGCGGCCGGATCGCTGACGTCGGCCTGTGCCGTCAGGGCCCGTCCGCCGGCGGCTTCGATCTTGCGGGCCACGGCTTCGGCCGGTTCGGCGTTGCCGGCGTAATTGACGACGACGGTAAAACCGTCCTGGGCCAGCCGCTGGGCAATGGCGGCGCCGATGCCGCGCGAGGCGCCGGTAACGATGGCGACCTGGTTGTTTTGCTTGTTCATGGCGTACTCCTCGGGAGGGAAAGATCCGACCGGTGTGTCGGTGAGGCGTACTTTGGACTTTTCTTGGTTGGGGATAATCGGGTTTAATCCGATAACATTATTCGGATAATGGGAACAATATCGTGGACCGATTCGACGCCATGCGCCTGTTCGCCCGGATCGTCGAGCGCCGCAGCTTCACCCTGGCGGCGCAGGATCTGGACCTGCCCCGTTCGACCGTCACCGAAGGGGTCAAGCAAATGGAGGCGCGATTGGGCGTGCGTCTGCTTCAACGCACGACGCGCCAGGTAAGCCCGACCCTGGACGGCGAGGCCTACTACCGCCGCTGTCTATCGATCCTGGCGGATATCGAGGAAGCCGAGGCCGCGTTCAGCGGCGCCAAACCCAGCGGCATGCTGCGCGTAGATCTGCATGGCACGCTGGCCCGGCACTTCGTATTGCCCGGTCTGCCCGACTTTCTGGATCGCTACCCGGATATCCAGCTGCATATCGGCGAAGGCGATCGCTTCGTCGATCTGGTACGCGAAGGCGTGGACTGTGTCCTGCGCGTGGGCAAGCCCCCAGACAGCAGCATGGTGGGCAGGCATATCGCCACACTGGAGGAAGGCACCTTCGCCAGTCCTGCCTATCTGCAACGCTACGGTACGCCCCGAACCCCGGACGAACTCGATGGGCATCGCATGGTCGCCTTCGCGTCCTCGGCCACCGGCGGTCTGTTGGCGCTCGAATTCACCGTCAACGGACAACTGCGCGAAATCACTCTCCCCGCAACTGTTTCGGTCACCGGCGCCGAAACCAATGTCGCCATCGCCAAACTCGGGCTGGGCCTGATCCAGGTACCACGCTATCGACTTGGCGACGCGCTCGCACGTGGCGAGCTGGTCGAGATCCTGCGCGACTTTCCGCCGTCGCCGTCACCCGTCTATGTGCTCTACCCACATAGCCGTCAGTTGTCGCCGCGTGTGCGCGTATTCATCGATTGGTTGTCGACGCAATTCGCTTCGCAGAACTGAAGGGAATCCCTAAAAACCCACCGATTTGGCGAATAACTTCCTAATTTGTAGGAGCGACTTCAGTCGCGACCAGCGAGCCTCACCGTAAGCCCTTGTCGCGACTGAAGGGAACCTCGAATAACCTCAGATTTTCCTATCGTCATCCCGGCGCAGGCCGGGACCCAGTGGCATCAGTTTTTAGTTTTCGCGATAGAGCTGACTTTTGCAGGCTCTCGCGATAACCGATCGCGAGGCCACTGGGTTCCGGCCTTCGCCGGAATGACGAATAGGGAAGGTTTTTAGAGGCTCCCTGTAGTCGCTCCTACAAGGTAGCTGGTCTGGTTTCTTCATGATCAGGCGATCGAAGGTTTTTTAGAGGCTCCCTAAATGGGATGACCGACTAATTCGGCTGTTGCGCCGATGTCGATCTGGCAGGCACCGTCGCCGGCCGCGCCTCTTCGTGCATCACGGCACGATAGAAACCCAAAGCCAGGATGACCAGAAGCGCGACGATGAACGCGATCAGGGCGATGCGACGTGAGAAATTCATAATCTTGTCGGAAGTCCTGAGAATCGGCGGAAGCCTGCCCGATCAGCTGTATTGGCACAGTCGATGCGATCGCCGCCGACGATCACGTCAGGCAAATAACCATGTGCATTTTCGGCGAACACCCGAGTGCCTCAACGATCATTCCCACTGATGTGCCGGTATCGGACACGGCAAGCTCTCCACATGAGCATCCGTGACTGGCCGACGTTGGAGCGACCGCGAGAAAGGCTATTGCAACGCGGCCCATCCGCGCTTTCCGACGCCGAGCTGATCGCCACCCTGATCGGTCACGGCTCGCGCGGCAAGGACGCCATCAGCCTCGGCCGCGAATTGATCACCGCCAGCGGCGGCTTGCATCGCTTACTATCGGATGGCACATCGTTGTCAAAGGTTTCGGGCATCGGCCCGGCCAAACGCGCACGCCTGCTAGCCGCCTTCGAACTCGCTCGTCGTGCCATGGGCGAGCAACTGATGGCACTACCCAAGCTGAGCAACCCACGCGACAGCGGCGAATATCTAAGCGCACGCCTGCGCCACCTTCCGCATGAAGTTTTCGCGTGCCTCTACCTGGACAACCACCACCGCGTCATCGCCTTCGAAGAGCTGTTTCGTGGCACGGTCGACAGCGCCAGCGTGCATCCACGCGAGGTTGTCCGAGCCTGCCTGGAACACAATGCCTGCGCCGTGATCCTGGCGCACAACCATCCCTCCGGGGTCGCCGAGCCCAGCGCCGCTGATCGCACGATCACTCAGCAGCTACGCGATGTACTTGATGTCGTTGGCGTACGCGTACTCGATCACCTTGTGATTGGCTCCGGCGATCCCGTGTCGATGGCGGAGCGCGGCCTGATCTGAGGCGTAGCCAGTTTCCATTGCGTGCTATAAGCCTGACTTGCGCCTGCTCTGCCAACGGGGGAAGCCATGGAAAGTGACGACGTATTCGATGATGTTCTTTTCATCAGAGAACTGAGCAAAACCGATGTTATCGACTTCAAGAAAACACCTTATCTACGCAACCACCATGGACGAGCCGCTTTCGACGAGGAGCGCCAGGGCAACCTGATCGACGTGCTTCCCGAAGATGCCGCGCTCGACCTGGGCCAGAAGTACACGAATATACGCGCGTGGCCCGAGCGCGTGCCGGCCGGCTACGAAATTACCGAGTTCGATTTCGGTGCGAAGGAAGTCCGCTACGCACCGCTGACGGCGACGCGGGACAGCGTGCGCGCCTTCGGCATGACTTTGCTCATGCCTGGCGAATGCATACGCATGGACGACGAAGCACTGATTCCACCCGGCTGCGGGCCGCTCATTTGCGCCACCTACCAATACGGCAAATGGGCCGGGCATTGGTCGCCCTATCGCTCGTTACCGCATACGCGACAGCTGATCACCTTCAATCCGACCGACCTGGAATATCACGACTTTCCGCACGTCTTCTTTTCGATGGACGACGTGCCTCTGGTGATCAGCGTCGCGCGCTGGCGTCCCTATGCAAACGAGATCGCACTCGCCGATCTTTGGGTGACTCCCGGCGATGCGATCATCCTCCCGCCTAAGCGTTTCCCAACGCCTCCCGAGGGCGGCGATACCTGGCACAAGGTGATCGACCTGCACGGCAACCGCAATTCCGCATTAGCCACCTGGCACGATAAAAACCGGCGTGGCGTGATGACGCAAACCTTGCTGGTCGATCCAGCCAATGGCATTCATTACCACGAGGAAATCGCACCGACTGTCCACGCGACTTCCGTACCTTGAATGGGACAGGCGCCGAGCCTGGCGACGCCCTACTTTCCACCCTTCCCGGGCGGAGGATGTGTCCCTGAGGGCGTGGTGGCTGTCGTAGTAGTGGTGGACGTGGTAGACGCGGTAGACGTTGTCGACGCCGTCGAGGAACTGGAGGCCGAAGACGATGAAGCCAGGCGCCGCTGATAACTCACGTTCTGCGTGGTCCAGCTACCGCTACCTCCGGCCGGGCGAGCGGCCCACAGCGTCGAGTGCGTTGGCGTGTCATGACGATAAACAAATCCGCCAGTTCCTTGGGCGACAAAACGCTCGATGTTCGTGTCAGCCACCTGATTGGCCTGGGTCGGCACATTGACCGTATTGCCGGGTTGGCCGGTGAATTGAAATGGATTCTGATGTGCGTTCTCGCTGCGGATTTCCGGTTTCAGTGCCGTCCCGGTGCTCTCCGGCTTGGGGCTTTGCGGCCGCGGTGTATCGCTTGCCGTGCGCGTGCCGGCATGCGAGGCGCCTGTATTCTCGGTATACGTATGATCGGAGCCGCTTGAAAAATTGTCCGCTGCCGAACGCGTGGAAAGCCTGTGTGTCGACTTGCCTTGTTTTTGCGCCTCGGTACGCAGCACCCGGGCTTGCGGGGGGAGGTTTGACGATTCGAGAGTGGGGAACGTTTGCTGTGTCGACTGGATGTCGGCATTGATGTCTCTGCGTACGTCGGGCGCCGTGTAAAGGCGTCCATCATTTCCCGGAACGAGCGGCTTCAAGAAATGCGGCGTGACGTCTTTGGCTGTTCCGGTGGAGGTAAGGCCGAGGGCGGCGGCCTCTTTATTGAGCTTTTCTTCTTTATCCTTGGCCTTCGAGCTCAACCGCCCTGACATTCGCCGGGTGGGAATCGACGACGGTGTCGATGAGGATGAGGAAGACGAGGAGGCTGACGACGTAGAAGACGCTACCGGCGGAAGCGGATTGGCGCCCGACATCGACGACAGACCGCTGCTGGCACCGCTGGGCGATGTATGCGTACTTACCGGAGGCGAAAGCGGTGAAGTCGACGGCAAACTGGAAAATGCACTGATATGCGAACTCGTCGACCCCGACGATCCGCTGCCCGACGATGTGGCAAGCATCGGAGATAGCGAGCTGCCGCTTCCCATACCGCCAGGCGATGCATGCTTTGAGGGTGCCGAGAAGGCACTCGACGAAGACAGACTCGAAGATCCGCCCCCGCTGCTGGCCGGATGTCCCGACGTTGCCGAAGGCGAGGGATGCAGTGTCGAACCCGGACTGGTTGCGGATTTACCCTTTGCCTTCTTGTTCGGATCCGTAGCAACTTTCGGCAGCAGGCCGCCAGGGCGTTTTTTGTTGTTATCGCCGCCACCGCCACTTCCGCTGCCGCCGCTACCGCCTCCGGCCTTGAACATGGGGCCCCCTGATGCACCCGAATCTATCTAAGGATGCGAAGGAAAACTCTAGCACCAGGTTTTTGGGCGACGCCAGTGGATATACCGAACTTAAAAACTTTCAAAAATGCGGCTCACCTTTCCCACATCGCCCCGGCGAAACATCGGAGCGACATGACATGCCGCTTATCGCAAACTGCTACTCAGTTCACACCGTAACGCTGCGCCGGCTTGGTGTGCGACAGGTTCGGGCCAAGCGCCAGACGCGCACCCTCGAACGTCTGCCAATCGGCCGCCTGCGGCAACGACGGAATCGTGGCGAACTCGCCCTGGTCAAAACCCGCCAACGCCGCATCGACCATATCTTCGGCCGACATCACGATGGCGGTGGGCAGATGTTCTACCGGCATGCCGGCGGTGCCCCAGAACTCCGTCGCGGTGGCGCCAGGCAACACGGCTTGCACGCGCACGCCCTTGTCGCTGAGCTCATGCTTGAGCGACTGGCTGAAGGCGAGCACATAGGCTTTGCTGGCTCCGTACACGCCGTTGAGCAACTCCGGTGCGACCGCAACGATCGAGGCGATATTGATGATGGCGCCCTGTTTGCGTGCCACGAACGCCGGGGCGACGGCATGGGTCAGTCGCGTCAGTACATTCACGTTGAGGTTCAACATCTCTTCCATCTTGCCGATGTCGGCCTGCAGCAGCGGTGCCGTCGCGCCGACGCCGGCATTGTTGACCAGCATCGAAATCGACGTGTCGTCGCGCAGCAGCGCTTCGACCTTGGCCAGATCGCCGGCAGCGGTGAGATCGGCGGCCACCGTTTTTACGGTGCGACCGGTCTGCTCATGCAGCCGGGTGGCGAGTTGTTGCAAGCGGTCCTGATTGCGGGCGACCAGGATCAGGTCGTAGCCGCGACGAGCGAGCCGGTCGGCGTAGACCGCGCCGATACCTGACGATGCGCCGGTGATAAGTGCGGTACCTGGATACTTGGTGGTGCTCATGGCGTTCTCCGATGTGTGTGTATGCACATATGTGCGCAAAAAAAAGCCTCAGCCGGGTTGGCCGATTTTCAGAAGCAGCCGGCGGGTTTCCTCGGCCGGCTCACGACCGAACTCGCCCTCGAATTCGTGTTGCGCCTGTTGCCACAGCGGCAGCGCCTGCTCCAGCCGCTGGCGACCGGCCGCGGTAAGCGACATGACGTTCTGGCGAGCATCCGTCGAACTGGCGGCGATCTCGATCAAGCCGTCGCGTTGCATCGGCTTGAGCGCGCGAACCAAGCTGGTGCGATCCATCACCATCGCTTCGGACAGTTCGCGCATGGGGATTCCCGGCTCCTCGTCCACCAGCAGCAGGATGGTGAATTGGGTGCTGGTCAACGCCACCGGCGCCAGATGGCGCTCGTACAGGCGTGTCAGATAGCGCGCCGCCTGCCGGGAGGCGAAGCAATTGCACATGTTGGCGCGGCTGGACGAGTTCATACGGCGCAATCTAATGTGCATATACACACATGTCAATGGCCGCTATGGCCAAAACGACGGGAGCGACAGAAAAAACAACGGCGCGGAAGGGATCCGCGCCGTTAGAACCGTTTTTTGGGGAGGATTGAGAGGTACGGTTTCTCAATACTCCGGTCCGACGGGGAGGGTGTCGGTGGAGTACGCAGAGAAGTTTCCCATCAGGCCATGACAGGCAAGTGACGTGGAGTATGACGATACGTGACTTATGCCCGAGCCAAATACTTATGCACATAAGCCGTGTGGCGGCACTTTCCGGGCGGAACATTTCGGCTACATGAGGTTGACGCTGTAATATATTGATTTAAATCCGTTTTTTTCATTTCATGCAGGTTTCGGCGTTTTGCACCCCAGCAAAAGGCTGTCACGCGCCAATCTTCCCCACAGAGTTATCCACAGCACTATCCCCTGTCTTGTGGATACAAATGGCCCCTGCATGCGCCAGCGCATGGGGCGTAAGCGAAAGGTCCCGGTCTGCTAGGATTGCCGGTTCCATCGAAAGCCGATCCCTTACCGTGAAAGAACAGCTGCGCGAACTGCTGCTGCAGGCCATCCGTACCCTGCAGACCAACTCCACCCTGCCCGCCGAGCTCGAAGTACCCGCCTTCGTGATCGAGCGCACGCGCAACCGGGATCACGGCGACTTTGCGGCGAATGCAGCCATGTTGCTGGCCAAGCCGGCCGGGGCCAAGCCGCGCGAAGTGGCCCAGAAGCTGGTCGAGGCGCTCTCGCCCGAACTGATGCAGCAGCTGCGCGTCGATCGAGTGGAGATAGCCGGCCCCGGCTTTATCAATTTCTATCTCGGCGCCGGCATGGCAGCGGTGATCGCCGAGCGCATTTTCAAAGAAGGCATCGCTTACGGCCGTAGCCAGACCGGCGGCGGCAAGACCGTCGGCGTCGAGTACGTGTCGGCCAACCCGACCGGCCCGCTGCATGTCGGCCATGGCCGCGCCGCGGCCATCGGCGATTGCCTGGGCCGGGTGCTCGAAGCGACCGGCTGGCGGCTCAAGCGCGAGTTCTACTACAACGATGCGGGCGTGCAGATTAACAATCTGGCGATTTCCACCCAGGCCCGCGCCCGCGGCATTGCTCCCGATCAGCCCGGCTGGCCCGAAGACGGCTATCGCGGCGACTACATCGCCGACGTGGCGCGCGCCTACCTGGCCGGCGAAACGGTCGTCGCCGACGGCCACGCTGTCGTCGGTGCCAAGGACGTCGAAAACCTCGACGCGATCCGCCAGTTCGCGGTCGCCTCGCTGCGCCACGAGCAGGATCTGGACCTGAAGGCGTTCGGCGTCAGCTTCGACACCTATTTCCTCGAGTCCTCGCTGTACAGCGACGGCAAGGTGGACGAGACCGTGCGCGAGCTGATCGCCCACAACCACACCTACGAGGAAGGCGGCGCGCTGTGGCTGCGCTCGACCGATTTCGGCGACGACAAAGACCGCGTGATGCGCAAGTCCGACGGCACCTACACGTATTTCGTGCCGGACGTGGCCTACCACCTCAGCAAGTGGCAGCGCGGCTATGAGCGCGCGATCACCGAGCTGGGTTCGGACCATCACGGCAGTCTGGCGCGCGTGCGGGCCGGCTTGCAGGCGCTCGATTGCGGCATCCCCAAGGGCTGGCCGGAATACGTGCTGCACCAGATGGTGACGGTGATGCGCGGTGGCGAGGAAGTGAAGATTTCCAAGCGCGCCGGCAGCTACGTCACCCTGCGCGACCTGATCGAAGAAGCCGGCCGCGACGCGACCCGCTACTTCCTGATCGCGCGCAAGGCCGATTCGCAGCTGGTGTTCGATATCGACCTGGCGCGTTCGCAGACCAACGACAACCCGGTCTACTACATCCAGTACGCGCACGCTCGCGTCTGCCGCGTGCTGCAAGAACTGGCCGAACGCGGCCTGCCCGCCGTCGATACGCAGGCGGGCATCGAACAGCTGGCCGGGCTCGACAGCGAGCATGAGCAGATCCTGCTGACCGAGCTGTCGCGTTACCCGGAAATCGTCGAGGCGGCGGCAACCAATCTGGAACCGCACCTGATCGCGCAATATCTGCGCGAGCTCGCCGGCGCCCTGCACAGTTACTATCACGAGCACAAATGGATCGTGGACGACACCCAGCTGCGCAATGCGCGCATCACGCTTGCCGTCGCCACGCGCCAGGTCATTCGTAACGGTTTGGAATTGCTGGGACTCAGTGCCCCGGAGAAGATGTAAATGGCAGCACGCAAGGGTAAAGGCCGGCAGGCCGTGCGCAACAACAGTGGCGGCATGCCGGGCTGGGGTTGGGCAATCATTGGCATCCTGATCGGCGTGGTGCTGATGTTCCTTGCACGTGGGCACCTGCCCATGGGCAGCAAGTCGGCCGATGTCCCGCAACCCAACCCGCAGGCCACCGCGCAGCGCGGCGGCGACGCGGGAGCCGAGCCGCCGCCCGCGGCCGACGCCAGTGCGCCGAAGAAGCCGCAGTACGATTTCTATTCGGTGCTGTCGGAGAAAGAAGTACGCATTCCGGATGCGGTGATCAGTGCCCAGGCAAAGGCCGAACAGCAGCAGAAACAGCAGGCCGCCCAGCAAGCCGCTGCCGCGGCTCAGCAGCAAGCTGCCGCGCAGCAGAAGCCGCCGGCCAACGCGCCGGCCGCCGAAACGCAGACCATTACCGCCGCGCCCGCTGCCGCCACGCAGCCGGCCGCCGCCAGCGGTGGCAACGGTTATCTGCTGCAGGTCGGCGCCTTCCCGAACGCCGCCGATGCGGAAAGCCTGAAGGCCAAGCTGGCGCTGCAGGGTTTCATCGCCAATGTCGCCACGGTCAACGTCAACGGCCAAGCCTATAACCGCGTACGTCTCGGACCGTTCCGTTCCGCGACCGAGCTGGAATCGGCGCAACAGCGTTTGCGCTCGGCCGGTATCAATGCGATTGCGTTGAAAGAAGGCAAGTAAAGCGGATAAGCAGCACACAAAAAAAGGGCGCCCATGGCGCCCTTTTTATTTGCACGATCGCGTTTTCAGGACGCCTTGCTCATCTTCGATTTGATCAGTCCGATGACGATCATCAGGATGGCGCCGCCAATGCCGCCGCCGCCAACGTTGCCCAATATCGACGACAAGTCCATGCCGCCTCCTGCAGCACCGGCTGCGGCGGCTCCCGCGCCGCCACCGAGAATCACGATCTGCCCGCCGATGCCACCGCCGACGATGCCCGATAGCGTGTTGCCGAGTGTGCCGAGGTTGAAGTTCTTCAATGCTGCACCGGCAATATTGCCGCCAACAGCTCCGCTGATAAGCTCGATGATCAGGTTGGTCCAGTTCATGACGCCCTCTCCCTACAGGTGTGGTGACGGGTCTACTGAACCTGCGCGGCAGACAGCCCCAACGCGGCGCAGGCGCGCCACGTATATAACGATGGGTAGGTCACCGCAATCCCCGGTTGGCCGAGCTCTCAGCTTTTCCGCTTCAAGCGGATCAGGCCCGAGATGTCGTCGTCGCCATAGCCCTGGCTCATCAGCTGCGCGTAGTCGGCCAGCGAGCGCTCGATCACCTGACGGCCGGTGCCAGCCTGCTCGGCGATGCCTCGCACGATTTCCAGGTCCTTGTGCAGCAAGGCCAGCTTGAAACCGACCGAGAATTCGTTGCGCAACATGGTGGCGCCGCGCTTCTCCAGGAACCAGTTGCCGGCCGCGCCAGCGCCCAGGGTGGGAATCAGACGTTCGGGATCGAGGCCGAGTGCCTCACCGAGAGCGAGGCCTTCGCAGACTGCCTGCGCGATACCGGCGACGACGACCTGATTCACCGCCTTGGTAGCCTGGCCGGCACCGACATCGCCCAGATGGGTAATGCGTAACGCATACGCTTCGAGCACGGGGCGCGCGCGTTCGAGATCGGCTGCATCGCCGCCGACCATCACCGACAACTTGCCGTTCTTCGCGCCTTCGACACCGCCGGAGACCGGCGCATCGATGAAATGCGCGCCGGCTTCGCGCAGCTTGGCGGCGGCCTTTTTTGCGGTATCGGGCGAGACGGTGGAGTGATCGATGACGATGCTGCCTGGCTTGAGACCTGGCAACAGTTGATCGATGGTGTTCAGGACATCGGCATCCGCCGTAACGCACAAGGCGATGACATCGCACGCAGCCGCCAGATCGGACAATGACTCAGGCGCACTGACGCCAAGCTTCTCGGCCAACGCCTGCGCCTTGGCATGCGTGCGGTTCGACACCGCGTGCAGCAGGCCTTTGTCTTTGAGATGGCCTGCCATCGGCGCACCCATGGCGCCGAGTCCGATAAAGGCTGCTTTGAGGGTCATGGAGATTCCGGAAGGTCGGGGATGGAAGAGAAGAAGCCCATTCTAGAACGCGCGCGGCGAAACCGCGCCGGCACATTCGTCATTCAACGATTTCTTGTAGAGCCGACCCAAATGGACTTCTAAACACCCCTTCCTACTCATCATCCCGGCGCAGGCCGGGACCCAGTGGCTTTGTGGTCGGCTATCGCGAGAGCTATCAAGCATTCGCTCTATCGCGAAAACCGGGAACCGAAGTCACTGGGTCCCGGCCTGCGCCGGGATGACGATAGGAACAGCTGAGGCTGTTGGCGACTCATTGAAGCCGCTCCCCACAAAGATCAGCAATCAGCTTCCAGCCCGATGCGCATCATGCGTCACGAACGGATGCTCGGTATCGGGGATATCCAGCCAATGCGGATGGGCGAGCGTGTTTTGCATATCCGCCACGCCGCTTTGCCAATGCTCGTGCATGGTCGCCGCGCTGAACTCGTAATCCTTGTAGTGCCCTTCGTACGGCTTATCGCGATAGATCAGGTGGATCAGATTGGTTACGGCACCGCTGGCACGTTGCTCGGCGCGCTTGTAGGCCGGCTTGTCGTGGAGGTCCGGCGGCACCAGCGCCATCAGGTCGTGCAGCATGCGTCGCTGCTCCTGATCCATCCGCATGTACTCGGTAATCAGGCGTGTGCGACTGGAGTACTGGATTTCCTTCGAACGCTCGGCCACACCACTCATATCGTGCGGCAATTCGCCTTGCGCATTCCACAGGTCGACCTGGAACACCAGCGCGTCGTGACAAGGGCGCTCGGCCAGCACCTTGTACAGCGGCGTATTGGAGACCATGCCGCCGTCCCAATAGAACTCGCCGTCGATTTCCACGGCAGGGAATCCAGGTGGCAAGGCGCCCGATGCCATGAAATGCTCGGGCCGAAGCTTGCCGTGGGTATTCTCGAAGTATGCAAAGTTACCGGTGCGCACATTGACCGCGCCCACCGACACGCGCATCTCGCGCGGATCGTTGATGCGATCGAAATCAGCCAAGCGCTCCAGCGTGGCGCGCAGCGGCGCGGTGTCGTACCAGCTGGTCGTGGCCGGCGAGGTGTGGCTTTGCAGGAACGGCGGCGGTAGCCGCGGTACGAAGAAACCGACCTGCCCCTCGATCAGAGTACGCCACGCGGCCATCGCGCTCATGCCGTTCTGCCATGGCAGCGGCCAGTTGGCCGGATCGAACGGCGAGAACGGCAACGACGGCAGCGGCGTCTGGCAGATCGAACGCCAGAATTCGTCGAGCTTCTCGACGCGCTTCTCCGGCGGATTGCCCGCGATGATCGCCGCGTTCAACGCACCGATGGAAATACCGGCGATCCAGTTGGGCCTTAGCGCCGCCTCTTCCAGCGCCTGATACACGCCGGCCTGGTAAGCGCCAAGCGCGCCGCCGCCCTGGAGAACCAGGGCGACGGTGCCGTATTTGCGGGCGACGGAATCGCCCGCGGTCGCTGCGACTGAAGCGCGCAGTTGGCTGCTCTTGTCGCGGCTCATGGCGTTACTGCATGTACCAGCCGTGGCTGACCACGATCGACTGACCGGTCAGCGCAGCGGATGGGAAAGCGGCCAGGTACAACGCCGTCTCGGCAATGTCTTCGACTGTGGTGAAGACGCCATCGACGGTGTCCTTGAGCATCACGTTCTTGATCACCTCGTCTTCGCTGATCCCCAGTTCTTTCGCCTGCTCGGGAATCTGCTTTTCCACCAGCGGCGTGCGTACAAAGCCCGGGCAGATCACATGCGAGCGCACATTGTGAGCCGCGCCTTCTTTGGCCAGCGTGCGCGCCAGGCCCAGCAGGCCATGCTTGGCGGTGACATAGGCGGACTTGAGCTTGGATGCCTCATGCGAGTGCACCGAACCCATGTAGATGACGACACCGCCACGGTCATCCTTGTACATATGCTTGAGCGCCGCCTTGGTGGTGAGAAAGCCGCCATCGAGGTGGATCGCGAGCATCTTCTTCCAGTCGGCGAAGGCGAACTGGTCGATCGGATTGATGATCTGCACACCGGCATTGGAAATCAGGATATCCAGATGGCCGAATGCAGCGACCACCTTCTCGGTACCCGCATTGACCGCCGCCTCGTCGGTGACGTCCATCGCGATGCCGATGGCCTTGCCACCTGCGGCCACGATTTCCGCTGCCGTCGCATCGGCCGCCTGCTGGTTGATGTCGGCAATCGCCACGGCCGCGCCATTCTTGGCATAAAGCTCGGCAATGGCCTTGCCCAGGCCGCTGGCTGCGCCGGTAATCAGCGCGACTTTACCTTCGAGACTCGCCATAAACACTCCTTCGTACGCCTGAGGGGGAAGCTGGGGGTTTCTTGTGGGAGCGACTTCAGAGACCTTTAGAAACCTTTCCTATCCGTCGTCCCGGCGAAAGCCGGGGCGACGATGAAAACTGAGGTTAATTCGAAGTTCCCTTCAGTCGCTCCTACAAATGGTGCTAGGCCTTGTCGGAAAGATACGTGTAGCCCGTCAGGCCCTGATTCAATGTGGCATATAACTTGTCGGCCGCTTCGCCCTGCACGCCGGCCGTCGCGATCCGCTCGCGATAGCTGCTGCGCATGGCCTCCAGATCGTAGCCGACATAATCGAGCATCAGGTCGGTAGTATCGCCGCTGCGCTTATGCGCAAATACATACGAATCGCCATCGACGCGCACATTCACCGCATCGGTATCGCCAAACAGGTTATGGATGTCGCCCAGGGTCTCCTGGTACGCGCCGACCATGAAGATGCCCAGCTGGTAGCTTTCGCCATCGCGCAGTGCATGCAGCGGCAAGCTCACGTCCACGCCTTCGGCATCGACATAATGATCGATGCGGCCGTCCGAATCGCAGGTCAGGTCGACGATCACGCCGCGCCGGGTCGGCTCTTCGTCCAGTCGGGCGATCGGCGCGATCGGGAAGATCTGTTCGATCGCCCAAATGTCCGGCACCGATTCGAATACCGAGAAATTCAGGAAGTACTTGTCGACCAGCTTCTCGTCGAGTTCGTCCAGCGCCTGGCGATGGGCGCGCTCGGCCGGCAGCAGGCGCAGACGCACCGCATTGGCGATCGCATAGTAGAGATCGTCCAGGTGCGCGCGGTCGTCCAGCGACAACTGACCGAGCGCATACAACGACTGGCCTTCGGCAAGGTGATGCTGCGCTTCGTGAAACAGCTCCAGCGTCGGCCGTTGATCGAGCTCGCCGTAAGTTTCGCGCAGGCGACGCAAGACGGCCGGCTCATCGGCATGCGGCGGCTCGATCTTGCCGGCGGAGACTTCTTCCACCTCGGTCACGTTGGCGATCAGCACCGCGTGGTGTGCGGTCATCGCACGGCCGGCTTCGGTGATGATGTGCGGCGCGTCCAGTCCTTCTTCGGCACACACTTCGGCCAGCGCCTGCACGATGGTCGCCGCGTATTGTTCCAGCGAATAGTTGATCGAGTTGCTGCTGCGCGAACGCGAGCCCTCGTAGTCGACACCCAGGCCGCCGCCGACGTCGACGATCTCCAGCGGGATACCCTTGCGGCGCAGCTCCACGAAGTAACGGCTCGCTTCGCGCATGCCCGCGGCGATATCGCGTACGTTGGACATCTGCGAGCCCATATGAAAATGCTGCAGCTTCAGCGTATGGGTGAGGCCGGCGCGGTCGAGGCGCTCGATCAGGGTCAGTACCTGGCTGGGCGACAGACCGAACTTGCCCTTGTCGCCACCGGTGTTCTGCCACTTGCCGGCACCAAGCGTAGCCAGGCGCACTCGCACGCCGAGCAGGGGCTCGACCGCCAGCGCCTTGGCTTCGCTGAGCACGTGTTCGAGCTCGGAAAGCTTTTCGATCACGATATGCACGCGCAGGCCAAGCTTGCGGCCGATCAGCGCGAGACGAATGTATTCGCGATCCTTGTAGCCATTGCAGATCACGATGCTGCCCGGCCGGGCCATTGCCAGCACGGCCATCAACTCGGGCTTGGAGCCAGCCTCCAGGCCGAAGCCTTCGCTGCCGGCGGCCACCAGCTCGCCGGCGACGCCGCGCTGCTGGTTGACCTTGATCGGATAGACGGCCGTATAGCCGCCCGAATAGCTCCACTCGTCGATCGCCTTGGCGAAGGCGTTCTTGAGCCGGGCCAGACGGTCGGCCAGGATGTCAGGGAAGCGCACCATCAACGGCAGGCGCAAGCCCTCGGCACGCGCGCGCTCGACGATGGCCGGCAGCGACAGGGCCGGGCCGTTGGCGCCGCGCGGGCGCATGACAATGTGGCCGGCGTCATTGACGTCGACGTAGCCATCGCCCCAATGGGCGATCGCATAGGTGTGACGGGATGCGGCGGAATTCCAGGGGTTCGCCATAAGACTGAGATCTCCTTGTACCAACGGACGATGACGTCGCAGCGGCGAGCCTTGACGGAACAACGAGCCCTCGACCGGAAGCCTCGCACGCCGCGGGGCCGATGGGCTTGTCCGGCCGACGAGCGGGGTTCGCGGGGCGGCCGAACCGCTATTGTAATAGGCCAAGCGTGACAATGTGGCTGCGGCGCACCTCATGGCGGCGCGTGCGGGCCGCCTTTCCCGCTACAATAGTCGTTCTTTACCGTTCCTTTACCGTACGCCAGGACTCCTTGTCATGTCGCAGCTCAGCTGGTTCACCGAAGCCCACCAGGCTTCCGGCTCTTCCATCGGTTATCGCGTGGAGAAGCTGCTTCATGCGGAGAAGACCGCGTTTCAAACCATCGAGATCTACCAGACCACCGACTGGGGCAATCTGATGGTGATCGACGGCTGCGTCATGCTGACCAGTCGCGACAACTTTCTCTATCACGAGATGATGACCCACCCGGCGCTGTTCACGCATGCCCGCGCCAAGCGCGTGGTGGTGATCGGCGGCGGCGATTGCGGCACGCTGCGCGAGGTGTTGAAGCACGAAGAAGTCGAGCACGCCGTGCAGGTGGAGATCGACGAGCGCGTGACGCGTCTGGCTGAGCAGTACTTCCCGGAGCTGTGCGAAGCCAACAACGATCCGCGCGCCGAGCTGCTGTTTATCGACGGCATCAAGTACATGGCCGAAGCCGAACCCGATTCGCTCGACCTGATCATCGTCGATTCGACCGACCCGGTGGGCCCGGCCGAAGGCCTGTTCAACGCAGCCTTTTACAGCAGCTGTCACAAGGCGCTGCGTCATGGCGGCATCCTGGTGCAGCAGAGCGAATCGCCGATCGCCCACATCGAACTGATCAAGTCGATGCGCGCCGCGATGCGCACCGCCGGCTTCAATGCGGTCAAGACGCTGCCATTCCCGCAGCCGTGCTACCCCACCGGCTGGTGGAGCTGCACGATGGCACGCAAGGGCGGCGATCTTTCCGGCTTTCGCGAACGCGGCGCCGCGAGCAAGAACTTCCCGACCCGCTACTACAACGCCGACATTCATCGCGGCGCGCTGGCGCAGCCGGAGTTCATGCGCGAGCAGTTGGGCGACTAAGAGCGAGTGGTGAGGTCGCGCGCTATGCGCGCTGTCAGGAGTGAGGAGTGAGAGGAAAAACCAGAGCGCTGAGCGCTTTCTCTCACTCCTCACTCCTAACCACTCACTCCTAACAGGCCGCGCAGCGGCCGTCCTCACTCAAAAAAGCGTCGGCCTCACCTTCGGCATCAACACCAATGCCAACGTCGCCAGCGGGCCGAAGACAAGCGACAACAGAAACCAGATTAGCCCACTGCGGTTCTTGCCTTGTGCCAGACCGGCGTTGAGCAATGCCAGGGTCCCCCAACCGACGAACAAGGGCGCTCGCCCGTCGGCGAACATGGAAAGCTGATCCACTTTTTGTCTCCTGCAGCTGCGGCGGGCCCGGGAGCCTCGCGAAAGGGCCATGCTAGCAAGCCTGATCGCCGACGTTCGCTGTCGATCGACCCTTGAATCAGGCGAGCTTAAGGATGGCATGGATCGAGGGAGATCCCGTTCAGAACATCCTCAATTCTGGCCGGCTATGCTGGCGCCTTTGTGACAGCCCGATTTCATGGAGAACCCTATGCGTGGACTGCGCCCTCTGGCCCTGACTCTGGCCTGTGCGCTGCTGGCTTTGCCCGCTCTGGCGGCAAAATCGCCGGATAAAACGGACAAAAAGCAGGCTACGGCCCATGCCCAGGCCATGATCGCCTTCCAACGCGACCTGGTCAGCGTAGTGGCACCCCGGGCCGATGCCGCACCCTTGCTGGGTGCCGCGCTGCTGGCGCGCCCGCTGCCCAACCAGCCCAAGTACAACGATTTCCACACCCTGATCGACCGCGCGGCGACCGCCGAAGGTGCGGGCCCGGCGGTCAGCTGGGTCCGGATGAGCGATTGCGACGCCAAAGGCGATGCCTGCCCGAACGCCGATGCGGTCGCCAAGCTGCGTGAACAGGCCGCGGACAATGCTGCCGTGTGGATGCTGCAGCTGGGCATCGATCAGCACGACGGCAAGGACAAGGACGCTCGGGCCGACCTGGCCAAGGCGGCGGCCGCCAAGCTTTACGACGATTACACCGGCGCTAGCCTCAAGGCCATCGCCGACGTGATCAGCGTCCTGCCGCCGCCGGCCGATACGGTCGATTCGGCAATGTCCGCCGGTCCCAACGGGGTACAGATGCTGATCGTGTATAGCGTCATCAGCACCCAGCCGCAGCCCGGCCTGCAGGCCACGGCCAAACTGTGCGAAGGCGCCGCTAGCGACGAGGCCCTGAAGGAAGACTGCCTCAAGCTGGGCCGCACCCTCGAGTGGGGCTCCAGCCCGCTGGCCCGCTCGCTCGGGCTGCATATCCGCGAAGTACTGAGCGGCGACGACGCCCAACAGGCCGACGCCAGGCGCCAGCGCCGAAACCTGATCTGGCAGGTACAGAACTTCGCCCAGCTCTCGACCCGGGCGCCGACCGACAAGGCCATGTCGCAGCATTTGCTGGCGCTGGCCCGCAACGGCGGCACCGAAATAAGCATCGTGCTGGCGGCGCTGCGGGACTATTCGATTCCGCTGGAGGCGCCGAAAGAAGATGCGGCGGCTCCGGCAGCGGCGGGTTCTACGCACTAGAGCGGGTTTGCCGTGCAGCGATCCGGTGCTACGTCACCACTGAGGCCACTGGGTCCCGGCCTGCGCCGGGATGACGAGTAGGAAAGGTCCGGTAAGCCCAAACCCGCTCCTAAGTCGTCATCCCGGCGCAGGCCGGGACCCATGTGGCGTCAGTAATGATTTGTAACGCTGCCCACACATAGCCACATACCGAAAACGCCGCCCGCCGCACACTCGCCGAGCAAACTTGCCCGTTCCCCATTCGGTCAAGCCTGTGTACCCTTCCCCCTACCTTCCAGAAGGCGGAGCGGCGCATGCTTAACGTGCTGGTGGCAAGCAGCAAGGGTGGTTGCGGCAAGAGCACGCTGGTCACCCAGCTGGCCTCGCACTGGGCTCAGGACGGCAAGCACACGGCTATCGTCGATGTGGATCGCCAGCAGTCCAGCTTCCGCTGGGCCGCACGCAGGCCGGAAAACGTGCCCGGCGTATTGGGCGTCGAAGGCAGCCGCAAGGCGGTCGAAAAGCTCCCCGAAGATACCCAGCGCGTACTGATCGACACGCCCGCCGGCTCGCACGAGCGCGAACTGGAGCCGTATATCGAGCAGGCCAGCGTGCTGCTGGTACCGGTGCTGCCCTCGCCGTTCGACCTGGATGCCACGCTCGACTTCCTCGCGCATCTGAAGGAAATCAGCCGCATCAAGCGCGGCAAGCTGCCGGTCGGGCTGATCGCCAACCGACTCAAGCCATGGACCCGCGCCAGCCAGGACGCGGTCGAACAGCTCAAGGAACAATCGCCCTTCCCGGTCGTTGCGCAATTGCGCGACAGCCAGGCCTACGTGTTGCTCACCGCGCTGGGCAAAGGCATCTTCGACTACAACTCCGAACAGGTTCGCGGCCACCAGGAAGACTGGAAGCCGATCCTGCGCTGGATCAAACGCCAACAATAAAAATCATCCGGCATCGGTTGCCGGTTACGGAGTTAGCTTATGCACGAACTGATCCTGTTGCGTCACGCCGAAGCCCAGCCGGCCAAAACCGGCGGCGAAGATCAAGGGCGACGATTGAGCGGCCGTGGCGAACAGGAAGCCAAGGCAGCCGGTGCCTGGCTGTTGTCGCATGGCGTCAAACCCGACCGCGTGCTGTGCTCGCCTTCCGAGCGTACGCGCGCCACCGCCACGCTGGCCCTGGCGGCCATGAGCAACGCACCCGAGTCGCAGATTGCCGACGAAATCTACGATGCCACGCCGGGCGAATTGCTCGCGCTGCTCGATCAGCACGACGATGCGGGAACTGTCATGCTGGTCGGCCACAATCCCGGCATCGAACGCTTGGTAGCCTTGCTTGTGGAAGGACGTTCCGACGAATTTCGCGGTATGCCGCCGGCCGGCCTGGCCGTATTGCATCTGCATGGATCGCTCGAGCCGGGCAGTGCCCGACTGGACGCCTTCTGGTCGCCGTAACACGTCAAGGCACTCTCCTTCGTAGCCTGATGCTGGCGGGTGTGCTCTGCGCTGGTGCGGCATCCAGGGCACAGGCCGCGGATTTCCGTATCGACAGCCAACGCTCGCACGCGGAATTCGGCGTGCGATTGCTATGGGTCCGCCAGATCTCGGGTCGCTTCGACCAGATCGGCGGAGAGGTCACCCTCAATACCCAACGCGATGTCGCCACCGTCGATGCGCGCATCGACGTCAACAGCGTGCAGATGAGTTCGGACCGCTTTCGCCGCTGGGTGCTGGCACCGGAATTTTTCGATGCCGAGCATTACCCGACCATCCGCTTCGTCTCCGCGCCCGTCGCGGTCAGCAAGCTTGAAGAAGGCGGCGACCTCAACGGTTGGCTGACCTTGCGCGGGATTACCCAGCCGGCGGTGTTCCAGATGCTACCCGCACACTGCAAGCTCGACTCCGAACACAGCTGCGCCATCGAACTGCGCGGCAGCATCCAACGCAGCGACTTCAACATGAGCGGCCATCGCACCGCCGTATCGGATCGGGTCGACCTTGGATTGCTGATCGAACTCGATCGGGAAAGCTCATAGTTCCCGCGCGGGTTTCACGAGCAAAGCCTCTATCATGACGCCCATGCGACAGCGTCACCTTTTTTTCTTCGCCCTGCTTGCCACCGTCAGCCTGCTATCGGGCTGCAGCCTGTCGCGTGCGCGCGTCATCAAGGCCGACGCGATCGTCACCGCCGATGTCGACCGCACCGTTTCCTGCGATCGTCCCGATCATTGCGCCGCGCCGTCGTCGCTGCTGGACGCCGCTCAGGCCGCGATGGCCGAGTCCACCGATACCCAACCCATGAACGTGGTCGCCCTGCTCGGCGATAGCGAGCCGGCGATGGTGGCGCGCCTGAACCTGATTCGCGGCGCCAGGCAATCGATCGACATACAGACCTATATCTGGGACCAGGACGATGCGGGCCAGCTGGTGCTCGACGAACTGGTCAAAGCCGCGCAGCGCGGCGTCAAGGTCCGCATCCTGGCCGACCAGCTGTCCTCATTCAACGACCTGGATCTGCTCAGCCGCCTTGCCCGCGTCCACAGCAATTTCGAAGTGCGGATGTACAACCCGACCTTCCACAAGGCACAAACGCCGCCGTGGGAATTTGCCGCCAGCATCGTGTGCTGCTTTCTCAAGTTCAACCAGCGCATGCACAACAAGTTGATCCTGATCGACGGCAGCATCGGCATCACCGGCGGGCGTAACTATCAGGACCGCTATTTCAACTGGGACAACGACTTCAACTACCTCGATCGCGACGTGCTGGTCGGCGGCGCCGCCGCCAAGGCCATGGCGCAGAGTTTCGACCTGTTCTGGCAGCACAAGCGTTCCAAGCCGCTGACCCAGCTGCGCGACGTCAACCGGCGCATTCTCGACACACCCGGCCCCGTCATCTGGCCCAAGCCACACTATGAGCATCCCGCACGGGTCGCACGCGTGCTGGACGAGGCCGGCGACAACGACTGGATCGAAGACAATATTCTTGCCGACAGCCTGCGCACCGGGCAGGTGGAGTATTTCAGCGACCTGCCGGCCAAGACCCAGCAACCGCAAAAACGCGATGCACGGGAATTTACCGCGCGCGTCATGCGCCTGGTCAGCGGCGCGCAGCACGAGGTGGTGCTGCAGACGCCGTATCTGGTCATGAGTAAGCGCGCGCAGAATATCTTCAAGCGCCTGCACGAAAGCGCCGCACCGCCACGCATCGTGGTGTCGACCAATTCGCTCGCCTCGACCGACGCCTTTGCCGTTTATGCGTTGTCGTACAAGCACCGCAAGCCCTACCTGAAGAGCTACGGCTTCGAAATCTACGAAATGAAGCCGCATGCCGAGAGCGCCGTCGAAGCCAACGCCGATGCCAGCAGCGACGATGGCGCGGCGCCACCGGGCCAACAAACCGGCGACAGCAAAGGTGGCGGCCGTCGACGCTCCGCCTTGATCCGCAACACCGAAAGCCGCGCCCTGCTCGGCAGCGCGCGCAGCAACCGTCCCGCACCGATCTCCAGCGAAGGCCGCCGCTTCGGCCTGCACGCCAAGTCCATCGTGGTCGACGACAACTTCGCGATGGTCGGCTCGCACAACTTCGATCCGCGCTCGGATCACTACAACACCGAAGCTGGCGTCATCGTCTACGACCGCCGTTTCGCCGACCAGCTGCGCAGCGACATCATGAGCAATACGCGGCCGGAAAATTCGTGGGTGATCGCACCGCGCAAACCGACGATTCCCGTATTGGGCAAGATCAACGAGTTCATGAGCGATATCTCCGAGAGCCTGCCGCTGTTCGATCTGTGGCCCTATCGCTACGCCACCAGCTACGACCTCAAGGCGGGATGCACGCCGATGCGCCCCAGCGACCCGGGGTTCTTCGCCTGCTATGAACCGGTGGGCGACTTTCCCGATGTCGCGCTATCGGGGAAGTTGATTTATACGCGGGTGATTACGGCGTTTGGTGCTGGGGTTCAAGGCGTGCTCTGAGAGCGAGGAGTGAGTGAAGAGGAGTGAGGAGTGAGAGAAAGCAGGCTCTTGCTCTCTCTTACTCCTCACTCCTCTTCACTCACTCCTAAACATCACCGCTCAAGAATCGCGGTGACGCCCATCCCCCCGGCGGTACAAATCGAAATCAGCCCCCGCCCCGAGCCCTTCTGCTCCAGCATCTTGGCCAGGGTGGCGACGATGCGTGCGCCGGTGGCGGCGAACGGATGGCCGGCGGCCAGGCTGGAGCCGTGCACGTTGAGCTTGGCCGGGTCGATCGAACCGAGCGGCGCGTCCAGGCCCAGGCGGTTCTTGCAGTAATCGGCCGATTCCCAGGCGCGCAGCGTGCACAGCACCTGCGCGGCGAAGGCCTCGTGGATCTCGTAGAAGTCGAAGTCCTGCAGGCTCAGACCATGGCGCTTGAGCATGCGCGGCACGGCGATGGTCGGCGCCATCAGCAGGCCCTCGCCATGCACGAAATCGACCGCTGCGACCTCGGCATCGCGCAGATAGGCCTGAATCTTCAAGCCACGCGACGACGCCCAGGCTTCGGAGCCGAGCAGCACGGCCGCGGCGCCATCGGACAGGCCGGTGGAATTGCCGGCCGTCAGCGTGCCCTGGCCCGAGCTCTTGTCGAACGCCGGGCGCAGGGTGGCCAGTTTTTCCATGGTCGAATCGGGACGCAGAAAGCCATCGCGCTTCAGGCCACGGAACGGGACCACCAGGTCCTCGAAGAAGCCGGCGTCATAGGCGGCCGCCAGCTTGTGGTGGCTGTCGAGCGCCAGCTGGTCCTGCGCCTGGCGGCCGATATGCCATTCGCGCGCCATCAGCTCGCAATGGTCGCCCATCGACTTGCCGGTACGCGGCTCGGCCACGCCGGGGAAGGACGGCTTCAATTCCTTGAACGAAAACCCGCGGGTGGCGGCACGCAGCTTGTCCTGGAAGGACTTGGCCCGGTTGAGCGCCAGCAGGCGCTTGCGCAGGCGTTCGCTGAACACGATCGGCACGTCGCTGGTGGTGTCCGAGCCACCGGCAATGCCGGCCTCGATCTGCCCGGCGGCGATCTTGTTGGCGATGATGATGGCGTTGTCCAGCGAAGTGCCGCAGGCGCGCGCGGTGGTGATACCGGGCGTGGTCGGGGCCAGTCCCGAGGACAGCAGCGCCTCGCGAGCCAGGTTCCACTCGGAGGAGTGCTTGATCACCGCCCCCATCGCGACCTCGCCCAACTCGACGCCATGCAGGCCGAAGCGTTCGACCAGGGCACCCAACACCTTGACCGACATGCCGAAATTTCCGACGTCGGCATAGGCCGTGTTATTGCGGCAGAACGGAATGCGTACACCACCGATCACACCGACGCGCTTTTGCGTGTTTTCCATGTACGGAGCGGTCCGACGAAGCGTTGCTGATCGTTAAGGCTAACCCGCTACGGCGCGCGGCGGAAGCCCAAAACGCACAGATGTTAGAATTCCAGTTCTTTATCGTTCGGAAACCTCCTTGGAAGCGCAAACGCTGGTTGCTCTCCCCATCGTGCTGGCGGTCGAAATATCGACCGGCGAAACGCTCGCGCGCCTCAGCCTGAGCCGCGACGAGGCCGCCGAACTGGCCGCGCATGTGGCCGAGGATCTCCACAAGCTGGTGCCCCAGGTGGCCCAGGCGCGACTGGCGCTGGCCGGCGCCTTGTTCGATGCGGTGGAACTGCTGCGCCCGGGCTTTCCGGTATGGGCCACGCTGGACGAACTGGCGCGGCGCGTGCCGCGCGGCCATCTGGACAATGTGGTGGCCTTCGGCAGCCACGAGGGCCGGATGCCTGCGCTACCGCTGGAACCGGACCCCACCTACGCCGACGGCCCGATGCGCTTCCTGCCGCTGAGCCTGCTGGTGCCCGAAGCCCTGGCCGAGTCGCTGAGTGAACAGCTCGAAGTAGAACTGGTCGGCCGCGGCGAGGCGGGCCAGCGCACCAGCGACGCCTTGATCCGCCAGCTCGGCATCCCGCTGGAGCACGTGCGCTATTTCAGCCGCAACGACGTCCTGGCGCTGACTTGTGTGCAATACGAGCATGTGAATCTCGCGCCGCTGTGGATCCTGCTCGAAGCCGCGCTGCTCACGCCGTATCGCGAAGAATCGACGATGAGCGCCCGTGGGCTGCCGCTGCGCTACGCCGAGGGCAAGGTCCATGCGCAGTCGCCCGATGCGTGGCTGCGGAGCCAGACCTCGGAGTCCGCACAGCGCGCGCATGATCTGGCCGGCATCGTGTTTGAGCTGCGCCAGTACGCCGCCCTGCTCGATGCGCATGGCGTACCGCTGCGGCTTGAAGGCAGCAAGGTCGAGGCGATCGAGGGCGGGTTGATCGAGCATCTGGCCGAGGTGGACCCTGGTTTCGACCCGCCTGCCCTGTTCGCGCATGAAGCCCCGGGCCTGGGTGTGGTGGCGTTGACCGTTGCCCAACGTGGCGAGGGTGGTGCGGTGCGCGCGCTGGCCCACGGCTATCCGCTGGCGTCGCAGTCACTGGGTGCGTTGGCGACCTTGTTGGCGGAGCGCTACGGGACCGCTGCCGACCTGCATGCGTTGGGGCGGGTGATGCTGGATGGGCAAGGACGGCTTGGCGCGCCGGCGACGCCGCTGCACTGATGTGGCGTGCGGTCGCGACTGAAGTCGCTCCTACAAACTTGGGAAAGCATCGCTAGCTTGTAGGAGCGACTTCAGTCGCGACCCACGGTTACGATTGCCGCGAGAACTCCGTCTCATACATGAAGTAATGACACCGCTCCATACCCAGCCCACCATAAGTCGCCTGCGCCCGCTCGTTCTCCGTTTCCACATACAGCCGCAAGCCAACTGCATGAGCCGCTTTCGCGCGCCTGGCGACATCTTCATAAAGCGCACGAAACACCCCCAGCCGGCGCGCGGACTCGACCACATACACACTCTGGATCCACCAGAAATCACCGCAGCGCCAATCGCTCCATTCATAGGTCACCATCAGGCAGCCCACCGGCCGGCCGTCATGCTCGGCAACCAGATAAAACCCACGACGTGGTTCGTCGAAGATCGCCAGCACGCCGCGTTCCAACGTCTCGGGATCCAGCCGCTTCGCTTCGGTTTCCCACGCCATCGCCGCGTTCCACGCAGCGATATGGGCCTGATCGGCGCGCGTGGCGGCGCGGACGATGATCTTGCTCATGACGTAGGTTCCTTACGAACGGCGCGTACGCGACGCGCCCAGTTTGCGGGTGAGTGTGTTGCGACCGACACCGAGTGCGGCAGCCGCATGCTGGCGATGCCCGTCGTGCGCGGCCAATGCCGCTTCCAGCAAGGTCTTGTCCAGGGCTTCGCGCGCGCGGCCGTGGATATCGTGTTCGCCTGCGGCTAAAGCCTGCTCGACCCAGTCACGCAGACCATCGGTCCAGTCGTTGCGGATAGGTGCCGTCGAATCGGCCAGATCAGCGGGAAGTATTTCCGAACCCGGCGCGATAACCGCAAGGCGCCGGCAGAGATTTTCCAGCTCGCGCACATTGCCCGGAAAATCGCGCTGCTCGATCGCCTTCAACGCCGCACGCGAAAAGCGCTTGGGCGGCAGGCCCAGCTGCTTGGCCGCCACCTGGATAAAGTGACGCGCCAGCAGCGGGATATCGCTGCGACGCGAGCGCAAGGTCGGCAGCGTGATGCGCACCACGTCGAGACGATGCTTCAGATCCGCACGGAACTGGCCTGCCGATACGCGCGCATCCAGGTCCTGATGGGTCGCCGCGACAATGCGCACATTGCAGCGGATCAGCTCGCGCCCGCCGACACGATAGAACTCCCCGCCAGCCAGCACGCGCAGCAACCGTGTCTGCAAGGCCAGAGGCATATCGCCGATTTCATCGAGAAACAGCGTGCCGCCTTCGGCCTGCTCGAAACGACCGGCATGACGTCGCGCCGCGCCGGTAAATGCGCCGGCTTCGTGGCCGAACAATTCACTCTCAAGCAACTCGCTGGGGATCGCCGCGGTATTGAGCGCAACGAAAGGACGATCGCGTCGCGCACTCTCTTCGTGCAATGCGCGCGCTACCAGTTCCTTGCCGGTACCGGTTTCGCCGGTGATCAATACGTTCAGATCGCTGGCGGCAATGCGGCCGATCAGACGAAACACTTCGCGCATCGCTGCACTTTCGCCAAGCAGCGCATGCGCTGGCGCCGGCTCTTGTGCTGCCGCCGGCAGCAGCGGTGTCTGCGCCAGCGCGCGCTGTACTGCGACTACCGCCTGATCCAGATCGAACGGCTTGGCCAGATAGTCCACCGCACCGGCGCGATAGGCAGCAGCCGTGGTCGCCACATCGGTAAACGCGCTCATCACGATCACCGGCCCGATGCCTTGCGTCTGCAGCGAGGCCAACAAGCCCAGGCCATCTTCGCCCGGCATGCGGACATCGGTAATCAATAACGCCGGACGCGACTCGTTGAGCGCAGCGCGCACCGAAGCCACGTCGCTAAACTCGCGCACGCTGTGCCCGGCATCGCGCAGTGCCTCGGCGAGCACGAAACGCACGCCACGATCGTCGTCGGCGATCCAGATATCGTTGCTCATCATGTCAATCCCGGTACGCGGTCAGTCATGCGTACGCTCCAGCGGTAGATAAAGACTGAACACGGTTTCGCCCGGGCGACTGACAAAGCGCAGCTCGCCGCCATGGTCGCGGGCAATTTCCCGCGACAGTGCCAACCCCAGTCCACTACCGTCGCTGCGGCCGGAGACCAATGGCTCAAACAAGGTGTCGCGCAGCGCCGGTGGAATGCCCGGGCCATCGTCGATCACATCGACACGCAACGCCGTGCGCAAGGTACGTTCGCTCAGGCGGATACCGTGTTCGACACGCGTGCGCAGGCCGAGTGTGGTTGCGCCGGCTTCGATCGCGTTGCGTGCCAGGTTCAACAACAGTTGCTGGATGCGATCGGCATCGCCGACCACGTCGGGCAGGCTGGGATCGTAATCGTGGCGCAAGCGGATCGGTGTCGGCTCGGCTTGCAGCAGATCGCTCAGCCGCTCCAGTCGTTCGTGGATATTGACCGGCGCGAGATGCGGCGCGCCATCATGATTCAACAAACGGTTGGCAAGCACGGTCAATCGGTCCGCCTCCGCGATCACCAACCCGGCCAACGATTGCAGGTCCTCGTCGTGAACGCGCCGATGCAGCAGCTGCGCCGCACCGCGCAAACCGGCGAGTGGGTTTTTCACCTCGTGCGCAAAGCCGCGCAAAGTTGCCGACAAAGGCGACGCGGCCGCCGCCACCGGCGCCAGCGCATGCACTTCGACCGATACCCGTTCGGGACCGAGCGGCTGCAGGCTCAGATCGGCCAGCGCCTCGCTGCCACGTGCCGAAACCAGCGACACACCGCGCAACTGCATCCCACCCTGCTCGGCCAGCACTCGTTCGGCGTGATCCAACCAGGACGGTTCGCGCAACAGCAAGCCAAGCGGCTGGCCGACCGCACTGCGCGGACCGATATCGAGCAGCTCCGCCAACGCCGGATTGATCCATTCCACCCGCAACTGCGCATCGACCAGGGCCAGGCCCGTGGTCATCTGTTCCGCCCAGTTGCGCCAGGTTGCGAGATCCATGCCCCAATAATGGGCAATGCGCCGGAGTGGTGCAATGGCTTTGATGGATATATCGATACAGTATTCCCTGCTGTCGGGAGCGCTTGACCCTGTCGCAGAATGCTTAACTGTGTCGCGGATGCTTAACCTTGTCGTTGAACGCCATTTCTCAATGACACTGAAAGCTTACGAATTGGGCGCGAGGAACGGCGATATCGTCCTTCCATGAGAGACGGCAGCAGGAACGGTACCGAGGAAGAGACTGGTGGCCTGGCCATCCCGGTGCCGAGAAGGCGTAGTGTCGCCCCCCAGGAGGAAGGAGCTGAAGATGAGGTGTGGAGCATCGGTTTTAATATGCCGAGAGTGGGCCAAATATTAATTTGATATCGCCCCCGAGCCATATCTGAGGCATCATCTAATGCCGTAGTTTTGCACTCGCACGTCGCGCTAACGGCGCGTTGTCCAACACTGCTGACGCCGTATCTTTTGCTAACAGGAACGGAGATGGATCGCCTGCAGCGTGCGAAAGCGCCAGGGCACCCTGAAGGATCAGGTTGAGTTGTTTCGCAAGATGCTGAGGCTTGGCAAAGCCGGCACGCTTGCACATTTCGAGGAATTTCATCTCACCGCGTGAACTTGCATGTATGCCAAGTTTGACTATGCCGTCATGCTTGCCGGCAAACTCCTGCGATGCCTTCATCCCCAGGCAGCCACGCGTCAGCATTCGCCCGGAGATCTTACGCACATCGAAGAACGCGATGATCTGCTCACGCGGGTCGCTGATGCCTGCAACCGGATCGAAGAGATCCTGCACCACAGCCTCGCTGTAAAGGTGTAGCACGGCTTCGATCAGATCCTCCTTTGACGGGAAGTACTTATAAAGCGTGCGCTTGGATATGCCGCTGCCGGCCAGCGCGAAATCCATTCTTGTCGCATGAAAGCCACCTTCGTAGAACCGATCAAAAGCATATTTCACGATTTCGAGTTTCTTGCCTTCGATCTCGGCACCTCGGCCCATTGCGCCTTCCTCACCAGTGTTCGCCTCTATTTATAGCAAATTCTGTTGACAGGGTAAACAACTTCGTTTACAACGCACGGGGTGTAAACAAAAGTGTTTACCTTTGGTGGCGAACGCCCGATCCGGCGCTCGCCAGGGCTTGCTGCTGCCGCATGACTACGAGATCCGAACACTCAATGACTGATCTTCTGGAAAAAGTACTTGCCGTGCACGGCGGGCTGGACAACTGGCGCCGCGTGAGCACGATCGACTTCCGCTTGACGCTCCGCGGCCGCGCCCTCGAGATCAAGCAGCAGCCGAATGGTTTACGCGATGTCCTTGTCAAGATTGATGCGCGACGTCTTCGGGCACTCATCGCACCTTTTCCCGTGCTTGGTTATCGGGGAGTTTTCGACAGTGGCCGCGTGAGGATAGAAAACAGTGCGGGCGCGCAGGTATCGGGGCTCGACGAACCCCGGCAGTCGTTCGCCGGCTATCAGCCCCAGACACCTTGGAACGAAAGTCAGTTTCTCTACTTCATCGGATACGCGCTCCATAACTACATGACCATGCCATTTCTGCTCGCGAACGACGGCGTTCAATGCGAGGAAATTGCCCCGCACGACGAACACGGCGAAAGCTGGCGGGTACTTAAGGCCATTTTCCCGCCCGGCATGCACGTTCACTGCCGCGAGCAGAAGTTCTATTTCAACGATGCGGGCTACCTCGTCCGTAACGACTATGCCCCCGATGTTTCCGGAGGCTCGGCCGCACATTACACGTTTGACCACAACAGCTTCGATGGCTTTGTCTTCCCTACTCATCGGCGAGTGGTCTTTCGAGGAGCGGATGGACGGACACATCTTTCAGGTTCATCCATCTTCAGACTCGATATTGAATCGATTGTCATTTCTTGAGGCGCTGCCTCAGGCGAACCCTCTCTGGCAACAGCGCATCGGAGATCGTTGCCAGCGACAGGTAGTTTTCCAACCCTCGTCAGTAACCGTTTAGACACTCAAGAGCAGATCATGGATCTTTCAAGCAAGGTGATTTTGGTGACAGGTGCCAATCGCGGTATCGGCGCAGCTGTCGTGCAGGAGATGTTGAAAGCGGATGTAGCTAAGATCTACGCCGCTGCCCGCGACCCAAAGACGTTGCCGTCATTTGCGGACGCACGAGTCGTTCCATTGCAGCTGGACATCACCAGCGACACGTCCGTAAGCGCCGCTGCTGCTATCGCAACGGATGTGGACGTACTTATCAACAACGCCGGCACGTTGGCTTTCGGAGATCTTCTCACAAGCCATTGGGAGACCTTCGAGGCCGATATGCGGACCAACTACTTTGGAACGTTGCGCGTTCTACGCGCTTTCGTCCCGCAGTTTGTAACTCGCAAATCCGGAGCCATCGTGAATGTCGGTAGCGTCGTCGGCCTATCGGCCATCCCGCTGATGGCTGGCTACTCCGCCTCCAAGGCGGCTCTGCACTCAATCACCCAATCCCTTCGCGGGAGTTTGGAGAAGTACAACATCGCCGTCCTCGGCATTTATCCCGGCCCCGTGGATACCGAACTGGCAAGGGCCGTGCCTTATCCGGACAAGGCAACGCCCGAACACGCCGCAGCGAACATTGTGAAAGGCATCGTCGAAGAGCAGACCTACGTCTTCCCCGATCCGATGGCACAGCAGGCCGAACAGCTGTGGTCAACGGACAACCGAAAGCTGGAACACCGCACGCTGCATCTCGGGGCCTGAGGTTCCGGCTAACAGACATTCACACCCAACCAAACCAACGTAAGGAGCTTCACATGCAGTTCTATAAGCGATTTCTGACGCTGCCGGCCATGCTCATGGCGATTGCCATCGTACCGATGGCGCATGCCCAGCCAGGGCACGCCCAGGATGGAATGCTGGGTCACGATGAAGAGTGCCGCGCGGGGACATACAACCCACTCGTCGGTATCTGGAAAGGCGACCTTGACTTCACCACGCTGGGAAAGTCTTCGGTGCTGGTTGCCATCAACCCGGGTGGCACGTTCACTGAAACGGACTCTGTCGATCTGGACGGGACGGTCGGAACAGCGAGCCCAGGCTATGCAGCCTGGAAGGCAAAAGACTGCCGGCATTACACCGTCTTGATCAACAAGACGCTCTTCAACGGCGACGCGAAACAGTTTTTTAAAGTCGCTCTCCCCGGCACCATTGTGTTGAGCGACGATGGTCAGTCCTGGACTGTCAATCTGAAGCAGGAAGTTTTCGATGCAAACGGCAATGCAGTGCCGTCTCATAGTGGCACTGTCACCGGCACCGCCAAGCGAGTCGAGGCAGGCTCCGGCGAGTAAGTACAACTTGTGGCGTGGTAATTAGCGACAGCATTTCACCCTTCCGGGGTCGCCAGAAGAATTGTCGGACTGAGGAGTCCGGCGTCGGCTGTGGCGACCCCGGTTCATTCCGACGCAGTGAGTATCGGAGTAGCCCACGTCACCCGGACGAGTAACCCCGTCGCTGGGCACTAATGACGCGTAGTCGCGTCGCGCGCCGACAAAATAGTTCTTAACCTTGTCGCCAGCCAGCGACCCCCAGCAGGAAAGCCACCATAAATCTTTGAATTTCAATTATATACGCTGCGCGTCAAAGTAAACCACCTCCGACACCTGCAACTCTCTCAGTCAGATATAACAAAAATAAAATGTGATCTGTTTCACTTTTCTGCATACTTACCCTTGTATACAGCTACAATCCATCCAAGCAACAAAACAAGCGGCATAGGGATCGATGTTCCGCAAGCGACGGCGCCTGCAATGGGCCGAACCGTACTTGGCGTCATGTATCGCGCCTGCGGCTCGTCGAAAGAAGACAGGGGAACAGCACATGCGTTATGGAACCAGACGGTCGCCGTGGGCGATCCGTGTCGCGTGCGCGTCGGCTCATGGAGATAGCACGCCATGATCGACGTCGAATTCAGGATTACTGCCGAGCGTCGCGAAGGCCTGTTACTTGAACTCGGGCGCATCGTCATGAATTGCGGCTACACGCTGTTGCGTCCACGTACGGCACACACCGACGAAGGCGTGTTGCTGACGCTGGCGGTACGCGGGCCGGAGCGAAATCTTTCTACATTGAGCGAACGCCTGAGCACGCATCCGCTGGCGCAAAGCTTCGAGTCGTCGATGCTTGGCGGCAAGGCGAGTGCGCCACCGATAGCGCCCGTACAACAGCCCAGGCAGGCAGCGCGGGCCGACGAGGCTTATATTCGCGAGGTCGAAGCCTTGCTGCCCGAACTCGCGCGCCATTTCCCGAAAGTGCTGCCGCTGGTGGTGGGTTTCGAACGCGAGATCTCGCCTGAGTATCTCGATGAAGCCTCTCGCTATGCGGGTACGCGCCTGGGTGCCTGGATGTTCAAGCGCGATTACGCGCTAGGGGCGCGCATGAATCTTGCCGATTCGGTCAAGCAGATCGCTTTGCCGGCCATGCGCAGCCTGCGCTCGTGCGAACTCGTCGATGGTGCGCTTGTGGTCAAGGACAGTCCGTTCTGCGGCACCGGCCTGCATCACGGCGCCAGTTGCCATTTCCTGCGCGGTTGTCTCGAAGGCTTGCTCAACGAACCGGGCCATCTGGGCACATTGCACGTCGAAGAAACCACCTGCCGCAATCTCGGCGCGGCGCGATGCACATTTACGTTTACGCCGGTCGACTGACCGCACGCGATATCACCAGGTCTTCAGGGGGACCTATGAACGCACACTTGATTCATTGCGAACTCGATCCGCTGCTCGCCGCATTGTCGTACGCGGTCTCGGTGCTTGGCTCGTTTACTGCACTGCAGCTGGCGATCGCCATTCCCGTGGCACCCGCAGGAATGGCTCGTACCAAAGCCATTCTTGCCGCAGGCGCGGCCATGGGCGGCGGCGCGATCTGGGCGATGCATTTCATCGCCATGCTCGCCTGCAAGATGGCGATACCGGTGACCTACGACCTCGGTCTTACCGCCCTTTCGGCGGTCATTGCCATCGGCTCGTGCATGGCCGGCCTGGCGATCGTCGGCAACGGTGTCTTTACGCCGCTGAAGCTTGCCGGCGGTGGCTTGTTGATGGGCGTTGGCGTGGCCGGCATGCATTACACCGGCATGATGGCCATGCAGATGCCGGCAAGCCTTACCTACGATATGAACATCGTCGCGATCTCGGTCGGCATTGCGGTGATCGCCTCGATCGCCGCCCTGTGGCTGGCATTCAAGATGCGCGGCACGCTACCCATGTTGGCCAGCGCGTTGATCATGGGTGTGGCGGTCAGCGGTATGCATTACACCGCCATGGAAGCGGCACAGATTCAGCACGATGGCAGCCATGGCGTAGCTACAGGTATCGAAGCCGGCGATTTCGGCCTGGCGATCTTTCTTATCGTGGCGCTGCTGCTGGGCGTGGTGCTGATGATTACCTTGAAGCGGCAACAGCAGCGGGCACAGATTCAGATTTGACGCCTTTGGATCGCACGGACAACAAGCTTCCGCTTCTTACGCGATGTTGTCCGATTCGCTGCGCGCACGCACTTCTGAAAAATGCCAGTCGCGCACCAGATGGCCGTTTTCCCAAACGGTTTCCAGGGCATGTTCCCAATCGGCGGGTAATGGCAGTTGATCGATGTCATCGACATTCGCGGGTACGGCTACGGTCTTATATGTGCCGTATTCGCGGTGGCGCAACAAGGTGAGACGGCCGCGCTGCGATGTCTTGCCGCTATCGGTTAACGGCGCCTTGAATACGTCGACCCAATGGCCGTCGATGCGGGCAGCCGAGCACTTCAATGCGAATTTCTGTGTATCGCGATTCATATGCTGCAGCAACGCTCCACCCATCCCGAACGCGATATTGTCGGTGGCATAGCCGGCTTCAGTGATGCGCTCGAGTATCGCTCGGATACTGTTCGGATTGACGCCATCGCCCTGGATCAGGCGCACATGCTTGAGCAGTTTGTAGCCCTTGGCGTTGACCGTGCTGCCGAAAGCTTCATCCAGCAGCGTCATGCATTTGTGCACCACCTCGACCGGATCGCCCGAATCGGGACGTACGACCAGCGTGGCACCCGACGCGATCACCTCATCGCGCAAGGTCTTGCCCCAGTGTTCGCTGATGGCGTGGTAGATGTCATAGCTGTCCGACACCACGGCGAGCAGGCTGCCCGGCTTGGCGAACTGCGAGAGCATGTTGCGATAGGCATCGACCTCGTTCTCGCGCCCCCAGCTGGTGATGGTGCTGTGCTCGGCTGCCGGAATCGAATAGCCGGCCATTTCCTCGTGATAGTAACGACGCGCGGCAAGCACACCCGACACCGTGTCGGTACCCTTGAAGTTCACCAGGTGCGCCATGCCACCGATGGCCGCCGACTCCAGGCTCGACACGCCGCGTGCGCCGAAATCATGCAGCTTGAAGGGCAACTGCGCTTCCGGATCATCGCTGGTCCTGTCGAGGAAACCTTTGATGATCTGCTTCACCTGCCAGCTCACGGTCGCCACGGTTACCGGGTACCACAGGCGCAGCAATAGCGTTTCCAGATAGCTTGGCAGCCAGAATGCCTCATTGTCCGTCGATTCGATCGTCACCAGCGCCTGGTGCGTCGGCACCACGCTGCCTTCAGGCACCGCGCGAATGCGCAGCGGGAGCTTGCCGCCGTGTATGTCGACAATGCGGCGCCAGCCGGCTTCGTTGAATGGCTCGCCGTGCGCTGCGAAGAAATCGCAGGCTTCGTCCACATCGTCGTGCGTGACGGTACGGCTCAGGTATTCCTTGAGGATCGCCTGCAAGCCGAAGAACACCGTGCTGTCGTATTGGCCACCGCGCGATTCGACATAGAAGAAGGTCTTCTCAGTGCCGGGCGGGTACTGCAACCAATGGCTGGCCTTGTAGCTGTCGGTGTTGAGGATGAGGTTGTCGAGGTAATACATGATGGGAGCTCCTTCGCGCCTTGATATTACCGGTGGTCTGTTCGCTGGCGTGTGGCCGTTCCATCAACCTCGGTTCCTCCTATCGTCATCCCGGCGCAGGCCGGGATCCAGTGGCTTTGCGATCGGTTATCGCGAGAGCCAACAAGCATCGACCCTATCGCGAAAACCGGAGATCGAAGTCACTGGATCCCGGCCTGCGCCGGGATGACAAGTAGGGGGATTTTCGGGATATCCACAAGTTGGCCGAAAACGGACACTTGACTGAAACGATCGTTACATGTAACGATCGTTTCATGCGCAATAAGAAGCAGGAACTCCTCTACGCCGTCATAGCCCATCTGCTGCAGAACGGGCTGTCGGAACTGTCGTTACGTCCGCTGGCCGAAGACGCCGGAACCAGCGCGCGGCTGCTTATCTATCACTTCGGCTCCAAGGAGGGGCTGTTGACCGAAGTGCTCGACGCCATGCAGCTGCATCTGCACGATTCACTCGCTGCACTGGCCGAGCAGCCGGCACGAGGCGATACGCCATTGTTGGAACGGGTCTGGCAATGGGCGCTACACGAACGCAATTTCCCTTATCTGAAGCTGCTCTACGAGCTGCAGATTCTGGCCATCCAGAATCCGGCGACTTATGCGCAGTACCTGCAACGCAATGCGCTCGATTGGCAGAAACATATCGAGCGCACGCTCCCGGCCACGCCACACCGCGCGGCACTGGCTACGTTATGCGGCGCCGTGTTCGACGGTCTGTTTCTGGAAGTACTGCAAACAGGCGATCGCACACGCGCCACCAAGGCATTGCGCGAATTCCTGCGTATCGCGAGCAAGGCCTACAGCACGGCTGATACGACTTGAGGAACTGTGCATGACGACCACCACCCTGCCGGCTGCGCTGCCGGCGCGCTCGCGTTGGCAGATATGGCTTGGCTTGCTGCTTGCACTAGGCATCGTCAGCCTGCCGTTCTCACTGTGGATCGACGAATTCGCCAATGTGCGCCATCTGATCGCCAACGAGACCATATGGTGGGTCTACATCGTCGGCATGCTGGTTTATGTCGTTGGCGTCGAACGCCGGCCGCTGTCCTCGATCGGCTTTCGCCGCCCCGGAGTTCGCGATATCACGATCGGCGTCGGCGCCGGCATCGCCATACTCGCTGCGCTGGCTTTCGTGTACTACCTCATCTTTCCTCTACTGCACTGGGACCTGTCGCAGGGCATGAACCAGTTGGCCGCAACGCCGTTTTGGTGGCGATTGATTTCCACGGTACGTGCGGCCGTTTCGGAGGAAGTACTGTTTCGTGGCTATGCGATGGAGCGCCTGCGCGAACTCACCGGCAGTCGCAAAATCGCAGCCTGCGTTTCGTGCGCGATATTCATGCTCGACCATGTGCCTACCTGGGGCTGGGAGCACTTGGCTATCGCGGCCATCGGCGGTATCGCGCTCACCCTGCTCTACCTGTGGCGGCGCAATCTGTGGGTGAACATCCTCGCGCACTTTATCGTCGACGCTGCGTCGATGCTTTGAGCCGCCCATCGCATGTGTTGAGCTACCTCTCCACCGCCGCCTGATCCAGATATGCCTGCACCATGTCGCGTAACTCGCCTAGCCAACGTTGCGAGAATTTCCGCTCCGTACTCGACAAGGCTGCGACGGATTTCAGTACTTCGATAAGCACGGGCGCCATCGTCTCGGCCTTTGACTTGGTCAAGCCCGGGGTCGCCGCTCGCAGGATCGCCGCAATGCCCGCACGCATCGATGCGCGAAACAACAGGCGTCGATCACCCGCGCGTGCATCGAGCAAGGCGAGTACGAACTGGCGTTTGTTCTGCAATGCAAGGACAAAGTCGACCAGCGCATCGGCCACTTGTCGCGATGTCCATGTGGCGGCTTGCGATTGCATGGTCGCCAGGCTGGCCACGGCAAGGTCGGCGTAACTCTCCAGCAAGGCATCGGCCAGCGATTCCTTGGATGGAAAGAAGCGATACAGCGAACCGATAGCGGTCTCGGCGCGGGCGGCGATCTCGGTCATCGTTGCCGCCTCGTAGCCTTTCTCGGCGAATACCTGCGCTCCCGCCTCCAGGATGGCTGCAACACGCAGACGGCCGCGCTCGCGTTTGGCGGGGCGAGCGGCGTCAGTCGGCTGGGTGTTTGACTTTTGCGAGGGCATCCTCAACAATCCATTTTGCGAGTATACCCTCGCATATTACGCCTGACTTTCGTCGACGGCCATTGGCCGCCTGTCCTGATCTTCGAATCGGTGCACGCCATGCACATCGTTGCTTCGTTCTTCGCCGGCGCTTTCCTGTGCAACAGCCTGCCGCATCTGATCGCGGGCTTGCAGGGCAAGGGCTTTCCTTCGCCGTTCGCCAAGCCGCACGGTGTCGGCTTTTCCCGCCCGATCGTCAATTTCCTATGGGGCGCATTTAACCTCGTCGCTGGCTTGGCGCTACTGCAATACGCGTCGATCAGCTACGGCTTGAATGCGGACTTCATCGCGATGCTCGTCGGCGGTCTTGCCCTGGGTTGTTTCGCTGCGCTGCATTTCGGCAAGGTCATGCGGGAAAGAGGCGAGGCTTAACGCCTGGCGAGACCGGCGCCGACTTTTAATGATGATGGACGTCATATAATCTGCCGGCATGTGCAAGCCTGGAGTCCGCCCATGAAAGTCAGCCGCGAACAGTTCGCCGAAAATCGCGAGCGCATCCTCGATGTGGCCAGCACTTTGTTTCGCGAGAAGGGCTTCGACGGCATCGGTATTGCCGACATCATGAAAGCCGCCGGCATGACGCATGGCGGCTTCTATCGTCACTTCGAATCGAAGGACGATCTGATCGACCAGGCCAGCCATAAAGCATTGACGCGCGGTGCCGGCTATTGGGACCGCACCATTGGCGACGTCGATAATGTCCATGCTGCGCTGACAAGGTTGCTGCAAATGTATCTGTCCGAAGCTCATCGCGATGCCAGCGGCAAAGGCTGCAGCGTTGCCGCGCTCGGTGCGGATGCTGCGCGCCAGAACAGCACCATACGCAAGACCTTTGAACACGGCGTGGAATCGCTTGTCGACAAGCTCACCGCCTTGCTTCCCGGGCGCACCCGCGCCGTACGCAGGCGCAAGGCGCTGGCGTCGTTCTCGCAGATGATGGGAGCGCTGGTACTTTCGCGCGCGGTCGACGATCCAGCGTTGTCCAAGGAAATTCTTTCGGCGGCGATGTTCGAGCTTTCCGCCGCACACGGCGTCGCATAACCGGTGTCAGCCCGGCTCTGACGTGCAGGCAATCGACACTTGTGTCGGTTCTTTCGCTGGACCAAACGTGATGAAGCTTGCTGCGGCCAATAGCCACGCGCCCCATCCGCCATAAAGCATCACCCAGCCAAAGCCATGCACCAGCGCCGCGTGCGCGATCTCGCTGGAGATGTCGTCAGCGCCGGGCAGCAAATTGCCTGCGGCGATCTTTGCGGCCACGGCGTGCCATTGTGATGTGTCGGCAGAGGTATCCACGACGTTCCGCAGGTAGAAGAGGATGCCCTCCAGCAGCAGGAAACCCATCAACGCGATATTGATCGCCAGGGTGATCAACCGTGCGCTCATATCGATGCCCGACGCCATGCCTGCTCGCGCGGTCGGCACGGCGGCAGTCGTCGTGTTGGTCACCGGCGTATTGGTCAGGCCTAGACCAGCGCCCGCCAACACGCAGCCCGGCAGCATGCTCAGCCAGCTGGCGTGATCCACGCCGCTGCCCAGCTTCATCAGCATGAAGCCGAGACCGATCGTGAAAAGGCCAGCCGGGATAACGATGCGCGGTTGATAACGCACCGCAAGACGCTCCGCCAGCGGCGGGATCACCAGGGTCGGCAAGGTATACGCCAGGAGCGATGTGCCGGCGGCGATGGCGCCGTACCCCAAGGCGCTTTGAAAGTAGATCGGCAGGTAGATCATGAACGGCCAGAAGCTGAAGTTCATACCCATGGAACCGTAAAGCGCGCCGGAGAATGCGCGAATCCGGAACACCGAAAAGTCGAACATCGGATGCGCGTTGCTCTTTTCCGCGTAGAGAAACGCAAGAAAGCTCAACACGGCAACGACAACGCTTGCGATAGCGATGCTGCTGGCGAAGCCCAGGCCGGGCCCTTGAGTGATAAAGAACGTAAGACCGAATACCGCCAGCGACAGCGTGACGATGCCGGGCACATCCAGCGCCTTGGCCTGCGGATCGCTCGACTCGTCCACACTCCCGACAATGAGCAGCGAGGTTATCGTCGCCAGCGGCACCTGGATCAGGAACACCCAGGTCCAGTTCGACAAAGCGACGATCGCGCCACCGATGATCGGACCGAAACCCAGCCCGACGCCGAAAATGATGCCCCAGGCGCCAAACGCCTTGCTGCGCGACGGACCCTCCTGGAATTGATGCGACAGGGCCGCGATCTGGCAGATCACCATGGCGCCGCCGCTCATCCCCTGCAAAAACCGGCTGACGATCAGCACGGACGCATTCGGCGCCAGACCGCAGATCCACGAGGTCACCCCAAACAGCAACACGCTGATAAGCAGCAGGCGCTTGCGTCCATAGCGGTCGGCCAGGGTGCCCGCGGCCATCAGCACCGTGGTGCAGGCGATGGTGTACGCGTTCATGATCCACTGCGCGCTGCTGAAATCGGTGTGCAGTACGTTTTCCACGTGAGGCAGGATCACTGGGACACTGGAGATCTCCAGGCCGAACATGAGCGCAGCCAGGCAGATGGCTACCAGGGCAACGGCGTTTCTAGTGGCCATGGGCTTCACCGGATGGACGGGGAAGGCGATTGTCGACGCACCCGAAGCATGATGGAAATGATTTAATTTTGTGCTATTCATTAGCATCCATCATTTATAGCCCGCCATGGACTTCGACCCTGCCCTCTTGCGCGCCTTCGTCGCCGTCAAGGAAACCGGCGGCTTTACCCGTGCGGCGCAGCGGCTCAACCTGACGCAGTCGGCCGTTAGCCACCAGATTCGCAAGCTGGAGGAACAGGTAGGGCGGCAGTTGCTGTTTCGCACGACGCGCGCGCTGACCCTGAGTGAGGACGGCGAAGATTTCCTGCGCTACGCGCAAAGCATCCTGCACACCTTCGACAGCATGGCGCAGCGGTTCCGGCCATCGCCCATCTCCGGCGCGGTGCGTTTCGGCGTGCTCGAAAACTTCATGGGCGACCGCCTGCCCACCTTGCTTTGCAAGTTCAGCCGTGCCTTTCCTTCCGTGCGGCTCGATGTCAGCGTTGGCATGAATCTCGACCTGTTGCCGATGATCAAGGCGGGCGAACTCGATCTCGCCGTGGTGATGACGCCACCGGACAGCGACGAAGGAACTGCGCTGCGGCGAACGCAATTTGTCTGGGTGGCCGCCGATTCGTTCGATGTCCCGCCCGGCGCATCGCTGCCATTCGCCTTCTTCCCGGCACCGTGCATCAACCGGCAGGTCGGGTTGGCTGCGCTGGATGGCAAGTCCGTCGAATGGCATGTCGTTTTCACGTCGCAAAGTCAGCAGGGCATTCGTGCCGCCGTACTTTCTGGACTGGCCATCACGATCATGACGCGCGACGACGTGGAGCCTGGCATGCGTATCGTCGATGGCATCTATGGTCTGCCACCGCTTTCGGACGCCGACTTCACTTTGCTATGGAGTACCGGCGGCAAGACGGCGGCCGCGATGGAGTTTGGCAAGCTGCTTCAGGATCTGGATGCGGCGCCTTCGGCGGCTGGACGTCGCTAGAACAACTACTCAGTTCAAAACACGCCATCAATGCTGGCGCATGGCTTCCTTGCGCGCCCGCTTGGCGGCGTACATTGCCGCGTCGGCCTGAGATAGCAGCAGGTCAGGATCGACATCGTCCTGTTCGGCGACAACGACGCCGATACTTGGCCCGGCATAGTCGATCCCACACCCGTCCAGACCGAAATAGCCGGTGGTGGCCTGCTGCAATCGGTCGCGCAACAGCTTGGCCATGTTCTGCGCATCATCGCGACGTGGGCTGGCCAGTACCACGAATTCATCGCCGCCCAGGCGGCAGGCGAAGTCTCCCTCGCGCAACGCGCCCTGCAAACGGCCGGCGATAGCGGCGAGGAAACGATCGCCCACGTCGTGTCCGTACTGGTCGTTGATCGCCTTGAAGTGATCGAGATCGATAAAAGCGATGAGGAGGGCTTGGCCGTTCGCGTGAACTGTATCCAGCCGGCGATTCATTTCGTTCATCAGCGCGCGACGGTTGGGCAAATGCGTCGCAGCATCGGTCAACGCGCTGATGGCGAGCGTATCGTTGGCGTTCTGCAACTCTTGCACGAGGCGTTCGCGCTCGATCTGTTGACTGATGAGGCGCGAGAACATGATGAGCACCTGTTCCGCGCCATCGGCCAGCGGTTTGCGTTCGTCACTGGCGGCGCACAACGTACCGTAGAGCACGCCATCGCCCGTTCGTACCGGTGTGCTCGCATACGTGGCGATGCCCAATTCACGCGCCGGACCGGAGTCAGGCCAGCAGTTGGCCACGTCGTCGGTATAAGGACGCCCTTCTTCCAGTGCACGTTTACACAACGTTGCTTCCCAAGGCACCGACAAGCCCTCGGGAATCTCCAGGCGATGCGTATTGCGCGCAAAGAGAATGTGTTGCACGCCGCTGGCTTCATCGATCGTGGTCAGGTACGTCGACTCGAGCCCCGTGACGGTCTGCAACAATTCCAGCAACGGCCGCACCAGTTCTTCCAACGATCTGGCCTGGGCTACGGAGCTGGCGACGACACCCAGGAAATGGGCAGAAGAAGCATAGTGTTCTGAGCGCGTCATCTTGAATCTGTCGATGCGGACGGCGGCCGGTAAGCCCGATGGGTTTATTTCATCTGCTGCTCGCGCAAGTTGCAATGCCCGTGCACGACTACCAAACGGGCGGTTCAAAAACAGGAACGGGCGCCGAAGCGCCCGTTCTTGCGTCAAGCTTGCGAGCGATCAGATCGCGTAATACATCTGGAATTCCAGCGGATGCGTGCTGGCGCGATAACGAGTCACTTCCTGCATCTTCAGCGCGATGTAGGCATCGATGAAGTCGTCGGTGAACACGCCGCCGGCCTTGAGGAAGTCGCGGTCCTTGTCCAGCGCTTCGAGCGCGGCGTCGAGGCTGGAGCAGACCTGCGGGATATTCTTCTCTTCTTCCGGCGGCAGATCGTAGAGATCCTTGTCGGCCGGTGCACCCGGGTCGATCTTGTTGATGATGCCGTCCAGGCCGGCCATCATCAGCGCGGTGAAAGTCAGGTAGCCCGACTGCATCGGATCGGGGAAGCGCACTTCGATGCGGCGGCCCTTCGGGCTCGACACGAACGGAATGCGGCAGCTGGCCGAACGGTTGCGTGCCGAGTAGGCGAGCATCACCGGCGCTTCGAAGCCCGGCACCAGACGCTTGTAACTGTTGGTGGTGGAGTTGGCGAAGGCGTTGATCGCCTTGGCGTGCTTGAAGATGCCGCCGATGTACCACAGTGCCGTCTGCGACAGGCCGCCGTACAGATCGCCCGCGAACAGGTTGGTGCCGTCCTTCGACAGCGACTGGTGCACATGCATGCCGCTGCCGTTGTCGCCGACGATCGGCTTGGGCATGAAAGTGGCGGTCTTGCCGTTCTGGTGGGCGACGTTCTTGATGACGTACTTCATCGTCATCAGTTCGTCGGCCTTCTGCACCAGCGTGTTGAAGCGGACACCGATTTCGCACTGACCGGCATTGGCCACTTCGTGGTGATGCACTTCCACCACCTGGCCCAGCGATTCGAGCACCTTGCACATATCGGCGCGCAGGTCGCCCAGCGAGTCGACCGGGCTGACCGGGAAGTAGCCGCCCTTCACGCCCGGGCGGTGACCGGTGTTGTTGTTGTCGTACTTGTACCGCGACGACCAGGCCGCTTCTTCGGAGCCGATTTCATAGAACACGCGGCCCATGTCGTTCTGCCAGCGCACCGAGTCGAAGATGAAGAACTCGGGCTCCGGACCGAAGAAGGCGGTGTCGGCGATGCCGGTCGACTTCATGAAGGCTTCGGCGCGCTTGGCGATCGAGCGCGGGTCGCGGCCGTAAGCCTGCATGGTGCTCGGCTCGAGCACGTCGCAATGCAGGACCAGCTGGGTGTGTGCGCTGAACGGATCGAGATAGGCGGTGTTCGGGTCGGGCAGCAGGACCATGTCCGACTCGTTGATGCCCTTCCAGCCCGAGATCGAGGAACCGTCGAACATCTTGCCGTCTTCGAACGTCGACTCGTCGATGGCGTGGGCCGGGAAGCTGACGTGATGATGCTTGCCGAGCATGTCGGCAAAACGCAGGTCGACGAACTCGACCTCGTGTTCCTGGATCAGGTCGAGCACTTTCTGAGCGGACATGGACGGACCTCGGGGGCTAAAAGTAGGAAAAGACTGCAACGCATTAGCAACGGCTGTGCCAGGACCAGCATGCCTTTTGAATCATGGCACTAGCTACGATTCGGTCGATCATATCAGATTAGTATTGCACCTACTTGGTGCTATAATTGCACCAATGTTGCCGTTTTTGAGAGAGCTACTTCAGCGCTTGTCAGCAAGATCATGCGCCTGCCACACTGCCCCGCGCCGCGGGGGACGGCAATCAAAGGACTATCCATGAAGGGACAGACGGCCGACGCTGCCGACGTCGCATATTGCGCCGACACACGGGGCGTCGCATGACGTCGCCCGACGACATCGAAACCATCAAGCGAACACTGCGCTGGGAACCCACCGAGCGGTTGCGCGAGACGTTACGCCGTGGCGATGCCGACCAGGCCATGATCGCGTTGATCCATACCGAACTCGCCTCGCGCCTCAGCCTGGTACCCAGGCCGGAAGACAGCTCGGCCGAGCCCACCTCACCGACCGCTGATAAACCGCCGCCGCTTCCCGGCGATATTCCCCATGACGACGATGACGTCTCCAGCAACGACACGACCGATGTCGGCCCGCTCTCGTACGAGAGCATGGAAATCGAGCCTTCCCGATCGCGGCCCTGGCTGTGGTTTGTGGTGTTCATCGTCGCGCTGGTTTTTTGTGGAAGCTTCGGCGTAACACCAAGCAACCGCAACGACACCGGCTTTCTGCATGGGGTGATTTTCTTGCAGGCCGGCCTACTTACCGGCATCGTTGCCGTGCTGGGCTCTTTCGCAAGGTCATCGTCAGGTTGGGGTGTGCTGGGCCGGTTGTCGATGTTGCTGGTCGTGCTGGTTCTGACTGGCGCCGTAAGCTTTTGCGCCTTCTTCGCCCGCCACGGCTGGGGAGGCGGTTGATGCGCCCGAGCTGAACACGGGTCGACATATCCCTATCGATGGCTCTCCGCTGCCCTCGCCTTGCCTCATGAAACCCTTAAGCTATGCCGTTTCGTGAGTACGGCGGAGCTTTACACAGTGAGCGACCTGATCAATGTCATCCTGCTCGGCATCATCGAAGGCATTACCGAATTCCTGCCCATTTCCAGTACGGGCCACCTGCTGATTGCCGAGAAGCTCGGCCTGGGCGAACGCTCGGATCTATTCAATGTCGGCATCCAGGCCGGTGCGATCCTCGCAGTGACCTTGATCTACTGGAAGCGCATCTGGCAGCTGTTCACGCAACTGGGCGACCGCGACAACCGCGATTACCTGATGAAACTGATCGTCGCCTTCGCGATCACCGCCGTGCTTGGCCTGATCGTGACCCATTACGGCTTCAAGCTGCCTGAGACGATTACACCTATCGCATGGGCGCTGCTGATCGGCGGTTTCTGGATGATTGCGGCCGAGCAGATCGCCGCGCGGCAAGTCGATCGCAAGGCCGTGACCTGGCCGGTCGCGATCCTGGTCGGTGTCGCGCAGATGGTGGCCGGCGTGTTCCCGGGCACCTCGCGTTCGGGCGCGACGATCTTCACCGCCATGCTTGTCGGCACCAGCAACCGCGCAGCCGCCACCGAGTTTGCCTTCCTGGTCGGCATCCCCACCATGTACGCCGCCACCGGCTATGAGTTGCTCAAGGTGCTCAAGCACGACGGGGTTGCGCACGAGGACTGGACCGCGCTGATTGTCGGCTTCATCGTCTCGGCCATCGTCGCCTTTATCGCGGTGAAGTGGCTGCTCGGCTATATCCGCAGCCATCGTTTCACCGCATTTGCGGTGTACCGCATCGTGCTGGGCCTGGCGCTGCTGCTGTTCATGCGTGGCGCCTGAGCCGTTCGACATGTCCTATCCACTGGCAACCATGACCTCAGCGCTGCGCATGGTGCGCGAGCGCGCGCCGCTCGTGCAGTGCATCACCAACTTCGTGGCGATGAACATGGCGGCCAACGCCATGCTGGCGATCGGCGCCTCGCCGGCGATGGTGCATGCCGAAGAGGAAGCCGGTGAATTTGCCGCCATCGCCGACGCGTTGACCGTGAACATCGGCACGCTCTCGTCGGACTGGTTGACCGGCATGTTGACCGCTACGGCGACCGCACGACAGGCCGGCAAGCCATGGGTGCTCGATCCGGTGGCGCATCAGGCCACCGCGTTCCGACGCCGGGCCGTTATGCGCCTGCTGGAACATCGCCCGGCTGTGGTGCGCGGCAATGCCTCCGAGATGCTTGCCTTGAGCGGTGGCGCCAGCCGCGCGCAGGGCGTGGACAGTCGCGACGCGGTGGAAGCGGCCGAAGCTGGCGCCATGCGTTTTGCGCGCGAGCAAGGCACCGTGGTCGCCGTGACCGGCGAGGTCGATTTCCTTACCGACGGCGAGCGCAGCCTGCGCTTTGCCGGCGGCTCGCCCTGGATGCCGCGCGTGACCGCGATGGGCTGCACGCAGACCTGCGTGATGGGTGCGATGCTCGCCGTGTTGCCCGGACAACCGTTCGAAGCGGCGGCGACGGCGCTTGCACTGTTCAAGCAGGCCGGCGAACACGCCGCACGCGATGCGGAAGGCCCCGGCTCGTTCCACTGGCGCTTTATCGATGCACTGGCCACGATCGACGACGTGCAGCCGCGCGCTCCCTAGGACAAAGCGATAACCCTGGGCAGTCGCCCACGTCACCATCGGAGCGCATACCATAGCGATGTCGCCCGGATGGCCGCCCATGCAAGCCCCGCAACGCTACCGACTGCTCGATCTCTCCATCGACCTCGCACGGCAGCGCGTGGAGCGCGATGGCGACACGCTTGACGTCCAAGGCTTGAGCTTTCGATTGCTCGCCTTCCTGTTGACCCGCGGCACCGAAGTCGTCTCTTTCGATACCCTGATTGAAGGAGTCTGGTCGCCGGCCGTGGTGGGCGAGGAGACGGTGACGCAACGGGTGAAGCTATTGCGTCAATCACTGGGCGACGATGGTCGACAGCCGCGGTATATCCGATCGGTGCGTGGCCAGGGTTATCAGTTGTGCGAGCAACCGCACGTCGATGGCGAACCCGCACTATCGAATTCACCGACACGACGGCGGCGCGCCATGATCGCGATCGCAGTCGCCATCGTGACCATCGCTGTGCTGGGCGTGCTCGGGCTGATACTCCACCGGACACCGCCGCCTAAGCCCGCCACAGCTGCGCAAGAACTATTGCAACGCGCGTCCTACTACGCCGGCATCGGCCAGCGTGACAACAACGAACGCGCCATCGCGCTGTATACCCAGGTACTGGCACTGAGTCCGACGGACACCTCCGCGCAGATCGGCCTCAGCCGTGCCTATAGCGCACGCGTCTGTCTATATAACTTTCCCTATGAATGGACCACGCGCGCGCAGCAGCTCGCCGAAGCGGTAACCAGGGTGAATCCGCGACAGGCAGATGCCTGGTCGGTGCTGGCTTACGCCTATGACTGCCGCGGGGAAATGGAATCCGCGATTGCCGCTTATGAGCATGCCTTGGCGCTCAATCCCGATGACGATGCCACGCGAGCGTCCGTTGCCTACCTCTATCAGGAGCAAGGGCGTCTGGTAGATGCCTTGCATGCCAATCTGGACATGCATGGCGACGGTGCAAAGGTGCGTTTTCGCGATGTGCAGATCGCACGCGAGCTGGACCTTCTTGGTTTTCACGACGCAGCCGAAAAGCGCTTTCGTCGCAGCTTCGAACTCAATCCCGACAGCGTGTTTTCCAATATCGCCTGGCCACAGCATTTGTTTCTAGCGGGACGCTTCGCCGAAGCGCACGTCGCGCTCGATCAAGCGATAGCCCGTAATACGCCGCATGTCGCGCTGTACCAACTCGCGGGCGAGCTGGCCCTGCTGCGTGGTGACCGCAATGGCGCCGAAGCTGCTTTCGTCAAAGCCGTGCAACTGCGCCCACAGATGAGTCTCCCTACGACATTGGCTGCGCTTTATGCCGAACAGCCGCCTTCAGCGGCATGGCTGGACGAACGCATTGCGGCGATGCGGTCGCAACCGGCGGGCGTTGGCTATCCGTCCGATCGGCTGGAGCTGGTGTTGTTGGAGTGGGCGCACGGTCAGCACAAAGAGGCGATGGAAACCTTGTCCGCCGCCGTGCAAACCGGCTACGTCGATCGCGCCTACCTGCAGACATCGCCATTGTTTCAACCGATGACCGGCGAACCGGCATACGCCGCAGCCATCGATGCCATCAGCCGACGTATCGCCACGCAGCATGCGCAGGTGCTTGCGGCGGATTGGCGGCCGGCAGAACTGGGAAGCCATCAACCTTAGGCAGCCGACTATGGAAGGACAAACGAAATCTATTCGTTCGACGCGGAACGTTTGCCGCCCTATGCCCGGCTTGCTGATCGCGGTTGCGATTGGGAGCGTGCCGGGGATGGTGCTGGCAAGTACACCGCCACCCCATCTTCCATTCCAGGATGTCCATTGGGCCGCCTCCATGAAGTCGCCACCGACCAGGGGCATCGCGCTCGGCAAGCTTTACGTCGAATTCGAAAAGACGACGCTCGCAGATGTGCGCCATGCTGCATCGATCGGTACCATTGACCACCAAGGCGATGCGAGTGAGAGCATTTACTGGCTCTGCTACAGCCACACTGCCGCGGATGTCGGCTATCGAATCTGGATTGCCTCGAACGGCGAAATGGGAGGCGCCGATCGCGCCGTTACCCTGATTGCGGTGGAACGCATGACGAATGCGAAGCCCACCGAGGACTGCCCCTCCCTGCCGGCAAAGCTGCAGCCGATTTCGTTGAATGCTCCAATATGGATTGGAACGACAGATCGAGATGTAGAGCGCGCCCTTGGCGCACCCTCTCATCGACAAGGCAAGTGGCGGCAATTCGACTATCGGGGCACGGTTCCGGGGCAATGCCAAGGCGGTTACGACATGAACAACTGGTTGCAGACCAAAAGCGAACACGGTCGCATCAGCACCATCTTCGCCGGACAGGTAACAAGCTGCTGACGCTTCCGTTTGTAGATGTGGTTCGAGGAACCATAGACTTGGCTACATCATCGACCGGCCGATGAGCCGTCGCAGGAATCCATGCAAGGGGAAGGAAAGCACTTGAACACCTATCAGAAGACAGCGGTTTTCATTCTGCGCCTTGTCGGCATCTGCTGGACTATATTTTTAGGTTTTGTCTGGTCCGTATACGGCGTCGAGGCCTTGATCGGCATCGAGGTCCAGCACTATCCCGCGCATACGCTCATCGGCAACATGGGCTATATCGCTGTCGGAATCATAGTCACGGCCGCATCAAAGCCGTTAGGTCGGTTTATCGGTCGAGGGTTGGGCGATTAGTTCTCCGGTGAGCACATTGATGACCTTGGTGCTGCTTTCCGGGATGGATGGAACCGGTGAGCTATTCAAGCCGTTTCTCGATGCCATGGGGCAACGGTATCGGGTAAAGGTTGTTGACTATCCCAAGTCCGGAGCGTTGGGCTACACCGAGCTTGAGACAGCGATGAGGGCATCGCTTCCTCCGGAAGGACCGTTTGTCCTGCTTGGTGAATCGTTCTCCGGGCCAGTGGCCATTTCCATCGCCGCCTCTCATCCACCTGGACTCAAAGGGCTGATTCTCACCTGCACGTTTGCGCGCAATCCACGTCCTCGGCTCGGTGCCTTGCATTTTCTTATCGGCGCATTGCCAACAGGCGCTATCGCTGCACGTTGCGCAAGCGTCGCTCTGCTTGGCGGCTATTCCACTTCGCGGTTGCGTCGCGCATTTCTCGAAGCGCTCGGCAAGGTTACTCCGGATGCCTTACGTGCTCGGCTTCGAGCGGTGGTGTCGGTGGATGTGACGCGCGAACTTGCGGCGATCGATGTGCCTGTTTTGTATTTGCGTGCTACGCATGACCATGTCGTGCCTGCTGGTGCTGCAGAGCTTATAAGGGGCATCAAGCCTGAAGTGCACGTGGTCGATGTGGATGCGCCGCATTTTCTGTTGCAGGCTGCGCCCGAAAAAGCGGCGGGGCTTGTTGCGGAATTTATTGATGGCGTTGCTGGTTGCGAGCCGAGCAACTGAAGGAACCTCAGCGGCTATTGTCATCCCGGCGAAGGCCGGGATCCATCCCTCAGTCCTCGCTTATCAGACAGCTTATGGCAAGCCTTCACGCTGAGGAATGGATTCCGGCCTGCGCCGGAATGACGGATAGGAGGTGCAGTAGTGAGATCTTTGTAGGAGCGACTTCAGTCGCGACAGGCCGCGACGTAACCGTGGGTCGCGACTGAAGTCGCTCCTACAAAAATTAGGAAAGCTTTTCTGATTCCTTAGTTCGTCGCGCCAGGCAACGCCTTCAACACATAATCGCGAAAGATCTCCTGCGACTGCGGGTGTGCATAGCGCTGGTTGTACGCCGTGCTGGTCACCACCGTGACGAGCCCTTGCGACGGCATCACAAACACGTAGTTGCCGCCGTTGCCTGACATCGCCCAGACCGGCTGCTCCTTGCCGTTCACCTTGAAGCGAAAGCACCACCAGAAGTAACCGTAGTCGGCATCGTCACGCGCCTGCGCATGCACGCTAAGCATCTGATGCACCCAAGCGGACGAAATCACCTGCTGACCTTTCCAACGTCCTTCGTCCAGGGCCAACTCGCCGAGCTTGGCCAAGTCGCGGCTCCGATAGCGCGTGCCGCCACCGCCCATGCCAACGCCCAGCGGCGAGACGTTCCAATGAACGCTGGTAATACCCAGCGGTTTTTCCAGCACCTCGGCGGCGAACGCCGATAGCGGCTTGTGCGTCGCACGCTCCACCACCGCACCGGCAACAAAGGCACCAGCGGTGCAATAGGAGAAGGACCGGCCATGCGGGCTGTTAGCCGGCTTGGTCATCCAGGGAGCGAAGCCCTTGATGGGCAGGTCGAGCGCGAACTGCAGCCAATCCTCGGTCACGTACATGCGCTCTTCATTGCCGGACGAAAACTGATTTTCGTCGTCGCATTCCCATAGCGAGCTCATGGTGAGCAGGTCTTCCAGTATCATCGCCTGCTTGCGCGGATCGGGGTGCTGCAAAGGCCGCTTGTCCGGGAAATAGCCATAGACCTTGGCCTGGACATCGGGAATCAGCTTCCGCTCGATCGCGGCGCCCACCAGCCATGCGGTGATGCTCTTGCTGGCCGAGCGGATGTCGTTGAGCTGGTCGACGTTGCTGCCGTTGAAATATCCCTCATAGACCAGCTTGCCGTCATGGGCCACGACCACGCTGGTGATGCCCTTGAAGCTGCCATCGGCGAGCTTCGATTCCAGGGCGGCAAAACGGCTGATGTCCCAATGGGCGGCGCGGGCGTCGGTGGAGGACCAGCCATCGTTGGCGGCCACGGGAGGATGGTAGTCCGCGGCGCAAAGCGGCATGGCGGCAAGGGTGAACAGTGTGACGAGCAGGCGCTTCGATGGCATGTGCAGGCTCCAGTTGGGGTGGCGCCAGCACACCAGGACGTTCAATGAAGTGCCTGATGGGGAAATGAAGAATTATGAAGGCCGCGGTCGACGGCCAAAATCCAGACTCGCGGCGCATCGTCCGCTGGATGCATCACGCCCCGGCGCTTATGATGGCCAGTGAACAGGGGAGACAAGAATGGACGCGAGATACATCACAACGTTGGCGCTGCGCCTTTTCGCTATCTGGTTTTGCGTGAGTGCCTTTCAGCTTTTTGGCACGATCGAAAGCCTCCGGCAACTAGGCGGAAACTTTAATCAGTCGTCTTTGGTCAGCCTCTCGGTCATCGGGGTAGCGGTCAGCATCGGCATCATTCTCTGGATACTGAGCCGCCCGATCGCGGGATTGTTGACGTTCGATCTCGCCAAGCAACGCAGCGCGACCCGTCTTTCCATGGCCGACCTGGTCGTCGTGGGCTGCGTACTCATGGGGTTGTGGTGGCTCAAGAACGCACTGCTGCCGTTTGTCGAGTTCTGGCTGACCGCGGTGGCACGCGCGTCTTATTCGGACGAGTCCGCCCTGGCGACGCTGGATGGCAAGGACAAAATTACGATCGCGCTGGATCTGCTGCGGATCGCCATCGCCTTGTTCTTTATCTGCAGCCCGCGCCGTATCGCGCAATGGGTCCTTGGCCGCCCGGCAACTCCTGACGAGGCACCGGGCGAAGCGAGCTGAGGAAATCCACGCTCCTCAGGCGGTCAACCGCTGCTGCTCCTTGACCTGTTCCATCGTCATCGCCGCCGGGCGCTTCATGAAACCCGGCTCGTTGGTGCGATCGAACAGTTCCCGCACCCATTCGATGAACGCCTGCACGCGCGCCGATAGATGTTTCTTCTGCGGGTAAACGATCCAGACCGGCTTGCCGGTGGACATCGTGTCGGTCATGACCAGCTGGAGCATGCCGCGATCGAGGTAGCAGCAGGCCAGCATGTGTGGGGTCTGGGTGATGCCGAGGCCAGCGGCGACGGCCTGGATCACCGACTCGCCGTCATTGATAAGCATGTGCGCATCGATATCCACCTCGACCTGCCCGCTGGGCGTATCGAACTGCCACTGGCGCGGACGGCCGTTGGGATAGATGTAGTTGATGGCGCGATGGTTTTTGAGGTCGTCGATGCTATGCGGCGCGCCGAACTTCTCCAGGTAATCCGGCGAAGCGACGACCACGTTGCGCAGATAGCCGATCTTGCGGGCAATCAGGCTGGAATCCTCCAGCTGACCGACCCGGATGGCGCAATCGATGCCTTCCTGGATCAGGTCGGCCGGGTTATCGGTCATCGATAGCTCAAGGCGGATATCCGGATAACGGTCCTCGAACTCGCGCAGGCGCGGAATGATCGCCGCCCGCCCTACCGCCAGCGACAAACCGACCCGCAAACGGCCGGTCGGTTTGCGATTGTTGTAGTTCAAGGCCTCGGTCGCTTCGGCCAGATCGGCGAGGATCTCCTTGCAACGTGCATGGAACGCGGCGCCATCGTCGGTCAACCGCAAGGCGCGAGTCGACCGAAAAAGCAGCCGGGCGCCGAGGCGCTCTTCCAGGCGTGAGACAGCCCGGCTGACGCCCGAAGGAGTCATGCCCAGCTGGACGGCGGCGGCGGCGAAGCTCTTGGCCTCAACCACGCGAACGAAGGCGGAGATTGCGGAAAAGTCTTCCATAGCCAGTCTTTTTACCCTATTCGTGACTGTCAGTCACTATTGCTTTGCACAAGAAACGGATTTTCTGTACCGCTCAGTGCGCCTATTCTTCCGGCCCTCACGGCGATGTACTCGCCGGTCTAATAATTACCTGGAGCGCACGATGAAGAAGCGTTGGATCTTGGCCAGTGTCGCCGCCGTGGCGATCATTGGCAGCTATGCCCTCTTAAATGGGCACGACAACCCGCATGCGCAAGCCGCCGCCGGTGGGCCGCCGCCCGTCACCGTGGCCCAGGTGCTGGTCCGCAACGTAGACGACTCGGGCGAATTCACCGGCCGCCTGCAGGCGATCGACACGATCGAGCTGCGCCCCCGGGTCAGCGGCTACGTGGATTCGATCCATTTCACCGAAGGCGCCTCGGTCAAGAAGGGCCAGTTGCTGTTCCAGATCGACCCGCGCCCCTACCAGGCCGAAGTCGACCGCTTGAACGCCAACCTCGCCCAGGCGCGCGCCGAACAGGTCTTGGCCCAGGCCAATGCGGACCGCGGCCAGCGCCTGCTCGACCAGCATGCCGTGGCCAAGGAAGAAGCCGACCGCCTGTCGACCGCCGCACAGAGCGCCCGCTCGCAAGTGGCGGCCACCACCGCCGCCCTGGCTGCGGCCAAGCTCAACCTGGATTTCACCCAGGTACGCGCGCCGATCGATGGCCGCGTCAGCAACGCCCTGATCACCGCAGGCAATCTGGTGACCAGCACGGACGTGCTGACCCGCGTCGTGAGCGTCAACCCGATCTATGCCTACTTCGACGTGGACGAGAACAGCTACCTCAAGCTCGACCAGATCCGTCGCGAGAAAGGCGTCGCACCGCAGGTGACGATGGCGTTGGCGAACGAGAGCGGTTTCCCGCATGCGGGCCGCATCGACTTTGTCGACAACGAGCTGCGCGCCGGCTCGGGCACGATCCGTTTGCGTGCGGTGTTCGACAACAACGACACGCGTTACACGCCGGGTCTGTTCGTTCGCCTGCAGTTGCGTAGCGGCAGCGCGCATCAGCGTGCGTTGATCGACGACCGCGCCGTGGCGACCGATCTGGGCAACAAATTCGTCTACGTGCTGGGCAAGGACAAGAAGGTCGAATACCGCCGCGTCACCACTGGCCCGTTGCTCGACGGCCTGCGCGTGATCGACGACGGCCTGACCGCCAACGACGTGGTCGTGGTGAACGGTTTGCAGCATGTGCGTCCGGGCGTGGAAGTCGCGCCGACCAAGGTCGCCATGGACAGCCGCAGCCTCGATCCAAGCAAACAGTTAGCAAATGTCGGCGCAGCACCGAAGGTCGCTGCGTTGAACAAGGACTGATTCGATGAAAATCGCGCAATTTTTCGTGGACAGGCCGATTCTGGCCGGCGTCCTTTCCGTACTGATCCTGATCTGCGGCAGCATTGCGATGTTCAAGCTGCCGATCAGCGAGTACCCCGAGATCGTGCCGCCTACCGTGGTGGTGCGCGCCAACTATCCCGGCGCCAACCCCAAGACCATCGCCGAAACCGTTGCCACCCCGCTGGAAGAACAGATCAACGGCGTGGAGAACATGCTCTACACCTCGTCGCAGTCCACCAGCGATGGCCAGATGACGTTGACCGTCACCTTCGCGCTTGGCAGCGATCTGGACAACGCGCAGGTGCAGGTGCAGAACCGCGTGGCGCAGGCACTCAGCCGCCTGCCGCAGGAAGTGCAGCGCCTCGGTGTGACGACGCAGAAGAGTTCGCCCGACCTGACCATGGTCGTGCATCTGACCTCGCCCGATAAGCGCTACAACATGCTGTACCTATCCAACTATGCGCGCCTGCATATCAAGGACCAGCTCGCACGCCTGGACGGCGTGGGTGACGTGCAGCTGTTCGGTGCGGGCGAGTATTCGATGCGCGTATGGCTGAACCCGGACAAGCTGGCCCAGCGCGGCCTGACCACCGGCGACATCGTGCACGCGATCCAGGAACAGAACGTCGCGGTGGCCGCCGGTGCGCTCAATGCCCCGCCCGGCCCGGGTACGGCTGCGTTCCAGCTCAACATCAATACGCAAGGCCGCCTGATCAACGAGGAAGATTTCCTCAATATCATCGTGCGCACCGAAGCCAACGGCGCGGTGACCCACCTGCGTGACGTGGCCCGTGTGGAACTGGGTGCCGACCAGTACGCGCTGCGCGCCCTGCTCGACAACCAGCCGGCCGTGGCGATCCCGATCTTCGCCCGTCCGGGCTCGAACGCGATCCATATCTCCGACGAAGTGCGTGCCGAGATGGCACTGCTGCAGAAGGATTTCCCGCAGGGCGTGCAATACCAGATCGTCTACGACCCGACCGTGTTCGTGCGCGGCTCGATCGAAGCGGTCGTGCACACCTTGTTCGAAGCCATCGCCCTGGTGGTGCTGGTGGTGATCCTGTTCCTGCAGACCTGGCGTGCCTCGGTCATTCCGCTGATTGCCGTGCCCGTGTCGCTGATCGGTACGTTCGCGGTGATGTACCTGGCCGGCTTCTCGCTTAATGCGTTGTCGCTGTTCGGCCTGGTGCTGGCCATCGGCATCGTGGTGGATGACGCCATCGTGGTGGTGGAAAACGTCGAGCGGCATATCGAGCACGGTATGCAGCCGAAGGAAGCCACGCGACAGGCGATGAAGGAAGTAACCGGCCCGATCGTCGCGACCGCGCTGGTGCTGTGCGCCGTGTTCGTGCCGACCGCTTTCATCAGCGGCCTGACCGGCCAGTTCTATCGCCAGTTCGCGCTGACGATTGCCATCTCCACGGTGATCTCGGCGTTCAACTCGCTGACGCTGAGCCCGGCGCTGTCGGCCATCCTGCTTCGCGGCCATGGTGCGCCCAAGGACAAGCTCACGCTGCTGATGGATCGCGGCCTGGGTTGGCTGTTCCGTCCGTTCAACCGTTTGTTCATCAGCGGTGCCAACCGTTACGTCGGCGGCGTCAAGCGCGTACTCGGTGCCGGTACGATCACGGTGCTGATCTATCTGGGCCTGGTGGGCCTGGGCGGTGCCGGCTTTGCCCACGTGCCGACCGGTTTCGTGCCGCCGCAGGACAAGCAATACCTCGTCGCGTTCGCGCAGCTGCCCGATGCCGCCTCGCTCGACCGTACCGAGGAAGTGATCCGCAAGATGAGCGAGATCGCGCTCAAGCAGCCGGGTGTCGCCAATGCGGTGTCGTTCCCGGGCCTGTCGATCAACGGTTTCACCAACAGCACCAACTCGGGCATCGTGTTCACACCGCTCAAGCCGTTCGAAGAGCGTCGTGATCCGTCCGAATCGGCCGCTGCAATCGCTGCCGCACTGAACCAGAAGTTCGCCGGTATCCAGGACGCGTACATCGCGATCTTCCCGCCGCCGCCGGTACAGGGCCTGGGAACCATCGGTGGTTTCCGCGTGCAGATCGAAGACCGTTCCGACGCCGGTTTCGAGGAGCTGTACAAGCAGACGCAAAACCTGATCGCACAGAGCCAGAAGACACCGACGCTTGCAGGGCTGTTCTCCAGCTATCAGGTGAGCGTGCCGCAGATTAACGCCAACATCGACCGCGAGAAGGCCAAGACCGAAGGTGTGGATCTGGCTGATGTGTACCAGACGATGCAGGCCTACATGGGTTCGCTTTACGTCAACGACTTCAACCGCTTCGGCCGCACCTACCAGGTGAACGTCTCGGCCGACCAGAGCTTCCGTCATGAACCGGAAGACCTGTTGCAGCTGAAGACGCGCAATGCGCGCGGCGATGCCATCCCGCTTGGTTCGTTCGTGACCGTGGAGCAGACGGTCGGCCCGGATCGCGTGCAGCACTACAACGGCTATCCGACCGCGGAAATCAGCGGTGGCGCCGCACCGGGCTTCAGCTCGGGTCAGGCCCAGGATGCGATGGAAAAGCTGGCACGCGACAACCTGCCCAACGGCATGTCGTTCGAATGGACCGAGCTGACCTATCAGCAGATCCTCGCCGGCAATACCGCGGTGCTGGTGTTCCCCTTGTGCGTGTTGCTGGTGTTCCTGGTATTGGCCTCGCTGTATGAAAGCCTGACCTTGCCGCTGGCGGTGATCCTGATCGTGCCGATGGTGCTCTTGTCCGCGATCTCCGGTGTGTGGCTGTCCGGTGGCGACAACAACATCTTCACCCAGATTGGTTTGATCGTGCTGGTGGGCCTGGCGTGCAAGAACGCGATCCTGATCGTCGAGTTTGCCCGCGAAGCGCAGATCCTCGAAGGCCTGGATCGCAAGCAGGCCGTGCTCGAAGCCGCTCGCCTGCGACTGCGTCCGATCCTGATGACCTCGATCGCTTTCATCATGGGTGTGGTGCCGCTGGTGACCTCGCATGGTGCGGGTGCCGAGATGCGTCATGCGATGGGTGTGGCGGTGTTCGCCGGCATGCTGGGCGTGACCTTCTTCGGCCTGATCTTCACCCCGCTGTTCTATGTGCTGATCCGCGGCTGGACCGAAAAGATGGACGCGCGCAAGGCTGCGCACGCCGCACAGCGCCCGGCGCTGGAGGAACATTGAGATGAGCATGCATGACAACAACAAACGACCGGGCAGCAAGCCCGGTCGCACCCTCGGCGCGATGACCGCGATGTTCTCCGCACTGTTGCTGGCCGGTTGCGTCAGCGTCGGCCCGGACTATCACGCGCCGCAGGAAAAGCCGGTGGCGCTCCAGGGCGTCGATACGCAACGGCAGAACGAGCAGAACTTCCAGGCCCGTTGGTGGGAGCAGTTCAACGACCCTACGTTGAATACCCTGATCCAGCGCGCCGCGAAGAATGCTCCGGACCTGAAGATCGCCCTTGCACGCTTGCGTGAAGCACGCGCCGAACTTGGCGTCGCCAAGGCCGATCAGTGGCCGACGATCAACACCGGCGTCGACTACAGCAAGAGCGTCGCCCAGCAACCGGGCTTCACCACCCAGCGCGTACCGGTGCAGACCTATCAGGCCGGCTTCGATGCATCGTGGGAGCTGGATCTGTTCGGTGGCGTACGTCGCTCGGTCGAGGCGGCCAAGGCACAGGCGCAAAGTGCCGACGCCTCGCTGCAGGACGCGCAGGTCACGCTGTTCGCTGAAGTCGCGCGTTATTACTTCGACCTGCGTGGTACGCAGCTGCGTATCGATGTCGCCAAGCGCGATATCGAGAACCAGCAGCAGTCGTTGACGCTGATCCGCGCCCGCCTGGATGTCGGCACCGGCTCGGAGCAGGACGTCGCCAGCGCGAATGCGCGACTGGCGCAGGTCGAGGCGCAACTGCCGTTGCTGGAAACACAGGCGCGTGCGGATGAGTTCCGCCTCGCTGTGCTGCTTGGCGAACGCCCAGGTGAATTGGCCGTCGATCTTACGCCGGTCAACTTCAAGCCGATCGACGTGTCGCTGCCGATCGGCCAAGCGGGCGATGTATTGTCGCGCCGTCCCGATGTACGCGTGGCCGAGCGTCAGTACGCCGCTGCCAATGCACGCATCGGCGTTGCCAAGGCCGACTGGTTCCCGCATATCACGCTAGGCGGTTTCTTCGGCTTTCTGTCCGGCCGCAGCAATGATTTCGGCAGCCCGTCGACCCGCGCGTGGACGCTGGCCCCGAGCATCAGCTGGTCGGGCCTGAACGTGCAGCGGGTGAACTCGAACGTGAAAGCGAGCGAGGCGCGTGCCGACGAAGCCCTGGCCAACTATCAGCGCACCGTGCTGCAGGCCGCCGAGGACGTCGACAACTCGCTGACCTCGTACAACCTGCAGCGTGAGCGTGTGCAAAAGCTGATGGAGCAGGCACAGCAAAGCCGTCGCGCGGCCGAGCTGGCGAAGATCCGCTATACCGAAGGCGCCACCGATTTCCTCGAGTGGCTGGATGCCGAGCGCACCCAGCTCACCGCGGAAGACGCGTTGGCCGAAGGCGAGGCAGCGATCAACCTGCGCGCCGTGGCGATCTACAAGTCGCTCGGTGGCGGTTGGGAAGCCTGTGCCGATGAGAAGTGCTCCGAGGTGGCCTCTGCACCATGAACGCCACCGTGCACCGCCTGCCGCGCAAGGCCGCGCGCGGCAGTGTCGTATCCAATGAACCGCCGCCAAGCCAGCGCGTTGCGCTGGTGAGCGGCGGCAATCGCGGCCTTGGATTGGAAGTGGTAAGACAGCTGGCAGCTCAGGGCATCACCGTGTTGCTCGGCTCGCGTTCGCTGGCGGCGGGCGAGAAAGTCGCCCGCCAGCTACGCCATGAAGGTGGCGACGTCGTCGCAGTAAAACTCGACGTCACGTCCGACAGCGATGTGGCCAACCTGGCCAAGCATATCGATACCAGCTACCACCGGCTGGATATCCTGGTGAATAACGCCGGCGCGTTTTTCGATATCGAGAAACGCGCCTCCAACGCCGACCTGTCGGTCGTGCGCAGCGCACTGGACACCAACCTGCTCGGCGCATGGCGCCTGACCGAAGCCGTGCTGCCGTTGATGCAGCGGCATAACTACGGCCGCGTCGTTAATGTTTCCAGCAGTTGTGGCGCGATCGAGATGGAAGGCGAGAACTGTCCCGCGTATCGCATTTCCAAGACCGCGCTCAATGGCTACACCCGCATGCTTGCCGCCGAGCTCAAGGGCAGCGGCGTGTTGGTCAATGCGGTGTGTCCCGGCTGGGTGGCTACCGATATGGGCGGTAGCGGTGGCCGACCGGTTGCCGAAGGCGCGGAGGGTATTGTCTGGGCTGCGTGTCTATCACCGCAGCAGGGCAATTTGAATGGGCGTTTCTTTCGGGACAAACAGCCGATTGCCTGGTGATAAAACCGCTCCCTTCCTACTCGTCATTCCGGCGCAGGCCGGAATCCAGTGGGCTCAGTGATCGGTTGTCGCGGCAAGCATCACGACCTGCTTTATCAGGCTCATCGCGAAAATCGAAGTGCAATGCCACTGGATTCCGGCCTGCGCCGGAATGACGGTTAGGAGAGGCAGCCGCAAAGCCGGTCAGGCTAACGCCGCCTCGCCGACGAATCCACCACGCACGCTCGTCTGCGCCACTAGCTTTACTTCCGTGGCTTTCTTCCCATCAGCCGCATCACCATCAATCGTGAAATAACCCATCTGCCGATACAGCGCATCGGCCTGATCCTGCATCGACTTGGCCGCTGCCGCCGCCTCTTCCACCAGCGCCGCGTTCTCCTGCGTCACCTGGTCGATCTGCGTGATCGCAATATTGACCTGATCGACACCCGCCGACTGCTCCTGGCTGGCCGCCGCAATCTCGGCCACGATATCCGTCACCCGTTTCACACCGCCGACAATGGCCTGTAACGCCTCGGCCGATTGCGCCACCAGCATCTCGCCCACTTCGACGCGTTCGGTACTCTCGGCAATCAGCCGCTTGATATCGCGCGATGCCGCACCGCTCGACTGCGCCAGGCGCCGCACCTCGGTCGCCACGACACCAAACCCACGCCCATGCTCGCCCGCGCGCGCCGCCTCGACAGCCGCATTGAGCGCCAGCAGATTGGTCTGGAAAGCGATCTCGTCGATCAGGCTGACGATGTCGGCGATCTTTCGGCTGGATTCGCCGATATTCGCCATGGCTTGCATGACTTCCTCCGCCACCGCACCGCCACGCTCGGCCTGTTCGCGCGCGGCGCGGGTCAGCTGATCGGCTTGCAGCGCGTTTTCCGCGTTCTGCTTTACCGTCGCGGTCATCTCTTCCATCGATGCAGCGGTTTCTTCCAGGCTCGATGCCTGCTCCTGCGTACGCTGTGACAAATCATCGTTGCCTTGCGCAAGCTGCTGGGAGTTCAGCGTCACCATGCCAGCGCCACGCTGCACCTCGGCCACGATCACCGTCAGGCGTTCGCGCATGCGATTGACCATGTCCAGCAGGCTGCCTTCGGGAAACGCGGTATCGCCGTCCTTGCGCAGATCGCCTTCGGCAATACGCGTGGCGATGCGTACCGCCTGTGCCGGTTCGCCGCCGATCGTGCGCTTGATGCTTCGCATCGACAGCCATACCACCATGATGACGACGAAACCGATGCCTGCGGCGCGCAGCAGGCTCTTGATCAGGGCTGTACGAAACTCCGTATTGATGTGATCGAAGTAAGCGCCGGAAGCGAAGTGAATGTCCCAGGGCTTGTACCATTCCGAGTAACTGATCTTCGGCTTCTGCTCGCCGGTTTTCGGAATAGTTTGCACATAGCTGGTCATTGCGTGACCGGTATCCTGATCGGTACTGGCCATCGCGGCATAGTGATGGAATCCATTGGCGTCGGCCTCGTCATGCAGGTTCACGCCTATATCGGTGCGCAACGGATGCATCAGTAACACCGCCTTCGAGTCGAAGGCGAACACATAGCCCACACCGTCGTCCCAGCGCATGGACTGGATGTCCCGCAAGGCCGCCTTACGCGCATCGGCCTCGCTCATCTCGCCTTTGATGGCGCGCTGGCGATAACCATCCGCCACGGCGATGGCGCTCTGCACCTGATCGTGCAGGCCATCGGCGAGCGAAGCCATCTGCACGTCACGGCTTTCGATCTCTCCAATGACCGTGAGCGCGCCCAGGCCGAACGCGACGGTCAGCATCACCATCCACACGCGCGCGTTAAGCGTGGTGCGGCCGAACCAGTTGAACATACTCATGGCTTCCCCCGTGACGTGTAACGGCGACGCCCTCGACCTCTCATGCGGGCCCTGTGCAGGTACCGAAAGGATCATTAGTGGTCGTCGCTTACCGGGGTTAACGGCTCTGGATCGAAATTCTTTACGTGGCCATTTGGCCTATGGCAGGGCATTTTCCCTGCCTAGACAATAATTTGTGCGGCAAGCAGAAACCTGCGAATCGCTCTCTCCGCGTCAGGTGGCAAGCGTGAGCAGCACCTTGCCGATGGCCGCCCGGCTCTCGATAAAGGCATGGGCATCCTTGCCGTCGCGTATCGCGAAACGCGCCGCGATCTGCGGCTGCACGATGCCCCGGCGCACCAGCTCGAACAGCGCGTTCGCGCGCTCGCGCCGGATCGAACCGCTGGTCAGTACATTCCATAGATCGCCGCCGGTAAGCGTCAACGAGCGATCCATCAACAGGCGAGGATCGACCGGATCGGGATCGCCTGCCGCCATGCCGTAGAACACCACGGTGCCACCGATGCGGGTTGCCGCGAGACTGTCGCCCAACGTGCGCCCGACCGAGTCATACACCACGTCCGCACCGCGACCTTCGGTCAGGGTGTGGACCGCCGGCACCAGCTCGGCATAGTCGATCGCCAGCACCGCACCGGCTTCAAGTACGGCCTCGCGCTTGACCGTGGAGGAGGCGATACCCACGACCTTCGCGCCCATCGCCTTGAGCATCTGCGTCAACAACAAACCCACGCCGCCGGCTGCCGCATGAACCACGGCGACATCGCCCGCCTTGACGCTGTAGCTATCGCGCACCAGGTATTGCGCGGTCAGTCCCTGCAGCAAAACCGCAGCGGCCGTATCCGCATCGATATCCGCCGGCAGAGGAATCAGCTTGTCGACATCGACCGCGACCAGCTCGGCATTGGCGTACGGCATATCCGCAAAACCGACTCGCGTGCCGACCGGGAACAAGGTGTCGCCTTCAGCGGCCCGCTCGATAACGCCAGCGCCCTCGTAGCCAAGAATCCACGGCGCCTCGCCGCTCAAGTGATAGTTGCCGTTGCGTCGATACACGTCGGCGAAATTCAGCCCCGCGCACTGCATGCGCACCAGGGCCTGGTTTGGCGCCGGCACCGGATCGGGTTGCTCGGCCCAATGCAGGACGTCGGGACCGCCGAAATGGTTGAAGATCAGTGCGTGCATGGGGAGACCTGGTGCCGTCGAGCGGGCTATTAGACCACCACGCGCCCTGCCGTAGCCGTCAGAGACCCAGCACCTTCATCAATATCAAGACACCAACCGTGGTGATCGCGGTCGACACGATGCTGATGATGGCGGCCTTCTTGAACGTCGTTGCCAGTATCCACTGGTAGACCAGCGCCGCCGCGACAAAGCTGACGACAAATTCCAGCGGCGACGCCAGACGCAGATGCTCAAGCGCCCCGGTCACCAGCGAGCAAAGGAAAATGGCGAAAACCACCGAGCCCAGACCGGTCTTGTTGGCGCCCAGAACGCGGGCCATATACATGACTGGCGCGATGATCAGTACCGCCAGCACGATGAGTATCAGCCAGAATTTCACGCCCCTGCTCCCTTGAACGATCCATCGCAAGATCTTGTAATGTCGATGATTTCCATTATCTCGTCAACCCGGATGGGCCAAGGCATGTCTCCGCCGGTGAGACCGCGGGCGCGCAAACTGAGCCCATGAACGAGCCTTCTCACGCCCTCAAAGGCCGCGGCGCCGCCTCCAATCCGGAAGGGCGCTTCGAGTCGATCCGTCACCATGCCGAAGACGACGGCTGGCAGCACGCCATGCTGGACGAAACCCTGCCGCGCCCGCGCACGGAGGTGACCGAAGAGCGGGCGCGCAGCGTGATCAGCCACAACGACTCGCCCGACATCCATTTCAGCCAGGCGTTGAATCCCTACCGCGGTTGCGAGCACGGCTGCATCTATTGCTATGCGCGACCGTCGCATAGCTACCTGAATCTCTCACCCGGCCTCGATTTCGAAACCAGGCTGCGCGCCAAGAGCAACCTTGCCGAGGTGCTGCGGCTGGAACTGGCCAAACCCGGCTACAAGATCAGCGCCATCAATATCGGCAGCAATACCGACCCGTACCAGCCGGTGGAACGTCGCTGGCGGCTGACGCGCGCCGCGCTGGAAGTGCTGGCCGAATGCCATCACCCTTGCACCATCGTTACCAAGAACGCGCTGGTCGAACGCGACATCGATATTCTCGCGTCGATGGCACGCGAGAATCTGGTACAGGTATTTGTCTCGATCAATTCGCTGGACAATCACCTCGCCGCCAAACTGGAACCGCGTGCCAGCGCACCGCATCGGCGTATCAAGACCATTGCCGCCCTGACCGAGGCCGGCGTGCCGACTGGTGTGCTGGTGGCACCGATCATCCCCGCGTTGAATGACCGCGACATGGAAGCGGTACTGGAGCAAGCTGCAGCCGCAGGCGCACGCCGTGCCGGCTTCACCACTGTGCGCCTGCCCTATGAATTGAAAGCCCTGTTCCGGGAATGGCTGGCCCTGCATTTCCCGCAGCGCGCCGAGCATGTCATGAGCCTGATCCAGCAGATGCACGGCGGCAAGGATTACAAAGCGGATTTCGCTACGCGCATGCGCGGTGAAGGCGTGTTTGCCCAGATGATCAAGAAGCGCTTCGACGTCGCCTGCCGCAAGCACGGCTTCAACCAGGCGTATGAGTTGAAGCTTGATACGTCTCGCTTTGTGCCGCCGCGGGAGCCTTCGCCGCAGGGGCAGCTGTTTTAAGCGAGATAGCGCTTTTCGACCCGCCTGTTTCATCCCTGTAACAGGTCGCAACACAATCGCGCACGACAGACTCGCGAACTGCCTAAGCTGTTCTCCGCATGCCGAATCGTCGAGTATCTCCGTTCGGCAACCTCCCCGCTGCACGACACGATAACGCCGTGTTTGCTATGCCTGTCATTTTCTTGTGCCTCAATACTGGCGTGGCGATCGTATGGCCATGGGGTGCAAGTCATCTTTCTCCACCACCACGCAAGCTTGAAGGAGCGAAACGATGAGCAGCATCACGACGAAAGACGGGACCAAAATCGCCTATAAGGATTGGGGCAAGGGGCAGCCGATTCTCTTTTCGCATGGCTGGCCGCTCGCTGGCGATGCGTGGGATGCGCAGATGCTTTTCTTCGGCCAGCAGGGCTACCGGGTGATCGCCCATGATCGACGCGGGCATGGGGCGTCCGATCAACCTTGGGACGGCAACAACATGGATCAGTACGCCGACGATCTGGCCGAGCTGATCGAGAAGCTCGACCTGAAGGATCTCATCATGATCGGCCACTCGACCGGCGGTGGCGAAGTGGCGCACTACATTGGGCGCCATGGCACCAGCCGTGTCGCGAAGGTCGTCCTGGTAGGCGCCGTGCCTCCCCTGATGCTCAAGACCGACGCCAATTCGGAGGGCACGCCCCTGGAAGTATTCGACGGTATCCGTAAAGGGACGGGAGGCGATCGCTCGCAGTTCTTCCGCGACCTGTCGATCCCGTTCTACGGATTCAACCGCGAGGGCGCCAAGATCAACGAAGGTCTGCGCGACACCTTCTGGTTGATGGGCATGCAAGGCGGCATTAAGGGCGAGTACGACTGCATCCATGAATTTTCCGAAGTCGACTACACCGACGACCTGAAGAAGATCGACAAACCCACCCTGGTGATCCATGGCGACGACGACCAGATCGTGCCGATCGCAGCGGCGGGCGCCAAGACTGCAAAAATCGTCAAGGGCGCAACGTTCAAGGTCTACAAGGGCAGCCCGCATGGCCTGGCGCAGACGCAAGCCGACCAGTTCAACCAGGACGTGCTCGCTTTTATCAAAGGCTGATTAACTCGATGCCGCTCGCACTTTTCGCGAGCGGCTTCTGACCTGCAGCCTCCGGGGATCTCCCGTAGCCTCCGTTTCCACCGTCATCCCGGCGCAGGCCGGGATCCAGTGGCGTTGCCGTTGGGTTGTCGCGACAACGCCTGAACACAACCGCGAAAATCGGAAACTGAAGCCACTGGGTCCCGGCCTACGCCGGGATGACGAGTAGGAAGTTCTTCCAAATTCCCTATCAATGTTGATTCGCAAGAAACGCATGCGGCCGATGCTGTAGCGACCGCCAGCCGGTGCGCCCCAGGTATACCACCACCAGGCCGATCACCGCCCAGACGGCTGTGACCGCCAACGCGACATAGTCGATATTCGGATGCAGCGAGCTGTCCCTGGCAAGGGCTGGCAGCACGCAGCCCGCATTGAGCAGGATGATCATCAGCAGGGTTCCTACCGCGAACATCCAGGCCCGCAACGGCCGTCCGCCAACGACACGCAGCAACACGGCAGGCAGCAAGGCCAGGCAGCACAGCTGTGCTGCAGCGATGGATGCGACAATGGCGGTGCCTACTTGCAGATAAAGGGCGCCGGCGATCATCGCCACGGTGAATCCGATCTGCCAAAGCATCGGCAAACTCAATGAAGCCCGCAGAAACTCTCGTTTTACCTTGGCTGCGTCACCCAGCCCCGGCATCAATGCCAACAGAGGCAGCTCGGTATTCGTCTTGCGCCAGCGCTGCGAGAAACGGGCGATGGTGACGATGCTGATAAGCGCCGTGCCATAGGTAGAAAAGGCCGCACCGAGCGGCAGCGCAACGTGAGTCAGCGCGTTGTACAGGCTGATCTTGCTGTCCAGACCGATCATCAGTACAACACCAGCCATGATGATCAACAGAAAAGAGAATTGCGCAGCCGTCAGCAATATGCCGCGCCATGTCTTCGGCATATAGAAACCGCCAAGTGCAACGCGTATCGCTTGCAGCGGCGCCTGTGGTCCGACTTTCCTAAGATCCGCCTTGGCCTGCATCCACGCCGGTTGCTGACTCAGGGTCTCTTTGGTGAACGCAGTACCGAACGTCCCCCAGCTGTTTTCGCCAATGCGACGGAACTGCATCACCATCGGGCTACGCATGCCTTGCTCAAGCATGCCACGCGTACGCATCAACTGGCGCCAGCGGTAGACAAGCAAGAGGGTGAGCACAGCGGTGAGCGGTAACGCCCATGTCAGAAACTCCGGTCGCGATGGCCCAGGAATATCGACAACGCGACGCGCGCCAATCATCAATGCGGGCAACAACCCCATCGGCGTCGCGAAATAGCGGGGCAACCAGGCGAAGAACAAGCCACCGAGCACACATAGGGCCATGACGAATGCAATGGCCAAGGCATGGCCGCCGAGGAAGCCCAGGATGATCGCGGGTAGGACGATACAGATGGCGGCATACAACACCAGGCTGGCGACGATGCTCGACTGCAATTGCGGTATGCGCAAATCGCGTGCATCCATCGCCATCAGCAACATGTGCGAGACAAAGAATGCCCACAAATAAACCAGGCCGAAGCCAACAGCCCCAAGCGCATCGGAGACAGCTCCGTCCCTGTTCTTGTTGAAGATCAATATGCACGCTGCGGCAATGATAAGAAGAGCAAAAAAGCCGCACATCACCCAACGCACTGGCGCACGCGCCGAACGCCATGGCGCCTTCAATATCAGTAAGAGATTCATTCGGCGATCTCCACGAACAGATCTTCCAACCCCAACGGATCGATGCGTGCGCCTTGCAGATGACTCGCCTGCGGCCACTGGCCTTCGCTATCGCGTTCGACCACCAGACTGATACTGCCGTCCCCATGCTGACGATGACTCAGCGCGATCTCCGGTGCCGCGGCACTCAGACGAGGCGGCAGCCACAAGCGCATGAAGCGTTCTTTTGTATCATCCACGGTGCTGCGCAGAATCAACCGGCCTTCGTGCACAAAGGCAATGTCCGAGGCGACACGCTCGAGATCGGACACAATATGTGTGGAGAACAACACGGTCGTACCGAACTCGCCGGCACGTACCGCGACTTCACGCAACAGCTCGCGACGTGCTACCGGGTCAAGCGCCGCAGCCGGCTCGTCCAACACCAGCAGATCGGGCTGCGACGCCAACGCACGAATCAACTCCACACGTTGCCGTTCGCCCGGCGACAGCTTGGCCAGCAGGCGATTCTGCGGAATCTGCCAACGCTGCATCAGCTGCTTGGCGAAGGAACGATCCCAGCGCGGATAGAAGCGGCCGATGTAATCGAGCATCTGCTCGGCCGTCAGCCAGGCCAATGCCTCCGGCTGCTGCGGCACATAGGAAAGGCGCCCCTTGGTGGCATCGGACAGTCGCAAGGCCGGTTCGCCGAAAACAGACGCCTTGCCCTCGCTCGGTTCGAGCAAGCCGACCATGGCACGGATCAACGTGGACTTACCCGCGCCATTGCGACCGATCAGACCCAGCACGCTACCGGGTTCGAGTGCGAGGTCGATCCCCGCCAGCACAGGGTTGCCCTCATAAGCATGATGCAGGCCCTGAACGGATAACGGGGCAACCATCGTGGTCTCGCGAAGTACGGCGTTCATGTCATTCCCCCAGCAGTTTGGACAACCGCCGCAGCACAGGCTCGGCAGGCAGTTCGAGTTCGGTAGTCTGTCGCGCCAGTGCCTGTAACTGCGGTTCGAGCAGCCCCAGGCGTTGCGCCTGGGTTTGTGTCGACCGGTGCACCTGCGCCACGACCATCCCCTTGCCGCGCAACCGTTCCAGCAGGCCTTCGCTTTCGGCCATGCCATAGGCACGCGACACCGTCATCGGATTGATCGCATGAAACCCCGCCACATCGCGTACCGACGGCAGCAGCTCGCCGGGCGCAATCTGGCCCCCGGCAATCAGCCGCCGGAGCTGCTCGACAATCTGCCGATAGATCGGCTCGGCCGAGGCGGGTTGAATCGTGAGTAGAGAGGCATCCATGTGTATTAATACAACAATACACTTAGGAAAAGTCAACTGGGACTTATGGCCTAGGGGCGCGCATGCGTATTCACATGATCGGTACTTGGCGTGAAAAATTATGAGGAAAATCGCGTAGTTGTGCACCGGACCATAGCTTGGCCGGTGCGACCAAACTATGAGATTCCGGAAACTAAGGTTTGACCAGCAGTCGTTTTGCCTTGATGGGCAAAATCAGGGCTTCCCTAGCCCGGCAGGCTGACCACCGATGTGAAGCCGCCGAAGATCATGCGCTTGCCATCGAAAGGACAGTCAGCGGCGGCTGCCATGCGGGGGTCCTGCATGAATTTCGCCATGCCGGCATCGCGGGTGGCCTTGTCGGGCCATTCCACCCACGAGAACACCACGGATTCATCCTGCGTCGCCTGCACGGCGCGGCGGAAATCGGTGAGCTTGCCGTCGGGCACGTCATCACCCCAGCACTCGACCACCCGAATGGCGCCAAACTCCACGAAAATGGCGTCAAAGGTACGGGCGTGCGCGATGAACTGTTCGCGGTTGGCATTGGGTACGGGGATCACGAAACCATCGATGTAGGACATGTCAGTTTCCTCAGCGGAAGGGGCGGCCGAAGTGGCCGCCTTCATGCATACGACGAATGAGCGTGCCCGGGATCGACACAAGCCTTCGAGCAGCCGCCGCAACAGGTTCTCCAGGCAGCGATCTTCTATTGAGCGCCACCACCGATCTGACGAATGCCATCACTGTTTGCCAACCGCATCTCCAGACCCCATCCCCAGTGCTGCTGGCCACCGGCGAAGTTATCGTCGATAGCAACGGCAATTTGATTTTTGCCCTTTTTTAGCGGGAGGTCGAATGAGCCATTAGTAAGGGAGAGGCGTCCGCCGGGCTCTTTGCTCGCGCTCTTGATGCCATAGAGATTCTTGCTTTGGAACGTCAGCTTACCGTTCACGAAGACCCAGACTTCTCTGGTCCATCCCATATCTACGTGCTTTACCTGGTCGTGGTCAGCGTTGATCGTGGTCTTCAACCAGATGCCGGTGATGGTCTGCCCAGTCTGCGCATCGCCATACCATCGCGTTAAATTGACCAGGCCACCTGGGTCGAGCACGACGGACTTCCACGGTGCCGATTGTTTTGGCATGGACGAATAAACGGGATCGATGCCGGTGTTTTCCTGAAGCGTGCTATCCATGCGACTAACCATGACGAACGGCTTCGAAGCAAGCCAATGACGTACGTATCGGACATCATCCTTCGCGGGACCGCTGGACGCCATCGCAGGCAAGCCATCGACGACGTTGGGCGCGATGCTCAGGTGTGCATAGGATGCAGGTCCATGCAATCGGATCGAGCCGTCGGGGAAGCCGCCGACCAGCGTTTCGACGGCCAGCGTCGGTGCGTGCGCGCCGTTGATGAAAACATTCATGCGTGCGCCGGAGAGGACCAACTTTATGTGGTTCCAGCCTTCGAAATTAATGGGTGCATGCGTTTGATACTGTCCATACAAGTCCCATTCGAATACATGATGTGCCGTGGGCATGTACTGGATGCATTCCTCGGAGACAGCACAGTCTGCGCTCGGCCGAAAATACAATGCATCTGCTTCGTCATCATGTTGGCGAAAGGTGATGCCGGTAATTCGCTCGCCTACAAATTTTGTGTCGAATTCGATCGTTCCGTTGCTGAAGTTGGTGTTCTTCAGCTCGGCATAACCCTTGTTGACGACGAGAACATCCTGCTCGGTCTGATCATGCTGGAACGATACATCGCCATTCGCTTGCCATTTTTCCGGCGTCATGGAGATATCGGTTTGTTCAAATGCAAGGATGGGCTGCGAAAGCCCGGCGATGGCGAAAAAAAGCAACGAGTTTCGTGGCCAACCGGGCGCCTTTGCCCAGTTTGCGCACTTGGATAATGTGGACATGTGTTCTTCCAATCGTCTTGCGCGGCATGAGTGGCCACTTTATTGACCGTGTCGCGCTCGCTCTACGGAAATGATCCGAAGTGGATCAACGACGTTTCAAAGCGGCGACCCATGAGGCCGAATGCCGCGTTCAGCGGTAGAACGCATGGCGTCCCGGACAGTCCGGTTGAAGGCCACCTATACGCCCGGGTGCCGCTTGAACCGATCAATGGCTGGTGACACCGTCTGCTTGCGCCAACTTATCCAGCCGACCAGAAGCGACAAAGTCGCCGCGACGAGTGGCGGCACAGCATGCCCGTATTCGTGGTGGATGATGACGGTCGCAACGGCGGCAAGCATGACAGTGCAACCCAGCGCCGAACCTAACAGGCGACTCGGCGCCCACAGAAGCAGCGCAGCCGCGGCGAGTTCCAGCGATCCGGTGACGAAATGGAACCAGCTCGGGTAGCCCCATTTCAGGTATTCCTCGTAGATGGAGCCAGGGGCGAAGATGTTGCTGAGTGAACCCACGACGAAGGAAGCGGCAAGAGCGAAGGGTAAGACCTGGCGCCAGGAGAATTTAGACATTTGTCTGACCTTGGATGATGAGTTCGCCGCTAGTGGAATGCGATTTTCGGAGTAGATCTCGAAAGCCGCGGCGGCGACATGTAGATCAAGCTACGCTGCAACGGCCTTCTGGGCCGCCGCAAAGACATCGCGCGCGGATGTCGTGCCTGGAACGTGCTCCGTACCGGCGACCCCGAGGACCATCCAACCTGCGTTGACGGCATCAAACATGGCTTCGGCCGGTCCCGTCTGGCCCTTCGGAATGCCCAACTGCTCGAACGCCGCCGGCCAGCCGGCTCGCGGGATAGCAAAAGCTTTGACCTCGACCTTCAAGACGTCACCCAATTGCATTGCCACTTCATCAGCGCTGACCATCGAACCGAGCTCGACGACGCGATGCCCCAACCATGCCTGTCCGGTCAGAAGCGCTGCGATCTCGGCGCCGATATCATGGGTTGCAACCATGGTCGATTTCCGATCCGTCGGGTTGTAGTAGACGGGGAGCGTGCCACCTTGGGCAACCTGCAAACCGTAGAGGAAGTTCTCGAAAAATCCGCCGGCGCGTACAAACGCGATTGGCAAGGTCAGGTCACGAAATCCTTGCTCCAAAAGCGACAGGGCCGTGATCATCCCCAGCCCGCTGGTTCTATTTGCACCCATGGATGAGAGTGCTACCACCCGCGGCGGAGCTGTTCGGGTAAGCGCACCGACGTAGTTTGCAATCACAGCCTTCGCTTCTTTGTAATCCGGCGAAGGCGCCCATTCGGATGGCAGCATGACAAAAGCGCCTTCGACGCCTTTGAGCGCCATCTCGATGGCGGCCGAGTCGTTCCAGTCGCCTTCTACCAATTGCACGCCTTCGTCGGCCCACTTCGCCGCCTTTTCACGATGCCGGACGAGCGCGCGTACCTCTTTGCCTTGCGCTAGCAGATGCTTGGCCGTCGCGCCGCCAACTTTTCCCGTGATTCCCATAACTAAAAACATGAGCGTTCTTCTTCATTGAGTTCGGTGGCCCACGGTATCCCGTGGGTTATTATTCGAATACGAGGCATATTCGGAACGGGCCGTGTAGATGAACTTAACAATCGCTCGAACCCATCTGGACGGGCTTGTGATGTTTTTGACCGTGGCGGAATACCGAGGCTTTCGTGCTGCGGCACGGCAGCTTGGCATCACCCCGTCCGCGGTCAGCCAGGCGATACGCAGCCTGGAAAAACGCGTTGGCGCGCCCCTCTTCTCTCGTACGACACGAAGCGTCAGGCTGACCGAAGCGGGCGAACGCCTGCTCGCCCATGCACGCCCGGCTGTCGACATGCTCACGGCCGGTTTGGACGCCGCGAGTGGTTTGGGTGGCGAGATTACCGGTCGACTGCGCATCAACGCGCCCAGGCCAATTTTGCCGCTGCTGGTGAATCGCTTGCTGCCCGACTTTCTCGACGCTCACCCAAACGTTGAACTCGAACTGGTGGGCGAGGATCGTCCGATCGACATCGTCGAAGAAGGTTTCGATGCGGGGATACGTCTCGGAAACTTCGTCCAGATCGATATGGTCGCGGTGTGGCTGACGCCGCCGGAGCGCTTCGTTGTCGTTGGCGCCCCTGCGTTATTTCGGAGGCACGGCCGACCGTTGTCTCCGTACGACCTGCAGAACTTCCGTTGCATCCTGCTCCGTCAGTCCGTGCGAGCCCTCGATCATTGGCAATTTGTCGTCGATGGTGAGCGCATCATGGTGGGAGTCGAGGGGCCTCTCGTGATCAATGACATCGAGGCCTGCATCCGCTCAGCGTTGAAGGGTGTTGGGCTCTTCCAGATACCGCATTCGCTCGTGATGTCGTATCTTGAAAGTGGCGACCTGCAGGCCGTGCTCGAATCGTATTGTGTCGAGGTTCCCGGTCTTTCCCTTTACTATCCAAGCCGAAGTCAATCGCTGCCAAAACTTCGCGCCTTCGTCGATTTCGCCACCCAGCGAATGCGAAGAGCATTCAAGCCAGGCGACTACCTGCCGAGTCCCGTGAGCGGCCAGGTTCAGTAGCGAACGAAATTTGGCTATCTAAATTGGACGTCTAAATCGGATAGCTCATGGATTCGCGATCAGCGATTGTGCGCTTAACCACAACGTGGCTGTTTTGGCCAACTTATGCTTAATTGTTACCCCTGATTTGGCCGCAGAGGGAGTTATGTCCGTGGTTACCTTGGCTGTGTTTGAGCAGCACAGCTATCTCGTGTCGGCCATCATGCTCGTATCGGGCTTCATCGCAGCCTGGTGCAACGAAAGGTAGAGCTGGCTACTACCCATCTGAATGCAATCTACGAGCTTGAGCTTCCTTGTTGGATACGTGGCTTCGTCTGGATTGCTCCCTATCCCATCGATATCCAAACGGAGACTGCAGCGCCCATGTCGGATGAATCGAACATAGAGCAAGACAAGCAAAGCCACAGCACAGTGGAAGCGTCCAAAGAAACAAGCGAGAGCATCAAGATCTCACGCCGAAACTTTCTTACGGGCACCGCCATCGCCGCGACCGGGTTGATGATCGTGCCTCGCCATGTCCTGGGCGGACCTGGCCATACGCCGCCCAGCGATCGATTGAACATTGCCGGCATCGGCGTCGGCGGCATGGGCATGCACAATATCCGCGCCTTGGCCGGTGAAAACATCGTCGCCCTATGCGACGTGGATTGGGGCTATGTGGACAAATCCTTTCGCGGGATGTTCGCCGACCTGGGGCAAGCGCAGGCACGCCTCGACAAGGCCCAGACCGCTGCAAAGCGCCGGGAGCTGCAGGACGATATCGAGCGGACAACGCAGCTTTCCCGCAAGTTTGATTCGATCAAGCGCTATACCGACTACCGCCAGATGCTCGAACAGCAAAAGGACATCGACGCGGTGGTCATTGCAACGCCGGACCACTTGCATGCGGTGATCGCCAGCGCGGCGATGAGCCATGGCAAGCACGTGTACGTGCAGAAGCCACTCACCTGGTCGATTGACGAAGCCCGCATGCTGGCCAGGAAGGCCAAGGACAATCCCAAGATTGTCACGCAGATGGGAAACCAGGGGCACTCGACCGACGATGCCCGCTTGATCAACGAGTACATCGCCGCCGGGGCGATCGGCAATGTGAGCGAGGTCCACGTCTGGACAAATCGCCCGCTCGCCTATTGGCCGCAAGGAATTCCACGTCCGCAGGCGGTGCCCAAGCCGGATGACGCGAGCTGGAACATGCACGCCGTGATGGATCGGCTCGCCAGTGCGATGGCCGGCAACTATCCGATGCCGCAGGGGCTGGCATGGGATCTCTTCCTTGGCCCCGGTCCCGTCGTCGAGTACCACCCCCTGTATCACCCGTTCAATTGGCGTGGGTGGGTGGATTGGGGTGTGGGTGCCATTGGCGATATGGGAGCGCACCTGATCGATTCTCCGTTCTGGTCGCTGGATCTGGGTTTCCCGACGGCCGTGGAGACCGTCTCGACGCCCTTCAACCACGAGTCGTACCCCATGGCGACGATGACGTACTACGAGTTCCCGGCGCGCGGTAGCAGGCCGCCGGTGAAACTCACCTGGTACGACGGCGCATTGCTGCCACCAGGGCTGCAGGCGCTGGGAGCCGGGCAGCTGAGCAAGGACGGCGGCGTCCTCTACGTCGGCGACAAGGGCAAGCTGATTCACGAGACATACGGCGCGAATCCGCGCCTGCTGCCGCAGTCGTTGCATGATTCGGTGGGCACGCCTCCGCAGAAGTACGCACGCATCAAGACCTCGCACGAGATGAATTGGGTAGACGCTTGCAAGGGAAAGGCGGAAGCGTCCTCGCCCTTCGCATACGCCGCGCGGCTGACGGAGGTCATGCTGCTGGGCGTCGTATCCCTTCGCGCGGGCGGCAGGATCGAGTACGACGCGGAGAACATGCGCATCACCAACACACCGGCGGCCAACGAGTTTCTACGTCGTGAGTATCGCCAAGGTTGGTCCGTCTAGGACAACGAGGTAGAGAGCAGCAGCACGAGCCCTCGTAGCACCACGATGCTACGAGGGCTCATTCGGACCCTCACAAAGAGGGTTTCAGATGCGGTGTTTACGAGGGCAAAAGCCCGGCCGCCTGGTAATTCTTGATCAACGCATCAAACAGCTTTATGTCGGAACGGCCGCGTGCCATCAGCTGCGCGCCTGCAACGGCGGCGAATATGGCATAAGCGCGCTTCTTGGCATCTCTGCTGTTCACGATTCCCGCGGCAACGAGCGTCTTGCCGAGCCATGCAACATTGATGTCGGTGAACGCTTCGACCTCTTTCTTGACCTGCTCAGGTAGATCGTCGAACTCTGCGGTCATGAAGCTGCATAGACAGATGCGATTATCGCTCTCCAGTGCTGCACGAAACGTTCCCGGAAAACGCCGCAAACGCTCGGCAGGATCCGGCGTCTTGGCTGAAAGCACATCCAGGCCTTTTGCCGCGTCTTCCCAGTAGCGCTTGGCCACAGCGGTGGCGAGGTCGGCCTTGCTCGGGAAGTGGTGGTAGAGGCTGGCTGCCTTGATGCCGACTTCTTCCGCCAGCGTGCGAAGGTTCAGTCCGCCGTAGCCATGCGCCTGCGCGATCTTTGTCGCGACATCCAGGATTCTGTCCCTGGAATTTGTGCCTGTCTGACTATCCACGAATCTATCCTCATGAAACGAGCCGCCCCGGAAATGGCGGAGGTTCGTTGTATTGACGTACGTACCGCAGGTCCGCTCAACCGGGGCTTGAGCTGTTCATTATCGACGCAAGCCGCTCAGACCGTACACAGCGATGGCATCGCCATGCCGCGTCCCATTCTCTCAGAGCCTTGGCCACGTCCAAGTCGGCCGCCCACAAAAAGTAGTTGACGGCGGCTATTGTGCGGCCTATTGTCCACCCTAACAAATGTTAGGTAGGCTAGCTCCTGACCTTTGTTGCCCCCTATTCAGCACTTTGAGAACCCTCTCCCATGAACTCCGAACTTATTTACCAGGACGCGACCAAGCTCGCCGAACTGATACGCACCAAGGAAGTGTCGCCTGTCGAGGTTATGCAGGCGCACCTTGACCGCATCGAAGCGGTCAACCCGAATATCAACGCTGTCGTCACCGTCGCTCAGGACGCGTTGAAGGCTGCCAAGGTGGCCGAAGCCGCCGTTCTGGCCGGCCATGCGTTGGGGCCGCTCCATGGCGTGCCGTTCTCGGCGAAGGATTCGTTCGACACAGCAGGTGTGCTCACCCAGTTGGGCTCGCCTATCTTCAAGGGCCGCGTCCCCGACACCGATGCACCCACCATTGCACGCATGAAGAAGGCAGGCGGTATTCTTCTGGCCAAGACCAACCTTCCCGAGTTCTCTTATTGGATCGAAAGCGACAATCTGCTTTCGGGCCGAACGCTCAATCCATGGAACCTTGATCGCACCCCAGGCGGGTCGAGCGGCGGCGAGTCGGCGGCCATTGCAGCAGGCATGTCGCCGATCGGTCTCGCCACTGATGTGGCTATTTCTGTCCGTGGCCCAGCGGCCCTGACCGGCGTGATCGGTCTCAAGGCAACGCACGGACGCATCCCGATGACCGGTATCTGGCCGCGCGTACCGCGTCGCTTCTGGCACGCCGGCCCGATGGCCCGTTCGGTTCGCGATATCGCCCTCGCTTATGCGCTCCTGGCGGGCCCCGATGGCGCCGACGGTTTCTCCACCAGCTCGCCAAGCCTGGACGCTGGCGTTGGCGCTGCACCGGATCGACCAATCCGCGTCGGCTGGCTCGTCGAGCCTGGCTTTGGCCTGATCGACAATGATGTCGCGGCAACCGTCAAAGCGGCGGCCGAAGCGCTCAAGAGTGCAAGTGTCGTCGTCGAGGAAGTACGCATCCCCGTGCTTGAGCAGATCAATGCGCTTGAGCTTCTTTGGAAGCTTCAGGCCATGGAGACCAAGCCCGCTTTCAGGAAAGCGACGGCCGGACACGAAGACCTGATCTACAAGCATGTCCAGGGCGTCTTCGATACTCCCGATACGTCGATCGAAGATTTCGTTATCGCCGAGCAGCAGATTGAAACGATGCGCGATGGCTTCGCTCAATACTTCGCTCGCTATGATGCGCTGCTCTGTCCGGTAACGCCGGTGCCGGCGCACGCTCACGATGCCGCGGAGTTCGTCATCAACGGTCAGACGGTCTCTTCCCTGCACGTGATGGACGCGACCGCGCCTCTGAGCGTTACGGGCCTGCCGGGCCTCTCGATGCGCTTTGGCACGAGCAACGATGGTTTGCCGATCGGTGTGCAGCTGGTATCGCCATGGTTGGCGGAGTCCACGATTCTGCATCTTGGTTCGCTGCTGGAAAGCTTGAGCCCGGTCCGGGACCTTCACCCCAGCCTGGCCAACATGGGCGTGCTGTCTTAAGCGTGCTTCGGTATGCCGCCGGTAGCGCGACCATCGGCGGCATCCGTTGTCAGGTCAGGCGACATCTTATAGATTCGAAACATGGGTCTTAAACGGATGGACAACGTCGGAATCGTCGTCGATGACCTCGCGGTGGCGATCGATTTCTTTCGCGAGCTTGGCCTCGAGCTCGAAGGGCGGGCCATGATCGAAGGAGAGTGGGCCGGACGTGTCACCGGATTGGGCGATCAACGCGTCGAGATCGCCATGATGCGCACCCCCGATGGTCACAGTCGGCTCGAACTCTCTCGCTTTCTCACGCCGGCGACCGTCGCGGATCATCGGAACGCCCCAGTGAATGCTCTGGGCTATCTGCGTGCCATGTTCACCGTGGACGATATCGACGAAACGCTCGAAAGGCTCCGCAAGCGCGGCGCGCAGCTCATGGGTGAAATCGTGCGTTATCAAGACATATATCGGCTTTGCTACATTCGTGGGCCTGAAGGGCTTCTCATCGGACTCGCCCAGGAGCTCGGCTGAGCGCCAGCATTCGACTCTCTGCCGCTTGATGCTTAGGAATTTAACTTTGTTTACGTCTCCCCAGGTGAGGCGGTGAGCGACCTCGCGTCGCAGCGATTCAATCTAAGGGAATGGTTGTAGCGAAGATCCATACATGGCGCTCGTCAACCCCGGTAGGTCACGAAAGCCGGTGCTTTAAAAAACGGTGGCTCAAATCATGGGGCGATTCTTCATCCTTTTGCTCGTCGCGGCTTACATTGGTTGCTTGAGTTGCGCTGCGTACGCGCAATCTTCATCGCCACCGTTGCCCGCATCGAATACGGTGACAACGCTCGCACCGGTGGTGGTGACCGGTGTTCTGCCCGGCCCGGCGTTGTGGAAGGTGAGCAAGGGAAAACATGTCATGTGGGTGCTCGGCCTCACCTCGCCAGTACCCAGGGATATGCAGTGGAAGTCGGCGGATGTCGAAAACCGTATCGCGGCATCGCAGGCGGTACTGAAGTTACCAAGCCTGGAGATTGGTGTGCGGACGAGTTTCTACCGCAGCTCCATGATGCCCTCGCCTCAGGAACTTGGAAAAAATCCCGACCAGAAGACTCTGCAGGACGTGCTGACGCCAGAGCTTTATCGCCACTGGCTGGTGCTGAAAGCCAGGTATCTTGGCGACAGTCATCGCGTGGAACAGATGCGGCCCATTCTTGCAGGGCGCGAGCTTTATGAGGCCGCTCTCAAGCATTACGGACTGGTTGATGAGTACGAACTGGAGAACATCGTTTATAAGGCTGCCGCCCACGATGGAGTCGCGGCCTTCAATACGTCGTATCAGATGTTATTGAAAGATCCTCGCGAGACGATCCGCTCACTGAACGACAAGTCGATGAACGATCAGCGCTGCCTTGGCCAGGTGTTGGATGCGCTGGATCAGGATCTCGCCCAGGCGACGTCGCGCGCAAATGCGTGGGCGACCGGCGATATCGGCACGCTGCGGTCCATCTTGTCGCAAGTGCAGCAGGACTCGTGCTTGTCGACGCTGGATATCTCACCCTTCGCTGCCGCACTTGGTATCAGCGACATGGAAAGTCGCGTAAGAAAAAACTGGATCGGTATTGCCGAGCACGCGCTCGATAGAAATCAGCAGACCTTCGCAGTACTGCCGATGCACGAATTGCTTGCGCCGGATGGTTATCTGAGCGCACTGCAATCCGATGGCTACAACGTGCAGGCGCCTGATAACTAGCGCACGTGACGTTGGTCGGCAAGGCTGATGCTTCAGACATCGACGTGCACCCGCACGCCGAGTTTGCCAACGTAATAGATGCCTGAACCTTCGACCTCGATGTTGTAGACCGTGGTCTGCAGGCTGCCCAGGGATTTGCCGAAGTTCCGCTGGTCCTGCTCGTCCAGCCACCATTCCCCGCCACCGGTGAAGTCGATCTCGAATCCGTCCACGCTGTGAGAGTACTCGGGCATCCAACCCACGCCTGGGCGATCCGTCTTATAGACGTACACCACTTCGAGCACGTAAGCCGTACTGCCATCGTGCAATTCGAGCTCCTGACCGCCTTCGAGCAGGTAGGCGTGGACCCATCCCGCACCCTTCACCCAGAACGGGTGATCGTCGGTCACGTACTGGTAGTGGATGTCTGTGTCGTCGGGCGGTGGCAGGCAGTAGCGAACGCACAGGATCGCCTTGCCCTCGCATGAGAACGTGCGCGCCACCTTGCGATAGACACGCTCACCCGTGCCTTCGGACTGCGACAGCACGCTGTCGCCGATGTTTAGCCGCTCTATCGGGACCAGGCCACGATCCGTCCATATCGGCGTGCTGGCGATGAAGCCGCTTGGCTGCAACGCAATATGGTGCTCGATGGGGTGCATGGCATTCATTGGGGATTGTCGCCGGCAGCTATTGCGGCCCCTTGGCAAGGATCTTCAAGGTGATCAGTCTTTCAAGCTTACAGACGTTTGCATAGATATCGCCGAGGCGCAAACGAGAACTGCGTTACCTACACCCGTGACCTCTGGCATATACGACGCCGGACCGCCCGGCTCCACCATCGGGCCTTCATCCGCCCGGAACCTCCCATGCGCCTCGCCCTTCGCCGTGCCTCGCTCGCCATCGCCATTGCGCTGATCACCGCTGCTCCCGCTGCCTTCGCGCAGGACCTTCCTGCTCCTGTCGACCAGCCCTACAAGGGCAACCTCGCAGTGACCGTGGACCTGACCGACCAGGCGCGACACCTGCTGCACGTGCGCGAGAGCATCCCGGTATCGCCGGGCCATGTGGTGCTGTACTACCCGAAGTGGATCCCGGGCGAGCACGGTCCGGACGGTCCGCTGCCGAACGTGGCCAGCCTGATCATTACGGCTAACGGCAAGAAGATCCCCTGGCGCCGCGATCTCAAGGAGATGTTCGCGTTCCACGTAGATGTGCCCGAAGGCGTGGACAAGCTCGACCTTAGCTTCGACTACCTCGATGCCGCCACGCCGCACTACATCCCGCTGGAATTCAACGAAGTGTCGTTCTACCCGGCCGGCTACTACAGCAGCCGCATTACGATCGAGCCGACGGTGAAGCTGCCCGCCGGCTGGAAGTTCGCGACCGCGCTGGAAACCGCGTCGCAGTCGGGCGACACCGTGACCTTCAAGCCGGTGAGCTACGAGAACTTCGTGGATTCGCCGCTGATCGCGGGCCCGTTTTTCAACCGCATTGATCTTGCGCCGGGCCAGTCCGTGCCCGTGCACCTGGACATCGTGGGCGAAGACGAAGCCAGCGTGAAGATCACCGACAAGCAGATCGCCCCGCAGCGCAACCTCGTGGTGCAGGCGAACAAGCTGTTCGGCGCGCACCACTACGGTCACTACGATTTCCTGCTCGTCGTCTCCGATCACACCGGCCACTTCGGTCTGGAGCATCACCAGTCGAGCGACGATCGCCTGTTCGCCAACTTCCTCACCGACCCGAAGGTGCACGCCGCCGCGGGCACGCTGCTGCCGCATGAGTACATCCACTCATGGAACGGCAAGTTCCGCCGCCCGGCCGACCTGTGGACACCGACGTTCGCCGAGCCGATGCAGGACGATCTGCTGTGGGTATACGAAGGCCTCACCGACTACTGGGCCGGCGTGCTGACCGCACGCTCGGGTATCTGGACCACCGACCAGTGGCGCGATTCGCTGGCGTCCATCGCCGCGGACATGGGTGCTCGTACGGGCCGTCAATGGCGCTCGTTGCAGGACACCGCCGATGGCATTCCGCTTTCCTCGCGCGGCAGCAGCGGGTGGGTGAATCTGCGCCGCAGCTCGGATTACTACCCGGAAGGCCAGATGCTGTGGCTGGACGTGGACACGAAGATTCGCGACCTCTCCGGCGGCAAGCACACGCTGGATGAATTCGCGAAGGCCTTCTACGGCATGGACAACGGCAGCTATGTGCCGAAGACGTATACGTTCGAAGACGTGGTGAAGACCCTCAACGACGTGCAGCCGTACGACTGGAAGACCTTCCTGCGCGAACGCCTGGACTACACCGGCGACACCATGCCCGAGAAGGGCATCGAAGGCGGCGGCTGGAAGCTGGCCTTCGACGACAAGCCCACCGAGTTCGCGACGACGGGGGAGAAGCTGCGCAAGTCGATCAACCTGGCCTACTCGCTGGGCATCCAGGTCTCCGACAAGGGCGAGGTGCGCGATGCGCAGTGGGAAGGCGCGGCGGCGAAAGCGGGCCTCGTGCCGGGCGTGACCATCGTGGCCGTGAACGGTAAGGAGTTCTCGCCGCAGGTACTGAAGGACGCGGTGACCGATGCGAAGAAAACCACCACGCCGATCGAGTTCCTTGTGAAGGATGTGGATGACTATAAGACCGTGAAGGTGGACTATCACGGCGGTCTGAAATACCCGCACCTTGTGCGCGGCGATGGCAAGGATCTGATCGGGGCTATCGCCACGCCGAAGAAATAAGCCTCAGCGATTACAGGGGGCCATCAAAAAGCCGCTCACTCCCTACTCGTCATCCCGGCGCAGGCCGGGACCCAGTGACTTTGCAATAGGTTATGGCGAGAGCCAACACGCATCGGCTCTATCGCGAAAACTGGAAACCGAAGCCACTGGATCCCGGCCTGCGCCGGGATGACGATAGGGAAAACAGAGGTTTTTTTTAGAGGCTCTCTACAGCCGCTCATCATCTGGAGGATGGATCATGGGATCGAGTTATCGCTTGCGAGCGCTGTTGATCGTCTCTATGGCATGGATGAGCAGCTCGCCACTACTCGCAGCGGACCAGGCTCAGCCCATACTCGACGGCGGAGCAGCAATGAATATCGCGTTGAAGCTGGCAACTGAAGCGACACATGGCCACAACTACTCCACCCAGGACATACGCTTCGATCCATCGACCCGCGAGTGGACGGTCCAGATCGAGGCCTCGCTGGATTCCAATGCGACGAAGCGTTTCGTTGCGACAGTAAACGAGTCCACCGGCCTGGCCTGTCTTCAACTAGCGCCTGCGGCGGGATGTGTGGCCCAGGAAAATATCCAACCGATGGTGGCCGATGCCCAGGCAAAAGCGGAAGCCATGGCGATGGCCAGGAAATTTCCAGCGCCTGATCTGCAGCACCTGGCTGAGGTCCTGCTTCGGTATCAGGTTGGCGCCGATCGATCCCACGGAGGCGGCGCGGTACAAGCGCGTTATTTCGTGAATCTCCCCTCGCCGGACGCCAAAGGGCTTGTCGATCTTTCACCCGACATCACAGCCAGCCTCAAACAGGATGGCATTGAAACCTATCCTGGAAACGCCTGGAAGGAAGGCACCGGGGGTGCCCCCATGAGCATGCGCTTTTCGATTGGCCTGCCGGTTCGCCGTCCTGATGGAAACTACGACGTGCCTTATAACTACTACTGTGGTCCATTCTGCGCGGGTTGGTATACGGCTGTAGTGAAACACGATGCGGGCGGCTGGCATGTGGTTTCTTCCGTGATGAACGCCGTTTCGTAGCTGCGCGTCTGATAGATACGGAATGTCCGCATCCGCGACCCATAGCCGATATCGAGGGCAAGTGTGCGTTCGTTGAAGTCAGGCACCCGATTCGCTTGAAATCAATAAGGGGGAAAGCGTTATGAATTGCTTCAATCATCCGACGATGGTTGCCTTGGGCACATGCAAAGCCTGTAGCAAGGGCCTTTGCCAAGCTTGTGCCGTGGACATGGGGCATGGTCTGTCGTGCAAGGGGGAGCATGAAGCCACCGTGCAGGCCTATCACGACATGCTCAAGCGGAATGAACGCGCTTTAGCTGCGGCTCCACGAAACATTATTCTTGCGCCCGTCTTCTTCGCATTCATGGGCGTGGTATTCATGATCTGGGGCTTGTCGTCGCCGCACGGGGTAAAGGACTTCACCTTCATTCTTGGATGCGGCTTTCTGGCTTTTGGCGCACTCGCCTATCGGCAAGCCAGGAGGTCGTTGATCTTAGGGGATACAAAGCGCAGTGATCGTTAGGGAGCTATGCCCCGCTGATCTTTCGACTGCTGAGAACTGTAGTAGACCGGAAGGACATCGCCGATAGCATCGGTAGCCCCTTAATTGGACACTTCCAAGCCCATGAGTGAAAAATATTCTGTCGAGTGCTCCAGTCACGGGCACCAAGAGGCAGCGTTCGTGTGTCGGCATGTGTTTGAATCTTTATCTTCAGGCGGACCGGTTGGGTTCTACTGTGATGAGGATTCGGAGTCGACGCATCCTGACGCTTGGTGCGCCATATGTGAGCGCACCAGGGTAGCGAATGGTGGCGAGTGGACCGAAGAGGTTGAAAAGGGGCTGGGAATCAAAATGATCTGTGGGTCCTGCCATGAAAAAGCTCGGGATATCTGCTTGATGGAAAAGGCGAGCGACTGATTTCTGGAAATCACCTCGCGGCAATTCGACTTTCAACCTCTAGCGGACATGGTAGTTCTTCGGTCATGCGAGAATGACACCCGTTGAGAACCATAGATTCAAGGGATCGGTTACGTGGACGATAGATTTGCAGAGCTGATGACACGTATCCATCATTACGCGAACGACGGCGCGATGGTTCTCGTCAAGATCGACGGACAGCGGGTATTGGCTGGCAATCCCGCGATCTACACGGTCGTTGTTTCAGGCGGGAAACTGGCGAAGCATGATTTCTATCATCGCGATGGTGTCGATCTCGTTGAACTTGTGCAGGGCGCGTTGGACTACTATCAGTCTGCACCGCAACGTTCGCCAAGCTAGCGTTTGCCTTCGACCCAAAACAGGCACAACTCACGCATCTAAAGGACGATGAAATGAGCGGTTCGGGGAAGACCATGGAAGAATCAGCGGCATCCGAATTCAAGGGCGGTTTCGTTGCCGGCACGCAGGTATGGACCGACAAAGGCCACCTTCCGATTGAACAATTACAAGCAGGCGATCGGGCCTTGATTGGTTGGGAGAAGGACAGCCAACCCATCTATGACGTCGTTACTGATATCGAAACAGTGGATGACCAGCCCATCTATTCCGTTCGATGTTGCGATGTTGGTGACCAAGCCCAGACATACAATGTGTATTGCTCCGACTCTGCACAGATATGGTCAGATGAAAACGGGTTTTGTCCGTCGCACCTGCTCGAAGGCGGCGAAACGCAGACGTTGGCGGTTCACCGGGAAGGTGCGGTCATTGAGGCAGTTCGCATTCGGGAAACATCCAACCCGGCCATCGGTTGGGAGCCCGAATACGGTCACAGCGTCGTCGGGTGGAAGATCGACTTTGCTCATGACTTCAACTCGGTCGGAAGCGAGTACCCCATCTATTCTCGGGAATCCGTCGATTCCTTTCGTACTCGTGTTTACGCTATCCACACTCAAAGTGGCGACAGCTACTACGTGAGTGGTCTAGGCCTGCGTGTACGTTAGTTTGGCTATTTAGAAAGTCCGCTTGCGACGCACCTAGTGACATCGTCGGCGTTCCAGCCAAGGAACTTCCCCGGGACATTCCGAGTTATACCTGGGCTACCGATATCGAATCGAACGAACCGCTTCTTGGCGCCCGCGGACCAGCGCTAAGATGACCCCGCATGGGGTAAGGGGAGGCGGCGATGTGGAAGCGGATGGTCGGCTACGGGGCGCTGCTGGCGGCGGGAACGCTCGCCCTGCAGTGGCTCGATTACCAGCGCCTGGCGCGGATGCATTCGGGCGACATCTACCTGTTCCTGGTCGCGGCTGCCTTCCTGGTACTCGGCATCGTGCTGGGCGTGCGGGTCTTCGCCGCGCCAACGGCCGCCGCCTTCGACGGCAACCCGAAAGCGCAGGCGGCGCTGGGCTTGAGCGAGCGTGAGTTGGAGGTATTGCACGAACTGGCGGCCGGCCATTCCAACAAGGAGATCGCGGCACACCTCCACGTTTCGCCGAATACGGTCAAGACGCATGTGGCGAGGCTCTTCGAGAAGCTGGACGCGAAGCGGCGCACCGAGGCGGTCCGCCGGGCACGCGAGCTTGGAATCGTGCCCTGATGCCGGGCTATTTGGGGTGAACAGGCCCAAATCATCCTTTCGGGCGATTGCCGGACGGCGCCGGATCGCGCGCAATGGCGGCTCCATCCACCACTGGGGAGTAGCACCGTGTTACGCACCATTCTGAAATATGGCGTGATCGCCGGCCTGATCGTCGGCGGGTTCGAGCTCGTCACCTTTGTCCTGTTCTCCGGGATGCCGCCGCTGAAATACGGCATGGTGATTGGCTATACGACGATGCTGATCGCACTGAGCGCGGTTTTCGTCGGGATCAAACGGCACCGGGACGTGGACCGGGGTGGGGTCATCGGCTTCTGGTCGGCACTCGGGGTCGGGCTGGGCATCAGCTTCATCGCCGGCATTTTCTATGTGGTTGCGTGGGAAGCCGTGCAGGCGATGACGCATATGGATTTTGCCAGCTCCTATGCGCAGGCCATTATTGAGAGCGAGAAGGCGAAGGGCGCGAGCGCCGAGAAACTGGCGAAGCTGACTACCGACATGGAGACGTTTAAGGTCCAGTACGCGAACCCGATGTTTCGCCTGCCGATGACCTTCGTGGAGATCTTTCCGGTCGGGGTGCTGGTGTCGCTGGTCTCGGCAGGACTGCTGCGCAACAACCGGTTTTTGCCAGCACGGCGGAGTTGAAGCGCTTTATCGCCACAGGTCAGGCAGGCTATGAGTGCACGGGTTTCAAACAATGCAGCAATTCGTTCAATGGAGATTTCCTTGGTTCTTTTCGCACTGACGAAACGCAGTTGAGAGTTACCCACACCGGAGTCGCTGCATGCCCATCCCTACCACTGTAGGTGCCTTCGCCATCGTTCCTAGCAACGATCTACCGGCTGCGATTCCGTTTTGGGAGCGCCTGGGCTTTGTCCGCGCGGGCGGCGACGATAACTACATCATCATGATCGGCTGGGACTGCGAGGTGCACCTTACTCAGGCAGGAAGCGGCCCCTGGGCCGTTCCGGAGGAGCACAATCCATTCGGCGTTTTCATCCGTACGCCGGACGTGGATGCCATCGCTGCACGCGTGGACGATTTGATCATCCGCCCTGGCGGGGTACTGCGGCACCGCGAGTGGGGTCTTTATGAAGTCGGGATCTGTGGACCGGACGGCCTACTCGTTCGCATCGGCTGGCCGTCCCGTCTCATGCAAGGCGGCGAAATCAAAACATCAAGCTGACAACCAGGTCAGCGCGACTACAAAGGGGGATGTCATGCGGCTTTGGAAACTCGTGGTTCCGGTCTGTTTGCTGGGCCTGGTCATGCACGCTCGTGCAGAACAGCCGGCCTCCACCGGTGACTTGACTGATCGGTCTGCAAAGGAAGAAATGTGCAAGCACACGATCTGCCAGCACAACCTGCGAATCACGTTGAAGAAAAAGGACGGCAGCACGTTCGATAGGACCTATGAGGTATTCCCGGGAACGGTTCAGTCCTTCGGGCTGGCGATAGTCGCCGGGCAGACCTTGTATATCGAGGCAGACGCGACCCATGACAGGCTGGTCAACTTTCGCGCCGTCGACGCGGTGACGCATCCAGAAAAGACGCTGACCGCGACGCTTAAGCAGACCGATGACGGCAATATGCTGCTCAAGATAACAAATCCCTTCAAGCAGGCTCTCAAGTTCGACATGGGCATGATGCCTTTGGATCAGGAGCGCCTGTTGAAGACCTCCAGTTGCCCGGTTATCGCCGGTGGCTTCTCTTTCGAATCGTGGGGAGAGCCGCTCTTTCAGGTCGTACTCACCAATGCCCGTTTTATTGATCTTAAAGGTGAGCATGTCGCCTGTGACTAGTCGTACCGCGAGTTGGCTCGGAGTGTGACAGGGCAGACTTTGCGTCCCGGACGACAGTGAGCGTGTGGGTGCGGATACGGGCAGTAGCCACTGGAGCCGCCCGAAGGGGTCGTTGGGTCTACAATCACCCGATGGATTATCAGCTCGTCATCAAGTTCTGGCGCAAATCTCTGGCCGACGAGGCCTTTCTCGCGGTGATTGAGGGCAAATTGAAGGAGACATTGGGCGATGCCGTCGAACTGGAGGGCTACGATGTCAGCCCAAAAGAGATCAACCTTTTCATGCTCGCATCCGACCCGCGACATTCCTTTCGGCGCGCAAAGGACGTTCTGGAGGGATTGGGCGTTTTGAACGGTATGTCGGCCGCCTTCCGCGTGGCAGGCGGTGCCCAATTCACATCCATCTGGCCGCCGCGCGCCACTCGTAAGTTCAGGCTGCCTTAGTGCTGGTGGAAGCCAGACCAGACATATAGTCAGGGCTCGGCGTATGGAGTTTGCTGAATTTGTACCTCACCCAACGCAAGCAGTAGTTCTGCGGGAGCGAGTTGCGTGCATTGCGAAGGACTCACTTGCACAACGTATGGGTGCCATACGCCACGCGCAACGCGAACAAAAACGCTGACCGTGGAAGGGCAAGTAGCCGGGTTCTCGGAACCTTTGGTGACATACCAGGATTGGAAGGCGCCGGTGATGTCAGCATGCGCGATGGGTCCAACGCCAACAAGTGAGTGAGGCGAGTTGTCGTCCCTCACTCCCGACTCGATGATCGCCATGCATGGGGAGACAATCTGGCCACCCCGCGCCTCGACAAACGAGCCTCGAACTTGAAATTTCCATTTGGATTCCGCCACGATGAGCCCTGGCGCTTGAGTTAAACGGCAGCTGCCGCGGTGCGTGTCAGAATACCGCAACTTGTCGCCACTCTGTCGTGGGCTTCTGTCTCACAGCAACCGAACCCGGTCGGCTTCTTTCAACCCGGAATAGATACTCCCCATACGAGAAAAGCGCACTGAAGTTCGGCCATCAAGCCTTACTCAATGCATCCAACGCCTCCTTCGCTCCGGGAATGCCTTCCTTTGCAGCGTATTCAAGCAGCGCAGTCGCGCGCTCCAGATCCTTGTCGACGCCGCGTCCTTCCGAATACAACTTGGCCAAAGGCGGATAGGCCCATCTATCGCCTCGCGCAATCGCCTCGCTGTACCAGTACGCGGCGCGTGCGGGATCTTCGGCAACGCCTTCGCCTGCGTCGTAGCAGGCACCGATTTTGATCGGAGCGAAGTAATACCCCTGCGCCGCCGACAACTCAAACAGCCTTGCAGCCTCGGTCATGTCTTGCGGTAACTCTTTCCCTTCCTGCAGTCGCTTGGCCAGTTCGAACTGCGCAATGGCGTTGCCTTCACGGGTCATCGTCTGGATCGTATCCAGTTGGGTGGCGTGCGGTTCATAGTCGATCACGACCGCGGCAGCGTGCTCGCTCCCGTGGCGGTAACCCGCTTTTGCCAGCGCCAGGATTTTGTCCCGGTTATAGCGGACACCGAACTCGCTTCGATAGTTTTCCGCGAGCAGATAACACGCATCCGGATGATTCTGTTTCGCCGCCGCGGCCAACCATTTGCTCGAACCTGCGGGATTTTTGTGCAGGCCATCGCCCATGCAGTAGATGAAACCGAGCTGCACCATGGCGCTTACATCGCCCGTCTCGGCCAGCTGTTCCAGGTCTTCCACCAGCGGCTTCATTTCGGTCTCAGCGGTGGCGCGAAGACAGGTCAGATCGATGAAGCGATAGGTATCGCGCTTGACCGCTGCCATGGAGACCATGCGTACCTGTCCATCCACGCGCACGGCCGCGTACCTGGCCCACGTTTGGCGTTCATTGGTCGAAGAGAGCAGATTGACGATCTGGCCCTCGGTGCCGTTCTTTAATCGCACGTGGTCGCCGATATGGATCGTGCTGCCGTCGCCGTATTCGAACGACGGCCGTGGCCAGGGGGTATCCTGCTTAGGCCATTTGCGGTCTCGTCCTGACCACTGGAAAGCCAGGGTGATAGCACCTTCGATGGGTACGCTCTCGCCATCAACGAGACAGCTCGACAACGCCCCCCATGCTTCGCCCTCTCCATCCCAATAGGCGCTCAACTTTCGTCCGCCAAGCCGCTCAACGAACCATAGGCTGTGCTGGGCCTCGGACAGGTTGGGTTCGTAGAGGTCCGGATCCTTGTCGTCGTCTTCAGGAAACGCACCACTGACGGCATGCCATGGGTTGGCGTCGTCGGAAATGTCGCCATGGTCGATGGCATGTCCTCGCCATGCGGGTTCGCCGTCCCCTTCGAAATACTCGACCGATTCATGGCCGGCATCGAAATCGAGGAGCTTCCCGAAGATGCCGTGGAGTCCCTTTCCATCCGAGAGCAGATGCACCTGTCCCTGTACATCGACACCGTCTTCCAGCTGGTTGGCTTCCCGCAGAAGTCCCGGCGCGCCCAAAGCGTCGCATAGCGACGCGAAGCGTATTTTCCCGTCTGGCGATGACTCGCATAGCAGTGCCGCTGGCGCCGCCAACAGGAGATGCCAGCCCGCGCGGCCCGGAATCACGGCGACGCGCCAGACATTGCTGTCGCCTGAGGCAACATCAGGCACGCGGCCTTTGGCGCCCTTGACGCAGACCATGCCTTCATTTTGCAGTTGCTGCTTCAGCGCTTTGGCAATGCGCGACGTGTCGTCGCAAAAAACGTAGCCGCCCAACTCGTGATGCGTTTCCATGGATTCCCCCGAACCCGTATGCGCGTGCCTGTGGGACGGCTATAACCGCATGGCCCGCGGCAAAGCTATCCCTTCGATGCCGTCCGCGAGGAGTCCCCTGCATCGCGAAACATCTTGCGATCATACCGACTCGATGAGAGGGCGCGTCAACTGGACCCATGCCCGGCTCATAAGCGGTGCTACGCGATTTCGAATCCGGAGCTTCTACTTCGTCAGGCGAGCATCAGTCCGCTCAGCCAGGTCTCAGGGCTGCCCGCCAGCGCGTACCGTCGCCTCATTGATCGCGCGCACCTTGGCTTCGTCGACCTTTTCAATCTTGCGGTCGTAGGTGAACAGGCCGTTGTGCTCGCCCTCGACATCGGTGATCTGGGTGTAGACGCTCCCGGACATGCCCTTGGCCACGCCTTTGTCGCGCAACACCGCGGTATTGGCGACGTAGCCGGCGTTCAATGCGTCGCGATCCTTCACGGCGCCATAGGGGTTGATCGGTGTGTTGGGCCAGACATGGTCGGAGATACCCAGGGTCAAGCCGCCGTGTTCACCGTCGATGGCGGCACGCTTCGCGTCCGGGCTGGGCAGGCCGGGGCCTTGGTAGTCGTGCACGTCATAGACATCGCCAGCATGCGGGTCGCCCTTGGTGTCGCAGCAGTTGGCGCCGCTGCGCGCATCGACCAGACGCGAGGGATCGAGTTGCTTGATTTGCGCGGCCAACTCGGCAGCGGCGGGAATGCTCCATTGGCCCCAGCCTTCGTTGAACGGGATCCAGCCGATGATCGAGGTCTCGCCCTTGAGCTGATCGACGATGGCCGAGACGTCGGCACGGAAGCCGGCTTTGTCGGCGTCGCTGAGTTTATCGTTGCGTCCGTTCGGCAGCGCCGGCATGTCCTGCCACACCATCACGCCGATGCGGTCGGCCCAGTAGTACCAGCGCGCCGGTTCTACCTTGATGTGTTTGCGGATGGTGTTGAAGCCGAGGTCTTTGGTCTTCTGTATATCGAACTTGAGTGCCGCGTCGGTGGGTGCGGTGTAGATACCGTCCGGCCAATACCCCTGATCCAGCGTGGCCAGCAGGAAGGTCGGTTTGCCGTTCAATACGATGCGGTTGCGCCCACCCACCTTCGCGATGGCGATGGTGCGCAGGCCGGCATAACTGGTGACTTCATCGCGTTGATTACCTTGCGTGAGCGTGGCCTTGAAGGTGTACAGGAAAGGATCCTGCGGACTCCATAGATGCGGATGCGCGACAGCCAGGTGCAACGATTGCCCAGCGGGCCCACTCGCCTCGCCCACTGCCTTGCCATCCGCATAGGCGGTGACGTGTAGCGTGGCGGCTTCGCGATGGCCATCCACTTTCGACGTAACGGTGAAGGCGTTCAGGCTGCGGACCGGAGTGAAGTTCAGTTGCGCCAGGCTGGTGGCCGGCACCGGCTCCAGCCACACCGACTGCCAGATGCCCGAAGCCGCGGTGTAGAAGATGCCTTCCGGTTTCAATCGTTGCTTGCCGACCATTACGTTGGCGCCATCCACCGGCGCATGCACGGCAACGACGATCTCCTGCGGGCCCTGCGCACGAAGTGCCGGCGTGATGTCCGCACTGAAGGATGTATAGCCGCCCTTATGCTGCGCCACCTGCTTGCCGTTGACGTAAACCGTAGTGTCCTGCCCCACCGCGCCGAAGTTCAGTCGCACATGTTGTCCGTGCGCGGTGAAGTCAGCCGGGATATCTACCATCCGGCGATAGAACATGAAGTCCGAATGCTTTTGTACACCCGAAAGCACCGACTCGATCGGATACGGCACCAGCACCTGGTCCTTCAGCGTCTGGCCGAACGGTGGTGCGCCTTGCTCATCGCTCGATGCGTATTGCCACAGCCCGTTGAGATTCATCCACTTCGGATGCTCCAGCGAGGGACGTGCCAGCTGCGGGCGCGGATACTCGGGCAACGCATTGCTGGGCGACACTTCGGCGGTCCACGGTGTCGCCAGCGGCGCTACTTTGCCGTTCCAGACAGTCGCTTGATTCGACGCAGCCATTGCCGTCGAAGCAAAGCTCATGGCCAAGGCCATCCCGACACCCATGCCCCTAACCTTGATGTTGCTCGTCATTCGCCCTTCCTCATCAGAGAACCTCGAATCACCTCAATGTTGATTACCGTCATCCCGGCGCAGGCCGGGACCCAGTGGCATCAGTTGCTGGCTTTGCGCGCACAATCCACCTCTTTCGCGACAACCTGGCTATATCGCCACTGGGTTCCGGCCTGCGCCGGAATGACGAGTAGGAAGTCACTCGGGGTTCTCTTCAGACGTTGCGCTGCAGCGGCGATCATTGTTGGTCCACCGACATGGAACGTGGCGCATCCTGCGGATCGGCGCCCCATGCCTTGTTTGGCTCGGGTCCCATCGTGAGCACCAACGTAGCGCCCTTCGCGATGTCGGCGTGGCTAAACCAGGGTTTGTTCCATGGCTTGCCGTTGAGGGTGGCGGACTGGATATACATGTTCTGGGCCGAATTGTTGCGCGCGACGATCTCGAAGATCTTGCCGTTACCCATACGTAAGCGGACGCGATCGAAGATCGGGCTACCGAGGATGTAATCAGGGCTCGACGGATCGACCGGATAGAAGCCCATCGCGCTCAGCACATACCAGGACGAGGTCGAGCCTTGGTCGTCCATGCCGGGAAAGGCGTAGCCCGTGGCGTCGCTGCCGTACATGTCGTCGAGGATGCGGCGGGTCAGCGCCTGGGTCTTCCAGGGTTGGCCGCTCCATGCGTAGAGGTAGGCCGCCTGCTGGTCCGGCTGGTTGCCTTGCACGTATTGCCCGATCAGGCCCGTGCAGTCGCGGCAGACGCCTTTGGCCTCGTAGGGCGTGGAGAAGAAAGCATCGAGCTTGGCATTGAACGCGTCGCGTCCACCGAGCAACCCCATCAAGCCCTGTACGTCGTGCGGCACCAGCCACAGCGTGGACCAGCCCGAGGCTTCCTTCATCATGAAGTTGTAGTACGGCTCGCCTGGATCGAACGGCGATATCCACTTGCCGTCGTCGGTGCGGCCGCGCATGAAGCCTACCGATGGGTCAAACACGTTGCGGTAGTTCGCAGCGCGGTGCATGAACATTTGTGCGTCGTCCGTCTTGCCGAGTCGCTTGGCGATGTCGGCCAGTGCGTGATCATCCCAAGCGTATTCGAGTGTGGTGGCGGCGCCTGCCTTGCCGCCCGCGTACGGCGGACTGGGATTTCCCGGTGGGATGATGTCGGCGATCCAGCCATTCTTCACGTATTCGGCGAGATAGCCGCGCGGCCCATTCGGGTCAGTCGCGTTCTTGCGCAAGTACTCGTAGACAGCGGCGTAGTCGAACGAGATACCGCGCTGCCACGCACCATCGTAGAGGAACACGGCATGGTCGCCGTGGAACGAGGTGTTCATGTAGCCGGTCTCGCGGGCACGATCCAGCTCGGACCGCATGATGTCCTGCACAACTTGCGGCTCCAGCAACATCAGCAGCGTGATCTGGTTGCGGCCGGTATCCCAGAACGGCACCGGACCGTAGCGATCGTAGCCGGCGACCTGGGCTTTGCCATCGGCACCGGTGAAGTGATCGCCTTTGCGCGCAATCAATCGCGGACTGGCGAAAGCGTGATACAGCGTCGAGTAGAACAGCGTGCGCTGCTTCGGCGTGCCACCGCTGACCTCGACACGGTCGAACAGTTGTGCCCAGGCGGTGCGCGCCTGCGCGTGCACGCGTTCGAAATCCCAGTCCGTACCTGCTGCACGCAGCCGCTGTTCGGCTTCTTCGACGCTGTGGCCGTGAGCGATCCGCACCAGCACCTGCTCGCCGGCCTGCGTGTCGAAGGTGACGTATGCACCGGCGTAATTGCCGGATACCGCGCGCCGACCGGCCTGGACGTCCTCGTTGCCGAGCCCACGATTGCGCTCGTCCTGTTCTGCATGGAAAGTGCCGAAGCTGGCGAACGGCCGCGAGAACTCGGCGGCGAACCACGGACCATCCGAGTCGTATTCCTTACGCCCGCCCATGGTAGCGACGCCGCGAAGGGTACGGTCACCGATCACTTCCACGTTACCGCCAGCGCGACGCAGGTTGACGACGACGTTCGAGCGATGGCTTGCGGGGAAGGTGAAACGCATCAGACTGGTCCACTGCGTCACGGTCAGTTCGACCCGGGTGTGGAACGTAGCTAGATCGACCGCGTAGTAACCGGGCGACGCTTTCTCGCTCGCCTTGTCGTAATACGACTGCGCATAGTCCGGCGGCATGGTCCAGTCGCCCACGACCGGCATGATCATCGGCGCGGCGCGGGCGCCATAGGTCGAGCCGCCGCCGGTGAATCCGATCATGGTCGGTCGGGCATAGCCGTAGCCCACGGCCACGCCCGTGGGATAGCTGAGATCGGCGTTGATGTTGACCGGCGCCGCTTCGGTCGCGCTTTGCGGCAGGCTCGCGCCCGGCGATGTCATGCCCGAATACAACGGCTCGCCCGGCGGCGGGGCGTTGCCGATCAGCTTCTGTTGGTCCAGCGGTGCGGTACCGACCAGTGGATTGGCTTCATCGACCGTCGAGGTCGAGGGTGGCGAGGTGATGCTGTTCTTGGCCTGGCTGACGCCGATGCAACCTGATGCCATGGCTGCCAGAGCAATAGCTAGTGCAGCGCGATGGCGACGACGTGTGGGAGGGGAGATCATCCGTTCTTCCTGCTGTGGCGCTGAGGAAAGCTTCAAAAAAATGCCCCTCGTCAGACGGCAACTTCGAAAGCAGAGGCGCTGGGCCCCGGCCTGCGCCGGGGCGGCGATGGACACCGCTGTTGCGGGATCGAGCACGAAGCCCGACCCCGCGTACCCTCGTTCAATCGCCCTCTCCGAACTTGTACGTGACGCCCACGTAGTACTGGCGCCCGGCATATTCGAGTTGATATAGGCGTGCCGTCGTATCGCCGCCCAAATACTCGCGCGGCGTGGACTTCGTCACGTTGATGATCGACGCGGTCAACATCAGGTGCTTGTTGAACTCGTAATCACCGTTCAAGTCGAGCTGGTGGTAGGGCTGCGTATAGATCGGAAGACCCGACGACAGCCCTTGCATGGTCCGACCCGTCCAGTTGCTGGTGGCGCGCAGCAGGAGACCATTCTTTTCATAGAACAACGAAAGGTTCGCCGCGAACTTGGCACTGCCGATCAGCTCCGATTTGCCCACCGCCGTGTCGCCAAGCGTGACCGGCGTTTCGCTGGTCTTGTTGAGCGTGTAGTTGGCGATGTAGCCAAAGCCCATGGCGAAGGTGTGCTGCGTGTAGAGCTCCACACCCTTGGATGTGCCCGAGCGGCCGTTGGCGTTGGTGCTGTACTGCATGAAGTTCTGCTGCGTGCCGCCGACGTCGACATTGATGTTGTCGACGGTGACCGGTACGACGAAGTTCTTCACTTTTTTCTGGAACAGATCGATGCCGACGACCGATTCAGGCGCGTAGTACCACTCGCCCGCCAGATCGAACTGAGTGGCTGTGAAGGGCTTCAAGTCCGCGTTAGCGCCGCTGCCGTACCAGCCCGGCAAGGGTGCGCCGAACTGTTTGCGGTCGTTGTAGTAGTCCTGGGTATTGTTGGTGAGGCTGCCCAGCTGGGCCAGGTCGGTGTAGTTGGCGCGAGCCATCGCCTGCGAACCGGCTGCGCGTATCACGAAGTTGTTCGGGAGCGTCCAGGCGACGTTGAAGCTGGGCAGGAGCTTGTTATACCGCTTGCTGGTGGAGGCATTGGTGAATGTCTGGATCACCGATTGCTCGCGCGGCAGGTATTGGAAGTCACCCGGTGCGCACGGGCCGCCGGCGATGTTCTTGCCGGTGGTCGGACAGATCAGGATGTTGCCGCCCGCATCGTGGTAGTACACCGCGTTGTTGGTGGTGATCTCGTCGGCAACGGTGAGGTCTTGCTTCGTGCTGACAAAGCGCAGGCCCACGTTGCCGCGTAGCGTGCCCGTGTCGAAATTCGCCTGGACATAGGCGGCCGAGATTTTTTCCTGGACCGTGGACTTGTCTTCGGGGTGATTGAATAGCACCCGGTCGTAGGTGGAGTTGAGGTAGTTGTAGTAGGCCGGGAAATTGATCGCCGGGAAGGTGCTGTCGTTGTATGCCTCGGTGTGGCCGTCGAGCGTGTTCGGCAGCAGGAAGCCCGCGGGCAGCTGGCCGGCATTCGGATCGCAGGTCTGGAACTGCGATGTGGTGCCTTTGCAATACCAGCGCAGTTCGTTGTTCTGCTGCTCGGCATGGTTGTCGCGGTACTTCACGCCAAACTGCAGCGATTGCATCCAACTGTTATCGAAGGCCCAGGTGAAATCCAGCTGGGCGAAGTTCTGCGAGGTGCTGGTATTGACCATGTTGGAGCCGGTGGAACCAAGATCCACCTGTCCCTGGCCGGCCAGCATGTTCTGCAGTACGTTTGGCGAAGCGGTAATGGTCGGCGTGCCGTTCAACGTCCACGCGGCGCCGTTGCTGCCGTCCACCCACTGGCCGTTGACGAAGTTGCGCGGCTTGGCGGCCATGCCCAGCTCTATCGACGGACCGCCCGTCGCCCAGGTGCGGCCGACGTTGAACGACCCGCTGAGGCTGCCGCCGTTATCCCACTCGCCTTCGAGGTTGAGGGTTTGCGACGTGGCTTTTTCGACCGAGTAGTTGCCGTTGAGCCACGGAATTTCGGTGGAGCACACGTCCACCGCCTGTCGTTGCGCACCGGTGACGGGATTCGTCGTCGAGTTACAACCCTGGCCGGCCGGCGGAAGGACGTAGTTCGCACCGGTGACGATGGTGTGCGACGGGTCGAAGGTCAGGCCGTTGGGAGCGAGCAACCTGCCCTGCTGGTCCGTGAAGTCGTTGTTGCTGGGCAGCCCCCACTCGGGAACTTCCAGGGTGTTGGTGATCTGTGTCTGCTGCCGCTGGAAGCGAAAGTAGTTGCCCGTCAGCAGCAAATGATCGCTCGGCTTGAACTGCAAGGTGGCCTGGGCGCCCTTGGACTTCAGGTCCAACTGGTTCCGGCTGGTGGCGAACTGCTGCGGCATCCAGTAGCCCGAATAGCCTTTACCGGACTGATCGACTACGCCACCTCCTGGCCACAGAGCCAGGTTGGGTGCGACGTCGGGGCCGTACTGCTGGCCATGCACGTTCGTCGGCTGGTGGGTACACGTTGTCGGATCGGTACAGTTGTTGTCCCACCAGTGCCAGCTCGACGCATTGGCCGTGTAATCGATATCCCGGCGCTTCAGGTACGAGCCCGCGACAAGGACGCCGAAGGTCTGGTCCTTGTTCTTCCACGACCACAGCGCCGAGCCCTGCGGCGTGATCTTGCTGCTGTTGTCCGAGCCTGCCGCATTGACGGAAACGAAGCCGTCGTTGGCTGCCATCTCCAGTGGACGGCGCGTGTGCAGGTCGACGTTGCCGCCGATGCCGCCTTCGTCCAGGCGTGCCTCGAGGCTCTTGTAGAGCTTGATGTCCGAGAACATGTTGGCCGGCATCAAGGTGTAGTTGAACGAGCGCGTCAGGCCGGCCGAGGTATCGGCCGAGGCCACGTAGTTGCCGTTCAATTCGGTCAGTGTGAGCTCGGGCGCAAGGCCGCGAATGCTGACTGTCTTGCCTTCGCCGGATTCGCGAGTGATGACTACACCGGGCACGTGCGCAAGCGCGTCGGCAATGTTCTTGGCGGGAAACTGCGCGATGTTCTGCGCGTTGATCACCTCGACGATCGAATTGGAATCGCGCTTGTCCTGCATGTTCTGGTCGATCGACTGGCGAAAGCTCGTGACGACGACCGTATCGAGCGTCGTGGCATTGGCCGCGCTGCCGGTTTTCTCTTTATCGGCTTTCTTGTCCTTGTCGTCCTTCTTCGCCGCTGCGCTATCGGATGCCTGTGGCGGTGTTGTCGTTGAGGTCACCGCGGGCGCGGAGGTCTGCGCAAAGGCGATCGTGGGTATTCCAAGGCAGCCCCCTGAGAAGGTCGCCAAGGCAAGCGCGACGTATAACGGCTTGCGCGTAAACACGTGTGGCAGGTAAGTCATTTTTTTGAATCCCCTACTTTGGTGCGCGCCAGTTTTTCGGAGTCGGCGCGGTGATCCCCCGTTTGATCACATGCAGCAGATGCTCGATTTGTGCGGTAGACGCTCTCCTCCCCCTCACATTTGGATCGATCTAAATTTCAGGTGTTCAACGAGCACTCGATTGATCAGCGTTGAATGGTTAAAGGCTCAGGGACGCGCTACTGCGAAGGGCGAGACCGGAGCTGCGAACGCGTGTGTTCCGAGCTGGCAACAGCCCCCGCGAACGCGGGCAGGCGTGCTGTACGAACGCCTGTCATGACGGGATTGCGAGCGGTTTTTGGCTTCATGTGACGGCTCCCCATTTCTCTCGACCTGCCTGGCGGGAAGCAACGACATCCAGGGCGGCGCTAACGCGCACGTCCTGAGCTCTCCCACCCCCAGTCCAAGCCGTTCAGTCTTTCGCTGCCGCGACGTGATCTGAATCACACCAACTTGGATCGATCTAAATCCCCTGGCGGCAAATTAGACCCAGAAAGCGCAAGGTGTCACGCTGCGGCGCAAAAACGCGGCGTCAGATCGTTGAGGGGTTTGCTACGGTTGGATCGTCAAAGTGCGAGCATTGTCTGCTTTGGGTTGCGATTTCAGGAACCTGAAAAAAAACTTCCCTACTCGTCATTCCGGCGCAGGCCGGAACCTAGTGGCGTTATCGCTAGGTTGTCGCGAAAGCGTCTTAGCACACTCGCGAAAACTGATAACCGGAGCCACTAGATCCCGGCCTGCGCCGGGATGACGATGAAAACCGAGGTTTTTCCAGGCTCCCTTCAGCCGGTGAACGCGGCATCACATCAGGAAACAACCCTAGGCCTTTCGCAGGAGCAATCCCTTCAAATAATCGCCTTCCGGAAAATTCAGCGATACGGGGTGATCGGTGTCCGCGGTAAATCGACCGACCATCTGCATGTCGGCTTTCGCATCCCATGCGCTACCTGCAACAACCTTCTGGAACAAGTCGGCAGTCATGCCACCCGAGCAGGTAAAGGTGGCAAGGTGTCCGCCTGGACGCAGCAGTTTCATGGCCCACAGGTTGATGTCCTTGTACGCACGTGAAGCACGTTCCACATGCTGCGCCGTGGGGGCGAATTTCGGCGGGTCGAGCACGATCACGTCATAGCTGCGTCCTTCGTCGCGTAGCCGCCGCAAGTATTGAAAGACATCCGCTTCCTTCCATGTAGCGCGTTCGCTAGGCAGATCATTCAAGCTCAGGTTGACGCGTGCGGCATCGAGAGCATCGCCGGAACTGTCTACCGATAACACCGAGCGCGCACCGCCGCGCAAAGCCGCCAGGGAAAAGCCACCCGTGTAGCAGAAGCAGTTCAGCACATCCGCGCCGTTGGCCAGGCTGCCGATACGGTGGCGATTGGCTCGCTGATCAAGATAGAAACCCGTCTTCTGACCCGCCGCGACATTGACGCGATAGCGAAGACCGTGTTCGGTGATATCCGTGACCGCCGGCAGCTCGCCGCGCAACAGGCCGCTGCGTAGCGGCAGCCCTTCCAGTTCTCGCACATCGGCATCGGAGCGCTCGTAGATGGCTTGCGCGCCGGTGAGTGCCAGCAATTCATCGCAAAGGACATCGCGCCAGGATTCCGGACCGGCGGCGAGCAACTGCATGACCAGCACTTCGCCATAGCGATCGACGACCAGGCCGGGAAGCCCGTCCGACTCCCCGTTCACCAGGCGCATGGCGTTACTCGCATGGTCCATGCCACTGCGCAGCTCTATCGCTCGACTCAAGCGCCGACGGAAAAAATCCCGATCGATGGTTTCACGCTCGTCGAAACTCCAGAAGCGCAGGCGTATCTGCGATTCGCCGCTCCATGCCGCCCAGCCCAGAAAGCGACCGTTGGTGTCCAGCACCCTGACCGTTTCGCCTGATCCTGGTGTCCCTGCCGGTGGGTTCATTGCTCCGGAAAATAACCAGGGATGTCGGTGCAGCGCGGATTTTTCGCGGCCCGGGTTGATTTTTACGACATGCATGAGGATTGATCCGGAATGCCACGATGCTCGGCGTTGAGTTCCGGATCGCCATTGCTCAGGCGATAACGGGTCACGTGTAGTGGAGAGTACATGGGGATTGTCGCAAAGACGGCTTCACGCCAGCGTAAAATCGTCGATATTTCTTGCTGCCATCGACATTTGCCTTGCGCCCTCAGAGAGCACCGAATGGCCTCCTATCGTCATTCCGGCGTAGGCCGGAATGACGATAGGAAAGGCCGAGGCTGTTCGAGTTCCCTTTGTGGAAAGGGTGCTCAAAAAGAATACCGCGTCGCATTATTGTCTAAACGGTACAACCCATCGGCGTTATTCGGTTGCGGGCCGATTTGGAAGGGACTATACGGTGACAGTCGGCATTGCGCATGCCGGAGTTACGGGCACGTCTCTGGCCGTTTTGCTCTATCAAACTGTGCCCGCCAAGAAGGGAGAACACCGTTATGAAAATGGTTTTCGCTGGACTGGTTCTGATTGCAGGGACACTCACCGTCAATGCCGGTGACATGGGCAGCACGAGGGAGCAACAGCATGGTCTTGCCAATGCGCCGGTATGCCCACCCGGTCAGGTCGCAAAGTTCGTCGGCGTGATTAATGGTCACGCTACCTGGGAATGCGTACCCGAGGGCACCTGAGCGACATCCCACGCAGTCAACCGACTCTCACGCTCGACATGTGAGCGTGAGAGTCTAATACGTAAGATCAGGCCAGCCTGCTCAGGTAAGCGCAAAACATGTCGGCCATCGCATCGGCGTAGGCGTCGATCTCCGCAGCGGTTCGCTGGCTTTCCGAAAAATCCTTTCCCACCGTGCTGAGCGTTGTCGTAATCAGCTCGCCCGCCAGTGTGCGGGTAGCTTCCGACGCTTCGGGCAATACCTCTTGCATGAAGATCTGGATGGTTTGCTGTCCGGAGGCTTTGGCCGCCTGCGCTTCCGGCGCGTCACGATAGAGCGGAGCGGTGTCATTGAGCGCCACTCGCATTTCGGCTTCCTCGCATTCCGAACGGATGAATGCGTGGACGAGAATGCGTAGCCGCTCGAGCGGCGGTCGCTGGACGTCCTCGAGGATATCGCGCAGCAAGCCGGTCGTCTGGCGCCATTCGTCGCTCTGCAGTCGAAAGAGGATCGCCGCCTTGTTCGGGAAATATTGATACAGCGACCCGACGCTCACTCCGGCCTTCTCGGCCACCCGCGCCGTAGTGAAACGCTGCGCTCCTTCCTTCGCCAAAACCTGAGCAGCCGCCTCCAGAATGATCGCGATAAGCCCCGTTGAACGGGCTTGTTTAGGCTGTTTTCGCGGGGAAATCGTGGGGTTTCGGCGATCGGTCATGGCGGCCTGACAATGCGAATAGTGAACCTGACGAATTCGTCGCATTCTATTCCGACGCGTTCACAGACGCACTTCAAACCGGAGATTGATATGACCACCCTCGCCACCGCCCCGCTCGCTCCCCTGCTGGATCGCCTGTTCGACGAGGCCGATGCCGCATCGCCGGCGACGATTCCCGCACTGGCCACGCTCTCTGCCGAAGAGCATCAGCGCCTGATGCGGAGCAAGACCGAGTACCTCGACTTCTACGGGCAGCTCAAGGATCTCCCGCTGGCCGTCTCGCGCGAGACCGGCGTGTTGCTCTACATGCTGGCGCGAAGCAGCGGCGCGCGAACGATCGTTGAGTTCGGCACCTCGTTCGGCATCTCCACCCTGCACCTCGCCGCCGCCCTGCGGGATAACGGCGGCGGTCATTTGATCACCAGCGAGTTCGAGCCGTCCAAGGTGGCACGTGCACGCGAACATCTGACGGCCGGCGGTCTGATCGACCTCGTGGAGATTCGGGAAGGAGACGCTCTGCAAACCTTGAGCGTCGATCTTCCCGAGACGATCGACCTGTTGCTGCTCGACGGTGCCAAGGCGCTCTATCCCGAGATCCTGCGCCTGGTGGAGAGCCGCCTCAGGCCGGGTGCTTTCATCGTTGCCGATAACGCCGATTACAGCCCCGACTATCTGGCACAGGTGCGCGCGCCGGCCAGCGGTTACCACTCCATACCGTTCGGCGAGGACGTGGAGCTGTCCATGCGTATCGGCTAAAGCCCTTCTATCGATACGGGTTAGGGCGGCTCGGCTTGAGAGCCCCCCTCACCCCAACCCTCTCCCCCGGCAAAGCCAGGGGAGAGGGAGCCAGGTTGCACAAGTGCGGAACATTGAGGTTGCCTCAATAGACCCCCTCTCCCCTGGCTTTGCCGGGGGAGAGGGTTGGGGTGAGGGGGCGCAAGAGGCGAGGCGAAGCGAGCCGAATCGAAATCACCAAAACTAGGCGTCCCTACGATTCCACCACCCGCCGCCCAGCGCCTGGAACAACGCTGCCGTATCGACAAAACGCGCCGCCTTGGCCTGGATGAGTGCCAGGCTCGCTTGCCGCCAGGTCAGCTCGGCGACAAGCAGGGTGCTTTCACTGATGTCGCCCAGTGCCAGCTGTTTTCGGGCAATCTGCAAACTCCGCATGGCCGCCTGTTCCGCGCGCTCCGCCGCCATCAGCGCTTCTCCATCGGCCTGGATAGCGTGGAGCACATCGGCGACGTTCTGGGCGGCTGAGATGACCGTGCTTCGATACTGCGCCGCGGCCTGGCGATAACCCGCTTCGGCCGCTCGCTGTTTGTGCTTCAGCGTGCCGCCGTCAAACAGCGGCTGCGTCAGGTTGGCTCCGATGCTCCAGAACCCGGTGCCCGTGGTGAACAGCGAGCTGGTCTTTTCCGACGCACTGCCCAGGCTGGCATCGATCTGCACATTGGGGAGACGATTGGCCAACGCTACACCGATGGCCGCGCTGGCGGCATGCAGTTGCTCTTCGCTGGCGCGTACGTCCGGCCGCTGCTCGACGAGCTGCGCCGGCACGCTGAGCGGCAACTCGTCCGGCAGATGCAGGCTTTCCAGATCGAACTGCGTATCCATAGGCTCATCGGGCATGCGCCCGCTCAGGGCGGCGATCAGATCGCGCTGCTGATCGAGTTGCTTTCGAAGCGGTGGCAGGGTCTGGCGCGTTTGTTCCAATACCGCCACTTGCGCCGCGACCGAAGCTTCGGCCACATCGCCCAGCGCCTGTTGGCGACGCAAGGTGTTCAGTACGGTGGCTTGTGCCTCGATCATCTGCTGCGTGGCATCGATCTGCGCACGCAGCGAGGCTTCCTCAATTGCCGCGTTGACCAGATTCGATGTGAGCGTGAGATAGGTCGCCTCCAGTTCAAAGCGCTGTGCGTTGGCTTGCGCGACCATCGACTCGACCTGCCGCCGCGTTCCGCCCCACAGGTCAGGCGCATAGGACACGCTCACCTGCGCGGTGGTGAGGGTGTAGAGGTTGGCATTCGACGAAAGGGCGCTGGCCACCTCGCTGGCGTTCTTCTGGCGCGTTGGATTGACCCCGGCCGAAACGGTGGGGAAATAGGCTCCGCGCTCCGCATATGCGTTTTCCCACGCCACCTGCAGCGCGGCATGCGCGGCTTCGACGTCGGGGTTGTGTTTCAGCGCATCGTCGATAAGCGCATCCAGGGGTGCGGAACGGAACAAGGTCCACCACTGGCCGGGTATATCCATCGACTTGACCAGGCGCTGTGTGTCGCCACTGCTATCGGAACTGGCAGCGACATAATCCGTCGACTTGGGCGCCTCGGGCCGATGGTAGTCGGGCCCCACTGCGCAGCCGGCGAGCATGCTGCCTGCACCGATCAATAGCAGCCACATGATGATTGTCTGCAAGGAACGCATGATCAGATCTCCCTCGGCGGATTCGGATGGCGTCGGCGACGCTCGACCGTGCGTTCGAGCACGTCGTAGAACGCGGGAAGAATGAAGAGCGTGAGCAGCGTGGCGATGATGAGGCCACCGACGACCACTGTCGCCAGGCCGCGCTGCACATCGGTGCCGATACCGGTGGCCAATGCCGCCGGCAGCATGCCCACGCTGGCAACCGTGGCCGTCATCAGGACAGGGCGGAAACGCTCCTTGGCGCCCAGCAACACGGCGTCGCGTACGCCGTGCCCATCGCGGCGCATACGGTTGAAGTTCGCCACCATGATGATGCCGTTCTGCACCGCTACACCGAACAGCGCGATGAACCCCACCGCGGTTGCGATGTTGAGTGTCTCGCCCTTCACGTGCAGCGAGATCAGACCACCCAATGTCGCCAGCGGCACCACCGCCAGCACCAGCAGCGCCTGACGCAGGTTGCCGAACTCGGCAAACAGCAGCACCGTCATCACCGCGAGTACGAGGCCCATCACCAGAACGAGTCGCGCTTGTGCGCGCTGCTGGTTCTCGAACTGACCTGCCCATTCAAGCCGGTATTTTTGCGCATCGAATTTGACCGTCTTGCCAATCCTGTCCTGAGCGTCGGCAAGATAGTCGGATAATGCGCGCCCACGGTTATCGATACGAATAGTCAACTGGCGGTGCCCCTGCTCGTGCGCGATCGTGCTTTCGCCCGTCTGCAACGAGATTCTGGTGAGCATGGCCAATGGCACGCGTGCGCCGGAAGGTGCCGTGACCACCAGCTGGCCCAATGCGGCAGGATCGGCCGCCACCTGATGCGGTACCCGTGCGGTGACGTTGTAGACCCGGTCTTCGACATAGGCCTGCGTAATGGGGGCACCACCTACGCCGGTTTCGATCAGTGTATTGATGTCGGCCACGTTGATGCCGTACCTCGCAGCGGCTTCACGATTCACCGTTACGGTGAGCTGCGGGATGGGCGCCTCCTGAAAGATCGATGCGTCGGCCGTGCCGCGCGTATCGTGCAGCACGTCGACAATCTCGTTACCGATGCGTCGAAGCTCCTTGAAGTCATCGCCATAGATGCGCAGCACCAGGGGGCTGTGCGCGCCACCGACCATGTCGTTCTCACCATCGATGATCGGTTGGCTGATACCGACACTGATGCCAGGAATCTGTTGCAGGCGCTGGTTGAGACGGCGCACGAAGTCGGCCTTGTTTTCACCCGATGGCCAGGCGTCGTAAGGCTTGAGCCCCACGCCCGATTCGATATGCGAGGGTGTCCAGGGATCGCTGCCGGTATCGTTGCGCCCGAGCTGGGTCACCACGTAACTCACCTCGGGAAATTCGCCCACGACTTTCCGGTACTCGCTCGCCATCTCGCTGGCTTTTTCCAACGACAGGCCACTGGGCAGCTGTACCTGCACCCACAACGAACCCTCATCCAGGTCGGGCAGGAACTCACGCCCGATGCTCACGCCAAGCACGACCACCGCGATAAGCGCGGCGCCTGCGATGCTGTACGAAATACGCGGCCGCCGCAGCAATTGCTCCAGCGACTTCAGATAACCCGATTGCAGACGCTCCAGCGGCTTGTTGTGAAACATCTTGCGCGGCTTGCGCAGCGCCAGAAAGGCCAGTGCCGGCACCAGGGTCAGCGAGCACAGCAACGCGCCGAGCAACGCATAGCCCACCGTGTGGGCCATCGGCGAGAACAGCTTGCCTTCGGCGTGTTCGAACGCGAGCAGCGGCGCATAGGCCGTCACGATGATCAGCGTGGCAAAGAAAATCGACCGTGCCACCGGCTTGGTGGCCGCCATGATGTCCGATTCGTGCAGCATCGATTGCGGCCGCGCTTCGCGCTTGCGCAGGATCGCCTCGGTGACCACGATGGCGCCGTCCACGATGACACCGAAGTCGATCGCACCCAGCGAAAAGAGATTCGCCGGCATCTTGGTGAAATGCATGACGATGAACACAGTGACCAGCGCGAACGGGATGGTCACCGCCGCAACCATCGCACTGCGCGGGCTGCCGAGAAAGAGAATCAGCACGATGCAGACCAGCACCACGCCTTCAATAACGGTGTGCGAGACCTTGCTTACCGTTGCCTGCACCAGATCGTCGCGATCGATGAACGGCACGATGCGCACATCCAAAGGCGCCAGCTGCTTGTTCAGTTCGTCGACCTTGGCATGAATGTCCTTGAGCACCAGGGACGGATTTTCGTACTTGAGCAGGTCGACGATGCCTTCGATGGTGTCCGGGTTGTTGTCCTTGCCCAGAATGCCTTCGCGAATCTGGTGACCGTACTGCAGCTTGCCCAGGTCGCTTACCCGGATCGGGTTGCCATCGTGCTGCGTGACGACGATATCGCCCATATCCTTGAGCGAACGCATCAGGCCTTCGCCGCGGATCACATAGGATTGCTCGCCACGCGTCACCCGGCCACCACCGGCATTGGTGTTGTTGGTGCTGAGGGCGGTGATGACATCGTTCATGCCCACGCCGTACTGCAGGAGCTTCTGCGGATCGACTTCGAGCTGGAATTCCTTGGTGAAACCGCCGAAGTTGTCGACGTTCGCCACGCCAGGGACCTGCTGCAAGGCAGGAATCACTTTCCAGCGCTGTAGCTCCGATAGCTGCATCAGGTTCTGGCTGTCCGATTCGAGCGTGTAGCGATAAATCTCACCGGCAGGGCCCGACACCGGATCGAGCGATGGCGTGACACCGGCAGGCAAGGTGACATTCGACAACCGTTCCATGACGCGTTGGCGCGACCAGTAATCTTCCGCGCCATCGCGGAAAACCAGCGTGATCAGCGACAATCCGAACGTGCTGCTCGAACGCATCGAGACCAGGCCGGGCGTGCCGGCGAGCGCGCGTTCCAGCGGCGTGGTGATCTGTTGTTCGATTTCTTCGGCCGCCAGGCCGGGCACCTGGGTGGTGACCTGCGCGGTCACGTCGCTGAGTTCCGGATAGGCCTCGATCGCCAGCTGCGTCCAGGCGTAATGGCCGTAGATCACTACCAGGATCGCCACACCGAACATCAACGTGCGATTGTGCAGGCACCATTTGATGAGCTTCTCAATCATTGATCAGCACTCCGCCGGCGACCACGATACGGTCGCCCGGCTGCAGTCCCTTGGTGATGCGTGCCTCGCTGCCGATATCCTGGCCAAGCTCCACCACGCGGCGCACGAACACCCATGGCGAGACTTCGACCAGCACGGTGACGCTATCGTTGTTCATCAGCAGGGCCGACTGCGGCACCAGCAAGGCCTGCGGTTGCGGCACTTGGAAGGTGGCTGTGGCGAACATGTTCGGCTTCAGCGTACCGTCCGCGTTCGGCACGACAATGCGCGCCTTGACGCGACGCGAATCGGCATCGAGCACGGCACTCACCGACTGTACGGTGCCGTGGAAATCGCGGCCGGGCCACGCCGGCAGCGTCACGCCTGCATGCAGGTTCGGCACGATCAACCGGGCTTCGTTTTCGGCCACGTTCGCGGTAACCCAGACATGATCCAGGTCGGTCACGGTCATCAATACGGCGTTCGGATCGTTGGCGAACGAACCCACCGCGGTCGATAACGTCGTGATGCTGCCATCGGCGGGCGACAGCACTTGCATGCGACGCATATCGCCCTTGCCGGTAGAAACACCGCCAAGCGATGCCAGCCGCGTCTGCGTGCGCGCATATTCCGCTTGCGCTTGCACGAACGCGCTGCGCGCCGTTTCCAGGTCTTTTTCAGCGGCGCCACCGGCCTCTTTCACCGCCTCGGCACGCTCCAACGCTTTCCTGGCCAGGGCGAGTGCATCGCTTGCCTTGGTGCTATCGGAGGTCGCCTGTGCGTAGTCGCCCGAGACCAGAATAGCGAGCACCTGTCCGCGCGTTACCCGGTCGCCCAGCGCGACCTTCAGTTCGGCAACCCGCCCGGTCAACGGAGCAAGCACGTTGACCGTATGAGCCGGATCGGCCTCCACCATGGCCGGCGCCATCAGCGGCTGGTTGACGTCGCGCAGCACCACGCTCTGCACTTTCAGGCGCGTACGCAGCGGGGACTTTTCAGGTACGCGCCATTGCCCGTGTTCGGCTATGACCGCGGGCGCGAGACCCTGCTGATCGGACGTATCGTGCGAGCATGCCGCAACCGACAACGACAAGACCGCGACGAAGTAGATGCGCGGCAAATTTTTTTCTGAGCGAAACAACATGATTATTCCCCTGATGGGATCGGGCACAAACGCACCCGCTGCAGCTGGCGGCTACAGGGAAGGCGTGCAGAGGGGAGGCATGGGGCTCAAGGGCCGTGAGCGCACCCGTCCGCGGTCAAACCGCTAACGGTCGCCGCATCCGGGCATGGCTCGGAAACAACGTCAGTGCGGTCGGTGATTCGGAATGAGATCGCTGCTAGGGTCTGGGTCCAAGGTCGTTTGTTTCCTTTGGTCGGGCGCGAGGCGGCATCGAGCCGTCTATGCAGCTTGCCGACGGTCGTCGGTGGAGGCCGTGTAAGCCAGCGGCTTGGCATGGGCGTGGCCGATTTGAGCGATGGGCGCTGTCACGACCTCGCTCAACGGCTGGGGCACCGTTACCTTCAAGACAGCTTGGGAACGCGCGCGTCGAACGCCCAGCAAACGCCGGCCGGCCACATGCAGGCGCAAAAGAATTTCGCGAAGGAGCTTCATAGCCCATCTCCTTGTAACGGCGCCTGTGGCAGCCGTCAGGAGTGGGCCGGTCTTCCCTAGTCCAGGAAAGCGCCAGCCGACCGCAGGCGGTCGCCGCAGACAATCAGCTTGTTATGCAATGCCGGCACCCGATGCTCGCGGATGTCGACGTTGCGACTAGGGTAAACGTCCATAT
>Ga0105239_10000079_pt1 | contig 135513 bp, 107 predicted proteins | sample KBSC44metaG_FD_92761 | JGI IMG/M metagenome (GOLD analysis project Ga0105239, IMG submission 92761) | Corn rhizosphere microbial communities from Kellogg Biological Station, Michigan, USA - KBS C4-4 metaG | ecosystem: Host-associated > Plants > Roots > Rhizosphere > Soil | place: Michigan... | reverse complement strand
CGATCTGGATCGCCAGCTCGCGGGATGGGACGACGATCAGCGCCTGCGTGCCCGTTTGCTGATCGTCCATGAGGGCCAGCACCGGCAGCAGGAAGCCCAGGGTCTTTCCGGAGCCGGTGGCCGCCAGCAGGATCAGGTCCTCGTCTCCCTGTCCGGCCTCCAGGGCCGCCAATTGCAATTCGTTCAATTCGTCGATCCGCAGACGGGACAGCATTTCGTTTATGGACTCAGAAGTCAATATCATGGCGCAAAAGTACGCGAAAAAAACCGGCCATTTTTTTGCCCCGAGTTGTTCTTTCCGTATATTTGCACCCCCGAACAGGGAACTGGGTTTGCCCGGTTGATGCCCAGGTGGCGAAATTGGTAGACGCACTGTTTTCAGGTAGCAGCGCCGTAAGGTGTGCTGGTTCGAATCCAGTCCTGGGCACAAAGGCCCCTCAGCTTTGCTGAGGGGTTTTTTGTATTTAGGAGCGTGGCGAGCGCTAGCTCGACTAAGTGGATGAAGGCAAAAAACGAGGCGCCGGTAGGCGCCGAGGGGCGCTCCTGGACACACCACCGGCACGCAATAAAATAGAAAGCGGATGCCCATATTCGAATGCATCCGCTTTCTTCCATCCAATAAGAGACCTCTAACTCGTCCGCACTTCAATGCCACCCATAATGCAAGTCCCGTCGATGATCAATACCTTGTCCGGATGGATGATGGTCTTTTCCGCCTGGCTATCCTGGTAGGTGGCGAATACCGTACCTTCGCCTGCCCTGACGTCCCAGCCTTTTGGCACGACAATCGTCGTTACGCCTCGGATCTGGGTAACCTTTAACCGAACAGTGCCATTAAAATCCGCGTCCCGCAGGTCAATAGCAAGGTGCCCCATAATGGTCGTTACGTCACCACCCAGGAAGTTCTTACTGATTATTTTCTTCTCTATCGATCCAAAACCCGAAACCAATTCGATGAAATCAGCCGTAGCCCTGTTGCCGGCTTTCTCGAACGGCGCCTTGCCATGACGGCGCTGTTGGAATGCCCCCCGGTCCCAGCGACGATCATACGGGCCTTGCCATGCCGCACCCGGACCATAGTCTACCTGGAACTGATCATATGCCCATCTGCGGCCCCAGAAGAACCGCCGGCCAATAAACAAAAGCAGAGCGATGAAGAGGATGAATTTGAAAATAAAGAATCCACCAAAGAAAAAGAATGGATGCCACGGGTAATATCCGCCGTAACAGAACGGAGTGAACAAATGGAAGAAAAATGAACTGGCGATCAACAAAATGACCAACACCAACAATATGCCGGGAAAGCCACGGCCTCTTTTACCGTATCTCATTTTAGTAATTTTTTACCAAAATTAATCCAGCTAGCCCGGCATCTGAAGGGACGATCGGCAAACCGGATAAGAAAGGCGGCGTAATGGCGATTTTTTGCGGCGAACGAAAGGACTGTATGAGAGGGTCGAAAGGATAGCTGATCTCCGACGGCCCAGCTCCGCCGGTGTCACTTTTTGCCGCTAAGTGATGAGCGAATGGTCTTTTTAACGCCAGCCCCTTCCTTTATTGAGGGCTTGGTTTGCCTGCTAGCTGCGAAAAATTCCCGGGCCTTCTTGAGACCGGTGGCAATGGCAACTCCTTCCGGAGCACCGTTGAGTAACAACTCGTTGGCGATCTCGACTGCCTTTTCCCGCAGGGCGGGCGGCTGATTCTTGTAGGATGGCGGATAGTCGCCGTTATACCATGGCATGGCCTTGTATTTGATTAAAAGACGTTAAAAAAGCATGCCATGAACAACTCGTTGACCAATAGGGAAATCAGCCGGCAGTTTCGACTATTTGCGGAGTTGTTGCTCATTCATGGCAAAAACGAACGGCTGGCGGACTTACTCAGCGGCGCGGCGTACCGGCTGCAACGAATGGAAACGGAAGTGGCGGAGGGGGATCCAGGAGTGGGGTCCTCCTCTTTCCGGCCGGAGATAGCAAAATGCATAAAGGAGCTGGTGACTACCGGGACTTTACAAGGGTTGGATGAGCTTGTGCAGCTGACCCCGGCCGGCCTCTACGATATGATGCGGATAAAGGGCCTGGGTGGCAAGAAATTGCATATTCTTTGGAAAAGGGCGAAGATCGACAATATCGAACAGCTGCTGGCGGCCGCCAAATCGGGACAGCTCCGCAAACTGCCGGGATTCGCTAAAAAGACCGAGGAGAATTTGGTGCAGGCGATCGAGCACCTGAACGAATCGTCCGTTGAATTCCACTATGCGGACGTAGCAGCCGCCGCAACTTCTCTGGTAACTCACCTGCAAAAGGTTCTCAAGACGACTTTCGTTTCGCTTTGTGGTGAAATTCGAAGGCAGGCGACGACAGTGTCCCGGATCGAGGTTATAGCTCTTCCCTTTCCGAGGTCTGTTAAGGCGGCCGGCCTTAAAAAAATACTCCATATTGCGACCCGCAATGGTAATAGTACAGAAGGCTATACTCCGGAAGAGATACCCGTAACGATTTACCATGCTACCGCCGAAACATTCATCTGGCAACTGTTCGAACGAACAGGCAATGCGGAACACGTTGAAAAGGTAACAAAAAAGATCAGGCGCCGCGGCTCCTATAAGGAAGAAAGCGAGATCTACAAGGCGGCGAAATTGCCGTTTATCGTCCCGGAAATGCGGGAAGACCTCGCTGAATGGGAGTACGCGAAACGACCCCGGCCGCTCATTGAAGTGGCTGATATTCGGGGAGTGGTGCACAATCACACTACCTGGAGCGATGGGGTCGACCGGCTGGAGGACTTTGTGGCAGCCTGCCGCCGAAAGAAGTTTGAATACGTGGTTATCTCCGATCATTCGAAGAATGCTCACTACGCGGGCGGCCTGAAAGAAGAAAAGGTGCTCAGGCAATTGGAGCGGATAGATGAACTCAATGCCCAAATGAAGCCGTTTCGCATTCTCTCCAGTATCGAGTGCGATATTTTGGTGAATGGCGATTTGGATTTTCCAAAGGCATTACTGAAGAAATTTGATCTCGTGATCGTCTCTATTCATCAACAACTGAAGATGACCGAAGAAAAGGCCACCGCGCGGGTGATCAGAGCCATCGAGAACCCCGCGACGACGATCCTGGGTCATATGACGGGTCGTCAGTTGTTAGTGCGTCCGGGGTACCCATTGGATTTTAAAAAGGTGATCGATGCATGCGCCTCGAACGATGTAATTATCGAGATCAACGCGAACCCGTATCGTCTGGATATGGATTGGTCGCATCTTCCATACGCCCTCAAAAAGGGTGTCATGATCTCCATTGATCCGGATGCGCATAGTATTCCGGAGATCGATAATATTCAATGGGGAGTCGCCGCGGCTCGTAAGGGAGGCCTGACCAGAGAAGCGACCTGGAATGCGATGCCGCTAAAGGGCGTGGAGGAATGGTTGCGGAAACACAGAAAAGTCTGATTGGCAGAGGACCTGGAAATTAAGGAAGTTTCGGAGCGGAATCGAGCAATCGGGTAGTCATTGTGCGGGTGGAATCTGGACCGTGATCATTTGACGTAAGGCCCAATGAGTCGGCGCCTCGGGCGCCGGTGGCAAGACGGTTGTCGGTGTCGGCGAAATGCTTTTTTATCCGCCGAAGGGTAACGACGACGATCGCATTCAGGTTCTTGAGTTCACTCAAGGATCGCGCCTGTCCGGTAATGAGTGTATCGAGTTTCAGGATATTTTCCTGAACATGCGCATTTTGACGTTGGGCATCGGCGGCGAAGGACGGCTGAGAAGAAGGAATTGCGGTTGCAGCCGGATTTTTTTGGGTCAGGAAAAGCATCAGCGCCGCGTTGCAAATAATTAGCATGCCGAGGAAAAAGCATGCCGTGCGGACCATTTTGCGTTGTGCCGATAAGACTTTCTCCTCTTGTGAACGTACCGACGCATTTAAAAGCTCCAACTGCTCGAGGGTTTTATTGCGGATTTCGTTTGCTGTAGCTGAGCCGTTGTCTTTCTTCAGGCTGGCGCTTATTTCTTCCAGATGCCGATATAGTTTTTGAAACATGGACGGTTTTTGATAACCGCTGAAAATCCCGTGCCAGGCGTGATTTGGTGCGCCTTACGGCGGTGGTCATCTGAGATCCCGGGAGCCGGGCATGGCGGTGGCGCCGGCCGCGGGCGCAAATTATTTTTTAAATTACAATCGGTTGAAATAAATTAATTTTAGTATCCACGACACATCAGCCAATAACCATGCATAAGCTTCTTGTCACCGCATCGTTTCTCGCCGCCTGCTACCTTTTCAGCGATCGCGCCAGCGCCCAATATCCCGGTCAATACCAACAGCGGCAAAAAATATCCGTGGCGCCGGGCATGAAGGCCCAGGGCTTTAACCTCGAAGACGTCCGGCTGCTCGACAGTCGTTTTAGACAAAATATGCTGCGCGACGGCGCCTGGCTCCTCCGGATCAATAGTGCAAGACTCCTGCACAGCTGGCGCGTAAATGCCGGCCTCCCTACCGATGCCCGTCCCCTCGGCGGATGGGAAGCCCTCGACTGCGAGCTGCGCGGACATACCATGGGTCATGTGCTCAGCGGCCTCTCGCTGATGTACGCCTCCACCGGTGATCCGGCCTTTAAGCATAAAGCAGACTCACTGGTGTCCGCGCTTTCCGAATGTCAGCAGGCATTGGGCCAGGACGGTTACCTCAGCGCCTTTCCCCAGCACCTGATCGATCGGGTAATCGACAACAAACCGGTATGGGCGCCCTGGTACACCCTTCACAAGGTGATGGCAGGACTCACCGATGCTTATCTTTACACGGGCAATGACCAGGCGCTCCAGGTCGCAGAGAAGATGAGCGGATGGGCCTTCGGTCGGCTGTCCAAACTATCCCCTGATCAGCTGGCGCAGATGGAACGCAATGAATTTGGAGGCATGATAGAAGTCGCCTATAACCTCTACGCCATCACCGGCAACAAAAACGACCAAAAGCTGGCAGCGCTCTTCTATCATCATTCCGTACTGGATCCCCTCGCCGAAAAGCAGGATAAGCTGGCCGGTCTGCATGCCAATACCCAGATCCCAAAGATCATCGGCGAAGCACGCGGCTACGAACTGACAGGCGACGAAAAAGCCCGTAACATCGCCGACTTTTTCTGGCAGACCGTCATCCATCATCATACCTATGCTATCGGCGGCAACAGCGACGACGAGCACTTCTTCTCCCCCGACCAGCTTTCAAAACACTTGAGCGCAGTGACTACCGAAACCTGCAACACGTACAATATGCTAAAGCTGACCAGACATCTTTTCGCCTGGACCGGCGATGCCAGGTACGCCGACTACTACGAACAGGCCCTATACAACCATATCCTTGGCTCACAGGACAGCGCAACCGGCATGTTCACCTATTTCATGTGTCTCAAACCGGGCCTCTTCAAGGTCTACAGCACTCCCGAAAATTCCTTTTGGTGCTGCGTCGGAACCGGCTTTGAAAGCCAGGCCAAATTTGGGGAAGGCATCTACTATCACGATGACAAAGGCGTCTATGTAAATCTTTTTATTCCCTCCGAGCTCACCTGGAACGAAAAAGGATTCCAGCTCAAGCAGGAAACCCGTTATCCCGAAGAAGCCGCCACCCACCTGACCATCGAAAAAACGACCAACCCCCACACGCAGCTTTATATACGCTATCCCTCCTGGGCCACGTCGGGCGCGTCCTGTACCATTAACGGAAAGCCGGTCCGCATCGCCGCTGTACCCGGCAGCTATATCCGCCTGGACCGCGACTGGAAGACCGGCGATAAAATAGACATCAGCTATCCCATGAGCCTGAGATGGATACCCACCAATGACAACCCCCAAAAAGCCGCCATAGCGTATGGACCGATTGTCCTCGCAGGCGACCTCGGACTGCAAGGGATAAAAGACCCTGCACCGTTCGCCAGGGACCAGAAAGATTACGTCGGATACGATTCTTTGCCCGACCTCAGCACTGCCCTTCCCGTAAAAGGCCGCCATCCCGGCGAATGGCTCAAGCCCGTAAAGGACCGTCCGCTGGTTTTCAAATCCGACCTGCCCGAAAAAGCCATTACGCTGATACCCTACTACCGGACTGACAGAGACCGCTACATCCTTTACTGGGACCTGCAATAGCTCCGGTCTTCAATCATTACTTTATTCAAGAAATTGTTTTTTATAAGACGTCGGAAGCAGTCCCGTTTCTTTTTTAAAGAGCCGGGAGAAGTAAGACATATTTTCAAATCCTAAGCCGAACGCTATTTCAGAAACAGTTTTATCTTTTTTTCTCAGCCTGTTCTTAGCTTCATTGATAAGAGCGATATGAATAAGTTCAATAGCCGTTTTGCCGGTTTCTACTTTCAACAAATCAGTGAGATATCGTGAAGAAATGTTTAACCTGCTTGCAAAATCCACAACTGAAGGCAACCCATTTTCAAGGGAACCATCTTTAATATACTTCTGTAAGATTTTGTTGAACTCTGTAACCGTTTTCCCGGATAATTGCTTTCGGTTGATAAATTGTCTTTTATAAAACCGTTTAGCATATTTGAGTATGGAATCGATGCCTGCGAGGATGATCTCTTTGCTAAATTCATCTTCAGTATTATTATATTCCTGTTCTATCGTATGGAAAATATTCCAGATGATTTTTTCTTCTTTTGGCGCCAGGTGAAGGGCTTCATTTGTCTCGTAATCAAAAAAAGAATACCGTTGAATGTCTTCATGCAAGGAATGTCCAGTCAGGAAATCTTCATGAATAAGTAAAATGTACCCATCATCTTCAAATTCCAGGTTCCGCATTTCCACCACCTGGCGTGGCTTAATGAATATCATAGAGCCGGTCTCATGATCAAATTTGGTTCTGCCATACAATACATAGCCGGCTTTTACTTTTTTTAATCCAATCATGTAAAAATCGCTTGTATAGGCCTCATAATTTATCCTGATCTCGCGATTGATTCTCAAGAGTCCCAACATCGGATGTTCGGGCAATGGCAAATTACTGGCAACCGCCATTTCACTGATTGATTTAAAGTGTTTCATCAAATTGGGCTTAAGTTGCAAATTAACGAAGAAAGAGGTTAATAAGCCTCTCCGGATTTTTAGCGAAGGGAGCATGTGCAAGGCAACGTTTGGCCTGGAGGGAGCCGTGAGAATATTGTAATGTTTGGAGAAAATATGCTATGATTGAAGTAGCCGGGCATTTTTCGCGGGATTAACTAATCCATATGCCATTTTAGGGAACAGGCGATTGATCAGGTATACCAGTTTGGTGTTACCAACGCGTATAGTGAACCGATTTTGTTTGATCCCGGCGATCAGTGCGTTCACTAATTTTTCCGGAGTGATCCCTTTTGTCTCAAGGTTTTCTGTCATACTTGTTGCCACCACAGGTGGTAACAGCTCAAAGACTTTCACCCTGCTGTTCAGGATATTCAAATGATCTCTTAGCGACACCGTGTAAAAGCGCATGGCCGCTTTGCTGGCAGAGTAGGTTGGACCAAGATTTAATGGTACGTAACTTAAGATGGAAGAAGTGTTGATAACGGCGCCTTCTTTCCTTGATTTCAGCATTTCGATGAACAGGTTGTTCAGGCGGATCACACCCAGGTAGTTAATGTCCATTTCATACTTTGCCAATTCAAAATGTTTGTCATTCGCTATTCCCATGTTCCGTGGACCGCTCATAACGCCGGCATTATTGTATAGAACATCAATTCCTCCCAATTCCCTGATCTTATTGAAAAGTATCCGGGCATCGTCTGCATTGGCTACATCACTTTTTATAGCAGTTAACGCAGGATATGATTTTTTGGCTTCGTCCAGTTTTTCCTGGTTTCTGCCGGTGATGATCACTTTTGCGCCATTAGCTAAAAATTGCTTTGCGGCTTCCAGGCCGATACCTGCTGTGCCGCCTGTAATCAGTATTGTTTTTCCTTTAAGTTCCATTTTTGCTTTTTTTGCGTTTTTTGATAACACAAAAGTAGGTTGACCTTATGCCCGGTCATAACCCAAAAGGAGGAATATCTAACACAAAAATACGTGGACTACAAGCTGTAATGAAGAAAGGATAAGGCCGGATTTATTAATCAGGACCTCCATAACCCGTTGGGGAAGGGCAGGCGGGTAGGGGAGGCCAGCTGTTCCGAATATATCTCTTCAAACGACTTGTTCTTCTGCTTTTGGATCAAAGGAAAGAACCTTGCTTCTACGGGGGACAACAGCTGAAGACAAAGCTGCTTGTCGTCATCGCTCAAATCACGGGTCAGCATGGCGACCACCTTTAGTATCTTTTGCTTCGCGTCCTTCAGGACTTTTTCGCCTTTTTTTGTCAACTGAAGCCTTTTTATGCGCTTGTCTTCAGGATCGGCGTACTCGCTGATCATTTGCTTGCTTTTTAGCCTTATTAAGATATTTGTGCCGCTGGAAAGTTCGAGCATGTTGGTAAAGATCGCTTCGGATTTAGGAGGGTTTTTCAGGTTAAAAATAGCCGCCATCATCCCGAATTCCTCTATCTGATCCAATCCACTGCCTGCAAGCGCTTTCTTCGTATAGATATCCTGGAATTTCCCGATACGGCTGATCGTCCTGATCAGTGTCCCATTGAGGTCTGGATGCAGTTGCCATTCAGGCTGTATCAACTTTTCCTTTTTTATGGAGCCTGCCAGAACATGCCGACAGAAACTTTCAACGGTGCCGTTGGGGTTTTCTTTTTCGTATTCTCCCCAGAGCCTGACTAATTCCACCGTTTGATTCATGATTACTTCAATTTGGTTATAAAAATAAAAAATAAGTACCAAATAGTTGTTTATTACTTCTAAATAGTTTTAATTTACAGTATAAACTACCAAATGGTATTAAATAAGGTAAGCATGAAAATGTATTTTATCGTTCGGCTCATACTCGCCCTGCACATTGCCGGGATCGTCATCATGGCCGGAACAACGATGATAGATTATCTGACTTTTAGGGTCTTCTGGCAATTATCCGGTGCGGGCGATAACCGGGCTTTCGGCCTGATCCCATTAATGGCAAAATATGGAGTATTTGTCCGGACGGGCGCGATAACCATTATACTTAGCGGGATCGCGCTATTTATGCTGGACAAAGGAGCTATATGGGCCGAGCCATGGTTCAGGGTGAAGACGGTGTTGGTCGTTATCCTGATATTGAACGGTCTGTTTGTAGGCAACAGGCAGGGGCACAAATTGAGGGAAGCCATTGGCACGCACGGCGCTGATTTTTTGGCCTACACACTCCCGATCCGGGAGGTTATGAACCGGTTCTACCCCATACAGCTGTCGCTGTTTTTGCTGATCATAATAATCAGCATGATCCGGACCAATGCATAAGCAATAAAATTTACATCAATGGAAAATTCAAATACCGATCATTATAAGGTTCTCCTGTTTGGCGTTACAGGCGGCACCGGTAGCCTGATTGCCGGAAGGCTGCTTGCGGGAGGAAATAAAGTCGCAGCCATAGCGCGGCATCCCGAGAGTGTTGCGCTTCGTCACCCGGAGCTTCAGATAAGGAAAGGTGATTTGTTGCAGCCGGAGACCTACGCCGACCTGATAACGAATTCCGATGTAGTGATCTCTGCCGTCGGTGATCGATCGGGAAAGCCTACCACGCTATATTCAGAAGGAGTGAAAAATATTTTAAGGGCTATGGAGGGTAGCGGGTGTAAACGGCTGATCTGCATTTCTGCATGTCCGGTTGAAATCAACCCGGAAGTGGTCTTTTGGCTGAGATGGCTGATGAAATATGTTGTTCAGAAACTTTTTAAACATGGTTACGCCGATCTGCGGGTGATGGAGAGTCTGATAAAAGGTTCGGACATCAACTGGACGATCATACGGCCGCCGATGTTAAAAGATAAGCCGCCGACGGATAAATATAAAATTGCCATTAGCAGGCACCTAAGAAAGCCGTTCAGTATTACGAGGGCTGATCTGGCCAATTATATTGCCGGCATCGTAGGGAGACCGGAAACATTTAAGAGCGTTATCGAAATTGCCAATTAGAGGCGGTCGCTAGCGGCTACCAGGTTTGGTATATCTCACGTGACCCCGTAAGATACATATCCTGATACCCCGCCATGGCCGCCTCCATCTTCTTCATCGCATCGGTGTCCGCTTTGTATTTTTCCCAATTCTTCTCATAGGCTGTCAGATTCTCGTATTGAGACACTATCAACACGCGGTTGTATTGCCCCGTCACATCGGTAAGAATAGTCACCGGCTCACCGGTTGCGGCCATGGCTTCCTTGAATTTCTTGGCAAGTTTCGAAGCATTACCGGGTTTGCAAACGAAGATCTCGTGTACCTGGATCATAGTTGGTGTTTTTGTTCGTGAAGATAGGTAGATTGACCTAGGTAGCCTTGTCCTTGGTATTTTTGACCAGGCTGATCCCGGAAAAAAAGAAGATCACCCCCAAGATGGAATAAATGACGATCATGCGGATACCGCGCCCGCTGGATCCGCCATTCGCGAAGCCCACGGCAGCCAGGATCAGACCGATGACGCCAATAATGGCCAGAATAACCCCTAAAATTCGCTTTTCCATTCCTTTGTTTATCAGTGACATTGCAAAACCAATGCCCGGTGCTGCTGTCGGGGCGATGCCAATAAAAACAACAAACTGTTTTGTAATTTGCGCTTGCCCCCGGGGGAAAATCAAAATTGAATGACAAACGATTCCGTAAACAATTTGTCGGTCCGCGACCTGGAGATACTGATCGGCAACCTCGACGTGCAATTTGTGTGGCTGTCGCATTGCCTGGTCAGCACGGGGTATCGGCTGGATATGGGCGGAATAGATTATCCCGGCATTCACTACAATATCCATGGGAAGGGACGGCTGGTCGTTCGGGGCCGGCATTTGGTCGATCTTGAACCGCACACCCTTATAATCGTACCGCCGAACAGCCCTTTTACCATTGAAGTTCCGGACGACAGGCACAGTTCGGAAGACCTCCAAACGGTAAGTGCTATGGATGTGGTAAAAAAGAAAAGCGAGATCTACCAGTTCGTCGCCGGCAATGAGCCCGACGCCCAAATAAATCTCGTTTGCGGATTTTTCCGCGCATCCTATGGCCAGACCACCGATCTGTTTGCAGAATTGGATGCGCCTATTATCGAGAAATTTGGACCGGAGGCGCAGATCGGTTCAAGACTTCGTTCCGCCGTAGCGGAATTCCTTAGCCACGAAGTGGGTTCGGATGCGATGAGTGCCGCCTTGCTCAAACAGGTGATCATCTTGTTGCTCCGCCGTTCGCTGGTCTGCGCCGGCGTCTGGATGCAACGCTTCCAAATACTTCGTGATCCGAGGATCGCGCGGGTATTTGCGGCAATGGTTGCCGATCCCGGGGCCGAACACACCCTCAAGAGTCTCTCCGGAATAGCGCTGATGAGCCGCTCGGCCTTTGTGAGCACCTTCAGGGAGATCGTGGGAAAGACGCCCATGGCCGCGCTGCGGGACCTCCGTATGCGGCATGCGGCCCAGCTACTCAAGTACTCCGACCTACATATCGACCACGTCTCGCAGCAGTCGGGTTATGAAAGCAGAACAAGCTTCGGCCGGGCATTCAAGGATACCTATGGCAAGTTCCCCAACGAGTACCGTGCGGAATTCGCGGATCCCAAGACGTGGAATAGCGCTATTCCCGGCAAATGACCGAGAGTCCGCAATTCGACGCCGGGAGTCCAAATAGGTCCCACGCCCTTGGCCGTCACGCCGAAGGGTGTGTAAATTGCAGCCACAATAATTTTGTCATCAAAAGGAAGTGTTATGAAAGCGATCGTTGTAAAAGATCAGGCTGCGGGCAAAACCGGTATGAAGCTGGTAGATGGACCCGAGCCGCGGGCGGCGATAAATGACGTCGTCGTTAAGGTTCATGCGTCGGGATTCGTCGGGACTGAGTTGGAGTGGCCTTCGACCTGGACCGATCGTCTCGGCCGTGACCGAACACCGACGATTCCCGGGCACGAATTGGCCGGAGTGGTTACCGCTCTTGGTTATGGCACGACGGGGCTATCGATTGGCCAGCGGGTATTCGGCCTCACGGACTGGTATCGCGACGGCACTCTCGCCGAGTACGTGGCGATCGAGGCACGCAACCTGGCGCCGTTACCTGGCGACGTTGACTTCACAGAGGGTGTGAGCCTGCCGATCTCGGGGCTGACCGCATGGCAAGGGCTGTTCCAGTACGGTCGCCTTCAAGCCGGTCAGACCGTGCTGGCACACGGAGCGGCCGGCGCAGTCGGTTCGATCGTGGTTCAGCTCGCACGGCAGGCCGGCGCCTACGTCATCGGCACCGGGCGCACCGCCGACCGTCAGAAGGCGCTCGACTTTGGAGCCAACGAGTTTATCGACCTCGGGAACGATGCCCTGGAAGACGTCGGTGGAGTCGACCTGGTGTTCGATGTCATCGGCGGCGACATCGGGAAACGGTCCGCAGGTCTGATCCGAACCGGGGGGATCCTGGTATCCGTCGTCGGGCCGGTTGAAGCGCGGCCTGCCAACGGCCTGGCGGTCGACTTCGTCGTAGAGTCCGATCGTGCCCAGCTGAATGAACTGGTCCAACGGGTACGCGACGGCCGGCTGCGGACGAATATTGGCAACATAACCACCCTTGACAACGCGGTCGCCGCCCTGAATTCGACCAAGAGGGTCCTGGGAAAAACGATCATCCGGGTTCGCCCGTAAGAATTTTGTTGATGAGTATACGAAAAAAGCAAATCACCCGTCTGTTTGCAAAGGATATAACGGGCGATATTGTTAACGATCGCCAGGAAGTGATCATTAACTGGCGCGCCGGTCAACTGGTTCTCGATGAACCGTCGTTCAATGGGGGTAAGGATATGGGTCCCGATCCGTTCACGACGGTTCTGTCCGGCCTGGTGGGCTGTACGCTGACGACCCTTCGCATGTATATCAAAAGGAAAGGCTGGGATGTGACGGACATCCATTGCTCGGTGAATATGCAGCAACAAAAAGAGCCGTTCAAAACCTCGATCTTCAGGACAATTTCGTTCGGTCAGCCGGTAACCGGCGAGCAAAAAGAACGGCTGCTTTGGATTGCAAAGAACTGCCCGGTCGCCAGGTTGCTACAGGGAGAAATTACAATAGACACACGGCTATCTGAAGATCCAAGCGATCCGCCGGTGGGCTATCGGTTCTCTCCTATTGCATAGAGGAAAAAGATGACAAGGATGACCAGGCACAGCAGCGAAATAATAACGTTGAACCATTTGTATTTTATGGTGACGATCAATTCCCGGGCTTCTTTATTCACCTCGAAGTGAAGGATGGCCAATAAATTGAAAGCCAAGGCAATCAATGGGCCGCCAACCAGCAGCGAAGGGATCAGCACTTTCAGCCAGACAGGGTTGTCTTTTCTTGACATCCAGTCCTCGACCGCTGAAAAAAGGGGAAAGGCAATACCCAAAAAACGAGTGAGGAAGATTCCCGTCAGGAATAGGCAAGGGGCCAGCACCAGGACCACTCCTATACCAGCCGAACGCTTCGCATTGAGCAACGTTATTTTCAGGCGCAACTGATGGGAGTCGCTGGTTATACTGGGCTTATGCATCGAGTGCATTTTTTCTTCAAAGTCGTCCATATATAAGATTTAACCGGTAGATAATTCTTTCAATTTCCCGATGCCTCTCGCTAATAAAGATTTGATGGTGCCTTCCTTTCGGGCTAAAATTTCCGCTATCTCTTTGATACTTTTCTCTTCAAAAAATCGCAAGGCGATAACCTCCTGATATTTCACAGGAAGCATTGCCAGCTTTTGTTGGACTTGGATAAATTCCGCGCTTTGTCGTAATTGTCTTTCCAACTCTTCCTTCTCTTCCTCCAGGGCATTACCATTGTCTCTGCCATCGACAGAGGCGCCAAATTTCTCCAATGATGTCATAGAGGAACGCTTTTTCCGATAGAGCATATTCATTTCATTGGTAGCGATTTTGAAGAGCCAGGAAGAAAAGGAGATGCCCTTCCATTTAAAACCGGAAATATTACTGTAAGCCTTCAAAAAAGTCTCCGAAGTAACGTCTTTGGCAAGATCAAGATCGAGCGTTCGCCGGAAAGCATAGCCCAGGATTTTCGAGTAATAAAAATCGTAGAGCTTTACAAAGCTTTCGCTATGGGTTTTCGCTTCCCTGATTAGGTGTTGTTGCTCTTCTGGTGTCATTTAGTACTATAATATAATGCACTAATTACAGAAGGTTGCATCAGCCTCTCTCAATATTGCGGACAAAGCAGAATCAATCAGTTAGCTCAATTGAAGGATATTGGCTATTTCAGCACTATTTCAACCACCGGAACTTCTACATTGGGCTTACGCTTCGGCAGCAGCAGCGTGACATCGTTTCCGTCGGCGGTTTCTGTCCTAATTTCCGACGCATCATGCAGGAACTGCACATACCGTATTTTGTCCCTATACCCCGGCAGCACCAGCGTACCGGTTCCCGGGTATTCCATCAGATGCACATATAGCCGCCGGGTGACTTTATCGTAGGTAAGCTTTGTGTTCTCCGGCGCTTTGAACTCATCGGGCGCATAGCTGCAGCTATAGATGGCCCTGCTATTGGCATGCATCCAGGATGCAAGGCTGTCCAGCGCATTCTTTGCCCGGTAATCGAATTCGCCCCGTGCCGTCGGCCCAACGTTAAGGATCAAGTTGCCTCCATCGGCGGCGGACGTGATCAGCAGGTCGAGCAGTTGGTGGTCGGTTTTCCAGGTGTTCTCATCCCGGTAATAACCCCATGAGCCGGAAAATGTCTGACAAGTCTCCCATGTCTTGCCCTTGTATTTGGCCAGTTCCGCAGTCGAAACCTGTTCGGGAGTGACAAAGTCGCCGCCATCCTCGTAGTCATCCAATCCCAGCCGGTTGTTTACGATGATGCCCGGCTGCAACTTTCTCACCAGCTTCAGCAGTTCGACAGCGCCCCAGTCCTCCGCATGCTTCCCACGCTTGTCGTCCTTGCCCCAGGTCCAGTCGAGCCAGAGGATATCGATCTTTCCATAGTTGGTCAATAGCTCGGTGACCTGGTCGCGCAGGTATTGGCGGTATTTAGCCATATCCCGCCCCTTGTTCAGCCGGTCGTAATTCGCCCGGCTGGTATCCGTTTGAGTCAGGGGATGAGCATCATCCATCGTATAGTCCGGGTGATGCCAGTCCAGCAAGGAATAATAAAAGCCGATCTTTAGTCCTTGCGCCCGGAAGGCATTTACGTATTCCCTCACCAGGTCGCGATGCGCTGGGGTATTGGTGGCCTTGTAATCCGTGTATTTCGAGTCGAAAAGACAAAACCCGTCATGGTGTTTGGTAGTAAGCACGGCATATTTCATGCCTGCTGCCCTGGCTTGTTTAGCCCAGGTCGCCGGGTCGAACTGGTCAGGATTGAAAAGATCGAAGTATTTCTGGTATTCCTCGTTGGTCATGTGCTCATTATGCTTTACCCACTCGTGCCTTGCCGCCATGGAATAGATACCCCAGTGAATGAACATCCCGAACCTGTCGTTGGTCCACCAGGCCATGCGTTGCCCCCTGGCGGTGGCCGACTCATTGAATATCCGTTTGGTTTGAGCCTGCAACAGCGAGGCAGATAATAACGAAGTGATCAGCAGTAGCCCAATTTTATTCATGTTGTTGAAATTTAGATCCGTTCCCTATTCCGCCTTCTTGATGATCTTGTTGCCCAAAGGCTTCCTGTACCGCCTCACGAATTCGGATGGAGGCATCCCGAATAACTTGGAGAATTGTTCCCTGAAATACTTAAGATCGTTAAAGCCCGTAATGTAAGTAACCTCTACGATTGCTTTATTCGTATTGATCAGCAGTTCCGCCGCTTTTCTTAGCCGCAAATACCGGATGAAGACATTGATGGTCAACCCCGAAATGGCCTTAATTCTCTTGTACAACGCCGGGTGGCTCATGCCGATCTCCTGGCAAAACACCTGGACGCTGAATTCGGGTTTGTCCATATACCGTTCCACAACTTCCATACATCTTTCAAGAAATTCTTTTTGATCGGCTTCAATGCTGGAAGCAGGCTGTAACGTAAGGGTATTGAAGAAATATTGTTGAAGCCTGTTCCTGGACTTTAGGATATTCTGAACACGGGCAACGATCAGTTCCTTACTAAAAGGCTTATTGACGTAATCTTCGGCGCCACACTCCAATCCCATCAGTTTTGACTGTTCGGAGGAGCTTCCTGTCAGCAATATTACCGGAATATGCGCCAGCACGGAATTTTCCTTGAGCTTACGGCATAGTTCTATACCATCCAATTTTCCCATTACAACATCACTGACGACGATATCGGGCAGTTTTTTGCCTATGAGGTCAAAAGCAGCCATGCCGTCCTCCGTTTCATAGATATTGAATTGATCCATGAATATTTCTCTTATGTAGCTTCTCAGGTCGGCATCGTCATCGACGATCACCATGGTCGGCAGCCCCGAAATAACCTTGTCGATAACGGTTGATCTATTGTCAATGGCTTTATCCTCGCCTGCATAAACCTCCTCGACCAGTTCGTGAATAATGCTTTGCCGGTCGAAGGCGGCTTCGACTTTGCCGGGAGCCTTCGAAGCGTCCCTGGTCTTAGGAAGGCTCAGAGCGAAAGTACTACCCGTTCCTTCGGCGCTTGAGTAGGTCAACGTCCCGGAATGGGCCACTGCAAGTCTTTTTGAAACATATAACCCGATACCAAATCCCGTCTCCGAGGCTTTTTCCGTATTACCCGCCTGGTAAAATGCATCAAACAAACGGTGGGTTATATTTTCTGCGATCCCGCACCCTGTATCTTTAACAGTGATACATACCCGCGTGTCCTCATCGGTGAGGTTCAGTTCGACTTTTCCGTTTGCAGGGGTATATTTTAGCGCATTGGAAAGGAGATTGAACAAAATAATCTCGATTTTTTCCTTGTCCCCGCAAAAGAATACTGCATTTAGCGGGTTATGGAAAGAAAAGCCGATATTCTTTGCAGCCGCCCGTTGGGTGAAACTCAGGAAAACCTCATTGCAGGTCTCATTCAGATCGAAATTGGAAAGGTTAAGCTGCTGATCTATCGATTCGACTTTCCTGAACAATAGCAATTGATCGACCAGGCTTAATAAACGCCGGGCATTTCTGTGAACGGTCGATAATTTCTTTTGAAGGTGCCCTTGTGTCGTTTCGGCCATAAGGTCCTTCAAAGGGTTTACAATTAAGGTAAGAGGTGTTCTGAATTCGTGGGAGATGTCCGTGAAAAAGGAGATCTTTCTTTCTGTAAGTTCCTTTTCTTTTTGTTTTTCGAGTAAAGCGAGCCTTATCTCATAACGCAATCGTTCCTGGCGGCGATAATAATAAAGAAAAATATAGATTGCGCCGCCTGCGAGAACCGCATATAGCAAATAGGCCCACCACGTTCTGTGCCATGGCGGTAATACTTTGACAGATAGCATTTTCGCCTCTTTGTCCCAAACGCCGTCCGCATTCATTACCCGGACATAAAAGGTATATTCTCCCTCCGCCAGGTGGCTGTAATTGGCCGTTCTGACATTGTTTGCAACAACCCAACCCTTGTCCCAGCCTTTTAGATAATAGGCGTAATTCAGATTGTCGGCATTTGAATACTGCAATGCCGTAAAATCAAAGGAAAGGGTGGCCTTGTCGAATGGCACAGTCAGATCCGTGACGATGTCCTTCTTTCGCGAAGCAAGATAAGTCGTATCGGTTTCGACGGGAGAGTTATCTATTTTTATCCCCGTGAGGAACAAAGGGGGAGAATTCCTCCTGTCATAGACGCTGTCGGGATAAAAGCTATTGAAACCTTTGATGCCCCCAAATAAGAACTCGCCGTCTTTGGCGATCATCGCGGCATTGAAACTGAACTGGTTGCTTTGCAATCCATCGGCCTGCGTAAAATTCCTATAAGTCTTTAAGGCCGGGTTGAAACGGCACAAGCCATAATACGTGCTGAGCCAAAGATTGCCGTTGTTATCTTCCAGTATTCTCAATATGGCATTGTTCGGCAACCCTTCTTTTGTGGTCATTTGCTGGAATACGCCTTTTTCCCGGTCGAATAACAGCAACCCTCCCCCCTCTGTGCCCACCCAGAAATGATGATCTTTATCCTCATGGATACTCCTCACAGGATAACCGATAAAGAATGTTTTATGTAGCTTTTTTTCCGTGTCTATCTTTACGATGGAATTGTAATTGCCTCCCCACAAATTTCCGGACCGGTCTTCCGCCAAAACCTGCAGATCGAAGAGCGCGGTATCGAAAAGCTGAAAACCATCGGCAGGCCTGTTATACAGGAACAGATGACCGGTATTGCTGGCAGACGCCCATAAGCGCCGCTTGCTGTCTTCATAGATCTGCCAGATGTTTTTCTCCTCGATCTTTTGAATGGGGTTATAACAGCTATAGCGACTGAACGTGTTGTTTCCTCTGTTTAATTTGCTTATTCCGCCGAACCACGTGGAGATCCAGATATCGTTTTTATAATCCCTCGTCACGTAAGTAATAAAGTTGCTGCTGACCGAACCGGGATCGCCGGAATGAACATATTTGGTGAAAACGTTCTTTTGTTTGTCCCAGTAACGCAATCCTGCCCCATCCGTTCCAATCCACAGGTTTGACCGGTCATCTTCGCAAAAGGACAATATGAAGTCGTTGACATCTTCAGTTTTGCCTTTGTTATACGACATTTTTCTAAACAGGTTGGGATTCATTTCCAGGATATTCACTCCGCCTCTTAGCGTCCCGATCCACTGGCGGCCTTCGGCATCGATGTTGATCGCGTAGACGGCATTACTGTTGATGACGGGTCCCGTCAAAGAAAGCGGCAAGGCCGTTTTTTGTCCCGGTGGTAAATGCCATAGCCCGTTTCCGTCGGTAGCGATCCATAACTCACCCTTCGGATCTTCTGCGATATCTCTTACGATCATTTCCGGCACCGGGCCAAATCGGGTAAACAGGTCCCCGGAAACCCTAAACACTCCTGACTCATTTCCGACAAGCACATCGCCGTTGGAACGGGCAAAAACGGAGGTGCATTGGGTCAACCCCGCGGCAACGGGAGACAGGCGGCCGCTTCCGGTCTCATATTTATACAGGCCGGCGCCGGAAATAAAGAACCAGGCCACCTGCCGCAGGGAATCGTAGTCAATAGCCGGCACATTATACGTCGCATCGGTTTTGCCGGGGAGCGCCATCTGTTTGCCTGTTTCCCGGCTATCGATAAATACGATGAGTCCACTATGCGCTGTGCCGACGATCATCGTGTTGCCGGCGCGCTTTATCGACAATATGGCATCCGTCAGGGGAATACTTTCTGCGCTATTGGCTTTTTTAAAGCGGGGAGTAGAAAAAGCGCGCCGGACAGGATCATAAACACTCACACCCTTTCCGCCACCTACCCAGATGTTATTTTCAGGGTCGGAGTTGATACAGTAAACGTGGTTATCCAAAAGAGAGGCCGGATCTCCGATCGTATTCCTGAAAACCTGGAAGGAATACCCGTCATACCGGTTCAGTCCGTCATAGGTTCCAAACCACATGAAACCATGGTTGTCCTTGTAGATGCAGGTTACGGCATTGTTCGAAAGGCCCTGATCGATACCCAGATATCTTACGGATAATGTGTCGCAAGCCAAGCAATTCCCCGCCCAGCAAAGGAAATATAAAGAAATAAGAAATCTCATGTACAGTAAACGAATGCCCTAAATATACATGTTTTGTTATATATCCGTATTATTTCCCGAATTTTATTATCCTGGGTTTGCCCTTGGTATTTTGGATCGTGACACGCTCGATAGAACTGTCGACCAAAATAAATCGGGAAGACTGGGACAAGAATGAACTACCGTAATAGAATTCCTCTTTGCGGCTTTTGTTCTCCCTGCCCATAACCACGGCACTGACCTCATCCGGGTTAATTCTCACCGCGTTTACCCGCCTTTTCAATTGATATAGTTTAAGGGCATCCTGATGCTGGCTTGCGGCGACCCGGTAATCACCCGACGAACTCAACAGCTTGACAAGCGCTTTGCCATTGTGCGGAATGCAGATGCCGCTTTCCTGGATCGACCGGGGGGAAAAGCCCCCTTTGCCGTCACCCTTCAACAACAAGCCATTCAATGCATCATATTGGCCGGTAGCTACTTCCGTTCCATAATCATTCCCGTTCATCAGAACATCCAGGTTGCCGTCGCCATCAAGATCGTCTACGACCATGCCATTGATGACCGATACCTGGGCCTCGCGCGGCAAAGGGATCAAAGTGAACTTTCCCCCGCCCTCGTTTCGCAAATAACAGGATTGAAGTATGGTGGCCTGCAGGCGCAAGGCCCCGTTACGCTGCTCCGGCGTAAGGAGATCATCCATGGTAGCCAAAGCGAAAGGTTTATAGGATGCAAATCTTTTCTTTATGCCCGGGAACTGCCTGGCAATATCGTCTCTGCCCGACGCCGGGAACTCCTTTTTCCGGCCTTCGGGGTCCGGAAGGTAGAGCGAAGTTATCGCTATGAACGCTCCATTATTGTCGAAGTCCTTTGCCGTGATCCGAACGGGCAATTCCTCATTGCCTTTATAATAGGTGTTCAAGCCCACGTTGCCGACAATATAATCCGTCCTTCCCGTATGCCGGAAATCGCCCGCGGCAATGCTGTTCCACCACCCGGTAAATCGGGCGATACCGGATCCGGAAGTAACGTTCTTGAATTTTCCACCGGTATTTTTCAGGAACGTCACGGGCATCCATTCTCCCACCAGGACGAGATCGGTTTGCCCGTCATCATCGAAGTCGGAAAAAAGCGCATCGCTCACCATTCCTATATTTTTCAACTCGGGAGCGACCTCCTCTGTGACATCCGTGAATTTTACACGCCCTTTCTCCGAGTCATTACGAAAAATAAAACTGCTCACGGGTTTTGGATATCCGGCGGGTGAAACGCGGCCGGACACAAACAGGTCCGGTTTCCCGTCGCGATTGAAGTCAAAAGCCCTGACGCATAACTTACTGGTATGATTGACCGGCAAAGCCGCAGTATCTTCCCGGAAATTTCCGGTACCGTCGTTGATATATAATTTGTCCTGGTAGTTGATGCTGTCGGCGGCCGCCGAATACCCGCCCCTTGCGATGTACAGATCCGGCTTGCCGTCTCCATTAGCGTCGAATAACAAGACGCCTTCATCTTTCGCCTGACCCGACCCGGCGGGCAGTAACTCCCGTTGAATAAATCTCCCATCCCGCTGCTGCAGAAAAACCTTCGCCCGATCCACCGGATTACCCCCGATCACCAGGTCATCCAACCCATCCCCATTAATATCCCCCGCCGCCAAAGCCGGGTTATACTCTGAAAGCTTATGCGGCAACAATGCCTGGATAGTGAAATCGATCAAAGGAATATCCCGATGGGTATATTTAATTCCGGCCGAAGCCGTGATCTCCCTAAACAACGATCGCCGGTCGACCGCCGGCCGCGGATCGGAATAATCCTCCAATGCGTCCCTTATATCCGCAACGATCGACGAATCCACCCCCACATTTCTCATCACTTGCTTCTTGCCGTTATTCCATTTTATCACGACCGAATCCACAAGACCGGTCTTTCCCAGCCCAAAATGCCCCATACATTGCACAGAGGAAAGATAGCCCCGGTAGGGGTTGTTATCATACACCTGTTGCTTGCCATTGTCATAGAAAAGGGTTGCGCATGCCCCGATACCGTTGATGTTTTGTTTCCCGCCTTTGAATCGTATATTCAGGTAGTGCGAGTTGCCGTTGTCCCTGGAAGTATTTCGGTACAACAAGGCTTCGCCGTCGATATTATTGACAACCATGTCCATGGCGCCGTCATTATCAAGATCGGCATACGCCGCGCCGTTCGAAAAGGTCGGCAAGCTCAATCCCCAGCTGTCGGTGACATCGTCGAATCCCGCCGCGCCATTATTTTTAAAAGCATAGTTGTGCAATTTCACCTGCGGGATCATGCCGAGCAGTTGCATATTGGTTGCGAGCCCGGCTGATTGTTGCCGGTAGGCGATAAAATCGTGATCGGACCAATCTCTTGGAAAGCCGTTGGTAATAACCAGATCGCGATAACCGTCATTGTCGAAATCGACCACCAACGGCGTCCAGCTCCAGTCTGTTTGGGACATCCCGCTCATAAAGCCGGTCTCGGCGAACACCGGAATGCCTGTCGAGTCATCCTGCCCCACTGCCGGCCCCTGGTTCAACTGCAAGGTATTGCGCACATATTGCGTCTGGTAGCCGTAATTTTCAAAATTTTGATAGGTGTTGGTGTTGTTGGCATTCGACATCATTTTTTTGCGGTAGTTGTCTTCTGCACTCATGTCGAGTTCTACGACATCGGGAAGCCCGTCGTTGTTGATATCCACCACGTCCTGCCCCATGCTGTTATAGGATGTGTGTTTGAAATATTCCTTTGCCCTATTGGTAAAAGTGCCGTTATGATTATTGATATATAGAATATTATTCGAGATAAAATCATCGGATACATAAATATCTTTCCATCCGTCGTTATTGATATCGCAGATGCTTGCGGCATGCCCGTAGCCTTCAAACTGGATGCCCGCAGAATCCGAAACGTCGTGAAAAACAGGATGGCCGAGACGGGCATCCGGATCGTTTCTAAAAAGCCTTCCGCGGTTTGGGCCTCCCGTTGGCCGGTCCTGCCCCATAAACACCGACGAGCCATACCCGCTCGAAGCCTCATTGACCGTCAGGTACATGTCCACATCGCCGTCATTGTCATAATCGAAAAAGGCGGCCATTGTCGATTGGACATGAATATCCAGTCCATATTCGGCAGCCATGTCTTTGAAATGAGGCACGCCCTTTTTATCCGTGCCGAGATTGACATAAAGGATATTTCTTCTCCTGAGCGGATCCTTATAAAGGGTATTGCAGACGTAAATGTCCATCAGCCCGTCGTTATTGATATCGACCACCGCCACACCCCTTGCCCATCTTCCCATCCCCTCCACTCCAGCGGTTGAGGTAACATCTTCGAATTGGAAATTGCCTTTGTTGACATATAACTTGCAAGGGACCATCCCGCCCGTCAGGAAAATATCGGGCAAACCATCGTTATTGAAGTCCCCGACGCCAACGCCGCCGCCACTATAGATATTGACTACGGAGAGCGGGTTTATAGAGTCGTTCTCGATAATGGTATTGTTAAAGGTGATCCCGGAATGGGCCGATGAGATCGATTCAAACAGAGGGCGCCTCCGGTTGCAGGAGGTGATGATAACAATGAACAAGAGGAAACTCATCCAATACTTCATCAAAGCAACGGTTTTTCGACACCTCTTAAACGATCCTGGTGTGGCTTTATCAATTCGAACACGACGATCTCATTATTGCCCGGCTTCAACCATTCACCCGGCACGTAAATCGTTTGTTGAGGGCCGACATTCCAGTATCTTCCCAGATTGTATCCATTTACCCAAACAACGCCCTTGCCCCATTTGCTCATGTCGAGATAGGCGTCGCCGGCCTGGCTCAGGTTAAACGTACCCCTGCGAACAACGGGAGCTTCCGGATATTTTCCGGTGCCCGAAGTCCGTTTTATAGTATTGATATCGTCGAAAGGCAATGAGAACATTTGCCAGTCCTTCAGTTCCCGATCGTTGAACAGCACTCCCCGGATTATTCCTTTTTTGTTTTTTAAAAGGTAAGGACCAAAATTGATCCGGCCGAGATTTTCCACCAGGATGTCGAGCGTGATCTTGCCCGCAGGTAGTTCCACAGCGAGGCTGCTGTCCCCGTGCCGCCTGTCCAGAATGCGGGCACGCTTACCGTTGATGAACACCAATGCATAATCCCGCAGGCCCTCTAATGTAAGTTTGCCTTTTTGGCCTCCGCTTAATGTGGTCCTGTACAGCACGAAACCATAAGCCTGATGAAGCTCTTCAAAGGTCAAAGGACCCAGATTCAGTTTCGGAGTTGAGAGGATGTTGAATAAGCTGGTAGGTTCTTTGAACTTGATCTCATCGATCGCTACGACGGGTTTGGCGGCCGGCACATCCGGCAATGTTTCCCCGGGGGGAAGATGCTTTTGAATGACCGACCGGAAAACCATATACTTCGGGGTTGGGTTCCCTGCTTCATCCAACGGCGCATCGTAGTCATAGCTGCTTATCTGCGGTTCATAAGGGTTCTTATTGTTATAGTTGGCTCCGTTCATAAAGCCTCGGGTAGTGCCGCCATGAAACATGTACATATTCACGGAAATGCCGGCAGCCAGCATGCTATCCAACTGTGCGGCATATTTTTCGGGGGGAACGACATGATGGGGGGCGCCCCACCAGTCGAACCAGGCAGGGTACCATTCGGCGACAAAATACGGACCTTTGCCGTTATTGTATTTTCTCACCAGTTGTTTTACCCTTTGTGGGCTGACGACGCCATTTACAGCGGGAAGCAGGCCGGGCAAATGACCCTTTGCCATATCTTTTGCCGGGTCGCAGGTGTAAAGCAGGCCGTCAAACCCCGCTTCCCGGAATATCCGCCGGTTTATTTCAAGGTATTCCCGGCTGGCGCCGTAGGAGCCATATTCATTCTCTACCTGGATCATTAAAATGTTTCCGCCATGGTTCACCTGGAGCGGTGCAAGCTGTTTACCCAGCGCCATCAGGTATTGCCTGTATTCGTGCAGATACCTGCTTTCCTTGCTGCGGACGACCAGACCTTTTTCGTTTTGAAGCCAGTAAGGGTATCCGCCGAACTCCCATTCGGCGCAGACGTAGGGGGAAGGCCTGAGCACAACCCACAACCCTTCTTCCTGTGCTGTTCTTACAAATGCAGCGATGTCGCTGTTCCCTGAAAAGTCAAATTTGCCTTTTTCCGGCTCCTGGATGTTCCAGAATACATAGGTGCCGATGGTATTGAGGCCCATCGCCCTGGCCATTCTCATCCGCTGACGCCAGGCTTCCCGGGGAACGCGGGAGTAGTGCATTTCTCCGGAGATCAGCTGGAAGGGTTTGTTGTCGAGCAGGAAAGCCGAGTCCCCAAGAACGAAGCTGTGTTGGGGCTGTGCGTAGCCGTTGATGCTGAATGCCGTCAGGATGACGAATAGGATAATGCAGAAAGGTTTCATACAGCAAGTGAAATAAAAGCTCCCTTCCCGAAGGGAAGGGAGCCCGTGGATCAGTAATTGGGATTTTGAACAAGTTTCAGGTTCTTATTCATTTCATCATAAGCGATCGGCAGGAAATAATATTTAGGATTCCATGCCCTTCCCCCGGAATAATCTAAATTGGCATAATTGCCTGCTCCGCTGACATCGGCCACCGGCGTGTAGACGGGTGTGCCGGAACCATAGGTAGTAGAACCATTGTAGGGATAGAATATGTGGATACTCCACACATTGCTGAACCCCGCTTTTTGGCCATAGACCGCCGGGTCGCAGATCATCCAACGGCGGATATCGAAGTAGCGAAATTCTTCGAACGCCAGTTCTATTTTCCGTTCATGTTGCAGGTTTGCCATAGTAGCCGTGGCAATTCCGGGCATGCCTGCTCTTGTCCTGATCATGTTTATATAGGTCGTTGCGGTTGCCGCGTCGTTCAGGCCTAAACAGGCTTCGGCATAATTAAGCACAATCTCGGTATACCGCATATAGCGCCAGGGGGTTGCCTGCAACGTTTTTAGCGGATCGATGGTAGCGTCGCTCCATTTTCTCAGATAATAGCCCGTGGGAGACCAGTTCCAGATATTGGCGCCGGTAGGGGGATTGTGAGTATCGAAACCGCCGGCCTCATATTGGATGTCGTCGGTAGTCGGATTGGCGGCCGAGATGTTTTGATACCCCGTCTGCACCTTGCCGGTGGGTTCGTGCGGTAAAATATCCGATGTCCTTTGACGCCAGGGGGCGCCGTCGTACAGCACGGTTGCGTAAAAGCGAGGGTCCCGGTTCTTGTAGGGCGCCGCAGCCTCGGTTGCATTGCTCCAGCTAAAGGTAGTGCCGTCGTTCATCTCATACTCGTCGACGAATTGCTGGGTAGGCGCGTCGACGCCCCAGCCCCAAAAACCGTTGGGGTTATGAAACAGCCCCGGACCATACGTCTTGCCATAGTCGTTCCAGTTCGCGACCGTATTGGTGGAAACATATTTTACAAAAATATCCTCCGGCGTGCTCATTTGAATAAATAGATTGCCGTAATTGGTTGCCGCGTCGGTTTGTGATGCTGGGGTGGGCATGTACAGGGAATACTGCCCTAAGTTGATCACCGCCAACGCCGCGTCTTTCGCTTTTTGCCAGCGGGCTTGCCGGTCGGCCGCAGAAAAGGTGGTGTACCTCACCAGCTCGGGGTGGGCATAGGTAGAGAACGGATCGGGCACCGTGGCGTTACCCCCATTGTACAGATCACTGGCTGCATATAACAATACCCTTGATTTCAAGCCAAGCGCCGCGCCTTTTGTGGCCCTGCCCGCCTGTGTTTGTTGCAAGGGCAGGAATGCGACGGCACTGTCGCATTGGTCGGAAATATACTGGATACATTCGGCATACGTGTTCCTCGGAACGGAAAAACTATCCGTTAAGGAATAGGCTTTGGTGATCAGGGGAACGCCGCCATAAAAGGACACCAGGTTCTGATACAGATAAGCTCTCAGGAAATATACTTCCCCCATCAGCGCGTGCTTGGTGGCCGTATCGATCGGCGACGAATTGATCTTTGAAAAGAACAGGTTGGTCGATCGGATAAACGAATATTCGTTCGTCCAGGCAAAATGTTGCAGTTCGGGACAATTGCCGTTGCTGAACGGCCCCAGGTTGCTGGGGGTTATCTGGCTTAACATGGCCATTTGCTGCCCTGCCCACGTACAGGCCTGTGTCAGCGCTTCGTCCGTAAGCGAAGCCAGCATCGACCAGTCGAAACCATGCGGCAACCCCTGGTAAATGTTGTTGACGTAAGCCGTTAACAGACCGGGATCCGTTGAATTGAAGACGGCGTCATCCGAAACGGCACTCACGGGGGTTTGGTCCAATACCTTTTTACTGCATGATATTCCGGGGCCTAAGATGATGGCCACAAAAAGGATCATGCCGAGAATATTTTTCTTCATATTTTGTTTGTTTAATCTGTTCAGCAATCAATCTGATATTAGAATGTGAGGGTCAGGCCCATTGTCACGACACGGGATATGGGATAACTACCGCCGGAATTGCTCGGTATAGCATTTTTCAGGTCGCTTGGCGTCGCACTTGCTCCTTGTTCCGGATCGAAGTCTTTCAGACCGGGACACCAGGTAAACAGGTTCTGCGCGGCCACATAAACCCGCATACGGCTGATACCTGTTCTTTCAATGGCTTTTGCATCGATCGTATAGCCGAATTGCAATGTTTTCAGGCGAACATAATCCGTCTTATGGAGGAAGAAGGTGTTACCGGTATTGTCCCAATAGTAATTGCCGCGGTTGGGGGTTCTGGGAAGATTGCCCGTCGGATTGGTAGGCGACCAGCGGCCTACCAGCAGGCTTCTGCGGAAATTGGTGAAGGTACCGCCGTCGGAATTGAGATACATAACGGCCCCTGTCGCGCCCTGGAACAACATCGACAGATCGAAATTCTTATATCCCAGGTTGATATAAGATCCAAAGGTAAAGGTCGGGATGCTGCTTTTATAGATCCTTGTTTCCTGGCGGGAATCCATGGTATCGTTTTTCGCGATATCCACGTATCGGATGTCGCCGGGCGCCGGTGTGGTGCTGAGTCCCCAGGATTTGAAGCCGCCCGCATAGGCTGCGGAATCCTTGGAGTCATGGATCACCCCGTTGGCGACATAATATAATCCCGAGCCCATTGGATGTCCGGTAGTTTGCTGCCATGCCGGAACGCCGGGCGCCTCACCCCATTGCACCACTTTGTTCTGAGCGTAGCTTCCGTTCAAGGAGATGGAGTAGGTGAAATTGCTCCTGGATGCGCTATTGTAGGCAATGTTGAAGTCGAAGCCCTTGTTTGTTACTTTGCCATAGTTTACGGCCGGCAGGGTCAAACCCGCGGAGCCGGGGACGGTGGCATTCTGGGGCCACAGGATATTACTTCTTTTATAATAAAAGTAGTCGGCCTCGACCGTCAACCGGTTACCCAGGAAACCGGCATTGAAGCCGACATCGCTTTGGTTGGCGACTTCCCAGGTGATGTTCGGGTTGGCGATAACGCTTTCATACACCGTTTGCAGTTCGCTGAGTGAGCCGGCATTGTTGACCACAAAAGGATAATATTGCCCTGTGGTGTTATAATAGCTACTGCCGAACAGATAAGAGGTCAGGTATTGGAAGCCGGCTACGCGGTCATTACCCGTTTTTCCCCAGGACGCCCGTAGTTTGAAATAGTCCATGAACCGGACATTGTCCTTCCAGAATTTTTCTTCCGAAGCTACCCAACCGGCGGTAACGCCCGGGAAGAAGCCAAACCGATGACCGGGAGCAAAGATGTAGGAGCCATCATACCTGCCGACAAACTCCACCAGATATTTATTGGCATAGGCATAATTGAACCTGCCGAAATAGCTCAACCGGGAACTTACGTTGCCCGAACCACCGGTGGCCTGGTTGGCCGTTGCTCCGGCGAACATTTCCTGGACGGCGGTGGAAGCAAAGAGGTCCCTGTATGCATTGAAGTATTGCGTATCGGCTTTTGAGTACTGTGTTCCGACCATCAACTTCAGGCTGTGGTTATCGCCGAGGATGGTTTGATAATTCAGCAGGCCATACGCCAATTTATTATAGTCGTTCTCGAAATTTTCGTATAAGGTCGGTGAATTATTCACCCCTGCGCCAAAGACATTGGACGTCAGGACGGGTTGTCCTTTGGCATCCATTGTCGTTCCGTCCCAGGAATACAGTCGCCAGGGTTCGGTGAAATTCTTGTCAAAGTCAAATCCCTGATCGTAGGACAGATTCCCGTTAAAGGTCAGGCCCTTTACCCAGGGGATATTGACGTCCAGTTTTAAATTCGAGTTTAAAATATAGTATTTGTCGTTATTGGAACCCGTGGCGCCGGTGGAAATGACGACGGGGTTTTCGCCGTGTTCGCGTGCAGGCCCGGGATCGCCGTTTGGCCACCAGGCTACCGAGGTCGGATACGCCGATACGAGGTCGTTAAAGATAGTGCCCGCGGATTTTTGCGGGTAATGCTTATCCTGCAGACGGCCGGCTAAATTGACGGAGATCTGGATGTCCTTAGTGACTTTCGCGTCGAGATTGCTGGTGAATCCATACTGGTTGTAGTAGGTGGCGCTATTCCTATACTGACCGTCCTGGTGTTTGTAGTCCAGGGCCACGAAATATCTCATGTTCTCCGTACCACCCGAGATACTCAGGTTGGCGTTACTTTGGGCCGACCTGGGTTTGAGGACCGTTTTGAACCAGTCGGTATTGGGGTAGCGCAGGGGGTCGGAGCCATCTTTGAACTTCTGAATTTGCGCGTCGGTGTAGGTTTGGTTCAAGCCACCGGAAGGGTTGTTATAATAGGCGATCTCGTTGAGTGCGGTGGCGTAAAGGGGGGCATCGGCCATTTTTGGCAGTTTGGTCGGTTGGTTGTAGCCATAGTTACCATTGAAAGTAAGGTCGGGCTTCCCTGTTTTCCCCCGTTTGGTGGTTACGAGGATAACGCCGTTAGCCGCCCTGGACCCGTATATCGCCGCCGAAGCATCTTTCAATACCGTAATACTTTCGATGCTGTAGGGGTCGATGCGTTCCAGGCTTCTGTCGGGCACCCCGTCGATGACCACCAGAACGCTGTTATCGTTGAACGTGTTGCTGCCGCGGATGCGCAGGTTACTGGCATCGGAGCCCGGCTCGCTGCTGCTGGTGACGGCCACCAGGCCGGGTAACCGGCCGGCGAGGCCGTTGGTCACATTGGTCACCGGGGATTCCGTTACTTCCTTGGATCTGATGGTACTGATGGCCCCGGTTAATGTTGCCCTTTTGGCGGTTCCATAGCCGACGACCACGACATCATCCAATTGTTTGCTTCCCAGCTCGAGCGCGACAACGACATTGTCCCCGCTGGGTGTAATCTGGACCGTTTTGTACCCAACGCCGGAAACGACTAAAACCACTTTTGAAAGGCTGGAAGGGACCTGGATACTAAACCCCCCTTTTTCATCGGCGGAGGCGCCGATCTTTGCATTGAGAACCTTAACAGAAGCCCCTAAAATGGGCTGTCCGGTTTTAGAATCCTTGACGGTGCCGGTAATGGTCCTGCTTTGGGCAGAGGCCGCAATCCGGAGCAGTAATAATGAAAAGACTAAGAGAAATAGCTTGCTTTTTTTCATACAGCAATTTATAAGATGTTAATAAACAATTAGTTTGGAGCTCTGGAGGGGAGTAGACAGGAGTTTACGTGCAGTGCATATGGCAATTATTAATTGTTAAATAATTGCAAATATGTGCTCGCGAGCATAAAACGTAGGGGGACAAAATGATAAAATAGGGGGGTGAATTTTGAGATAGTACTATTTTTTTTAATGTTTGAAGGAAGGGGCCGACGCCCCTCCACTGCAGTTAAGATGCAGTAAATCAGTCATTCCCGGATGGATTAGGCTTATTTTGTAAGATCAATATAGAATTCCCATGAAACGACGCTTCCTGCTCCTCTTCATTTCCTTCGGCCTGGTTTTGTCCCTTTTGCCCGCCGCTCCGCATCGCCCCGCTCCTTCCGAGTCCGCCGACATCTGCATTTACGGCGGCACCTCCGCCGGCGTCATCGCCGCCTGCGCCGCCAAACGCGCGGGCAAGTCGGTGATCCTGCTGGAGCCCGGAGGCAGGGTAGGGGGCCTCACCACCGGCGGGCTGGGCTATACCGATATTGGCAACAAATACGCCATCAGCGGCATGGCCCGGGATTTCTATCGCCGCGTAGGCGCCCGCTACGGCCGCTTCGAGAGTTGGGTCTTCGAGCCCCACATCGCCCTCGACGTGTTCCACTCCTACCTGCAGGAGGCCGGCATACCGGTCCGGTATCATCGCCGACTGGTCTCCGTCAAAAAAGAAGACAACCGCATCCAAAGCATCGTCGTCGAAGACGCCCGACAACCCGGCGCAGCCGGATACAAAACCATCGTCGCAAAAGAATTCATCGACTGCTCCTATGAGGGCGATGTGCTGGCAAAGGCCGGCGTCCACTATTTCGTCGGCCGGGAAGCCAACAGCGTCTATAATGAAACGTATAACGGTTCGCAGCGGAGGGACAAACACCAGTTCCCCGACGGGATCGATCCGTTTAAAACGCCCGGAGACCCCGCCAGCGGCGTCCTCTGGGGTATCTCTCAACTCCCGCCCGACACCCCCGGCGCCGGCGACAGTCGCGTGCAGTCTTACAACTTCCGCATCTGTCTGACCAACGACCCCGCCAACCGCATCCCGATCACTCCACCCGCGGATTACAACCCGGACCACTACGCGCTCCTGCTCCGCCTGCTGGCAAAGCGGCCCGCAAAGGATCTTAATTCTATAATGAAGATCGACCACATGCCCAACCACAAGACCGACATCAACAACAATGGCGGCTTCTCGACGGACATGATCGGGATGAACTATGATTATCCGGACGGCGACTACGCGCGCCGCGAGGCGATCGTGAAAGCCCACGAAAGCTATACGAAGGGGTTTCTCTATTTTGTAGGCCACGACCCCCGGATGCCCGAGTCCCTTCGCACGGAGATGCAGCAATGGGGCTACCCAAAGGATGAATATCGGGAAAACAACCACTGGACGCCGCAGCTATATGTTCGGGAAGCCCGGCGAATGATCGGCGCTTACGTCATGACCCAGGCAAATTGCGAAGGCCGGGCCACAGTAGACGACGGCATCGGCATGGCGGCGTACACCATGGACTCCCACAATTGCCGCCGCCTCGTAGTCGACGGCATGGTAAAGAACGAAGGCGATGTACAGATCGGCGGCTTCGGCCCATACCCCGTTTCCTATCGCGCCATCGTCCCAAAGAAGGAAGAATGCAGCAACCTGCTCGTCCCGGTTTGCCTCTCGGCGAGCCATATCGCGTACGGGTCCATCCGGATGGAACCCGTTTTCATGGTCCTCGGCCAATCGGCCGCCATCGCCGCCTCCCAGGCGATCGACACCCATACCGCGATACAGGACATCGACGTGAAAAGATTGCAGCAGCAGCTGCGCACCCATCCCCTCGCCGACAACAGCACCCCCGAGATCCTCGTGGATAACGATGATCCCGATCAGGTAGTGACGCAAGGCGCCTGGACCCGCGTGACAAAAGGCGGCTACGGCCCTTCCCTGTTCGTCCACCCGAAGGAAGACAAAGGCGAAGCAAGCGTCACCTTCCGCCCGGCGATCGGCAAGTCGGGGGTCTATCGCATCTATCGCTACCAGCCCGGAATCCCGAACGCCGCGCCGGTCACGCCCATCATCATCAATGGCGCAAGGCAAGCCCTTCATACCCCTGCCGACAATGCCGAACAGCAAAGCTCGGGAGAGTGGGTGCCCCTGGGCCGGTATACGCTGACAAAAGGCAATAAGAATACGGTGACGATCGCTACGACCAGCGCAACAGGGGATATCGCCGCAGACGCCGTCTTGTTCGTGCCGGCATTCAAATAGGAAGCCGATCGGCCGTTTACATCGCCCCCAGCTGTTTCAAATATTTCTCCGAGTTCTGCCGGGTTGCATCCGGCGGATTCAGGCTGAGCGATCGTTTGAAATTGAGGATGGCATTCTTCTTGTCGCCCTTCGTCGCATACGCCTCGCCGAGGCTGTCAAAGGTGTTGGCGCTCTTGGGATGCTTTTGCGTGTTGAGGATAAAAACTTCGATGGCGCGGTCGTACAGCTTGTCATTCAACAGCTGGTACCCAAACTGGTTAAGATCGTTCTCCGTGCCGACGGCAACGGCTTCGCGCATCAGGCTGTCGGATTGCGTGGCGTTACCCGTCGCCTTGAGCAATTTGGACTTGGTGGAAAGCGTATTGAAGTTGGGGTTGATCTGGACGGCCCGGTCGATCCAGACCATCGCCTGTTCGTAGTTTGTCTTGTTGGCCAAGGCGTAGTTCGCGGCGCTGGCGTAGCCCTGCCAGTTGAAACCCACGGGGCCTTTCAACTCTTCGACGGCATTGGCCATCACGATCGCGTCGACGTCGAACTCGATCCTGACCGGGAATTGCTTCTTCTCCCAGTTGAGGACCAGTTCGGCAGAGGTCTTTGTCAGATCCTGGAAGTCATAGGTGAGCATTTCGGTCATCGGCACCTCGTTCAACTTGATCTTCGCCCGAAAGAGGTCATGATCGGGCACATACCAGAAGCTGCCCCAGGAGCGGCTGTCCTTCGACAGGATCACTTCGCCGGTATTGTCGGGATCGATGACGAAGAACAGCCCGTACTCCCCCGCGGGAACGGATTGTCCTTCGATCCTGGCAGGATGGGAGAGCCGGATAACGGTATTCTCATTGGCTCCCGCGCGCCAGGGCGCGTCATTGCCGGCTCCAAATCCCTGTTTGTTATATCCGTAAGGCACGAGATTACCCCAGATGGCGCGGCCCTTGACGGAAGGGCGGGAATAGCTGACGGTCACCGTGGAGATCCCGATGGTTTGCGACACCGTCGCAGCAGGACTCGGGGTCCGGGGCGTCGTGATATTCTGAGCATGGGATGTGAGGAGGAGAAAGAGGAGAGGCAGGCCCAGGAAGCACCTGCGGGCGGTTGATGGCAGCATAGTAGATGGTTTGTCTTAAGGTACGAATTCCTGGTAACCCGGACAGGTAAGCTTGCCGGGGCGGGCAATATTAAGGCCGAAGGAGGAGAATTTTGTCATGAAGCCCTTCCAGAGAAGCGATGGGATCGCAAATCTGGCCGGAAATTTGTTGACCGACAAGCTTATTAAGAACAACATTTGAAGCCTATGTCTCCAAAGGTATTAATCCCGTTTAGCCTCATACTATTGATCACGGCAGGAAAAGTCAGTGCCCAGGACACCGGCAACAAAGACACGCTTACTTACTACCGGGCACAGATAGACACGCTCGACAACCAGATCATCGACCTGTTGGGCCGGAGAATGGCCGCGGCAAGAGCCATCGGTATCTATAAAATGGATCATAAGATCACTGTCGTCCAATCGGCCCGCTTTGAGGAAGTGTTGCTTAAGGCTATTAAAAATGGCATGGACCGGCACCTCTCCGAAGAATTCATCCGCGCCCTGTATAACGACATCCACAAGGAAAGCATCCATCAGCAGGAGCAGTTGCAACAAAAAAATAAGGAGTAGCTGATTTTATTCCGGGTAATGGCTAAATTCATACCATGAAAAGAAAGCAATTCCTCCAAAACTCCCTATTGACCGGCGCCTCCCTGCTCACCGCCGGCGCCGCCTCGGCATCCGCTGCAACCGTCACCGCGAAAGGCGATCCGAATGCCGCCCCGGCCACAACCCGTCCAAAGGCGGACGGCCCCTTCCATCTCAACTATGGCATCCACGACGGCATGTTCAAGAACAGCGCCGGCAACGACTTCGTCGACCAGATAAAATTTGCCTATGACAAAGGCTTCCGCGCCATCGAAGACAATGGAATGATGCATCGCACGCCGGAAGAACAACAAAAGATCGGCGACGCACTCGCCAGGCTCGGCATGTCGATGGGCGTCTTCGTTCTCGACAAAGGCGGCAACGGGGCCAATACCCTGGCCGCCGGCAAACCGGAATACCTGGAGATCTTCTTAAAAGGCTGTCGCCAGGCCGTAGAAGTCTCCAAACGTTGCAACGGCAAGCTCACCACCGTCGTGCCCGGCGATTTCGAGCGGCATCTGCCCATCGGCATCCAGACCGGCAATGTCATCGAGGCCCTGCGCAAGGGCGCCGAGATCCTCGAGCCCCACGGCATCGTCATGGTCCTCGAACCGCTGAGCGACACCCCTGATCTGATGCTCCGCAACTCCGACCAGACGTATGCCATTTGTAAGGCCGTCAACAGCCCCTCCTGCAAGATCCTCTTCGACATGTACCACATGCAGCGCAACGAAGGCAATGTCATCCATAATATCGACCTGTGCTGGAACGAGATCGCCTATTTCCAAATCGGCAATGTCCCCGGCCGAAACGAACCCACCACCGGTGAAATGGATTACAAAGGCATCTTCAAACACATCTACAACAAGGGCTACAAAGGCATCCTCGGAATGGAACACGGCCTCTCGCTCCCGGGTAAGGAGGGAGAGACCGCGTTGATAAAAGCCTATCGGGAAAGTGACAGCTTTGCTTGAAATATCCGGGCCCGGCCCGGAAACTAGAAAGGTTTGAACTGACCCGGCACCGCCACAGGATAGAGCCCGTTCGCATCCGGTGTCACCGGCGGAGTAGCGTCGAATGCATACACCGCAGGATGAATATTCATGCCGCTCTTCAACGCCGCATCCCACTGCATCGGCTGCCCGGAATAGGTAGCCAGCCGACCAAGGATGGAGGTCATCGAACTCTTGGCGCCGCGTTCGGCATCCCAGAACTTGTATTCCCCTTTCGCAATGGCCGCAAAAAGCTCGTCGTGCTCGTTCTGGTAGGGTTGGTTCTCGGTCTTTTTGTCAAATTGAAAAAGAGTATTCCCTTTCGTATCCGTGATCCGCGCCTCGTCGCAAAAGACCTTTCCCTTCGTCCCGATCAGCATCTCGTCCACCTTGCTCATCGTGCCCTTCTGATGCCGGCACTGGCTGTTCAGCACGACGCCGTTCGCATAGTGAAACTCCACAAAATGATGGTCGAAGATCTGGCCATAGTCCTTGCCCTTTCTCACCTCGCGGCCGCCCATGCCCTGTGCGCTGACGGGATACCCCTCGAGGGCCCAGTTGATGACGTCGAGGTTGTGGATATGCTGCTCCACGATATGGTCGCCGCAAAGCCAGACAAAATAATACCAGTTGCGCATCTGATACTCCATCTCCGTCCAGCCCGCCTGGCGGGGATGAACCCAGACGCCATCGTTGTTCCACCAGGCCTGGGCGCTCACAATATCGCCGATCATCCCGTCATGAACGCGTTTCATCAGCTCGCGATATGACGTTTGATACCGCCGCTGGAGCCCAACGACGACGTTCAGCTTTTTCTGCTTCGCGATCTCGGCCGCCGCCAGTACCCGGGCGATGCCCGCCGGATCGGTGGCGACGGGTTTCTCCATAAATATCTGCTTGCCCTGGTTCACGGCTTCCTCAAAATGAATGGGCCGGAATCCGGGCGGCGTCGCCAGGATAACGACATCGGCAAGGGCCATCGCTTTTTTATAGGCGTCGAAACCAACAAACTTGTTTTCTTCTTTTACCTGCACCCGGCCCTTTTTATCTTCGAGCGCTTCGAGGATATTCTTATAGCTGCCGTCGAGCCGGTCCCGGAAGGCGTCGGCCATCGCCACCAGCTGTACATTCTGTTTCGTGCTGAGCGCCTGCACCGCGGCGCCGGTGCCGCGACCGCCGCAGCCGATAAGGGCGACCTTGATGGTGTCATCGGCGCCGGAGAAGAGATTGGCGCGGGAGAGCAACGGCGCCGCCAGTGCGCCTGCGGCGATCACCGAAGACTTTTTTACAAAGTCGCGGCGGCTAGTGTTGGACTGATTCATGTTAACTGCAATTTAAAATGAATAAAAAGTTTATTGGTAATGGGTAGTTTATAGATAACGGTTATAGAACTCCTCGGCGGCGGCGGCGTCGGGCTGCTTCACCGGCCGGACGATCCGGAAGCCGATAAAGGGCGCATCCGTATTCCACCATTTACTCCGCGGGATCTGCGGATCGCGGGCATTCCACTTCTTGTCGGAAAGGAGCCGGGCAGAAGGCTGCAAAGCCGCGGCCTCGTCGCGGTAGGAACCGCCCTTGAGGATCAGCGGCCAATTCGTCCCCGGCGTCTCGGCATCGAGCGTCCATTCGGCCACGTTACCCAGCATATCGTAAAGTCCCCAGGCATTGGGCTTTAGCTGTTTCACCGCATGATACCGGTTATTGCTGTTGGCAGCGAACCAGCCGTACGACGGCAGGGAATCCGCGGCACGGCCAAAAGGGTAGGGGGTCGCGGCGCCGGCGCGGCAGGCATAGTCCCATTCGGCTTCCGTCGGCAGGCGATAGAAAACGCCCGTTCGCCTGTACAGCCATTTGCAATACATCATCGCCGCATACCGGCTCATGCTGTTGGCAGGAAAACCGCCTTGTTTTCCCATCCCAAGCGTAAAATCGATATAGGGCGGGCTCGGCCGGGTGATGCCATCGGGTGCCGGGCCGTGATCCTGCGATTCGTCCTGGAAGAGGATATATTCTTCGTAGGTGGTTTCATGTTCCTCCATCCAGAACGAGTCAACCGCCTTGTTCCCGGCGATCGGGATCATGGTGAACCGGACTTGAGATGGCGGGATGGTTTGCTCGAAGATCGTAAAGGTCTGCGCAGAGGCAGCCGCCGACAAGAACAGCAAAGCGGTCGAAAACAGTAAACCGGTCAGAACGGAAGTCAGGTCAACGCGGAGAGATTGGGTCAGCAGTCGCATCAGGTAGCAGGTATTGTTTAAAGGTAACGGAACTTTTCTGAATAACCCGGCCTCGTTTCATTTCGGTGACGAGAAGCGCGGCGCCGGGAAAATGTTTTAGTAGTTTTAGCGACCGGCGATAGGAGAGGATGCTGCAGGCTGTGGCCAGCCAGTCTGCGGTCGTGCCGTCGGCGGCGATGGCCGTCACATTGCGGCGGCGGGTGAGCCCGATGCCGGTGCGCGGGTCGATGATATGCGAGTACCGTTTCCCGTGCCATTCCAGGTATTGATAAATGTCGCCGGAGGTGGCGACAGACATCTTGTCGAGCGACAGATAGATGGGCAGTAGGCGCTCTTTTTCGCCGGGCGCATTGATGCCGATGATCCAACCCGCCTGGTCCGCCGGCGGCCGGCCGGTCCGGCCGCCAGGCGCATCTCCCGTCACGATTTTCCCCCCGGCGTTCACCATCGCTTGGGCAAAACCCGCCTGTCGCAACTGCCGCAGGGCCGCCGCTGCAACAAACCCCTTCCCCAGTCCGCCGACATCCAGCTGCATCCCTGGCATCTCCAACCAAACGGCCTGAAGGGCCATGTCAAGATGAAGATAGCGATAGCCGCAACGGCCCCGCGCAGCCGCAATATCGGCCTCCGTCGGCGGTACGCCTGATTTTCGGGCCTTTCGCCAAAGCCTTACTATGGGTCCGATCGTAATATCATATCCCCCACCCGTCATCTCCGCGGCCTCCTGCGCGCGCCGCAGGATATCGAATAGCGGTAGTGACACCGGTACATACCGTCCCTGGCCGCTCGTGGCGCTAAGCCGGTTGATCTCGCTGCTGTCGATGTAATCACTCAGGATGGAGTTGAGCGTATCGGCAAGATGGAACGCAGCGGCGGCAGCCTGCGCCGCCGCCACCGAGTCGCCCGTCGAAAGGGTGACCGTAAAGGGGGACCCCATTTTAGGTTGGGTGAAAGAATACTTTTTTTGCGAAAACGCAGAAGAACCGGCGAAAACCAGCCAGCCGATGAAAAAACTGAAGAAAATACGCATTAGGTTTAATTGTATATTAAATCCATAGATTTTACAACAAAAAAAAATATGAGTTTCAGCAATATATATTATATTATTAAATATTGATATTCGTTATTTCGAAGCGCCCTATTATATTTGCGTAAACGAATTTACTATGGCAGTAGCAAAATTAGAATACATCTGGCTCGACGGTTATCAACCCATCCAGAGCTTACGCAGCAAGACAAAGATCGAAAGAAAATTCTCCGGCAAACTGGAAGATTGCCCCACGTGGTGCTTCGACGGCTCCTCGACCGAACAGGCCCCCGGCGGCTCTTCGGACTGCCTGCTGAAACCCGTCTTCCTGGCTAAGGATCCGCAGCGGCGCGACGGCTATCTCGTGATGTGCGAAGTACTCAGCCCCGACGGCACTCCCCATCCCAGCAACGGCCGCGCCCTCATCCAGGACGATGATAATGATTTCTGGTTCGGCTTCGAACAGGAATACTTCCTTTGGAATCCGGAAACGGATAAACCTTTGGGCTTTCCCGAAGGCGGCTATCCAAGACCGCAAGGTCCTTACTATTGTTCCGTCGGCGCGCGCAACGCCTACGGCCGCGACATGGTGGAAGAACACCTGGACGCCTGCCTCGATGCGGGTCTCAACATCGAAGGGATCAACTCGGAGGTAGCCACCGGCCAATGGGAATTCCAGGTCTTCGCCAAGGGCGCCAAAGAAGCCGGCGACCAGGTCTGGGTCGCCCGCTATCTGCTTGAACGCATCGGTGAAAAATACGGCATTGCCATCAACTGGCATTGCAAACCCCTCGGCAACCTCGACTGGAACGGAAGCGGCATGCACGCTAATTTCTCCAATACCCTGCTCCGCACCTGCGGCAGCAGCGAAGTCTATGTAAAGGTCTGCGAGGCCTTCCGCCCGATGATCTCGGAACATATCGAAGTATATGGCCCCGACAACCATCTCCGGCTCACCGGCAAACACGAGACGGCGGCGATCGACGAATTCAAATTCGGTGTTTCCGATCGCGGCGCCTCTATCCGTATCCCCATCGGCACGGTAGAAAGAGGTTGGAAAGGCTGGCTCGAGGACCGCAGACCCAACTCTGCCGCAGATCCTTACAAAGTCGCGGCGCGGATCGTCAAGACCGTAAAATCGGCTGAAGCCCAGCTGGCCGAAATGGTCGAGGCCAACGTCGCATAAACAACGTCCACTCCGTATATGCAAAAGCCCCCGGGTAAAGGGGGCTTTTGTAGCTTTATGGATGTCGGGCTATTAATAGATCAGACTAAACTCAATTCCGCCTTCAGCATATCGTCGATCTGGTGAACGACGGCTTCCAGCTCAAGGGCCGCGGTAGGCTGCCGCAAGTAGGTCTTCACTCCGAGGGAACGGCATTCTTCCGCCTCTTTGGCTTGACCGCCCCGGCTCCAGACGAGAATGGGGATGCCCTGGTAGCGGGCCTCGGACATCAGCTCCCGGAGCAGGTCGGGCGCTTTCGCATCCGGCAGATCGTATTTGACAAGGATCATGGAGGGAAGATCATCCCAGCTGCGGCTGGCGAGATAGTCGAGGAAAGTGCGACCATTTTCAACCGTCTTTACTTCGGCATAGGCTACCAGCCGGTCCAACTCCTGTACAAAATTTCCGCAGAGGGTACAGTCGTCCTCCGCTAAAAGGATATAAGGTAACATGATTTGCTCTTTAGTGAATTTAAGGGTAAAAAATATCGGTTAACATAAAGGTAATGATTTCTTAACATTGAAGCAAATTATTTTAGCAAAAGGCAGAAACCATTAACTTATTGTTTCTCAATCCGATAGATATCCCCGTCATCCGTGATCGCAAAGAGCCTGTTGTTCATATAAGTGATATCCCTAAATCGTTGGTTCTTGTCGGTCAGCAGCCGTTCCTCGCCCACCACCCGGTTGTTGCGGATGATCAGCCGGTCGATATGCTGTCCGCTGAGACAGGCCAGGAACAGGTTGTCCTTCCATTCCGGGATCGTGGTTCCGTTATAAAAACAAATGCCGCAGGGCGAAACGACAGGATCCCAGTAGTACACAGGTTGCTCCATTCCCGGGTTCTGCTGAATGCCGTCCCCCACCTTGTCCCCCGAATACTCGAGACCATAGGTGATCACCGGCCACCCATAGTTCTTACCCGGCCGGATCCAGTTCACCTCGTCCCCGCCATGAGGGCCAAACTCCGCCTCCCATAGTTCGCCTGTGGCCGGGTCGATGTCCAGCCCGTCGGGGTTGCGATGACCATAGGAATAAATTTCCGGTCGCGCACCCGCCCGGTCCTTGAACGGATTACCCGCCACCGGCTTGCCCGCCGTCGTGATCCGGATGATCTTCCCGAGGCAGGTGTTCAGCATCTGCGCCTGCACCCGGTTCTCCGGGGCGAATTTTTCGCCAAGGCTCACGAACAGCTCGCCCTTTTTATTAAAGACCAACCGCGAACCGAATTGCAAATTGCCCTTCGTCGCCGGCGTCGCCCGGAAGATGACGGTGATGTTGTCGACCTTTCCCGCGGCCTCGTCCAGCTTCCCTTTGGCCACTGCCGTCAACGTACCGCCGTCCGCCTTCTCCGAATAGCTCCAATAGAGCAGCTTATTGCTCGCGAACTGGGGATCGAACGCGACGTCCAGCAGCCCGCCCTGTCCCGCATAGACCACCTCCGGCAACCCGGCGATCTTCTTCACCAGCCCGCCGTTCTTGTCATGGATCTCCATCGTCCCCGACTTCAGCGTCACCATCAGCCGTCCGTCGGGCATTGCCACGATGGCGAAAGGATTGCCCAGCCGGTTCGCTATCTTCTCCACCTTATACGGTGTCTTCGTCCGGGCGCCGGCGACACGCGTCTGCCCGGCGAACGCCGGTTTATAATTCGCAAATCCCGGCTTGGTCTCCACCGGCGGCAGTCCTTCCTGGTAGCCAATGGCCAGAACGACTGTAAAGAAAATTGCCAGAATGGCCGTAAAGAAAAGTGCAGCTTTTATCTGCATAAAAGAGTCTTTAAATTGCATATAAATTTACTCTAAATAATACCCAGAACATGAGCACCGTCACCTACACCGTTCGATTCGAATTCCCGGTAGATGCGGCGCGGCTGAACGTCATCCTAGAAGCCGATGTCCAGGAGCATCACTCGGAAACGTACTACGTTATCAGCAATTTTCGCATGCCGGGTCACGGTAACCGCCCGGCGCTGCCACCTATCAGGATCCGCAACCACAATGGGGACTGGATCCACACCGACAGCGGCCAGGCCACAGACCTGAGTACCGCCGTCGGCAGGGCCATCGAGGCAAGGGCAAAGGAAAGCCCGCCCCCGCTATAAATTCCCTTTTTTCAGCTCGCTCACCGCATGGTCCGCGGCGCGGGCCGTAAAGGCCATATAGGTTAAGGAAGGATTCTGGCAGGCCGCCGAGGTCATAAAAGAACCGTCGGTGACAAACACGTTCGGCGCATCCCATACCTGGTTCCATTTATTCAGCACCGAGGTCTTCGCATCGCGGCCCATCCGCGCCGTGCCCATCTCATGGATACCGCGGCCCAGGTAGGGATTATCATCTCCGCCCCTGACGTCTTTGACACCCAGGGCCTCGCAGATCTCCATGGCGTCGTTGAGCATATCCTTACGCATCTTCAGCTCGTTCTCCTTCAGTTCGCAGTCAATGGAAAGTACATTCAGGCCCCACTTGTCCTTGCGGGTCTTGTCAAGGGTGACCTTATTCTCATGATAGGGAAGGGTCTCGCCAAAACCGCCCATGCCGAAATTCCAGGCGCCGGGTTCGCTCATGGCTTCCTTGAGTTTCGCGCCGATGTTGAATTCGGCGATCTCCACACCCCGCCCGCGGTCTGCGCCGCCCTGGTAGCCAAAGCCGCGGAGATAGTCGCGTTTGTCGCCAAAGAAGTTCCGGAACCGGGGGATATAAATGCCGTTGGCCCGGCGCCCGTACGTGTATTTGTCCAGGTAGCCCTCCACGCGACCACCGGCATACACTCCGAGGTGGTGGTCCATGACGTTATGCCCCAGCTCGCCGCTGCTGCTGCCCAGCCCGTCCGGCCAGATATCGGTCGCCGAGTTCATGAGGATCCACGCGCTGTTGAGCGTCGAGGCGTTCAGGAAAACGATCTTCGCCTTGTAGGTATAGGTCTTCATCGTTTGGGCGTCCAGCACTTCCACCCCCGTGGCCCGCTTCTTATCCTTGTCATAAAGGATCTGCGTCACGATCGACCAGGGCCGCAGCGTAAGGTTGCCCGTCGCCATCGCCGCCGGCAGAGTGACCGATTGAGTGCTGAAATAGCCGCCGAAGGGACAGCCATACCAGCACTTGTCGCGATACTGGCACTGCCGCCCGGCCAACGGCACCGTTGCATGCGCGCAACGACCGATGATCATCTTCCGCTTGCCCCCAAAATGTTTCCGGATCTCCTTTGCAAAATCCTTCTCCACGCAGGTCATGTCCATCGCCGGCAGGAACTGGCTATCCGGCAACTCCGGCAGTCCTTCCTTCGATCCGCTGACTCCCACAAACTTCTCGACATGATCATACCAGGGCTCGATATCCTTATAGCGGACCGGCCAGTCGACGCCGATACCCTGTTTGGCGTTCTCTTCAAAATACCAATCGCTCCAACGATACGTTTGCCGGCCCCATAAAAGGCTTCTTCCACCCACATGATAACCCCGGAACCAGTCAAATCGCTTGACCTCCGTATACGGGCTGTCCTTGTCACTCGCCCACCAGGACAGGTTCCGCTCGTTCAGCGGGTAATCCCGCTTCAGCGCGGGATAGTTCCTGATCATCTCCTGGGTTCGCTCGCCGCGGTGCGGATAATCCCAGGCTTCCTTGTTGGCTTCAGTGTAGTCTTTGATGTGCTCGATGTTCATGCCCCGCTCGAGCATGATCGTTTTCAGTCCCTTCTCGGTCAGCTCCTTGGCAGCCATGCCGCCGCTGATCCCCGAGCCGATGACAATAGCGTCGAATTCGTTGTTGTCCATATCGCAATGCAGATTTGACCGGTAATTTACATCGTCCGGTGAGACCAAAAAAAACTAATTTTGAGCGATGCCCGACGCGGAGAAAGTCCTATTCCACCAATTCCTGAATTCATTCGGCGAGATCTCTGCGGCCGATTGGGAGACCATCATTGGCTACGCACAGATGCGGGAATTCAGGGCCGGCGAGGTGTTGCTAAGAGAGGGTAGCATCGCCAGGGAGCTCTTTTTCGTCGTCAGCGGCATTCTCAAGATCGTTTCCACCAACGAAAAGGGGAACGAAGTGATCCAGTTCTTCATCAAAGAAAACAGGTTCTGTACTATTCTCTATAGTTTTAATGGGGGTGCTGTCGCTCATGAAGGCATCATTGCCGCGACGGATGGAAAAGCTTTGCAGTTCTCGCGATCGGACCTGGACCAGGTGTATAAAACGCTGCCGGGGTTCAAAGAGAGGATAGAAGACATCACGCACCGCGCCTTGTTGGAGAAGATAAAGAGCCGGAACAGCCTCATGGGCGAAGAGGCCACGGTCCGATATCAGAAATTCCTTGCCAATGCGCCGGATATCCTGATGCGGGTACCGCTAAGTGATGTCGCTTCTTACCTCGGCATCACCCAGCAGTCCCTCAGCCGCATCCGGCGAAATAATGCCTAAACCAAAACGGTACCGCCGTCAATAATAAACGTCTGGCCCGTCGCAAAAGATTGTTTCATCAAAAAGACAAAGGTATTTCCGATATCTTCCGGCTGACCGACGCGTTTTACCGGCAGCGATGCGCCAACCGACTCATAAAATTTCTTTCGGTCTTCCGGCGGTATCCCATCCCATAAATTTGACTCCACGACACCCGGCATCACCGCATTTACCCGAATGGGCGCCAATTCTATCGCCATCGCTCGGGTAAATCCCTCCATGGCCCCGCAGATGCTGGACGCCAGCGACCAGCCCGCTCCCGGACGCTGGCTTGCAATCCCGCTGGTCAGTCCGATGGAACCGCCCTCGCGGATCAGCGGCGCGCCGTATTTCACCGCCGCCAGCGCTCCCCAAAATCGCAGCGTAAAAAAGTCCCGGGCCTTCGCGAGGTCCGTGTCGGCAATGTTGAGGAGGTTCAAATTTTCACCCGCCGTATAGACCAGGTGATCGAAGGCGCCGATGCCCGAGAAGAAATCCCTGATGTTGGCTTCGTTGCTGAGGTCGACGGCGTAGCCGCTGCTGTTTTCAGGAAGGACCTTCAGGGCCTGATCGATCCGCGACAGGCTGCTCGATGCGATGACTACTTTAGCGCCTTCCGCCGCCGCGGCTTTGGCAGTAGCGAGGCCCAGGCCACTGCTTCCGCCTAAGATGATGACACGTTTATTTTTCATGGAGCAAAGGTCCGAAGCGGGCAAAAGGAAGGATTTACCATTTGGTAAATTCTTATAAGGCCTCTATTGAATACCGCGTATACTTCTCCTTCCCGTTAAATTCCGCGACCATTATATGCCCTTCCTTTGCCGGAAATACGTTGATCTTTATATGCCCCGCCTTGTGAGGAATGGTCCGTACGACCTTCCGGGTGTTGGCATTGTAAATATAGATATTCACCTCATCGTCGATGATGACATAATTACTCTTCGAGTCCGGATCAACCACGCTATGGTAATCCTTCTTGTCCAGTTCCGGCAGGATGCCCGACGATCCAAAAGATTTAGACACGTCACAGGGGATATTGTTATCCAATGCCACCGTGCCCGACTCTTCCTGCCGCACAAAGACGCCATCCGTGAATTTGTAAGTCGCCGCCCCCACATATCCTTTTCCGACGAGCGCCGTGCCGGCAAAGAGGGTATTGCCTTTGTAGTCACGGAAGGCTATGGCATACCGTACATAGAATTCCTTGTCGGTAAACATCCCATCCTCGCCGATACCGGGGAAATTCTGGTTCGACCAATAGCTGCAATTGGCATGCATCTCCTTATGCGGGTTGCCCAGCTCCAGCGTGAACAGCCCCAGGTACGGCGAATAGGAATAGTCGTTGGCCGTGAAGAATTGTTTCTCCCTTCGAGGGTTGATGATACATCCGGCGATAAAGGGGTCGCCCGTCGCCGGATCGTTGTCGAAGGCAAGGACCTTCAGGGGGTTGTCATACCCGTCCCGAAGCTCGAAATTGGTCTCGGCATCAAGGCCCTTCGCCGAATAGACATAGAGTTGATACCCGCCTTCCGGGGTGCGGAGGATCGCCTGGCGAAAATCGACCTTGCCGATATCGTGCAGGTTCTCGTCCATGATCGTGACCCGGTAGTTGAACGAGTCGGTATTGGCTTCTTCGAGCCGGGTGAAAGCCAGGTACCCCACCAGCGAGTTGTCCTGCAGGATCGGTTTGACCTGGGTGGAGATACCTGCACCCACCTCTTTAAATAGCTTTGATTGCGCCCACAGGGCGCCGGCTAGCGCCAGGCACAAAAATAAAAAAGCTGATTGTTTCATATGATTCACCTTATAGCCCCACCGTCTTGCTCCGCCGTTCCAACAATACCGTATCGCGCCAGCGGTTCCCCATCTTCCCGATCTTCTCCCGCACCCCGACCTGCCGGAACCCCGACCGCTCATGCAGGCGGATGCTGGCGATATTCTCCGGGAAGATGCCCGCCTGCAGCATCCAGATGCCCTTGGCCTCGCTTTCCGTGATCAGGGCTTGCAGCAAGGCGGTGCCCACGCACTGCCCGCGATATTTCGCGTCGATATAGATGCTTACCTCCGCCACACCGGCATAGACCCAACGGGTCGATACCTGGCTGAGGGCTACCCAGCCGATCACCCGTTCTCCATCGAGGGCCACCAGCCGGCATTGCGCCAAATGGCTGGCGTTCCATTCGTCCCAGCCGGGGGCGGTGGTTTGAAAGCTGGCATTGCCCGTGGCGAGCCCCGCCTCATAAATGGACTTTACGGTCGGCCAGTGGTCGGGTAAAAGGTCTGTGATGGTCATGGAGTTGAATTCGCGGGGAAAATTAGGAAATCTATCGGAAATTTCTCGCGTTTCCAAAGAGACTCGCCTGCTGAAATAAAGAAGAAAGATTATGACAAGCCTTCACCAGCACATGGATCACTTCCCCCTCCACCTGCAACTTCCCCTCCACCATGAGCAATGTCGATTGCAGAATAGGTTTCCGATATTTCTCAAATATATTTGGAAAAACCACCAGGTTCGCATCGCCCGTCTCATCTTCGATCGTGATGAACAGCACCCCCTTCGCCGTCCCGGGATGTTGCCGTACCCGCACCCGCCCCGCTACTTTTACCGCCTCGCCGTCGCGACCCGCGCGAAGCCGCTCGATCGGCCAGATGCCCAATTGATCGAGGGTCGCCCGGAAAAAGCTCACCGGGTGCGCCTTCAGCGACAGCGAGGTCGCGGCATAGTCCGCTGTCACCTGCTCCGGCAGCGGCATCGCGGGCAAGGCGATCTCGCCTTCCTGCGCGCTCTCCGAGGGCTGGCCGGCAAACACCCCGATGGGGTGATCCTTCAAGGCCGATACCTCCCACAAGGCCCGGCGCCGGTCCAGTCCCAGGGACCCGAACGCGTCGGCATTCGCCAGGTGTTCGAGTGCCGACACCGTCACTCCCGCATCCAGTAATTCGTTCACTGTTGAAAACCCCGTCCTGGCATCAATCCGCTCCTGCGGCGATCCGCACTCCCCAATTGCCCGCTCCTGCTCAAGCGGCGCCCGGGCCGCCAGCAAGGGCGCAACCTCGTCCTCTCCCAATCCCCTGACCTGCCGGAACCCCAGCCGCATCGCACAAACGCCGTCGATCTTTTCCTCCAGCGTGTTATCCCATTGCGAGAAATTCACATCGATCGGCCGGACCGTCACTCCGTGTCTTTTCGCATCCGTCACCAGCTGATCCGCGTGATAGAACCCCATCGGCTGGCTATTCAGCAACGCACAGCTAAAGACATCATGCAGCCGCCGCTTCAGCCAGGCCGAGATATAGGCCAGCAGCGCAAAGCTCACCGCATGGCTCTCCGGGAACCCATAGCTGCCAAACCCCTCCAGCTGTTTGAAGATGCGGTTCGCATAGTCCTCGCTGTATCCTTTCGCGACCATCCCGCTCACCAGCTTCTCGCGGTGGCGGCTGATCATTCCATGCGCTTTGAAGGTCGCCATGCTCCTTCTAAGTTGGTCCGCCTCCGCGGCGGTATATCCTGCTGCGACGATCGCGATCTTCATCGCCTGTTCCTGGAAGAGGGGGACTCCCAGCGTCCGGCCCAGTATCTCCTCCAGCTCCTTGGACGGAAATTCCACCGGCTCTTCTTTGTTCCGTCGCCGCAGATAGGGATGCACCATATCGCCCTGTATCGGCCCCGGCCGGACGATCGCCACCTCGATCACCAGGTCATAGAAACATTCCGGCCTTAGCCTCGGCAGCATCGCCTGCTGGGCCCGGCTCTCGATCTGGAACACTCCGATCGTATCCGCATGGCTGATCATCTCGTACACCGCCGGGTCGTCCTGCGGGATATTCGCCAGCGTCAGCTCCATCCCATAGTGCTCACGCGCCAGGGCAAACGCCTTCCGGATACAGGTCAGCATCCCCAGCGCCAACACATCCACCTTGATGATCCCCAGCGCATCGATATCGTCCTTGTTCCATTCGATATTGGTACGGTCTTCCATTCGCGCATTCAGCACGGGGCAAAGGTCGGCCAGCTTCTTCTGCGTGATCACGAATCCCCCCGTATGCTGTCCCAGCTGCCGCGGGAAGCCCATCAGCTGCGTGGTCAGCGCCAGCACCTGCCGCAGCATCGGATCGCTTGCATTCAGTCCTGCGGCTTCGAACCCTTTTCCTTCCAGCCAGCCTTCTCCCGTCTCCGACCGGGCCTTTGAAAGATGATCCAGCATGTCCTGGCTCAGCCCCATCGCCTTGCCCACATCCCGCACCGCGCCTTTATAATGCAGCTGCGTCACCGTCGCCACGATCGCCGCCCGGTCCCGGCCATACTTCTGGTAGACGTATTGGATGACCTCTTCCCGGCGTTCGTGCTCGAAGTCCACATCGATATCCGGCGGTTCGTTCCGGGCCGCCGACATGAACCGTTCGAAGAGCAGATCGAATTTGGTGGGATTGACAAAGGTGATCTGCAGACAATAACAGATCGTGGAGTTCGCTGCCGAACCCCGGCCCTGGTAAAGGATTTTCTGTTCTCTTGCAAAGCGGCATAGATCGTACACCGTCAGGAAGAACGGCGCATAGTTGCGTTCTTCGATAAAGGCCAGCTCATGCCGGATGGCCTGGCTCACCTTCGCGGGAATGTCCTGGCCATAATAGGATTTGGCTCCCTCCCAGGCCAGGTGCCTCAGCTCCTCCTGTGGCGTGCGGCCCTGTGTCGTCAGCTCTTCGGGATAGACGTATTGCAGGGAGTCCAGTGAGAACCGGCAAGCCTCCGCCAGTTCCAGCGTCCGCCGGATGGCGTCCGGGTAAGGCCGGAACAGCCGGTGCATCTCTTCGATCGGCTTGAGGTAGCGTTCGGCATTTTCAAACAACCGGAACCCGGCGTTTGGGATGGTGCATTTTTCCCGGATGCAGGTCAGCACGTCCTGCAGCGGCCTCCGGTCGGGTGCATGATAATAGATGTCGTTCGTGGCCAGCAGCGGCGTCTCCAACCGCTTTCCCAGCTCCGCCAATCGGTATAGCTGCTTCGCATCATCCCCCCGGTACCCGCGCGACGCCCCAAGATAGAGTTCGCTGCCAAACGCCTGGCGATATTCTTCAACGGCGGCCGCAAAATCCGCCTTCACCGTGTATCGTTCATCCAGCACCGGCCCAGGGGCCACCACGAACTTTATCCCTTTTGCTGATGCATAGATATCGTTCTTATAAAGGGAGCACTGGCCTTTTTCCGCTCTCAGGTTCCCGGTGGTCAGCAGACCCGAGAGCCGCCCGTAGGCTTCCGTATCGGTAGGATAGGCCAGCAGGGCCGGACCGTCGAGCAGTTCCAGGCGGCAGGCCGGGATAAGCCGCAGCTCACGGGCTTTGGTCGTAATGGGCCTGGTGTCGCAGGCCTTCGCCGCGACATGGGCGCGGACGATGCCCGCCAGTGTATTGCGGTCGGTGATCGCAAGGGCGGTGTAACCCAGCTCGGCCGCCCGGGTTACCAGTTCTTCCGGGTGCGAGGCGCCGCGGAGAAAGCTGAAGTTGGTCGTCATTTGTAATTCTGCGTATTGCATGTACGGGCGATCCTGTTTTCGGGTGCTCAGGCAAAGAATCCATGGATAAACCATTGTGGCGAATGATCGTCGCGGTAGTGGCCGCTGCGGAACAACCAGTATCTGCCTCCCGCTTCGTCCTCAACGGTGTAGTAGTCGCGGTGGGGACCGGGGTCCGTCCACCATTCCCGTTCGATCCGTTCGGGGCCATCCGCCTTCGCGGTCTTGTGGAGGACGCCCTTATAGCGGAAGAGCATGGGGGGATAGTCGGGGATCGGCGCCGTCACCTGGATCGGTTCGGGGTGGGGGAGCAGTTGTATCGGCCGCGGGCGGTCCGTTGACCAGGCCGTCGTTGGCATCTCCCGGAGATCGGTCGCTTCCCGGAACGACCTTTCGGGCCAATATCTTTCTTCCGGTAGATAGCGGTGGATCACTCCCGTGCCGAATTTGCCGGCGAGTCTGTCGAGTAAGGCTGCGAGTCCGTTGTCTTCGAGACCTGCCGACCCCGACCAAAGCGTCGTCTGTGCCGCGGCGGCATCTTCCACTTTCGGCGCTTCGAGGACGAATAGTTCGATCCCCAATGCCGGTTCGATCGTCGCCAGCCGGATCTCAAAAAGCGCGAAGAGGTGGTTCGCCTGGTGCGTCGCTCGTGTCGTGCTGATCCCGATCGACTCCATTTTCCCGTCCACCCTGTACCCCTTGAACACCGCGGTTCGCAATCCCTTGCCTTCCTGTTGCAGCCGCCCGCAGAGCTGGTTCAGCAGGCGTTGCAGCGCGATCTCGATCCCCGTCCGCGTTTGGATGGGTTCCAGACAGGGCAGCCGTTCGGTAAAGGCCTCCACCGGGCAGACCGGCGTCAGCGATTCTTCGGCGTTTCCCAGGGCCTGGTCCAGCCGGTGCAGCAGATGGGCCCCAAAGCGCCGCCGTAGCGCGCCCCGCGGCATCGAGATGAATTGGTCGATCCTCGCAAGGCCAAGCTGTTGCAGGCGTTCGGCTGTCGCCGGTTCGATCCGCAATGCCTGGCAGGGTAGGGCCCCAAGCGCCGCCGCCTGGCCGTCTACCGCGACGATCGGGTATCCCTTCCCGTAACGCGCTACCGCCCATGCCGCCAGCATCGTGTCCGCCATCGCGCCCCGCACGTGGTAGCCTATCGCCCGCAATCGCCGTAGGATCTCTTTCAGGTACGGCTCTTCCCCGCCCCAGAGGTGGGCGCAGCCGCTGACGTCGAGGATCAGCCCGTCTGGTCTCTCCGGAGCACCCGGCGTCCCCGAGGCAGCTGGACTCCCCGTGCCACCCGATCCTCCCGCGCCCGATCCTCCTGCGCCATCCGATCCTCCTGCGCCATCCACCGCCGTCACCGGGGTCCACCGGATGCACCACTCCCCAAGCCCCTGCAGCAGCCTCGTCTCGCGCCCGGCTTTATCTTCCACAACGATCAGCTCCGGCAGCAGCGCCCGCGCATCGGCGACCACCATGCCCGGGAAGAGCCCTTCCTTTTCCGCCTCGGGACTCGCCGCCGTGATCACCACCCGGTTGCGCTCCTTGGCCGAGAGTACGACCGGCTTACCCCGCAGCTCCGGTTTGCGGATGGCCAACCAGTCTGTTTTGAGATGCGGGAAATAGAGGGATGCAAATCGTTTGTTCATGATCAATAGTTTTGAAACCCATTTCATTATTCCACTCGGCGATCCATTCTCCGGGCCGGCCGTTGCGCACCCTCAGCAATTCCACCTTCCATCGCGGGAACCCTACACCCGGCAGTTCCCCTTCCGGTTCACTGGCCAGCCCGCTGATCCGCCACCGCGCCACCGCCGCCACGGTCCCCAGGCTCCGCGGCTGATGCCGTACCAGGAACCCCGTCACCCGGCTTTTCTCCACTGCCAGCTGCAGCTTGCGTGAAGCGGTAAAGTCCAGGTCCCGGATCTCCCCGACCACCGCCGCCAGGCCTTCGCACTTCAAGGCTTCCTCCATCGCCCAGATCGCATCCTTCTCCCGGGCCAGATCCACAAAAACGAGCTTGTGCGGCTCGATCCCGAACCGTTTCAACGCCGGAGGGAACACCGTCCTTCGGGTGCCGATCCAAAGACAGATGCCGCCGTCGCGCATCAACGGCGCCAGCAACGCCGCCACGAACCCGCCCGTCGCCGCCCCATCCTCGGGCGAGGCGCTGAGCAACTCATGCACGGCCCCGGTCGGGAATTCGCCCCGTGGAAAAGCCGCCGCCACCGGCCCGAGACCCATATCCACCCGGGCCCCCGCCGTTGGCGGCCGGAACCCCTGCAAGGGAAGCAGTTCCTCCTGCAACTGGCGGATGAGTTCGCGATTCGCGGTCATAAAAGGTTGTGTTTTCCAGACAAAAATACTAAATAAATTAGTAAAACGGGGCATCGGGCTTCAAAAATAGTTTTCCTATTTTGGCAATAAAACTACAAAGTTGTAGTTTTGGTTCTATCTGAGCGCTAAAAAGAAGGCCCCTGCCTCCATCATATTTGAACGCTTGCGACAGGTTGTATAAGGGTCAGGACCATCACCTACAGGGTAGGGATGGTCTTTTTTTTGGCATCCCGGGACCCTGCTCTTTGTACCCAGACCGGCGGAGTTTACCGGTAACCCCTATGAGCTAGTCGATGAAAAATCCGGCGAGTATCCGCCAACTGCGGAAACATGACAGGGGAATACGCTGATCCTGGGTGCCGTTCGCAGTAGCGGTGATCAATTCAAAACTTTAATCAAAAAAACTTTATGGGATGAAATTTCAAAGGCTGGCCTTGCCCGTCTTCAGATCAACCGGCACGGATACATGTTCCATTGCGATCAGCCAGTTGCCCCCGATCTTCCGATACCCATCGGTAACCCGCACGGTCCGGTCGACCGGATGACCTTGCGTATCCGTGCCCACGATGTGCTGGATGCTATGACTGAATCCGATGTTTCCTTCCACCGTAATGCCGAGGTCGGTGATGGATATTTTGGGCGTACCCTTGAAGTGCGAGAAGAAGTCCTGCCAATCCTTTCGATAGGCGTCGGCGCCATGAGATTGCTTTCGCGGTACGACGTCGAAAACGACCAGGCTCTCGTCCTGTACATAATTCTTCATCATCCCATCAATGTCTCCGGCATTGAAGGCCGCAGCGAATTTTTCTTCAAGCGCCCGGATCGCAGCTTTATCGTCCGAAGCGGCCGCTATTGTTGTCAAAGGCGATAGCAGCAGCATAAAGGCTCCTATATTTATCATGACGAAAGGTTTTATTACTTCCAATCATAATTGCAAATAGCGTTCCCGGTCATTGGCAAGGACTACCGAGGTTTCGATCTGCCGAAGGGGAATTCTCCAATACTTTCGCAGGAGCCGCTCTTTATCTTCGTAGGACACTACCGTGAAACCGTATTTCTTATAGAAATTGATCGCCCAGGTTGCGTCTGCCCAGGTGCCGATCAAAATGGGTTTTGTTGTCAGTTCGGTGAGATGGCCCAATAATTTTCCACCAATACCTGTATTTCTTGCGGTCGTTTGGACATAGGCGTGTCTGATCAGTGTCACATCCGCCTTGTCTTGAATACCCATGACGCCAATGATCCTATCGTTTTCACGGTAGCACCAAAATTGAACACCATCGTTGATTTGGTCCTGGAGTTCACGCTCCGGCATATAGGGTTCATGCCACCTGTCTTCAGGAATAATTCCTTTGTACGCTGTTGCTGCATCGTTGATAATGGCACAAATATCTTCAAAGTCCGATTCATTGCCTGGTGCGATCATCTCGTAAATATTTGTTGTCGGTGTTTATATCGGATCAAAGGTCCCTCAAGCCGCCGTAAGCCGGATAACCACACTGGAACGATCCGCGTGGACCTGCGGATCGAGCCCTATCTTCATAAGGTAGTCGCCGGAATACACCTTCCCGTCTTCCCGACCCGCCGCGGCACCCGGATACCGGTTCACCTCCTGCACCCGATACCGCCTCGCGGGGTCCAGCCCCTTTAGTCTCACGGGTAGCTTATTACCGGCACCATACCGGTTGTTGACAAGATAGTTGAACAGCACCGCCGAAGAGCGGGCGGAGTCAACATATAGGATGGACGCGCAATCGTCGGTATAGGGATCGGTGAGGCGAAACACATCGCCCTGCCAGATGACGGACTTCATCTCGTTGTAAAGTTTCAATGCATCCTGGCAATAGGCCAGGTCGGTGGCCGGAAGTTTGCCGACAGGGATGTCGAAACCCAGTTTCCCCATCATCGCGACGTCGATGCGGAATTTCAACGGCTGATGTCCCCAATTGGTGACATGATTGGCGCTGGCAATGGCCGGATAGAAATAGGAATATTCCCATTGGATAAAGATGCGCTCCAGCGGATCGGTATTGTCGCTCGGCCAGTATTCGGTAAAATAGCTCAGGGCCCCATAGTCGACGCGACCGCCGCCACCCGAACAGAGCATCATCGGAACGGTGGGATATTTCGCCCGGATACGGTCGAGTACCCGGTAGAGGCCCCGGACATAATCGACATAGAATTGGGACTGACGATCCTTAAGATAGGCCGAATAGGCGTTGTAGATAACGGCGTTGCAATCCCATTTCAGATAGGCCAGGCCGGGATTGCGGATGAACAGCGAGTCGATGATCCCGTACACGAAGTCCTGGACGGCGGGGTTGGCCAGATCGAGTACGAGCTGGTTGCGATAATATTTCTCTTCGCGCGCCGGTTGTTTGACGACCCAATCCGGATGGCGGAAATACAGCTCGCTTTTAGGGTTTACCATTTCGGGCTCGACCCAGATGCCGAATTTCACCCCGTCCTGTTGCGCTTCCTTCACCAGGGCTTTGATGCCATTGGGTAGTTTGCTGCGGTTCTCCTGCCAGTCCCCGAGCCCGGCATGATCGTCATTACGGGGATATTTATTGCCAAACCAGCCGTCATCCAACAGGAAGAGATCGACCCCAAGGTTCTTCGCGCCCTTTATGAGTCCGCGGAGGGTGTCTTCGTTGAAGCCGAAATAGGTGGATTCCCAGTTGTTGAGCAGGGTCAACCGGCTCCCCCGGCCGTCCACGATCTTATAATCCCGGGCCCAGCGGTGCATCCGGCGGCTGGCGTCGCCCTTTCCGGTGGACGAGAATGTATATACAAACGCCGGAGTGTTAAAGGGCTCATTCGGTTTCAAAACATAGGGCGAAGCGTAGTTGTTGATGCCGGCGATGATGCGCAGCTGATCGTTGGGGTCCACTTCGAGATCGATCCGAAAGTTACCGCTCCATTCGACCGAGCCGTACAGGACCCTGCCTTCGTCCTCCCCGGCAGGCCGGTCGAGGGAGACCATGAATACGGAAGGCCCGAACAAGTCGGCGCGGGTCCCCAGCTTCGTGTCGATCGTCTTTATACCGTGAGTAAGCCGGGTCTCCTCCGGCTGCATCTCTTTCGCCCAATCGCCATGATATTGCCTGAGCCAATAGCTGCCGGCCCGCAAGCAGAGATTCGCGGAGGCGTATTTATCCAGTACGATATTCCCTTTTTCATGATTGACAATACGGCTCCACTGTTCGACGACATCCTCGTTGGTATAGACTCTGTAAAATAAGCTGACCTCGACGGCATAGACCGGATCCTTCAGGGTGATCGTGGTGAGTGAGACATTGCCGTTTTCTGCGGTTGTACTATGGCTGACATACCGGAGATCAAGCGACCGGTTGCCATCGGCATGGGTGATGGCGATGGCGGGTTCTGCAAGACTGGTCGATCCAGCTGGAGTATAGGAGGAAGAAAGAATGTCGTCCGTGTTCCGGTACGTGACGCGGGGGAGGGTATAGTCCGCGGCGCTGGCGAGCCGCTCGCCCATATAGCTGGTCAGGAGGCGCCCGGCCGCGTCAGTTTGCAGCACAAGGGCGTTATGAGCCGTGAGGATCGGGATGGTCGTTTGGGGGGCCGCTGCGAGCGGCGAAAAGAAAATGGCGATGATCGTCGCCCGGCGGAAATAGCTGTTCATGCGACGAAAATAATCGAATTTGGCCGGATCACGAGCTTCGGCGGCTGCCAGTTACCAGCAGAACGATACCGCCCAGGACCAGGATGCCACCCACATACGGTGGCCAGTTGACCGTATGTTCCTTGTCGGCCGAGACATGGATCGGACCCGCCTCGATGACCTTTTCACGCCGGGTATAGGAAAACCCGGTGTAGATAAGCATCAGGATGCCGATGACGAGTAAAATAATACCCACGGTGCTTTTCATGACATTTATTGGCAGTTAATGCTAAATTTATGCCATGAAGACTGGAATTCGATTCGCGCTTACCTTTTCAGGGTTATCATTGGCAGGTCTTATTGTAGTTTGTTTTTTTGACAAGGAGTTGTCGGGTGAGATAGCATCATATATGTTCTGGTTTTATGTTTTCAATGGTATTTTGAGCCTGCTTCTGTTCCCGGTGATAATAATGTTGGTTGGGAGAACGGGTTTGAACAATTTCTATAGATGGGGAATCTATTTTTTGGTGGCTCTGCTTCCTCTTAATTTGATCTGTTATTTTTTTGATGAGGGGGGTAAAATTGCAACGATCGAATTGCTTAAGCCGATCGTCGGCAAGAGTGATTCTTTATGGTTTAATTCAATGGTTCATCTCATAGCAGTCTTCAGTTTTTTCATCGCCATGGTCGTCTTCAAACGGAAATTGCGAGGGCAGGTTACCGTCTTCGGAGAGTAAACGGAGATTCATTTCCCTCGCAGCCAAAAGCTGTTCTTCAGCAGTAGCGCGAAATCATCCGGATCGTTGATGATCACATTATGCTCTCTGGGACTATGCACAAACAATATTTTATTATTCCTAAGAACCGCATCATCCACCGACGCCTCCTCCGACAGTCCATATGGCATCTTATCCCGCCGCAGCTGCAACATCATCGTGTCACTCATCTTGTCCGGTCCGTAGCCGGTATTGGTAAACCAATGGACGAAATGATGAGGTTCCGCTTCGGCCCATGGCGTGAATGCGTTCAGGCGGCCGTAGAGCGCATCGAACAGGAATACTTCATTTACCGGCTGCCGCCCATGGTCCAAAATGTCGGCCATGACCGAATAGGCGCCACTGTGACCGGCCAGCACAATATGACCGGCGACGGCATTGGCGGGAATGGCCTTGTTACGCATCAATTCTGTCAGCACGTCGGCGACTAACAGGGTGAACATTCCATCACGCCTCATCTTCCCGCCATAGCTGTCGGCGGCATTCTTTGCCGCTTCCGGCAATACCAGCACGGCATTTCGACCCGAGGCAGCAAATTGGCGGGCAAGCCCATAAAATTGCAGCGCTGTATCGATATTATTATGCCAGCCATGGAACCAAACCACCAGGTCGACGCGGGTAGTCACCCGCAGCCCCGCGGGGACGACCAGCAAAACCGAAGAGTCATCATAATGTCCCGCCCGCGGCAGCTGTTTGCCATCACCGTCCATATGGCCGTGGTCCCTGGCCGTGTCCGGAAAACAATTATGTGATGAGGAAAAATGCAGAATTTTATAGGCCTCCTGTGCCCTAAGCCCGGCCAAGACAGTAGTACTCAGCAGTATTGCAAGCAAGCATTTCATAGGTGTTGAATATACACAATAAATGTCTTTAAAAAACAACCTAACTTTACCAAAAAGTCACCACCCTTGCCACACGAATCCATCTCCGTCTTCGACATGTTCAAAATAGGTGTCGGCCCCTCCAGCTCTCATACCCTTGGCCCCTGGCGCGCCGCCCAACGTTTCACCGGATCGATCAAAGCCGCCCACGGCCTGGACAAATTGCAATCCCTGAAAGTCCTCCTCTATGGCTCTCTGGCCAAGACCGGCAAGGGCCACGGCACCGATATCGCTATCCAACTCGGCCTCGCCGGTGAAGACCCCGTCACCTTCGATCCCGGCAACATCGACGCCGCCATCGAAGCCATCAAGACTCAAAAACATCTTAACGTCCACGGGGAGCAGCTCATCCCCTTCGATCCCGCCACGGATATTACCTTTCTCTATCGCGAAACCTTACCCTATCACCCCAATGCCATGACCTTCCTCGCCGAATGGTCCGATGGACATCAACGCGCCGAAACCTGGTACTCCATCGGCGGCGGATTCGTAAAAAAGGAAGGCGAGGACAATGCCGCAAACACAGCCGTTCAATTGCCTTTCCCCATCGACACCAATAACGATCTCCTCCATTGGTGTCGAAAGACCGGCCTCAGCATCTCCGAAGTCGTCATGGAAAATGAGGCCGCCTGGCGCCCCGAGGCCGAGACAAAGGCCGGGGTCCAGAAGATATGGACCGTCATGCGGGATTGCATCTACCGAGGCTGTCACGCCGAAGGCATGCTTCCCGGCGGTCTTAATGTCAAACGCCGCGCCGCCGATCTCAATCGCAAGCTCATCGGCGGCAATGCCTACCAGGACTACGACAGCTGGATAGAAGCCATCCGTAAGGGAGGCAACAGCTTCAAATACACGCTCGATTGGGTCTCCTGCTTCGCCCTCGCCGTAAACGAGGAGAATGCCTCCTTCGGTCGTGTCGTCACCGCTCCGACCAACGGCGCCGCCGGGGTGATCCCCGCCGTGCTGCAATACTATATCGCCTTCTGCGACGGATACAAGGAAGAAAAGATCCTTCAGTTCATTTTCACCGCCTCGGAGATCGGCAGCATTTTCAAAAAGGGCGCCACCATCTCCGCCGCGATGGGTGGCTGCCAGGCCGAGATCGGCGTCAGCTCCGCCATGGCCGCGGCCGCGCTCACCGAATGCGTCGGCGGCTCCCAACGACAGGCCATGATGGCCGCCGAGATCGCCATGGAACACCATCTCGGCCTCACCTGTGACCCCATCGGCGGCCTCGTCCAGATCCCCTGTATCGAGCGCAATACAATGGGCGCGATAAAAGCCATTACCGCCTCACAGCTGGCGCTTCAAAGCACCCCCGACTTTGCCAAGGTCTCCCTCGACGCCGTCATCAGCACGATGTGGAATACCGCCCAGGATATGAACAGCAAATACAAAGAGACCTCGGACGGCGGGCTCGCGGTGCAGATACCGCTTGGGCTCAGCGAATGTTAGCCGACATTGCCTGTGATGACTTCCCCGGCCCGCTTGTAATTGGCTATGATCACTCCTTTTGATGTCACCTGGCTTTCTGTCAATGTAAAGGCTGCCGGGATCGCGCTGTTTTCGAATAGCTTCTTCCCTTCGCCAAGCGTCAACGGGTAGATTTTGAGCCGGAGCTCGTCCACCAGGTCATGCTTAAGCAACAGTTGAATGAGCTTACTACTCCCCCAAACCTGGATATCGGCACCCGCCGAATGCTTAATCTTTTCGATGTCTGCCGGACTCTTCAGGAAAAAGGTATTTTTCCAATCTGATCTTTCCACGGTATGCGACAGGACGTATTTGGCGCCATTATTGATGCCTGGCCAAAAGTCAGCATGTTGGGGCCAGTAGGCTGCAAAAATCTCATACGTTTTTCTACCCAAAAGATAATCTGCCGGTTTCAGCTCTTCCATCATGATCTTGTTAAAATCCTCGTCACCATAAGGTGCAGTCCATCCGCCATATTTAAAACCGCCCGATGTGTCTTCCTGGGGTCCTCCCGGTGCTTGCATGACACCATCCAGCGTGATCATCGACGAAACAATAATTTTTCTCATTTTATTTGTTTTTATAGTTGATTTGAAGATCGTTTGACAAAAGTAGAATTCACTTTAGGATTGGAGACGGTGTAAAACCGACAACTTACGGGATGAATTCCGCCAAAACGGCCCGTCCGGTAGCCCCCTATGATAGTTCCCCCAAAAACCCTATCTTGAGGCCCTCAGGCCTAACCCAAATCGTCGTGAAAAGAGTCTTTACCCTGCTGGTCACCCTCTTATCCTGCACTTTCGGCTACGCCCAGGCCTTTCAATGGGCCTGGATGACAGGAAGTAACACCGTCCGCCAGGGACCCGTTTATGGATCGCAAGGCGTTCCCGCCGCCGGCAATACGCCCGGTGCGCGCGATGGCGCCGGCTTCTGCACCGACAACCAGGGTAACTTCTGGCTCTTCGGCGGTTTTGGTCAGTGGGATAACCCCGTCGGCAATGGCCACCTGAACGATCTTTGGAAATTCACTCCCTCCACCGGACGCTGGACATGGGTCAGCGGGGATATGATCTACGATGCCCCCGGGTCCTCCGGTCCCTATAATATTCCCTCGGCAAGCTACCGTCCCTCGGGCAGGCAATTCTCCAATATGTGGTGCGACAAGCAAGATAACCTCTGGGTCTTTGGCGGAGCCCACCAGGGCAATGCCGGCCTCGGCGATCTTTGGAAGTTCAAGCCATCCACCGGCGAATGGACCCTCATCGGACCCTCGAGTTCTACTAATCCTCCGCCGACCAGCCGCGCCACCTGCTGGACGGACAACAATGGAATATTCTGGCTATATGGAGGAGAGGCCAATTTCGCCGCCATCGACGGCCTCTGGAAGTTCGACCCTGCCACCCTTGCATGGACCCTGGTCAAGGGGGGCAATACTCCTTACTTTTATTATGGACCTATCGGCGACTTCGGCACACAAGGCGTGGCCGCCGCCACCAACACGCCCGGCCCCGGATGGATGCTGCTTCCTGGGTTGACAAGAATAACGATCTTTGGCTGTTTGGCGGTATGCCCTATAGTGATCTATATAACGATCTGTGGAAGTACTCCCCGGTCACCAATCAATGGACATGGATGAGTGGCAGCAATAGTGCCGGTGCGAACAGTGTATATGGAACACAAGGTGTAGCGGCTGCCGGCAATACCCCCGGCGCCCGTCATGCCGGTGTAGGCATCCACACTACGGACGGAAAACTTTGGCTATTCGGCGGTGAGGGTGCCTCCGCCATCCCAGGCGATCCCCGCGCGGGCGATCTTAACGATCTTTGGTCCTATGATATCGCGACGGGCGAGTGGACGTTCATGGCAGGTGAGCCGGCGCTCGGACCGCCCGGCGTATACGGGACACCCGGAGTGTCCGCACCGGGCAACGAACCTGGTGGCCGCTATTTTTGCAGTGGCTGGGGCGACGCAAACAACCATATCTGGGTCTTTGGCGGCACCGGGTACGGCTCGCAGGCCGGAATCCCGGGCCTCGACAACGATCTGTGGGAGTATCTGCCCAATTTGAAAATTACCTTTTCCGCCGTCTCCACGGCGCCTGGTTGTGCCGGCAGCGAAGCAGAGATCAACTACATCGCTACGGGTGTCTTCCCCGCCGGCAACGAGTTCATTGCCCAGCTAAGCGATGCCACCGGCAATTTCAGCGATGCAACTACCATCGGTAGCAACCCCTCGACGTCGTCCGGCAACATCCTGATGACCATCCCCCGCAACTAACGGGTAACCCTGTCCTGTGCTCCGGTACGACGGAAACCCTCAATGCCCACACCGGGTACAGCACCTATACCTGGCAGGACGGGTCCGCGGATTCGACCCTGGTAGTCAGTCAACCCGGACAGTACGCAGTCAGCGTAACCGATCGATGCGGCGCCACCTTCAACACGTCGATCGATATCACCGGCGATACTCCGCCAACCGGCTTCCTTCCCGCCGACACCGCCATCTGCTCCTACGCCGACCTCGTCATCGCCACAAAGCAACGCTATTCCGACTATCGGTGGAGCACCGGTGAGACCACCTCCAGCATCACCGTCAGCGCCCCCGGCGTCTATGCGTTGGAAACTACCGACAACGCCGGCTGCCCGGCTGCCGACACGATCGTCGTCGAAAACAAAAACTGTTTTATGGGCTTCCGGATGCCCGCCGCCTTCACGCCCAACGGCGACGGGCACAACGATATTCTTAAACCCCTCGTCTTTGGCCGGTTGGTCCGCTTCCATTGGACCGTTTACAATCGCTACGGCGGCAAAGTATTCGAGTCGGGCGATGCTTTCACGGGCTGGAACGGCAACATGCCCTCCGGTGAGCCGACCACGGCGGGCACCTATGTATGGACCTGCGAATACCAATTTACCGGCGCTCCGCCGCAATTCGAAAAAGGCGCCGTTATCATCATCCGGTAGCGCACCGGACACCGCCTGTATCAAAACCGCACAACACCCCCCGCCGCCGCTAAACTAATCAATTGAAAGACAATCGGCAGTAAATCCGGCACCCCTTTCGCGCCCGAAATAACAACCAACGATCTTCACCATGTTCCGCAACTACTTCCTCACTGCCTGGCGTAATCTCCAGCGCAACAAAGCCTACAGCGCCCTCAACATACTCGGCCTGTCCATCGGCATGGCCGTCGCTCTCATCATCGGCCTTTGGGTCGAATATCAGTACTCCTACGATCGCTTCCTCCCCAACCACGAACTGGTCGCCCAGGTGCACATGCGCTTCCTCCGCAATGGGAACGCCGACCAGATGAGCGCCACTCCTTACGGCTTGTCCGAAGAGCTTCGCAAAGAGATCCCCGGGATCCAATACGGAGCCCATACCGACTGGATGGGCGACCATGATCTCCTCGTCGGCGAGAAGAAGATCTTCATCTCCGGCGCCCAGGCCGAAGAGGATTTTTTCAAGATCTTTCCCTATCCCGTGATAAAAGGTTCCCTCGCCGGCGCTCTCGATCAGCCCTATTCCATCGTCCTCACCGAGACCACGGCCCGCTCGCTCTTTGGGGACGCCGATGCGATCGGCAAGCCGGTCCGGTTCGATAACGAGAACAATCTTATCGTAAAAGCCGTCATTGCCGATCTCCCGGCCAATTCCACCTTCGGTTTTCACTATGTCGTTCCGTTCAGCTATTATGCCCTGGCGAGAGATTGGGTAGGCAAGGCCGCCAGGTCCGGTAACTGGGACAATAATTCCTTTCAGACCTTTGTGAAGTTCCAGCCCAACATCGATGTCAAACAGCTGGCGCCAAAGCTCACGGCGTTGGTAAAAAAATACAGCCCCAACGACTATAAGGTGGCAAAGACAGAGATCTTCTTCCATCCCATGACCTCCTGGCACCTCTACTCCGATTTCAAGAACGGAAGACAAGAGGGAGGGTTCGTCGAATACGTGCGGCTCTTCAGCGTCATCGGCGTTCTGGTCCTGCTCATCGCCTGCATCAACTTTATGAACCTGGCGACCGCCCGCAGCGAGAAGCGCGCCCGTGAGGTCGGCGTCCGCAAAGCCATCGGCTCCCAGCGCCGCGACCTGATCATCCAGTTCCTGATCGAGTCCCTCGTCATCACTGCCTTCGCGGCCTGCTTTTGCCTGGTTCTCGTCCAGCTGGCGATCCCTGCCTTTAACACCCTTACTACCAGCAGTATCCGCGTGCCCTATGGAAGCCCCTATTTCTGGTCCCTCATAGCGGGATATGTCCTGGTCACCGGCCTTCTCGCCGGCAGCCGCCCCGCGTTATACCTCAGCTCCTTTCGACCCGTAAGTGTTCTGAAGGGAAGCTTTCGAGCGGGACGCAGCGCGGCACTCCCGCGTAAGCTGCTCGTCGTGCTGCAGTTCACCTGCAGCGTAGCCCTCATCATCAGCACCTTCCTCATCTACCGGCAGGTGCAATACGTGAAAGACCGGCCCACGGGCTATGATGCCACCCGTCTCGTCCAGATCGATGGCAGCGAAGATATCAATCGCAACTACCCCGCGCTCCGCAACGAGCTCCTCGCTACCCACCTCGTGAGTTCGGTGACCAAGTCTTCCAGCCCCATTACCCAGCTGTGGTCCTGGACCGGTATAAAATCCTGGCACGGTCAGAACCCCGGTGAAACGCTCGGCCTCGCCGAGGTCGATATCAGCGATGATTACTTCAAGACCCTCGGCATGCAGCTCATCTCGGGGCATGGCTTCTCCGGTAACTTCGCCGCCGACAGTCTCACCGTCATCCTCAACGAAGCGGCCGTCAGGCGTATGCGCTATAAGGAGCCCATCGGCCAGGTCATCAACCTGTATGATCAGGATCGGAAGATAAAAGTCATCGGCGTTGCAAAGGACGCCCTGATGCAGAATCCATTCAGTCCCGCCGAACCCACCATGTTCCTTTATAATCCCAACGCCGGCAACATCTCTTTCCGGCTCGCTCCCGACGCTGAGCCGCACACCGCCATGCAAAAGCTTGGCGCCCTCTTCAACCGCTACAACCCCGCATATCCCTTTCTTTATCATTTTGTAGATGAGACCTACGCGCAAAAGTTCAATCTCGAAGTCCTCGTAGGTTCGCTCTCCGGCCTCTTCGCCGGCCTGGCCATCTTTATTTCCTGTCTCGGATTATTTGGGTTGGCGGCCTATATGGCCGAACAACGGACCCGGGAGATCGGTATCCGCAAGGTACTGGGGGCCTCTGTCGCCCAGCTCTGGCTGCTGCTCACCAAGGACTTTATTGTTCTTGTCGCGGTCAGCTGCCTCATCGCAAGCCCGCTCGCGCTTTATTTCATGCATGGCTGGCTTGAAAAATACAATTACCGGATCACCATCGGTCCCGGCATCTTCGTGCTTGCCGCTGCACTGGCGCTGGTCATCACCATTCTTACCATCAGCGTCCAGGCGATCCGCGGCGCGACCGCTAATCCAACCCGCAGCCTCCGGTCCGAATAAATCAACGATAAACCTCTCCATCATGTTTCGCAACTACTTCCTCACTGCCTGGCGCAACCTGCAACGCAACAAAGCCTACAGCGTCCTCAACATACTCGGTCTTTCCATCGGCATGGCCGTCGCCCTGCTCATCGGTCTTTGGGTTGTCTACCAATACTCCTTCGATCGCTACCTCCCGAATTACAAGAAGGTCTACCAGGCCCACCTTCGTTATGTCGACAACGGCGAGCCGGGCCAGATGATGGCCACGCCGTTCCCGTTGGCAGGGCAGCTCCGGCAGGAAATCCCGGAGATAGAATATTCCGCACATACCGACTGGATGAGTACGCATGACCTCCTCGTCGGCGAGCGAAAGGTGTTCCTGTCCGGTGCGATGGCTTCCGAAGAGTTCTTCAAAATATTTCCCTATCCCCTTCTCAAAGGCCGCCTTGAGGGAGCTCTTGACGACACGTATTCCATCGTTCTGACCGAATCCACCGCCCATTCGCTTTTCGGCGAGACCGACCCTATCGGTAAGCCCGTTCGCATCGACAATGAGACCAACCTTCTCGTCAAGGCCGTCATCGCCGATCTGCCCCCGAATTCCACCTTCAACCTCCAATACGTCGTCCCTTTCAGCTACTATATCCAATCGAAGGATTGGGTCCGCCGCGCTTCGGTCGCAGGCAACTGGAACAACAAGTCCTTCCAAACCTTCGTCAGCTTTCGGCCCAATACCGATACGGCGCAGATCGGCGCCCAGCTCAAAGCCCTTGTAAAAAGATACGATGCCGAAGGCTATCGCCTCGGGAAGCACGAGGTCTTTTTTCAGCGCATGGCCGATTGGCATCTCTACTCCAACTTCAAAGCCGGAAGACAGGACGGAGGTTTTATCGAATACGTCCGGCTCTTCAGCGTCATCGGGGTCCTCGTCCTGTTCATCGCCTGTATCAACTTTATGAACCTTGCGACGGCGCGAAGCGAAAAGCGGGCCCGCGAGGTTGGCGTCCGTAAGGCCATCGGCTCCAGGCGCCGGGATCTTGTCCTGCAATTCCTGATCGAGTCGCTGGTGATCACTGGCATTGCCGCCGCTATCTCCCTGTTGTTTGTTCAGCTGGCCATTCCCGCCTTTAACACCTTGACCGGCTCGGCCGTCACTATTCCCTTGAAAAGTCCCGGCTTCTGGTCGATCATGGCAGGCTACGTGTTGGCGACCGGTGTTCTGGCCGGCAGTCGTCCGGCGATGTACCTCAGCTCATTTCGACCGGTAAAAGTCCTCAAGGGTCCCATTCGGACGGGACGCTACGCCGCCGTTCCGCGCCAACTGCTGGTCGTGCTCCAGTTCACGTGCAGTATTGCGCTGATCATCGGCACCGGCCTTATCTATCGGCAGGTGCAATATGTGAAGGATCGCCCCACCGGCTATGACGCCAACCGGCTCGTGCTTGTCGGCGGCAGCAGCGATCTCCAGCGAAATTACCCTGCTCTGCGGAATGACTTGCTGGCGACGCATCTCGTTTCCCTCGTGTCCAAATCCTCCGTTCCGATCAACGCCCTCTGGTCCTGGAGCGGCATCAAGGCCTGGTCGGGGCAGAATCCTGGGGAGACCCTTGCACTCTCGGAGGTGAACATCACCGATGATTATTTCAAGACCGTACGGATGCCGCTGGTCGCCGGCGTCGATTTCTCGGGCAACCTCGCCGCGGACAGTCTCAAAGTGATCCTCAACGAGGCGGCGGTGAAGCGCATGCGCTATAAAGACCCGATCGGCCAGATCATCACCTTACAAAGCTATGGTGAACGGAAGATAAAAGTGATCGGGGTTGCAAAGGATGCCTTGATGAACTCGCCCTTCGAGCCCGCCGAGCCGACGATGTTCCTCTATAATCCTTCGGACGCCTCCAACATCGCCTTGCGGCTACGTGCAGACGCCGATATCCATACCGCGATGGCGAAGCTGGCCCCGATCTTCAACCGGTACAATCCGGCCTATCCCTTTCTCTTTGAATTCGCCGATAAAAGCTACGCACAGAAGTTCAATCTCGAAGTCCTCGTAGGTTCGCTCTCCGGCCTTTTCGCCGGTCTGGCCATCTTTATTTCCTGTCTGGGATTATTTGGGTTGGCGGCCTATATGGCCGAACAACGGACCCGGGAGATCGGTATCCGCAAGGTGCTGGGGGCGTCTGTCGCGAATCTCTGGCTGCTGCTCACCAGGGATTTTATTGTTCTTGTCGCGGTCAGTTGCGTTATTGCGAGCCCGCTAGCGTTCTACTTTATGCATAACTGGCTCGAAAAATACAATTACCGGATCACGATCGGTCCCGGCATCTTCCTGCTTGCCGCTGCCATGGCGTTGGTCATCACCATCCTCACCATCAGCTTCCAGGCGGTGCGGGCGGCGGCAAACAGTCCCGTTAAAAGTCTTCGGAGTGAGTAGATCGCGGCACTGCGGGCGGTCCGAAGGACCGCCCGAATATCAATTCAAACTCGGATCCCGCATCATCTCATCCAGGTCCTCATCCTTATAATTCCGGATCTCATGGTACAACGTATCCCGCTCCACCGGCTCCCGCCCCACCTGGCGGATCAGCGAAACCAATTGCGCCGTCGACAAACTCGGCGTCTGCTCCTCGCTCCCCGCCATTGAATAGATCTTCGTCGTATCATCGATCGTCCCATCCAGGTCATTCACCCCGAACGCCAGCGACAGCTGTGCATTCTGCCGCCCCAACATCGGCCAGTAGGCCTTCAGATGCGGAAAATTATCCATATACAGCCGCGCCACCGCATATAATTTCATGTCTTCGACCACCGAGGACTCCGGCACATGGCTCATATCGTTGTCCTTGTTGCGAAACTTCAGCGGGATAAAGGTGTTGAACCCACGGGTCTTATCCTGCAGCTCGCGCAGCCGGTTCATATGATCTATCCGGTGCGCATAGGTCTCGATATGTCCGTACAACATCGTCGCATTCGTATGCATCCCTTCGCGATGCGCCGCCTCGTGAATGGCCAGCCAGCCATCCGCATCCACCTTGTCCGCACAGATCACGTTGCGCACTTCCGGGTGAAAGATTTCCGCCCCGCCGCCCGGCATCGAGTCCAGGCCGGCCGCATGCATCCGCCGCATCCCTTCTTCGATGGATACCTTGGCCTTCCGGAACATATAGTCCAACTCCACCGCCGTGAATCCTTTGATATGGAGGTCCGGCCGGTGCGCCTTGATCTTCGTCAGCAATTCCATAAAGAACTCCATATTCATCTTCGGGTGAACGCCGCCGACGATATGTACCTCCGTTACCGGTTTCCCGTCATAACTGCGAACGATGTCGAGCATCTGTTGCTGTGACATCTCCCATCCTTCGTCGCGGTGGGCGTATACTCTCGAGTACGAGCAGAAGTTGCACGTAAACACACAGACGTTCGTCGGTTCGATATGGAAATTCCGGTTGAAATAGGTCTTGTTCCCATGCAGCCGCTCGCGGACGCCGTTGGCCAGCGCTCCCAGGAAGGGTAGGGACCCTTTCTCGAACAGCAGGACACCCTCTTCCGGGGTGATCCGCTCCCCCGCATTGATCTTTTCGCCGATCCGTTGCAGGTCCTTGTCCGTCGTTTTCAACAAAAAATCCGATCCGGATGTCATTGTATTCATCCCGCAAAAATACTGTATCTTCCGGGTTTGTACGAATCATAAATTTGTACGGATCATAAAATAAAAGCATGAGTATCAAACTCCGCCTCACCGTAATGAACTTCCTCGAATTCTTCGTCTGGGGCGCCTGGCTTATCTCTCTCGGCGGGTACATGTTCAACGCTCTCCACTTTACCGGCACCCAGATCGGCGCCATCTACGGTACCATGGGTATCGCCTCCATCTTTACCCCCGCGCTCTTTGGGATCGTCGCCGACCGGTGGATCAACGCAGAGCGGGTCCTGGGTATCTGTCATGCCGCAGGCGCCGCCAGCCTGCTCTGGGCTTCCACCCTTCACGATTTCGATACTTTTTACCTGGCCATGCTCCTCAATTCGGCGTTTTTCATGCCCACGATCGCATTGAACAACACCGTCTCCTACATCATCCTGGAAAAGCGGGACTTTAATATCGTCAAGGATTTTCCACCCATCCGCGTGTGGGGAACCGTAGGCTTTATCTGCGCGATGTGGCTTGTCGATCTTTCAGGTAGCGGGTTGCAACCTGCCCAGTTGTACATCAGCTCCGGCGCCGGTATCTTCCTCGGCATCTATGCCTTCACCATGCCGCCCTGCGCACCGGTACCCAACATGACAAAGCGCAGTTTTGCCTCCTCCCTCGGTCTGGACGCATTCGTCCTGTTCCGGAACAAGAAGATGCTCATCTTCTTCGTCTATTCCATGCTGCTTGGCTTTGCCCTGCAGATCAGCAACGCGTTCGCCGACGGTTTTATAAACGATTTTGGGAAAGTTCCGGAATACGCTCAATCCTTTGGAGTGCGGCACTCGGTGCTGCTGATCTCTATTTCGCAGATCTCCGAGACCCTCTTCATTCTGACCATCCCGTTCTTCCTCCGGAAATTTGGCATCAAGCAGGTCATCATCATGAGCATCTTCGCCTGGGTCTTCCGGTTCGGATTGTTTGGTTTCGGCAACCCCGGCGCCGGCCTCCCGCTGCTGATCCTCTCGATGATCGTCTACGGCATGGCCTTCGATTTCTTCAATATCTCCGGGTCGCTTTTCGTCGAACGCGAGGCCGATATCAAGATCCGCGCCAGCGCGCAGGGTCTCTTCATGCTCATGACCAACGGCTTCGGCGCCTGGATCGGGACCTATATCAGCGGCCGTGTCGTCGATCATTTCACTACCAACGGTATCCGCGACTGGCACAGCATCTGGATCAGCTTCGCCGCCTATGCCCTCGCCCTCGGCGTCACCTTCCCGCTGGTGTTCCGGTATAAACACGATCCCGCAACTCCATCCACCGCCTTTCAACACTAAAATGCCATGAAAATTCCCGCCTTTATCCTCGCCACCCTGGTCGCCAACCTGGCGATCGCCCAAGGCCCCGCCGGAGGAAATGCCACCGCTCAACCCGACACGGCCAACTGCCCTCGCACGGACCTCTCCTACGGCCCGCTCCACGCCCGCTTCTACCTGCCCGACCCCGCAAAGGGCTTCTATCGCTCCACCCGCTTCGACTGGTCCGGCGTCATCTATGCCCTCGACTACAAAGGCCATTCGCTATTCGGCAAATGGAACAACCGCTATGACCCGACCCTCAACGACGCCATCATGGGTCCCGTCGAATCCTTTAGTCCGACCGGCTACGACCAGGCCCAGCCCGGCGGCACCTTCCTCGAGCCCGGCGTCGGCATCCTTACCCGTCCCGACACCACCCGCTATTCCCCCTTCCGCTATTACCCGATCGTCAATACCGGCAACTGGACTATCACAAAGGCGCCCGGCGCCATCGCCTTCCGCCAGGACCTCAACGCCGCCGGTAACGCCGCCGGCAGCGCCGCAGGCTATTCCTACGTGTATATCAAGACGATCACCCTCGACCCCAACAATCCCACTTTGACGATCACTCATACCCTCAAGAACACCGGCGCCCGACCCATCGAGTCCGATATCTACAATCATAACTTCTTCGTCTTCGATACCCTCGACACCGGACCCGGCCGCGTTCTCAAACTGCGGTGGACGCCGACAGCGACCCCGTCAGACCCCGGGATCTTCGATACCCTGGCCGCAGTACAGGGAGACTCCATCATCATAAAAGAACCTTTCGCGCCCCGGAGGTCCTTCTATACCCTGCTCACCGGCTATGGGAACGACGCCGCTGATTACGATCTCCGGCTCGAAGAAGGACGATCGAAAATAGGCGTCCGCATCCGCGGTGACCGTCCGCTGGTAAAGCTCGCCTACTGGGCTTCGCTGAAAACGGCCTGCCCCGAGCCCTTTATTCATATAAAGGCCGTCCCCGGCGAGACCATCACCTGGGCCCTTACTTATGATTTCTATACGCTAACACCATAGGTTGGAATTGAAAAGCGCCTACCGGTAATGCGGCATATGTCCGTCCGCAAACTTCTTCTCCGTCTCGTTAAAGTCGTTCACCGCCGCCGTCCGTGCGCCGTTGACCTTATTATTGGTCTCGTTAAAGCTCTTCACCCCGGCATTGAACTCTTTCACGGCCTTGTTGTACGCATCGACGTCTTCCTTCGTCCGGCTATTGCCCTTCGATTCCATCGACTGCTTTTGTTTGTTGAACTCCGCCTCCTTGACATAGAAGTCCGTCAGCTTCGGCACATCCTTATCGGCCTCCGTTTGATAAAACTGCAGGGCCCTCCGCGCCGACGCCACCAGCGCAGCATCTCCCTCGAAGGGTTTGACCGTATCCAGATCCTTCAGCCCCTGGACCGCATAGCTCGAAAGCGCGCTCCGCGCCTGTTCCATATCGTTCACTTTCTTATTGTTCATCGCTTTTACAAGCTGGTTGTCTTCCCAGTTGCATTTGAAGAAGGCCAGGTACACGGCGTTGATATGCTGATCCAGTTTGGCCGCCGTCTCCAGCTTCTGGCCCAGCGGGCTCGTCCCTGCCGTCAGCGTCACATTATACTTGGCCGCAAAATCCTTTGTGGCCTTGTCCAGCGCCCCCCAACCCTCGTGCAGCTTCTGGTTCACTTTGTCCTGCAACAGGATGTAGGCCTGCATCTCGTCCACTGACTGTTCGGCGAGCTCTTCCACGTCGACGATCTTCTTGTAGTCTTCGCTGAAGATGATATAGATGAGCTTGATGTAGTCGATGCTCGCCTGCCGCAGCGAATTGTCGCCCTTGTACATCGGCAGATCGGTCGTTTTGTATCTGCAGTCCGTGATGTTGTCCAGCACCTCCTGCCGCAGTTTCTCCACCTTGCGGGCGCGGCGCCCGTGCGCCGCCGCACTTACATAGGCCATATACTTGGCATCCATCTCCCCGCGTGCCTTTGAAATAGCGCCCATATAGGTGCCGGGGTTATCGGCATCCTGGGAAAAAAGGGATAAAGAGAGACCCGTCATCAGGGCTACGGTAAATAAAATTGACTTCATATATTGGGTTTAGGTTTTATTTGATCATGCCGGCGATCAATTGATACGCCACCTGCAGGTAAGGGTCATAAAGCACGTCCTTCTTCCGTTCCTCATCCGCCGGTCGTTCATACGCCGGCGTGCCTATCGTATACAGGCCGTTCTTTTCTTCATCTTCCTTGTCGTCCGGTGTCTTCCCTTTCGCGGCCTTCAGCTCCGCTATCAGCTCATCCAAATTCAGCGATCGGTCCCGCACCGCCTTCCGGTCGCGACCCGCGCCGGCGTCATCCGAAGCCGCCGCGCCGGAGCCGGCCGCCTCCTTAAAAAAAGCCATCCCGCTCATCGCCTTCTCCGCGATCGCCCGCTCCTCCGCCACCGGCAACGCCGGCAACGGAAGATAATATTTGTTCGCTGCAATAGGAGCCGGCGGCAGCACGAATCGTTCATCCGCCTCCCGTTGGGTCTCCGATCCCGGCGGGTCGGGCAGCACCACATCCGGCTTCACGCCGCTCATCTGCGCCGTCGATCCGTTCACCCGGTATAATTTGGAAATAGTCAGCTTCAGATAGCTGGAAGCCTTCATCTGCGGATTGTAATGTTCCAGGTCGATGGTGGTATCCATCGGGAACACCACCTGCGCCGTCGCCTTGCCGTAAGTCGCCGACCCGACGATCAGCGCCCGGTTGTAATCCTGCAGCGTCCCCGCCACCATCTCCGAGGCCGAAGCGCTGCTTCCGTTGACCAGCACCAGCAAGGGCCCCGACCAAACGGTGCCGCGGTTGATGTCTTTTAACGTATACACCTTCGCGTCCCGGGAGACGACCTGTCCCACCGGACCGGCGTCGATGAACAGTCCGGAAAGCTGTATCGCCTCATCCATCGATCCCCCGCCGTTATAGCGCAAGTCGAGGATCAGTCCCCCGATATTCTCTTTTTTCAGTTTGATGATCTCCTTCGCCACATCGTTCGCACATCCGTTCACCCCCTTGTTATTCTCCCAGTCCTCGTAAAAGGCGGGCAGCGAGATATAGCCGATGGTCTTTGCCCCCTTCAGCAGGAACCCGCTTACTTTGTCGTCCTCTTCCTCCGCGGTTCCGGAGATCCGTTGCTTTTGAAGGCTTACCTCGCGGGTGGTCCCATCTGCCTTCCTTACCCCGAGCGTCACCCGGTCGGCGCCTTCCGTGCCGAGGATATGGTATAGCTCAGCCGCCGTCGCGTCCGAAACATCGATCGCTTCCTTCCCCTCCCAGCGTACCGCGACTATCTTATCTCCTTCGCTTAACATCCCGGTTTGGAACGCCGGGCCCCCCGGCAGCAGCCTGCCCACCTGTGCATGCCCCTCCTCGTCTTCGGCGACCGTCAAGCCATAGGACAGCGGTTTGTTACCGATCTCCGTCTCGAATTCCGCCTTCTCATCCGGGGAGAAATAATTGGTATGTGGATCGTAACAGGTAGCCAGCGCCTGGCAATAGATGATCCCGATCATATTCCCGATGCCCGTCGGACTCTGCATCAGCCGCTTGATCATCCGTTTGATCGACACCGTCGCCCGCTTCCGAAGCCTGGGCTCCAGGCTGTCCAGCAGTTGTTGTCGCGTTTTCCCGGCTGCGCTGCCGCTCGTGCCCTTCTCCCCGGCCGCCAAATAGGCCGCAGCCAGCCGCGAGCCTACGGACAATTTCAATAATTTATACAGCTTCGTCCGTCGCGCCGCCAGGTCGGCAGGGTAGGAGCTGTCCTCCGTCGCAGTCAAAACTTCTTTTGTAGTAAACACAAAGGGCTTCGCCGTCAACCGTTCGACCAGCGTATCCGATTCCAGCAGCCGCTGCTGATATAGCCCGGTCAGCAGTTGCAAAAAATCCCCCTTCCGACCCCGGATCTCCTCATCCAGCCGGTACTGGTAGCCGGAAAGCTTCGCGATATCGGCCTGGGTAAAAAAGATGCGCTGATCGTCCAGCGCCTTCATCAGCTCGCCGTAAATGGCCGCCGACATCGCCTTGTCCAACGGCCGCGGCTGGACGTGCAACTTCTCCACCATCCGGGTGATCAGGAAAGCATCGGTAACCTTGCTGTCCGGCGTTTGGGCATGGGCAGCGATCAGCAGCAAAAAGGACAAAGGGGTCAGGAGGGCTCGCATATTTCCCTAAAATAGGGAATCGTCACGAATACCGCAACACCGCGACCATCTCACCCTCCGCCGGCATTTTTTCACGGTCTTCGACATACGCCTGACCTCCATGGAGTATCGTCTGGACCACCAGCTGGTTCGTCAGGCAGTCATCGCCCGGTTCCTCTTCGGAGTGGATCACCGGGGCAACAAGAGCCGACGCATATTTGCCCCACAATAAGACCCCCTTTGCGAGGAAGAGCTGCGCCACCCGTCCTTCGAAGGCCGCCCGGATCACATCCTGCGGAAAGCTCGTCACCGGCGCCGTCCCTTTGTCAAGATGACGCCGCACCTTGTCCCGCCACTGCGCCTCAAAATATTCCTGCATCTTTTCATGTGCGCTCGTTGCCAGCTCCGCCAGCGGAACCCGGTCAAAATTGCCGGACAGTTCCCCCTTCATCACATTAGGATATTTCGTCACATTTCGAAACAGGTTTAATTCATAGTCCACCCCTGCCAACAGCAGCGGGATATGCTCCGTGGCCAGACCCGCCCTCTGTAAGGTCCGGTCCACTTCCTGGAAATAAAGCTCGATATTCTTCTTCTCCTCGTCGCCGTGGATCATTCCGCCCACACTCTTTTCTTCGGTCTGGATCACATCCTTCATCCCCAGCGGCATCTCGGGGATCTTCACCCGCTGCAGATCGTATCCACTACCCCGGTACAGTTGCGCCCGGTGTTTGCTCAGCGTGAGTACAAAATAGTCGTCTTCCCCGCTCACCATCGGTGTCAGGGGGGCAAGGATAAAGGAGGTGTGTACATGCACCTCGTTGCCCGGATCATACGGCAACACAACGAGCGCATGGTAGTCCGGCGCCAGGAACAGCGCCAAACCCTTCGGCTCGCGGCGCCAAAACCCCGTGTCGTTCACCAGCCATACCGCCGGAGCGAGGATCTTGTCGATGACCTCGATAATGCCCATCTGTTCCATCTGCTTGCGCGCATCCCGCAACGCATTCTTCAACGGCAAGCCGTCTTGCCAGCCGGGACCGCCCAGGTACATCGACACACATACGTCCGCCGGGTACTTGGCCAGCTCGACGAATTTTTCCCGCAGATCCTTCGCCTCGATGGTCTGGATCCTTCCCATATCTTCTTGCCCGAACGCGGGCTCCGAACCGGCGACTTCACCGGTCTCCGACTTCAGTTCTCTCGCGGTCCGGCCATGCCTTGGTTCATCCTGCTCCTGCTCGTCCCGCGGGATCTCCTTATCGCGTTTCTTATTTCGGTTCCGGTTCGGGTGACCGATGTGCTCATCCCCGGACAGTTCATCCTTCAACTCCTTATTCGTCTCTTCCTTGCTCGTATTGGAAGGCTTCCCCTTCGGCGGGTGATACTTCCCATGAATGTCTTTTGGCATAACGAATTTTTCCCAAGATCGCCTCAAAAAAAGGGCCACGGGCCCTTTGGCCGAAGGCCCATCATAAAATAAAAGCCCGTGCGCAAGCACGGGCTTCGATATAAATGTGCAAAAATATATTTACAGATGCGATTCGATCTTCTTCACAAAATTCGATTTCGGTTGAGCGCCAACCAACTTGTCGACAACCTTACCACCCTTGATGAACAGGATAGCCGGTATGCTCGTGATACCATAATTGATCGACAGCTGAGGGTTATGGTCGACGTTTACCTTACCCACATTGATCTTCCCATCATACTCCTTGGACAACTCCTCGATCACCGGCCCGATCGCGCGGCAGGGACCACACCATTCCGCCCAAAAATCCACCACAGTCAGCTTATCGGAGGAGATCACCTTGTCCTGGAAGTTAGTATCTGTTAATTCTAAAGCCATAATTGAGAGTTTTTTATGTTTTGCGATTGTTTTACGGAACCAAAGGTCCACTAATTAATTCAATTCTTTCGTCATTTCGCTGACAATGGGTCAAATCTCATTCCGAAGCTTTCAAAGGCGGCGGAGCCGCCTCAAAATCACTAGGTCGTGACAACCTGTACCTCGACTTCAGGTGTTTTTTCGAGAAAAGCAGACATTTCGTCATTCATCTCAAAACCCTGCCCCATGCTGAACAAACTCACCCGGGCATGCGATTTCGACTCTACGATGTTGAATTTCAACCCCGATTTCCCGGGATACTTTTTCACATTCCCCTCCATGAACCGCACCAGCTCCTCATTCACAAACCGCGCCTCCACATCCATGATCACCTGCTTGGTCAGTATCGGCTTAATGCTCTCCAGCAGCATCATCTTCTCGATCTTGAACTCGAACTGGTTGGTATTGAACCTCGGCTTGAAGTTCCCCATCAAAAACAGGTTCTTACCCTTCTCGAGGTAGTTGCTACAGCGCGCATAGTCCTCGCTCCAGAGCATGAACTCCGCCTTCCCCGTATAGTCCTCGATCGTCAGCACCCCGAACTGCTTTCCGTTCTTGCTCACCCGGTGCTGGGCGTCGACGACAAGCCCCGCCAGCCGGTAGGTCTTCCCCGGGTTGCTTTGCAGGCCGATCGCCTCCTTGATCTCGTTGTATTCTCCCAGTTGGGTGATGCCATAGTGCGTTATCTCAAACTTGAAATGATCCAGCGGGTGACCGCTCATGAACATCCCCGTTACGTCTTTTTCATGCTCTAATAACTCCGTCAGCGACCAGGGCTCACAGGGCGGGATCTTGGGCACCGCAATTTCCGGCATCGTCAGCTCGCCAAAAAGACTGTTGCTGGTTTGGTTGGCGTTGGTTTGATAGACGTTACCGAACTTAATGATCTTCTCCAGACCCGTCGAGGTGTCCCCTTGCGCCACGTGGAAATACTGCGCCCGGTGCAGCTCTTTAAAACAGTCGAAGGCTCCCGCATAGGCCAGGTTCTCCAGCGTCTTCTTGTTCACTGTCCGCTGGTTGATCCGCTTGATCATATCGAAGATGGACGTGAAGTTGCCGCCCTTCTGCCGTTCGCTGATGAGCCCTTCCACCGCAGCCTCGCCCACACCCTTCAATCCGCCGAGCCCCACGCGGATCTCACCGTTCTGGTTCACCGAGAAACCCTGTTTCGATTCGTTGATATCCGGTCCCAGTACTTTCAATCCCATTCGTTTGCACTCCTCCATAAAGAAGGTGATCTTTTCGATGCTGCCCGCATGGTTCAGCACGGCCGCCATATACTCGGAGGGGTAGTGGGCCTTCAGGTAGGCCGTTTGATAGGCCACAAAGGCGTAGCAGGTACTGTGGGATTTGTTGAAGGCGTATTGCGCGAACGCTTCCCAGTCGGTCCAGATCTTCTCGAGGGTCTCCGCCGCAAAACCCTTCGCCGCGGCTCCCTTCACAAACTGGCTCTTCATCTTGTCGAGGATCGACTTCTGCTTCTTACCCATCGCCTTTCGAAGCACGTCCGCATCGCCCTTGCTGAATCCCGCCAGCTTCTGTGCCAGCAGCATCACCTGTTCCTGGTAGACGGTGATCCCATAGGTGTCCCCCAGGAATTCCTCCATCTCCGGCAGATCGAAAACGATCGGCTCCCGCCCGTGTTTCCGGTCGATATAGTTCGGGATATAGGCGATAGGCCCGGGCCGGTACAGCGCGTTCATCGCGATCAGGTCATTGAATTTATCCGGCTTCAGGTCCTTGAGATATTTCTGCATCCCGGGCGACTCGAACTGGAACGTCCCGATCGTCTCGCCCTTTTGATAGAGTTCATATGTTTTGGCATCATCCAGCGGCACATCGTCGATGACGATATCCACGCCGTGGTTCTCCTTGATCAGCTCCAGCGCCGTCTTCAGGATATTCAGCGTCCGCAGACCCAGGAAGTCCATCTTGATGACTCCCGCCTCCTCGATCACACTTCCTTCGATCTGGGTTACCAGCAGGTCCGAGTCCTTTGCCGTACACACGGGTAATATCGTCATCAGGTCGTCCGGCGCGATGATGATGCCCGCCGCATGCACACCCGTGTTCCGCACCGACCCTTCCAACCGCTCGGCCTCATGCAGCACCTTGCTCCGGATGTCGTCGCCGTTATAGATATCCCGCAGGAGTTTGACGTTTTGTAATTCGTCCGGGCCGACGCCGTCCTTCTCTTCCAGCGATTTCTCGCCTTCCTTCGACGTCATCGGGGCGTGCAGCACCCGTTTCAGTTCGATCCCCGGCCGCTCCGGCACTAGTTTGGCCAGTGCGTTGGATTCGGGGAGGGGCAGGTCCAGCGCCCGCGCGACGTCCTTGATACTCATCTTCGCCGCCATCGTACCATAGGTGACTATCTGCGCCACCTGGTTCTTGCCGTACTTGCCCGCGACATACTCGATAACCTTTCCGCGGCCCTCGTCATCAAAATCGGTATCGATATCCGGCATCGACTTACGATCGGGGTTCAGGAACCGTTCGAACAGCAACTTGTATTTGATGGGGTCGATATTCGTGATCCCGATACAATAGGCTACCACCGATCCCGCCGCCGAACCACGGCCCGGACCGATAAAGACCCCCATATCCCTTCCCGCTTTGATGAAGTCGGACACGATAAGGAAATATCCCGCGAAACCCATCGTCTTGATGGTGAACAACTCGAAGTCCAGCCGTTCCTGGATCTCGGCGTTCAGATCGGCATATCGAAGCTTCGCCCCCTCGTAAGTCAGGTATTTCAGGTATTCCCACTGATCGAGGTTGCTTTCGTTATGGATCTGGAATTCCTTGGGAATGGGGAACGCCGGAAGAAGGATGTCCTTCTTCAGGTTCAGTACTTCCACCCGGTCCACGATCATATTGGTATTGTCGATGGATTCCGGGACGTCGTTGAACAGCGTCTTCATCTCCTCGGTGGTCTTGAAATAAAATTGGTCGTTGGGGAATTTGAACCGCCGGTTCTTCGTGTTCAGGTCGTCGTTGACGATGTCGTCGTAGCCCGGCGTCGCCTGTTTTTCCCCCGTATTGATACACAGCAGGATGTCGTGCGCGTTGGCGTCGTCCTTATCGGTGTAGTGGCTGTCGTTGGTCGCGATGACGGGTACCCCGAACTTTTTGGCAAATCCCAGCAGCACCTGGTTGATCTTTTGCTGTTCGGGGATGTTATGGCGTTGCAGTTCGATGAAATAGTCTTCACCGAAGAGGTCCAGCCACCACTTGAACTCCTGCTCCGCCTCTGCTTCGGACTCGTGCAGGATGGTCTGCGGCACATAGGCCCCGATACAGCAGGTGGTAGCGATCAGCCCTTCATGATATTTCAGGATCAGTTCCTTGTCAATGCGGGGGTACTTGCTGTAAAGCCCTTCGGTATAACCCAGCGAGGTCAGTTTGATCAGGTTCTGGTAGCCTTGTTTATTCTTTGCCAGCAGGATCTGGTGGTATCGTTCGTCCCGCTGTTCCTTGGTAAAGGTCTTTTTGAATCTATCCTCCACCACGTAGAACTCACATCCCACGATCGGCTTCACCTTCAGCGTCCCATCCTCGTTCTTGTGTTTATAGGCCTCCGCCACGAATTCAAAGGCCCCGAACATATTGCCGTGGTCGGTGATCGCCAACGCAGGCATGCCGTCCTTGATCGCCTTCTTGTAAAGGCTCTGGATCGACGCCGCCCCGTCCAGCAGCGAAAATTGCGTATGCGTATGTAAATGGGAGAATTTGCTCATAGGACCTGCAATTAACTAACAAAACCCGACAAAATTCGTTCACTCTCAGGGCTATAAAGCACATAATATCCACAGGCTAAACCTGCCTGAACACCTCCGCCAGATCGAGCTCGCACAGGTCCGGCTGGACCACCGTCAGATTATCTTCATCCCGCCGCGGCTTCCGCGGCAGTCGAACGTCGATAAAGTTTCACCAAAATTAATGATATTTCTTTAGAAGAATCCAACTTTATGAATAAAGTCGTTTTGGCGTCATTTTTGATATTTTTTCTATCTTTGGTCCTATGCCAATATCCTGTAAGTGAACAACATGTTGAGAAATCTCGCATATATAACCGTCCTCGCGTGCCTCGCCACCAGCTGCAGCGTCTTCAAACCCGCGGTCAATAAGCCCGCTCCCTCTCCCGCCACCGAAGGCAATCCCAATGGGGTTCAATTCCTTAGCAATGTTTCGGTAAAACCCGACACCCGCAATGACGATAGCCGCAGCACGATCACCGCGATGAATACGAGCACGAAAAGCATCCCGGAAGCAGGAGCCGACGCCAAAACCATCGAGACTTACCCGGCGCTGAAGTTCAAGTACGCCATCCTGGAGAATTGCTCCGTGGAGGATTTGGACAATCCCAAATTATTGAGTTTCATGGATTACTGGTATGGCACCCCCTACCATTACGGCGGCACCACCCGGGAGGGCATCGACTGTTCCGCCTTTGCGTTTCTGCTGATGTCGTCGGTGTATGGCGTAGCCACCCTGCCCCGCACGTCCAAAGAACAATACGACGCCAGCCGTCATATCCGCCGGGACGAACTGCAGGAAGGCGACCTCGTCTTCTTCCACACCCTCGGCAAGCGCCGCGCCGTCACCCATGTCGGCGTCTATCTCCGCAACAACAAATTCGTCCACGCCTCCGTATCCGGCGTCATGATCAGCGACATGAACGACGGCTACTATGACCGCCACTTCGTCGGCGCCGGCCGTGTCCTCGATCCATCGCAAACCCGGGCCGGTAATCCGGCCCCCTCCGGCACGGCAGGACTCTAGTTTCGGCCGCCGGACTGTAGTATCTTTGACGGATGCTGCGCGTTTCCCAATTAAATATCTATCCCATCAAATCCCTTGGGGGCATCCCGGTTGGGTCCGCCCGGATCACCGACCGGGGCTTTGAACACGATCGCCGCTGGATGCTCATCGACCCGAAAGGCGTGCAAATCACGCAACGGGAAGTCCCCGCGATGGCCCTTCTCCAACCCGCCATCACTCCGACCGGTCTTGGGGTTACCCATCGGCCGACGGGGCAAGAGCTCGATATCCCCTTCCAGGCCGCTAATAATGACCTCGTAAAAGTGCAATGCTGGGACGACAACGTCACGGCCCAATTCGTCGGAAGAGAAGCCGACGGCTGGTTCAGTGAGATCTTAAAAGTCAGCTGCCGCCTGGTCTACATGCCTGAGGGATCGCTCCGGCAAACCGATCTCAAATACACGGACGCCGGTCATTACACCTCCTTCGCCGACGGCTATCCCTTTCTGCTGATCGGCGAAGCCAGCCTCGAAGAGCTCAACAGCCGGCTCGAGCAGCCCTTGCCGATGAACCGCTTCCGGCCCAATATCGTCTTCACAGGCGGCGAACCCTTCGAAGAAGACCGGCTGCGCGACTTCCACATCGGCGACGTCCGCTTCAGCGGCGTCAAACGCTGCGCCCGCTGCGTCATGACAACGATAGATCAAAACTCGGCCGAAAAAGGAAAGGAACCGCTGCGAACCCTGGCGCATTACCGGCGCGATGGACACAAGATCCTCTTTGGCCAAAATCTCATCCACCACGGCCTGGGCCGCATCAGCGTAGGCAACGAACTCATCCCGGCATAAATCTTAGTTCTTATAGTACAACCCATCCGCCGCAAGCAGGAACTTGCCGTCATTTTTGATATAGTAATACCCGATCGTCCTGGTAAAGCCGGTATTGACCATCCCCCAGTTGTCGTTTTTGCTGTAGATCCCCGGCGCAGGGTTGTAGTTGACGAGATAATACACATCGTTATTGTGGAATTGGATATTATTGACCAACTGCGAACTGGCGTTCCATTGGTAATAGCTGTGGGCCTCCCCGGTGTACGTACCAACCCCAACGGCCGCAATCGTCGCATCGCCCCCGCCGATATACAGCGTGCCGTCCTTGCTGATCTCCAGATCATAATTGCTGTAAGGGACATATTGATAGGATAGTGGGGCGATGGTCCAGTTATCGCCATTATTTGTCGATACCAGCAGGTGACTCAATTCGTCGAACATATACAGGCTCCCGTTGGGATGCCGCCGGGTAAAATAATACCGCTCCGATCCCGACCCCGGCACCATCTTCTTCCAGAATTGCCCGCTGTTATCCGTCCTGTACGGGCCATCGAAATAAAAGCTCACAAACACTACCGAATCATCCACGGTAAATGCCGTGGGGGTCCGGTAGTCAAGGATGCCGTTGTTGATGGGCTGCCAGCTCCGGAGATCCTGCGAGTAGTACACTCCATGGTTCTGAGTCACATAATAAAGCCAGCCCTTGCTATTGAACCCCGCATCCGTCACATCGGCGAAATTGGGGATCGTAGCCATGGGAGTCCAGTTGATCCCCTGGTCATCCGAGTAATAGATTCCCTGGCTTATCGCATACAGTCTGGAATTGTCATGCGTAAAGACCTTGAATAAATCGTATCCGTTCACATCCAAACCGCAGGATCTTCCCCAACCCGTCGGCGCCTGACCTGTAGCCGTCACCGTCACCGAATCCAGCGGGCTCTCTCCATCCGTCGGCTGACCCAGATTGTTCACAATTGCGGCCTGGTACAAATAGAATCTCATCGTTTGTGCGGGGCTGTTACAACCGAGCCGCCATTCCAGATTTATAGCCCCCGTGTCTCCGTTTGGATAAGCAAGATTGCCGGGATGATAATACCCGTAATTCTCCAGTTTGCCATTACCCTGGACAAACACATATTTCACGATATATTGATTGCTGGAATCGGTGATCGTCATCTTTAACCGGATCGTGTCCTTCAGCAATTCGCCATAGGTGCCGGACTGCTTATCGCCGCCGATCAGTTTCAGCGAAGCACCGTGCCGCGGATTGCCGGAACCGTTGTCTTTTTTACAGCTGCTCAGCAGGCCGGCCGTAACGAAGAAAAATACGATGATTCGGGCGGACATAGGTTTATTTTGTAAGATCATATTTGTAAATGAATCCGTTCTGAATGGCAAACACCGTGTTGGCATCTCTGTAGGCCACCTTTTGTAGTTGGTTAACTCCGTTGCTCGCGGGGCATACCTTTTGCCAGGTATTTCCGCCATCACTCGTAACCCCGATCTCACCCGTCCAGGAGACGACAACGCCATGCAGCATATCGAAGAACCGGATACTCGAGATCGTATTATGCAGACCCATCCTGATCGGGCTCCACGTCGAGCCGCCGTCCGTCGTTCGGATCAGTACCCCATTTTCACCCCCGGCGAAACCGATGTCCCTGGTCAGAAAATAAATGGACCATAGCTGGTTATTCAGGTTGATATCCATCGACTGCCAGTCCTGTCCGCCGTTGGAGGTCTTGACCATCTTCCCGGCCTCACCGCAGGCAAAACAGTTGTTCGAGTCCAGGCAGCTCAGCGCAAAAAAGCCATTGATAAAGGAGAAACCCGGATATTTTTGCCAGCTTTTTCCGCTATCGACCGATTTGACGATGGTCCCTTTACCGCCGACGCTATAGATCGTCGATGGGCTGACCATCGCAAAATCCCGGGAGGCCTGATCACCGATAATAGGTACCGTCCACGATCCCTGTGTAAAGGTCTTTCCTCCATCCGAAGTATAATAGGCAAAGTTGTTCGAAACCGTCACAAATCCGTTCAGGCTGTCCCGAAAGCATAGTTGGTATAGGTCGTTCCGGAAGGCCGGTCCGACACTCCAGCTGACTCCTCCATCGTTGGTCCTGACGATCCCGGTGTTATAGTTTCCTACGGCCAGCGCCGATTGATTGCTGGTAAAGCGAAGATCCGTCAGTGTTCCGTACGAGGAAAACACTTGCGTCCAGCGTGGCCTTATCACCGCGGAGATCGTCACGGAATCCAGCATGGGACAACTCCTCGTCGCGCAATTGGCATACACATAGAATTTTATCTGCTGGTTGGGCGACCCTTTACCGGTCTGCCAGAACATCGGCACATTTACCCCGCCGCTGTCCAGTTCCGCGTTATATATCTTCAGGCTGCCCGCGGAATCGCTGTATGTACCGGTAAAGAAATATTTTTCTGCGTCCGACGGATCGTTCGGGATGATCCGGACAATGATGGAGTCGGGAAGTTCAAGATTGACGCCGCCAACCAGGTTGGCCCCTTCGATCACCTGGATCGATTTGGGAGGCTTCACCACCGTGGGCTGAGCCGTCGGTGGATTAGAATGGGATTTCGTGCATTGTGTCCAAAAAAGCGCGCAAACGCCGGCCAGCACGACAGGATAAAGCTTTCGTATAGGATTCACCATAATTCGGTCGGGGGTATAGGGCGACAAGATATTCAAATTTATTTGCTTCCCATAGCCCCGGCCACATTAAAAAGGGCAGAAAAGGAAGCGATCTATCCCTGCCGTTTGACCACAATATAAAAATTTCGATCCACCGAGAAGTTAATGTCCCCGGCACTTCCATTCCCCGTCGCCCCCACCGTCAATATCCCCGGACCCGATCCCCTCGGATTCGGCCTTCCTCCCGTCGGCTGTGCCGTCGGCGCCAACGCCTTCATATCCAACTGCGGTGTCAGGGTAGCCTCTCCAACCGTACCCGCTTTCATCGTCTGCCACTCATCCGTCGGCGTGATCCACTGCGCCGGCAATCCGCCGACATACACCTTCACCGGCATATTGAACCCCTTCACACAATTCCCCCACCGGTAACTGATCTTATCGCCGTTAGATTGGAACGACAACACCGGGATCTTCGTCGAGCGCAAATACTGATCGAACACTTTCGACAGATCCCGATGCGCATACTGCGAGATATAGGCTTCTATTTCCTGCGTCGTGACTGTCTTGTGGTAGAAGGTAGATTGCAGTCCATGCAACATCCCCCTGAACGCCGAGTCCCCCACGATCTGCCGGATCATATGCAACATATTCCCGCCCTTGTAATACATGTCCCCCGAGCCTTCCTTATTCACGCCGTAGATACCGATTATCGGCTTGTCATTGGTAACGTTCTTCCGCGTCCCGATGCAGTAATCGTTGCCTGCCTCCACTCCATACAAATAATCGGTATACAGCGTCTCCGTATAATTGGTAAACCCTTCATGCACCCACATGTCGGCCGCATCCTTGTCGGTGATATTATTCCCGAACCATTCGTGGCCGCTTTCATGTACAATGATAAAATCCCACTTCAACCCCCAGCCGCTACCCGAAAGATCGCGGCCCAGGTAGCCGTTCGCGAAGTGGTTGCCATATGCGACGTTGGACTGATGCTCCATGCCGAGATGGGGCGCCTCCACCAGTTTATAACCGTCCTCATAGAAAGGGTAGGGGCCCATCCAGTATTCGAAGGCCCGCAACATCGTGTCCGCTTGTTTGAATTGGGGTTTCGCCTTTTCCAGGTTGTAGTCCAGCACCCAGTAGCTGCAGTCGAGCTTGCCTTTTGCTCCGTCGAAGACACTGGTCCAATTGACGTACTTCCCGATGTAGGGAATGATATCGTAAGAGTTGATCGGGTCCGTCACCACCCAGGTATAGGTCGTGGTGCCGTTGCCGTTGGGATGTTTGTCGCGCAGCCGGCCGTTGCCGATGCCCATGAGGCCGTCGGCGCAGACGATATGCATCACCACCCCGCTGTCGGGCTCGTCGGAAAGATGGTCCTTACACGGCAGCCAGCTGCTGAGGCCAAGGCCTTCATCGGCAACCGTCATCCAGGGCCGGCCCTGTTCGTCCTTGGTCCAGATCCATCCACCCCCCCACGGCGGCCGCACCGCCACTTTGGGTACTCCCTGGTATTGCAATACGATCGTTTCGACGCTACCCGCCTTCACCGTTTTGGGGAATTCCACATGAAAGACATTCCCTTCGCGGGTAAACTTCAGCGGTCTTTTCTTCCACGTCGCCCCGGTCAGTTGCATCGGCTCCTGCAGATCGATCTGCATCGTCCGGCCGTCGCTCGTCGCCGCAAAAGTGATCGCATTCATACCCTTCAACGATCTCGCGTCGAAGCTCGGTTCCACCTGCAATTCGTATTTCAGGAGATCCCACCAGGCCCGTTCCGGCCCGATGCTGCCTCGCAGGCTGTCCGCGTGCGAGTAGGCCTCTTTCTCCGGCGTCAGCAGCTGGGCATGACCGGACAACAAGGAGAAAAAGCAAAGGAAAATGACCAGCGTGAAAAGGCGACTCATGAGTTATTTTTATATTTGAGGCAATGAAGGTAAAGATTCCCATCCATTTCGCCCTTGCTACGCTCTTCCTTAGTATCGCATCCTGCCATACTTCCACCTCCCATTCCGGTAAGACGGTCTTCGCCTACAACGAAAGCGACGGCATCGCCACCCTCGACCCCGCCGGGGCAAAGAACCGGTCGATCCAATGGGCCATTCATCAACTCTACAATACGCTGGTGGAGACGGACGATCATCTAAATTTCGTCCCCGCCCTCGCTTCGTCCTGGAACGTTTCTCCCGACCGGAGGACCTGGACCTTCCATCTCCGTTCCGATGTCTATTTTCATGACGACCCGTGCTTCCCCGGCGGAAAGGGCCGCCGCATGAGTGCTGCCGACATCGTCTATAGTTTCGATCGCATCCTCGATCCCGCCACCGCCAGCAGCGGCGCCTGGATCTTCCACGACCGCATCGACACGGCCGCGCCATTCAGCGCCCCAAATGATACCACCTTTGTATTGCGCCTCCTCCGTCCCTTCAACCCCATCCTCGGCCTCCTCAGCATGCAATATTGTTCCGCCGTCCCACACGAGGCCGTCGAAAAATATAGCAAGGACTTCCGCAGCCATCCCGTCGGGACCGGGCCCTTCCTGTTCAAGTCCTGGGAAGAGAACCAAACCCTCCTATTAGTAAAGAATGAGCGCTATTACGAGCGAGACAGCGCCGGTCGGCGCTTACCCTATCTCGACGCCGTTAAGATCACCTTCAACGACGAAGCCGCCACCGAGTTCCTTCAGTTCGTGCAGGGCGAACTCGACTTCGTCAACAACATCGATCCCAGCTTCAAAGACGAAGTGCTGAATAAAAAAGGACAGTTGAAAAAAGACTGGCAGGGTAAGATCGAGCTTTCCGTCGTACCGCAGCTCAATACCGAATATCTCGGTATCCTCGTCGACAGCACAAACGATCTTGTAAAACAGTCGCCGTTACGATCGAAGCAGGTGCGCCAGGCGATCAATCTGGGCTTCGACCGCCGCAAGATGATGCTCTATCTCCGCAATTCCCTCGGCCTTCCCGCGGAAAGCGGCTTCGTTCCCGCCGGCCTCCCTTCCTTCGACAGCACGGCCGTACATGGCTATCACTATGACCCCGATCGCGCGCGAGCGCTTCTGGCCGCTGCCGGCTATCCCGGGGGAAAGGGGCTGCCGCCGATCCGGCTCCTGACCATACCTATCTATGGCGACTTTGCCACCTTCATCGCCCGCCAGCTCGAAGACATCGGCATGCACGTCAATATCGAGATCGTCCAGAAATCCCTCTTGCTCGAAGAGACGGCGCAGTCAAAGGCCCTCTTTTTCCGCGGCAGCTGGATCGCCGACTATCCCGACGCCGAGAACTACCTGAGTGTGTTCTATTCGAAGAATCCCGCGCCACCTAACTATACCCGCTATAATGACCCTGTATTCGATCGCCTCTACGAGGCGGCCCTGCAGGAGACCAACGACACCCTCCGTTACCGGCTCTACCGTCAGATGGATCAGCGGGTCATCGATGCGGCCCCCGTTGTTCCGCTCTGGTATGATGTCGTGGTCCACTTGATCAACCCCCGGGTACAGGGGTTCGTGCCCAACGCCCTGAATATGCTTGAGCTTCGCCGTGTGCAGATCGCCGCTCGCTAACCCGAACACCCGGATCTTTCTCGCCGCCGCATCGCGCCTCACTTGCGGATCACATCCAGGATCTCTCCCGCATGCAGCAGCACGGAGAGATTCTCGCGCGAATACATCTTCGGCTCATCCGCATAGCCGTAGGACCCCGACTCCAGCTTGCTCAATCCGGATGGATTGTCCACCGAATACAGTAAGGGCAGCACTGCCACACTGTCGGGCCGGACCTCGGCTATTTTATAGAGAGTGTATAGGCTCATGCTTTTCCTGACCTCGAGGATATCTCCGGCTTGCGGCGCCTTCACCCGCTCGCTGGTCCGCGCATCGTGCCTCCTGCTTTGCACGAGGCTGCCGAGGATCAGCACACCGATCAGCGCCAATCCCGCGAAGGTCCACGGGGGCATTTTCTTTTTATCGGCAAGAGTAGTATAGGCCGATCGAAGCGGGGAAGGCATCTCCCGCAGCCTCAGCACCTGCTTGCAATGGGCGCACTGGCTGACACCCGTCTTGCCGACGGGAAAAAAGGGGATCCGGAAAATATGGGCATATCGCTGGAACACATACAGGTCAAGGGTATTGTTGCTTTGGCACTGAGGACAGGATTCGGAAATAGTCACTTTGGCCAATTGGGTGGCGCGGCTTCCATAGATGATCATAGTCAGGAGTTGGGATGGGTAAGGTCGATTCGGGGGCGAATATACATAAATCACTCGCTCCGCAGCGCCTCTACCGGATTCATCAGTGCTGCGCGCACCGCTTGCCAGCTCACCGTCGCCAGCGTCACGAACGACACGCCCAACCCCGTGGTGGCAAACACCCACCAGGGGACGCCCGCATGAAAGACATAGCCTTCCAGCCACCGGTGCATCAGGTAAAAGCCCACCGGGCCGCCGATCGCAAAGGATAGCCCCACGAGCACCAGGAATTCGCGCGACAACAGTGCCCAGATATGTCCAACCGATCCGCCCATCACCCGGCGAACGCCGATCTCCTTCTTCCGCTGCTCTGCCGTAAAGGATGCCATTCCAAAAATGCCGAGCGCACTGATAAAAAGCGCAAACCCGGCGAAGAAGGCCGCGATCGTCCCGATCCTCGTCTCGGCCGCAAATTTCTTCGCATACCCTTCATCGGGAAACTGGTAGTCGAACGGCTCCGTCGGCACGGCCCGCTGGAAGGCCGAACGGATGGTCGGCAATGCCGCGCCCATGCCGATCCCCGGCTTTGTCCGGATAAAAAAGAACACCCGGTCGTAATCGTGCCAATAAGTATAGATCGCCTGCTGCACGCGCTCATAGGGCGAGTTCACCACCACATCGTGGACGACCCCGATCACCGTGAAGACACGGCCGTCGGCTCGTTTGATTTGTTCGCCGATGGGATTTTTAAAACCTGCAAACGCCACCGCGGCCTCGTTGATCACTGCGGCCGACGAGTCCGTCGCCAGGTCGCGTGAGAAATCCCGGCCCGCAACAAACTTCCAACCCAGTGTCTTCCCGTAACCAGGCGACACCCCGATCGATGCAAAGTCTCCCTGTACAGCCGGGTTCTTTCCCCGCCAGGAATAGCCCGACCAGATATCCCAGATCACCGATGTCGAGCTCGACGCGATCGCCGTCTCTTCCACGACCCCCGTCCGAAGCAGCTCTTGCCGGACCGTTTCGGCATGTCCGGCAAAATCGGGTGTCTGGATCGACATGGATAACAATCCACCGGGTTCATAGCCCACTGGGCGGTCCTTCGCAAACTGGATCTGGCGATGGACCACAAGGGTGCCGATGATCAGGAGCACCGAGACCGTGAATTGCAGCACGACCAGCATGCGCCTCGGTGCTCGCGCCCACCGCCCTGCTTTAAAGGATCCTTTCAGAACCGCCACGGGCCGGAAGGAAGAAAGATACAAGGCCGGGTAACTGCCCGCCAGCAGCGCCGTAAACAAAGTAAATCCAAGCCCCAGGGTCCAAGCTAACGGATTACCCCAGCCGATCGTGATCCGCTTGTCCGCAAGGGCATTGAAGAAGGGTAGGGCGATGAGCACCAACCCCGCGGCGACGAAGAACGCCGCCAGCGCCACGACCAGCGATTCACAATAGAACTGAACCATCAGCTGACGCCGCAGCCCTCCGATCGCTTTGCGGATGCCCACCTCCCGCGCCCGGCGCTCGCTGCGGGCCGTCGCCAGGTTCATGAAGTTGATACAGGCCAGCAGCAGGACAAAGAACCCGATGGTCCCGAACAGCCAGACAAAGTCGATATTTCCGCGGGCGGTGTGAGTGTTGCTGCCGGCGGTGATCCCGTTGCCGAATCCGCTGTAGAGATGCCATCGCGACATCGGGTGGAGGAACACCTGCGGATGATAGGCTGCGGCCAGCGGATTGTCCTTCATCTTGTCGAGAGTGCTGTTGCGCAGGGTGGGCGACAGCCGATCAGCGTCGGCTCCATCCCGTAACAGCACGAATATTTCTACGATATCATAGCCCCAGTCGTTGCGGATATCCTTAACCCAGGGATTGGCGGCGGCAAACAGCTCGAAAGGTGCGACAAACAGGACGTCTTTGAAGTAGGAGTGGTAGGGCACGTCCGCATACACTCCCCGCACCCGGACGACCATATTTACGTCGATGGTCATCGTCTTTCCCACGGGATCGGTATCGCCGAAGATCGCCTTCGCCACCGACTCCGACAGCAGGATCGAATGCGGATCGGCCAACAACCCTTCCGACCCCGCTGCGCCATTCCCCCCATCGCCGTCAACCGCGCGGGCTCCCCGCACCATCCTCAGCCCCATTACCTCTTCCGCGCCCGGCTCCATAAACCGGCCTTTTTGCCGCAATTTCTTATCGCCAAAGGCCAGCACATGGTCCTGCGCCCACCAGCCGGCGACTACGCGGACGAAGTTGTTGCCGCAGGTAGTTCGCAGTTCGTTCGCGAGGGGCAGCGGCATGCTCACGTTGGCCGAGACGATCCCATTCGTCGTCTGGTTCTGCATCACTCTTGCCACGCGGTCATAATGCGGGTTCTCCCGGTCATAGTTCAACTCGTCCCGGACCCAAAGCCCGATCAGCATGGCAATGGCCATCCCGATGGCCAGTCCCGTGATATGGATAAAGGAATGTGTCCGGTCGCGGACGAGAGCGCGCAGGGCGACGATAAGGTGGTTTTTAAGCATAAAAATAAAGTTAAAAATTCGCCTCCATCTTGCAAAATGTTTGGCAACCGCTATCTTGATCTCAACCATAACACTACGCCTTCGATGCACCCGCGATCATCAACAGTCCCATCGTCACGCTAAAATAAAAAACCCCGCTATCAGCGGGGCGTCGTATCGTTCTTCTTCAGCTTGTCCTTGAAGACTTTCTCGAACTTCTCAACCTTCGGCCGGATCACGAGGTAGCAATAGGGCTGAGAACCGTGTTCATTGTAATAATTGTGATGATAATCCTCGGCAGGGTAGAAGGTGCTCGCCGCCGTGATCTCCGTCACGATCGGCTGAGGGTACGCCCCCTCCTTGTTCAGCTTCGCCTTGTAGTCTTCTGCCTTCTGGCGCTGTTCCTCCGTATGGTAAAAGATGGCGCTGCGATATTGCGTGCCGACGTCGTTTCCCTGGCGGTTCAGCTGCGTCGGATCATGCGACTCCCAAAACACTTCCAACAGTTCGTCAAACGTGACCACCGAAGGATCGTACACCACCTGCAGACACTCCGCATGCCCCGTCGTCCCCGTACAAACCTCTTCGTAGGTAGGGTTGACCACCGTTCCCCCCATATAGCCCGAGATCACCCGGATAACGCCTTTTAATTCCTGGAAGACCGCCTCCGTACACCAAAAACAACCGGTGCCAAAGGTCGCGATCTCCGTTTTTGCCCCTGTGGGGGTATTTTCAGTCCTGTTCATGGTCATGCAATATAAGACCTTGGGCATTAAAATATTGTTAAGCTACTTTGTTAAGTAAATTAATAAGTTTACCTTCGTATTATGAATCCAAATTCCACCGACGCCGAACTGGCGGCCGGACTCCGCACGACAGTAAGCCGGCTGGTCAAGCTTCTCCGGCGTGAAATACGCAACGACGCCCAACTCTCTCTCACGGAACGGGCGACCCTCGGCCTCCTCTACCCCGACAACCGGCTTGCCCCTTCGGACATCGCCCGAACGGAAAAGGTCACCACCCAATCGATATCGCAGGTGATCAATCACCTGGCCGAACTGAACTATATTGATAGGAACCCCTCCCACGAGGACAAACGAAAGGTGCTCCTCTCGTTGACTCCCGCCGGCTGCGCCTATGTCGAGCAATTGCGCAAGGACAAGCAGGAATGGCTGGCCGGCGCATTGCAGGAAAGGACGACCCCACAGGAAAAAGCCACCCTTGCCGAAGCCTTAAAAATTATTGACAAACTCATCGACGAATAGATCATGTTGAAGTTCCCAGTTTTCCGCGCCATGCAAAGCCGCAACTACCGGCTCTACTTCTATGGCCAATCCGTTTCCCTCATCGGCACCTGGATGCAACGCACCGCCGTCAGCTGGGTCGTTTATACGATGACCCATTCCAGTTTCATGCTGGGTCTGTCCCTTTTTTGCACCCAATTCCCATCCTTCCTCCTGTCAGCCGCCGGCGGGGTGGTATCCGATCGCTACCATCGCTTCCGCGTCCTGTTGGTCACCCAGGTCGCATCGGGTGTCCAGTCCCTGCTTCTGGCGGGTCTCATCTTCGCCGGCTGGTACAACGTCTGGACCATCCTCGGCTTCGGCGTCGTCCTCGGCATGATCAACGCCTTCGACGTCCCGGCCCGCCAGGCCATGGTCTATGACATGGTCGACGATAAGGAGAACCTTCCCAACGCCCTTGCCCTCAACTCCTCGATGGTGAACCTTGCCCGGCTTATCGGGCCGGCCATCGCCGGCTTTATCCTGCATAAATTCGGGTATGGCTTGTGCTTCGCGCTCAACGCCGCCAGTTTTGTCGCCGTCATCGTCTCCCTCCTGCGGATGCGGCTCCCGGCCTACGAACGCAGGGTCCGCACAAAGAACGCCTTTGGCGATCTAAAAGAAGGGTTCCGTTACCTTCGGGATACCCCATCCATCGCCAGCGTTATCCTCATGCTCGCCACCATGAGTCTCTTCGTCATCCCGTATGCCACCGTCCTGCCGATCTATGCAAAGGACATCTTCCATGGCAATGCCGCCACCTTCGGCGTCATCGACAGCTTCATCGGCCTTGGCGCCATCAGCGGGGCCCTCTACCTGGCCACCCGGACAAAAAGCACGGAAGCCAGCCGGAAGAAAATATTGCGTACCAATACCATCATCTTCGGCATCGGACTCCTCTGTTTCGCCTATACGCGATGGTTTCCCCTGGCCATGGTCTTCGCCGTCATCTCCGGCTTCGGTATGATGGCCCAGACGACGATCACCAACACGATCATCCAGACGACCGTCGCGCCCGAAATGCGCGGCCGCGTCATCAGCTACTTCGCCATGTCCTACTTCGGCATGATGCCGGTCGGCAGCCTGCTCGTGGGCGCCGTGTCCCAATATGCGGGCGCCCCCAATACGGTCTTTGCGGAAGGCTTTATCGCCCTGGTCGTCGTAGCGGTCTTCTGGAAATACCTCACGGCCGCCAAATCGCGGTCCGCCGCCAACACCGGCACTGTCAAATCAATCAATACCAAAACAACATGGAAAGCAACAGCAAGGCTCTAAAGACCGCCCTTTTGATCATGGACATCCAACCACTCACCATGGCGATGATGGGAGAAACCGCCACCGGATTCTCTGCCACTTTGAAAAAGGCCATTGCCGCGGCCCGCAGCAATGACATCCTCGTTCTTTTCGTCATCGTCGGCTTCCGCAACGGCTTCCCCGAGCTCTCCGCTCAAACGAGCAACAAGAACTTGTTAGCGCTCAGGGCCAGCGGCATCCCGGGGCTCGAAAATCCCACCGTCGATCCCAATGTAGACGTCCGCCCCGATGACATCGTCATCACCAAACGCCGCGTCAGCGCCTTCGCTGGAGGCGACCTCGAGATCATCCTCCGCGGTCACCGCATCGACCACCTTGTTCTTACCGGTATCTCTACCAGCGGCGTCGTCCTCTCCACCGTCCGCGAAGGCGCCGACAAGGACTATCGCCTCTCGGTCCTCTCCGACGCCTGCGCCGACCGCGACCCGGAAGTGCATTCCGTCCTGCTGGGTAAGGTCTTCCCCCGCCAGGCCGAAGTCCTCACCGCCGACCAATGGATCGCCGGTCTCGGCAGCTAGCACGCAGCCTCGGCTGCGGCGACCGAATTTCACCCCAGGGGCCGCAAGCAGCGGACAATTTCGTACCTTTGCCGACCCGGGCCGCAGGCCCGGGTCTACTCAAAAAATTGAATGAAGATCTTTCCCGATTCAGCCCTGGTACAGTTGGAATTCAACAAGGTACGAGACCTTTTGGCGGAGCATTGCAACACTGAATATGCCCGCGCAAAGGCCCAGGAGCTGCGTATCCATACCCGCCGCGAATTCATCGAGCTCGAACTCCGCCAATCCCATGAGTTCAAGCTTCTCCTGCAAAACGGCCAGTACTTTCCCAACGACAACACCCTCAACCTGGCCCGCGAGCTGAAGCTCCTCGGCATCCCCGGCGCCGTCCTCGGCGGCGAACAATTCCTGCTCATCCGGCGCTTGGCCGAAGGAATGGACTCCATCTTCCGCTGGTTCGATGCCGAACGCAGGATCGCCTACCCGTCACTGGCCAGGGTCATCGAGCACACCCATTATGAAAAGGCCATCGTAAAGGCCATCGACGAAATAATAGACGAAAGCGGCACCGTCCGGGACAACGCCTCTCCCGAACTGGCGGAGATCCGTCTCAGCCTGTACCGCAAACGCAATGAGCTGCGCCGGGTATTCGACCGCATCCTCGCCAAGCTCGGCAAGGCCGGTTATGTCGCCGACATCGAGGAATCCTTCCTCAATGGCCGCCGTGTCGTGGCCATCTTCGCCGAGCACAAGCGCCAGGTCAAAGGCATCCTCCACGGAGAGAGCGACACCCGCCGCACCTCCTTCGTCGAGCCCGAAGAAACCATCGAGCTGAACAATGATGTCTTCTCCCTCGAGCACTCGGAAAGCAAGGAGGTCAACCGCATCCTGCGCGATCTCACCGCCAGGCTCTCCGGTTATGCCCCCCTGTTGCAGGTATGGCACGACATCCTTGGTGAATACGACTTCATTCGGGCGAAAGCGCGCCTCGCTGCAGATATGAATGGGAATTTTCCGCAGCTGCTGGACAGATCTCACGTAGGGCTGAAACAAGCCTTTCACCCGCTCCTGCTGTTGTACAATCGCAAGCAGAATAAACCGACCATCCCCACCAATATCACCCTCAACGAGAAAGAACGGCTCCTCGTCATCTCCGGTCCCAATGCCGGCGGGAAGACCGTAACGCTGAAGACGGTCGGCCTGCTCCAGCTGATGCTGCAGAGCGGTCTCCTCGTTCCCGTTCATCCGGACAGCGAGATGGGCATCTTCAAACAGCTGATGATCCATATCGGGGATACTCAAAGCCTCGAGTTCGAACTCAGTACCTACAGTTCGCACCTGAAGAACATGCGATATTTCATGGAGAACGCCAACGGGCGCACCCTCTTTTTTATAGACGAATTGGGCAGCGGCAGCGACCCCAATCTCGGCGGCGCCTTTGCGGAAGTTATCCTCGAAGAGTTGGTCCGCAAGCATTCCTTCGGAATCGTCACCACTCACTATCTCAACCTCAAGGTCATGGCCGGTAAGACGCCCGGCATCATCAACGGCGCCATGGCCTTCGACGAACAAAATCTCTTACCGCTGTACAAGCTAATGATCGGTAAACCCGGCAGCAGCTATACCTTTTCTATCGCCGAACGAATCGGCCTCGAGCCGCGGCTCATCCAGCGGGCCCGCACCCTCGTCGACGAGGATCATTTCCGACTGGACAAGTTGCTCAACGCTACGGAGCAGGACCTGGCCGCCCTCGAAAAGAAGGAAAAAGACTTGAATCGCTTGATGAAAGAGAATGAAAAGCTCAAGAAGGAAATGGAGGCGCTGATCCACCGCGAGCGGCATGACCAGCAGGTCGAGCTCCTCAAACATCAGAACCGCATCACCGAGGAACGCATCGCCTATCTCAAAGAGATGGAACGCAAGCTTCGCCAGATCGTCTTCGACTGGCGCAAGGCCGAGGACAAGAATGAGGTGATCAAGCAGATGCAGGCGCTGCTCTTCAAACAGAAGGAGAAGCAGGTGAACGAAAAGGTCCGGAAGAAATTCGACGCCAAATACACCGAGGTCGGCGGCAGCGTCGAGCTCGGCAATAAGGTCATGATGAAAAAGAACCACCAGGTCGGCACGGTCCGCGAGATCCGCGGCAAAAAAGCCATCGTCCAGGTGGGGCTGATCCCCATCACCGTCGACCTCGCCGATCTGACGGTTGTGCAGGACAAACCGCAGGAAGAATCGGCTACCTGATTTCCATTTTTGGCACTATCTTTGGCCCCGTCCAGGTACATTAACATAAATCTCAAAACGTATGAAAAATCTCTTACTGGCAGGCGCCGTACTTTGCGGCATTACCCTCGCCAGCCCCGCAAGCGCACAAATCCAGGTTTCCGTCAACATCGGGGTACAGCCATCCTGGGGACCCACCGGCTATGATCATGTCGATTACTATTACATTCCCGACATTCAATGCTATTACTACGTCCCCAACCACCAATTCGTTTACCAGAGTGGAAGTCGCTGGGTCTTCGCCAATGACGTACCGGCCCGCTATCGCGGGTTCGATCTTTATCACTGCCATAAGGTAGTCATCAACGAGCCCCGGCCCTATCTCCATTACGCCGATCATCAAAGGATGTACGACCATTTCCGCGGCGAACGCGACCGCCAGGACTTTATCCGCAACACCAATGACAATCGGTATCATGACCACTGGCATGACAACCGCCGTGACAGAGACGAAGACCGGCGCTACGACAGAGGCGATAATGATCACCATGACAACGGCCGGCACAACGGCCGCCACTAGATAAAAAAAACCGGGGCGTTTGCCCCGGTTTTTTTTATTCCGCTCTTAACGCCCGCACCGGATTTTCCCTCGCGGCTCGCACCGCCTGCACGCTGATCGTCACAAACACCACGAGCAGCGAAACGGCCGCCGTCGCCGCAAACACCCACCACGAAATAGGCGCCCGGTACGCAAAATCGCTCAGCCACCGGTCCATCACCCACCAGCTGACCGGCGACGCGATCACAAGCGCCAGGCCCACCAGCCGCAGAAAATCCTTTGACAATAACCCGACCACCGATCCCACAGAAGCACCCAACACCTTGCGTACGCCGATCTCCTTTCTGCGCTGGATCGTGCTATAGGACGCGAGTCCAAGCACGCCCAGACAGGAAATAAAGATGGCCAACACGGAAAAATAAAAGAACAGCTTGCCAAAACCCGCTTCCGCGGAATATTTCTTGTTGAAATCCTCATCCAGGAAAGTATAATCGAACGGCCGGGTAGGGATGAATTGATTCCATTTCTTTTCTATCGCCGCCAGCGTCCCCGGCAGGCCAGCCACAGAAACCTTGATCGACACCGTCAGCCAGGACCAGGGTTCGATCCGCATCACCATCGGTGAGATGCTTTCCCGCAAAGATTTATAATTGAAATCCTTGATTACTCCGACGATCTTCCCGTCACGGCCCCACTGGTTGAAATTGCGGCCCACCGCTTCCGAAGGACTTTTATAACCCAGCATCCGCAAAGCGCTCTCGTTGATCACCATCGCCTTGCCTGTGTCGCTTGCATAGGCAGACGAAAATCCCCGGCCCGCAAGTACCTTCAGGCCATACTGCTTCATAAAATCGAAATCCACAAAATAGGTGTCAATATTCAGTTGTTCCATCTTTCCCTGTTGGTCTTCCAGCGTCGTATAGGCCGAGGTGTATCCATTGCCGGGAGCCCCGCTCGCGATACAGGTAGACAACACGCCGGGAATGCCCGCCAGCGAGTTCTTAAAGGCAAATCGATTGGGATCGAAGCCCGTATCAATGGTCACCTCCTGGTCCTTCGCGAAACCGAGATCCCGCGTCTCCATAAAATGGACCTGGTTGTAAACGACGACCGTCCCGACGATCAACACCGTCGAGATCACAAACTGGAACACCACCAGGCCCCGCCGCAGCAACAAGCCTTTGGCCCCCGTAGAGAACCGTCCCTTCAACACACTCACCGGCCGGAATCCAGATAACATCAGCGAGGGATAAAAACCCGCGAGGACGCCGATCGCCAGCGCCACCCCAAACAATAACACGACATCCCGGGGCCTCGAGAATACCCCGGCACTAACGATCTTTCCTGACACGGTGTTGAACATCGGGATCAATACCCCAGCCAACGCGAGCGCCACCCCAAACGCGAACAGGCAGATCAATACGGACTCCCCGATAAATTGCCGGGCCAGCTGCAAGCGGCCCGCCCCTACCACCTTCCTCACGCCGACCTCCTTCGCCCGTTCGGTGCTTCTCGCGGTCGTCAGGTTCACGAAATTGATACAGGCGATCAGTAAAATAAAAAGGCCCACGGTGGAGAAGATATAAACATTCCGGATGCTACCGGTGACAAATCCGTCCAGTTTGCTACGCAGGTAAACGTCCCGCAGCCGCTCCAGCCGCAGCGTCTCGAACATCTGCAGCTTACGCGCTTCATCGCCATGGTGACGATCCATAAAGGCCGGTAATTTCCGTTCAAAGGCAGCGACATCGCTGTGCGGGCGGAACAACAGGTAAGTATAAAAATTATGATTGGTCCACTCGCTGTCCTGTATCGGCCGGCCATATACCGCTTTCCAACTGGAGATGGAGATCAGCATTTCGGCCTTGATCTGGGAATTACCAGGGAGATCTTTCATCACACCCGTCACGGTCACCGGCGCCCCGCTACCGCCAACCAACAGCCGCTTGCCCATCGGGTCTTCGTCACCAAAATATTTCCGCGCCATCGTCTCCGATAATACCATGCTTCCCGGCGGGGTCAGGGCCGTCAATCGATCGCCTTTCAGCAATGGAAAATCAAATAGGTTGAAAAGGCCGGAGTCCGCCATCACCGCCCCATGCTCCGTGAAATGCTTGTCGCCCCGCCGCACGAGCATCCAGTCCGGGGACAACCGCACTGCCTCCTCTACTTCGGGATATTCCTTCTTTACATTGGGGGCGATCGGCGTGATCGTCATCCCCGTCGAATCCAGGCTGGAGGGCGTCCGGATCGTCGACACCACGCGGTAAATGCGATCTGCCTTACTATGAAAACTATCATAGCTCGTCTCGAAGCTTACCCAGGAAAAGATCAGGAAAAAAGCGGCCATGCCAACCGCCAGTCCCAAAATATTGATAATGGAAAATGTGCGGTTCCGCCAGAGATGGCGCAATGCGACGCGGAGATAGTTCTTTATCATGGTCGTTCCGCTGCCAACCCGGTGCCAAATCTGCACCGAGTTGCCAATCAAGTAATTATCTGCGGTTGAAGGGCCAGAGCTGTCCGCTTTCGATACGCGGACTGTCCGGCCCGAAAACTATTGCAAAGTTCCCTTGATCGTCAGCTTCTTCTTCCCATAGTCAAAACTCGACTCATCATCGATCGTCACACCTGTTCCATCAAAATGACAGGTCATCGTTTCCGTATGCGGACTCTCGATATACCGCAACACCAGCTCCAGCGTATTCTCGTCCTTCCAGTGATAGCTCCCCGCCGTCATCACTGCCGGCATCCCCATAAAATGATTTTGTGCATGTTCCGTTAGATTGGGCCCCAGCCGGGTCGTCGAGGTCCGCAACCACTTTCCATCCCCGAATGGAAACGCGTATTCCCCTTTGGCGTCCTTGATCGACACCTGCCAGGAATTGTCCTCATTCAGCCGGAAACCGATCGACGTCATCTTCTTGTCGTTCGATTCGAGCGTGTAGGTGTTGCCGTTAATGTTGAAATCGGCTCCCGTCGCATTTGCCTTCCGCGGCGGCAAGGCCAGCCCTGAAAGCATCGTCTTCAGCTTCGCATCGGCATCCTCGTCGGCGTTGAGCGACCAGTTGACCATCGGCGGCAGCAGGTATTTCCAGACCAGGTTGATCTCGTCCTGCATATCCGGCGTCTCCGCCTGTATGGCCACGACGGCATCCTGGTCCGGCAGCATTATAATGAACTGCCCAAACGCCCCATCGGCCCGCACGCCATTATGCCGGCAGCGCCACATCTGGTAGCAATATCCCTGTACCCAGTCGCCATCGTTATCGGTAGGGGAGGGGATGCCCGGGTTTTGGAGTATCTTCGCCGTCGTCGCCTCTTTCACCCAATCTTTGGGTATGATCGTCTTGCCCTTCCACTTGCCCCCCTGCAGATACAACAACCCGAACTTTGCCATGTCTTCCGTCTTCAGCCGCAGTCCCCAGCCGCCCGTATTCACGCCCTGTGGGCTCGTCTCCCAATCCTCGCCGGTGATCCCCAGCGGATCGAACAACCGCGGCCGCAGGTAGTCGATCACTTTCTCACCCGTCACTTTTTGAACTATCGCCGAGAGCATATACGTCCCCGCCGAGTTGTACAGGAACTTAGTACCCGGCCGGTTCACGATCGGCGTCGCCAAAAAGGCCTTCGCCCAATCCGGCGATTGGTCCACCGTACCGGTGGGGTCGGGGTCCATCCCGTCCGACATGATCAGCGCATCCTTGACGGTCAGCTCCGCAAGGTTCGGCGGGACGGGGTTCGGCAGCTCTTCCGGGGGGAAGAAGGAGACTACCTTATCGGTCAGTTTCAATTTTTTCTCGGTCAACGCAAAGCCCACCGCCGCCGCGGTAAAGCTCTTGCTTGTCGAATACAGCGTATGTTTGAGATTGGGGGCATAGGGATTCCACCAGCCCTCGGCGATGACCTTTCCATGCCGGACGATCATGAAGCTATGGAGCTCGTTCTTGCTCTTGCCCGCCGCCTGTACAAAGTCCATGATCGCCTGTGCCGGCACCCCCTCTTTCTCCGGCGTGCTTCGTGGCAGCGGATCGATCTGGGCAGCGGCGTGCAGGCCTACAAAAAGGAGGAGAACCCAACCGTGTTTTATAATATTGTAAGCAAACATATCGACTGATTTTTCAAACAAATTTATTGGTATGTTTGACGCAAACAAATTCGCATGCGTTTTTATTTGCTCCTTGCCCTAATTCTTAGCTCGGCGGCCCTCTCCGCCCAGATCACCGATTCCACGCAAAAGGTCATCCCCGGCCGGTCCAACAGCCGGGTGCAGGAGCAAAAACCCTACGTCATCCTTATTTCCGCCGATGGTTTCCGGTACGACCTCGCCGACAAGTACAACGCCATTCATCTGCTCGCCCTCCGCGCGCAGGGTGTCCGCGCCACCTCGATGACCCCCTCGTTCCCCTCCGTCACCTTTCCGAACCATTATAGCCTGGCTACCGGCCTTTACCCCTCGCACCACGGCCTCGTCGACAATAATTTCTTCGACGTGAAGAAGGGTAGGGGGTATACCATCCGCGACAGGGCAGCCGTCGAGGATCCCGACTTCTATGGGGGTACGCCCATCTGGGTCCTCGCCGAACAACAGAAGATGCTCAGCGCCTCGTTCTTCTGGGTGGGCTCCGAAACCGCCATCGACGGGGTACGGCCGACCTATTACTACCGGTTCAATGACAAGATATCCCTCGACACCCGCCTCAAGGCCGTAAAGTACTGGCTCACCCTGCCCGAGGCCGATCGCCCCCATCTCATCACCTTCTACCTTTCCTGGGTGGACCATGCCGAACATTTGTACGGACCTGATTCTCATCAGGCCGAAGAGGCGGTGCACCAGGTGGACGATGCGATCGATCGCATGACCCGGATGGTCGACTCTCTCCATCTGCCCGTAAATTATGTCTTCGTCTCCGATCACGGCATGGCCCAGGTCGACACCACCCATGGCATTCCCCTGCCGGACGTCATCGACACCAACAAGTTCATCATCTCCGTCGGCGGCACCATGGTCCATCTCTATGCAAAGGACAAGCAGGACATTGCCCCCACTTATTCGGCCCTCAAGACTATCGCCACCGACTATTATGCCTATCTCCCGGCGGAAACCCCGGCGCACTGGCACTACACCGGCAAGGACGATCGCTACCATCGCATCGGCGACATCATCCTCGTCGCCCATTATCCGCTCTTATTTCACCCAAAAGGCTCGCACATGATCGCCGGCGAACACGGCTACGACAATGCCGTCCCCGATATGGGCGCCACCTTCTATGCCTGGGGCCCCGCCTTCAAAAGCGAGATGACCCTCACGCCCTTCGAAAACGTCAACGTTTATCCGCTCATCGCCCATATTCTTGGATTGACCATCAGCGAACCAATTGACGGGAACCTGAAGGTCCTCGAAAACACGCTGAAAAAATAAACCAACGACAAAGGCCTCGATGTACTGCGAAAAATAACACTATGAACAGACGCCACTTCGTCCGGAACGCCCTCGTCACCGGCGCCGCTCCCCTCGCTGCCGCCTCTTTCGCCGGCGCGGCCCTTCCGCTAAAAGACAATCTCATGGACACGACCCGCAGCCCAAAACAACAATGGTATGAGCTCCGCATATACAGCTTCGCCGATAATACCCAGCGCGATCTGACCAGCGCCTACCTTGAAAAGGCGTTCATCCCCGCCCTCAACCGCGCAGGCAGCGCCAACGTCGGCGTATTCAACGAATCCCAGGCCGAAGGCCCGATCTCAAAAATCTTCGTCCTCATCCCCTTTAACTCGATCGACGACTTCACCGCGATCAACGAAAAACTCGCCCACGACAACGCATACGCGCAGGCCGCCGCCCCCTACCTCGACGCTCCGGCCACCGCTCCGGCCTACCAGCGCATCGAAAGCAATCTCCTGAAAGCCTTTGCCCATATGCCCGCGATGGAAGCTCCCGAAAAGAAACCCCGGCTCTTTGAGCTTCGCCGCTACGAAAGTCCCACCGAAGCGGCAGGTCAGAAAAAGATCGAGATGTTCAATGACGCCGGTGAGATCGACATCTTCAAAAAGGTCGGCGCGCGGCCTGTCTTCTTCGGCGAGACCCTCATCGGACAATATCGGCCCAACCTCACCTATATGCTCACCTTCGACGATATGGCCGACCATGACGCCCGCTGGAAAGCCTTCGGCAGCGATCCCGACTGGAAGACCATCAGCAAGAAGCCCGAATACTCCGATGCCCGGCTCATCTCGAAGATTACTCGTACCTTCCTGACGCCTGCGCCGTATTCAGAGGTGTAGATCGCACACCCATCGTATCAAAAGCGGACAACAGCGACTAATCTCCATGCGATAATGCCTTGAAAAACAATCAAGGCAAATTCCGGCACCCTCTTGGTTGTCCACAAGGACAACGTCAACCATATGCTAACAACCTATTTCCGCAACGCAGCCCGCGCTTTCCGCAACAGCCGGCTCTTTAGCACCATCAACATCCTCGGCCTATCCATCGGCATCAGCGCCGCCCTCGTCATCTTCTGGGTAGCCGACTACGAGCTTTCCTTCGATCGTTTCGAACCCAACCGCGACCGCATCTTCAAGGTCGTTCAGGAGGGTTCCTTCAACGGCAACCCCGCCCACGCCGGCGCCGTCCCGGGTCCGCTAGGTGCAGCCGTACAAAAGGAACTCACCGGCCTCGAACTCACCATCCCTTATTTCACTTACCAGTCGGAGGGTACCGCCAAGGTCATTGTCCTCCCGAGCGCCGCTACGGCGGGCGCGGACCCCCGTGCTACAAAGCCCGCCATATTTAAAAAACAATCCAACATTGTTTATACCACTCCCGGCTATTTCTCCCTCGTCCCGCATCGATGGCTGGCCGGCTCGCCGCAGGCCTCGATGAGCAACCCTTTCAATGTCGTCCTCACCGAAAGCCGCGCCCGGCTCTACTTTCCTGATGAAACCCCAACGGATGCCGTCGGCAGGCAGCTCAGCTATGACAAGACGCTCGTGACCGTATCCGGCGTCGTAAAAGATGAAGACGAGCATACGGATCTCGGCGCCGCCGAATTCATTTCCCACGCGACCATCGCAAAAACCTGGTTACAGGATGAATTCATGATGAACAAATGGGACGATTGGATGAACTACAACCACCTCTTTCTTAAATTGGCTCCCGGCGCCACCCAAGCCCGCGCCGAAGCCCAGCTCGACGGCCTTTATAAGAAATACCATCCGGCCGATCCCAAAAGCAAGGACGGCTGGCATCTCAAGCTCGTGCCGCTGGCCGATCTCCATTTCAACCCGTTCTACCAGATCCCGGGTCATCGTGTCGCTTCGAAGCCTGCACTGTACAGCCTCCTGGCGATCGCCGCCTTCCTCCTGCTGCTGGCCACCATCAATTTTATCAATTTATCCACGGCCCAGGCTACGCGCCGCGCAAAAGAGATCGGCGTTCGGAAGACAATGGGCGGCTCACGTGGGCAGCTGATCCGGCTGTTCCTCGGCGAGACCCTCTTCCTTGTCCTGCTGGCTACAGGCCTTTCGATGGCTCTCACGCCCGTGCTGATCGAAGCCTTCTCCGGCTTCATCCCTCCTGATCTGCACGCCGACTGGCTTCGCCATCCCGGCAGCCTGCTTTTCCTCGCATTGCTGATCCCCGTCCTCACCGCACTCGCCGGCGCTTATCCCGCCTTTCTGCTCTCCGGTTTCAACCCGGTAAGGGTTCTCAAGGATCAGCACTATAGTTCCACCAGCAGCACCAGCGGCGCCCGTCTTCGCCGTACCCTCACCGTCGGCCAGTTCGTTATTGCCCAGTTCTTCGTTATCGCGACCTTGCTGGTCGGAAAGCAGATCTATTACGGCCTCAACCAGGACCTCGGTTTTCGCCGAACGGCGATCCTGACCTTCAACACCCCCTGGGATTCGGTGGCCACACATAAAAAGCACCTGTTCGAGCTGGTTAAGGCTATTCCCGGTGTGGAGATGGCCAGCCGGGCATTCTTTAGTCCCGGGGGCGACGGCGGTGCGTTCGGCGGCGTCAGTTTCAAACCCCGGCCGGACATCAAGGCGGATGTCGTCACCCGGTGGGGCGACAGCACCTACCTGCACCTATATGACATCCGGCTCCTTGCCGGCCGCAATCTCCACAACAGCGACACGGCCACCGAAGTCCTCATCAATAACACCTATGCCCGCCTCCTCGGCTTCCACAAACCCGCGGACGCCCTGGGCCAACGACTCACTTTCTATGGGAAGAAGGACGTACCGATCGTAGGCGTTATGGCCGATTTCCATGAGGAATCCATGCACGATGCCATCCTGCCCCTGGAGATGACCAATCGCGCGGGCGACCTATTTCATATCCGGCTCGCTTCGCTCGCCGTAGCGCCCGGCGTTATCGACCGTCTCCGGAAGGCCTTCCACGAGGTCTATCCCGATGACGACCTCGAGTATTCCTTCGTCGATAAAAAGATCGCCCAATGGTACAAAGCCGAGCAGGATATCATCCATTTACTCTATTGGGCCACCGGCCTCACCATCGGCATCAGTTGCCTGGGCCTTTTAGGACTTGTCGTCTATACCACCAACACCCGCACAAAAGAGATCGGCATCCGCAAGGTCCTCGGCGCCACCGTCGTCAATATCGTCCGCATCCTGTCCGGCGAATTTCTCCGGCTCGTCGCACTCGCCTCCGCCATTGCGATCCCTGTGGCCTGGTGGGCTGCCGACCGCTGGCTGAGCAACTTCGCCTACCGGACTCCGATGAGTGCCTGGGTCTTCATCGCCGGCGGCGTGTTCCTGTTGCTGGTCGCCCTCCTCACCCTTAGCTTCCAGACCATCAAAACCGCTCTCGCCAACCCCGTGAGGAGCCTCCGTACTGAATAGGCCAGGAGGCCGCCGCCCCTGCGGGGCCTCGCCCCCAGCGCCGCCGCCCCACAAGGGGCGGCGGCGCAATTGTTGCAATCTCGTACCTTTAAAAAAAAATCAATGGACGCATCCGGCAACATCCTCGCCATCGACATCGGCGGCTCCCACATCAAAGGCACCATCCTCAACCCGCAAGGCCAGCAGCAGACCGAATACAAGAAATTCGTTACCCCGCCGCAGGTGACCTCCACCGGCGTCCTCGATATCGTCCGTCAGATCGCGAAAGATTTGCCGCCCTATGAAAAGGTTTCCGTCGGCTTCCCCGGCTACGTCCGCAACGGGATCGTATTTACCGCCCCGAACCTGTCCACCGAGCATTGGAAGGAGATCCCCCTGGGCCAGCAGATCGCCGATGCCCTCCAAAAGCCCGCTCGCCTCGTCAACGACGCCGATCAACTCGGCCTCGGCGTCGTCAGCGGGAAGGGCTTCGAACTCGCCGTCACTCTCGGCACCGGCTTCGGAACCGCCGTCGTCATCGATGGCTATCTGCTTCCCCACCTGGAACTCGCCCATCACCCCATCAGCAAAGGCCGCGACTACGACGCCTACATCGGCGCGGCCGCGCTCGAAGAGGTGGGAAAAAAGAAATGGAACAAAAGAATGGAAAAGGTCTTCGAAGTCCTGAAGACCGTCTTCAATTACGACCGGCTGTATGTCGGCGGCGGCAATGTGGACAAACTCAATCTCCCCATCGCTCCCAATATTCACAGGTTCTCGAACCTGGAGGGGATAAAAGGCGGGGCCAAACTATGGCAGATGGAAGATAAATATCATATAACGACCAACTATCCGGCTTAAACCGGCTAAATGGCGTATGTCTGCGAATGCTAAGAGATTCCGTCATGCGAGGACCCGAAGCGTCTTTACAATCCTCGAATATATTTGGCGCTGTCCTCGAAGGTGTCGAAGTTCATTTCGACAAAGAAATTCTTCACCCCGCCCGTCTTCGCCGCCGCAAAAAAGTCCTTCCAGTCGATAACCCCCTTGCCGATCGGTACCTCTTTCTTGTCGGCTGTCCAGTCGGAGAGATGGGAAGATATAAACCGGCCGGGATATTTATTAAAGTAGGTTGCCGCCTTATAGCCCAGGTTGATCACCTCGGTCTGAAACTGCATCTTCACCAGCGATGGATCAAAGGCCTTCATCAATGCATCATAGATGAGCGATCCGTCCAGGGTCGCAAACTCGAAGTCGTGGTTGTGGAAGCCGGCTTGCATCCCGGCGGCCTTTATCTTTTCCGCCGCCTTGTTCAGTTGCTCCGTGTGATCGGTGTAGTCCTTCAGCGTGCTTGTCTTCGGCAGCCAGAAGGTGCTGCAGATCATCTGGGTGAGCCCCAGCGCATGAGCAAACTCGATAGTCTTATCGATCTTATCCGGCGCGAACTCTCCAAAACCATAGTGGCAGCTCGGACATTCCAGCCCCGCGTCATTGATCGTCGCCTTTATTTCCTGCCCGGTCTTTCCCTTCAGGAAGCCAAACCCGATCGTCTCATAGCCCGCCGGTGAACACAACTCGGTTAGCCGATACCCAAAGCCCGCCATCGTCTTCAACGTTCCGGGAAAATCCTTTGCCATCCGCTCTTTTATGGGCCAGGTCTGAAAGCCCAGCGGGATATTCATCCAGCGGGCGGCCTCCATCATGCGTCCAGCCTCTGCGAGGCCCTTAAACGAGCTAAGGCCGGTCATCGCACCAAGCGTCACCGCGGTGCGGGAAAGAAAAACTCTGCGGGTTGTCTTTTTCATAATTACAAGCGTTGTCGTTTGTGACACTAAGTCGTTATGTTACTAAATATACTACTTTCGCAAGCAATCAAAAAAACATGAGCACTACACCCGAGCAGAATTTCGCGGCCCTCAACCTATCCCTTCCCCCTGCCCCGGCTCCCATGGGGGTCTACAAACCCTGTCTCATCGATGGCAAATATTTATATGTGTCCGGTCATGGACCCTTGCGTGACGACAAGACCCTTATCGTAGGGCGTGTCGGCCAGGACCTCGACGCCGACCAGGGCAAGCTAGCTGCCCGTCAGGTGGGTCTCGCCATTCTCGCCACGGTCAAGGCTAACCTTGGCAGCCTCGACAAAGTCAAGCGCGTGATCAAGACACTCGGCATGGTCGGTTGCACTCCCGATTTCGAACGCCACCCCTTTGTCATCAACGGATGCAGCGAACTCTTCGCCCAGGTCTGGGGCCCCGACAATGGGGTAGGGGTGCGCAGTGCCGTCGGCATGGGTTCCCTGCCGGGTAATATCCCCGTCGAGATCGAAGTGATTTTTGAATTACATTAGTGGCATGGACTGGTATCGTATTGCGAATCCCGAAACGCTGGACACCCCGGCCCTCGTTGTCTTCCCCGAACGGGTAAAAGAAAATATCCGCGCCGCCATCGCGATGACGGGAAGCGCCGATCGCCTGCGGCCGCATGTCAAGACCCACAAGAGCCCCGATTGCACCCGCCTCCAGCTTGCAGCGGGCATCACCCGCTTCAAGTGCGCGACCATCGCCGAAGCCGAAATGCTCGCCATGGAAGAAGCCCCCGATGTGCTGCTCGCTTATCAGCCCATTGGTCCCAAGGCTCAGCGTCTCGCCGGCCTCATAAAGAAATATCCCCGCACCAGTTTCTCCTGTCTCATCGATCATCCCGATGCCGCAACGGCGATGGCAAAAATCTTCGCCACCGCCGGCCTGGACGTTCCTGTCTATCTGGACATCAACGTAGGGTTGGATCGCACCGGCATCGCGCCGGGCGACGAAGCCATAAAGTTGTATCAGTTGGCGGCAAAGGCAAAAGGCATAACCCCCGTCGGCCTGCATGCCTATGATGGCCATATCCGCGACACCGATCTCGCCGAACGCACCCGCAAATGCAATGAAGGGTTTGATTTAATCTCCAGATTAAATCAAACCCTTGGTTTGACCATCATTGCCGGCGGCTCACCTACCTTTCCCATCCACGCCAAACGCGCGAAAGCTAATGATATCGCAAAGCCTCCGGCCGTGCCGGAGGTACAATGCAGTCCCGGCACCTTCGTCTACTGGGACAAAGGCTATGGCGACAGCTTCCCCGACCAGCCCTTCCAACCCGCGGCCCTCGTCGTCACCCGGGTTATATCCAAACGAAGCGACACCCGTCTCTGTCTCGACCTCGGTCACAAATCCATCGCCCCCGAGAACGAGCTCAGCCGCCGCGTCTTCTTCCTCAACGGCCCCGACCTCAAGCCTGTCGGTCAAAGCGAAGAGCACCTGGTCGTCGAGACCGATGCAGCCGCCATGCACCGGGTCGGCGATGTCTTCTACGGCGTTCCTTATCATGTATGCCCTACCATCGCCCTCTACGATCGCGCCTTCACCATCGAAGACGGCCGCGTCACCGGGTCCTGGAAGAACAGCGCCCGCGACCGGATCATAACCATCTGAACCGGCGTGCCGGCGCCAACCCGGCCAGCCGCCGCCAACCCGGCCAGCCGCCGCCAACCCGGCCAGCCGCCGCCAACCCGGCCAGCCGCCGCCAACCCGGCGTGCCGCCGCCAACCCGGCGTGCCGCCGCCAACCCGGCGTGCCGCCGCAAGCCCCCTGCCGCCAACCCCCGCAGCTTACCCTGCCAATTCGGCAATTCGCCCCCCAAACCCGACCGTTCGCCGACTTTAACTATCTTCGCTCCCCGTCTCCCGTTATCTTGTGACCCAACTGCCTGCTCGCCATAGATAAACACCTTAAATCCGCTTACTCGAAAATTTTAGCAAAACTTTTCGACCAAAAAACAATTTTGTTCGAAAATTGATTATTTCGATAATTTTGTTGCTTCAACTCAAATTCAACTCTGCCCGGCAGGCCACAAGGCTGCCGGCCGAAGGCCCATCATTAGCCGTGCACCGGGGATGGTTACCTTCGGATCAAAACCATCCCGGCGCACGATTCACGCAAAAAACCAATCAACAATGGAAGTAAAAGAAGCGACAGGGCGTCTGGGCGTGTTGCTCCCCGGCATGGGTGCAGTGGCAACAACCCTTATCGCAGGCGTAGAAGCTATTAAGAAAGGCATTGCTCAACCGATCGGCTCCCTAACCCAGATGGGGAACATCCATCTCAACCGCAAGACGGGAAACAATTATCCGAAGATCAAGGATTTCGCGCCCCTCGCCAGCCTCAATGACATCGTGTTCGGCGGCTGGGACGTATATGAAGATAATGTATATGAAGCCGCAAGCCGGGCAAAAGTGCTCGAAGCGGGCACCCTGCTGGATCTCCGCAGCGAACTCGAAGCCATCAAACCGATGAAGGCCGTTTTCGACAAGGCCTATATCAAAAATCTCGACGGCACCCATATCAAACAGGGCGACACCAAGATGGCCCTCGCAAAGGCCCTCATGGAGGACATGCAGGCCTTCCAGGAAACAAGAGGCTGTGATCGCCTCGTTATCGTATGGTGCGGCAGTACGGAGAAGTACACCGAAGTATCCGATGTCCACGAATCGCTGGCGGCCTTTGAAAAAGGGCTCAAAGAGAACGATCCCCGCATCGCCCCCAGCATGATCTATGCTTACGCGGCCCTCAAGCTGGGCGTGCCGTTCCTCAATGGCGCCCCCAACCTGACCGTCGATATCCCGGCGCTCACCGAGCTCGCAGCCGAAACAAGAACACCCATCGGCGGCAAGGACTTCAAGACCGGCCAGACCCTCATGAAGACCATCCTCGCCCCCGGTCTGCAAGCCCGGGCCCTCGGCGTAAAAGGCTGGTTCAGCACCAACATCCTCGGCAACCGCGATGGATATGTGCTCGACGAACCCGATAATTTCCGCACCAAGGAGGTTTCCAAGCTTAGCGTTCTCGAAGACATCCTTCGCCCCGATCTCAGTCCTGAACTCTACAGCGACCTTTATCACAAGATCCGTATCAACTACTATCCCCCACACGGCGACAATAAGGAAAGCTGGGATAACATTGACATCTTTGGCTGGCTGGGCTATTCCATGCAGATAAAGATCAACTTTCTCTGTCGCGACTCGATCCTGGCGGCCCCCCTCGTACTCGACCTGGCCCTCTTCGGCGACCTCGCCAAAAGAGCCGGCCTCAGCGGCGTACAGGAATGGCTGTCCTTCTATTTCAAGTCGCCGCAGACCGCTCCCGGGTTCCGCCCGGAGCACGACATTTTCAAACAGCTGACGGTGTTGCAGAATGCCCTGCGAAAACTCATGGGAGAAGAGCTGGTCGATCCTGACCGCCTGGCCTTCGCGGAGGAAGAAATCACAGCCTGATGGCGTTGATCCATAGACTCATTTCCACTTGCCTGGGAATAGGCTATACTCCAAAAGGTGGGGGAACAATTGCCGCTGCCGTCTGTTGTATAGCCTGGTATTTTGCCTGGGCGGGTGGAAATGAGCATTTTAGTAAAATGGCGCTCCAGTTGGGAGTTACCGGTGTCATTCTGGCGCTCGGGGTCTGGAGTGCAAATAAAGTTGAGGCTGAATGGGGGAAAGACAACTACCGGGTTGTTATTGATGAAGTAGCAGGAATGTGCCTTACCCTGTGTTTCGTACCCGTCCGCTGGCCATATATAGCGATCGGACTGCTGCTTTTTAGATTTTTTGACATTGCTAAACCATTGGGTATCCGTAGGATGGAACGTTTGAACAGCGGATGGGGGGTCATGATGGACGATATGCTGGCAGGAGTATATGCCAACCTTCTGCTCCAGATCGTCGTATTGAGCAAATTGTGACGGACCACGGGTCCGTCGGCCGAAGGCCAATAATTAATGATGATAACTTTTACAAAAGCTCAAATTGCCTCCCTGGTCGCCACCGGCGTCGACTTCCTGGTCACCTTCCTGCTCATCCGTTTCGCAGGAGCGCCAATTGTAGCCGGCGGTGCAACGGGTTCCCTATGTGGAGGTGTCACACATTTCATGGTCAGCCGCAACTGGGTATTCAACGCCCGGGAAGGGAAGTGGGCAGCGCAGCTGAACCGGTATGTCCTGGTCTGGATCGGGAATTTTTTGCTGAATGTGTCCGGGCTCTGGTTGATTACCCATTACACGGGAATAAAAGATATGTTTGCCAAGGTGATCGTCGCCACGACGGTTGCCGTATGTTATAACTATATACTGCAGAAAAGATTTGTATTTAAATAAAAAAGGATGATAAAGCCTGGATGTAGTTTCAAAGCCTGGATATTATTTTCATTGATCTTCGCTGCCGCACTGCGAACGCAGGCGCAGGATGTCACGTTGCGCGGTCTCGTCAAAGACTCCGCGACTCAAACCATTATTACCAACGCCAGTATCTCCATCAAGGGACTGCGTGGCGGAGCCCGCTCCAACAACGAAGGCCGGTTCCGGATACCCACTCCCCAGCATGCGGTCACCATCACCGTCACCAGCGTCGGGTACAATTCAAAGACCCTCCATCTCGACTCGGTCCCTGCCGAAGAGATCGTCTTTTCCCTTTCGCGATCGTTCAAATCGTTGGCCGAAGCCAAAGTAGTCAACAAGAAACAGCGATATCGCAATAAAGGAAATCCCGCGGTCGAACTGATCCGTCAGGTTATCGACCACAAGGACTCCAACCGCATGGAAGCCTACTCCTATGCCACATACCAGAAATACGAGAAGCTCATCGTTTCCGTGGATAAGGTCAATGGCAAGATCGAGAAGAGCGGCCTGCTCAAGCCCTATCACTTCCTCATCGAGAACAGCGATACCACCAAGCTGGAAGGCCGTCGCCTTTCCCCCGTCTACCTGGAAGAGACCTATTCCAACAACTTTTACCGCAAGAGCCCCGAGAAGACAAAATCCATCATCACGGGCAAACGCAACGTAGACTATGGCGAGCTGATCGATATGAAGGGGATCAGCATGTACCTCAACCGGCTCTACCAGGACTTCAATGTCTATGACAACAATATTTCCGTCTTCACCAACCTCTTTCTGAGCCCCATTGCGGAGTCGGCGCCCACCTTCTACATGTACTTCATCGAGGACACCACCGAGGTGGACAACATCAAGCTCATCCGGCTCAGCTTCCGCCCCCGCAACCCCAACGATCTCCTGTTCCGGGGGACCATGTGGATCACCCTCGATGGCCGTTATGCCATCCAAAAGTTAAGACTCCTCGTCAGCAAGAGCATCAATTTCAACTTCGTCAGGGGGATGAACATCAACCAGGATTTTACCCGTCAGGCCGATGGCCGCTACCTGCTCACGAAAAGCGATGTGCTCGGGGATTTCGGGATCACCCAGTCCGGCACGGGACTATATGGCGAACGGGAGGTCTCCTTCCTCAATTTCAAGACGGGCACAGCCCTTTCGGACAGTCTTTTCAAGGGACCGTCCACCGAGATCCTCGACAGCGCCGAAGCGCAGCCTGACTCCTTTTGGGTGGCCAACCGCGCCGATACCCTCACCAAATACGAAGGCAAGGTATACGCCAATGTGGACAGCCTGAAACGAATGAAATCCTTCCGCCGGCTGGTGGACTGGTCCACCTTCCTGATCGCGGGGTATAAACAGGCCGGTCCCGTTGAGATCGGTCCCGCCAGCACCTTCGAAAGCTTCAACCCCGTGGAAGGCTTCCGGCTTCGCTTCGGCGGCAGGACCACGACCCATTTCAGCACCCGGTATTATTCCGAGGCCTATGCGGCGTATGGGTTCAAAGACAAGCAATGGAAGTACTTCCTGAGCGGCACCTATTCGCTGAACAACAAATCCGTCTACGGTTTTCCAGCGCACTATCTGCGGGTCTCGTATCAAAAGGAGACCCAGATCCCCGGCCAGCAGCTGCAGTTCGTGCAGGAGGACAACTTTCTGCTGTCCTTTAAACGCGGCAACAATGACAAGTGGATCTACAACGATAACTTTCGGATCAACTATCTGCACGAGTTACGCAATCACCTGTCCTATGCCTTCGGCTTCCGGTGGTGGGAGCAGACCCCGGCCGGTACCATCTCCTATGTCGCGAAGAACGGCACCGACACCATCCGGGTTATCACGACCACGGAGCTGTCCGCGGAGATCCGCTGGGCGCCCCACGAGCAGTTCTATATCGGCAAGCTCTACCGCGTGCCCATCATCAACAAATATCCCATCATCGATTTTTCGGTCACCCAGGGGATTAAGAATGCGTTCCGGGGTCAGTACAACTATACCAACCTCGATCTGAATTTTTACAAACGGTTCTATGAGTCGTTCCTGGGCTATACGGATGTGACCCTCGACTTCGGCTACGTCGTCGGGAAGGTGCCCTTCCCGCTGCTCGATATCCACCACGCCAACCAGACCTATGCCTACCAGCTCCAGTCGTACAACCTGATGAACTTCCTCGAATTTGTCAGCGACCACTACGCCGCTGCCTATGTCGACCACTATTTCAACGGCTTTTTCTTCAATAAGATCCCTTTGCTGAAAAAACTGAAATGGCGGGAGGTCATCGAAGGCAAGATCCTCTTTGGCGGGGTTCGCGACGAGAACAACCCCGTCCGGAACGCACAGCTGGTGAAATTCCCCCTCACCAACGGGCAGATCGAGACCTTCTCGCTCTCCAATACCCCGTATATCGAAGCGGGCTTCGGCATCGCCAACATCTTTAAGTTGGTCCGGGTGGATTTCATCAAACGGTTCACGTACCTCAACCATCCTGAGATCGCCCAGTGGGGCATCCGGGTACGATCGAAGTTTGATTTTTAGAAGGGCCCCGGGGGTTGCTGACCGAAGGCCATTTTTAACTAAATTTGCCAATTGTTCGACTGACCCATGAGCACGCGAAAGAAATTACAGCTGGGAATATATAAGGTCATCAACCCCATTGTGAAGTTGTTGATCAGAATGGGCCTGACCCCCAATATGGTCACCACCATTGGGCTTGTCCTCAACATCGGTGTCGCCGTCATCTTCATCAGCGGCGCCGAAGAGGGCCGTCGTGGGGACCTGTCATACGTAGGGTGGGCGGGGGCGTTGATCCTTTTCGCCGGCCTCTTCGATATGCTCGACGGCCAGGTCGCCCGTCTGGGGAATATGAGCTCGCCGTTCGGCGCCCTCTATGACTCGGTGCTCGACCGATATAGCGAACTCATCCTCTTCCTGGGCATCTGCTACTATCTCGTCGCCCACCACTATTTCATGAGCAGCCTCTTCGCTTTCATCGGCCTCATCGGCAGCATGATGGTCAGCTATACCCGCGCCCGAGCCGAAGGCCTCGGCATCGAGTGCAAGGACGGGCTGATGCAGCGTCCCGAACGCGTCATCATCACCGGTGTTTCGGCGTTGGCCTGCGGCATCGCCTCCCGGTGGATGGGCGGCGACTACAAAATTCCCTGGCCCAACAGCAATTTCCCCATTTTCGAGACCATCTCCATCTTTACCATCCCGCTGACTGTCATGGCTTTCCTCGCCAACTGGACCGCCATCGGCCGGCTCCGCGATGCAAAGAAGACCCTCGAGGCCCGCGCCACCGCTGCGGCCAGCGCCGGCTCCAAAGGCACCGCCAAAACGCCCTCCACCCCCGTATCGCCCAGCAGGTCCTCCCTGCCCGGTACTACCGTGCTCGTAATCCTCTCCTTGTCCCTCATCGCCGGAATGCCCACCGGCGCACAAACCGCGGCTGCGGCTACCCCCGCGGTCATCACCCCCATCTCGCCGGGCGTGCTCCATCCCCGGCCCGCCGTGATCAACGACCCCGTCGACACCTTCCCGATCCCGCCGACAAATCCCAACTCTTTATTCTATCTTCAGCGTACTCCCAACGCCAATACCATCATCTGCGAGCTGAACCAGAAAGATGGCGCCCTCGACAGGGATGAACCGGTAAAAGTGTTGTGGATCCGGTATACCGAACAGCGCCAGCGCGCCGAACTCTCCTGGATCCAACGCCATTTCGCCTATGGCCTCAAGGAAAAGGATATGGGCAACGGCACCTACGAGCTTCGGTTCGTGTCCTGGAAGAAGACACCCATGTATCTGATGAAGTCTTCCGCCGACAGCCGCTATCACGTCTATGTCACCATCGACGGCCGCCAGGCCGTCCTCAACCGCGTGTATATCCGCATTGACCCCGGCGGCACCTTCTGGTCCCCCAATGTAAAATATCTCGAGCTGAAAGCTGTCGATGCTCAAACCGGCAAAGAGCTTATCCAACGGATAAAAGTATAGGGTTATGGATACGACACTTTCATCGACCCCATCTGCCACCGGCACCCCGCTGACCCTCCGTACCGCACTGACCGCCCTCGGTATCTCCGCCCTCTACCTCATCCTCGCAGCGTCCCTGCTCGGCTTCAAGACCGACCAGCTCATCCTCGTCGGCCTCTTCAACGGCTTATTTTTCCTATCCGACCCCACGCGCCGCTTCATCCTCGGCTTCACCGTCTTCATCGTGTTCTGGGTCCTGTTCGATTCCATGAAACTCTTTCCCAACTACCGCTACAATACCGTCCACATCGAGAGCCTATATCACCTCGAAAAAAGCCTGTTTGGAATAAAAGGCGCCGACGGCGCGATCCTGACGCCCAATGAATACGCGTATATCCACCGCAGTACGCCCGCCGATATCCTCGCCGGTTGTTTCTACCTCTGTTGGATACCGCTTCCGCTTGCTTTCGCGGGGTATCTCTTCTACAAGGACAAGGACGCCTTCTTCCAGTTTGCGTTGAGCTTCCTCCTCGTCAATCTCCTCGGTTTCGTCGTCTACTATGCCTGTCCCGCGGCGCCGCCCTGGTATGTCCAGTACCATGGCTTCGGCTTCAACGCGCATACTCCGGGCAATACCGCGGGTCTTGGCCGTTGGGATGCATATTTTCACGCCCATGTCTTCGCCGGCCTGTATGCCAAGAGCAGTAATGTCTTCGCGGCGATGCCGTCCCTGCACGCAGCCTATCCGCTGATCGTTTTGTATTATGGAATGAAATTTCGCTTGCGTTGGATCAATCTTCTTTTCGCGGCGATCATGGTGGGTATTTGGTTTGCCGCCGTCTATAGCAGCCATCACTACGTGCTCGACGTCCTCGCCGGCATCACCTGCGGGATCGTCGGAATCCAACTCCTTCAGTATTGGTATCGGAAGGGTGGGGGACTCACCCGGATGATAAAGCGCTGGGTTCGCGCGATAGAAGTGCCAGGGAAGGCCGCCTAGCGTTTGCCGATCCCCTCCACCATGATATCCACAATTGAATCGATCTGCAGATCCAGCCTCGGACTTTGCTTTTGTCCCACCATCAACGGTACCGCCAGCCCGCGGAAGCTGCTGACCATCAGGTAAGCGATCAGCTCGATATTATCCTCGTTGATGTTCTTGAACTCCCCGTTGTTGACCCCCTCGGCCAGGATACCCTTCACCAGCTCAACGTGCGTCGTGTCGAACCGGCTCTTCATCTCCGCCATAACGCAATGCAGTTCAGCAATTTCACTCTTCAACGCATCGCTTAGGTTACACAGCTGGCTCAACTTTACCAACCGGCACCGGCAATACGCCGTCAGCTTCTCTTTGGAGGTCGTGGCCTGGCCCAGCGCATAGTGGATATCGTCCAGCAATTCATCCATTTCGGCATAGATCACTGCCTCGAAAATGTCCTCCTTGCTGGGATAATAGTAGTACAGGGAGCTTTTCGCCTTGCCCAGGCTCCGGGCAATATCGCCCATCGTCGTTTTCTTGAACCCCGATTTTTTAAAAAGGGCCCTGGCAGTATCGACGATCTCCTTTACGACTATCTCATCCCGTTGAAGCGTTTCAGCCATAAGGACAAATTTACACGTTTTCAGCGCCAATGTTGGTTAATAGCTCGTGAATCTTGCATCTCTGCCGGACAATCTCTACATTTGCCATACCCCTCAGCCTCCGGCAAAACAGCCCCGCCCATTCTTCCATTCAACCGCTGTAAAACATGGGTACAACATTGAATTGCATCCTGCTCATCGATGACGATGAACCGACGAACTTTTTGAACCGGCTGACCCTGGAGCAGGCCGGCTGCGCCCGGCTCATCCGCATTGCTCAAAGCGGCCAGGAAGCCCTCGACTACCTTCGGGATGCCACCCCTCGGCCGGACCTCATCTTCCTCGACATCAATATGCCCGCCATGGACGGCTGGGAATTCCTCGAACGGTATCGAAATCTGCCCCCTGCCCGCAAGGCCGACATCGTTCTGATCATGCTCACCACTTCCCTTAATCCCGACGACGAGATACGCACCCTTGCGATCCCCGAAGTATCAGGGTTCGAACACAAGCCCCTCGGCCAGGAACAGCTCCATGTTTTGCTGAGAAAGTACTTCGCCTAAATGCCGGAATGAAGATAGTCCTTCAGGTGAGTTATCGTTTCCTCATGCGTCCGGATCGTCTCGCGGACAAGATCGTTGATCGAAACGATCCCGCATAGCCGTTCGTTCTCAAAGACCGGCAGATAGCGGATGTTCTTGTCCGACATCAGCTCCATGCAGTACTCCACCGTATCATTCGGTGAAACACCAGGGAAGTCCTTGGACATGATCTCGGCAACCGGCGTATCCGTTGAGGACTTGCCCTTCAGGATCACCTTCCGGGAATAGTCCCGTTCCGTCATGATCCCGAGGTATTGGTTCCCGTCGACCACCATGACCGATCCGATGTTCTGGTCGGCCATGATCCGTAAGGCTTCCAAAACCGTGGTTTGCGAGGAGACGGAAGTTATGCGCGCCCCCTTGTGGGACAGGATATCTGCTACTTTTTTCATGGTTGCCTGGTTTTAGTCCATACATTTCAATTTACGAAATATTTGATTAATCTCCAGCAATTCTATCTTTGCCCCATTAACCACCTTCCAATGCGCAATGCCTGTTCGCCCGCTGTCCTGGTCCTCCTCCTGCTCCCCTTTTGCACCTTCGCACAAAACACTCCAACCGCCGCGTCCAACCCCCAATTGCCGCCCCCCGCATCCGGCCCTCAAATCCCACCCCCCGCCATCGTTCTCAATCAATTAGGCTTTTATGCCGACGCGCCCAAACAGGCAGTCGTCACCGGCCTCGCCCTAAAGAATGTATTTTATGTCGTTGCCGTCCATGACAATGCTCCCTCCTGGCAGGGGCGCGTCGACACCGTTTTCTTTGGCCGGCTCGGTCCGGTTACCGCCTCCGCCAATTCTTCGGTCGAGACCCGGCTCGCCGACTTCAGTGCCTTCTACCGCCCTGGGACGTACCGCGTCGTCGTTCCCAACTTCCCCAACTCCTGGCCGTTCACCATCGGGGCCAATACCTTCACCCCCCTCGCGGCTGCCGCCCTGAAGGGATATTATTATCAGCGTTCGGCGATGCTGCTGACGCCAGGTTATGCTGGTGAGTGGAGCCGGCCGGCCGGGCACCCGGATACTGCCGTGCTTGTCCATCCCTCCGCTGCCTCCGCGGAACGACGTGCAGGCACCGTCATCTCCACACCCGGCGGCTGGTATGACGCCGGAGACTACAACAAATACATCGTCAACTCCGGCATTACCATGGGGACCCTGTTCGATGCCTGGGAGGACTTCCCCGGATACTTTGATACCCTTCGCACCGACATCCCCGCGTTGCCCATGCCGGCCGGCGCCCGCGATGCCGCATCGCGCGTTCCCGACCTCATCAACGAAGCTCTTTATAACCTGAGGTGGATGCTGACCATGCAGGACCCCAACGATGGAGGCGTCTATCACAAATGCACAAACGCCGCTTTCGACGGAATGGTCATGCCCGGTGTGACAAAGGCCCCCCGTTATGTCGTGCAGAAAAGCACCGCCGCCACCCTCGATTTTGCGGCGGTGACCGCACAGGCTGCCCGGATCCTGCAGAAATTCCCGCGACAGTTTCCCCGTCTCGCCGACTCCTGCCGCCGCGCCGCCATGGCCGCCTGGCAATGGGCCCGTCAGAACCCAGGCGTCCTCTATGATCAGGAGGCCATGAACAAAACCTTCCAACCCGCCGTCAGCACCGGCGCCTATGGCGACCGCCATCTCGACGACGAATGGTTTTGGGCCGCTGCCGAGCTGCTCGTCACCACCGGCGACACCGCCTGCCTTTCCGTCGTAGCATCGCAAATAGGCAAGCCCCTGTCCCTTCCCTCCTGGTCCAATGTCGCGATGATGGGCGATTACTCGCTGCTTCGTCACCGGGCTGCGCTACCCCGCGCGCTCCAGCCCGCCATAGACAGCCTCAAACGCCAGCTGCTGGACATGGCCGATGCATATGTAAAGAAATTGCCCACCACCGCTTTTTACACCGTGATAGGCGAGTCTACGAAAGATTTTATCTGGGGTAGCAATTCCGTTGCCGCCAACCAGGGCATGCTGCTGATCAATGCGTGGCTATTACAGCACGATCAAAAATACCTCGGCGCCGCGCTGACCAATCTCGATTATCTCCTCGGGCGCAACGCTCTCAACCTCTGTTTTGTGACGGGTATCGGCAGCCGCTCGACGCTGCATCCGCATCACCGGCCGTCCATTGCCGATGGCGTCGACGCTCCCGTTCCCGGTCTCCTCGCGGGTGGGCCCAACCCGGGCCGCCAGGATCATCAGAATTATGTCTATACAGAACCCGAGACCGCTTATCTCGACCAGGATGGCGCCTACGCGTCCAATGAGATCGCGATCAACTGGAACGCGCCCCTCGTTTATCTCGCCGGTGCTCTAGAGGCCTTGCAGGCGAACTTCGCACGCTAGGACGGCCACGGGCCGTCCTTACTCGCTACGCAAAGCGGCCACCGGATTCTGCCTCGCCGCCCGAATCGTGTTGAACGCGATCGTCGCCAGCGCGATCCCAATGGCCGTCGCGCCCACCAGCAGGAACATCCAAACCGTGATGCTGATCCGGTAAGGATAATGCTCCAAAAATTTATTCATCATCAGCCAGGAGATCGGCGTAGCGATCAACACCGCCAAGCCGACAAGCCCGACAAACTGCCGCGATACCAGCACCGAGATGCTCCCCACGCTCGCGCCAAGGACCTTCCGCACCCCGATCTCTTTCACCCGCTGCTGGATCATCAGCAACACCATTGCCAGCAACCCGCTACAGGACAGCACGATCGCGATCAGCGCCGCAATGCTGAAGATCAGCGACGCGACCTTCTCGTCCTTATACCAGTCGTTGACGTTATCATCTACAAAGCTGCCGTTGAAATCCTGCCCCGGCTCCAACACCGCCATCTCCCGCTTTATCGCCGCCATCGCCCCGATCTTGTCCCTGCCGGTCGTTTTGATGAACACATACGGGATCTGGGCCCTCATATCGAGACTGAGCGTCAGCGGCTCCATCTGTTCGGCCATCGTATACAAATGAAAGTCGGGGAATACTCCTACGATATGCCATCCCTTTTTGTCCGCACTGTCCAGGTAGATCGTCTTGCCCACGATCGCCGGGTCGCCCAGCATTTTCGCCATACTCTCGGAGATGACGTAGGCATTCGTCGTATCGGTCCCATAGGCCGGGTCAAAGTCCCGGCCAGCCAGCAATTTCACTCCTATCGTTCTCAGGTAATCATAGTCCACCCCTGCCTGCAGTGTACTTACGTCCCGTCCGTGATACGGAAAATCCGTACTGATCTTCACCGTCCGGTGATCCGACCCGCGCCCCAGGTTGATATTGCTTCCCGAAACCGAAACGATGCGCGGATCGGCCGCCAGCCGGGCCCGCAGCTTGGCAATGACGGCATGACCCGCGGCCGGCGAATGCAGCGGCACGCTGATGATCGTCTCCTTCGCCATTCCCACGTCGGCCTGGGCCAGGAACTGGTATTGACGATACAGGATGAGGGTACAGCTGATCATTGCACAGGCGATGACGAACTGCAACACGATCAGGCTACTGCGTAATGGGCTCCGCCGGTTCATCTTCACCTTGCCCTTCAGGGTCTCCACCACCTTGAAGCGGATCATCACCAGGGCGGGATATCCCCCTGCCATCAGCGATACGAACAGCAGAAGGCCCACCATCAGGCCGATAAATCCCGGCTGTGAGGCGAAATCCGCCAGCGATACACGCAGCACCTGGAAGGCCGGAAAGGAATGCAACAACACATTCAGCAGCACCAGGCTCAGGGCAAAGGACAGGATACACACCAATAGGCTTTCCCCCCACAGCTGCAGGAAAAGGCGCCACTGGTCCGCCCCAAGACATTTCCGGACTCCCACCTCCCGGCTCCGGGTAAACGCGCCGGCCAGGCTGATATTGACAAAATTGAAACAGGCGATCAGGATGATGAAGAGCCCCACCAACGCCGACATCAGCACCTCCGAGACCGCCTTGGCCCGGTGACCGTTCACCGTCGTGTTGAAATACACGTCTTTCATCGGCAATAGCCGGGTCGCCCATACATCGCCCGACGCATCCGGCTTCGCGCCTTTCTTCCGCAGATCGGTATAGATGTCCGGCACATGTTTCCGGTCGGCTTCCCGCAGTTGCCCCTCCGCCTGCCGCTGCCCGGCGCCTTCCTTCAACTGGACATATAAAGAAACGCTAGGGTCATTCCATCCATTCTTTCGCTGCGCATAGTCGGGGGCGTTCTCCAACCGTGCCAGCACCTGGAAGCGGATCGTGCTTCGCACCGGGTCCTTCACCACCGCCGACACCACCAGGTCCTGCTGCCTGTCCCCTACACTGGCGCGGATATGCTTCCCGATCGGGTCCTCATTCCCAAAGATCGTTTTTGCGCCCTCTTCCGTGACCACCACATCCGTCAGGTCCCTCAAAGCATCTGCCCCCCGGCCCTTCACGACCGGAAACGGGAACATGGATAAGAAGTCCTCATCCACCGTCATCACCGGGATCGAAATATCCCGCCCCTTGTATTCGATATGGTTCCCGCCATCGCCGATCCGGGTCATCCGTTCGATCGCGGGCGCCTCCGCCTTATAGGCCGGTCCCGGCCCCAACGCGAAGGAATTCTCATAGCGATCTGCGGCAGGGTCATGCGACACCGTATAAACCTCATACAGCCGCCTCCCGTCATACTGATGATTGGTCTGGAGTTGCAGGACTACGATAAGAAGATCCGCGATCCCGATGGTAAACCCGATGATGAGTCCGCCGATATTGATCGCCGAATGCAACTTGTTTCGAAAAAGGTTGCGCCAGGCGATCTTGAGATAGTTTTGCAGCATGTGGAGTAGTTTTAGGCGGTAAGTCAAAGTCTAAAAAGATGCCTGAAGCGTATCGGTCTATAAATCATCCGATTGTAATACGGCCCCAGCCGGCAACTGTCCGCTTCCGATACAATGCCTGAACAAAATCGAACATCGACGAAATAGTTCGTATGTGCAAAGAACTGACGGTCAGTATGCTGAGAAATGGTATCATCTTCGCTTCAAGACCCGCATAACCATTTCCAATGCTTAGAAACTTCTTCACCATTGCCTGGCGCAACGTCCGGAAGAACAAGACCTATGCCGGTGTCAATATCCTCGGCCTCTCCCTCGGCGTCGCCTGCAGCCTTCTCATTTTTACCCTTGTTCATTATCATCTCAGCTTCGATAATTTTCACCACAACAAAGATCGTATCTATCGGATCGTCACCGAATGGCACGACCAGGTCGCCGACCAGTCCCAGGGTACCCCTTCGCCATTGGCCAACGCCTTCCGCAAAGACCTCGATGTTGCCGAAAAACTTGCCCGTGTCATCGACTATGGCGCGCTGGTCACTATCCGGGACAGAGGTGAAACAAAGAAATTCGATGAGCGTGTCGCCTATGCCGAACCTGAATTCTTCGACATCTTCGATTTTCCGCTGATCATCGGGGACAAGTCAACGGCCTTACAGGCGCCTGGTCAGACCCTTATCACCGAAAAGATGGCGAAAAAATACTTCGGCGACGCCGCCGCCGCGATGGGTAGGACTATCCGTGTCTTTAACCAAACGGATTTCCAGGTGGTCGGAGTCCTCCGGGACATCCCTGTGAATACCGACCGCCGCCAGGAGATCTACCTTTCCTATTCCAGTTTGAAAGACCATAACCGCCGGCTGGCCGGTGACAGCAGTTGGGGTAGCGTCTACAGCCAGTTTATGTCCTTCGTACGGCTAAAACCGGCGGTTACCGTCGCACAGGTGAACAAAGGACTGGCCGTCATCAGTAAAAAATATCAGGAAGGAAGGGATGCGCAAACGGTCGTTTTCCGCCTGCAACCGTTGGCCGATATTCACTTCAACGCCCTCTTCGATGGCTCCGTCGACAAGAAATACCTCTGGGCGCTCGGCCTTATTGGTCTGTTTATCCTCATCACCGCATGCGTCAATTTCATCAACCTGGCTACCGCGCAGGCGCTCACGCGGAGCACGGAGGTGGGCATCCGAAAAGTCCTCGGCGGCCTGAGTAGCCAGCTATTCTGGCAATTCATTATCGAAACCGCCCTCATTACCGTCTTTGCCGTTATCCTGGGCTATCTGGCGGCGGCCTCCTTTCTTCCGTCGCTCAACACGGTGCTTAAAACCCAGATCAGTCTTCATTTTGTCACCGATCCGGCGGCCATCGTTTTTGCCGGCACCCTGCTGCTGGCGGTGATCTTCCTTTCCGGCTCTTACCCCGGTGTCGTACTCTCCCGCTTCCAACCCGTGTCGGCGCTGAAGAGCAGGAGTCCCCAACACCAGGCCGGCGGTTTTTCGCTCCGGCGTATTCTCGTTGTCTCGCAGTTTGCCATTTCTCAGATGCTCATCATCGGTGTCATCGTCGTGGCCGGTCAACTGCACTTTGTCCAATCCGCCGATATCGGTTTTAATAAGGAAGCCATTGTGACATTCCCGGTACCGTCGCATGACGCGGCAAAGATAAACACCCTGCGTTCCCGCATCCGGGAGATCGAGGGGGTCGACCGGCTCTCCTTCTGTGCTACACCACCGGCTTCCGAAGAAAACAACTCGACCAATATTCATTTTGGCAATCGCAGTGAGGATGAACATTGGGAAGTAAGTACAAAACCCGCAGATGCCGACTACCTTTCTACCTTTAAAGTGCGTCTCGTTGCCGGTCGCAACTTCTTTCCCGCCGACACGAACCGCGAATACCTGATCAATGAAACCATGGTCAGGAAATTGAATCTTCATTCACCCGCTGAGGCGATCGGTAAACAAATGAGAATACGCAGACAACCGGGTCTCATCGTCGGGGTCGTCAAAGATTTCAACAACTTCTCCCTCCATAACGACATTTCCCCGATCTGCATTTACCCGAGTACAGCCGACTATACCAAATGCGCGATAAAGCTGAGCCCCGCGCATCTCCATAGCAGTCTTGCCGCGTTGGAGAAGATCTGGAATGAGACCTTCCCGGATTATCTCAACTCTTACACCTTTCTGGACGACAGCATCGCTAAATTCTACGAGACCGACAGCTCCTTGCTGCGGATGATCGAAGTCTTCGCCGCCATCGCGATCTTCATCGGCTGCCTCGGCCTCTATGGTCTTACCTCCTTCATGGCCGTCCGCAAAACCAAGGAGATCGGCGTCCGCAAGGTCCTCGGCGCCGGCATCCCCAGCATCCTCTGGCTCTTCGGCCGCGAATTCGCCCGGCTCGTCCTCATCGCCTTCGCGATCGCCGCGCCGGTCGGCTGGTGGGTCATGCACAACTATCTCCAGGATTTCAAATACCGGATCACCATCGGCCCCGGCATCTTTGCGCTTTCTATCGCCGCCACAGCCCTTATTGTCCTGCTGACCGTCAGCTATCAATCCATCCGGTCTGCCCTCGCCAATCCCGTTAAAAGTCTTCGTACAGAATAAACCGCCAATAAATGATACGGAACTATTTAAAAACAGCCCTCCGCTTCCTGCGCAACAACCGCACCTTCACCTTCATCAACATCGCCGGTCTCTCCCTCGGCACGCTCTGCTGCCTCTATATCCTGGTCTATATCCAACAGCAATACAGCTACGACCGGCATCAGAACCAGGCCGCGGACATTTACCGAATCAACACCGACATGAAGCTCAACGGCGATCGCCAGCTCTCCTCCTGGAGCTCTCCGGTCATCGCACCCGCCATGAAAAAGGACTTCCCGGAGATCGGGGCGGAGACCCGCGCCTTCAATGCCGCCATCTTTGGCGCCGACCAGCACCTGCTCATCTACAAACAACGATCCTTTTTTGAACGGCAGGCCCTCTTCGTCGACTCCAACTTCTTCGACCTCTTCACCTATCGTTTTCTCGAAGGCGATCCGCATACCGCCCTGCTCGAACCCCACACCATCGTTCTGCAAAAGAGCACCGCTACCAAGCTCTTCGGCGCCGAAGATCCGCTGGGCAAGACCCTTCGCATCAGTAACAAGGCAGGAGATGAGACGCTGAAAGTCACCGGCGTCGTCGAAAGCCTGGGCAAATCCCATTTGGAGGCCAATGCATTTATTACGATGAACAGCGGGCTCATCGGCGATATCATCCGCAACCGGATAACCAGCTGGGCGGGCGGTAATCTCATCTGGAGCTTCATAAAGCTCAAACCCGGCGCCGATCCGAAGGCGTTGACGGCGAAGCTGCCGGCCTTTTTGAACCGGCACGGCGCCCAGGATCTGAAGACGCTGGGGATAGAGAAGCGGCTGGAGCTTGAACCCATCGCCGCCATTCATACAACCCCTGGCTTTCAGAGCGAACTCCAGGCTCCCATCAGCCCCTCCTTTCTCGGCCTCCTGCTGCTCATCGCCGTTCTCATCCAGGTCATCGCCTGCATCAACTTCATGAACCTCTCCACCGCCCGGGCGTCCAAACGGGCAAAAGAGGTCGGCGTTCGTAAGGTCATCGGCGCCGCAAGAGGCAACCTCATCCGCCAGTTTCTCGGCGAGTCCTTCCTGCTTTCCCTCATCGGCATCGCGTTGGCGCTGCCCTTACTCGCCCTCGCGCTACCGTATCTGAATGCCATCACGCACGCCGATATCCCGCTGTCCGCGTTGAAGGATTACCGCGTGGTGGTTCTGTTGGCGGTCCTCGTCCTCGGCACCGGCCTCGTGTCCGGCAGCTATCCGGCTTTTTATCTGTCCGCGTTCAACACCGTGAAGGTGATAAAGGGAAATTTCAGCAACCGGGTCTCCGCTACCGGTATCCGCCGGGCGCTCGTCGTCTTCCAGTTCTCGCTGGCCATCATCCTCATCACGGGCATCGTCATCATTTATAGTCAACTGAACTACATCAGACACCGGGACCTCGGCTATAATACAAAGCAGATGCTTGTCTTCAATGCGTACGCGAGCGGCGCTGACCTCGGCTCCTTCACGGCGGGTCTCCGCACGCTTGCCGGTATCGACGATGTGACCCGCACCAACAGCCAGTTGGGCAAACGGCTCATCCAGGATCGTGCCGTTTACCTCTATGGCAAGACCAAGGCCGACCAACAGGACGCCCAGGACTTCATCACCGACAAATATTTTCTTCACACCACGGGGATCGGGCTCGTCTCCGGCCGCGATTTTCATGACAACGATTCAGGCCGGGTCCTCATCAACCAGACCCTTGCCGCCCGGCTTGGCATCGATCCCGCAAAGGCGCCCGGCATGAAACTCCATTCCAGCTATGACTCGGCGGTGTCGTACGAGATCGTCGGCGTCATAAAGGATTTTAATTTCAGCTCCCTCCATGAAGCCGTAGGCTCGTTCATGCTCTTGTATGATCCCAGTTTTCCCGGCAACTGCACCGTCACCGCCCGCTGCAATACCTCCGACTACCGCGCCCTGCTTGAACACATTGCCGCCATCTGGCACAAGAACGTCCCCGACGCCCCCTTCGAGTACGCCTTCCTCGATGACGAGGTCCAAAAGCAATACGAGGCCGAGATCACGCTGGCCAATATCATCAATTCCTTCACCGTCATGGCCATCTTTATCTCCTGCCTCGGCCTCTTCGGACTCGCCGCCTTCAGCGCCGAACAGCGCAGCAAGGAGATCGGCGTTCGCAAGGTGCTCGGCGCCGGTGTCAGTGGCATCGTCCGTCTGCTGAGCACCGACTTTCTGAAGCTGGTGGGCATCGCCCTGCTTATTTCCATTCCGATTTCGGGCTGGGTGATGCATAAGTGGTTGCAGGGGTTTGCCTATCGGACGCCGATCCATTGGTGGATGTTTGCGCTTTCCGGCGGCCTTGCCATCTTCATCGCTTTTATCACCGTCAGCTTCCATACGATTCGCGCGGCGAATGCGAACCCGGTGCGAAGTCTACGTTCTGAATAAAAAAAAGCCCCGCGAACGCGGGGCTTTTTTTTATTTCAAAGGCTCCAGCGGCCTTATCCAAATATTCCTGAAACTGATCGGTTCACTTTTATCCCCATGCGCCTGAAGTTTGATCGGCGAAGGCCCATGCGCCTTATAATAGGGCTTCCCGATATATCTCGTCTCCCCCTTCAGTTCAAAGCCGTTCTGTACCAGCACGCCATTCAGGAAAGCCGTCACCTTGGCGGGCGAAGCCAGCGTCCCGTCGCTGTTGAACACCGGCGCCGTCCAAACGACATCGTAGCTGGACCATTCCCCCGGTTTGCGGCTCGGATTGGCCAAAGGAACGCTCTGCTTGTATACGCTTCCGACCTGCCCGTTGGTATACGTCTTATTGTTGTAGTTGTCGAGTATCTGCAGCTCATACCCGGCATCGCCCTTACCCGTCGACGCGAGGAACAGGCCGCTGTTACCCCTTGCCTGGTCTTCCCCGGTGATGTCGGCCGGGATACGGAACTCGAGATGCAGCTGGTAGTTCGTAAAGCTCTGTTTGGTTTGGATATTCCCCGATTTTTTGTTGACCGTCAGGATCCCATTATTAACGATCCAGTCAGCCGGCGCACCGTCGGCAACCTTTACCCAGGCATCTTCGTTCTTCCCATCGAACAGGACAACAGCGTCCGAAGGCGGAGCGCCTACCGTCGCCGCCGGCGTCACCACGGGAGGAACGGGGCTGTAAATTTCAGTGGCCCGATGGTCCGTTGAATCGTATTGAGCCATCACAAGGGTAGTGCCCGCCAACAGGCTCACCGGCAATAGGGCAAGCGCTTTGACAAAAGAGGGACAAGCAAAATGAGTCATATGTCAAATGGTATTAAGAATGTGCGCGGATAGAGCTTTCCAGTCAAATTAGCCCTATCCGCGCAAACAGCTAAAGTCTGACCTTCGGTCGAACCACTTTCAGCGGTTCAAATGAACGGACAATTTAGGACAAATTTTTAAATTCCGTCCTCGCTAAAAACTCCTAAATTACGTCTATATTAAATTCTCCTGCACATGAGACGGCTTGCCCTCCTCTCCCTCGCGCTGCTCACCTCCGCAGCCTCCCTCACTGTTGCGGCCCAACCCGCCGCCAATCGGGACTCCAAGAAAAGCGCCCTTGCCGCGCAACCCGCCGCGACGAATGCCGCCGCAGCAGATGCCGCTCCCCACGTTAAAGTCGCCAACGGCCTCCTCGAAGGCCTCACCGAATCCAGCGGCGTCCGCTCGTACAAAGGCATCCCCTTCGCCGCCCCGCCGGTGGGCCATCTCCGTTGGCGCGAACCCCAGCCCGCCGCCGACTGGCAAGGCGTCCGCAAAGCCGACCATTTTGCCGCGAAGGCCGAGCAACTCCCCATCTACAGCGATATGCAGTTCCGCGCCTCCGGCACCAGCGAGGACTGTCTCTATCTCAATGTCTGGCAACCCATCGAAGCCGGGTCCGGTAAGAAGCCGGTCCCCGTGCTCGTATACTTCTATGGCGGCGGCTATGTCGCCGGAGACGGCTCCGAATATCGCTGTGACGGTGAAAGCATGGCGACAAAAGGCATCATCGCCATCACCGTCAACTATCGCCTGGGCATCTTCGGCTTCTTCGCACATCCCGGGCTCACAAAAGAATCCCCCCATCACGCTTCCGGCAACTATGGTCTCCTCGACCAGGCCGCCGCGCTGAAATGGGTGCAGGAAAATATAAAAGCCTTCGGCGGCGACCCGAACAAGATCACCATCGCCGGGGAGTCCGCAGGTTCCACCTCCGTCTCCGGCCAGATGGCTTCGCCGCTCTCAAGAAAGATCATCGCCGGCGCGATAGGGGAGAGCGGTTCCCTGCTCGGCACCCTCTCGCCCGTGCCGCTCGCACAAGCCGAACAGACCGGGGAAGAATTTGCCAGATCCTGCGGTGCTGCCGATCTCGCCGCGCTGCGCGCGATGACCCCCGAACAACTTTTCGACGCCCAGAAGAAAGGCAACCCCTTCCGTTTCTCGGTGGATGTGGACGGGTATTTCTTTCCCAAAAGCCCATACGCCATCTTCGCCGCCGGCGAGCAGGCCCACGTCCCGCTGTTGGTCGGGTGGAACGCAGAAGAATCGGGCTACCAGGGAGTCCTCGGCGCCGATGCGCTGCCCACGCTCGCCAATTATGAAACAGCCGTGAAAAGATTGTATGGCGCCGGCGCCGATTCCGTGTTGCAGGTCTACCATGCCGCCACCGACGACGAGGTAAAGCTCGTCGCCACCAACCTCGCCTCCGATCGGTTCATCGGCTTCAGCACCTGGAAATGGTCCGACATGCAGATAAAGACAGGCGGCGGAAAACCCGTCTATCGGTATTATTTCGAAAAAGCCCGCCCCGGCGCCACCGCTTCTCATTCCGCCGAGATCGAATACGCCATGGGCAATCTCCCCACCAACAAGGTGTATGCATGGACGACCGATGACTTCAAAGTCTCCGCAACGATGCAAGGCTATTTCGCCAATTTCGTCAAGACGGGCAACCCCAACGGCCCCGGCCTTCCCGAATGGAACCCCGCCAACAACGCCGGCACCCCTGTCATGCATATCAACGTGGAAAGCCAGGCCCGCCCCGAAGAACACCGTGACCGCTACCTGCTCCTCGATGGCCGGGTTGGGTGGTAAATGGCCCGCCCCGGTCCGTAAATTGCAGGTATTGGTAAATGACTATGAAACTCTCGTATCAAGCCCGGCTGCGGAGGCTTTTGGGCATTTCCGCCGCGATCGTCATCCTCGCCATCGCCGGCTATGGCCACCGGTCGACAGCAATCGATCCGCATCTCGCCTCTTTTCACGGTTTGGGTGAAACGGTCTTTATCGACAGCATGGACGCCCGTGTCGCCATGGACTGCGAAACTCCGGACCCGCCCCTTAACAGCAGCTGCTTCCTCATGAGCTGGTCCGACAATATCAAACATGATGATGAAATAGGAATGGCGCAACGCGAGGAGTATATCGAATTCGGGATGCGCCGGGACTGGGTCGCACTCGCGGGTGGCGACTCCATCTATGCCAACTTCTTCCGGCAACGCCCCCTGCTCGACCGGCACCTTCACCAGTGGGCCCTCGTCTTCCCCGTCCCCGCCGGCCGCCGCATCGACACTCTCGTCTACACCGGCACCGAAACAGTCTGGGGCAAACGCCTCTTTATTTTGAAAAGGACATAAACACCGCTAACTCGCAAGCCAGGCCTCTTACTGATCAAACCCATTCCCCCAGCCCGCCTCTTTCAGCTTGTCCACCTTCGACAACACCTCCTGCTCCAGCTGTTTCTTATAAGCAGTAACCCTGGCGCTCACCAGCGGGTCGAATGCGCCAATGATCTCCCCTGCCAGCACGCCCGCATTTTTAGCCCCGTTCAACGCGACCGTCGCCACCGGCACGCCACCCGGCATCTGCAGGATCGACAGGATCGAGTCCCACCCGTCAATGGAATTGGAAGACTTTACCGGGACGCCGATGACCGGCAGCGACGTCAACGACGCGATCATCCCCGGTAAGTGGGCTGCCCCACCCGCGCCGGCGATGATCACCTTCAGCCCGCGGCCCGCCGCCTGCGTGGCATACTGCACCATCCGCATGGGCGTCCGATGCGCCGAGACTACCGTCAATTCAAAGGGAATACCAAATTCTTCCATCATATCGGCCGCCGCCTTCATCACCTGAAGATCGCTGTCGCTGCCCATGATAATACCTATCAAAGGATTGCTCATATCGAATGTTGTTTACCGGCCCCCGGTCGTCATCGCTCTCGCCTCCGAGGCTTCTTCCTCGCTCTTCCTCGCCGCCTCGGCGGCCAGTTGCACATGCGCCTCCTTATTAATGACCCTCAAAGTATTCTTTATCTTATGCGCCTTATAAACAAGATCCTGCTTCTCCCGGCTGATGATCGTCACATGCCCCATCTTCCGCCCGGGCTTTGTTTCCTTTTTTCCGTATATATGCACAAACACATTGTCCATCTGCAGCACCTCTTCCAGACCCTCGTAATGGACCTCGCCGGAACATCCTTCCGCGCCGATCAGATTTACGATGGCCCCGGGTAGTATCGCATCCGTATTCCCCAACGGGTAACCCAGTATCACCCGCCATAGCATATCATACTGCGAGCTATAATTCGCCTCGATCGTATGGTGACCGCTGTTATGGACCCGCGGCGCCGTCTCGTTCACATACACATCCCCCTGCTTCGTCACCAGCAATTCCACCGCAAAGATACCCGGGCTCTTCAGTTCCTTCACCGCCCGCAGCGAGATCGCCTCCATCTTCCACAGTACGCTCTGCGGCAGCTCCGCCGGGCTGATCTGGTAATCCAGCAAGTTCAGCCGCTGGTCGAAGACCATATCCACCGGAGGATAGATCGCCGTTTCCCCTTTATCGCCGATCGCAATGATCTGCGCGATCTCCTTGTCCACCACAACCATCTTCTCCAGCACGCCCGGCTGCTCGAATCCCTTCTCCACATCCTCCTTCGTCCTCATCATCTGCACACCCTTGCCATCGTATCCTCCCATGCCGATCTTATGCACGGCCGGAAGCATATCCAGTCTGGCCCGGACCCCATCGAGGTTCTGCGTGATGATATATTCGGCGGTAGGAATGCTATGTTCGGTATAATATTGTTTTTGCGTGATCTTGTTCTTTATCGTCCGCAGAGCCGACGGCCGCGGATACACCCTCACCCCTTCGGCTTCGAGCCGCTCCAGCGCTTCTTCGTTCACCGATTCGATCTCGATCGTCAGCGCGTCCAGGCCCTTGCCGAACTGGTAGACATCGTCGAAATTCCGGATATCGCCTTTCACGAAATGATGACAGAGATGCGCCGCGGGAGCGGCCTCATCGTTTTCCAGTATGTAGGTCTCTACCGGGTAGTTGGCCGCTGCTTGCAACAACATTCTGCCCAATTGGCCTCCGCCTAAGATTCCTACTTTTAACATGGTCAAATTGATTTGAAATCGAAGATAGCCAAATCTCCTTTGACTATTCTGAAAACCCACCCGTTCAGCGTAAAAACACTCGAACCCAACCGAAAAAATACGGTTTTTGCGTCGCCGGACCCCCGTTTCATCCATGCCCCATTGACAAATGTCAAAAATAGTGCTACCTTTATTTGTCGGCACCGGACCAAGCCCGATCACCGTTCAATGCGCCCCGACTACTCGCATAAAATTTTCGATGACAAACGATTGCATCACTTCCTCCGGATGGAGGCGCTTACCCGTATCCGCCCCTGAGCCCGCCCTGCCCCACACTCTACTGCCGTCGACTGCCGTATCAAGAATTTCTTTAATCTAAATCCGATCTGATCATGTCCATTGCTTCCGCAAAAGACGTCCGCAAGCCGGCTGCAGCCGCCGACTTCCTTCCCCTGCAGGGGACCGACTACGTCGAATTCTATGTCGGCAACGCAAAGCAAGCCGCCCACTACTATAAGACCGCCTTCGGCTTCCAATCCATCGCCTACAGCGGTCCCGAGACCGGCAATAAGGACGCCGTCAGCTACGTCGTCCGCCAGAACAAACTCACCTTCGTCTTCACCACCGCGTTAAGACCCGAACACCCCATCGCCCAGCATACCCACCTGCACGGCGACGGCGTCAGGGTCCTGGCCCTCCGCGTCGACGACGCCTCCAGCGCCTGGCGCGAGACCACCGCACGCGGCGGAAAGAGCTATATGGAGCCGACGACCATCACCGATAAATATGGAGAAGTGACCCTGAGCGGGATACACACCTATGGCGACACCATCCATCTGTTCGTAGAACGTCAGAATTACAAAGGCGCCTTCATACCCGGCTTCCGCGAATGGCGTACCCTTTACAACCCACCCTCCACCGGCTTACTTTATGTCGATCACTGCGTAGGAAATGTCGGCTGGGACCAGATGAACCCCTGGGTCGGCTTCTACGAGAAAGTAATGGGCTTCACCAATATCCTGTCCTTTGACGACAAGGACATCTCCACCGAATACTCCGCCCTCATGAGCAAGGTCATGAGCAACGGCAACGGATTTGTCAAATTCCCCATCAACGAACCCGCCGAGGGAAAAAAGAAATCCCAGGTCGAAGAATACCTCGAATTCTATAAAGGAGAAGGCGTCCAGCACGTCGCCCTCGCCACTGCGGACATCATCGAGACCGTAACGCAACTGCGCGACAGGGGCGTAGAGTTCCTGCAGGTTCCCGTCAGCTACTATGACGAGCTCCTCGCCCGGGTCGGCGCCATCGACGAAGATCTCGAGCCGCTCAAGCAGCTTGGCATTTTGGTCGATCGGGATGAGGAAGGCTATCTGTTGCAAATATTTACCAAACCTGTAGAGGACCGGCCCACCGTCTTCTTCGAGATCATCCAGCGAAAGGGCGCGAAGAGTTTTGGGAAAGGGAACTTCAAGGCCTTATTTGAAGCCATCGAGCGGGAACAATCGGCGAGGGGAAACCTCTAGCGAAATGCAAAAAAACCGTTATACGTGCCCGCGAAAAGGGGCGGGCACTATAAAATGTGGCAGGTTTTTTGTTTCTTGTGATTGCTTTGCAGGGAGATGTAGCGGAAACAATTTTTACCCTATTGTATGCATGTAAAAAAACAATTTGTCGCGCTGGTGTTGACTTTTGCAGGTACTCTGATGGCCGGCCGGCTTTCCGCTCAAAACTCCGCTTCCCAAATCCATTTTATTGATTATCAGCGTTCAATTCCCAAAATAGGGGAGATGCTTCGCCGTAAGGAAGACACCCTGATGAAGCAGTTCCGCGAAAAGGGTCTTGCCTGGCCGGCCCGCTATATCTATATTCGCAGCTTCAAATACGACAGCCAGCTCGAGGTCTGGATCAAGAACAACAGGGAGGAGAAATACCGGTTGTTCAAGACCTACAAGATCTGCGCTTTGGCAGGCACCCTCGGCCCCAAGCGCCTTGCCGGGGACTACCAGGTGCCCGAAGGGTTCTATTACATCAATGAGTTCAACCCGAGGAGCGAGTATCACCTCTCCCTCGGTCTCAATTATCCCAATGCCTCCGATCGCATCCTCAGTGATTCGTTGCAGCCCGGGAAGGATATCTACATTCATGGCAGCTGCGTCACCACGGGCTGTATCCCCATCACCGACGGCCAGATCGAAGAGTTGTATATTCTTGCCGCCCACGCCAAGGACATGGGCGAGGATTTTATCCCCGTTCACATCTTCCCCGTCAATTTCAACAACGCCAGGAGCGTCGATTATCTGAACAAATATTTACAGACCTTCTCCGAATACACTCCGTTTGCCAAAAGCATGCGCAGCGCCTTCTATTACTTCGAGAAATACCGCGAGGTACCCTTCGTCATGGTCAATGGAAAAGGCGAGTATGTCACCGAAGAGGTTGCCCCCACCGAGGCCCAGGTAAAGATCCCCAACGTCGAGCCCGTGGTTGCGGCAACGCCCGCTGTCAGGAAGAGCCCGGCCCCTGCGCGGCCCGTCCGGGTCAATCCGATCCCCGAAGATAAGCTCGCCAGGCCGGTGGATCATCTCCCGGTCTATCCCGGCGGTAACGAAGCCTTCCAGGATTTCCTCAATAAGTTGGGTAAGGACGAAGTAAAAGACCTCGATGCCGGCCAGACCAAGGCCTTTATCATGGTCGAATATGTCATCGACGAGGGTGGCAAGCCCGTCTACGCCAAGGTCATCCGCGGTGGGAACGACGGTCTGAACACAAAGGTCGAAGACGCCTTCCTCGGCATGCCTCAATGGTCTCCTGCCGCCCACTCCGGCGAACACGTCCCCATCCGGCTCAAACAGACCGTGATGATTGGAATTAATTAGTGCATTAATATTTGTACGGTCTCGGCAGTCTGCTGCCGCAGCACCTCCTGCCGTTCCGCCGTCAGCCGCTGCAGCACCTCGCCGTTGTAATGCCGGATCGTCAGCAAGGTCAGGCCTCGCTCTACCTGCACATCGAACAGGTCCGCCGCCGCAAGTGCCAGCCGCTCGATCCGCGCCGGCCGGTCGTCGAGGCAGACCCGGATGCTCACCGCTCCGCTCTGGATGAGGTTGGGCTTCACCCGCAGTTGCCCAAAAAGATCGTATAGCCGCGCCGTCCCCGTCTCCCCGACAAAGGAAAAGTCCTTGGAATGCAGTTGCACCTGCACCTGGTCGGGTTTGAGCACAATGATCGGCGGCAAACCCTTCAGGGATTTGTTGTGAATGACCGTCCCAGGCAGCGAGGCATCCAAAAAGCATTTTACAAAAAGGGGGATTCCCTTGTTCTGCAACGGCTTGATCGTCTTGGGATGGATCACCTGCGCCCCGTAATAGGCCAT